>BNJS01004013.1_pt1 | contig 410069 bp, 457 predicted proteins | sample 8540461 | NCBI WGS metagenome assembly BNJS01 (sample SAMD00202454, study PRJDB9452) | human saliva metagenome | isolation source: human saliva | place: Japan | reverse complement strand
ATTCATCCCACAGTTTGTCTTTCTGAGTATCAGTAGTGTTTCACTCTTGGCACTCTTAACCTCAAGCTTATATTTTGCATCCTGTAGCTCATTTAATTCATGTGCAAGTTTTTTCTGATCAAAAATAGCTTCTTCGTAAGCATTCTTGTTTGAATCAATAGATTCTCCAAGTGACTTGATTCTTTCCTCTAAGTCCTGCTTTACTTCAGTAAGCCTAGCTATCTTTTCACTAGACTCAGCATCGCTACTCGTTAGCATATGATGCCTATCTTTTAGCTCACTATGTGCTTCCCTAGCCTCTTCTATCTCGTTATCAAGATCGGTAATAGTGTCTCTAACGCGTTCTATGAGCTCATTTAAGCCGAGAATCCTAGCATCCTGTTCACTTAGCTGAAGCTTGTTTTCAAGTGTGATTTCACGAAGTTTATTTACACGAGCATCATACTTTTCAGCTTCGCCCATCAGTTCTTCGATGTGCGAGTTGAGTCTAGCTATTTCTGCCTCTGCTTGAGCAATTTCAGACCTATGTTTCTCGACCATTTCTGTAGCACGGTCTATATCACCATTCAAGATATCAAGTTCACTTGCATACTGATCCTTATGGGCACCAGCATCATCAGTTAACTTTTTAATTCTCTCAAGTTCGCTGCCGATTACGCCCTTATCAACCTCTATCTGCTGAAGATCATCATATGCCTTGTTTCTAGCTTCCTTCAGTTCAGTGATCTTATCGCTGGCCAAAGCAATTTCATCTCTAAGCGAGGTAATCTTGCCTTTATACTTATCAGCAGCTTCACTGAGCTCTTTAATCTCATTTTTGCGTTCGAGAATATTTGCTGACTTGTTCTTAAATTTACCGCCTGTAATAGCGCCGCTAGAATTGATAAGTTCTCCATCTGTAGTAACGATTCTATACCCTCTGCTAGTCATCTTTGATATTCTAACAGCATCGTCCATGTTGCTTGTAAATATAACACGCCCAAGCAGATACTCGAGTATGCCGTGGTATATTTCGTCTGTCTGGACAATTTCAGAAGCGACACCTAAATATCCCGGAGCATTTTCAATTTCACGTTCAGGATACTGCTTGTTATACCTTATCGAGGAAAGTGGCAAAAACGTTGCCCTACCTGCTTTATTATCCTTTAACCATCTTACTGCTGATTTAGCAGAAGCATCGTCGTCACAGATGATATTCTGCATCGCTGCTCCAAGCGCCGTCTCAGTAGCTACTTCATATCCAGCTGGAACCTTTATAATGTCTGAAACAGTGCCTATAATTCCACCGGTATGCTGTTTCATAAGAAGTCTAACGGCGTTATTATATCCTTCATAATTGCTTTCCATCTCTTCAATGGTATTCTTACGAGCGAGCGTTCTGTTGTACTTGTTGCTGAGCTCTTCAATTTGCTTAGTACCGCTACTAGTCTGCTCTTCCAAAGATCTGATCTCTGCAACTATCTCATTTATATGGCAAGCTGCATCATTCTGCCTACCTTCTAATTCTACAAACTGTGTTTCAAGCTGCTTAAGCTGACGAGCATTCTCTGCATCCGTCTCATCTTTGCCGCTGTACTCCTCACTTAACTTTTCTTTTCTTTCGTTAAGAGTGATTACATAGTTCTCTAAAGTAGATATATCCGCTTTTCGAGTTATATTCTTATTGCTTAGGCTAATGATATCATCCTTGCTGCTATCAATTTCAGAGTTAATAGCCTCGAGCTTACGTCTACATTCATTAAAATCGCTTTCCGCTTCCTGTAAAGCAGCTAACGCTTGCTCTTTTTCTGCTCTATACGATTTTTCATTTGCCTCTAGCTCACTGTAATTGTGATTTTCTACTTCTAGCTTGTTATTAGTCTCTTCGATAACATTCTCGAGTCTTGAAATTTCTCGTTCAATCCCTTGAATCTTCTCTTCATTGACCTGACCACGGCTAGTAATAGCATTGAGTTCCTCTATCTTAGTTAAAAGTTCAGCATTTGCATCCTCATATGCTTGGTCTAATTCTGATGACTTATCTCTGATGCCTTCAATTTGAAGTTCAAGCTCCTCCGATTTCTCATCCATCGCTTTAAGCTTCTCTTCCATCTCGATAAGCTCATTTCGAGAATTTCGACAGTACGAATAAGCCCATCGATATTATGGATGATGATGTTAACTCCTACGTATTTGTATCTATCACGGAGAACTATATATTCACTAGCCTTTTCAGATTCGTCCTTAAGTGTGCCTATGCGACCTTCGATCTCAGCAATAATATCCTTAACACGCTCGAGGTTATCAGATGCGGAAGCTAGCTTCCTCTCTGCTTCTGCCTTTCTGCTCTTATATAGAACGACACCCGCAGCCTCTTCAAATATTTCCCTGCGGTTTTCTGGTTTAGTGCTGACGATTTCCTGAATCTTGCCTTGTCCGATAATCGAATATCCGTCAACACCGATTCCAGTATCCATAAACAACTCTTTAATGTCTCTAAGCCTGCACTGATTGCCGTTTATTAAATACTCACTCTCCCCAGATCTGTACATACGACGAGTTACCTGAACTTCGTTGTATTCTAATGGAAGTATCGCAAGTGAATTGTCTATAACAAGGGAAACTTCAGCCATCCCCTTTGGTTTTCTAGTCGCAGTTCCCGCAAATATAACATCATCCATCTTGCCGCCACGAAGCGACTTTGGACTCTGTTCACCAAGAACCCAGCGTAGCGCATCACTGATATTACTCTTGCCGCTTCCATTAGGTCCTACAATGCATGTTATTCCGTCATTTAAGTCGATAGTTACAGGATCCGCGAATGACTTAAATCCCTGTAGCTCAATTCGTTTAAAATACAAGCTAAATATCTCCCTTCGTAAGCGCATTTGCTGCAGCCGCCTGCTCTGATTCCTTCTTGCTATTCCCTACACCTCTACCGAGTTCTTCGCCATTCGCCAAAACAGCTGTGACGAATTCTTTTCTATGATCGGGGCCTTCCTCTCGTACTAATTTGTACTCTATGCGGATACCCTTTATAAGATCTTGTAACTTCTCTTGTAAATGAGTCTTATAGTCCTTGTGAAGCTCTCCTTTGATAGCAAGTCTAATCTTGTCAGCAAAGAGATCTAGGACCACTCGTTCAGCTTTTTCATACCCACCATCTATAATCATAGCTCCAATTAGAGCTTCTACAGCATCTCCAACGATTGAGGCCTTATTCCTGCCCCCTCCGTTATCTTCGCCTTTACCGAGCCTTAGGTGTTCTCCAACTCCTAGAACCTGAGCTACATCAGCTAGTGATTTCTCACACACGACATCAGCCCTAGTTTTGGACAAGATTCCTTCATGTGCCTCCTGCATGATGACAAAGACCTTCTTGCCAACAATTGCATCGAGAAAAGCATCTCCGAGAAATTCTAGTCTTTCATTGTTAAACTCATAGCTTTTACCATGCTCAGATGCATATGAACTGTGCGTTAGAGCAATCTCGAGTAGCTTCCTATTATTAAATTTATATCCGAGTTTCTTTTCTAAGCTATCCATAACCTAAAATCCATAATTAAAGAGGATTAACGTATTATAATTAGAATCTTCATATCTGCTTCTAGTCTTCGGCTTTAGCGGTCTCATCAATGCCAATCTCTGAACTTTCTGCGATTGCCTTCTCAATCTGACCAGTAACATCTGACTCTACATAGTCTCTAGCCTTGAGAATGGCGTTATAAACGGCATATGCCTTTGAGCTTCCGTGTATCTTAAGGACCGGTCCCTTGAGTCCGAGTATAGGAGCTCCGCCTTCTTCAGAGTAATCGAAATCCTTCTTCATGCCTTTGAGCCGCTTTGCTAGTAAAAGTGCTGCAAATTTTGAAACGGTTCCAGCCATCAGCACTTCTTTGAGTCTACCCATAATAGATAGCGCAAGTCCTTCAGAACTCTTGAGAAAGATATTTCCCGAGAATCCATCTGTAACTACAACATCACAAACTCCCGTTACAACCTCGCGGCCTTCGATATTGCCCTGGAAATTAATAGAACTATTTGCAAGTAGCTCATAGGCACCCTTATGGAGTTCATCACCTTTCTCAGCTTCAGCACCAACGTTTAGTAATCTCACATCTGGACTTTCTTTACCTTTTACGTTCTGAACAAAGATACTTCCCATCACACCGAACTGATATAAAAATTCTGGTTTGCAGTCCACATTAGCACCACAGTCTAGAAGAAGTGTTGTATCATCCTTGCCTATCTGTGGAAAGAAAGCAGCAATCGCCGGTCTCTTGATTCCTTTGATTCGTCCCAGCCCTAGAAGCCCCGCTGCAAGAAGTGCCCCAGTGCTTCCGCCAGAAATGAATACATCGGCATCACCTTCTTTAACCATCTGCATACCACGATTAACAGTTGAATCCTTTTTCTTACGGACTGCCATCGCTGGCGCTTCATTATTAGTAATTACCTGAGTCGCATTTACGACTTTATATTGCTGCCATCCCATCCTTGAGAATTAAGTTCTTCTTTTATTAAATCTTCTGCGCCAATGATTGTAACTGTATCTTCGATTTCTCTTGCCGCCTGAATTGCACCCTTCACTATTTCCTCTGGAGCGTGATCTCCGCCCATACCATCGATTAGTATATTCATAGTCCCTCCATGATGCGTAAATTATGCAAACTGCAGCTTACATAATCTCGCGAGCTCATTGTTAGGGCTGGTTGCAATATTGCACAACAAGCCCTTAAATCATGCCTTAAATTAGCATATTATTATACCATAGAACGCCAAAACATGCGATATTTAAAGCCATCTAAGATATTTACTGTATAAAAAATACTGCCGTAAGCCATATACAGCAGTACTACATCACTCATAGTTTTTTTATCGAAGTCTGAGCTGTCCACAGGCCGCATCTATATCTGTGCCAAGAGTTCGCCTTACAGACACAGCTATTCCTTGTTCCTCAAGAAAACTTGCGAATTTTCTTACGTTATCCTTGAGCGCTGTCTTGTAGCCAGTCCCCTCAACCTCGTTAAGTGGTATTAGATTAACGTGAGTAAGCCACCCTTTTAAATGTCCTGCAAGTTCACGAGCATGCTCTAGCTGATCATTTACACCATCGATTACGGCATATTCAAAAGTAATCCTTCTCTTCGTCGCCTCTGTATAATCTCTGCAAGCTTTCATAAGTTGACTATACTCGTAGCTCCTTGCTATAGGCATTGTTCGGCAGCGAATCTCATCATTTGGCGCGTGTAGAGAAACCGCGAGATTAACCTGCGGAAAATCTTTGCCAAACCTTTCTATAAACGGTACTAGGCCGCATGTAGAAACAGTAATATTTCTCATTCCGAGATTATATCCCTGTTTACTGTTAATCAGCCGTATAAATTTCGACACATTCTCATAGTTGTCAAAAGGTTCTCCAATACCCATGATTACTACATGTCCTATGTCCTCACCTGTGATATTACGCATTTTGAGCACCTGCGATAGCATTTCACCGCCAGTAAGTGACCTCTCTAGTCCGTTTCGAGTAGAGGCACAGAAAGTGCACCCCATCCGGCATCCTACTTGTGAACTTATGCAAATCGAATTACCATAGTTATACTTCATGAACACTGACTCAACACGAGCCCCATCTTTAAATTCAAAGAGGCATTTCCTCGTCCCATCTTGTCTAGATTCTTGAACCAGTATCACTTTCGGCATTCCTATGTAATACCTCTCAGACAGTGCCTCCCTAGCTTAGCAGGAATATTGGTCATATCATCAAATGACTCCACACCCTTGGATAGCCATTCAAATATTTGTCTCGCTCTAAACTTCTTATCTCCGCATGAAGAAACGACCCCGGCTAATTCGTCGGGATCGTAATCTGCGATATTGAGCTTAGAAATTATATTATTGTTCTCTTCACTCATAATATTTAAGTCTCTTAGCACTTAGTAACTGCTAGGCCAGTCTTATGACCATTGATATCGAATGTCTCTAGACCAGCAGCTTCAACTACAGAATCCGCAAGAGTTTCTTCCTTGATGTGATCTACTGCACCAAGAACTGCAGCCTTAACCTCATCGTCAGCCTCAAAGCTGATTGTGATATGATCGAGCATCTCAAAGTCATTCTGCTTACGAAGCTGCTGCACCTTTGATATAACCTCACGAACATATCCCTCGTTAACAAGCTCTGGAGTTAGAGTTGTATCTAGAATTGTGAACACATTGTTCTCCATTCCAACTACAAAACCTTCTTTCGCAGAGATTCTAACGTCTAGAAAATCTTCGGTGATTTCATACTCTGTACCATTAAGCTCAAGCTTAACAGAACCAGCCGATACATCTGCAATAAGCTCCTTAGCATCGAACTGAGCGAGCTTACCAGCAAACTCCTTGATATCCTTTCCTAGAACAGGCCCTGCAGCCTTGAAATCAGGCTTAACAGCAAAGTTCATGTACTTATCTAGATCTTTCTCGAACACTACGTTCTTAACATTGAGCTCCTCAGTGATTAGAGGTACAAGGTCACTTATTATATCTTCATACTTACCATCAACAATTACCTCGTTTAGCGGCTGTCTAACCTTGAGTCTCTCTTTCTCTCTAGTTCCTCTTCCTAGGTTAACTAGAGTCTTAACTAGGCCCATTCTCTCCTCTGTCTTCTCATCGATTAAATCGCTGTTAGAAGTTGGGAAGTGAGCGATATGAACTGTCTTCTCACCAGTTAGCTTAACGTACATCTCATCCGAAATGAACGGCGCTATCGGTGCTATCATCTTGATAACACCTAGAAGAACTTCATAAGTAGTAGCGTAAACACTCTTCTTATCGTCAGTCATATCATCAGCATAGAATCTTCTTCTAGCTCTTCTTATATACCAGTTTGAGAAATCCTCAACTACAAAGTCATTGATTGCTCTTACGGTCTTCATGTGATCATATTCGTCCATGTACTCAGTAACATCAGCAACTAGTCTGTTGTATCTGGAGATAATCCATCTATCAAGCTCTGGTCTGTTCTCATATGGAACATCTAGCTTCGCGGGATCTGTATCGTCCATATTGGAGTATAAAACGAAGAAGTTATAGATGTTTCTAAGTGTTCCAAAGAACTTGCTCTGTACATCCTTTACACCTTCCTCATCAAACTTAGTTGGTGTCCACGCTGGTGAAACAGATACGAGATACCAACGGATTACGTCTGCACCGTACTTGCTCATCATGTCAAATGGGTCGACCGTATTACCTACGTGCTTAGACATCTTCTTGCCCTTAGCATCAAGGATGAGGTCATTTACAAGGACATTCTTGTATGGAGCTTTACCCATGATAAATGTAGAAATAGCCATAAGCGAGTAGAACCAGCCTCTAGTCTGGTCAATACCCTCGCATATAAAGTCAGCTGGGAATAGTTCCTTCTCAAACCTGTCTGCATTCTCAAATGGGAAGTGCCACTGTGCAAAAGGCATAGCGCCAGAGTCAAACCAGCAGTCCATTACCTCAGGGATTCTATCCATAGTCTTGCCACATTTTGGGCATTTGAAGTGAATATCATCTACATAAGGTCTATGAAGCTCGATAGTCTCTGGGTTTACATCTTCAATAGCCTTCTCAGCTAGTTCTGCCCGGCTTCCTGCACTTTCAAGGTGTCCGCACTCACACCTCCAGATAGGAATTGGTGTACCCCAATATCTAGATCTAGAGATATTCCAGTCCTTAACGTCTGCAAGCCAGTTTCCGAAACGTTTCTCTCCAACGTATGGAGGATACCAGTTTACTGTATTGTTATTGGCAACCAGCTGATCCTTGAGTTTGGTCATCTCAATATACCAACCTGGCTTTGAGTAGTATACGAGCGGTGTATCGCATCTCCAGCAATGTGGATAGTTATGAACCATCTTCTGCTTAGCAAAAACCTTGTTTTCTGCTGCAAAATACTTAAGTATCTCAACATCAAGGCCTTCTTCCATTACGAATCTGCCTTCCCAAGGAGTCGTTGTGAAGCAGCCCTTCTCATCTACTGGCTCTTCAAAATCGACACCATAGCTGCGGCAAGTATTATAATCGTCCTCACCGAACGCATAAGCAGTATGAACTAAACCTGTACCGTCTTCAATAGTAACATAGTCTGCATTTGCTACAAAGAAACCTTTAACCTTATCAAGGTCATCTCCGTAAACAAATGTCGAAAGTGGCTCATAAGGAATATGCTCTAGCTCCTTACCTGTCATCTCTTCGAGAACTTCGTACTTGCCTTCTCCTAGAACTCTATCAGCAAGGTTTTTAGCAACATAGAAGATATTGCCCTCTTCGCTACCCTCGAGCATCTTAGCTCTTACATACACAACCTCTGGACCTACTGTAATTAAAATGTTAGAAGGAAGTGTCCATGGAGTTGTCGTCCAAGCGAGGAATACTCGTTCTCTCTATCTCTACGTCTAAACTTACACGTTACTGTAAGAACAGGATCTTCTTTGTAGCCCTGAGCTACCTCATGGGAAGCGAGACCAGTTCCACATCTAGCACAATAAGGGAGAACCTTATGTCCTTCATAGATGAGCCCTTCGTCAAAGAATTTCTTGATTATCCACCAACCAGACTCAATATAGTTGTTATCATAAGTAATATATGGGTCGTCCATATCAGCGAGATAAGCCATCTTCTCAGACATATCACGCCAAAGTCCAGTATATTTAAATACTGACTCACGACACTTCTCGTTAAATTCCTTGATTCCGTAGCTCTCGATGTCGTTCTTACCAGACATGCCTAGCTGCTTTTCTACCTCAATTTCAACAGGAAGACCATGTGTATCCCAACCAGCCTTACGCTTAACCTGGAAACCCTGCATCGTCTTATATCTATTGATTGAGTCCTTTAATGTTCTCGCCATTACATGGTGTATACCTGGCTTTCCATTAGCTGTTGGAGGTCCTTCAAAAAACACAAAGCTCGGATCTCCTTCTCTTTCTGTTACGCAGAGGTGCAGTAGATCTATGTCGGACCAATGCTGGACCTGTTCTCCCTGAACTTCTGCTACTGATTTCTCAGATAAGTTTTCAAACATTTTATTATCCCTTCCTCTAACATTAATTATTATTAATATAAACAAAATAATTATTGATTTTACTATCTAGAGCACAAAAAGTCAATAAATGTACACCATGTATGTTGCCAAGAACATACTGATTTACTTACCTCGATATTTGAGATTTTCCTTTATTTTCTCAACTATTTCACTGTGATTAACAAGTCTAAGATTTGGGTATGATGTAAGTATTCTACCCGTACCAAAGAATCTACTCTTGCGCACCTTCTTATAAAACTCTTCCCTAGCAAGCTCGTAATCTTTCTTCATTTCTGCTAGCTCGCGACTAACTTCTTCCCTTCTGTCAGCTGCAGCATCCCTCATTTCAGCTTCAAACAAAGCGCTTTGCACCTTGTATTCGTCGACTTTTTCCACAGCACTCAAGGCATCTTCACCAATCCTCGTACTAAGTGAATCACTAAATTCAGTCATAGATTTCTGCATATCATCAAGACGGGTAATTCTCTTGTTTAACCCAAGCGTAATTAACACAGAAATAGCAAAATCAGATATAAATATGATGTATCCAGCTACGAGTAAAGCAAGACCTAACGTAGAAGAAGCCATTCCGCCAAAAACAGTCTCAATAAAAGGATGTATCTTTCTTACTACAATTAAAATCCCAAATCCCCAAATAATACTGAATTCTAGACAGATATAACCATGAAAATTAAACGGTTTTGTCGAATAGTCCCACCATCTAGCATGGAAAATCTTTAAAAGCGCATATCCACCAACAAGCTCGAGCATCGTAGATAAGAGCATGCCTAACAGGAATACTTTAGTATCCGACGAAAACGAACTATAATCTAGCCCTAGAGTTTTAACAAGCAATATTACAAAAAGCGAACCAAAGCCATATATCGGACACACCGGCCCATTGAGAAACCCTCTATTTACAACTATCCCTTTGCTTACGGCTTGATAAATTACTTCTGTAACCCAGCCAATTACAGCATAGATTATAAAAAATAAGGCAATATCAGAAATCGAATATCCTGCTACCATAGTCCCCCCCTTTTTTTTACGAAAGTTCTCCAAACTCAGCCAGAACTCTTTCCTGACTATCTATAGCATTACCGCCATGAGCGATTTTTGCATATCTTCCATCAGCAAGTAAACATCTAGCTCTGCTGTTGTCCATCATATTCATATGCATAATATGCTTTATCTTCGCTATACAGGCATCATCAGTTACCGGAAAAGCAAGTTCAAATCGTTTATCCATATTTCTATTCATGATATCCGCAGACGAAATAAACACTTCCTCATCAGGTCCACTACCAAATATGTATACTCGAGAATGTTCAAGAACCGCCCTACGATACTGATTATCTCGATATTATCAGTGTACCCATCTACACCTGGTAGAATCGTGCAAATTCCTCGAACTATCATACGAACTTTCACCCCAACCTGCGAAGCATACGAGAGCTTCTCGATAACTTCACGGTCAGACACAGAATTTACCTTTATAAAAATTCTCCCTTTAACTCCCTTTACACATTCGCGGTCAATCAGTTCGATAAGTTTCTTTCTCATGCTTCCTGGAGAAGCGATAATATACTTAAATTGCTCATTAATAACTCCATTAACAGCATCATCAAAGAGCGTCGCAACCTCTTGGCCAAGCAAATGATTCGAGGTGATAATAGAAAAGTCAGTATACTGCCGAGCTGTACTTTCGTTATAGTTACCAGTACCAACCTGCGTAATAATCTCACGCTCACCAATTTTACTGAATGATTTTTTGAATACTATCTGACATATCTTAAAATGTGCTTTATATCGTTTTGTCCCGTAATACACCTCACATCCTGCTTCTTTGAGCTTAGCAGCCCAATCCACGTTGTTGGCTTCATCAAATCTGGCTCTTAGCTCTATAAGAACCCTGACCCGTTTACCATTACCAGCAGCCTTAATTAAATATTCAAAGATTCTAGGATGGCTAGTCATCCTGTATATGCTTATTTTAATCTCTTTAACCTTGTTGTTAGAAGCTGCTTCCTTTAGTAAATTAAGAAGATTATCCATAGAATCATAAGGATATGCATCTAGTAAGTCCCTTTTCATAACATGCTCTATAACACTTGAAGTTGACTTACTTATCGAGTTAACTGGTGTAAATTCACGGTATGAGTTCTCGGCAATTGCGCGGCTAGATAAATGATTTTTTAAAGCGGCAAGATGATTTAATGACGGTATGCTCGAGCACTGCACTATTTCATCCGATGATATTGAGAGTATATCTGCTAGTTCACCCATGAGGGTATCATCAATACTTTCGGAATATACAAAGGCCCCAACGAAATCGGAATACACACGCATGTCGAGCATCTTTTTTATGCGCTCTACAGCACTTGCACCGAGCTCAAAGTCATCATACTCAAAGTCGATATCCGCATTTCTAAACGCTCTAAAAGCGACAAACGCCTTTGGTTCAAACGGAAAACAGATCTGTTTAAGATATATTTTAATCAGTTCAAGTGGTAGTAACAAACATAGACCTCTAGACTTTCTGATAACTATACCAGCAAGAAATGATCTTGGTATTTCAACAAGCATAAGCTTTCTATTGTTATCAGCGTCAGTCTCAATGAGAATGTAATGATTACCATCCTTTATAATTTCTGACATCTCTTCTTTTTCTAGAAAATATGGTTTAATATCAGAGGCAAGCTTCATAAGAAATTGTCCGTCTAAATAGTCGTAATCTGTTTCCGAAAGTTCCTTGTGCTTACCACAAAAGACACCAATGCTTTTCAAATCATAATAAATCTCATCGATTAATGCCTCATACTTCTCATTAATACGTCGTATCTGATTCCATATAAGGCCAATCTGCTCAACAGAAGTAAGACCAGACATCGAGTCGCGAGTCACTGAGTCAAATTTTCTAAGATTATTTAGACTTCCTACCCTAACTTTTATAAACTCAGCGAGATTACCATCGTAAATCAAGCTAAACTTAATCCGTTCTAGAAGCGGATTTACTTTATTTGAAGCCTCATTTAAAACGCGTTCATTAAACTTAAGCCAGGAAAGCTCACGGTTTTGCGTAAATCCTTCGAGATAAAGCTCACTCATTTAAAGCCCCTCTTAATTTTTGTTCATTTCTTCTAGTTTATTCATTAGGAATCCTTCTCTTACTCCAGATTCCGAGACTGTTATCTCATCACAGCCAAGCTTATCCATAATAGTTTTTTGAATACACATACCGGTAACTAATGATTGAACACGCTCAGGCTTTACCTTGAGGAGAGTTCGAATAAATTTCTTTTGATCCTTAAAGTATAGATAGAAGAGCTTATCATACTCACTTGCGTTTAAAGTTGATGTACTCTTACTTCTATCAAATAGCTTATTTGCGAGTTTGCACGTAGCTCTAACGGTTCCGCCAATTGCGTATATATGACCTGGTGATGTCTTTATATCTACAGGAATCTGTAGTTTTTCTAGCATTTTTTCGGTATCTTTTTTTATCGATAATAGTTCTTCTTCTGTCGGGAATATTCCTTCAACATGACGATGATAAGCATTGAGCGATCCTATCGGCATCGTATCTGCGAATAAAATCTCGTCGCCGTTAAATAAAGAAAGCTCTGTACTTCCTCCTCCGCAGTCTGTAAGCATACCAGTAGCATCACCAATATCTTTCATAATGCCGTAGTAATCATAGATTGCTTCATCTTGTCCAGATATAACATCTACTTCAAAACCCACTTCTGACTTGATACGTTCTACAATCTCTTTTTTATTTGTAAGCTCCCTAATACTAGCAGTAGCTATCGCAAACACTTTAACGTTAGACATTCCATCAACGGCAATTCTAAACTGCTTTAGGGCATCAATCATTACTTCAACCCCCTCTGCACTCATCTCATTATCACTTATATAACCAGCAATACCGCACGAGACTTTATTGCTCATAATCTGACTAAACGAATTATCAGCCTCTATGTTGTAAACTGCCATCCTTATAGTATTAGAACCAATATCAATTATTACATACATCTGCAAAATTACCCTTCATGCTTAGTTTATCTTCAGTCCTAGTCATTCTAACAAAATTTTTTTAAACTTTATAAACAAAAAAATCACAAATTTTAATTTATTTTTTTGTGTTATTAAATAACAAAAATAGAGCGTGCCTAAGTGCACGCTCCACTACGCATAAGGTAATTAATCCTTAATTTTTAATTACTTGTTCCAAAGTCAACCTTTACATTTTCACGTTCTGCCTCAGAAGAAACTTCAAACATTGGTTTTGCTTCATATCCAAATGCTCTTGCAATGATTGCAGAAGGAAATACTCTGCACTTCACATTGAACTTCTTTACGACAGCATTGTAGTACTTACGAGAATTAGCAATATCATTCTCTACTGATTTTAGCTGATCCATAAGCTCGATAAAGTTAGCATTGGCCTTTAGGTCTGGATATGATTCTGCAACTGCAAAGAGACTTCTAAGTGTACCTGATAGAATATTTTCGTTCTCTAGCTTCTCTGCTGTTGTCGATGAATTGCTAACTGCTGATCTCGCTTCTGTAACAGCTCTAAGTGTCTCTGACTCGTGAGCCGCATAGCCTTTAACAGTCTCAACTAGATTAGGAATAAGATCGAACCTCTTCTTCAGATATACATCCATCGTTGAGAAAGCTTCGTCACAGTTAACTGCAAGCTTTACAAAGCCATTGTATGTAGCAACAACCCATAGTAGTAATAATACGACTACCGCTAAAACTATCCAAATTACCATTTTTACACCTCTTTTTCATTAAAAACAATATCATAATATACTTGTTTGATTCGTTATATTAGCACATCAGTGCACTTACTTCAACATATGAAACGTACTTAATTAATCTTGTGATACAGCCTCTACCAAGAGCCGCCTCCGCCACCACCGGAGCCTCCGCCAGAGAAACCACCACCGCCAAATCCGCCGATTCCACCACCACTATCAGCATGTGCGGCAGCAATTCCAGAATACGTGCTATGCTGAATGCTGTTCATTATCATGTTAATCCTCATATAATCGAACGTAGTTGCGTTATATGAGCTGAATCCGGCGTGTTCAGGGATCTTGATGGTATTGAATTTATGTATCCATTTATCAGTTAGTCCTAGAACATATGCATAAGGCAGAATATTGTAAAAGTAAGAAGGTTCGCTTTCTACAAGTTCATTAATTCTATCAAGCTCAGCAGTTTCTATAAATTCTTTGAATCCCAGTATTTCGCCATAAACCTTGCGGTTGTATTCAGTTCTGCTCTGGATATTCGACAATAGGAAAGGCATAGCAACTGTATATACGACGAGTATTATTAATAAGTAAATCTCCCCTTCACCTTTGCCGGCAAAATACAATGAGTTTATCAGGGTGCTCATATACACAAAATAAATTAATAGCCATACAATAACCCTAAAAGTTACACTGCCAGGACCTAAAGATTTGCGATAGAAGAATGCATCATTTAACTTACGAAGTATCAGAAGCCATATCGATGCCCAAATACCCAATACGAAGATTATTACGAAAATGGCCATTATGCCACCATATTTTGAACCAAACAAAACATCGATGGAACCAGCTCTATATGCACTGAACACAATGCTAAGTATATAACCCATCGCAGCAATAAAAGTAGCAAAACTCCCCTTCGCATCCGAAGCAGTAGATACAATAGCCTTATCTCCAGTATATCTATCCTTTAGCTGCGACTTAATTGTGTCATATGACTCTCCGATTGATTTTCCAGACTCTTTTATGCTAATCGTGCTTCCCACCGCCGGAGCAGATTTTTCATCAAATATTGCATTATACATCTTCTTTACAAAGACCGGTTCATCGCTCGGTGCTTGTAACGCTTTTAAGGTTATTTTTTTCTTCTCCCCTTCAATAATCTGTATATATCCTTTTGATGCTAGGTATAGATATAATGAAGTGATGTCCTTTTTATCAATCGAACCATCTGCGAGATATCCAAGCTCAGCTGGTGTTATACCTTCAGGCGGATTGAACATTATAGGTGCGACGATATCTGCGTCCTTCTTTCTTGTAAGCTTGATATAAATTAATAATATAAGACAGATGACGAGTACTGCAGCATTTGCGACACTACTCCATGCTTTACTTGGAGCACCAACCCAGTAACCATTCGATGTCTTGACCATCAGCGTTATTCCAGAATTAGAGCTTATATCAGTATCTTCATATGACAATGTGTTATTCGCTTTGTCATATGTCCATTAGCTATTATCCTCAGTAGATGAACCATATGAACCTGCATATCCCTTCATCTCGGTGTATTTGAAATCACTTGGAAGAGAAACTTTGATTGTTGAAGATGCAATCGATGTTTCCCATTCTGACGGAAGTACATCTACATAAACGTTATTCTCTTGATTGCTTTGTATATAATTATAAATTTTATACTTTATAACATATGTTTTCTCACCCGTCACATAGGAATGAGCACTCCCAATCCTGATGTTAACGTAGTTATCCTTAGTTACTTTAACATCACCGCCTTCAACGCTGATATCCTTGATCTTATAGTTACTAGCAATAGGAATTTTTCTAATAATTCCATGCCTTGCATATCTAAAATCAACTTTTATCGTCTCAGTGAAGTCATATGAGTAATCCTTATTAACCTTTACATCTACATCAAAGACCTTTGTAGTATATCCTGACCTAGTATAATCTTGCTCAGCCAATGGCGATGCTTGATTTTGATTGTAGTAGTTTGAATATGAGCTAGGGTAAGAATTAGAATATGAATTATAAGAAGAACTCCCATAAACATCACTCTTGATAGCTATACCCATTATAATCACAAATATCACAACCAGAATCAGAGTTATTTTACTCAGCATGTTCCTAAATGCCTTATGATACATAGTTAACCCCTTCAGTTTTAATCATCTAGATTGATATTATACCAATAAAGTACGTCTTTAATAATATCAAAAAAAGCATAGCGGTAAAACCACTATGCTCATTTTAATACTTATTTAATAAGAATTAGTCTTCTACTAGTTCTCTTCTAGATAGATTGATTCTGTTCTGATTGTCGATTTCAGTTACCTTGACAACAACCTTATCTCCAATGTTCATTACATCTTCAACCTTGTCAACTCTATGGTTAGCAATCTTAGAGATGTGTAGCAGACCTTCCTTACCAGGGAGAATTTCGATAAATGCACCGAAGTTCATAATTCTCTTAACTTCACCCTCATAAGTTTGCCAACTTCTACATCAGCTGTAAGATACTCAATCATAGACTTAGCCTTAGCAGCACTAGCTTCATCGGAGCTATAGATACTGATTAGACCTACATCGTCGTCAGAAATATCAACCTTGCAGCCTGTCTCTTCCACAATCTTGTTAACGTTCTTGCCACCAGGTCCGATTACAAGTCTTACCTTGTCAGGGTGCACTCTCATCGAGATGCATCTTGGCGCATATGGTGATAGTTCAGCTCTTGGTGCAGCAATCTCTTCTAGCATGCTTTCAAGGATATATGCTCTACCAACTCTAGCCTGTTCAAGTGCTTGCTCTAGAATTTCTCTAGATAGACCATGAACCTTGATATCCATCTGAATTGCAGTAATTCCATCAGGAGTACCAGTTACCTTGAAGTCCATGTCTCCGAGGAAGTCTTCCATGCCCTGGATATCAGATAGAATTGCATATCTGCTGCTTCCATCCTCTTCGACTCTCTCGATTAGACCCATCGCTATTCCTGATACAGGCTTCTTGATTGGAACACCGGCATCCATCAGAGCAAGGCAAGAGCCGCAAGTTGATGCCATCGAAGATGATCCGTTTGAAGATAGAACCTCCGATACCACTCTGATTGCATATGGGAATTCCTCTTCACTTGGAATTACAGGAAGAAGCGCTCTCTCAGCGAGTGCTCCGTGACCTATCTCTCTTCTGCCTGGGCTACGAGGTGGCTTTGGCTCACCTGTAGAGTAACCTGGGAAGTTATATTGATGCATGTATCTCTTGGTAGTTCTATCGATATCAATGCTATCTAAATCCTGTGCCTCTGATAGAGGAGCAAGCGTAGCAATTGAAAGAACCTGAGTCTGACCTCTCTTAAATAGACCAGTTCCGTGCGCTCTTGGTAGGAATCCAGTCTCAGAGAATAGTGGTCTAATCTCGCTAAGCTTTCTGTTGTCAGGTCTTACGCCTTCATCAAGGATCATAGATCTTAACCTGTTCCTTCTTGATAGCGTAAAGTACTTCGCCTACTTCCTTATCTCTGTCTTCAAAGATTTCTGCAAAGTGCTCGTGAGTTTCAGTCTCAACCCTATCCATGTTCTCAAGACGTTCAAGCTTATCAAATGTCTTGATAGCTTCAATCATCTTGTCTGTAGCATAAGCACGAACTGCTTCATCTACATCATCATCAGCCTTAAATACTACATACTCCATCTTCTCTTTGCCAACTTCCTTGACAATCTCTTCGATGAACGCACAAAGTTGCTTGATTTCTTCATGTGCAAACATGATTGCGTCGAGCATATCGCTCTCAGACACTTCATCTGCACCAGCCTCAACCATCATGATAGCTTCCTTGGTTCCAGCTACCGCAAGGTCGATGTCAGACTTCATTCTCTGTTCATAAGTAGGGTTAATGATTAGCTCTCCGTCTACTCTTCCTACCTTTACGGAACCTGTTGGACCATCCCATGGAATATCAGATGTAGCAAGTGCAACAGACGAACCTATCATAGCTGCAACCTCTGGCGAACAATCGTGATCAACGCTCATAGCTACTGCAACTACAGAAACGTCATTTCTGAAACCCTTTGGAAAGAGTGGTCTGAGAGGTCTATCCATAAGTCTTGATGTTAGGATTCCATGCTCTCCAGGTCTTCCTTCTCTCTTGATGTATCCGCCAGGAATCTTTCCTACAGCGTACATCTTCTCCTCATAATCGCAGCTAAGTGGAAAGAAATCGATATCCTGTCTTGGCTGCTTCGAAGCAGTAGCTGTACAGTTGACTACAGTGTCTCCATATCTAACTGTAACCTGGCCGTTTGCCTGCTCGCAAACCTTGCCAATTTCAAGCTGTAGCAATCTACCGCCTAGTGCTGTCCTAAATGTGTGGTAATCAGTGAATCTTGCCATAATTAACAACTCCTTCCTGTTAATCGTACTATTTTACTAATAAGATTCGCATTGCAAACCGATCTAATAACGACCAGCTCCGGGATAATTATCCCTCCTATATACAAATAAGCGGGATACACATCCCGCTTATATTGTCAGATAATATTACTACTTTCTGAGACCGAGTCTAGCAATGAGTGCTCTGTATCTCTCGATATCAGTGTCCTTAAGATACTTAAGTAGGTTTCTTCTCTGTCCTACCATCTTAAGAGTCCTCTTCTTGAATGGAAGTCCTTAGCGTGCTCCTTAAGGTGTCCGTTAAGATCATTGATTCTGTAAGTCAGAATAGCAACCTGAACCTCTGGGGAACCTGTATCGCCTTCCTTAGTAGCATACTCTTTGATGATTTCCTGCTTCTTATCCTTTGTAAGCATTGTTTCTCCTCCTATTTGTTATCCGCCCTCACATCGCCACCGTTCGGAGTAACGAGTAGCCGAAGCAAGGGTATAAAAATTTACCTAGTCATACTATCATACATGCGGGTTTCTGTCTAGCTTTCAGGCAAATTACTTTAACGTCTTTAGATAATTCTTCGTTTGATCGCTAACCCTGTAGCTCTCCCTCGCCTTCTGAATAGCTTTACGATGCACCCAATCACTGAGCACATGATTTTCAATATAAGGAATCGCAGCTTCATACTGCTTAGCTAGTGCAGTTGCGAAATACCACGCCTGCATCATCTTGATGTAGTATTCATCAGATTTGACTCCCGCTACCCAGTCAAGATACTTTGGTTCAAATGCCTCATCTAGATAAAACTCAAGAAGCACTCCCATACCAAATCTCACAGTGTAGGTCTCATTAGACGAAATCCATCCTTTGATTTCATCTTCTAGTCTATCGAGATTTCCTTTAAAAGCCTTCTTGAGACTAAGTAGGTCACAAGTAGCCCAATTGTCAATGTATGGAAGGAGCTTATCCACTTCATAGATAGCCTCTTCATAGTCCTTAATTAGACAAATTATCATCCCATGAAGATTAACCTCTTCATAGTACTCATGTGGAAGGTGTTCTATAAACTCTCGATAATCACCAGACTTAAAAAGTTCCTTTGCAAGATTCCTTAGCGCAGGGGTTCTAACTCCAATAATTGAATCTGGATTAACTCCTGGAATAAGCTTGCACTGAAACTCTTTATAAACGAGGTCCTGCATTTCAAATAGACGCTTTCTAATTTCCATTTTTTCCATCGGATTTCCTTTCATTGTTCTTATGATTAAAGAACATCAGAATATTAGCAATTAGAAGAAGTCCTACAACTATGAAAGACGCAGATTCATATAGGCGTCTAGTAAAAAAATCCCCAATAATCGCACCTAACACAAAGAACATTATGCATCCATAGTAATGGATACACTTTTGAGCATAGCTGGCATCTTTCGTCGCCAAATACATATTTAAATTCATGGTCCCAACCTTGAGATTACCCGTGCACATAGTTGTTGAAATTGCATAGCCACGAACCTTTGCAAATGTCACCACCTGTATACCGCATGTAAGCGATATAAGTGAGTTTGCTATCAGGTTGTACTCCTGCGGCAAGAAACCTGCTATGAACATCGCTATCATCTCAAAGAATATGGTTACTTGACGCCAGTGAAGTCTTGTAGGTCTGTTCTTTCTGATTATTTTAACGTGCTGAGATATCATAACGCCAACTGCAAATGAAACGATTGGAACAAGATAATGAAATACGCCGTGCAGGTTATGATTCCCTAGGCTAATGGCGAGGAGTACGATGTTCCCAGTCTCTGCATTTGCGAAAACGCCGCCTCTACCCGTATACGCATAAGCATCCATAAACCCCCCGCATATTGCGAGCAGAATCCCTATTCTCATGGATTCAGAAGTCTCAAACTCTTTTTTCATCTTTCCCCCAATCTAGGCAAATGGATTCCACGACTCTTCCACAGGAGAGCCTTCACCACTAATAATTCTAGTCTGTTCATCTATAAGCAGTGCTACGATTTCCGAGTTACGCAGTCTTGCTGCCATATCTACAAGTTCACTTATATGCTCTGTCTGTACAAGCCCTCTTCTGACCATATATCTTATCGCATGTGTCATACTTTGATCTATAGCAAGTCTTGTTAGTGCCTCTCCATATTCTTCTACATAATCGTTAATAACACTTATATCGTCAATTTTTTCCTGTTTTTCATCACTATCATGCTCTTCCATATACGTCAGCACCGCAATAGATTTGCTGGCTTCAGGAAGCATATCTAGTTTTCCTGGACTAATGTGGATATGTATAAGCTTAGGCACCCTTTCGAATGCATCAAAGTCTATATATTCCACACTATTTGGTATGTATATATCTCTCAGCGAATTACATTCCACGAACATTTCAGTATCAATACGCTTCACACCGTCTGGAAGCGACACACTTTCAAGTGCCCAGCAGTTTTCAAACACGCCCATTCCAAAATCATCAATCCTGACTGGAAGGGTTATCTCCTTCATGTTATAGCACATTCTAAATGAATAGTTCCCGATACTCTTGACAGATTCTCCCATCTCTATGGCCTTAATCTGACCTCTCTCACTAAAAGCTCTGTCCGCAATCGAGAACACATACTTAGGTATAATGACGCGCGGTACATTTTCATCATAGTTGATAAGGGTATGTCCTGCTATAAGCTTTGGCATGTATCCTCCTTACTGCTCAAGGCTTTCAACCTCAGCTGCAAGCTCTTGCTCTCTATCGCTAATAATGAGACTCTTGCTCCACCTCGAGTAATCTTCACTTCCATGCTTTGCAAGAAAACCAGCACTATATCTATCCTCTGAGAGAGTTCTTACGAAAATCATCATCTCGTTATTTCCTTCAAATGCATCCTCAATAAATGCAAATGAATTTCTAAGTCGTTGCTGCACCGACTTAGCGAGAGCGTTTCGTTCCTCGTTAAGCTTGCTCATCTCACTAGTAATAACCGAAGCAGGTTCTCCGATGCCACCCATTACATTGTGCATTATATCTCTCATCGTCTGAATGGACTTTCTTGCAATTCTCTCATTCATCCTCGATACGGCATGAGCCTTCTTGCTCTCTCGTAATTCTTTTTCCATCTCAGAGGATGTCTTCTTAAGTATCTGTGCAGCCACATCGAGCTTAGCACCGAGAAGTTCATCTTTATTGAGCTTGATACGATTCATCACATCATCTATAACTTTTGATCTTACGAACTCGCGTCTGAAATCTGAACTGAGTGCGTCGCTAAGCAATCTCACAACAGTAATTCGTTCATCAAACGGAGCGTCCGCAAGCTTAGAAGCCGCCTGCTCCGAACCAGTTCCAGCTAGAATTCCAGCTATATCATACTCTCTCCTATATCGATAGAATAAATCATAGTATGAGGTAAAATCACGTGCGATTCTCTCATCTTGAATATACTGGCTGACTAACTCTATATTTACCTCAATATCATTTTGTTCATAGAGATATATCATCTCGGATAGGTCTACCCACCCTCTTGCGGTTACAAAAAGTTTACCGTCTACTGTCAATCTAACGCTGTAGAAGTCATCCTTCTTGATAGTAAGATAGTTTAGAACCGAAGCATGAACCGCATTGTTTCTTGCATATACTAGCCACGGTTCAAGTTCTGGTTCTACGTCAATTCTCTTAAGTCTATCGAGGGTCGCAAGGTCAAACTCCCTGGCAGAGTTATTGTATTCGAGCGGGTTTCCAGCTGTAATAACAACCCAGCCTTCAGGAAGCCTATGTCGTCCAAATATCTTCATCTGTAGGAACTGAAGCATCGCTGGTGCTAGTGTCTCAGACACGCAGTTTATCTCATCAAGGAAGAGAATACCCTCTCGTTTTCCAGTCTCCTCCATCTTATCGTATACGCTAGCGATGATTTCACTCATCGTGTATTCTGTGGTTCTGTAGCTCTCATCACCATACTGGTGCTCCGCAATAAAAGGTAGTCCTATAGCACTTTGTCTTGTATGATAAGTCATAGAATATGACACTAGAGCTATATCCATTTCCTCAGCGACCTGAGACATGATTTCGGTCTTTCCTACTCCTGGCGGCCCGACGAGAAATATCGGCCTCTGCCTCTCTACTTGAATCTTGTATTCCCCAAATTCATCTTTTGACAGGTACGAAATAACTGAATATTTCACCTGATTTTTTGCTTCTTGAATGTTCAAATTATCTCCATTTCACATACTTAATATTCTTCACTAATCAAAATACACCTTCATAGCCCACGCAGGAACTTCCTCGTCGAACGCATCGTCATCTACAAATATGAATGCCGTATCGTAGAGTGGCTTCCTCTTTGGGTAAGCACCTTTTCCGTCCGTAAAGTACAGTAGTCCCCTCAGATTTCGGAGTTCCTTCTTTCTTATGAGCTCATTTATATAATGGAACACTGGCCTGAAATCAGTTCCTCCAAGTCCCTTTATCTCTAGGTTTTGCAGAAATGCATCCACATCCTCCCTGCTTCTCAGCACAGTATCGTCTTGAATCTCCGCATCACATTGTATCACATGGATGTTAAATTTAGTCCCAAGCACGTCGTTGTTACCCAGTATCTCAAAGCTCTTGTCTACGAACTTCTTTACTAGGTCCCCATCTGTTGATCCTGATGTATCAATAGCTATAACTAGGTCACAGATATTTTTTTTCATCTTTGTATTCAAGTGGTTCAATCAGCGGCATGTCCTTATACCTGTTAAGGCCATACGTGTACATTATGTAGTCGAACGAGTCATCATCAACCTTGAGAGCTTCGTGCGTTGCTGCAAATTTCCTGAGAAATGTACTATAATCTATCCGCTTCTCCTCGGCATAACGCAGTTCCTTTTGCATAGTCCCTGCTGCATCGCCAAATGTTACATCATCCATCTCAAGTGCTGTCTTGACCATCTCTCTTATCTTATCCCAGTCTTGATCGGATATAAGTGCTGCACCATCACATTCATCATTACCATCAGACTCTTCAATGCTTGAAATTTCAAACTTTTTATATGCGTCATCATCGTAATTTGTGTGATTATCGTTTCCATCATGATCACCAGACTGAGAGCTGTCTAGATTTTCATCATCTTGATTCGGCACACTGTTATTATGCTTTATTTCCTGACCTGAACCATACCAGAGTGCATGATCATCTACTGTAAACAGCTTTATCATCAGGGATACTTCAGCTTCAATCGGCGGGTCAGCCATGAAAGACTTGTATAGTCTATCCGCTGAAAGTCTGCCACGTTTAAGTCTAATTTTCTTGAGTTCGTCACGCCTCTCGCTGCTTTGAGAGGTTTTAAAGCAGCTTGCTCCGAGTGACTCAATCATCTCTTCTACAGCTACATCGGTTGCAAGATCCCAGTACATCCTGTTCACTTTCTCAGCAACGTAATAATGCTTAAATATGCAGTGTAGTAGGACATGCATATAGTCATGTGTTATCACCGATAGCCCTTGCTTCATCTTGGCAAACATCTCATCACTGCTGTAATAAAGTGTAGTTCCGTCTACCATGAAAACACTCTGTTTTTCTAGAACAGTGACTTTTTTTAGCGCAAAAACAGCAGAGTCCATAAACCGCATGTTCGCGACTATCTTGTCCTGCGCTGCGGCGATTATCTTCTCTGCTAAAATCACATCTTTATTAAATTCTCTATCGTTACGTTCTATATTAAAGCTTTGTGACACCATGAAATCTCCTCGCTGATTCTACATCATCAGCAATGTGTTCGGTGAGCAGCTCTACAGTTTCAAACTTAACCTCTGGTCTATGGAGCTCAAGAAATTCTATGATAATTTCTCTTCCATATAGCTCTTGATTTATGCCAAATATATGCGTCTCTATGGATTTATCATATTCACCAATAGTAGGCTTAGTACCGACGTTAGAAACGCTGCAATAAGTAGAACCGTCCACTGAAGTGCGAGTAAAGTACACTCCATCCATAGGCGCAACCTTGTTTGAGACGAGTTTAGTATTGGCAGTTGGAAAACCAATTGTTGATCCAATATGATTTCCACGAACTACGATTCCGCTGATACTAAAAGGTCTACCGAGAAACTCATTAGCCTTAACAATATCTCCAGCTTCGATATAGTTTCTGATGGCCGTGGAACTAACGATTTCAGAACCGACTTTAACCGGCTCAACAACACTAGTCTCATATCCGTATCTACCACCAAGTTCGAGTAGCAGCTTATCGTTGCCACTAGCCCTTGTACCAAAGCGGTAGTTAAAACCACAAGATACGCCCTTGGCCTTTAGCTTATCACATAGAATATCTTTAATGAATACCTCTGCAGACATATTCATCGTAACTTCATCAAATGGCACGTCAAACACAACCTCGATACCTGCATCTTCGAATAGCTGTAGCTTCTCTTTATCATTAGCGATAAAAAGAATACCAGAGTCTCCATTCTTACTAAAAACCTCCCGCGGGTGATTAGAGAACGTAAAGCATGCTGGCTTGACACAAAGTTTATCTGCCATCTGAACTGCTGATTTCAAAATCTCCTGATGCCCGATGTGAACACCATCAAAGTTACCAAGTGCAACCGAGGTTTCAAAATCTATATTAATATCCGCAAGTGATCTATACACCTTCATATTAATCTCTATTACCCATTACCTTTTCCGGTTTTAAAATTCCATCGTGATTCATTCGGCAAGTACCGAGAAAATCACCATCTTCGCTGTAGAGTCTATATAGTTTGTCGAAAAAAGCAAACTCATGATTAGACATATTAATAGATTCGTCGCTCAGCTCTCCTTGTTCAGTGATAAGGGATTCATCATCATCTGAAAAAGCTCTGTAATACTTGCTCTCAATAAGCCTGCCATTAAAGTAAAATGACTCACTACCTCTTCTAAGCACTAGCTTTCTAAGGTTTACGATTGTTGACTCACCAGCCTTTATAATGCTATCAAGTTCAGTTTCATTCATATTCAAGACTTTGTCTAGATCATGCGCAGTATCCTGCGTAAATATTCCACTTTTAGTTCTTACTAGATTAGTCATAGTTGCACCAACGCCTAAAATTTCACCTATTTCAGAGCAAATACTCCTGATGTAAGTACCTTTAGAGCAGGTGACTGTAAACGAAACTTTTTTTTTGACGGAATATCGATAGACGTAAATGCAAAGTTCAGAATCTCTATCTGACGCTTCTTGGCCTCAATATCTATATCCTGTCCCTCTCGCGCATACTTGTATAACGGCTTGCCGTTTACCTTGAGCGCCGAATACTTGGGTGGAATCTGTGATATAGTGCCTCTATATCTGTCTGCAAGAGCCTCAACTTCTTGCACCGTAATACCAGGAACTTCGCGCTCCTCTAAAATCTCACCCGTAATATCAAGAGTATCTGTAATCTTGCCAAGCTCTAGTTCTGCTTCATATGTTTTCCAATCGTGGTCATAATACTCTATCAGGCGAGTATCCTTACCAAAGCAAATAGGAAGAACTCCCGTCGCCATCGGATCGAGAGTCCCTGTATGTCCAACTCGCTTGATTCCGAGCTTACGCCTGAGGCGCGCTACAACGTCATGAGACGTGTATCCCTCAGGTTTGTTAATGTTTATAACACCGCTACTTTTCATCTTTTGCCTTAACAAGCTCCTCTTCGAGAGCCCTTACTATCTCAACCTTTGCTTCGCTTATAGTGCCTTCAAAAGTCAATCCCGCAGCACGCACATGGCCTCCGCCACCGTAGCTCTGTGCAACTCGGGCAACATTCGCATAAGACTTAGCGCGTAGGCTAACTCTTACAGTCTTGTTATCAGTCTCTTTGAGAATACAACCGATTTCCACTCCGTCTATGCTCATGAGCTTCTGAATCACACCGTCAGACTCATTCATCTCAGTGCCAGTCTCAGATAAAAGCTCCTGAGTAACGGCTCCTATTACTATCTGTCCGCTGGCATATACTTCCATATCAGAAATCACACTTCCCTCAAGCTGAATTGATCCGAGCGATTTTCTGTTATATAGAAGCTGTGTTATCTCATTGCCATCGAAGCCTGGAATTTCATAAAGTTCACTAGCAATTTTATGAGTTCTAGCAGTAGTATTGGAATGCTGAAAACTACCTGTATCCGTATTGATAGCAGCAAAGATGCACTTTGCAACCGGCATAGTAACATCTGCTCCCATTTCGCTAGCTATAAGGTAAATAAGTTCAGCAGTTGCCGCAGAGCTTGGCTCAACGATACCAAATCGAAATCCGTATCATTCTCAGTCACACCATGATGATCTATTACAGCATGATGCTTTGCTCTGTCAAAGACAATCCCTCTATCACCAATTCTGCTCCTGCTACCGCAGTCCACGAGAATAGCGAGGTCATAATCATCAAACACTTCGTAGTCTCGCGTAACTACGCCGCTCTCAAGAAAATCTAAGTTGCGAGGAGTTACATCATCAGCAAGTACATACACCTCTTTACCAAAGCCACGTAGCACATGGCATAGTGCTGCAGACGACCCAAGGCAGTCCCCGTCCATATTTACATGAGGAAAAATCAAAATCTTACTGTAGTTATGAAGGTTTTCAGCTATTTCCTTATAAGTATTATTTGTCATATTCCTTATCTTTCCGGCTTGTTTATCTCGACAATTATCTTATCGATGTGTCTGCCGTATTCCATCGATGAATCAAGCTTAAAGTTAAGCTCTGGAGCGTGTCTAAGCTTGATATCATGAGATATTTTAGTCCTAAATAGACCCTTTGCACTGTTAAATGCACTTAGAACCTCTTTGCCAACTGCATTACTGTCTTCACCGCTCAGCGTGAGAGGTGTGAAGAAGACGGTTGCATAGCTTCCGTCACTCGACACCTCAACAGCTGAAATAGTAATTATTCTTGCAGATAGTCTTGGGTCCTTAATTCCATTGAGAAGATACCCTGAGATACTCTTCTTGATTTCCTCGCCGAGCCTACCCTGTCTATAATTCTTTCCCATATTACCTCTCTATTTCCACCATGTGGAAGCACTCGATAATATCCATAGGTTTGATATCATTATAAGCTTCAATTCCGATACCGCACTCATAACCCTGAGCAACTTCCTTAGCATCGTCCTTGAATCTACGTAGCGATGAAATCGTACCTTCATGTATAACGATACCATCTCTTACGAGACGAACCTGTGCATTTCTCTTAACCTTACCTTCGACGATATATGCTCCACCGACAATTCCAAGGTTAGGAACCTTAAAGGTCTCTCTAATCTCCGCCTTTCCGAGAATCTCCTCCTTGTATTCAGGATCTAGCATACCCTTCATAGCGTTCTGTACATCATCAATTATATCGTATATTACGCGGTAAGTTCTGATTTCGATTTCAGCATCATCTGCGCGAGTCTGAACTGCTGTAGTAGGTCTTACGTTAAATCCGATGATAATAGCACCCGAAGTTTCAGCGAGCATTACGTCAGATTCTGTAATTGTACCTACACCAGAGTGGATTACATTAACTCTTACATCAGCAGTTTCGAGCTTCTCAAGCGATGATATGATTGCTCCAACTGAACCCTGAACGTCTCCCTTGATGATGAGGTTGAGTTCTTTTGTCTCTCTCCCTCCTGTATCTGAGAGAATAGCTTCTCAAGAGTAGTGCTTGCATTCTTAGCGAGTACATCCTCTCTCATCTTCTCCTGTCTGCTTTCAGCAATCTCTCTAGCTACCTTGTCATCCTTAACAGCATTGAAGGAGTCACCTGCCATAGGAACATCTGATAATCCTAGGATTTCAACTGGTGTAGCAGGTAGAGCTTTTCTGATAGACTCACCCTTGAAGTTGGTCATAACCCTGATCTTACCGGAAGTTGTACCTGCAACTACGCTCTGTCCAGTTTTTAGAGTACCGTTTGTAACAAGAAGTGTCGCAATAGGACCCTTGCTCTTGTCGAGTCTCGCCTCAATAACTGTACCCATTGCAAGTCTATCTGGATTTGCACGTAACTCGAGAACTTCAGCCTGTAGAAGAATCATTTCAAGTAAATCAGTAATTCCCTCACCCTGCTTAGCAGATACTGGAACGCTGATTACATCTCCGCCCCAATCCTCAACTAATACGCCGTGATCTGCGAGGTCCTTCTTAACTCTGTCAAGATTTGCACCTGGCTTATCTATCTTGTTGATAGCAACGATCATTGGAACGTTAGCAGCCTTTGCGTGACTTATAGACTCTATAGTCTGCGGCTTAACACTGTCATCAGCAGCAACTACTAGTACAGCAATATCTGTAACCTGAGCTCCACGAGCACGCATTGTAGTAAATGCTTCGTGTCCAGGTGTATCGAGGAATACGATCTTCTTGCCATTAATCTTAACCTCTGAAGCACCGATGTGCTGCGTAATACCACCGGACTCACCAGCAGTTACATTTGTATTTCTAATAGCATCGAGGAGTGAAGTCTTACCGTGGTCAACGTGTCCCATTACAGTGATGATTGGTGCACGATGTTTTAGTTCGCTCTCTGTATCCTCACGTAGGTCAAGCCCTTCTTCAACAACCTCTTCCATTTCTTCTGTAACTACAACCTGCATACCGAGGTCTTCTCCAAGCATCTCAACTGTATCCTTGTCGAGTGTCTGATTTACAGTAGCCATAATTCCAAGCTTCATGAGCGACATGATAATCTTGCTCACGGAAATTTCAGCCTGTTCAGCTAGTCCTGCAACAGTGATTGGAACTGTAACAGCAACTGCACCTTCAGGTAGCAGCTCTTCGATCTCGATTTCTGGTTCAGTAACCTTTGGTGCCTTTTTCTTTCTATGCTTAACCTGTTTCTCGAGGTTTCTCTCATCGAAGAAACGTGACTTGCCAGTCTTGCCTCCGCTACGCTTCTCGTGCTTGAACTTATCTCTATCCTTGTCCTTATCTTTGTCAAAGAACTTCTTGCTCTTGCCCTTTGTCTGTGGCTTGTCTGCTATTGGAGCATCCGCTGCTGAAGAACTCTGAGGTCTAGCCGAGCTTCTACCCTGCTTAGATTCAGAATTTCTACCGTTCTGTCCTTCTCTCTTATCGCTCTTTCTGCCGCCGCGTTCGTCCTTCTTAGAGTCCTTGCGTCCGTCCTTATCGGCAGGCTTCTTGCGAGCAGGCTTTGGTTCTTCCTTTGGAGCAGAAGAAGCATCGAAAATCTTCTTGAAGCGCATAGGCTTGTTAGGAGCATTTTCGTATGACTCCTCCTTCTTTTCTACTTTCTTCTCTGTCTGCTTACCCTTATCCTCAGACTTTTCAGGCTGAACACCGGTCTTTGTAGCACTTTTTTCAGTTGCTTCTGTATCAGACTTCTTTTCTGACTTTGCTTCCTTCGCTACTTCAGCAGTAATTTCCTTAGCCTCAGCTTTTTTCTTAGTTGCCCTAGCCTTTGGAGCTTTGACTTCTGCCTTCTCCTCTGGTTTAATATCTATCGCCACTGGTGCCTCTACCTTAGATTCCGCCTTTGTTTCTGTAGCTTCCGCCTCTACAGGCTCCTCCTTACGTGGCATTGGCTTTCCTACTGGTGCCTTTGGCTTATGCGCAAAGTCCTTGCTAATTATCGGTACAGCCTTAATCTTAGGCTTGTTACTATTCTTATCGGATTTTGAATCCAGCCCCTTAAGTTTGCTTAATGTATCGTTCAATCTATCAGCGTCCTTCTGAGCAAGATTTGTGCGTTCCGACTTCACCTCGATGCCCATCGTATCAGCTGCTTTCTTAATATCCTGATATGACACACCGAGCTCTGTCATCAGCTCATTTACTTTTTTTCGTCATCCGCTACCTCCTTGTTTTCTCTTGCATCTTCCCAAGCAGCTCACCTAGGCTCTTATCATCGATAGCCCTTTTGTAAGCCCTGTTAAATGCTCTATTCTTACGGGCAGAGTCTATGCACGATTCGTTTTTACATAAATAAACGCCTCTGCCTTCGTCATTTCCCGTTGTATCTTCATAGATTTCCATGCCATGGCACGTGAATCTAAACATTTCTCTCTTTGGATGTGACTTTCTGCATCCAATGCATCTACGCATTGGCTCTCTGTTATCGTTAAGAGCCATATTTATGCTTCCGCATCTATATCAGCATCTAACTCAACAGCTTCCTGCTCAAGATGCTCTGTAGTAGCTACCTCATCATCGATTATAGCTTCAACTTCAGCCTCATCCTGGTCTTCATATTCATCAAAATCAAATCCGCTATCCTCTAGCTGAGACTTGCTCTTAATGTCTATCTTCCAACCACTAACTCTAGCAGCAAGTCTTACATTCTGTCCTTCTCTACCTATGGCGAGTGATAACTGCTGCTCTGGAACTACTGCAGTTGCCATCTTTTCCTTCTCACTAATGTAGTTTATGTATACTCCCTCAACCTCTGCTGGTCTTAGTACGTTGCTGATTAGAACTGCAGGATCCTCATCCCATACGATTATATCAATCTTCTCACCGAAGAGCTCATCAACGATATTCTGTACTCTCGTACCTCTGTTACCAACACATGCGCCAACTGGATCTACATTTTCATCGTGTGAGTACACAGCAATCTTAGTTCTTGATCCTGCCTCACGAGCAATTCCTTTAATCTCTACTGTACCATCTGATATTTCAGGAACTTCTAGCTCAAATAGTCTTCTTACCAGACCTGGGTGCGATCTCGATAGAAATATCTGTGGTCCCTTTGTAGCCTTCTTAACGTCGATAACGTAAACCTTAATTCTGTCACCTACGTTAAACGACTCAGTCTTTACCTGCTCAGATAGTGGTAGAATACCCTCTGAATTTCCAACCGAGAGGAACATTGTTCCGTTGTTAATTCTCTCAATCTTAGCAGTGATAATCTCGCCCTGCTTGTTAACAAACTCATCGTATGAGTTGCGTCTCTCAGCCTCTCTAATTCTCTGCACTACTACCTGCTTCGCAGTCTGAGCAGCGATACGACCGAAGTCTTTAGGGTCAACCTGATATTCAATAACATCACCAACCTCATATCTCTCGTCGTATGATCTAGCCTCTTCAAGTGAAACTTCCATCATATCGTCTTCTACTTCTTCGACAACTTCCTTGCTCATTAGAACAAGAACTTCGCCGTCTTCGCGATCAACTATAACTCTTACGTTTGGATAGTTTCCGTAGTTTTTCTTGTAAGCAAGTTCTACAGCATCTTCAATCGCAGTGATAATGTCCTCTTTTGAAATGTTTTTCTCACGTTCTAGTTCAGTGAGAGCATCCAAAAACTCTTTGTTCATCGAATCCTCCTAAAATATTACTGCTAAGTTAATCTTGGAAATCTGTTCCGTCGGTATTCCGACTTCACGCTCCTCTATCACTATATTTACTTCATCAGCTGTCTTACCAATCAAGGTACCCACGAACTCTTTGTTGCCATCGATTGCTTTATACAGCTTAACCTCAACCTCTCTGCCAGCAAATCTCTCAAAGTCAGAAGGTTAATAAGTTCTCTATCAAGTCCCGGCGAGGAAACCTCAAGAGTGTAGCTTCTATCTATAAAATCTTCTTCATCGAGCTTGTCACTAAGAAAGCGAGTAACTTCTTCACATTCATTGATATCTACATACTCTGTCTCACAGCAAGTAGGCTTATCAAGGTATACGCGAAGTTTCCATTCCTTGCCTTCCTTCTTGTATTCAATATTGTATATCTCAAGCTCTTTGCCTGTAAGATATTCGGTTAGCAAGTCTTCAATCCTTGCACTAACATCTTGTTTAGCCATAATTCCTCCCGGAAAAAGTCATAACATAAGTGAAAGAGTGGGTTGCCCCACTCTTTCGCTCTTTAACGTTCGCAAGTATAATATCACAAAATACAATAAATAGCAAGTTTTTCTACATTTCGAATATAGATACCTGAGCGCTATCTGGAAGATCATCAAACACTCCACAAGCCTTAAGATCTTCGATATTGGTACTAGAGAGCTTAGTCTTTCTCTGAACTTCATCTATTGATAAGAAAGGTCCCTCTTTATAGGCTTCAGCAAGAGAGATTGCCGCACTTCGCCCAACTCCCGATACTGCCATAAAAGGTATCTTGATTTTGTCTTCTACTACATTGAACATGCAAGGATCAGAAACTCCTAGTTCTGGAAGAGAGAACTCGCACCCTCTAGACAGTAGTTCATATATAACCTCATACACCACCTTGAGTTCCTTCTTCTTGGCAGCACTAGTATCATCCTCCTCTGAATTCAGTGAATTTAGAGCTGCCTTTGCCGCCTCAGCACCACCCCTTGCTACGTTCACATCGAAGTTATCAATTTTAGTCGATAACCACGCACAGTAGAAAGCACTTGGATAGTAAACCTTAAACCATGCCATTCTGAGAGCCATCATTACATATGCCGCAGCATGCGCTCTAGGAAATAAATACTTTAGAGTCCTGCAAGACTCAACATACCAATCAGGAACACCATGCTCTTTCATTATGTCAAGTTCTTCTTGTTTAAGCTCTTTGTTTTTACGTACATCCTCCATGATTTTGAAGGCATTGCTCTTGTCTACACCCTTGATCATCAGATAGTTCATGATGTCATCTCGGCATGAAATCAGCTCGTCAATAGTCGCTATTTTATTTTTGATAAGATCTTCAGCATTGTTGGTCCATACGTCAGTACCGTGTGAGAAACCAGAGATTTTAATTAGAGCAGAGATAGTCTGCGGTTTAATAGCATCAAGCATGCCTCTAGTAAAATTAGTACCGAACTCAGGGATTCCATAAGTACCGTGTTTAAAATCATACTCGTCAGGATCAACTATGTTGAGTGCATCGATAGATGTGAATATGCTGAGAGTCTTCTTGTCAGCAATATCAATTCCCAGAGGATCAACCCCTGTCATGTCCTGCAGGTGCCTGATCATCTGCGGCACATCGTGGCCGAGGATGTCGAGCTTGAGAAGATTTTTATCTATCTTGTGGTAATCGAAATGAGTCGTTATAAACTCTGCATCTCTGTTGTTAGCAGGCTTTTGGACAGGACAAAATTCAAATATTTCTCTATCTGCAGGAACTACTATTATTCCTCCTGGATGCTGTCCCGTTGTTCGCTTAGTCCCTGTACACCCGTTTGCTAATATGAGCTCCTCTGAGTTTGAAAAGCTCTTGCCTGTGTTCTCTTCGTATTTCTTTACATATCCAAAAGCAGTCTTCTCGGCAATAGTCGCAACTGTTCCGGCCTTAAATATATTTTCTTCACCGAAAATTTCGCCCACAAATTTATGTGCTACCGGCTGATATTCACCGGCAAAATTAAGGTCTATATCAGGCTCCTTGTCTCCATTAAATCCGAGGAAGGTCGCAAACGGAATATTAAGCCCATTCTTATCCATGTCAGCACCACACTTTTCACACACCCTGTCAGGCATGTCAAAGCCTGTGTCATACTTATCAAGATGTTCTGTGAACTTTAGGTTGTGGCACTTAGGACATATGTAATGTGGCTCAAGCGGATTAACCTCAGTTATTCCTGCCATAGTAGCAGCAAACGATGATCCTACGGAACCTCGGCTACCAACAAGATATCCATCTTTATTTGACTTTTCAACGAGTAGCTGTGCGGCTACATACATCACGGCATACCCATTACTGATAATGGAATTTAGCTCGGTATCAAGCCTGTCAAGCACTCTTTCTGGTATAGGATCTCCATAAATTTTCTTAGCCCTGTCATAGCACGACTTTCTAAGAGTCTCATCAGCACCCTCAATTTTTGGCGGGCACTTCTCATCAGGAACAGGCTGAAACTCCTCAGTCATAGAGGCGATATAGTTTGTATTGTCAATAACTATTTCCTTCGCCCTGTCGCCTAGGTATTCAAACTCTTTGAGCATTTCTGCAGTGGTTCTCAGATATAGTGAATTTGAATTCGTATCGTTAAATCCAACCATCGACATGACGATATTACGGTAAATTGCGGACTCTTTATCTGGATAATGTGAATCCGTAGTTGCCACTACTGGTTTCCAAGTTTATCCCCTATTTCGACTATCTTCATATTCATGTCGATAAGATCTTGTTTGCTCGTCACGTGAGGATATCTATCACTATTAATCAGGAAGTGGTTATTTCCGAGCGGCTGAATCTCAAGGTAGTCATAATACGATGCAATATTGAGTAGCTCATCATCAGAAGCGCCCTTAAGCACCGCCTGAAATACCTCCCCAGCCTCACATGCACTACCGATAATCAGCCCTTCCTTATACTTATCGAGAACTTTCCTGGGAAGCTGTGGCCTTCTATAGAAATAGTCGATATGAGTATAAGAAACTATCTTATAGAGATTTTTAAGTCCCGTCAGATTCTTAGCTATGAGTATGATGTGGTATGTGTTTCTCTTTTTGCTAAGATTGATGTTTCCATTCTCGTCATATGCATCATCATCTGGGTATAGATATCCTTCCATACCATACAAAATCTTAATATTTTTGCCCTTCTTAGCGAGTTTTTTTGCAGTGTTAGCTGCATCAGGGAACGACTGAACTACTCCATGGTCAGTTATTGCAATCGCCGGCTGTCCCCAGTCTGCAGCTTGCATAACCATTTCTTCTACATCATTAAAGCCGTCATTCTCACTCATTCTCGTATGAGCATGTAGCTCAACTCGTTTCTGTCCTTCGTAAGTTTCTTTTCTGGTGTGTTTTACCGCCTTGTTGATGTTGTTTGCAATCATGACATTTTCATGAATGTATTCATCGTACCTTATGTCTCCCTGAGCAATTATCTCATCACCCTTTGATATAGATTCGTTAACATTGTCGTAGTCTTGTTTGCTCTTGATGAAGGCTTTAACCGCAACCGCTTGTGGTCCTTTATTGATTATAAGAGTCATAACCCAGAAGTTCTTTTTCTTAGTATCTTTAATCTCCATCTCGAAGACATTACCGCTGACTGCTACTTTTGTACGTGCACCAGAAATCTCAGCAAGGTTCTCATATGACGTCTCAGCCATAGTAATCCTCTTGCCTAGTATAATCCCATTATTGTTCGTTTGGGGCTTCTCTGCGGGCTTTATAGTTACTCCTGACGTAGGTTGTTTGTTGTCCCCGTAGCTCTCATCATAAAAATAATTAAACTTTACATCGCTAATGTTTCCAAGTGACTTTATAAGCCTCTCTCTCATAAGGCGTTCTAGTCGCGGCTTCACGTCAAAGTTTACCAGCACGTCTAATTCAAGAATTAGTCCTGCGCTATCTAGAGATATATTTTTAAATGACAAGGTTAGCTCCTCAGCTGGTTTTCTAGCAGACTCACTAGCCTCTTCAGGAGTAAGTATTCCATTAGGTACTTCAATCATCGATTAATTGTCTCCATCAGTGTAGTTCTTCTTTGTCGTGTCCTTAGACACTATGTCTATGAGTGTAGGAATCAGCTCTTCTTCTGACACCTTTGCTATTATCTCGCCATGCGCAAACACAAGGCCTTCCTTGTTGCCTCCTGCAATTCCGTAGTCAGCCTCTCTAGATTCGCCAGGTCCATTTACAACACATCCCATGACAGCAATTTTAAGTGGCTTTAAACCAAGTGCAGCGCGTCTGTCACCTATCGCTCTCAGGCTTTCTTCAGCTTCATTAGCCATCTCAATTAAGTTGACTTCAGTTCTGCCACAAGTCGGACATGAAACTATCTCTATGCTCTTCTCTCTTAATCCTACAGACTCAAGTATTTTGCGTCCAAATATTACTTCATTTACAGGATCATCAGTAAGCGAAACACGCAGAGTGTCTCCAACGCCCGCAAGTAGCAGCGAACCTATACCTACCGCAGACTTTAGTCGTCCATTTTCTGGAGTACCCGACTCGGTTATCCCTATATGAAGAGGATGATCAGTCATCTCTTTAACTAGCATGTGAGCATCATAATTCATCTTGACATTAGACGACTTTATAGATAGAACCAAATCGTCAAATCCCATACGTTCAATCTTACCCAAGGTATCAATTGCACTCTCAGCAAGGGCGGCAGCAGTTACGCCTCCGTGCTTTGCCAAAAGCTTTTTGTCGAGTGATCCAGAGTTTACTCCTACACGAATAGGAATCCCTTTATTACCCGCAGCTTCGACTACCTTTTCAACCCTTTCGTCGCTTCCAATATTACCCGGATTAATTCTGATTTTATCAGCTCCAGCCTCTATCGCAGCAAGCGCCAACTTGTAATTAAAGTGTATATCAGCTACGAGCGGCATATCAGTTTCCTGACGCACAAGCGCAAATGACTTTGCTGCCGCTTCATCAGGAATAGCAACCCTCACTATATCACAACCAGCCTGTTCAAGCGCATTGATCTGCTCTAACAGCTTCTGTTTATCTCTCGTATCTACATTAGTCATTGACTGAATCGAAACCGGTGCCCCACCACCAATAAGGATTCTGCCACATTTAACCTGTTTAGTCATGTTTATACCTACCTATAAATTAGTGTCCCAGCACTCTCGCTAAATCCTGCCACGTGATGAACACGAACAGCGAGATAAGCACTGCAAATCCTGCTAGGTGCATATACCCTTCGGCCTTAGCGGAAATCATATTCCCCGTGACCTTTCTGATTATCACAAAGATAATTCTACCACCGTCGAGCGCAGGAAATGGCAGAAGGTTTACAATAGCCATATTGAGACTGATTAAAGCTACTAGATATAAATAAGAAATCAGACCCGTACTAGCAGTTTTGCTTACTAGACTAGCCATTCCAACAGGTCCTGTCACACTATCTTTCGTAACACCTTTTTGCGCCATCTGCTTAATAGCTCCAATCATCTGGCTGTTTAATCTCCATGTAAGTTTAGCACCTTGACCAGCACAGATAAGTATATTGTGTGAGGACTTAGAGACTATTCCTAGAACAAGCCTTCCGTCCTTATCTTTATTAGGTGTAATAGTGTATTTATGCTGTTTACCATCACGGCTAACTACAACTTCCATTGCTCTACCATCAGTATTTTTCGAAATTGCAGTAACTGTGTCCCACCCATGACGATGATTCTTTTCCATCAACTGATATTATTTTATCACCTGCCATTATTCCTGATGTTGCTGCCGGAGAATTAGGCACAACCTTATCTAGGGTATTGGTTGGTACACCGACATAAATGGTTATTATTATCATCAGAATCAAAGCCACCAATACATTAACTGCCGCTCCAGATGCCAGAACTATAAGTCTCTGCCAAGCCGGTTTATTATTAAAAGCACCTTCTTCGTCACTTTCCTCATTTTCTGCTTCCATTGCACAGAAGCCCCCAATAGGAATTGCTCTTATGGAGTATTTCGTTTCTCCTCTATTCTTGCTGGTGAGAAGTGGTCCCATGCCTATCGCAAATTCATTCACTTTGATGCGAAAAAGCTTAGCAGTTATCAAATGTCCAAACTCATGAGGCACTGTAATTATCATGAGCATCAATATTGTCAAAATTACGGTTAATATCATAGTTATCACTTTTATCTAAAGAGCTCCCTTGCCTTAGCTCTAGATTCTCTATCAATCTCTAAAATGTCTTCAATAGTCGTTGGAACTACCGACCTATGCTCATCCATAAGTCTACGAAGCGACTTCTGGATATCAAGAACTCAATCTTTCCATCCAATATCATCGATACTAGTTCCTCGTTTGCCCCGTTTAAAAGTATAGGATAGCTGCCGCCACTCAGAATAGCTTCATATGCCATCCTGAGACACTGGAATACATCTGTGTCAGGCTTTTCAAAATGAAGACTAGCGCCATCCTCGAACATATTTAGACTCTTACCCGAGTAATGAAGTCTGTCCGGGTAACCTAGTGCAAGACTTATCGGAATTCTCATATCTGGTAGCCCCAGCTGAGCAATAATAGATGTGTCATCAAATTCAACCATAGAATGAACTATACTTTCTGGATGTACATGAACATCAATCTTCGATGGTTCTATATCAAAAAGCCACTTGGCCTCAATAACTTCGAGCCCTTTGTTCATCATCGTAGCCGAATCAATGGTAATCTTACGTCCCATGTTCCACTTTGGATGATTTAACGCCTCCTTAAGAGATACTCTCTCGAGTTGATCAATGCTATATCCCCTAAAAGGACCTCCCGAAGCTGTGAGCAGAATTCTTCTAACTTTTCTACCTTGATTACCCTCTAGGCACTGAAAAATTGCACTATGCTCACTGTCTACTGGAAGAATTTTAACACCTTTGTGTGCCGCCAAATCCATTATCAGATTTCCACCAGCAACTAAGGTTTCCTTGTTAGCGAGGGCAATATCCTTGCCAGTCATAAGAGCTTCATAAGTCGGCGCCATACCGCTGATACCCATCAGTGCATTTAGCACGATATCAGCATCTACTTTTGCTATCTCTCTTAGTCCAGCATCTCCAACATTTACTTCAATAGCAGGAAAAGCCGCACTCACTTGTGCGGCTGCTTCTTCATTTCCAACGCATACAGCCTCAGGCTCAAATTCCTGAATCTGTTTCATCAGATCTTCTATCCTGTTTTTGCAAGTTAGTGCCACAACCTTAAATTTGTCAGGATTATCTCTGACTATATCTAAGGTCTGAGTTCCTATAGAACCCGTACTACCGAGCAAAATAATTCTCTTAATTCCCATTTATCTCTCCACCCTTATCGAATGAAAAATGCCATAAAGTAATATACGAAAGGTGCTACAAAAATAACGCTATCGAATCTATCAAGTATTCCTCCATGACCAGGTATTAGCTTGCCATAGTCCTTGATTCCCATTTGTCTCTTAAACGCAGAAGCTGTAAGGTCTCCAGCCATTGAAACTGCACCACCAAGAACTCCAAGTATAGCGCACTGTACAACAATCTCAGGCATTACAAAATATCCAAATAGTGCTGAAATACTGAGGCACCTATCAGTCCACCGATAGCGCCTTCGATAGTCTTCTTAGGGCTAAGGTTAGGTGCCATCTTGTGCTTTCCTATTGCCATACCTGTGAAATAAGCCATGATATCTGCTCCAAAGGCAGCTATAAGTACTAGCCAAGTGAGATATCTATATCTCGAAGCATCAATCAGTACTATAAAGTATGGGAAAAGCACAACGTATACTATACCCGCTAGCGTTGCAATTGAATCACTAATGCCACGGTTCTTAATATCCCATCCATAGATGAGACTCGCCATGACTGATACTACAAGCCAAACGTCCACAAAGTCTGAAACATTACCTAGTATAAGGTAGCCAGCATATAAAATCACTGCCATCGCAATGGCGATTTTACGCGACGGTTTAATGTCACATGCGTTGAATCCATCAAAGAATTCCTTTACTCCTATAGATGAAATTAGAAGTGCAGCTCCAACTAGCCACAGCCCTCCAAAATACAATACCGCTAGGAGCGGCAACATCACTAACGCTGAGATAATTCTAGTTTTCATTACTTATCTTCCTTCTCTCTTCCACCAAATCGTCTCTTTCGATGTGAGAACTTCTCAATCATCTCTGTAAATTCTTCTGGTGAATAATCTGGCCAAAGCGTATCCGTGAACATCATCTCACTATAGGCAGCCTGCCATATCAAGAAATTTGACAGTCTCTCTTCACCACTAGTTCTGATGATTAAATCAGGGTCTGGTACATTCTTATGGAGAACCCCTGTATAAAGATGATTCGACACATCTTCCTCAGTAACATTTACTGACACACCTTCGTCCGCCATAGCCTGTCGATCAATTATGATTTCATTAATCGCTCTGACAATCTCATCTCTGCCACCGTAGTTTAGCGCTATATTGAACACAAGTCCGTCATTGTCCTGCGTTTTCTCGACAAGTTTATCTATAGCTCTAACAGAGTCTACCGGTAGCATATTATAGTCACCAAGGATATTGATTCGAACATTGTTTTCAATCAGTTCCTTGAGTTCAGAATCAACGTACTTGATAATGAGCTTGAATATACCCGAAACCTCTTCCGTGCTACGCTTCCAGTTTTCAGTAGAAAAAGCATATACGGTCAGATATTTAATTCCGATGTTAGAAGCTGTGATAACTATCTGCTTCATCGCCTGCATGCCTGCATTATGCCCAAATAGACGTGGTCTGTTCTTGAGCTTTGCCCAACGACCGTTGCCATCCATTATAACTGCTATATGCGTAGGTAATTTCTTAATCTCTGACATCCTATTACCTCATAAAAAGCAAACGTGACCAAGGCCACGTTTGCTAAGAATTATACTTCCATTACTTCTTTGTTCTTGCTCTCAATAATAGTGTCGATTTCCTTAACAGCCTTATCGATCTTCTTCTGAATCTTATCTAGTTCGCTCTTGCAATCATCTTCAGTGATTTCGTGTGCCTTCTCAAGCTTCTTAAGTTCGTCATTTTCTTCACGTCTGATGTTACGTACTGCAACCTTTGCATCCTCACCAAACTTTTTAACGTGCTTAATAAGCTCCTTACGTCTCTCCTCTGTTAGCTGAGGAATCGAAAGTCTAATCACCTTTCCATCATTGGATGGGTTAAGGCCTAGGTTTGCTTCGTTAATAGCGTGCTCAATATCGTTTATGGAGCTTGCGTCAAAAGGCGCAACCATGAGTGTACGTGGATCCGGCGTTGTGATGTTGGAAAGCGACTTTAGAGGAGTCGGTGTTCCATAATAACTTACCATTACCTTATCGAGAAGTGCTGGGTTAGCTCTTCCTGCTCTTACAGTGTTAAGGTTCTCTTTAAGAACGTTTTTGGTAACTTCAATCTTCTCTTCTAAGCTCTTCTTAGCCATGATTTCCTCCATGATAAATGTAATAAATTATGAATAATGCCTAACTTAACGATGATTCACTACTCTACTAGAGTTCCTATGTTCTCACCGCTTATTACTTTCATAAGACCGCCTTCTTCAGCTAGTGCAAATACATATAGTTTAATAGAATTGTCCTTGCACAGTGTCGCAGCAGTTAGATCCATTACTTTAAGATCTTTCTCGACGATATCCATGTATGTAAGATGATCATACCTAACAGCATTCGGATCAAGCTTTGGATCAGCAGAGTATACTGCATCGATAGCCTTTGCCATCAGGATAACCTCTGCATTCATCTCTGCAGCTCTAAGGGCAGCAGTCGTATCTGTAGAGAAGAACGGACTTCCAGTTCCCCCTCCAAATATCACAACCTTCCCCTCCTCTAGGTAATCAAGTGCCTTTCGTCTCGAATAACCTTCAGCCATATCTCTTATCTCGATTGCTGTCATAACCTTAGCTTCGCAACCGATTGAAAGCAGTGAATCCTGTAGAGCTAGAGCATTCATAACTGTAGCCAGCATACCCATGTAGTCTGCAGTAGCTCTATCGATGTTACCTCCTGTACGTCCACGGAAGAAATTTCCTCCACCGACTACAATTGCAACATCAACTCCATGCTCCCTGATTTCCTTAATCTGCTTAGCCGTCTGAAGAGTTACGTCTGGATTAACTCCGAACTTGTCATCTCCAGCTAATGCTTCGCCGCTGAGTTTAATCAAGACTCTTTTGTACTTAATACCCATGATATCTCCTTGTGATGTCTATTTTTTAATATCTGCTAGATACATAACCGTAAACTTGTTTCCATCTTTTGATAGCTCGATAAGCTGCTGATACTCAGCGACCTTACCTGTGCTACTCTTAGACTGTACGAAATTTTGCAGTAAATCATACATGCTTTCAGATTTCTCTGGAGCCATGAAATCAAAAGATACATCTTTCATCCCTTTAAATGTTCTTACTGTCCTAAAGAAATTCTCTTCGTTACAAACACCATCTATCAAACCAAGTTCCTGAGCTTGTTTTGCTGAATAAATTCGTCCGTCAGCAATCTCTCTGACTCTATCCTCGGACATATTGCGGCCCTTTGCGACGATTTTTACAAACTGGTCATACGCTTCATCGATTAAACTCTGCATAATCTCACGCTGTTCATCAGTTAGTTCGGTAGTCATGCTTCCCATCGCTTTGTTGCGCCCACTCGTAATCGTATTAGTCTTGATTCCAAGCTTATCTAGCAGACCTCTGACATCGTAAATAGTTCCTGTCTTAACTCCTATTGAGCCAGTCCAGGTGTTACGATTAGCATAGATTTTGTCTCCTGCCATCGCAATATAGTATCCACCAGATGCCGCCTGATCTTGGAAATAGAAATATACTGGGCGATTTGTTTTTTTCTTATACTTCATCAGCTGCTCGTACAGTTCATCAGATGTATACACGCTGCCGCCGGGTGAGTTTACTCGTATAACAATTCCACTATTTGATGAATCATCGATTAAGTCGTCAATCGTACTCATCGTCCAGCTGTGATCATATGTAGCCCTAGGACTGGCATCGCCGATTTCGCCAACAACATCTATTACAGCTACAGAACCTCCACCAAACGCAGAGCCTCCGCCTGAAGAGCCTAGTCTAGCACCTCGAAGAAAAGCAAGTGATGTAAATACTATTCCTACAGTAAGCGTAAGCACAAGAACCGATATTAGCACGATAAGCCATGATTCTCTTCGTTTTGCAGATGGATTGTTATTATATCCATTGCTGTTTCTCATGTTATTATCTCTCATTATTTAGTCCCTTTATTTTTCTCTATATTGATTTTTTTGCAAGAATATACCTAGTCATATGTTAGCAAATATCACATTTTTTATCTAGGTGTTATATCAATTACTTCTGCCGAATCTACTGCTGTGCTCACGAGTGTCTCAACATCGAGCGCTTCCTCTGACTTTTCTATTTTACTTAACTTAGGTTTTGTAACCGGGTGCTTAGGAAGGAATACAGTGCAGCAATCTTCATAAGGCTGAATGGATATATCATAAGTTCCGATTTCTTTTGCTTTATCCATAATGTCCACCTTGTCCATCGCAATTAGTGGTCTCATAACTGGCATCTTAACAACGCTGTCAGTAACGACTAGAGCCTCAGCGGTCTGGCTTGCAACCTGACCTAGATCCTCTCCTGTAATAAGCATCATATCCTTCTTCTGAATAGCAATACTTTCGGCAATTCGCATCATGAAACGTCTAACTAGAAGAGTCGTCTCTTCCTCAGGACAATTCTTTACGATTTCCTCCTGAATAGGCAGAAGATTTACCACATACATTCTGATAGTGCCCATGTAGCCCGCAAGTGTCGCACAGAGATCCTCAACCTTCTGCTGAGCACGCGGACTAGTATATGGATATGAATGAAAATGAACAGCTTCAATTCTCATTCCGCGCTTTGCCATCATAAATGCAGCAACAGGACTATCAATTCCTCCTGACATGAGAATTAGTCCTTTGCCATTAGTTCCAAGTGGAAGTCCACCGAAGCCTTTGATTTTATCTCTAAATATATAAGTTCCTTCCCTGCGAACATCGACATAGAGCTCACAGTCTGGATCGTGCACGTCAACAGAGAGAACTTTGCACGTCTTGAGAATCTTGGCTCCCACTATTCTACCGATTTCAGGCGACTTGATAGGAAAGCTCTTATCAGCTCTTTTACCCTTTACCTTGAATGTCTTTATACCCTCTTTCTCAATCAGGTCCATCATAAACTCTGCCGCAGCTTCACCGATCTTCTCGATATCCTTCTCAGCCTCAACTGCAGGGCTAACCGAGGCTACACCGAAAACCTTGGAGACTTTCCTAATGATTTCTTCTCTATCAATTTCCTTAGGTACTCTAACTATCATAAGTCCGTCATTCCATTTGGACTCTGTATTGTCGTAAGAAGCAAGAACGCCACGAACTCTCTCGAGTAATACTCGCTCAAAGTAAGGTTTATTCATGCCCTTAAGTGCTACTTCTCCGCATCTTACTATGTAAATATTCTTTTCGTTCATAAATAACCCCTATCTAAAGCTACCTAATCTTCTAAATCTTTTAACAGCAGCTGAAACCCTCGATGCAGCTTCATCCATCTCTTCTAGCGTGTTGAACTCAGATATACTGAACCTAATTGCTCCTTCAATTTCTTTGTGTCCAAGCCCCATTGCTGCCAATACATGACTATCGCTATTCTTATGAGACGAACATGCTGATCCTGTAGAGACATATATCTCCTCCTGCTCTAAAGAGTGGAGTATAACCTCACCTCTTGAGCCAAGGAAGGAAACATTGAGTACTGATGGACAACGTTTTCCGTAATCAGATATCTCAAATCCCATATCTATAGTTCCGTTCACTATTATATCATCAAGTTCGGACATTAGTCCCTCACGAAGACGATTATTTAGATTAGCTAGTAGCTCCTGCTTTTTTAGCAAATTATCATACGCAAGCTCCGTAGCTAGTCCAACCCCCGCTATTCCTTGAGTATTCTCAGTGCCCGACCGATATCCTCGCTCCTGTCCTCCACCAGGAATAAGAGCTGGAAGCTTTATTCCTGACTTCATATACATTGCTCCGATACCTTAGGTGCATGGAACTTGTGCCCACTTATAGTGATGATATCAAATGGGACATTCCTAAGATTCATCTTTCCAAAGGCCTGTACTGCATCAGTATGGAAGATGATATTCGTTCCATGTTCTTTGTTATACATCTTAACCAATTCATATGCAGGCTCCACAGGCTGAATCATTCCTGTTTCATTGTTAACAGTCATCAGTGAAACCAATATAACGTTATCATCTAGTAGCCGTTCTAATAAGTCTAGCTTGATAGTTCCTGTTTTATCTACGTCTAGATAGCATACCTCAAATCCGTCTTCAGCCAATCTCTTAAATGTTTCTAGAACTGCTGGATGCTCAATCTTAGAGGTTATGACTTTGTTGCCCCTACGTCTTAACTTTCTGGCGGTACTAAATATCGCAGTATTATCACCCTCTGTTCCGCCAGAGTTGAATACAATCTCACCATTTGCTGGGAAGGCTTTGGAAACCCGACCTCTAGCCTCGCGAATTAGCTCGGAACTATTTAAGCCGAGCGTATGGAGCGATGAGGGGTTTCCAAAGGTTTCCTTGCTTAGCTTATACACGAGCTCCGTTACTTCATCGTATTGACGTGTTGTTGCACTGTTATCTAGATATATCATGGTATCTCCAATATCATTAATTGCTTTTAAAAAGCTCTCCGCAAGCGGAGAGCTTAGTTTTACTTTGCATAATCTATTGCGCGAGTCTCTCTAACTACATTAACTTTGATGTTACCTGGATACTCAAGCTCAGCTTCAATCTTCTTTGCAATTTCTCTAGCCAACATTGGAATTTCATCATCCTTAACCTGGTTAGGTTTAACTGCAACTCTGATTTCACGACCAGCCTGAATAGCAAACGACTTATCAACACCCTTAGTTGTATTAGCAATGTTCTCGAACTCTGAAGCCTCTTGATATATGCTTCAAGAGTTTCTCTTCTTGAGCCAGGTCTAGCTGCTGATAGAGCATCAGCTGCGCCAACGAGAACAGCTTCAAGTGTAGTAGCTTCAACGTCTCCGTGGTGAGCTTCAACACCGTTGATAACCTTCCATGACTCCTTGTATTTCTTACAGATATTTACACCTATTTCTACGTGTGTACCTTCAACCTCATGGTCGATAGACTTTCCGATATCGTGAAGAAGTCCAGCTCTCTTTGCGAGCCTTGGATCAAGTCCAAGCTCTGATGCCATCATACCAGCGAGGAGAGCTACCTCTACAGAGTGCTTTAGCACGTTCTGTCCGTACGATGTTCGATACTTTAATCTACCTAGAAGCTTAACCATCTCTGGGTGTAGGTTGTGCACGCCTGTCTCAAAGCAGGCCTGTTCACCCTCTTCCTTGATGATGTTGTTAACTTCTTTAGTTGCTTTCTGCACCATCTCTTCAATACGTGCAGGGTGAATTCTACCGTCAGAAATTAGTTTCTCGAGCGCTCTCTTGGCAATCTCTCTTCTAACTGGATCAAATCCAGAGAGAATTACTGCTTCTGGTGTGTCATCGATGATTAGATCAACACCTGTGAGAGTTTCAATAGCTCTTATATTTCTTCCTTCTCTACCGATGATACGACCCTTCATGTCGTCGTTAGGCAGCGCTACTACCGAAACAGTAGTTTCAGCAACCTGATCTGCGGCACATCTCTGAATTGCAAGTGTAATAATCTCTCTTGCCTTCTTATCTGCCTCGTCCTTAGTTTCTTCTTCAACTCTAGTGATAATCGCAGAAGCATCTTTTCTCACATCCTTTTCAATCTCTGCAAGTAGAAGGTGTTTAGCTTCATCCTTGGAGTATCCAGAAATCTTCTCTAGCTCCGCAATCTGCTTTTCTAGATACTGATCGATTTCCTTGTGCTTTTCGTCCATCGAACGCTCACGCTTTGATAAGCCATCTTCTCTGCGCTCGATACTCTCCAGCTTCTTTTCAATGTTTTCTTCTTTCTGAAGAATGCGTCTTTCTGCTCTTGTGACCTCGTTACGTCTGTCGCGAATTTCGTTTTCGAGATTTTCCTTGATCTGGTGCACTTCTTCTTTGGCTTCAAGAACTTTTTCCTTCTTGATATTCTCAGCGGCATTCTCCGCATCAAGAATAATGTTCTGAGCCTTCTGCTCTGCACTTCCAATTTCTTTCTCTCCGACACGCTTACGTACACCGTAGCCAATTAGCAATCCTATTACTAGAAATGCAATACCAGCTACCACAGTTATTAATAGCGGTGTCATGTTCAACTCCTTATTCAGTTATTTGTTAGTAATACAGTATATTTATACTTATTTATTATAGAAAATAAGCATTTCGTGTATATAATCATACTGATTTATTATATATTTTAATGAAAACATAGTCAACTCTAGAGAATCTCTCTAATCACTCTCTCCGCTATTTTATTGAAGTTTCTCGCAATATAAGTGTCCCTCTTTGCAACTATTGGAATCCCAATATTACATGACGCACGAATATTCTCATCCTCCATAATCACACCGAGTAATTCCGACCTAAAACGCAGATCTATTTCAGCTAAACCAGGGCCACACCCAAGTTCTTCACTCACTGGCATCATGCGATTTATGACATAATGTCTATTCATAATCTCACACTTAATAAGTCTATCCTCGATGGCATCAGCATCCCTTATGGCAGCATAATCTGGAGTTGTAACAATGATGACCTCATCAGCGGAACTGTGGCAAGATCGACAGCGCGATTTATACCTGGTGCCCCATCCATGATTACAACATCGTATTCAATTTTGAGATGTTCTATCAACTCATCGATATCCGCTCTTGATAAATCAATCCAATTTGCGCCTTGATGTGCAGGAATTATCGACAGTCTCTCCGCAAAGTTCGAGTGTATAATCGCATCTTTCGGTTCGCAGGTCCTCATAATTACATCGTAAATATCAAATATAGCTTCATTTTGAACACCTATATAAAGATCTAAATCTCTCATGCCCATGTTCATATCAAGCAAAATAACACGCTTGCCCATGTATGCAAGCGTTAACCCGAGGTTAGCGGCAAATGTGGATTTACCCGTTCCTCCTTTTCCCGATGTAATATAGATTGTTTTAGACACCTTATCACATTCTCCATTTAAACTTCTTGTTCAATAACTCCCTCGCTCCTGAGACTAACATAACTGTCATATCCAACAATGATATGGTCTAGAAGCTTAATCCCAACTATCTTGCCCGCTGCTTCCAGCCTCTTGGTAGCAGCTATATCAAGATTGCTAGGCGTTGGATCACCACTCGGGTGATTATGCGCTATGATAATAGCTGCAGCACTACGCCTTATAGCAACACTATAGACTTCTCTTGGATGTATATCAGCAGAGTTTAATTCACCAATAGATACCGTGTATTCAGACTCAATTTTGCATTTTGTACTCAGTATAAAGAGCTGAACATGTTCACGCTTTGAACCTCGCATGCGATCCATGTATAGTTTAGCAATATCTTCAGCAGTAGTAATTGTCTTGCCTGATAGCAGACTAGGTTCTCTGACCCTCCTAGCAAGCTCCATACTTGCTACTATTGAGCACGCTTTACTAACTCCAATCCCGTCGATATTGAGTAACTCCCTTACATCAATGCTACAAATGTCCTGAGATAGCTCATCCGTGTATGTCATTACCTCATCAGCTAACTGAAGAACCTTCTTGTCTGGAGTTCCTGTTCTAAGGATTAAGGCAAGTAGCTCGACGTCAGAAAGTGACGTTGCTCCGGAATACAGTAACTTCTCCTGTGGCAACTTATATAGGTTGTTATTTCCATTATTCATATATAACCCTCTCTCGAGAGCAACACACCAAAATTATATCAAAACACCCTGTCCGCAACAAGCACAGACAGGGTTTAAAATTCCTTATTTTTGCATACTAACTGCTAATAATTCTGCATATTTTTCTAGTATCTCCCACGCTGAAGTATCGTCAAGTTCTTTAGCGCCGAGAATAGCATCATAACAAGCATCATTATTAGTGCTTTCTCAACATATAGATTTGCATATACAGTATAGTTTCCAATCATAAATGCAAGCAGAACGAGCATCGCGATAAATGTGTATCTCAGACGAGCCGCGTACATTATAATAGCCTTGCGCTTCTTATCTTTCTGACTCACAGTAGTCACATACTTCACCACATATAAAACGCTGAGAACCGCTTGAAATAGTATGATTGCTATGAATCCATACAGTATCTTTTTATCGGTTGTTCCGAAAAAACCAGCTATCTCTTCACGAAACAGAAGCAGTACATCAAACAGAAATATCAGATAGCAGTAGCCCCTAACCTTACTAAGTGCAATTGCACCTTCTTTCATATCATTGACCTCCATTACTCCTAACCGGGCAGCTTCGTAGCCATAGCTACAATTGTGCTAACGACTTCCTCTATACTCATGTCAGAAGTATCAACCAAAATTGCATCATCAGCCTGAGCCAGCGGATTAAGCTTTCTATTCATATCCTGAAAATCTCTGTCTTTGATTTCTTCAAAAATATCATCGAGGGCCGCCGCTTCACCCTTTGCCCTAAGCTCATCGAATCTGCGACGTGCTCGGACCATAGGATCAGCAGTAAGAAAAATCTTAAGTTCTGCATTAGTCAGCACATTGGTGCCTATATCACGACCATCCATGATTACACCCTTGCCTTCAGCAATTTTGCGTTGAAGATCCACAAGCTTGCTTCTCACATCTGGTATCTGCGAATATGTCGATGCTAATTTTGAAATCTCCTGGGTTCTGATAACGTCACTTATATCATCTCCGTCGAGAATAATCTTACCCTCTACAAAGTCAATGGAAGTCTTTTCTAGTATATCGTGAATGGATTTTACATCTTCAGGTGTAATACCCTCACGATTAAGCTTAAGCCCAATAGCACGATACATCGCACCAGTATCTATGTATTCGAGCCCTAGCTCATTACCCACTAGCTTTGCAATAGTACTCTTTCCTGCGCCACCAGGACCATCAATAGCAATTCTAATCATAGCTTACCTTAATTTCCATCAATGAAATCTTCTTCACCAGATGACTCCTTGACATACCTCTCTGCGTCGTGACCTTTTGTATCCTTTTCAAGCAGGTTATTGATTTCCTTTACAAAGGTATCAATATCAGTAAATCTATGATATACCGATGCAAATCTAACGTATGCAACCTGATCCAAGTTGCGGAGCTCATCCATTATTAAAGCGCCAATCATCTTACTATCGATTTCTTTCTCCATAGTATTGTTCAATCCGCGTTCGATATTATCAGCAATCCTCTGAACATCATCGTACTTAACCTTAGTCTTCTCACACGCCTTAAGAACACCATTGATAAGCTTATTACGGTCAAAACTCTCTCTTGTACCATCACTCTTGATTACTACAAGTAGCGAATTTTCAATCTTCTCAAATGTTGTAAATCGCTTGTGACACTTGTCACATTCACGACGTCTCCTGATAGCAAGACCTTCCTCAACAGGTCTGGAATCAACAACTTTGGTGTCTGGGTTACCGCAGTAAGGGCACTTCATCTCGTTCCTCCATGTTCATTCAATATTAGTATTAAAAAATTCGTAGTTAATTATGTATCAACAGATACTGTGTCAATTTCAGTTAACAAATACAACTAGATAATCATGCATAATCGTATCATCCATATCTATACTATTTAGCAATACTATCTTTTAGCACCTTATCCATAACTCTCTCATATACCATAGTATCGTATAAATTGTTCTGATCAGCATACTCTTCGATCGTCATACCTGCTGCCTTCTCATACTGAGAACGAGTATATCCAGCATCCTTAAGTAGCTTATCTAAGTACTCCTTATACTCTTTATCAGAAACCTTCACTCCATACTCCTTTGCAAGAGCAAATAACACAAGTTCCTGTCTAACAGTATTCTTAGCTACAACCTTCGCCTGCTTCTCAAAAGCCTTCTTGGATACTCCCATCGTACTCTTAAGATACTTCTCGTATGACTTATCATTCTTCTTAGCAAGCTCCTTGTAAGTATCAATCATCTTCTGCTGTGTGTCCTTTAGTTCCTTCTCAGGATATTTCTTGATCTTACTAGCATCTAAAATCTGCTGGAAAAGCTCCTGCTTTCAGAGCTTGCAGCTTTAGCTTTCTTATCTGAGAGAAGCTGCTTCCTAAGGTTCTTCTCATATTCTGCAGTTGTCTTGAAGTTAGTATTCTTCTTTACAAATGCATCATTGTACTCAGGAGTCGTTGTCTTAACAAGCGAGTTAATCTTAATGGTAAATGTTGCTTTCTTACCAGCTATCTCAGTATTGTTCGAATAATCAGATGGGAATGTAACAGTTATGTCAAAGGTCTCTCCAACCTTGTGTCCAACAATCTGCTCAGCAAAGCCACTTATAAAGTTGCTATCACCAAGGTTAAGCTCATATCCAGTAGCTGATCCACCGTCGAACTTCTTGCCATTAATCTTACCTGTGTAGTCGATATTAACGATGCTATCGGACGCAGCGGTACCTTCCTTCACTTCTTCCTTGGTTTTAGCCTGCTCTAATGTGGCATTTATAGCTTCCTTAACCTCTGTGTCGCTAACAGAAGCATCAGCCTTAGTGTACTCAAGATTCTTATACTTACCCAACTTTACATATTTGCTGAAATCATCATAGTTGTACTTATCAGGTACGGATGCCCCTCCACAGGCAGTTAGCATAAGCATGCAGACTACCATAACAGCCATCATTGTCGACTTGCATATTTTGTTACGTGACATATTTAAACCCCTTATATATTGTGCTTTAAATCAATTATACTTATAAATCTATTCAATCTATATTATCATAGCAAATTCGAGGGTTCAACGAGTTTCACAGTAACCACACGAGCAAAACAATTTATCATTCATAATCTAAAAATAAGAAAAGACAGGGCATATGCCCCGTCTAATATACTAATTTTTATTATTCTCTTGTTCTCTACGTTTAGCTAGCGCAGCCTCTTTACGAGCCTGTGCTCTCTGACGCTTAAGAACTTCATTTCTCGCTGTTAGTCCCCACCAAGTAACCGCGCATACAGCAACGATCAGACCAGCGATAAATATGACGCCAATGTGGCTTAGAAATATTCCATTATTAGTTAGCCTTCTTTGCCAGCTCGCATAGTTCAGCGAATCCTGCTGCATCATAGATAGCCATCTCAGAGAGCATCTTTCTGTTGAGCTCAATTCCTGACTTCTTAAGACCATTCATAAGGTTGCTGTAGTTAATGCCGTTAGCTCTTGCTGCAGCATTGATTCTAGCAATCCAGAGTCTTCTGTACTCTCTCTTTTTGTTCTTTCTTCCAACGAATGCAGATCTTAGAGCTCTCATTACTGCTGGGTTAGCAGCTCTAAAGTTCTTACTTCTCTGTCCGTAGAATCCCTTAGCCTGCTTTAATATCTTCTTGTGTCTCTTATGAGCGTTTACGCCCTTCTTTACTCTTGCCATATCTTAAAACCTCCCTAAACTACTTTGCCATTGATCTAAGCATACGCTTTGTATCTGCACTAGTAAGCACTGTGGACTTACGAAGACCTCTCTTTCTCTTTGCAGTCTTCTTTGTCAGAATATGGCTCTTAAATGCCTTATTTCTCTTAATCTTACCTGAACCAGTAAGCTTCATTCTCTTGCTTGCGCCTCTATGAGACTTCATCTTGTTCTTTGCCATAATGATTTCCTCCTAAGTTGTTAATTCATTACTTACTATTCTTTGGTGATAGGAACATAGTAAGGCTTCGTCCCTCAAACTTTGGCTTCTTGTCGATGACGCCATACTCGGCAATCAGCTCCGCAAAGTTGTTCATAACATCGAAGCCCTTTGCTGTGTAATCACGTTCTCTTCCTCTGAATCTAAGGCTAACCTTGACCTTATCTCCATCCTTTAGGAACTTGATTGCTGTATTCGCCTTTACATTTACATCGTGCTCCTCGATAAATGTGCTGAGACGAACCTCCTTAACCTGCATGGTCTTCTGATTCTTCTTAGCCATCTTATCCTTCTTCTGGAGCTCGTAGCGATATTTCCCGAAGTCTAGGATCTTGCAAACTGGCGGTTCAGCATTCGGAGAAACATTTACGAGGTCTAGATTAGCCTCTTCTGCAATTGCAAGCGCTTCTCTTATGCCCATAACTCCGCGCATATCTCCATTTTCATCTATCAAACGGACTTCCTTTGCACGAATATCTCCGTTGATCTGTTGTTTATCCTTGCTAATTGGTCTACCTCCATATAATAAAAAAAGCGGATACAGAAGCATCCGCGAATTAACTGAAATAAATCAAGTTATTGATAACCCGTACGCCTGTGCCCACAAGGTGAGAAGCGGATAACTTCTTCTTTGACTAGATGATTATAGACTATTGCTGAACTTGTGTCAATACTAAAAGACATATGCCTTTACTGTTTTTCAACTTCTTGTTCTGGCTTCATATTCTCCCAGTTCCACTCTCCTTTACACACAATCCTATTGTACGAAGGAAACACTACTGAGATTAGCGACATTATTCCTAGAATTATCAGGTACCAGTTATATGGAATCATACTAGTCGGATTTACTGCATTTTTAGTCAAGCTTGCGATTAGAAGGAACTGTGCTCCGTACGGAATGAAGCCCTGCATTATACATGAGAATATATCGAGGAACGAAGCTGTTCTTCTAGGATCAATCTTATATTTCTCTGAAATTTCTTTGGCAATCTCACCAGTAACGATGATCGCTACTGTATTGTTAGCTGTTGCGGCATCTGTTAAAGCTGATAATACCGCGATTCCTACAGATGCAGATTTAGACCTTTTAATAGCTTACTTGTCTTATCCATAATCCACTTAAGACCACCGTAATGCTTAGTAAGTTCTGCAAGACCACCTACAAACATTGATAAAATAAATACTTCAATCATACCCTGGTAACCTGCCCAGATTTTAGCTGCAACTTCCATAAGACCAATCGCACCAGTTCCAACACCTATTGCTGAAGCGCTGATAATTCCGATAATCAGTACGGCGAACACATTGAGTCCTAATAATGCGAGCCCAAGAACAAGCACGTATGGTACTACCTTTATCAAGTTATAATCTAGATTTCCAGTTGCAGTGCCACCCTTGCTAAAGATAACCATAAGTGAAAGAGTAATTAGTGCAGAAGGAATAGAAATCCAAGCATTAGTTCTAAACTTATCCTTAAGATCTACCCCCTGAGTCCTTGTAGCAGCAATAGTTGTGTCAGAAATCATCGACAGGTTATCTCCGAACATCGCACCTGTGAGAACAGCAGCAACCACGAATGACATATTAAGATCTGCTGTCTTAGCCATATTATAAGCAATTGGAACTATAGCTCCCACAGTACCCATAGATGTGCCAGTAGCAGTAGATAGAAATGCTGCTATTATGAAAATTCCTGGGACAATGAACCTAGGTGGAATAATCGCGAGTCCAAGATTTGCTGTTGACGATACTCCTCCCATCGCACCAGCAACAGAAGAAAAAGCACCTGCTAAAAGGAATATCATGAGCATCGTCATAATATTTTCATCACCAGCACCTCTTGCAAATAGTTTAAAATTATTGTCAATTCCCGTCTTGTGATACATTAAAAAAGCCAGTATAACGGCAATTGTCATAGCGACCACAGAAGGAAACTGATAAAATGCCATTTCTACACCCTTGGAATGTAGGACAATTCCAACGCCTAGGTAAATAACGATAAAGAAAAGTAGTGGAATTAACGCCAAGCCACTTGCTTCTCTTTCCTGGTGAAGTTTAATTTGTTCTTTCATCAAAATACCTCAATAACTTGTTCAATAAAAAGTAACATTTATGGCTTTTACCTAACTAGCTAAAAGCTCTAGCTTTTATTGTACACAAATTCTTACTTGCTTACATCGAAATTTTATAATTTTCTTTGTATTTTAAGTGCTTTTTATAAAACTTTGTAAGTTGTATCATTAAATTTAAATCGTCAATGATATCAATCCAATGTTACAATCATAGTAATTATTGTTTGAGTTTATATAGAGTAATATTTTGTTATAATAATCTGATGTGAACAACACTCATAACAGGAATTTAATATCCAAAAATAATAAAAGCAAGGTTTTCATACTGATAAAATTTATCGTATTGCAATATCACATATAACAATATACAATGAGTAAACGAAATATTGCTGGGGGAGCGATAGCTGAGAGTTGCTTCGTTTATGCTTAAAATCTACTGATTTTGTATATAACGATGAAGCGAGACCCTTCTACCATGCGGATAATGCCGTAGCGGGAAGCTGGCTAGAATACAAGAGCACCCCCTCCTACATTCAGGAGGTTTTTTTATGAATTTACAAAATTTTGTTGAGTCGAGAGCTGGACAGGTACTAATAGTACTTGCAATCATTTTGGTCTTAGCACTAATCACACTTGGTGAAAAATCAAAGACCGAGAATAAAAGAGTCGATATCAAGGCTCTTACAGTATCATCACTTTTGATTGCTATTGCGATGGTACTATCTAACATTAAGCTTTTCACCATGCCGCAGGGCGGTTCTGTCACACTACTATCACTTCTTCCGATTGCAGTAGTAACTTATCTGTATGGAACTAAACGCGGAGTCATGGCTGGTGTTGCACTTGGACTTGTAAATCTAATCTTCAGTCCTTACGTAATACACCCTGTACAGCTACTGCTCGACTATCCAATTGCGTTCGGTGCACTAGGACTTGGCGGTGCTCTTAGAAACGGCAAGAATGGGCTTACTAAGGTATATCTCACAGGTGTATTTGCAAAATACTTCTGTGCAGTTGTGTCGGGCATTATATTCTTCGGAGCTTACGCACCAAAGGGCTTTAGCGCGGTAACATGGTCTATCTGGTATAACATGACTTATATCGCAGTAGAGGCTGCAATAACCGTTGTAGTTATCAACATGCCACCAGTTAAGAGCTTGTTCGAAAGGCTTAAGAATGAAAACTAATTCTGACAATCCTCTATTGTCTAATTACGACAGGATTATTCTCGCATCAAAGTCACCACGAAGACTAGATATACTTAGAGAGCACGGAATCGAGCCTATCGTACTGCCAGGAAATGCCGACGAGTCACTACCCGATGATATCTCATTTACCGATGCGGTAGTGATGCTTTCTGACAGAAAGGCATTGGCCGCACTCGAGCAGCCTAGGATAGCTGAATTCGAGGGCAAATCTCTAATTATAGCTTCAGATACTATAGTGTATAAAGATAAGGTAATGGGTAAGCCAATCGATGAAGAAGATGCATTTATAATGCTATCTTCGCTCAGAAACGATAAGCATTACGTGGCTAGTGGTGTAACACTCATAGCTGTGATAAACGGAGAACCACAGCTTGATAATAGGATGTCTTTTGCAGAGGTCACGGAGATAATATGTGGCGATTATACTGATGAAGACATAAGGTCTTATATTGCAACAGGTGAACCTATGGACAAGGCTGGCGCTTATGCTATTCAGGGCGGTTTTAGAAAGTATATTTCCGAATTCAAAGGAGATTACGAAAATGTCGTTGGGCTGCCATATAACATGATAATCAGCGAACTTAATAAATAATGTTAACGTAAATGGGCTATGCTATAATGCGCTAGCCCATTTTTCTATAGCTTCATATAAAACGACATCTGACATACCCCACTAGCTCCTGCGGAAGCGACTTTATCTATATTAGAATCGCTTATTCCACCTATTGCATATACTGGAATATCAACTTTTTCTACTATGCTGGTTAGGAAATCAATCCCTCGACCAGGCAGCCCTTTCTTGCAGTCAGTTTCAAAGATGTGTCCAGCAACTAAGAAATCGGCTCCCTCATCTCCAACAACAATCGCCTCGTTCAGAGAGTGAATTGATACCCCTACACTTAGATCTGCACAATCCACTCCATATAGTTTATAATCATCAACTGAAAGTTGCACTGGTGTATGGAGTTCTCGTGCCACATTGTAGTGCTTATTAATTATTAGTTTTACATCATACATATCGCACAAAGCTTTAACTCTATAAGCAGGCTTCTATACTCATCTTCAGAAAGATCCTTTTCTCTGAGTATTACGATATCTGGCTTAGAATATTCAAAAGCTACCTCTAGCTGTTCCTCTAACGATCTCTCGGATAAGTGACGATTCGTTACACATATTCTTTTAAACGTACACATAGTCATTCATTACAGGCTGCATGCCGTGTTCCCTAAGCGCCACACATATCTCACCAACAGATCTGTCATCGGCTATTTCAAACTGATTATCACCAGAGCTTGTTTCATCGTTGCTGTGGCTGCCGATACCAGTATCTACACCAGCAGAAATCTTGGTCGCAGTTATACCCATGACGTTGTCTCTAAATCCAGCCCTTTCACGGGTTGAAATAGTCATTGCTGCAAACGGAAGGAATATTCTGTAGGCACATATAACCTGAAGCAGCTGACGCTCTTCGACCTTTTCATTTTCCTCGTTCGGCGAGAACATAGTTCCCTCATCATTGTTGCTGATTATAGGTCTAAGTCTAGGGCATGATAATGATATTTCTGCCCATGGGTATTTTCGCTGAAGTAGATAAGCATGAATACCAGTCGCAAGAGCATCTTTCGAAAATCATCGAGCCCGAGCAGTGCCGCAAAGCCCACGCCACGCATCCCGCCCATAAGTGCCCTCTCCTGCGCATTAAATCTATACGGAAATATCCTCTTATGACCAGCAAGATGAAGCTTCTCATACTTATCGGAATTGTACGTCTCTTGAAAAACAGTTACGTAGTCTGCACCGCAAGCTTTCAGATATGCGTACTCGTCAGAATTCATTGGATATACCTCGATGCCTATGTTCTTGAAGTATTTTCTACCTATCTTGCAGGCTTCGCCGATGTACTCGATATCAGACTTGCTCCTGCTCTCACCTGTCAAAATCAGTATTTCTTCAAGTCCAGATTCTGCAATCGCCTTCATCTCTTTCTCTATCTCGCTACTATTGAGACTCGCTCTATGTATTTTATTATGACAATTAAATCCGCAATATACGCAGTAGTTCTCGCAATAATTAGATATATAGAGCGGTGTAAAAAGATTTACCACGTTGCCGAAATGCTTTCTCCTCTCAAGGCTTGCTTTCTCCGCAATTTGTTCTAGGTACATTTCAGCTGCCGGAGATAGCAAAGCCTTAAAGTCTTCAACACTACAGCTTTCAGACTTAATAGCTCTTAGCACATCATCTTCGCTATAATCGCTTGGGTTATACGACTTAATTTCTGCTATTACTCTATCAAAAGTATCATGAGGGATAACCTCCATCCCCTCCATATAAACCATGTGGTCAGTACGAACTTTTCGATTTTTATCCCCATCATTCGTCATAAGCTTCTCGTCGTTCATTTTTAGTCCTCCAGAAATCCAGTAAGAGGAGATGATGCCACACCACCATCTTTTACAACACGTCCAAGACCAGCGAGGTAAGCTGCTCTTCCAGCCTTGATTGCATTTCCAAAAGCTCCAGCCATGCCTGCTACGTCTCTTGCTGTCGCAATAGCAGTGTTCGCCATAATAGCACTCACTCCCATTTCCATCGCTTTACAAGCCTGCGACGGTGAGCCTATTCCGGCATCTACTATGATAGGAATATCTATTTCATCAACGAGAATTTTGATTATGTCCTTTGTTACGAGCCCTCTATTCGACCCAATAGGAGCTGCGAGTGGCATAATCGTTGAAGCACCAGCATCTACAAGTGCTCTCGCAACGTTGAGATCAGGGTACATGTAAGGCATTACTACAAAGCCTTCTTTTGCCAAAATCTCTGTCGCACGTATAGTCTCGTAATTATCTGGGAATAAATACTTCGAATCCTTAATGACTTCAATCTTTACGAAGTCACCACAGCCGAGCTCCCTAGCTAGCCTTGCAATTCTGACAGCCTCTTCGGCATTTCTAGCTCCTGAAGTATTTGGAAGCAATGTAACATTATCTGGAATATACTCAAGTATATTCTTAACATCCGTATTAGCTCTTCTAACCGAGAGTGTAATCATCTCGGCACCCGCCTGTTCAACGGCAGCTTGTATCAGCTCAACATCGTATTTACCAGAACCAAGTATGAATCTGGAATCAAATTCATGACCACCAATTACTAATTTATCATTCATTATGTGCTCCTTATATTTTAAAACTCCTGTTTATGCGTGTAACCAAAATCCCTTTATCCCAATTACATCTCAATGTATCTCGTTTTCACATTAGATATCGATTAAATATTATCCACTCCTAGAATATGCCCTATCACGAGATTTGCCTGGTGACCTGCACAGATAGCAACTCTAGGAGCCATTAATCCAATGCCGTCACCTATATCCGTACCCTCATCACCGCATATGAATAATCTATCCGTAATGCGTCTTGACCTTATTTCATTTGCGCTACCATACCCAGCCATGCCAGATCCTGAAATCACAATTGGTCCATCTTCAGCCGTTAGGAGTGAATCTATAAGCATCGCCTTAGACTCGGCTCCATCAAATGCCTCGCACACAATATCATAACCTCTAAATATCTCCTCACAGTTATCCGCCACTACTCGAACACAGTCGGTAGTTACTTTCATGTAAGGGTTTATCTCCATGAGAATTTCATTTATGGCATCAACCTTTCGTGAACCAATATGCCTAACGGTATATACTTGCCTGTTCAGATTAGTTATATCTACGATATCGAAGTCGACTATGTGGAGGTGCCCAACACCGCTTCTAGCGAGCATAACTGCGATATTTGAACCGAGACCACCCGCACCTGCAATGGCTACGCTTGCAATCTTTAGTTTCTGATGGACAGCTTGTGAAAATCTATCGTCTTTAGCCTTATCAAACTCACTGGCACTAGGAAACTTCTTAGTAGAAGAATCTACATTTTCCATCGTTTAACCTCCTCCCATGAAGCAAACTATTTCTATCTTGTCACCATCGTTTATTAGAGTGTCTGCATAATTCTTCTTAGGTATGATCTCACCAAGCCTCTCTACCGCAATACGAGATGTACTGTACGAGAGCGATATCACAAGGTCTTGTACTGTCATGCCAGATGTATATTCAATTTCCTTACCGTTTACCTTAATCAAATTCTCACCACCTTTCATGATAGGTTTTATAATTTATATGATTCCTTTGACCCTTTAATTAGCTACCATCATGAGTTAAGTACCTATACGACAACAAAAAAAGGTCACACGAAGTTTTACACCCAAGGTGGTGTACCCCTTCGTATGACCTTGCATACTCTATCTTTTATTATAAGTGACTGAGTTTTATTGTCAATAAAAAACAAGTGTTTAAACTATTACAATTACTAATAGGTCATCCTTTATTGATTAAAATAAAGTCTAAGATATGCCCCATACAATATGATAATATTTAGTTAAATATAAATAATCTAATTAATATCTAAGAAGGGGAAATCATGCGTAAGGACAATTTAAAGTTAATTATAGGACTTGTATGCATTTGCTTGCTTTCTACACCAATAAGCACATTTATCTCAGATCATATTAATGTGACTACCGATGAAATCTCTATAAGTAGAATTACGAACTTTGCATGGAGTATAAGAATTGCCTGCCTTATTTTGGCAATGTATTTCTTATTCAATGATAATAATCAGAAATAACTTACATATTTGATAAAACATTCTATTATCATTCAGTATCAAAGACAAAACCAGTTGCTACGCAAGGCAACTGGTTTTTACTATCCAATTAATCTAATTAATGTAAATCATCGCGATCATGAGAATCAGTGCAAACATCGATACTGAAAGTTCGATTACTAGACCGATATCGCGATCTTCATTCTCAAATGAAATATTTCTAATAGCACTATTTCTTGAGTTCTCGGTCCATTTATACGGATTTCCTAGTCTCTCGCCGAAGAAATGGACGAAGTTCAGGGATTTTCCATCTGCCCACGCAGTAAATCTATTCAGTCCGGCTGAAACGCTATTAACGAGCTTTGCCAGTGGCTTCCTAAAGAACCAGTCAAAATCTAATGAAAGTTCATCGTGCGGAAGCATTTTAACTCTGAAAATCCAGAACACTAGTGTAGCCCCAACAAACAGTATTATATACTCCGCGATATGACTGATGTTAAACGGATTCATTGATATTTTGTACGGCATAATCCTATATAGAAGAGATGGGTATACGCCCAGAATTATACATCCTAAAGCGCCTAGAATCATACCTATCTTCATACTCACAGGTATAGGCTTTACCTCGAACTCACTTCTAGCCTTGCCGAAGAACACAAACCAATTCACCTTTAGAACTACAGAGAGCCATGTTCCTATTGATGTCACGGTAAGTAGCAGAGCTGCTGTCTCATGTCCACTGAGACTGACAGCGTGCATAATAATACTTTTGGAAGCAAAGCCATTCAAAAATGGCATACCTGCAATTGATAGCGAGGCTATGAGAAAAGTCCATGCTGTAATTGGCATCTTCTTCCTTAGTCCGCCTAATTCTGTAATTTTTCGCTTACCTGTTGCCATTATTACAGCCCCTGAGCACATCATAAGCACACCCTTGTATAGTATATGGTTAAACGCATGAGATGACGCCCCATCGATTCCCCATGCTCCGCCTATAGCAAGCGCTGCGACCATATAGCCCAGCTGTGACATAATGTGATAGCTGAATAGCCTGCGTAGGTCATTTTCTAATAAAGCCATTAATACGCCATATAGTGCCATAAATACGCCAACATACACAAGTGCTTCAGTGCCGGCAAAAATCCTTATCATAGCGTAAATACCAAGCTTTGTAGTATATCCGCACATGTAAACTGTTCCTGCAATAGTAGACTCAGGATATGAGTCCGAAATCCACGAGCTAAACGGCGGAACTAATGCATTTACCCCAACTCCAATTAGAACGAACCAGAATGCAGCTGAACCACCTAGTGCGGTAAATTTAGGAATTCCAAGAGAATTCGTCTGGGCTGCGTGCAGCAAGAAACCTACTAGAAGCATGTTTCCTCCAAATGCATGCATCAGAAGGTATCTAAGCGCGGACCTTGACGAACGCCTTGTGTGCCTTGCATATATCAGATATGCCGCACTAAATGCAGCAACCTCCCAGAACACGATCATGGTAATTATGTCACCTGCTAAAGTTGCAGCTATGATGCTGCCTCCATAGATAACTGAAACACCCTTCTCCCACTTGTCCTGTATGTCAAATGAATAAATGGAGTTGATGACCATGATTATGCTGAAGATGATTACGATATCATTGATAACCTATCAACATGAATCATCTGGAGCTTGATATCTGGTGTAATCTGATACACCAAATGGCTGCTACTATTAAGCGTGAATAATCCAAGAATTCCCGATGCAGCTGCAACAATTGAACACGGCTTTTTAAATCTATCTGGTAGAACGAGGATTAACGCTCCAACTAGAATCATAAGGAGTCCAGGGTGAAAACTATTTATCATCATCAGTCCTCCTTTCCAAATAAGACGCATCTAATCCAGCATGCTGAATAAGTTCCATTTCTTCATTTATTTCTGTGCCCTCGTAGTAATTCACATTACGGCGTAAAAGTTTATTTAAGATAACCTTACTTATAAATACCAGCGCCAACGAGCCTACAAGAGAGAGGACGGTAAAATGTAATATCTCGTTTAACATATCACACCTCCTACATGGGCAAACACCGCTTCACCCGTGCTCATCGCTAGGTCTAGCAGGTGAAGTCCGAGTTTGGAGCCACACCGAGTATCACAGATACAGTTGCTGTGATAAGCAGCGGAACTAGCATCGTCTTGCTAGCTTCACCGTACGTATTGAACTCTGGATTCACCGGCTCTCTCTTAAAAGTAATAAGTACAACTGGCATCAGATACGTAAGTGCCAGTACTGCACTTACAATAAGTGTAGCACCAAATAGCAGCTGCCCTGTCTTGAGTGCACCCATGATGATATTTGCCTTACTTACAAAACCCACGAAAAATGGGAATCCTGCAATACCAAGCGAAGCAATCGTAAATGCACTCATAGTAACGGGCATTTTCCTGCCAAGTCCAACCATTTCACTGATATCCTTCTTGTGAGTAGTCACAAATATAGCACCGGCACACATAAAGAGTGTAATCTTCATAAATGCATGAGCAACAAGGTGATATAGAGCTCCCGCTGTGCTTAATGGAGACAGAATAGCTATTCCGAGTACGATATAAGACAGCTGCCCTATAGTTGAAAATGCAAGCCTAGCCTTTAGATTGTCTTTCTTGAGTGCTATCAGTGATGATATTAGAATAGTCGCTACAGCCATCCAAGCTAGTATAGTTGCACCACCGCACTCTCTAGCTAGCTTAGGTCCAAATACATATAGCACCACCCTGAGTGTTGCAAATGCTCCTGCCTTTACGACTACTACAGCATGAAGGAGCGCACTTACAGGAGTAGGTGCTACCATCGCCGCAGGAAGCCAACTATGAAGAGGCATAACACCTGCCTTAACTATTCCTGCCCCTATCATCATCATAAATACAACTAGTGCCCAAGGCTCCGGTAGCATGCTTTTATCCAGAAATCCACCCGGTTTAAACTCCATACTACCTGATACAGAGTAAACTATGACCATAGCTGCAAAGAATATCTGCCCACTGATTAGCGTATATGCTAGATATTTTCTTCCAGATCTAGTCCCTTCTGCATCACGATAATGCACAACTAACGGATAAGTCGCAATAGTCAGCACTTCGAAGAATATGAAGAATGTTATCATGTTTGCCGCAAAGCAAATTCCCATGGCTGCTGACAGGCACATTGCAAAAGATGCATAATATCCGGTCTGATTTTTCTCGCCATGCCCTCTCATGTATCCAACAGAATATATAGATGTTAATAGCCATAGCGTCGATGCGCTACATGCAAAAACAATTCCAGCTGTATCCACATTTAAAGTGAAATCTACGTCATCCACTATCCTAAATAGTTCTAATCTTATAGTATGACCAGCCAAAACAGCTGGTACCATTGAATATACGAGAACAATTTTAATAATTGCAGCTATAAAGGTTATAGCTTCTCTTGCATTTTCCTTTATATGATCGCCGAGCACATATATAAGCCCAGATGCACATAGCGAAACTAATATCGCAAGAAGTGGGCGGATATGAGAGAAATTAAATTCATATTCCTACCCCCTTCACAGTCATCATAATCACATCTATAACGCTTACGTTAAGTATTCCTATAACAATTATTGCTACAAAACAAGTTACAATTGCAATAAGCATAGATATAGGAAGTTCACGCACTTCTCCTTCTCGTCTATCGTTAAGCTCTGTCGGTTTATTAATAAAGATCTTCTCAATTAACTTGAAGAAGTAAATCGCATTTAGCAAACTGCTAAGCACTAATACGGCTAAATACACAAACTGATGATTCTGTACAGCTCCTAGCGCAATGTACCATTTGCTGAAAAACCCTACAGTTGGCGGTATTCCGATCATCGAAAGTGAGGCCAAAACGATAAGAGCTGATGTCATAGGCATCTTCTTATAAATCCTGCCGAAACTCGAAAGCTCGAAGTTTCCGAATCTGTATCTGATTGCAGCTGAACTGAAGAAAAGCCCGCTCTTCATGAATACGTGTCCAATCAAATGCAAGAAGGCTCCAGCTAGTGCATATGAATTACCTATAGAAAAACCGAGTGTTATGTACCCAATCTGAGCAATAGATGAATATGCGAATATCTTTCTGATATCCTCCTGTGCCATAGCTCTAATCGACCCATAGATAATACCAATGCAAGAGAGCACACCGATTATGGTTAGAAATAGATTAAAATACTTGAAATCTGTTCCATAGATAATATACAGATATCTAAACATAGCGAGAGCTGGAATCTTACCCATTATTCCGACGATCAGCGGTCTAGAACCTGGTTCAGCATGTGCGTATGCCGATGGCTGCCAGCCGTGAAACGGGAACATTGGCATCTTGATGCCAAAAGCACCGATAAAAAGACACATGGAGACAGTCATCTGGACTGCATAGTCCTGTGAATCCAGAATGCTCCTCATATCAGTCATGTTTAGCGTCCCTGTTGATGCATATAGTATGCCGACACCGAGCAAGTACATGGTAGCTGCAACTGTACCCACTAGAAGATATCTAAAAGACGCTACTATTCCCCTGCTACCACCTAGAGCAATTAAACAATAACCAGAAAGTGAAGTAATCTCTAAGAATACATATAGATTAAATACGTCGCCAGTTAGCGTCATACCACACATTCCGACTATCAACAAGCCTATAAGAGCATATGCTCCGCCTATGATCTTGCGTTCATTGGTAACTTCAAAATTCATGGCATATAGCACTGTAATAAATCCGAGGAGCAGAATTATCAAAACGATAATTGCACCGATTGAGTCGATATAAAATTCGATACCGTACGGTGCTTTATAGCCTCCAAATGTATATCGAATTGCGCCATCATGTATAACTTCAGCTAGAAGCTTTACCGAGCAAACAAAGGCCGCAAATATCGAAATTGCAACCACATTTCTTCCTAAGTGTTTATTTATCTTGGACAGTGGGAGTGACAGTAGAGCACTTATTAGTGGAAATAAAATAATAATTATTGGAAGATCATTCATTTGAAACGGTTCTCCCTTCTTATTATATCGTCCTCTTCTATGCTGCCATACTTTCCTTAATTCTAGTTAGTAGCGCAAGTCCAACACCAGTAGTACCTAAACTTACAACGATTGCTGTTAACATTAATCCATGGGGAATTGGGTTAACGTATTTATTAGCATTAACTATTGTATCTAGCGCAACAGGAATAGTTCCACCTTTCTTCTGAGCAAAGCATAGGTAGAAAAATATTACTGCAACCTGCATGATATTCATGCAAATGAGTTTTTTCATGTAGTTCTTACAAGAAACCATTCCATAAACTCCAAGTAGCAAAAGTAGTAAAGTTAAAAAATAAATTCCTTTACTTGCCAGAAGTCCATTTATCTGTGTCATCATCAAATCTTACCCTCTTCATAATCGCATTGAGAATCGTGATAATAGTGCCCATTACTCCGATAGTTACGCCTATCTCAACGAGCAGAATTCCAATCGCATGTCGTTCTGCAGCATGAACTGGAATTGGCAGATAGGTGTAATCCATGAATGAGCCTCCGTTGAACATCGGAACAACTCCTGTCATCACATATATCAAAACACCAATGCCTGCAATACTCGCTGAATTTTTTCCTGTCATCATAAACAGGTTCTTCTTATCGGGAATTACTAGAATATCAATGATATACGTCAATGCAATGAGCGCTCCAGACTGGAATCCTCCACCAAGGCTGACTTCTCCATGAAATAATACATAGAATGCATATATCAAGATTAGCGGTTCAATGAGCGTAATCATTACATCCTTATTGATAGTCTTGTATGTAGGATCTCCGAGCTTATAACGGTGACCAAAATATCTCTTTGGCTGTACAATTCTATTCTTTGCCTTTGGTCTACCCGCCAGAATCATGATTACCCCTATTCCAGCTAGGAACATAACTGTCGTCTCGAACATTGTATCGAATGCACGGTAGTCTACAATCATAGCGGTAACCATATTGGGAGAATTCGTATCCTGTACGGAATGCTCTATATAGTATTTTGAAACATGAAGTGCTGGTGCAGAGTCGATATCCCCAATTGCTGGGAGTACATCGATCTTAGCTACTATAACAAAGAGTAGCAGTATCGCCGTAATCAAAAATGTCACGTTAATATACTTGCGCATTACTTACACCGCCTATCTATACTCTTCAGTGTCATTATGAAGTAAATAGTTGAAATAACACCAATTACAGCCTCTGTAAAGGCTACATCAGGTGCTCCCATTATGATGTATAGGAACATCGTTACAAAGCTGAATGCGCAATACACTACGACAACTGACACGAGGTCTTTATCAAATATAATCACGAGAGTAATAGATATTAAAGCGAGAAGCAGTAGTGCCTCTACGAGAAATGAACTCATCTATATCCCTCCTTCTGTCGAATTATCGCTGTTATCATTTACTCCGACATGCCTCTTATGGTGTAATCCTGGTAGTTCTTTGCATGAATCGATGTGAGCATGATCAGGTTTGTACCGAGCGGATTAGTAAGCAGTAAGAGGATGAATATGATAAATACTTTTACTGATAGCAATGTCCATCCTGTATAAATCATTATTCCGACGGTCATCATCAGTGCTCCGAAAGTTTCTCCTACACCAGAGGCATGAAGCCTTGTAAAAAAATCAGGAAATCTTATTACTCCAACTGCTGCTAAAGCCATAAACATAAAACCGAAGAAAATAATAGTAATCGCCACGATGTTTTGTAAACTCATTACCTTCTACCTCCTATGAATTTAGCAAGAATAACAGTTGTTACGAACCCTAAAATCGCATAACTAAGTGCGATATCTATATGCATATCCATTCTGTTGTCAATCAAGCCAACGACTAAAATCAGCATAACGATATTTGTATTTATGACGAATAAAGCATTGAGCTTGTCATATACCGTCTTACCTATAAACATCGTTATAACCATTACTATGATGATTGCAAGCAGACCAGCAAGAAGCGCGATAAAATAATTATGCATTAGACTTCTTCCTCCTTCTCTTGAATCGCTTTGATGTCAGTTCAACGACTTCCTTCTCCGTAAAGTCGTAATCAGTAACTACGTCGATTACTTTGTAGTCAATAGTCTCTCCGTATAGCTTAGCGATACGCTTCTGCATGTCTCCAGTTAGAAGACCATCGGCAAATTCTTGGTTAAGTGCATGTACAGAAAAAACACCGCTATCATAGATATCGATCGTTACAGTACCAGGTGTCAATGTGATTGAATTTGCGAGAATTGCCCTAGCTGCTGGATTATCGTAGTCGGCCTTAAACCAAACTACTAGTGGCTCAATTTTCATATTAGGAGACAATACGATTTTAGAAACATCTACCGCGCTCTTAATAACCTCTTTGATAAGCCATATGAAATAAATGACCAGCTTAGGATAGTTAGCATGCAGAATAAAATATGTTCGGTCAGATTTGAGCCCACCAATGCGGAGGGAGCCAACTACAAAACAAGAAATCAAAAGCGAGGAAATACATCCATATAACATAAATTTAATTGTGAATATTCCAGACATCACGATCCACAGGAGCAAAAGTAATCCGAAAACCTCTAAGAAGTTAAGGTACGGGTTGCTAGTCAGATGTCGGTCGCGAAAGAATTCCCTCATCTTTACCTTTAGCCTTTCATTCATAAAATTAATTGAGTTGATAATTGTTCTTTTAGTATACATGATAATAGAGAACCTTTAAAGGGGTTTTGTTTCAATAGCAGTACATAATCGAAATAGATTATTTTTCGTCGAAAAAAGCCTATTTTTACCGCTTTTCGTCACTTTTTCAATTGCAAACAACTGTTCGAAATGGTATAATTTAATGATTTTAGTATAGGGGGGATTAACTAGAATGAAAGACTTTATCAAAGAGGGCCCAACAGTTACTATGTTCGTTCCATACGATTGCAATAACTGCTGCCCTTTCTGTGTAAATAAAGATGACTATAGAGATACCTCGTCATTTAACCTAGACAGATGCTATCGTTCGCTCGACTTACTCGATAAGGTTCTACCTCATAACGATATCGTTCTGACAGGTGGTGAGCCGCTCGCAGATCTTGATGCACTACAGGACATCCTGAGTCACATCAAGGAAGGTCACCATGTATACATCAACACTACCCTGCCGACTAACGAGAGTCAGGATATCCACAAGGTTGCAGAGGTTCTTAATAGAAATAAAGAGAGGATTAGCTGTATCAATGTATCTAGACACCTTAAGCACTACGTTAAGGAGTGCTCTGATGAGATTTTCGACCTTCTCGAAGTGCCACACCGTATTAATTGTGTGGTTTTTCAAGATCCTGAGGAAGCAGAAACAAGAGAGAAGCTGCTCAAAGTTCTGGATAGATTCTCCGGGCATGAAATTCAGCTCAGAGCTAACTACTCTAAGCTAACTCTCGACAACGTCTTTGATACAGAACACGATGAGCTGTTTAAGCTAATTAGTTCAATCGCTGAATACAAAGGACAGCTTGAGAAAGAGCTCTTCCGTACTGGATTCTTATTCCAGCTCGGAGATAGCCGAATCACATATCACAAGACACTCCCATATAGTAAAATTAACGGTAAGGTCGGAGATATCATAATCAGGCAGACCGGAGAAATTTACGATGATTGGAACAACTACGGCGAAGAGATGACACTCAATTCACTTACTTTATAGAGGATTTGACATGACTAAGGGTAAAAAAAGCGAAAAGCGCCAGCAGCAAGTACTGGCATATATGAAGGAAACTATAAAGCTTAAAGGTTTCCCTCCTACAGTTCGAGAAATATGCGATGCAATCGGCATCAAGTCAACTTCCACGGTATATAGCGATATCAAAGCTTTAGAAATTCAAGGATTCATCAAAAAAGACCCAAGTAAGCCGCGTGCTTTGGCTATCGTAGATTCGATCAGCAAGGGAGAAAGAGAACCCGCATTTGAAGCAGATGATATCAATATGGTGCAGCTACCTGTAATCGGTAATGTTGCAGCAGGTGTGCCAATCCTTTCCGAACAGAATATCGAGGATAACATTCCTTTTCCTGCGAGATTTATCGGAAATGGCAATAATTTCCTACTCGTAGTACACGGCGATAGTATGGTTAATGTCGGTATCAATGACGGTGACTACCTCATAGTTCAAGAAGAACAGACAGCATCAAACGGTGACATTGTAGTTGCTATGGTCGACGGAGCCTTTGAGACGGAAGCTACTGTTAAGAGATTTTATAGAGAGAAAGGTCATATCAGACTACAGCCTGAAAACGACTTCATGGAGCCAATAATAGTTGACGACTGTAAGATTGTTGGCAAGGTAAAGGGAGTCTTCAGATATTTTAATTAATTTTCACTACCAAAAAGTATCCAAGGAGGAAACGATGACACAGAGTAACGAACATCAGTACTCTAACGGCATAACCGATGCTAGAACACTCGGTTGGCCAAAAACCATTCTGCTGGGACTTCAGCACACTTTCGCCATGTTTGGTGCAACAGTGCTCGTTCCACTTCTCACAGGTCTTAGCATCTCAACTACCCTTTTGATGGCTGGACTTGGCACACTGCTATTTCACCTACTCACAAGAGGCAAGGTTCCTGCATTTCTAGGCTCCTCATTCGCTTTCTTAGGGGGTTATGCTGTGGTGGCACCTCTTCAGAACGGACAGCCTAATACGGAGATGCTCCCATACGCTTGCGGCGGAGTAATAGTTGCAGGATTCGTGTATGTAATACTTGCTACTCTAATCAAGCTTTTTACAATCGAAAAGGTTATGAAATTCTTTCCTCCAGTAGTTACTGGACCTATAATCATTTCGATCGGACTTATACTGGCTCCATCCGCTATCAAAAACGCTCAAACTAACTGGCTTCTTGCCATTGTTGCACTAGCTTCGATCATATTCTTTAATATGTGGGGACGCGGCATGGCTAAGATTGTTCCTATCATACTAGGAGTTATCATCTCTTACATTGTTGCGCTTGGACTGGGCCAGATAGATTTCTCTGGAATAGGCAAGGCATCAGCAGTTGCCTTCCCTCCTATCATGATGGCTAAGTTCAATATTAGTGCAATTATAACGATTACACCAATCGCACTTGCAACTATGATGGAACACATCGGAGACATCTCAGCAATCGGCGCTACTACTGGACACAACTATATTAAGGATCCGGGACTTCACAGAACATTGCTCGGCGACGGACTAGCTACAATGCTCGCTGCACTATTTGGCGGTCCTGCAAATACCACATACGGTGAGAACACTGGAGTACTCGCGCTTACTAAGGTATACGATCCGTTAGTTATTAGAATAGCTGCATGCTTTGCGATAATCCTCTCGTTTATTCCAAAGTTCGCATTCATCATTGAAACTATTCCCGTTGCAATCATCGGCGGTGTATCACTGATACTCTATGGTATGATTTCAGCAGTTGGAATTAGAAACCTCGTTGAAAACCAGGTTAACTACAAGAACACTCGTAATACAATAATCACTGCGCTCATCCTAGTATGCTCGCTCGGATTCAACCAGATAGGCGGAATTACATTCAAGGTTGCTGGTGTTAACATCACCCTTTCGGGACTTGCCATCGCAGCTATAGTTGGTATCGTGGCTAATATCCTCCTCCCTGGCAAAGATTACGAGTTTGACGAGGATAATGAGGACGATAAGTTCCAGACATTTAAGGTTTAGATTTTTACTGACTTAAGATATGACTAGCCGTGAGTTGTGTGACAGCCCACGGCTTATTTATTAAATACATAGGAGGTCATCATGCCTGCACATAATGCTCACTATCTCTTCGGTAGGACTGTTCTCGAGAAGCTCCCTGCCGACATACAGAAAACTATAAATACAAATGCTGATTCGTATGCTTCTTTATATTCGGACTTCAAGGGCCAGATATTCTCGCATTTTATAGGCCTATATTCCCAAGCATATTAAACAAGGAAGGTGCGATAATACACCACAGCCCTGGAGCACGTTTCTTCGATCATGCGTTTAAGGTTGCCCAGTCTTCACCTTCACCAGAGAAACTTAGCTATCTGTATGGAGCGATGTGTCACTACGTGCTCGATGCCCTATGTCATCCAATTATTAACAGCTATGTCAGAACAGCGGGCATGTCTCACAGCCTAGTTGAAAGAGAATTTGATCACTATGTACTTGAGCAATATGGACTCACTCCATTTACAATCGAGTTAAAGCTAGTTGCACCGGTTAGAAAAAATCTAGGTGCAATAATCTCACCTTTTTACGAAAACCCTACACCTAGCCAGATGCAGCTCGCTACACGAGATATGCGTCGCTCAATTCTCTTGTTAGGTACAAGGAACGATTTCCTTAGAAAGAGACTCCTATCCTTACTTGGATCCATGAAGGCAACAAGAAAACAGTGCGATATGGTGGCATCACATGAATACGATCCTCGTTCATCTGAAAACAATGTTGCTATTTGGAAAAAATACGAAGAAGCAGTAGGCAATGCCGTACAAGAAATTGAGTATATAAGAAAAAGCCTGGCTGAAAACGAGCAGCCAGACCTTACGCGCTATGAATTAGATTATCTAGGCAAGAAGCACTAAAACTTTATAAAAACACCGATGCACCATACGTTAACCAAGTGACTATGAAGGCAGCGACAACTACACCGAGTGCAATGGCAGGAAATGCTCTTTTGAGCTGCATATCCATCATCGCAGCCACTAGAGCACCTGTCCATGCTCCAGTACCAGGGAGTGGAATTGCCACAAGAATCATTAGACCCCAGAACTCATACTTAAGAACAACGTCCTTTTTTCTATCAGCTCTCTGCTCCATCCTCTCAACGATGCTGTTTAGCTTTGGAGATTTCTTACGTAGCCAAGCGAATATATCTCTTGTAAAGATAATGAGAAATGGCACAGGTAGCAGATTGCCGAGCACTGCTAATAATGCCGCTTGCCATATTGGAAGTCCTGCGAGTCCAGCACCATAAGGTATAGCTCCACGAAGCTCTATAACAGGCACCATAGCCATAAAAAATGTTTTAAGCATCTGCCCCTCCTTTCTCAAAATTAATTATCTAATGCATATGATTATAACTGTGTTTGATAGGTAATTATTTTAACCACCTTAAGAATATGCTATAAATCTCTATCTTATTAACTCGTACATTGTATCACACGCTGATATCCCCTATCAATTCATAATACTGTCACATAGATTGATTGTACTGCATTATCTTTTGTGCTAACATTTACATACTATAGGAGGTAAATTATGAAAGATAATAATGCATGGAATAACTACTCTCCAGAGGAGCTAAAGGCCCTCGAGGACTTAAACAAAGGATATATAGATTTCATTTCAGAGGGAAAGACTGAGCGTGAGTGCACTGAGATTCTCGTCAAGATGGCTGAAGAAAACGGATATCGTGACCTTAACGAAGTGATCAAGAATAATGAAACACTAGAAGTTGGTAGCAAGGTATATGCAGTAAATATGAACAAGTGCCTTGTAACTTTTAACATCGGAGAAGATATTGTAAATCGCGGCATGAACATTCTCGGTGCACATATCGACTCACCTAGAATCGACTTAAAGCAGAACCCTCTGTATGAAACAGATGAGTTCGCTTATCTCGATACACAGTATTATGGTGGTATCAAGAAATACCAATGGGTTACAATGCCACTCGCACTACATGGTGTAATCGCTAAAAAAAGATGGCACAGTTGTAAAGGTAAATATTGGAGAAGACCCATCCGATCCAGTTTTCTTTATCAGTGATCTACTTGTTCACCTCGCTCAGGATCAGATGCAGCTTACAGCAGCGAAGCTTATTGACGGCGAGAACATGGATATCGTATTTGGTACGCAGCCATTAGATAGCGAAAGCGAATCGGCTGTTAAGGCTAATATCCTAAAGCTACTCAAGGATAAGTACGATGTTGAAGAGGATGATTTCTGGTCAGCAGAAATTGAAGCTGTACCTGCTGGAAGAGCTAGAGAAGCAGGTCTAGATAGAAGCCTTATCCTAGGTTACGGTCACGATGACAGATCTGTGCATATGCTTCCGCTATCGCACTCTTCGAAGTTGATAATCCAACAACCACTACTTGCGGTCTCTTCGTCGACAAGGAGGAAATCGGTAGCTACGGTGCTACAGGTATGCAGTCACATTTCTTTGAGGATATTGTTAGAGAGCTCCTAGATAGGCTAGGAATTTACACAGAGCTAAATGCTGCTCGTGTTCTCAGAAATTCGCGCATGCTCTCATCCGACGTTAGTGCAACTTACGATCCTATGTATGCTGACAAATTCAGCAAGAGAAATGCTGCTCTATTCGGTAGAGGAATCGTATTCAACAAGTACACAGGTAGTAGAGGTAAAGGTGGATCTAACGATGCTAATGCAGAATATCTCGGCAAGCTACGCGCAATAATGCATAAGCATGACGTAATGTTCCAGTCGGCAGAACTCGGTAAAGTTGACGTTGGTGGCGGCGGCACTATCGCATACATCCTAGCATTATATGGCATGGAAGTTGTAGATAGCGGAATCGCAGTACTCAATATGCATGCTCCTTATGAAGCAGTAAGCAAATCTGATGTCTACGAAGCTTATAAGGGATATAAGGCATTTATTATCGAGGCTTAAAATAAATCGCTGTGCTATCACGCTGCACTTTTAGTCAGACTAGTTATAACACATTAAAGATTACGCATACTGTGTTATAGTAACAATGAACAAAGCCCCATCTCAATCGAGATGGGGCTTTAAAGTTCAATTGATGGCTAGTCTGCCTGCTTATTCACACCTCTGTTAATGTATGAAGTGTGTAGCAAGTGATGCGCCTTGTCTCCTCCAGGCACACCGAAGTAATCATCGTACATCTTCAGTATTACAGGATTCTCGTGAGCCTTACGGATTGGAGCATTCTTATCTAAAGTATATAGCCCCTTTGCACGCTCAGTTCTTACATCGAGGAAGTTTCTTACCTGCGAATCAACATGTGGCTGTCCACCGCCATTTACGCAGCCTCCTGGACATCCCATGATTTCGACAAATGTGTAGTCTGCTTCTCCAGCCTTTATCTTCTCCATGATTATTCTAGCATTAGCTAGGCCACTAGCAACCGCAACCTTCACTTTCTTGCCCTGTAGGTCATATTCAGCTTCTTTTACGCCCTTAATACCACGAACATCTACGAAGTCAAGGTCGATAAGCTCTTCACCTGTAAGTTTCTCGACAGCAGTTCTGAGAGCTGCTTCCATTACGCCACCAGTAGCTCCAAAGATAACTCCAGCGCCAGTATATTCACCGAGCGGATTATCATATGGCTCGTCTTCAAGCTTCATAAACTCTATACCTGCCATCTTAATCATCTTGCCAAGCTCACGAGTTGTAAGCGAGGAAATCAACGTCCTGATATCCGTCAAAGCCTTGATCATCTCTTCCTAGCTCATGCTTCTTTGCAGTACATGGCATGATACTTACAGATACTATTTTATCTACAGGTATTCCCATAATATCAGCATAGTAAGACTTAGTTACAGCACCGAACATCTGCTGTGGTGACTTACATGTAGATAGGTTTGGAATTAGCTCTGGGTAGTAATGCTCACAGAACTTAACCCATCCTGGCGAACATGATGTAATCATAGGAAGTACACCGCCGCCCGTTACTCTCTCAACAAGCTCATTTGCTTCCTCAACAATAGTGAGGTCAGCAGAGAAGTTTGTGTCAAATACTCTGTCAAAACCAAGTCTATGAAGAGCTGCCGACATCTTGCCTTCTACTTCTGTACCTATTGGTAGGTCGAAGCATTCACCTAGCGCAACTCTAGTAGATGGTGCCGCCTGAACTACAACGAACTTATCAGGATCTTCAATAGCGTCCATAACCTGGCTGATAGAATCTTTTTCATATAGTGCGCCAACAGGACATGCTACTATACACTGACCGCAGTTTACGCAGCTAGTTTCTGCAAGTGGGATATTGAATGTAGTTCCAACATACGAGTCAAATCCTCTATTATTCGCACCGATTACACCAATGCTCTGGGAGGTTAACACACGCTCCGATGCAGCGACGGCATAGTACGCACTTGCTATTGTCACGAACTATAGACTTTGAGCTATCCTCAATTACAGAATGATTCTTTGCACCCTTATAGTACTCAGTATCATCCACACCGTATCTTCTACATAGCTTGAGAAGCTCACAGTTTCCACTTCTGAAACATCCGAGGCAGTCCATATTGTGATCTGATAGAAGTAGCTTTAAATTCTTTCTTCTATATTCAACAAGCTTCGGCGTATTTGTACGAGCAACCATTCCATCAAATACAGGGAATACACAAGCTGCTGCGAGTGCACGAGCACCCTCTACTTCACAAAGGCACATTCTACATGCACCAATTTCATTTACATCTTTAAGATAACATAGGGTCGGAATATCAACTCCTGCGATGTGCGCTGCTTCGAGTAGCGTAGAACCTTCAGGAACATTAACCTCTATATTATCAATTGTTACTTTAACATCTGACATATCGCTTCCTCCACTACTTTCTAATTATTGCACCAAATCTGCAGCTATCCATACAAGCACCGCACTTGATACACTTAATGCTATCAATTACGTGAGGTGTCTTAACTGCACCAGAGATTGCATCAACTGGACATTTTCTAGCACAGAGAGTACATCCCTTACACTTATCCTCAATGATGCTGTACTTGAGAAGCTTTTTGCAGACACCAGCAGGACAAGTCTTATCCTTGATATGTGCAACATATTCATCTCTAAAGAATCTCAGTGTTGAAAGAACTGGATTTGGAGCAGTCTGACCAAGTCCGCATAGTGAGTTAGTCTGAATAAATCTAGCTAACTCCTCAAGCTTTTCGAGATCTTCCATCTCACCCTTACCCTCAGAAATTCTAGTAAGAATCTCGAGCATTCTCTTAGTTCCAACTCTGCAAGGCGTACACTTGCCGCAAGACTCACTAACAGTAAACTCTAGGAAGAACTTAGCGATATCAACCATACAGCTATCTTCATCCATTACGATAAGTCCACCAGATCCCATCATACATCCGATGCTCTTTAGGTTTTCAAAGTCAATTGGTATGTCATAGTAAGTGCTAGGAATACATCCGCCAGAAGGTCCACCAGTCTGAGCAGCCTTAAAGGTCTTGCCATCTGGAACGCCTCCACCGATATCCTCAACGACTTCGCGTAGTGTTGTACCCATTGGAACTTCAACGAGTCCAGTATTGTTAATCTTACCACCGAGAGCAAATACCTTAGTTCCTGGTGAGAGCTCAGTTCCTAGAGAGCTGAACCACTCAGGACCTTTATTAAATATCACTGGAATATTCGCATAAGTCTCAACGTTGTTAAGAATAGTTGGACATCCGAACAGTCCTTTTACTGCTGGGAACGGTGGGCGTGGGTGTGGTTCTCCTCTATTTCCTTCGATAGAAGTTATGAGAGCTGTTTCCTCACCACATACGAAAGCTCCTGCTCCAAGTCTGAGGTCAATGTCAAAATTAAACCCAGAACCGAATATATCTTTACCAATTAGTCCATATTCTCTAGCCTGCTTCAGCGCTATTTCAAGTCTGTTTACCGCTATTGGATATTCAGCACGAACATAGATATATCCCTGATCTGCTCCAATTGCATAGCCTGCAATCGCCATTGCCTCGAACACTGAGTGGGGGTCTCCCTCTAAGATAGAGCGGTCCATGAATGCCCCTGGGTCTCCTTCGTCAGCGTTACAACATACGTATTTCTGAACTTCTCCTCTATTGCTAGAGCGAACTGCCATTTCTTACCTGTTGGAAATCCTGCACCACCACGACCTCTGATACCGCTGTCTAGTACAGTCTGAATAACTTCGTCAGGAGTCATCTCTGTTACGCATCTACCAAGAGCTTCATATCCACCTGTAGCAATATATTCATCGATATTCTCAGGGTCGATAACTCCACAGTTTCTGAGCGCGATTCTCTCCTGCTTAGTGTAGAAGTCAGACTCTGTCATAGTTTTTGCCGGACTTCCATCAGTAGTCTCTTCCTTAAGCATGTACTTATCTGCCGGAACACCACCAACGATATGCTCTTTTACAATGCCCTCAACTTTTTCAGTATCAACTTCTTCATAGTAAACAGAACCTGGATGAACTACAACTACAGGTCCTTTAGCACATAGCCCCAGACATCCTGTCTGAATTATCTTTACATCATCCTGAAGGCCATACTCCTTAAGGTGATTCTCAAAAGCTTCAACCACATCTAAGCTATGGTTTGAAGTACATCCTGTACCTCCGCAAACCAATATATAATTCTTATGAACCTGTGCTCCTTCAGCCTCTGCTGAGATAGTTGCTTCACAACCTAATCTCAGGTTGACTTGGCACATCATCCTATTCTTGATGGTCCTAAGTTCATTAAGCGATTTCATAATAACCTCCATAGTCTACCTAACGCTGCTTAACGTATCATTTACAACCGAAAACTACATGTATTTAGCAAGGACTTCCGGAATCTTATCCGCAGTCATCTTGCCATATACGTCTCCGCCAACAATAACCACTGGAGCCAATCCACAAGCTCCTACGCAGCGGCAAGAATCTAAGGAGAACTTTCCGTCTGGTGTGCATTCTCCATCACCAATCTTGAGTTCCTCTGCACACTTATCAAAGATGTCTCCTGCACCCTTAACATAACAAGCAGTGCCGAGACAGACTGAGACTTCGTGTTCACCCTTAGGTGACATGGAGAACTGTGCATAGAATGTAGCTACACCGTATACCTTCTCCATAGGAAACCCCGTTCCATCGGAAATGATTTTCTGAACCTGATAAGGGAGATATCCATAAATCTCCTGTGCTTGCTGCATAATTGGCATCAAGCAACCTTTCTCACCTTTGAGCTCATCAATAACTTTAAGTAATTGCTGTTCTTGTTCAGGTGTGCCCTTGAATGGGACATTTGAAACTTTCATACCCTAGAACCTCCTTCAACCATATTAGTTAGTGATATTTAACAAAATTAAATCATATGTTTAATTTATTATATATATTAATTTTATTTATTGCAATGATAGTTATGAATCTGTCTAAATGTTATAAAATGCGTATTTCTACGCATATTCAGCTTCAATTTTCCTCTGTATTTTCCATAAATCCACTCGCAATTGATAAATGTGTAACGTATAATATAAATATATAAATAGAAATCTAAGTATTGACTAGGGAGGACAAAATGACTTTACTTGAAATTAATTCCATCATAGAAGGAAAAATTCTTACCAAGAATCCTGATTTAAATCTCGAGCTAGTTAATGCATTTTCATCAGATGTGATAAGTCATATCGTAACATATGCAAGCGATAAGTCTATACTGATTACTGCAGTATACAATCCACAAATTCTTAAAACCGCTGAAATGAAAGGCGTTCAGTGTGTTATCCTGATTGGAATTTACGAACCAGAGCCATCTCTTATCGCTCTTGCAAACTCGCTCGGAATAACATTGTTACGCTCAACTTTCTCGATGTACGTTACTTGCGGCAAACTCTACAGTAGCGGTCTACAGGGCGCATTCTAATTAAGGGAGGACTTTATGATATATCCTAAATTTCCTGAGCAAGGCTCTTCTCTAGGCATATGCGCACCAAGTGCTGGTGTAGGTCACAAAATTAAATTGTTTGATAAATCATTAGCAGCCTTGAAATCAGCTGGTTTGATATCATAGAAACCGCTAGCGTGAGAAATGACAACATACGGTCTGCAGACGCAAAAACTCGTGGTAAAGAATTCAATTTTTTAGTTAACAACCCCGATGTTGAGATGATAGTTTCTGCTGCTGGTGGTGATTATAATATAGAGATGCTTCCTTACCTAGATATAGAGACACTCGCAAACTACCCTAAGTGGATTGCAGGAGCAAGCGATCCAACTAATATCATGTACTATGTCACAACTAAACTCGACATTGCGACAATGTATGGCTTTAACGCAGGAAGCTTTGACTGGGATACTCTTCATGAATTCCAGAATAATTCGTTTGAACTTATGCGTGGCAATACTATAAAGCAGTATTCATTCGACAAGTATGATTCTAATACTGACTTCAGCATATCCGATATCATTCTTGAAGGAGATGTAAATTGGCAACTATCACTGCCAGGCATAGATGAGATTATAGATAGATCATCCCCTAGCGAATCACCGAAATTAATTGCAGAGGGTCGCTTAATCGGAGGCTGCATCGATTGTATTGCGAAGCTCATTGGAACACCTTACGATGGAACGAGATTTTTTGTAAAAAAATATCCTCGCAAGATATGGTTCCTAGATAATTTTGCAATGACTTCATTTGACCTCTATCTAACCATGATGCAGATGAAATACTGTGGATATTTTAGGGGAACTAAGGCAATAGTCTTTGGCAGAACTATGTTTCCTGACAAATCCGATGAAGAGTATATCGCTCAGCTTCGTCAAGCTATTCCCGATATACCATTCATATGGAATGCTGACATTGGACATGTTAAACCATGCTTTACAGTCATTAACGGCGCTTACGGCCGCGTGACATGCGCACAGGGCAAAGGAACACTAGAGCAAGCGCTTGTGTGATATGATACAAAAAGGTAGATACCAATCGGTATCTACCTTTTATTTTTAAATGTTTATTTATACAGTTATTAAAAGTATGGGATTACAGCGCATCATTATGAATAAGAACGCTCATATAAGCACCCTTCTTGAAGATCGATGTACTTACTCCCCATGCGATAGCTGAGCAAGCTAGCTCACCAGCATGCTTACTCTTAATGCTTCTTGAGCTTAGTACTATTCCCTTTGGATAAAGCTCAGCACCTAGATACTGATGTAGACTGTCTGCAGAACCTGATTCAACAGCTTTAATTGAGCGACCAGGGTTTGTATCCCACCATTCGTTTGGCTTAGAGAATGAACCATCAGCTCTCATTTCGCCAGATGAAAGATTCTGAGCACATATTTCTCTTAGCCTCTCGAGAGTCTCATCATCAATTACACCATCAGTAATCGAATATGCGTACATCGCACAAGCAACGCCATCATCATCTAGTTCCTTGAGAAGATATAGATTCGAAACTCCTCTCTCCTTGAACTTCTTCCACTTAGCGGAGACCTTTTTAATGCTTGCATCGTTGTAAACAGATGAATTTCCGTCCTCAAGAGCACGTCTTAACTCTTCTAGATCAACATCCTTCTTTTCCCAGTTATCGATAAAATTGATTCTTAATCACTCATGTAACTTTACTCCTTTAAATCTTCTTGCCAACTAGCTAATGTATCATTATCAAACACAAGTATCGTGTCAATAAACGGCTTAACTGTGACCTTCGTGTAAAAAGGTCCCTTTTTTTTGTAATATACCGTAGTCCCCGAACGCGCCTTAACCGAAAACTTTATGTCATACTCTCCTGGTGGTAGTAATATAGACGGTGTTAAAATCTCGTCTGAAAACAAAACGCCTGACGACCATGTTTCACCATCAAGCGAAAATGACATATCATTGAAATCGCCATATCCGTTATCTATTCTAAGATACACTTTGGATAAGTCCTTGTTGTGTTTCATCGTTTTGATCATCTTAAACGCTTTCTTGCGTTTAGCTTCCCTTAAGTACAAGATGATCATACTAATAAAGAAAAATACCGACATTACTACAGGCACTATCCATGGCCTTTCGATTAGCAAACTCATAAATAATTTCTCTCTTCTCCTTTAAACTACAGTATATAGTTTGTAATAACATAAATACGTTGTCAAGTATGAAGGTTATCTAGTAATTCGCAGACTACATTTCGGACAGTCATCACAACCAAATGCTGGAGGCGAATACAAAAGTCTGCGAGGTTTTGGCAAGTTCAAAGGCTTGCGCCGTTACGAATTAACGGATACGAGCACTGTCTCAGCGTTACAAGTTGTGCAGTATTCGTATAATTCGTCAAGCAAGCGAAACTCTTTGCCAATGCTCGCAGACTACATTTCGGACAGTCATCACAACCAAGTGCTGGAGGCGAATACAAAAGTCTGCGAGGTTTTGGCAAGTTCAAAGGCTTGCGCCGTTACGAATTAACGGATACGAGCACTGTCTCAGCGTTACAAGTTGCGCAGTATTCGTATAATTCGTCAAGCAAGCGAAACTCTTTGCCAATGCTCGCAGACTTTTGCTATTCGCCGATCCCTATGTGTCTCTTAAAATTACCCACTATACTTTCACCATCTGATATCATCAGAAATGCATTAGGATCTATATCGTGTACTAACCCCTTTAGGTGTTCAATTTCATACTTAGAAACAAGCGTAAGAATGATAGTAACTTCATCGCCAGTGTATGCCCCAGTACCCTTCCAGCTCGTTACACCTCTACTCAGGTCTTCAGTTAGGACTTTTTCTATCCCTTCCTTCTTAGTTATAATCAAAACCTCAGTCTTTATATTCTGAGTATGCATTCTGTCGATAAACATCGCCTTTATAGCCGAGTAAATGAACGAGTATACTGCAATTTCAACGTTAAACAAAACTAAACAGCAGCCGTATACCGCAAAATTTACAAGGTTGTTGAGCATTCCAACACTTACGTTAGGATTCTTCTTTGACATACACACAGCTATTATATCTGGTCCACCAGTAGAACTTCCCCCTCGCAGAATCATCCCTGTTCCGATTCCACCAATAACTCCCGCTACTACGCACGCAGTTAGATAGTCATCAATATAAGGAGTCTTAGGTACATGTACCAATGTGAGGCACACCGACGAAATACCGATAGAAATCAAGGTCTTAGTCGCAAACTTAAACCCTGCGGAATGATATGCATATAGGAACAATGGGATATTTATCAGGAAGTATATGATTCCTGTAAAATCATGTCCGTATATCATTGTCAGCCCAGTATTAGCTGTGATTAAATGCCTAACAATCTGTGATATTCCGAGGAATCCGCCGTTGTATAGGTGCATAGGAGTAATAAGAAGGTTTATGCTGAATGCATATATTAAGTTTCCTAGGATCATCAATATAGTGCTTGATAACCCATTCCATTTGTCTTCAAATTTATTAAACCAGTTCATTTCAAAAAATTTATGGTGAAGCATCCTAGCGGATGCTTCACCTTCAGTTATTATTTGCGATTCTTGATAGTTGCCTGTGCAGCAGCTAGTCTAGCGATTGGTACTCTAAATGGTGAGCAAGATACATAGTGTAGTCCTGTCTTATACATAAAGTCAATTGTATCAGGATCTCCACCGTGCTCTCCACAAACACCTAGCTTGATATTAGGTCTAGTTTCTTTTCCACCTTCACAAGCCATCTTAACTAACTTTCCGATACCTCTCTGATCTAGAGACTGGAATGGATCTCTCTCCATAATTCCATCGCTTATATACTCCTTGATGATATTTCCTGTGTCATCACGAGAGAATCCGAAACCCATCTGAGTTAGGTCATTTGTTCCGAATGAGAAGAACTCAGCATCCTCAGCAATTTCATCTGCTGTAAGAGCAGCTCTTGGAATCTCAATCATAGTCCAACCATGTACTCTAGCTCCATGCCTGCCTTTTCGAAGCACTTCTTAGCAGTCTCATCGATAGTATTCTTAACGAAACGTAATTCATTGATATTTCCAACTAGAGGAACCATGATTTCAGGTTTAATCTTGTATCCCTTCTCTTGTGCCACTTCGAGTGCAGCTGTGATGATAGCCTCTGTCTGCATCTCAGCGATTTCAGGATATGTAATTGCTAGACGGCAACCTCTGTGACCGAGCATTGGATTGAACTCATGAAGCTCAAGAGTCTTCTTCTCAATTGCTTCCTTAGTAATTCCAAACTGTTCTGAAAGCTGATTTATATCTGCCTCTGTCTTAGGCAGGAACTCATGTAGAGGTGGATCAAGAAGTCTGATTGTAACAGGTCTCTCGCCCATTACCTCGTATAGCCCCTTGAAGTCTCCCTTCTGGTATGGGAGAAGTCCAGCAAGAGCTTCTCTTCTCTCAGATTCTGTTCCAGCGAGAATCATTCTTCTAATCTTAGGAATTCTCTCTTCTTCAAAGAACATGTGCTCTGTTCTGCATAGACCGATTCCCTCAGCACCAAATTCTAGAGCCTGCTTAGCATCTCTTGGATTATCTGCGTTAGCTCTAACACCTAGGTTTCTAACATCATCAGCCCACTTCATGATAGTTCCGAAGTCACCAGAAAGCTCAGGTGATACAGTCTTGATAGCTACGTCATATACGCTTCCATCAGTACCATTAATAGAAATTACGTCACCTTCATGATATTCCTTGCCATCAATAACCATCTTCTTAGCAGACTCATATACTGCAACTGCACTGCAGCCAGCAACACAGCACTTACCCATTCCACGAGCAACTACAGCAGCATGAGATGTCATACCACCTCTAGCAGTCAGGATACCCTGCGCAGCAACCATTCCAGCGAGGTCTTCAGGCGAAGTCTCTTCTCTAACAAGGACAACCTTCTTACCTGCGGCCGCTGCCTCAGCAGCAGCATCAGCATTAAATACGATTTCACCACAAGCAGCTCCTGGGGAAGCTGGGAGTCCCTTTGCAACAGCAATTGCACTAGCAAGCTCAGCTCCATCAAATGTTGGGTGAAGAAGCTGATTAATCTGATCTGGCTCGATGCGAAGTATTGCGGTCTCCTTATCAATCAGACCTTCATCAACCATATCTACGGCAATCTTAACAGCAGCAGTAGCTGTTCTCTTACCGTTTCTAGTCTGAAGCATGAAGAGCTTATTGTCCTCAACAGTGAACTCCATATCCTGCATATCTTTATAATGTTTTTCTAGAATCTCTGCAACCGATTCGAACTTCGCATATACATCAGGGAAAGCCTGTTCCATCTCTGCAATTGGCTGAGGTGTTCTGATACCAGCAACTACATCTTCTCCCTGAGCGTTTATTAGAAACTCACCGAAGATTTTGTTCTCTCCATCTACAGGGCTTCTGGTGAACGCAACACCTGTACCAGAAGTCTCACCAGTATTACCAAATACCATGGACTGTACGTTAACTGCAGTACCTAATGATGCAGAAATGTTATTTAGCTGTCTATATAGAATAGCTCTGTCATTATTCCATGAACGGAATACAGCCTGAATAGCCTCCATTAGCTGATCTTTAGGATCCTGTGGAAATTCTCTTCCCAAGCACCTTCTTAACGAGAGCCTTATAGTCTTCGATAATCGACTGTAGATCAGCTGGAGATAGGTCTACGTCAAACTCAGCTCCTACAGCTTCTTTCTTGCTATCAAAGATAAAGTCGAATTTCGCTTTTGGAATCTCAAGAACTACATCTCCGAACATCTGAATAAATCTTCTATAGCTATCGTATGCAAATCTCTCATTTCCAGTCTTTGCAGCAAGTCCCTTTACCGACTCATCGTTAAGTCCTAGGTTTAAGATAGTGTCCATCATACCAGGCATCGAAACAGGTGCTCCCGATCTTACAGATACGAGAAGTGGATTCTCAATATCACCGAACGATTTACCCATTACATGCTCAAGCTCAGCTAGATGATCATAAACTTCCTTGACAATCTCCTCGGATAGAACTCCGCCCTTGTCAAGATAGTCTTTGCAAGCATCAGTTGAAATAGTAAATCCAAATGGCACTGGTAGACCAATCTTAGTCATTTCAGCAAGGTTTGCACCCTTACCACCTAGAACGCTCTTCATGTCCTTAGAGCCTTCATTGAAAGAATAAACAAATTTTTCCATGGCATTTCTCCTTAGTTAAAACTGCAATTTGTTTTCTATATATTCCCTAACGTCGGAAAGAGGTAGACGAATCTGCTCCATCGTATCTCTATCGCGTATAGTGACTGAGTTATCAGTTTCTGTATCAAAGTCGACACAGATTGAGAAAGGTGTACCTATCTCATCTTCTCTTCTATATCTCTTACCGATTGAACCTGCAGCATCGTATTCTACATTAAAGTACTTGCTGAGTTCCTCATAAATCGGAGTAGCTACATCCTCTAGCTTCTTGGACAGTGGAAGAACTGCAACTGTGTATGGTGCAAGTGCAGGGTGAAGTCTAAGAACAACTCTTGTATCCTCATTGCCCTTTCCGTCCACAACTGTCTCTTCATCATATGCATCGATTAGGAATGCAAGTGCAACTCTGTCAGCTCCAAGAGAAGGTTCGATGCAGTATGGAATGTATCTCTCGTTAGTCTCAGGGTCTAGGTAGCTCATATCTTGACCAGAATGCTCCTGATGTCTTGTAAGGTCGAAATCAGTTCTGTCTGCAATACCCCAGAGCTCTCCCCACCCAAATGGAAACAGATATTCAAGGTCAGAAGTAGCATTGCTGTAATGAGAAAGCTCTTCTTTCTCATGGTCTCTCACACGAATATTGTCCATATTCATTCCAAGGTTCTTGAGGAAATCGATGCAATACTGTTTCCAGTAATCAAACCACTCAAGATCTGTTCCTGGCTTACAGAAGAATTCAAGCTCCATCTGTTCGAACTCTCTAGTTCTGAATGTGAAGTTTCCTGGTGTAATCTCATTACGGAACGACTTACCAACCTGAGCTATACCAAACGGAACTTTCTTACGCGAGGTTCTCTGTACATTCTTGAAATTAACAAATATACCCTGTGCAGTTTCAGGTCTAAGGAAGATCTCTGATTTTGAATCTTCGGTTACACCCTGGAAAGTCTTGAACATCAGGTTGAACTTGCGAATTCCTGTGTAGTCTGACTTCCCACACTCAGGGCAAGGAATCTTGTTATCGGCGATGTATTTCTCCATCTCCTCGTTACTCCAGCCATCACAGGAGATTTGATTTCCTTCCTTTTCGAGTATATAGTCCTCGATAATCTTGTCTGCTCTGAATCTAGCCTTACAGCTTTTACAATCGATAAGCGGATCTGAGAACCCCCCCTACGTGGCCAGATGCAACCCAAGTTTCTGGATTCATAAGAATCGCTGCGTCAATTCCAACATTATACTTTGACTGCTGAACAAACTTGCTCCACCAAGTCTTTTTCACGTTATTCTTGAATGTAACTCCAAGAGGTCCGTAATCCCATGTATTGGCTAAGCCGCCATAAATCTCTGATCCTGGAAAAATATATCCTCTGTTCTTTGCCAGAGCCGTAATCTTCTCCATGGTTACAACTCTATCTGGCTGAACTACACTCTTATCAATTGCCATACGTTCATACCTGTCCTATCTTAAAAATTTTCTGCCATACTCCGCTGTACTACGCAATCTCTTACTTTTCTTCAGCTTCGACCTTGTTAGTATCTTCGTTATCTACAAACACATTTCCTGGCTGATCTGGTCCGAGGTTCTCGATATCTAGGTCATAGTACTCATCAACTTCATCAGTTAAATCATTTTCAGAGAAATCGAACTCGTCGTCCTTGCTATGTTTTTTTAGAATCTCGCTTCCCTTGCGCTTCAGATCTGCAATATTGACATTGTTCTTAACCTGGTCAAATGCATCAAGGCTCTTATCCTTAAGGTCTTCAAAAGTATCCTGGCTCTTTACACGAATGTCATTGTAAAGCTCGCTATCCTTAATTTTATCTACTGTCTCGGTGCCTGCACTCTTTGCACGACTGTAATGAGCTTTTACCTTGCCGTTAACGTCTGTAACTTCACCTTTGTCATTTACAAACTCAACATTGCAGTTAAACCCAGCCGCAGCAACAAGCCCAAGAATCATACCCCAAGGTGCGATAACAACTCCTAGAATTCCAACTGTAAGTGGTAGATTAATAAGAACGTCTTCGCCTTTCTTGATAATGATACGTGACATATTTCCCTTTTCAGCAGTCTTCTTTAGACGTGCGAAAAGCTCATTACCATATAGATTTTCATCTTCTGAATCATCTGTCTCGATAGTTTCCTCGATAAGAATAATAGCGTCTACTACGCTTCCATTCGCCTCTTCAAGAGCACTCTTAGCCTCCCTATAGCTAACCCCAGTTCTGTCCTTCACTAATTCAATCTTTTCTAATGTGATTTCCATAGCATCCTCCTTTTTAAACGTGACGACTGTAACTACAAACTCAAGCCATCGTCAAAAATATCAACATCTAAGTAGTATTTTAAATACTCCGATAAAATTCTTTGTAATCCAGCAGATACCGCCGGCTTAAGAGATACTTTTTCGAAACTCGAAAGCGGTCTCTTCGCAAAGTAATCTAACACTTCAACTATATCAAAATCAGGTTTGAAAATCAACGCAGCATCACGCACATCAAGCCTTGTGTAGCAATCCCTCACATAGGATTCCACCACCGCTTACGGAGAAGTATTTTACCTTGCCACCATTCTCTGTCTTGACATCTTGTAACGACTTCCCACAGCTCACGCATTGTTTTATATCCGGCATAACTCCGTTTAACGCCAAGGACTTTACAACAAATGCATAAAAGAGAGTCATATAGTTGCGTTTTGCATTTGTAATCGACTCCATGAACTCTATAGTCATATCGAATAGTCGCGGTCTAATTTGCTCCTCTTCAGTCGTTTTGTCGATATACTCAAGAAGCTTTGAAGCGACCATATACCTGTCGATATCCTCTCCAATCGAGTAGTAGCTTTTCTTGACATCTGCATTATTTATGTTGAAATAGCTTTGCCCCTTATATATATCGTATTCTGCAAACGTAAAAGGTCTTATCGCAAGAGCTGCACGCCCTTTTGCTCGCTCATTTATATTTGTTCCCGCATTTATCTTGCCGTGGCTTCTTGTAAAAAGCGTGATAATTCGTCTGTTGTTAGCGATTTTATTCTGCCGCAGTACTATACCCTCTGTATTAATAAGCATTCTTATTCATCCTTATATCCGAGGTTTTTGATAACTCTGTCTGAGTCACGCCAGCGTTCTTTAACCTTAACCCATAGCGATAGAAAAACCTTAGTACCTAATAGCATCTCTATCTCTTCTCGCGCACTCTTTCCAACACCTTTGAGCTTGCGACCGCCTTTACCTATGATTATACTCTTGTGAGATGTTCGCTCACAGCATATAACAGCTCCAATCTCAGTTATTCTAGGCTTCTCATCGTACGATTCTATCTCAACGAAAATCCCATGCGGAACCTCTTGGTCGAGATACTGTAGGAGCTTCTCCCCTTATGATTTCACTTACTATGAAGCGTTCAGGATGATCAGTCGCCATATCTTCAGGATAATACATCGGCCCCTCTAACATGTAGTTCGAAAGGCACTCCATAAGCTTACCGACATTCGTGTCCTGAAGGGCAGATATTCCAAATATCTCATCGAACAAACCGCTCTCATCGTACTTGTTATAAAGTTCCAAGTACGCCTCAGGACCTATTAAGTCCATCTTGTTAATCGCTAGAACTTTCTTAGTCTCTGACTGGGCGAGCATATCTATAATGTACTGGTCTCCCTTGCCAAATTTCTTCGTTCCATCGACAATCAACAGAACTACATCTACACCTCCTGCAGTGTTTAGAGCTGTCTCATTGATCGCTGCGCCAAGCTTGTTCTTAGGCTTGTGAATTCCTGGTGTATCTAGGAATATCATCTGCATGCCATTACCATCATCATATTCTAGATCCGTGTAAATTCCAGTAATCCTATTTCTCGTAGTCTGTGGCTTATCCGATGTGATTGCAATTTTCTCCCCGAGAACATTGTTAAGAAGTGTGGACTTCCCCGCATTAGGTCTACCAATGATTCCAATAAACCTGATTTCATTATTTCTCCAATCGTATTAAAGACGCGAGATTGTTCATCGCGCATTTCCATCTGCGTGCCATTTGTAATATTACTACCCTGAATGGCGGTATCGTCTATCTTGTGATATCGAGTGCATCCATGATTAGCTCTTCACGCTTTCTCATTTCAATCTTGTCACTAGCATCCATATGATCATATCCGAGCAGATGCAGGATGCTATGTACAAAGAGGTACGTGACTTCACGTCTGATAGTTGTGCCGTATTCCAGAGACTGTCTCTCAGCCTGATCAAGACAAATAACTACGTCTCCTACAGGAATGTCTACGAGAGCTTCATCACCTTCTAACTCTTCGATAATTTCCTCCGCATTCTCAAACTGAGGAAATGATAGCACATCTGTGACTTTGTCTATCCCGCGGAAATCGTTATTAATCTCTCTTAATTTCACCCTCAGACACCACGGATACACCTATGTAAATAGGAAGTTTTTCGGCCTTTCTAATAGTCTCTTCATTCACTCCACCGAGAAGCTCCAAAGCTGCGAGCTGTATAGCCGCTTCCAGAATCAAAGCTTCGTCTATACGTTCATCTATATCAGTTTCTCCGTATATAGCATCACTATAGTTGATATCTAAAATCATCGCTTGCTCCCACTACGTCTGACATTTCCACTAGAATTATTCGAATCCTCATATTCACTATAAGCCTTGATAATTCTCTTAACCAAATCGTGTCTAACTACATCCACCTCTGTCAGATAGCTGAATTCAACACCTTCAACACCAGATAGAACTCTCTTGGCTTCTACAAGCCCCGAGCCTGCCCCCTTTGGCAGGTCTATCTGGGTAATATCACCAGTGACAACAACTTTTGAATTAAAGCCCATACGAGTTAGGAACATCTTCATCTGTTCACGCGTCGTATTCTGTGCTTCATCTAATATGATAAATGAATTATCGAGTGTACGTCCTCTCATATAAGCAAGCGGTACAACTTCGATTACTCCTGTTTCTTTGAGTCTAGCTGCCGTTTCCTGTCCGACAATCTCAAATATAGCATCGTATAGCGGTCTTAGATAAGGATCCACTTTATCCTGAAGGTCACCAGGTAAGAACCCCAGACTTTCTCCAGCCTCAACTGCAGGTCTAGCTAAAATAATTCGTTCAACTTCTTTGTTCTTAAGTGCATTGGCTGCAATCGCACACGCGAGATATGTTTTACCAGTACCTGCTGGACCTATGCCAAACACCATATCGTTTCTGCGAATAGTATCGACGTATCGCTTCTGCCCTTTAGTCTTAGGTCTAAGTGGTTTACCTCTATGTGTGTAGCAAAGCACATCACTAACCTGTGCTCTAGCATCAAAGGACTCACCCCTATGCTCCATGTCAATCAAGTAATTTACTCTACGAGCATCAATCTCTGGTTCTACGCGGAGATTTTCAACCATTCTGTTGATTATATTAGCAGCCTTAAAGTTTTCCGTTCCTTTAATAAAAAGCCCGTCATCTCGCATTACGATTGACGTGCCAGTAGCCTTCTCAACCTGCTTGATGTTCGCATCAAGAGTACCAAAAAGTTGCTCTCTATCTATATCCTCAGGTATCTCAAATCTTAACTATTTCTTTACTCTTATCCATGCACTTTTCCTTTGCAAATATTACTTATTATTATAGCTTTTTTATGCACCTATTACAACGCAATGATAGGTGTCATTAATTTGGATTTTTCAATAGATGACAAAGAAAAAACAGGGCATACGCCCTGTTAATTACATATTGACAGTTATTTGCTAAGATATTCCTTAACCATCTTGGATACAAGAGAACCATCCGCCTTACCATGCAACTTAGCCATGGCAGTCTTCATCATAGCGCCCATACTCTTCATGCTGCGCTCGATTCCCTCTTCCTCTGCTATCTTCTCGACAGCAGCAAGAATTTCCTCCTCGGACATCTCCTCTGGGAGATATCTCTCAAGAACCTCGATTTCTTTTTTATAACCATCTAACAAGTCTGTCCTTCCAGCCTTCTCAAAGTCAGCTAGCGCATCTCTACGCATCTTAAGCTGCTTCTTGATGATTGGAACGATATCGGCGTCATCCTCAAGAGCGACCTTCTGATCTACTTCGTGCTGCTTAATAGCAGCTCTAACGAGGTTGACAGTCTCCTTTGTGGTGACGTCGTGTTCCTTCATAGCTGTCTTGTAATCAGCCATCAACTGTTCTTTCAAACTCACGCTCTACACCTCCTAAGACTTAAACTTTCTTGCCTTCTTTCTGGCAGCTTCAGACTTCTTCTTACGCTTAACGCTTGGCTTCTCGTAATGCTCTCTCTTTCTAAGTTCGGACATTACTCCATCACGTGCACAAGATCTCTTAAATCTCTTAAGCGCGCTCTCTAAGCTCTCGTTCTCTCTAACGGTAACCTGTGCCATATTACTGATTCACCTCCTGCCATTTCAGAGTGTTATGGACAAGCTTCGTCATAACGGATTGATTATAACATTTTACCCCGCTTAGTACAAGAAATAAAAAGCGGAAGTCATTTATAGAAGATAGCCTTCTATATGTGACATCCGCAATCGTTCACTTATTTATCTGCTCTTAGAAAAGATTATCAACTATGTCACTAGCCATCATCTTTCTTCTTGAATCCTCCCCAGTATCGAGTTTATCAGCAGCATTGCCATGCAGCATAACGCCATAGAGCAAGCTGTTATTAAGGCTGTTACCCTGCGCTACAAGCGAAGCAATAGTTCCTGCGAGCACATCTCCTGAACCAGCGGTCGCAAGACCTGAATTGCCTAGTGTATTGAGGAACAGCCTCTGATCACTTCCGTTTAGAAGAGAAATCAGTGATACATCGGATTTTACAACCATGCTTACATTATAGTGCTGTGAGAACTTCTTAATAAAACCGATTTTATTCTTATCGACAACCTTTATGTCCTCATCACATAACCTAGCCATCTCTCCAACATGCGGTGTTATCACGCAGCTTGCCCTTCTCTTGCGGAAAGGCTTGAGATTTCTAGCTATGATATTAAGTGCCCCAGCATCTATAACCAGTTTGATTTCCATTGTTAATAGCTGCTTTACAAGTATCCTTCCTATAGAATCCTCCTTGAGTCCAGGTCCTACGAGCAAAGCATCAACAGAGCTTGCAAACTCAGTCATAGCGCCACTTATATCGTCGTTCTTGTACGGTACGACAACTGCCTCCGGAATAGCAACATTAAAATACCCAACGTACTTATTAGGGCAGAATATCTTTACAAGGCCACATCCACATCTATATGCTGCTTTTGCAGATAGCATACTTGCACCCATCATCGCATTAGGCCCAACAACTATTCCAACGGAACCGAATGTCCCCTTATGCGCGCGCTCTTCACGAGGAATTAGTGCAAGGTGTCTCGTATCCTCTAAAAACTTCTTATCGCATATAAATAGTTTATCATCAATCGACGAGTATCCCGATTTAATAATACCGATATCTATTAATTTTACTTCTCCAGATACTACTCTGCCTTCACCAAAAAACATTCCTGTCTTATAGTTCCCAAATGTCACTGTGAGGTCAGCCTTAAACACAGCATCCATGATGCCGCCAGTGGTTCCGTTTAAGCCCGAAGGAATATCAATCGCAACCTTAAAGCCAGACTTCGTATTGAGGTACTCAATAAACTTTGCAAAGTTAGCTCCAAACCTTCTATTAAGTCCGATACCAAATATACCATCTACAATAACGTCATAGCGCTGCTGCAAAATTTTCAAATCGTCTCTTGATCCTAGACCATACATCCTGAAGGATTTGCTCATAGAAGTTAAAACTTTAAGCTGATCTCGGAAGGCACGGGAAACCTTACCCCTGTCTCCAACAAAATATACGTTGACAACATAACCCAGATGAATTAGCCATCTAGCTACACATAGACCATCCGCACCATTATTCCCATGACCTACAACAACAAGAATCTCGGTATCTTTGTCAGGAAATCGCGAAACAATCTCACGAGCAAGTCCGCCAGCTGCGTTCTCCATCAGAACAGCGCTAGGTATCCCCTTGTCGATCGTATATTCATCCATGTAACGCATAGCTTTCGCCGTCAATGCATACATAAAAGCCCCTCTTCTTATCAAGACATAGTTTGCATAAATTATAGCATCTAAATGGTTTTCCTTCAATAATTCTAGGCAGTACAATGCACAATATTTACAAATTTTATGCAATATAGTAGCATAGTATAATATATTATAAACTAATCAGGAGAAGAAATTGGCACTCACAGAACAGCAGATGCGCGATATCATTATCGCTGACAAACGCAAAAAGAAGCTGCGTAAACGTCGTAGACGCAAATACACTTTTTTCATATCAATTTTCTTAGTCTTATTTTTTGTGATTGGATTATACCGTAACAGAGATGTTCTTGCGCCACCGAAGTTGGATCGTGGAATAATTTTCATAGATCCAGGGCACGGCGGGCATGACCCGGGTTCACAAACTAAGTCTAGAAAAGAAAAAGATGATACACTCAGAATCGCTTTGCAGGTCAAAAGGGAACTTAACAAGAAAAATTTTAAAGTCTACCTGACTCGCGAGGATGACAGCTTTACTGAGAGAATTAAAATTGGCAAGATGGCTAACAAGAAAAAAGCTAAGCTCATGGTTTCAATTCATAGAAATAAAGCTGGTGATCCTAGAGCACAAGGTGTAGAAGTCTTCTTACCTAAAGATAACAATGAGAAGAGTCGCTATCTCGGCAAACAGATAATGAAGCAACTTAACGATGAAGGCTTTGCTAAGCGAAGAGTTCGTTCTGGAACTCTTGTCAGTGAAAACAACGAATATGATGAGTTAAGCGTAAACAAAATGCCCTCCTGTCTAGTAGAGGTTGGATTTATAAGCAATAAACACGATAACAAGTTATTTGACAATAATTTAAAAGGCAACGCCAAGGCTATTGCCGATGCAATAGATAAGACATATTCGCATTATTACGAGAAAAACAAAAAGTCAAAAGACGATAATTAGAAAGTCATGAACCCGATTCAGATGAACCGGGTTCTTTTTATGCAATGATATTCTATGCATCTTTCTATTCTATCTATATAGCCCTATCCTCTCATAGCAGCTGACTTCTCTGTAGCAGCATTGGCACCTTCAAGAACTGCGCTTCTGAAGTTATTAGCTTCAAGTGTACGTACAGCAGCAATTGTAGTTCCTGCTGGTGAGCATACCATATCTTTGAGCTCTCCTGGGTGCTTTCCTGTCTCCATAACCATCTTAGCTGCTCCATATACAGTCTGAGCAGCGAATTCATATGCCTGTCTTCTAGGCATGCCACCAACGACAGCTGCATCTGCGAGTGCTTCTATGAAAAGGAACACGTACGCAGGGCCGCTTCCACTAATTCCAGTTACTACATCAAATAGATTCTCTGGTACAATCTCTGCTTTTCCAAATGCAGATAGTATGTTTAGAGAAGTATTCATCTCCTCTTCACTTACGAGTTCATTTGGGCAAGCCGCCGACATACCCTCACCCACCTGTGCAGGTGTGTTAGGCATTACACGGATAACTTTGGCTTTATTTCCACCAAATGCTTTGCTTAGGTAGTCAAGTGTCACTCCAGCACCAATAGAGATAAATACATGATTATCCTTTACGTTATCCTTTATCTCTTCAATTACTGGTGCATAGTGCTGTGGTTTTACCGTTAGGAATATGAAGTCACATTTCTCAAGCACTTCAAGATTATTATCTGTAACTTCTACTCCGTTCTGCTCTTTAGTTTTAGCTCTTCCAAACTCAGTTGGATTCGCACCGATGATATCTTCGGGCTTGCATACTCCTGCGCTAATTATTCCACTCATCATCGCATTCGCCATAACTCCAGTACCGATAAATCCTATTCTCATTTCTGCCTCCTAATGTACGCAAATACTATAAGTAAAATGATATTAGACGGATTGGCATAAACGAGTCATGCTAATCCAGTAAATATTGTAATTATTCTTAATCTACTGTTTTTGGTAATTGCACTTAGCATAATAGCTTAAATTCACCTTCATAATGCCTAGCAGCTCGTGATCTATATGCTTTCTCGATGATATCATTCATCGTAGTGGCTTCGTAGCCCTTCTCTTCAAATAGCTCCCACGCTACCTCTATAATGCGGTTCTTGAGAATTTGTTTCTTCTCTATATTCCTTCCTTTCACTAATAAACCCGCGTATATTCTACTCGCTTTTGTACAATCGGTAAAGGAATTTTGCCACGATTATCATATAATACAAAGATATTTGGTACATAAAAAGACTCGGAAATTATCCGAGTCCATGTGCTAATCGTATTAATTTGTATAGTTATCGAAATAACCCTGGATATGTACTACCGGGGTGCCCTTATCGCCAGAACCACTTGTTAGGTCGCAAAGCGAACCAATCAGATCAGTCAGCCTACGAGGTGTAGTTCCCTCAGTTTCCATCTTACCAACTAGATTGTCATCCTTCTCCTTGATTCTAGCAGAGATTGCTTCTCTTAGCTCTTCGCCACTTAGATCCTTAAAATCATTATCAGCTAGATACTTAAGTTTAAGTTCGTTAGGTGTACCCTCAAGCCCCGGAGTATATGCAGGTGATACTACTGGGTCTGCGAGCTCCCAAATCTTACCAACCGGATCCTTAAATGCTCCGTCACCATATACTAGGACCTCTACACACTTACCTGTTTTATCGAGTATTGACTTCTGGATACCTAGTACAACATCTTCGCAGCTCTCAGGGAAAAGTTTCACGCTGTCTTCTGTACTCTTGTTGGAGCCAAGAAGTCCGTACTTGCTGTTGAAGCCACTGCCATCAACTGGAGCATTTAGAATCTCATCCATACCAAGCACTGTTGCACCAGCGTCCTTTAGTATGCGGCGAGTTCTCTTCCTAGTGTGAATGTCACAATTAATAACTTTTCCAGTGTAGTTCAAAATCTCTGTCGCATGATTAGCCAGAACAATCTCCACTTCAGCGCCAGCTGCCTCAATAACTTCTCCGTAGTACGCTAGGTAATCCACTCCTGTAAATGGATGCTTGTTCTCTCCAAAAAGTTCGCGATACTCCCCTAGAGACATAACCTTTGAATAAGGATCGATTCCCGCCTCATCAAGCTGATCCTCAGTAAGCAGCTGGTTACCAACTTCATCTCTTGGAAATGAAAGCATCAAAACTATTTTCTTAGCAGCCATCGATATACCACGTAGACAAATTGCAAATCTATTTCTCGACAGAATCGGGAATATTACTCCAATGGTGTCACTGCCGAGCTTAGTCTGAACATCTTTTGCAATCGCCTCAACACTAGCATAGTTGCCTTGACTTCTTGCAACTACTGACTCAGTTACAGCAATAATATCTCTATCTCTGATTTCATATCCTTCAGCCTCTGCAGCTTCTAGCACAGAGCTAACCACAACACTTGATATATCATCGCCTTCACGAATAATAGGACATCTAATTCCTCTTGATATTGTGCCTACTTTTCTTTCCATAGTCTTCTCCATCTATCTAGTAATTCCAGATTCCATTATTTCTCGTATATAGCTTATCTGTTACATCCTAAAAATTCAATAATTAATATGAAATTTAGCAGATTTGTCTCATATATTCATTTAAACATTCGAAATTAATATAAAAAAACACGAACTATTTAAACCTTTAATTAGTTAAATATACGAATAATACACTCTTTAGTGATTCCCTTCTAAAAGAAAATACCCGCTGACAGACAAGGTCACAAGCGGGTATTTTATGAACAATCTTGTGCAAAGTCTGCACTTAATCATCCATAGGTATGAGGTAATGTATCTATATATGGGCTCTTATAAACCCGGATACAGCTTATTTCTGAGCCTTGATCTTCTCGTCGATTGCTGCAGCCGCAGTCTTTCCAGCACCCATAGCAAGGATTACTGTAGCCGCACCTGTTACAGCATCTCCGCCTGCGTATACATACTCTTTGCTCGATTCCATCGTCGCTTCATCAACGATGATTCCACCCCAATTCTGAGTGTCAAGACCAGGAGTCGTCGCTCTGAGAAGCGGATTTGGACTTGTTCCAACTGAAATGATAACTGAATCAACATCTATTACGTAGTTGGAACCCTCAACTGGAACTGGTCTGCGTCTACCAGATGCATCTGGCTCACCGAGCTCCTGCTTAACAACTTCGATTCCAGTAACATACCCCTTCTCATCGCCGAGGATACGTGCAGGGTTATTGAGGAATTTAAATATGATTCCTTCTTCTTTGGCGTGGTGAACTTCCTCAAGTCTTGCAGGGCACTCTGCTTCACTTCTTCTGTATACGATGTATACTTCCTCAGCTCCAAGTCTCTTAGCAGTTCTTGCAGCATCCATAGCTACATTCCCAGCACCAACAACAGCTACTTTTTTACCAACCTTAACAGGTGTTGGAACTTCTGGGAACTTGAACGACTTCATGAGATTAACCCTAGTCAGGAACTCATTAGCTGAGTACACACCTAGGAGATTTTCTCCTGGAATATTAAGGAACTTAGGTAGTCCTGCGCCACTTCCTATAAATACAGCCTTATATCCATCCTCAAGTAGCTCGTCTACCGTAATTGAACGACCAACAATAATATTGCTTTCAATCTTAACGCCTAGTTTCTTAACGTTCTCAATTTCCTTTGCAACGAGTGATTTTGGTAGTCTAAACTCAGGAATACCATATACTAGTACTCCGCCTGGCTTATGAAGTGCTTCAAATACTGTTACTTCATATCCCTTTCTAGCAAGCTCACCTGCGCAGGTGATTCCAGAAGGACCACATCCGATTACTGCAACTTTAATTCCATTCTTTTCAATAACAGGGTCAGCTGCTTCGCCCTTAGCCATATAATAGTCTGCAACAAATCTCTCCAAACGTCCGATTCCAACAGGCTCACCCTTTATACCACGAACGCACTTTCCTTCACACTGATCTTCCTGTGGACATACTCGTCCGCAGATTGCAGGAAGTGCATTCTCACTTGTAATTACTTCATATGCTGCATCGAAGTCACCTTCTGTTACCTTCTCGATAAACTCAGGGATAGGAACGTTTACAGGACATCCATTTACACAAGGCTTATGCTTACAGTGAAGACATCTCTTTGCTTCTTCAATCGCCATCTCCGGAGTATAACCGAGCGCAACTTCGTCAAAGTTTCTATTTCTTACGTTAGGATCCTGCTCAGGCATCTTGACCTTCTCAAGACTCATATTTCTATTAGTTGCCATATTAACCCCTTCCTATCTTACATGCGTGGTCGTTCATCTCCTGCTCCTTATCTTTGAAGAAGTTCTGACGCTCCATGCATTCCTTGAAATCAACTTTAAATCCATCAAAGTCCGGTCCATCAACACATGCGAATTTCATCTCACCACCAACCGTCACACGGCAGCATCCGCACATACCTGTACCATCAATCATAAGCGGGTTAAGCGATACCATTGTACGAAGACCTGCAGGCTTAGTTACGTTAACTACACCATTCATCATTCCTAAAGACCCGATGGCAATACATTCTTCGTAATCCTCTCCCTTATCTAAAAGTTCCTGAAGGACCACTGTTACGAACCCTTTTTCTCCATAGGAACCATCATCTGTACAGACATAAACATTCTCACAGAACTCTCTAAACTGATCCTCAAGAATTACAAATCCTTAGATCTTCCACCAATAATTACATCAACCTTTACACCCATCTCAGCTAGCTTCTTAAGCTGCGGGTATATAGGTGCAGCACCAAGTCCACCTGCAACACCGATAATCTTTTTATCAGTGTACTCTAGTGGTGAAGGAACACCTAGCGGACCGACAAAATCTTCGAGGTAATCACCCTCTTCCTTATTTGCCAGGAGATTTGAAGAATAGCCAACCTTCTGATAGATGATTGTAACTGTTTCCTTCTCTCTATCGAAATCAGCAATTGTAAGAGGAATTCTCTCCCCATCCTCATCTACTCTGATGATGATGAACTGTCCTGCTTCGCACTTTCTAGCGACGAATGGAGCATGAATCTCCATAAGTCCAAGAGCTGGGTTCAAGATTTTCTTACTAACTATCTTGTACATTTTGCCTCCATATTAAAAAAGTTAATACGATCATAGTTACATAAAATCACTTACATGCAATCTAAGACGTTCGCACAAATAAAAATAATTACATAAAAGCTACATTGTAAAGCCTTACATTTATTTATACTACTCGTGTCCTTTAGTGTCAACATTAAATAAAAATTGGTTGAATCTGTTTTATCATAATGACACACCAGTTTTCAACCAATTTTCAGCGTTTCTAATTCAATTTTATAAACTAGCTCTGTTAAATTATAAATTGTAACGAAGACTCGATTCATTGAGGTGATTTTGCATAGCTTTGGCAGCTGCCTCTGGGTCCTTCGACATGATAGCCTCAAATAGTTTTTTGTGCTCAACGAGCACTGCCGAAATCTGCTTGGGCTCAACCATACCCGTTCCACTTACCCTCTGCAAGAAGTTTCTAATAGTTCTTAGCATGGATATAATAATCGGATTGCCTGAACATTCTGCAATACATGTATGAAAATCGATATCCTCATCAAGAGTTTCCTTAAGTGCTATCTGTGCATTATTATTTTTATCACAACTAGCAAAGTCTTCTCCATCCTGCTATATATGTCTCTCAACCTATTCAGCTTCACTTGATCATCGCATTGTGCTGCAAGCTCAGCCGATTTAACCTCAAGAATAGATCTAACAGTCAATATACTGTCTACCTGGTCCCCATCCAGGAACAACGACCAAGATAAAGGAATAGAGAAGAAATTAGTCTCACGACTTGAAATGTAAGTTCCCTGCCCAAGTCTAATATCAATCATTCCGAGTACATCTAGAACCTTTAGTGACTCTCTGACTGCAGATCTTCCTACCCCCAGCTTTCTAGCCAACTCTCTGTCTGACTCTATCTGGTCTCCACGCTTCAGTCTGCCTTCAAGCATTTCGTCAGCAAAATACATAGTAAGCCTATTTACCAGCTTGCTTATACTTCCCTTCTTTTCAATACCTCGCACTAATTCTTCGTTATCCTTATGCTCTGCTAGATATTTTTCAATCTCTTTGATAAATTCATCTGTACTGAGCGAGAACAACATGGTATCAATCTGGAGTTTAGTACACACTGAGCTCACGACTTCATTGACACGTTCTCCCCCCTTTGACTCAAGGTTAGAGAGTGTGGCAATACTCATCGAAGGCTTATTATCGCTATTAGATAGGAAGTAGTCAATGAACTCCTTCTGTGTCATCTTGAGCGACCTTCTCAGCTGTCTAATGTTCTTTCTCTTGAAGGCAGAATTATATCTACCATCCACCATAGTTTTCACCATCCATCATTTTGTTATTTGTTCAATAGTTCTGTAATTAAGTCTGTCATTAATACCGACGCTTTCGCAAGGTCACTGTACTTACTAAACTCAACTGGCGCGTGACTTCTACCATCCTTGCTAGGTACAAATACCATTACAGAAGGTAGCTGCTGTCCGATTTCAAGCGAGTCATGACCTGCACCACTATGCATTCTCATATAGGAAAATCCATGAGCTTTGCATGAATCCTCAAGTTTATCGAGCATGCTCTTATTGAGTTCAACTGGAGTAATAACGAGCTTGGTATCAATCTTGAAGGAACCGCCCATTATCTTGCACTCGCGTGCTAACGCAGCCTTAATTCTATTAGCAATATCATTTATATTGTCATTGTTCATTGAACGAATGTCAACTGTAAATTCAACCTCTTCAGCTACGATATTCATACCACCATTTGGCACTTTAATAAGCCCAACAGTAGCTACTGTACCATCAGCCTTTTCTCTCGCCCAATCAGCAATTTTGGAAATTACCTTCGCTGCTGCATCAGCTGCATCCAGTCTCATATCCATCGGTGTTGTACCAGCATGGTCGGCTCTTCCATACACAGTAACCATGTATCTCTGAATGCCAACTATTCCTGTAACTAGACCAATTTCTATCTGCTTCTGATCGAGAACCGGCCCCTGCTCAATATGCGCCTCTACAAAATTACCGATTGACCCTTCCGGCCACTTAGCTTCTTCAACCTTATCAGGATCGAGTCCGTATTCCTTCATAGCATCTGCGATAGTAACGCCATTAATATCTGCAAACTGCCTTGTATACTCCGCATTACGATGACCAAGAACAGCACCTGAACCAAAGTAACCAGTTCCAAACCTCATGCCCTCTTCATCCATGAATCCGATTACTACGAGATCTCTCTTGTGCTCAAGTCCCATCTCTACAATCTGTCTAGCCACCTCTAGAGAGCAAACAACTCCAGCTATACCATCATAGTTTCCTCCGTGTAGTACAGAGTCGATATGCGATCCAGTCATTACACAAGGTAGTGATGAATCGGTTCCCCTTAGAATTCCGTATATGTTTCCAGCTGCATCTTCCTTAACCTCAAGACCAATTTCTTCCATCTCTTTTCTGAGATATTGAGCTGCATCACGGGTTTCTTTCGTAAAAGGAAGTCTTGTGCATCCTGCATCAGGTGTAGAGGTAAACCTTTTGAGATGCTCTAGGCTTTGAGCAATCCTTCCTGTTACCATTTCAATTTCCATCTTTAGCCTCCTATTTACTCTTTTTGCCGAGTATAAATACCTTTATCGGCGAAATTAAGACTGCAATTATTACTATCACTAGCCCGATATTCTCGAGTATTTCCGAATTCATCTTAATTCCTATCAATATTAACACAAAGCTGACCATCGCTAGAATAAATCCTATCGTAAGTGCACCAGCCTTTGTCTTCCAGAAACTTTTATTATTCATCTCACACCCCCTATAGTCCAAACACTACGAACAAGAAAGCACCGATTAGAATCGTTGCTGGAATTGTTATAGTGAGGAGTATCTTGAGAACTTCACCCTCTTGCCGAGAATGTTAGCTGTCGTCGTGCCGAGAATAATCTTACTTGGGCTTACTGCTGAGCCGATAGCTCCACCCGCAGTCTGGGCACCGAGCACACCAGAAGCTGCCACATTTAGAAGCTTCGCAGTCGTAACCTGAAATCCTCCAAATAGGATGTTTGAGCTCATGTTACTTGCCGTCATAAACGTTCCAAGAAGTCCGACGAAAGGAGCAAGTAGTAAGTACTTGCTGCCTAGTACATTTGCAATTCCCTGAGATAGAACCACAGTCTGTCCAGTTCCTCCCATTATCTTGGACATGATTACAAGTCCGATTACCGCCATTCCAGAAGGCATAGTCATAGATATAGAATTTGCAAATGCATTCTTGATACCATCGCTCTTTATCCAGCCCTTGTTTTTGTAGTATACAAGCGCGATTATAGCTGCGAGGAATAAGAACATACTGGCCTGAATGAATATCGTGATCGGCGAATAACTATCGCTACCCATATTTACGACTCCATATCCAGTATGAGTTTCCGGAACTGTAATCCCTATCTTGAAATGTCCTAGTGCGTCATTGATTGGCTTTACAGCTAGAACAATAATTGTCATAGCTGAAAGCAGCAAGTAAGGAAGAAACGCCTGGAACAGTGTCATGTCCTTAGGAATATCAGTTTCAGTAGCAGAAACTTTATCGGTTCTATCCATAATAGGAGAATCTTCAAATTTCCAATCTGTGTTGTAAATATTCATTCTGCCTAGCAGCATCACTACAACTAATGCAAGAACAGCTGGTATGAAGTTGCTGAGTGTGGTATTAATCTGGCTGAGAGCTAACTCACCACCGCCACCAACTAGTGTCAGAATCAATACAGCAGGCAGTGCTTTACGAACAGCTTTGCCTTTGCCATAGAACCAGCAGATTATTAGCCCAGTAACAAGGTTCCACGCTAGCAGAAATACTGCTGCCCAAAATGCAGCCTTGAAGTATTCATCACTTCCAGCTTTAAGTCCGGCTGAGTCAGCGAGTGCATCCCATGCTGCACCAAGTGTACCAAATGTATTTCCCCAAGCCTGGCCTAGAAGGGAAATTGCGACTGCGTATATAGGTTTTACACCAATTCCTATTAGAAGTGGGGCTCCGACTGCAACCGGAACTCCAAATCCAGTAATTCCTTGCAAAAAACTTACGAACACCCAGCCGAGAGCAAGTATTAGAAGAAGCTCGTTAGGAATAAGCTTACTAAGCTCATTCTTGATAACAAGAAAGGCATTTGCCTCCTGCCCCGCCTGATATAGTAGTATCGCTGTCCAAATGATGAAAAGGATTACCATCGAACTCCAGATACCTTTTGCACTCTCAACAGCTACAAGGCTTGCTGGTGCTTTGTAAAATGTCATTGCAGAAATAATGGTCACAAGCAAACCAACTGGGGCTGCTTCAGTAGCACCCCAGCGGAACTTGATCATTAATACGATTAATACGATGATAGGAAGGATAGCTATGCCCCACATCGCGAAATTAACAGGTATGTTCATTTTCTTAATAACTCCTATGAATTATATAGATATTTAACTTAAACTAAAGGAACTACTTGTGAATAACCGTTCCTGTCTCGCCGTTAATACCCTCTTTTGCTTTCTCAAGGAGTGTGATAAGTGCATTTCTGCCTTCACCAGATTCAGCAAAGCGAATTGCTGCTTCAACCTTAGGAAGCATGGATCCCTTTGCAAACTGCTCCTCAGCGATATACTGATTAGCTTTCTCAATTGATAGATCTGATAGCCATTCCTGGTTTTCTTTACCGAAGTTTATAGCAACTTTTTCTACAGCTGTCAGAATTACTAGGTAGTCTGCGCCAAGCTCTCTAGCTAGCAGGCTAGAAGCGTTGTCCTTATCAATTACAGCCTCTGCTCCAACGAGCTTTCCTCCTTCATCAAATACAGGAATTCCTCCGCCGCCGCAAGTTATTACAACATGACCTGCTTCAGCAAGAGTTCTGATAGTACCGAGTTCACAAATTCTTAGCGGCATTGGAGATGCTACTACCTTACGGTAACCTCTGCCAGAATCTTCAACTACTGAAACTCCCTGTTCAACTAGCTTATCAGCCTCTTCCTTAGTTAGGAAGCTTCCAATTGGCTTGCTAGGATTCTTGAATGCTTCATCTGTTGGATCAACGAGAGTCTGAGAGATGATTGATGAAACCTTCTTGTCCATACCTCTCTTCTTGAGCTCATACTTGATTGCATTCTGAAGATCAATTGCTATGTATCCCTGTGACATCGCTACACTTGTAGGTAGCGGAACTACACCATAACCATGATTCGATGCTGCAAGAGCATCCATAGCATTCTGAATCATACCAACCTGAGGTCCATTTCCGTGTGTAACTATAAGATCATGTCCCTCGGCGATAAGGTCAACGATTACTTCAGCAGTATGAGCAACTGCTTCACGCTGCTCATCAACTGTATTGCCTAAAGAATTTCCACCTAGCGCGATGACAATTTTCTTTGCCATGTCTATATCCCCCTTGATATTGTCAAATAATAGCAACGACCTGATTTCTCAGGCCGTTACGTAAATCTTTTTTCTTTCCGGTCTCTGATAAATTTTAGTAACCGAGCTTCTTTGCGTATGCAAGTACTGCCTTTTCAAATGCCTCGATTGGCGGATGTACTGTTCCTGCACCAATCTGACCAAATCCAGCAATCTTGTGGGCAATTCCTGTGTTGATTACAGGGGTGATTCCCTTTTCAACAACTAGTCTTGCATCGATTCCTAGGCAAGTACCTGTGAAATTCCAGTTTGGAACTATGTAGTTAGGGTTTCTATCGATAGTGATTTCTGTCATCTCGTTAGATGTACTTAGAGCATCTTCATATCCGCCTGCACCTACGAACCTTGTTACAGCTGGAGCAGCAATCATAGCCATTCCACCTACACCAACAGTTTCAGTAATTGCACTATCACCGATATCTGGGCAAGCATCTTCGCCATCATATCCTGTGAAATAGAGTCCCTGTGGAGTATTAACTGGTCCAGTGAACCACTCGTCTCCCATACCTGCGATGCGGATTCCGAAGTTAACTCCATTTCTGCACATTGCAGTTACAACAGTTCCCCTCTGTCAGTATTCTTGCTCCATCCATAATAGCCTTTCCTGTTGCCATCATGATATTGAGAAAGAACTGATCCGTATCGGATAGGAACTTTATTACCTGAGACTTTTCTTCCTCTGGCATGTCCATATCTGTAATAATTGGAGCCATCTCCTTGAGGAAGCATAGAGAAGCGGCAATATTTCTCTGATGGAACTCATCTCCCATAGCAATTGCCTTAGCAACTAGTGGGTTAACATTGAGTCCGCCATCGAAGCTTCTAATTGCTCTTCCTAGAGTTGGACCGAGAACATCTCTCATCCATCTGAGTCTATTAACAACTTCTTCTGAGTATGCACCGAATCTGAGAACTTTTCCAATTCCCTCGTTCATCTGGCAGTATGCATAGTTTCCATCAGTTTCATTCTGAACTACGAATACTGGCATATGCTGAGTTGTAATTCCTCCCATAGGTCCTACTGCATTGCAGTGGTGGCATGGGATAAACTTAATCTCGCCTGACTCGAGAAGCTTGCGAGCATCTGTCTCGTTATCTGCCCATTCCTCGAATAGCACGGCACCTACGCAAGAACCCTGTACTGTCGCAGGCATATCCTTGTACTCGATTGGTGGTCCAGCGTGAAGAATAACTCTTCCGTTGTTCTCGTTAAGCTCTGGGATAACCGTCATAGCCGGAACATTGTCCTTAAAGCACTGGCTGTGCAGCTACAACCTTAGCGATTACCTTGCGGTTAGCTTCATCGATATCAAATCCATCGTAGTTTCTGAGGAAGTTTAGAGCATTAATAAGCTCGATATTTCCACCTGCTGGTGGCATCCAGTCGTACTGAACAACATCGCATCCAAACTTAGCAGTTACTTCTGCAAAGCTCTTTAGACCGATATTTATAACCTTTGGCTTATTTGAAAGCATAGATAAAGCTTACCTGATGGCTCAGCTGGTGTAAATTCTTTTGCTTCCTTAGTACGAGTTTCCTTAGCTTCTTCAGTAAATTCATATCCTACAGCTTCAATTGCAGTCTCTACAGCTAGCTTATTAGTTTCAGCTACAATTACACCTGCATCCTGAAGCTTCTTAACGGATTCATCGTATCCCTGATAGTCGTTTCTTGTTCCGCAAACCTCGGCTACAAAGAATACTTCTCTGTTCTGTTCAGCAGCCTTCTGCTTAAGAGTTTCAACAGCTGGGATAAGTGCTCCTGCCATATCATCATGTGATCCATAGCCTAGAACAACGTCGAATAGGATTACGCCTGTGCTTGGATCGTCCATTGCCTCTTCCATGCACTCAACTCTCTTAGTTGGGTCAATCATAGGATGTGGCTTGCCCTTAGTGTACATATCATCACCGAGATCGATTACAACATGGCCATCGTGATTTAGCTTAAATCCATCTTCATGTGTATTGTCAGTGATTTTAAGAGTGTCCTTAATCATCATAGCAGCCTCACCAGCAAGTGTACCGCCAGAATAGTATGCTTTGATAGTCTTCTTATCTTCAGCTTTAAAGAATTTCGACTTATCGCACTCTACAGTTCCTTCATCAATTTCCTTACCTCTTACGAGACTAACTGCAAGGCGAGCACACTCATCTAGTGTATATGTCTGGTATAGACCCTCTTCGTAATACTCTGGCTTTTCGCCGAGGAACAGGCATACTACAGGCTTGCTGTAAACGCTAAGTCTTGCAGCAATCTTGTCCTTTTACAGCCTTTGCTGGCGGCTTCGAGATAACTACTAGCACCTTAACTGTCTGATCCTTTTCCATGGCATCGATGACATCCATCATCGTTGTGCCACCAACTTCTTCGGAAAGGTCACGACCACCAGTACCGATAGCATTTGTAACACCTTCACCAAGTCTGTCGATAATAGTTGTAAGCTCCTGGATACCTGTTCCGGATGCACCGATGATACCGATTGAACCAGGGTTTACGGTATTTGTGAATGCGATCGGAACACTCTGGATAATTCCGGTTCCACAGTCAGGACCCATTACTACGAGGCCCTTCTCGTGTGCCTTGTCCTTAATCTTCTTCTCGTCCTCAATTGTAACATTGTCGGAGAACATGAATACGTTCATGCCTTCATCGAGGGCTCTCTCTGCCTCAAGTGCAGCGTATGCTCCAGGAATTGAGATTACTGCTAGATTAGCGTCTGGCATCTGTTTCAGAGCCTGGTCCCAGCTCTTTGCAGATTTATTCGCTTCGCTCTTCTTGTTAGCGTTAGCTTCCTTTGCAAAGTATTCATCAACCTTATCCATTAGAGCATCGAGGACACTTTCATCTTCGACGTCAGCAACTACTACCATGTCGTTAGCTGTTGCGTTCATAAGCTCTTCAGTCTCAAGTCCACTCTGCTTAAATATCTTTGTTAGCTGGAGTAGCCATCATGATTGAGACCTTCTTAACACCTGCTACTGTCGAAACATCATTGGTGAGAAGCATCAGGGTAACCGAATCATGGTAGCTTCCTGCCTTCACAATTGTCTTTAGCATTAAATCTCTCCCTTATCAATTAGTCAGCAAATCTATTCTTATGGTCGTATCTGTCGAAGTGAACTGGCTCACCCTTTAGATACTCAACAAGCTCATCTGCAACATCTAGTCCGCCTGTTGCATAAGCCTTTTCCATTCTGTTCTTAGCTCTCTCACCAGGATAGTTAACCTTGTCAAATCCTGGGGCCGGCTTCAGTGCATCTAGCTCATCCAGGCACTGTCCCATAGCTGCCTTAAATGCATCTGCTCCTACGAACCTTTCTGGATCGATGACGATATGCATCTGACCAAGCCTTCTGCCTTCAGATAGATCGTGGTACATCGAGCTTACGTGTCCACCAAAAGGTACGCCAAGAAAGTATTCCAGAGAATATGTCTACTAGCATCATAAGTCCATATCCCTTAGCTCCAGCGATAGGATTTAGAGCGTTAACCTTATGTGGGTCTGTTACAGGAGCACCATCCTCATCAACTGCCCAATCTGCAGGAATCTCTTCGTGCTTCGATCTCTTATCGAGAATCTTGCCCCAAGCCTGTACAGTAGTAGCCATATCGAATACTACCTTTCTGTCGTCAGCTGTAGGAGCTGCAAAAGACATCGGATTTGTTCCATAGTAAGGCTCAGCACCACCGTAAGGAACAGCCATCGGATCTGATTGGCAGAAAGAAATTGAGAGAAGTCCTTCATCTGCAGCCATCTCTGTGTAGTATCCGATAGAACCAGAGTGGGAAAGGTTAGCCATTCCAACTATAGCGACTCCATTCTTCTTGGCCATTTCAATGGCCTTTTCCATTCTAGCTTGGCAACTGTAAATCCGATACCATTGTCACCATCGAGAATTCCAGAGCATGGACCAGTTTCTTTCCAAGTCATGTTTGGCTCAACTGTAATTCCACCCTTTGCAATTCTCTCACTGTAGTATTCAACTCTTACTGCACCGTGAGAATAGTATCCTCTCTCATGCGCCCAAGTAAGAATCTCTGCTGTTGTCTCAGCATCATCAGCGTGTAGGCCAGCCTGCATAAGCTTATCTTTCATTAAACCCTTTAGTTCTTCTCTCGATAATTTCACTTGTATGTCCTCCATGAACCTGCCTCTGCAAGTTCGATTTATAAAAACAGGTTCGCATTTATAACGCGAACCTGTTACCAACAATGCTTATTATTGTTAAAACTTACAGCTCAACGTCTCTGTTGCAATCCTTTGAGTAGATGTAGATAAAGTCTTCAGTTCCTACACCGTAGCAAGCCTGTGGTACGTATGAATCCATAAATACATAGTCCCCCTTCTGTAGAGGAACCCACTCATCATCTAGTACGTACATACCCTTGCCCTGTAGGAAGTATGCACCATGCTCCTGGATATGAGTCTCGATATATCCGTGGCATGCTCCTGGAGCAAACTTCAGAAGATGCATGTTCATATCGAAGCCTAGATCCTGTGCCGCAGGAAGGAAGTCCTTGCTTTGGCAGTTTGTCATGCCTTCGTAATCCTTCCAAGGAGTATCGTTGATATTTGCAACAACTGTATGAGCTTCTGTACCAGCAAGTGGTGTGTATCTTCTTCTGTAGATATATACAAATGCATCCTTGTCGCTGTTGTTAACGAAGCTGAATGGCTTGTCAGCCGGTGAGTAGATATATCCACCCTCTGTTAGGTTAGCTTCTTCATCAGCATTCTTAACTGTTAGCTCTCCGCTAATTACGTATAGGAACGACTCGATTCCGTCTCCGCCAATCTTGTCATTCTTTCCGCCTGGGTGAACTATAGAAATGTAATCCGCAAAAGATGCTCCCATTGCAGTGAACCAAGGATAGTTGTATCACAGTTCTCATATCCAGGAATAACGTTTTTAACGATGCCGTCTGGCTCCAGTATTACGTAGTTCTCCTTCTTGCATACAGATCTAGTTGATAGAAGCGTTTCTCTGTAACCAGTATTATTGTTTAAATAGCTCATGAAGTTTACCTCTCTTACTCATACATTGATAATTATATACTCTTTAGTTGGTATAAGTTGTCAACCAATTTTCTAATACAATTTAATCATCTTTCAACCTTTTTCAAGCACTAGTTTAAAATTTAGTGCTAATAATACTGTATTATTGAAAACTTTGAATTTCATTTTGGCGATATTATATAATTCTATAGAACAATCTCTGAGAAATCGTGTATTTTCAAGCATTATAGAGAATATTGATAATATAAATATTATGCATTAATACAATATCAATGCATATTATTCGTTTTAGTCTAATATATTTGGAAGAGAGGTTAGATATTTTTATCTTTAAGATAAAAATATTTTGTGAGTCAATCTAAGGAGATTTTTTTAAAATTATGGTTTTTAACTAAGAGCATTACACCTGTTAAAAACGACAACTACAAATCACATAGGAAATTTACGCTGTACTATCCAAGCGATTCTGAAATCCTTGCTCTAATCGTGTACATTCACGGCGGCGGATTACTATGCGGTATAGCACAGGATTTACCAGATCTGCACAAAGAGATCCTTACAGACAACGGTTATGCGATTTTAGCTATCGACTACCCTCTTGCTCCACAGGCTAAAATTGATGTTATTCTAAATGATGTAATTGATTCTATTAATACATCTTATAAAGTGACCGGCCTTAATAGCGAACTTCCATTGTTCGTGTGGGGGCGTTCTGCTGGAGCATATCTTGCACTGCTAGCATCATCTAGTGACAAATTACACCTTAAACTCAATGGAATAATCTCTTACTACGGTTATGGTTTTCTGTGCGATGAGTGGTACGACGAGCCGAGTACATACTATGCTAATATCCCTGCTGCTAAAGTAGCTTCTACTAGGATTTACGACAAAGATATTGTTTTTAGAGGCCCAATTGCCAATTATTACAGCACATATGTCTATGCTCGGCAGACAGGTATGTGGAAAGACCTCATATACGATGGTCGTGACAAGTTCTTTTTCCTAAACTACACACTGAGAGCAGTAGAGAGTTTGCCTGCTCCTCTCTTTGCAGCTCATAGTACTGGTGATACGGACGTTCCATATAGTGAATTTATCGCAATATGCAATAAATATAATCCAGATAAATTCATCGTCTCAATTCCTGAACATGATTTCGATAGAAATACGGATGAATTGGCAACAAGCGAACTTCTTAATAAGACTATTTCATTTATATCTAATAATATTTAAATATAACTTTTTATACTATGAGGGATTTAGTATGTAAGTTCATCGGAATTTTTCTCATAGTATATTTTAACTTTAGCTTCTCGATTACTTTCTCTATTCTAAATCCTTGTTTTTCATATAAGTTTTTAGCAATTTTATTAGAATCAAAAACTGATAAAAGTAATACTATTAATATTTTTATTATCAAACATGTATTTTAGAAACTCTTTTAGTGCCATGAACCTACGCCTAAGCCCGTTTTGGTAGGGTTTATTACAAACCTACCTATGTGAATACTGTCTTTATTTGATCTTATTTCTTGTATCATTCCAACAAATTCATCGTCGTTGAAAATTGAAAAAACATTTTCAAGTTTTCTTATTTTGCCACAATCAAGTGGATAAGACACTTTATTCCCCATCCATTGTTCTTGAAAATTCTTTCCCTTCTCATTTGACCATTCACATAAAGACAATGCATTATTATCACTTATACCTTTTGCAATTGAAATATTCATACAAACTCGAACCCCTACTAACACATTAATTAGAGCACTAATATTCTTGCAAGCACATCACCGATATCACTACTTATACATATGCTTCTATCTTCAAGTTCTGCAGGGCAATAAGCCTCCCCAAAATTGATACACGCAAATGTCGATTTGTCGTTAGAAAATGCCATTTTCCAGAATGGGAGCTTAATTATTACAGGCGTGTTGCCACCCACTCCTAGTTCAAGGAATAGCACCTTCGTATTTTCATGTCTACGAATAAAATCAGCATATCTGGCAGACGCCTCATGCCAGCCAGCATCTTCAACAAATGTTCCATCAATTCTTAGATTATTTGTAACCGGTGCCCCCTGTACTAGGTATGCGTGGTAGGAGCTCTGTAGGAATGCATGTTTTTATTGATTTGTCATTAGGCACTTCAAATATACCTGCTTTATTTCTTACGAACCCCTGTGCCTCCATAGCTTTCATCACCCACTCTTCATTATCATATGTCTCACCATCTTGCCCATCCTCGCTCTGGAATAGCCCAAAGTCGCCCTGAGTATAGAAAAGTCTCTTTTTATCGAAGCCTGCTCTCTGGAATTGATGATCAACATTTGTAGTTATCACAAAGTAATCTTTGCCATCAACAATTTTAAGCAGATTATCGTAAACAGGTTTTGGAGCATCTATGTAACGATTGTAATATATAGTCCTAGCCCACCAAGCCCAACGAGTTTCTTCGTCTGGAAACGGATAAAAGCCACCTGAATATATATCTGTAATACCGTACATCTTAACAAAATCGAAGAAATACTTATTGAATCTCTCACCTTCATAAGTGAAGCCTGCTGACGTAGAGAAAGCCCCGCTCCAGCTCCGATAATTATAGAGTCAGCATGCTCTATAGCATCAGAAAGTTTCTCTATCCTTTCATCAATCGAGCCAGTTCCATAGACCAGCTTGCCACTTAGACTATGCATGATAGTCTGTCCCATTCGTATGCTCTCAATATAACCATTCGGTCTATCTATAAATGAGTCTCTCATAATATCCTCTGTCTTCGTCCTTAAAAACGTTAAATATCACCCGTTCCATTGCCACTGGATGTTCATGAAGCCAGTGACGCACCGTTTCAACAGCAACTTCTGCAGCACGCTTATTAGGAAAATGAAATACACCTGTCGAGATGCAGCAGAACGCCACTGTCTTTAGATTATTCTCTAAGCACATATTAAGCGTGTTGATATAACAGTTCGCTAGGTCTTGTTCGAGTTCAGGTGTGAGTACAAACTGCACAATCGGCCCTACGACATGGATAACTTTCTTCGCTGGAAGATTATATCCATCCGTTAGCATCGGAACTCCAGTTGGCTGCTCATAATCTGCACCGTGCTTAGCCCTTAGCTGATTCATCTGCCTGTCACATTCTTCCCTGAGCTGCACACCCGCATACGTATGGATACAGTTATCTATGCATGTATGCATTGGTATAAAACAGCCTAGCATCTGCGAGTTTGCGGCATTGACAATTGCGTCAACAGAAAGTCTAGTTATATCACCTTGCCAAATAGATATAACATCACTCGCTATCGGAATGTCTGAGACCTCAACTATTCCATTATCTTTAGAAACACCTTTAAGGTATTCATCCTGAACACGTAACACGAAGTCATCAATATGGCGAGGCCTTCTAATATTCATCAGTGACCGAAGCAGCCTCCTTTGCCAACTATATCCCCTGGGGTTTCTAGATTCTTATATTGTATTGATTCTGCTTTAAATTCTTCAACTAGGTAGTTAAGCATCTCATCCTGAGTCATTTTGATGTTCATAGTCACCCCCTGATCTTAACGTTCAAATATATTATACCAAAAGAAAAGCTCGTTAAACTCAGTAATTGAGTATAACGAGCATCTTATTCCCTAAACTCAACGGAGCGGTTTCACACTCCATCTATTCTTATTTATGAAATTACTTCTCGAGAGTAGTTCCCTTTCTGAAGTTCTCACAAGACTTAAGGTTCTTCATAAGAACATAGTAGATAATTCCAGTAGGAATTGTTGCTGTAAAGAACGATAGGTCAACCTTGTAAAGTCCGATTGCCGCACCGATTAATGATAAAAATCAATTTATTACTTAAATTATTAGTCTTCGAAGATTGTTCCAGTTCTGAAACTCTTTGAAGATGGAAGGTGCTTCATCAGTAGGTAATAAACCACTCCAGTTGGGATGAGACTGACATACCACGATAGGTCTACAACGAATACCGATACGAGAGCTCCTACAGCAATCGAAATAATCGCAGCCCAGTTGATTCCCTGGAAAGGTCCCTGCTTATCGTAGAGAGCGTTGATATCTAATGTGCTCTTACGTAGTAAGTAGTAGTCAACAACCATTACCGCAAAGATAGGTCCTAGGAATGCGGAGTATATCTTTGTAAACATCGATAGTCCTGCCGCAGAATCAGCTGTAACTAGCTTCCAAGGCATTACGCATACAGATAGGATACCAACGAGCACTGTCGCGTGTGACCACTTCATTTTGAACGACTCCATGAGTACGTATGCTGGAGGAACGATGTTGTTAAGTACGTTAGTGGTAACCTGTGCAAATGCAATGAATAGCAGTGTGATAACTGTTAGGAACTTGCTTCCCATAGTTGTTGAGAATACAACTACTGGGTCTGAATTTCCTGTAGCTGCTGTAACAAGTAGTCCGATAAGTCCCATGAACAATGTTACAGGCAGGATAGCGATTGTGTAAATCGATCCAGTCTTAACTGGCTTGATATCTTCCTTGAGATTTCTCGCATAGTCTGATGCGTTAATAATCATAGTCGAGTAGATTCCAAGGAACGATGTAGTTGCAGCCCAGAATGGCATGCCCCATGTTCCCTTAACATCTGCAAAAGAAGCGCTGATGTCTACAGCGAACTTTGTCTTTACTACGTACAGCATGTAAGCAAGAATTGCTACGATGAATACGCAAGAGAAGTTCTCGAGCCACTTGATACCGTGGAAGCCTTTGATTGCAAGACCAACCTGGAGTAATGTGAATAGTCCGAATACTACTGGTAGGTTATCGAATCCCCATAGAATCTTGAAGCAGCCGTTGATAGCTCCTGCTCCAACCCATGACTGGAATCCGAACCAAACGATAGCTGGAAGTCCTCTTAAAACTCCTGGTATCTTAACGCCAGTATTACCGAAGCTTGATCTAAGCTGTACTACATACGGCATACCGTATTTATGTCCAGCGTTACCGATAAGCACAAGTGCAATAGCAATTACGATGCATCCAATAGCCATAGCTATTATAGCCTGAGTGATTGTCAGCACTCCGATAAGAGCTGAACCCATCGAAAATGTTCCGATGGACACACAGCCACCAAGAAATGACGCTGTATAGGATAGCGATCCCATGATACGCCTCTTTGTCGGCTGTAGATCTTCATTGACACCGACTACGAGATTCGGATCAAGTGTTCTGTTATCAACAATACTCATTTAAATGTTCTCCTTTAGTGTATTAAATAGTTTCGTTTAGAATAGTCTCCTAACAAGCTCGCCTGTACCCTTCTGTCCAACAAGCTTGCCATCCTCAGCCATGAGCTCTCCTCTTACGAGAGTAGCTACTGGGAAGCCTTTGCCCTTCATTCCTACGAATGCAGAAATCTTGTTCACATAGTATAGCGAGTCAGCTGTAATCTCCCATTCTCTCTCAGGGTCGATGATTACGATATCTGCATCAAATCCGACCTTGATATCTCCCTTCTTGCCATAGATGTGGAAAGTTTCAGCTGGAAGCTTCGCCCATGCATTTGCAAGAATACGAGGGTCTACACCACGCTTTACAACTCCTTCAGAATAGATTGCCTGAACGCAGCTCTGAATGCCGCTGATGCCGCCCCAAACTTCAAATACGTTCTCAATCTTCTGACCAAGAATTTCGTTGAACTTCTCATCATATGTACAAGGTGAATGATCTGATGCAAGTCCGGAGAAAACTCCAGCTTCTACGCACATCCACATCGACTCAACATCTTCTTTTGTTCTGAGTGGAGGGGCACACTTGAATAGCGGACCATTCTCAAGAACATCATCTTCTGTGAATGCGAGATAGTGTCCGCATGTCTCTGCAGATACTTCATATCCTTCACACTGTGCCTGGTATACCTTCTCCGCAGCTGCTGGATGGCTCACATGGCATATATGTGCACGACACTCAAGTTCCTTAGCAATCTCAACAACAGTTTCTGTTGCAACGATCTCTGCTGCTGGAGTTCTTGAATCTAGGAATCCTCTCCAATTTAGGTTCCCGGCTTCTATCTGTGCCTTTTCGCCTTCTTTAATCATTGCAAAATCTTCGCAGTGGAAACCAGCCATACCGCCAAAGTCCTTGATAATCTTCATAGCTTGATACGCCTGACCATATGTGAGTGGTGAGTAATCAGGTGATACTGGTCCTAGGAACGATTTGAAAGCGATAACGCCTCTCTCATCAAGGCCCTTTAGCTGGTCGAGATTGCCAGGTACTAGGCCGCCCCAGAACGCAAAGTCAGAATATGCATTTGGCTGAACCTTTGCTAGCTTAGCATCAAAAATCTCCGGTGTTGTGAGTGCTGGCTCGTTCTGAAGTGGCATATCGATAATTGTTGTATATCCACCAACCACAGCTGCTGCCGTTCCATGCTCATAGTCCTCTCTCCACTCATATCCAGGATCATTAAGATGTGCATGAGTGTCAATTGCTCCAGGGAACACCTGCTTTCCTTCTGCATCAATAACCTTTGCAGCGTTAGGCTCATCTCCTTTTGCTAGGATTGCCGCAATCTTGCCATCCTTGATAGCAACATTTGCATCCTGAACAAGATCAGGTGTAACAACCTGTCCGTTCTTGATTAATAAATCATACATATAGTCTCCCTCCTTATAACCCTTAGGGTCATATATACGAAGTTAACGTCAAAGTCGAAATGCATTGAACCCAATTGACCAAGTTGATTGTTATTAAAAAAAGCGGTCAACCAATTTCAATGTTTCTATGGATATATACTACATTAGTAGCTAAAAATCTTCAACAATCTTATTTATTTAAAAATGGATTGATACAATTTTTTTAATTGAATTTTTATTGTTTTCTTGCTATTGTACAATTCTACTAAAAACAAGTTTTGATTTTTGTTATAATGGTGATAATATAGCCAAAATAAGGAGCATTTATGACAAATATATTGCAATCATCTATATACATAATAAAAACTTTCAATAATCTAAAGACGGCCCCAAATGCTGAAAACAATAGATTGTATGTTCACTCCGTATATGAGAGAACGATTAATCTCATGCTCGATGGTCAGTTAGCAGCTCTACAAACTGAGGGTTCACAATTATCACCTATAAGCATAATTCTTCCTCTTGACAAAACTGGCTTAAGAGCATTGGATATAAAAAAAGGTGATAATGTAACCATAGATGGAGAAATTATTAAGATTGGAAATAATGAGTTCTCATTACGAAGTATTTCAGAAACTTTTGATACCCATCTCACTGGAGATTATCGACCTCAGCCACTAGCTGATATTACTATATTTTTGATTCGTAATTCTAACAGAGGCGGTTTTTCATCTCTTGTGCTCTCGGATAAAGCCCCTGATGATCTCGCACTATCATATGCAAAGAATAAACTAAATGAAGCTGAAGCAATATGTAATCTTATCAAGTCTAATCAAGAGACTGATAAAACTACGATGCAAACAAAGCACGTGAAGCTATGTGAAACGCTTTCTAACCTGATAGGCGTTGGAACTGGTTTAACCCCTAGCGGTGACGACTTTATAACCGGAATTCTCTCAACATTTGCAGCCTTTCCAGACTGCTTTGATTATGAATTAGTAAAGTGTCTTCGAAGTAAACTACACAATAAGCGTGATAATACCAACGAAATTAGCCGAGCTTTTCTTGGCTGTGCATTAAATGGCCATTATAGCAAGCCCGTTATAGAGCTTTACAAGTCGATATGCTCTGCTGAAACCCCCTCTACTGAACAGGTTAGCCAAGAGACTTTAACTAGGCTGCTAAATAGTTTTTGCGAGATAGGTCATACTTCTGGGATTGATGCTCTCGCAGGTATATTCTGGAGTATGAAGTATATATCTAAAATTTAGAATGCATATAGTGGTTTGTTTTGGCCCTATAAGGGCCTTTTACCTGCTGCATCTTAAGATGCGTTGAAAAGATTCGCCAACCGCACGTACTTTCCTACAAGTCCTAAAGGACTATTTCATCTTCTCTCCTGTGAATGGATCAATATATTCCTTCAACGTCATTTGATCATCTACTATATCGTCTTGGAGTTGTGTACGTATGTATTCAGCTATTTTCTTTTCGTTCTTTCCTACTGTATCAACATAGTACCCTCGGCACCAAAAGTGTCTATTTCCATACCTGTATTTCAAATTTGCAAATTTATCGAATATCATAAGGGAACTTTTCCCTTTCAAATATCCTACTATTTGCGACACAGAATACTTTGGCGGTATTTCTACAAGCATATGTATATGGTCAGGGCATAACTCAGCCTCAACAATATTGATACCTTTTCTTTGGCATAGGATTCTTATCATCTTTCCTATTTCTACTCGGTACTTACCATATATTTCTTTTCTTCTGTATTTCGGTGCAAATACTATATGATATTTACATCTCCAGCTTGTATGTGCTAGAGTATTTTTGTCGTCCATGACGGCAACCTCCTTTGTTATTTGATATGGTTGGCGAACCAACATCATGATAACATTGGAGGTATTTTTCTTGAAGCTAAAGCTATCCTAATCACACCGGCATAGCCGGTGGTTTATTGATTCACCTCGCTATCGCTTGGCGAATCCTCTGCTAAAGCAGAACCAATTAAAACCCGCGTTCAATTTTTTTGAACGCGGGTTTTCACTATTCATTTTCAAAGTTGAACTCTAGCGAGAATTCACTTTTGTTACCCTTAATTCCTTCCAAAGTAAAGTTAAATGGCAAGTTACGATCAATCCTCTTAAAGACTATAACACCAGAGACGCTTTCTCCACTCTTTATTACATTGTTTATCTGGACATCTTCATAAAGGTTGTTATTCACATCCACTTCGTATTTATTTCCTTCCTGCTCTACGAAGCTATGTTCTGGGAAGATTTCAACTTTCTGATTAGAGCTATTCTTGACCTTTAAATATACTCTTATCTCATCGCTAGTAAAATCGATTTTATCAATCGTCCCTGTTATGCCATTTTCTTTGACATCATATCTAGCTTCAATTGAATCCTCTGCAGGGATTGCTTCCGTTGATTTAATCTTCGTTATCTTCTTGGCCTTAATCTTAACAGCAGTCATCTCTACGCCTTCTTCGTCAACTACTGTTATTCCACCTATGATTTTCCCTTTAACCTTTATAAACTCACCTTCTTCATAGCTGATGTCCTTCTTATCTAGAATAACAACTGTTGGGTGCTCGTGCCTTCTAAAGTTTTGAAAACTCTGAAGATGAACCTCTCCTTTTACCTTATCAACAGCAACAATTTGTAAGTTCAGATTCTTGATGTTTTTGCCTTTAAAATCTCCCGGTTTAGCGTATAGTTCCTTAATCTGCGACTCACTAAAGGAAGATGCGCAACCTACCATGGCAAGTCCTATAAGCACAGTTAATAGTGATACTATAATCACCTTTATTGAATGTCTTGTTAATGCAGACATACATCCCTCCCACGGAACACAGGGTTCCAGTTATATTTTATATTTTATGCTGAACTACAGCATTTTTCTTATCTGATTACCATTCATCCACGATGTTACGTTCTCAAATACCATCTCTGCACGTCTATCGATAGATTCTCTCGTATCGAAGCCTACATGCGGTGTGCATACAAGATTAGGTGCACCAATTAGCGGATGATTCTCTGGTAGCGGTGGATCCTTTTCGAACACGTCTATTCCAGCCTTTATGCGACCTTCTCTAAGAGCCTTTGCGAGGGCATCAGTCTCAATAACTGGACCTCTTGCCGTATTCACAATTATCGCACCCGGCTTCATTACGGCAATTTCCTTCTCTCCGATTAGACCTTTCGTCTCAGGTGTTAACGGAGTATGAACTGAAATTATATCAGCATTTGCCACGACATCGATAAGTGGCATATACTTGAGCCCAAGAGCTTTAGCCGCAGTCTTCTCGCTCCTGTTAAAGCCAATGAGTTTGCATCCAAATGCCTTAAAAATAGCAGCTGTACGAATTCCTATTGCACCAGTTCCCACTATTCCGACTGTTTTACTAGCTAGCTCATGTCCTGCGAGTTTTCCCTTTCCTAGTCCCTGCTGAACAGCAGCATTGGAGAGAGTAATATTTCTCAGGCAGTCTAGCGTTAGACCTATAGCAAGCTCAGCAACAGCATCATCGCAGTAACCACCTGTGTTAGAGATTAAAACGCCATTCTCCTTACATGCATCCACATCAACATGATCTATTCCAACAAATGCGACTGAAACTAGTTTTAAGTTCTTATCTGCTCTAATCACCTCACCAGGCAGCGGATGATTTGCAATTATAAGAACTTCTGCATTTTCTGCTCTCTCAATCAGCTCATCTGTATCATTTGCTACAGTATCGTATGATTTAAATGTATGTCCTTGCTCTATTAGAGTATCAGACAGTTTCTTCAAGGTGTCCTCAGAGATACCTAGTGGCTCCATAAGAATAATCTTCATTGCCAGTCCCCCTTGTTAATTATTTTAATTTAATTTTTATTATAACACACTTACGTTAGTTCACATCTTGAAATATCTTTATTCATTGTAATTATGATTGTATCTGTGCTACAAATTACGCAGCTTCAACCAAATCACTTGAGCACAATCGATTTCTGTGTTAAAATCCCAGTCAATCAACTGAAGATTAATTATATGGGTATGAAGGAGAAAGTATGGGAAATAAATTAATCTGTGGATGTGTTCGAGTATATATGTCCGACATTGAAAAAGCTGTAGGAAATGGTGCTCATACATATATAGAAATTCAGGAAGCGACTGGTGCAGGAACTAGCTGCGGAAATTGTAGAACTCTTGTTGAAAGAGTTATCAAAGAGACACTTGCGAAGCTTGATAGTAATAAATGAAGCATATATTAAAGACTGTGTAATTCTGCAGTTATTCAAAGATAAATCAATGCATATATCGTATTTTTTTACTTATGAGAAAAGGGGTAATCAAAGTTTTTTAGGGTCTAGATATTTTAGGGGCGAATTTTAGGGTCTAGTTTTAGGGGCAGATTTGGTATGTAAAGGCGAGGCAATTGTTATTCTTGCCTCGCCTTTTCCTTTCTCATAATATGTTTTTGGGTAAACATCTGAGAAAGGAATTCATATGAATATTATCACATCTTTACTAGACATAGAAGACAATGCCCTTGAGTTATTGTCTTGTGAAGTTCAGGCGTTAAAGAAAAATTGTTACCTTGGAAGTGCACCTGCACCTCACTTCTGTCCGAAGTGCTCTTACAAAATGCATTCTCGAGGAATCAAAACTAGAACCATCAATCATCCCGTACTTCAAGACGGCTATCAACTAGTAATAAAAACTCAAACAAAGACGCTGGCGATGCACAAATAGTGATTGTCTTTACGAGATCAAATGAGCATTTCAAGCTCGTTAACCGTTATAGGCGTAATACCAATGCTTCGGACCTACTAATCCTTAATAAATTCAGAAATCTTAATAGTTCTGCTGTAGATATTGCAAAGCAATTTCATACTTCAGATATGCATGTTCTCAATGTTTTTCCGACAGGTATATACAAATGGAACGTCTTCCACTAACAGATGCTATTTCTGTGGATGAAGTATATCTAGATATGGATAAAAAGCTGTAAATATGCTCTAGTTATTCAGGACTTTTTACACTGGTGATCCAATAGATATTATTCACAGTCAGATTAGATAAGGTTACTGAGCCATATTTCTCAAATATCCTTTTAAAAAGACACGCAAGTGTCAAGTATCTAATTTTCAGATATGTATAACCCTTATCTAAGTTATGTGAAAAGATACTTCCCAAATGCTGTATCTGTAGTGGATTCTTTTCACGTAATGCAATGGCTCATTCATTCTCTTGACATATTTCTTGAAGCTTACAAAAAGAATACAAAGCACGAGATGAGTCTAGAAAGCAAATACATTATTCCAAATGTGGGTATCAGAAAAGAACCCATATTTCGGATGAAGTATATCTTCTAAAAAGTATCGCTGGCTTCTTCTTTTCAAATCAAGATAATTTAGAATATCGATTGGAACCTAGGTACGACAAACACTTTTAGGTATTTCATAAACACTTTTTGGATACGAAGAAAAGTTTCTAGCTCTTCACCCATATATTAAAAGATTTCAGAGATTTAAAAGAAGAGTATGTAGATTCAACTCTAGAAATGCCGGTAATCCTTTAAAAGCTGCCGAGGAAATAGATTCTTTAATACACAAATACTGCAGCAGTGAATATAAGATATTCGTTGAATTCGGAAATTTACTACGTAAATACAAAAATCCAATTATTAACTCATTCATAATGGTGGAGCGACTAGGACCAGATGGGATATATAATAGCCGCCTTTCTAATGGCCCAATTGAGTCTTTAAATCGCAAAGTAAAAGACCTAAAGCGACTAGGTAGAGGATTTCGAAACTTTGAACATATGAGAAATAGATTTCTTTTTGCTACTCGCAAGAATCCAATTTACAAAGGTCAATAAGCAAATAACTGATGTTTCCCCATGCAAAAGGGATTGGGCAAAACGCCCAATCCCTTTACATTTTGTAAGACCCTAAAACTAGACCCTAAAATTCGCCCCTAAAAAACTTTGGCAAACCCTAAAAAACTTTGATGAACCGAGAAAAGCGTAATCGCTTAGCATTAGCCAAGTTGATCACGCTTTTTATTAGCTATTTATTATTATAGTTCTGTTATTTTCTTAATTGCTGTACTTTGGCTTCCTACCTAGCAGGATCAAGCATCCACTGATAAGTGATAGTCCGAGCAGTCCCGAGTAAAATACGATGTCCGTACTATCAGAAGTCTTTGGTGTAATCTTATCAACCTTTTTAATCCTAGGTGTTGCAGGTTTAGGTGTTACCTTAGTCGATGGAGTTGGCGTCACTGGAGCTACGTATTTAGCATAGACATGTGTACGAACATCCTCAGTATCAGGGAGCGTCTCTTTGAACACATATGTGATTTTTCCATCTGCATCGTAGATATACTGATCAGCTGTTAAGAAACCAAAAACTCCCGCTTCCTTGACAGTATTGCCATCTTCGTCGATATACCTAGTCACCTTTGCAGCAGGCACATCGAGCGACGGAACCATATTAGGAACTCCCCCAGAAATTGTCATTCCTAGGAAGATAACCCTTCTCTTCACAGGTTTAAAGACTTCTACACCATCTTCTACGGTTCTATATCTAATAGTCTGTGTAACCAATTTATACTCGCCATACTTGCCCTTGGCCCATGGAATGACAGCAGCCTCTGCGGGTTCAACATCTGGATCGCTAAGGTTTGGATTTACAATATCAGCATTATCATTCTTCCAAGAAGCGATATAATCGTTAGCTTCCTGTCCAGTCAAAGTACGTGATCCTGTATAAGTGATATTATCCTCATCCACCTCTGCCGTACTCTCTGCTGGATTACCTTCATCCGCAAATACACTTCCTACACCAAAAACAGCAATAAGCTGTATGGATAAAAGTAGGGTAACAATAACCGAAGCAAATCTTTTTGTATTTGTTGATTTAATAATTTTGAAATTCATGATTCTTTCAACCATCTTAATGTCTTCCTTCTTACTGAAATAATTGATATTTAGCACTAATTACACTTGGTTGATATTCTATCACTCTTTTAGTTTTCTGTCTAATAGTCATTATATCTGACGACTTCTTAACCTGTTTTAAAATAGAGCATGTTACATATTTCAAAACCACGCTCATTAATATATATTACAACCAAATGTTTAATAACACATTATTCGTATTGTAACAAATTAAATTTTGTAAAACAAGGCTATTTTTGTTTTACATATGTGAATTTATAAATTAAAAGTCGTAGAACTCGCTACGACTTTCATTGCTTGTTATTTAGTTAGAACTTAATACCACCGCGGTGTATCGTGTCGCAGTATTCACATCTATATAAATGCTTTTCAGCGTCATCAAGCCTAAACTTATGCTCTATGCCTCTTTCGGTAGATGTTATACAGCGAGGATTCTTGCATTGTATAACATCAGTAAGATGTTCAGGGAGTTTCATGTGCTTCTTGCTATGAAGCTGACTATCCTTAATTATATTAACCGTAATATTAGGATCTACAAAGCCGATAAGATCAAAGTCTAAATCGATAATCTGATCAATCTTGATAATATCCTTTTTTCCGTATTTACCGCTTTTAGCATTCTGAATAATAGCAATACTGCAGTCAAGTTTATCGAGTCTTAGTAGATTGTATATTGCTAAAGATTTTCCGGCATCAATATGATCCAAAACTATTCCCGTAGTTACTCCATCAATATTCATTAATTAAGACCTCCTTCGATACCAAGAAGCATGAGAATAAGCGCCATTCTCACATATCTTCCGTTCTTAACCTGGTCAAAGTACTTTGCTCTTGGATCCTTATCCACCTCTACAGCAATCTCGTTAACTCTTGGCAGCGGATGCATAATAACTAAATCCTCTTTTGCCGACTCTAGTTTTTGCTTATCTAAAATATAAGTATCCTTAAGTCTTACATAGTCTTCTTCGTTGAAGAACCTCTCCTTCTGTACTCTCGTCATGTAGAGCACATCGAGATCAGGAAGAGCATCTTCCAGAGAGGTTGTTTCAACCCAATTCACACCAGCATCATCCATTGCAGCCTTGTTGTACGAAGGAAGCTTTAGCTCGTCAGGAGAAATTAGAACGATTTCAATCCCAGTATATCTGAGCATAGCTAGTATTAGCGAATGTACCGTTCTTCCGAACTTGAGGTCCCCACAGAATCCTATCTTGAGGTCTGTAAGACGTCCCTTGTTACGAAGAATAGTAAGTAAGTCAGTCAGAGTCTGAGATGGGTGCAAATGCCCACCATCACCTGCATTTATGACAGGTATATCGCATGAGTTCGCAGCTACTAGTGCTGCACCTTCCTTAGGATGTCTCATAGCGATAATATCTGCAAAACACTCCATTACTCTAGTTGTATCGCTGACCGTCTCACCCTTAGACGCAGATGAAGAGTTTGCATCAGAGAAACCGACTATATTTCCACCTAGTCCATACATTGCAGACTCGAAGCTTAGTCTTGTACGAGTACTAGGCTCATAGAACAGAGTAGCTAAAGTCTTGTGCACACACTTCTCCTGGTATTTCTCAGGGGAATCAATTATGTCGCTTGCCAACCTCAGCATTCGGTCTAGCTCATCAAGGTCGAGATCAGTAATGTTAATTAAATCTCTCTTAGCCATTCGATTATTCCCTTTCCTTCTTCACTTGTTACGTAGTTCTCTTCAATAGCAGTATCAATAAGTTCACTTATTGTGCAGAGACTAAGTTTCTCAACATTTGCATCTTGGAAATTCTTATCAGCCTTTGCTGTCTCATAAGTAAAGATACTAATTATAGCAAGTACCTCTGCACCAGCTTCGCGAAGTGCTTCGACTACTTCTATAGAAGATCCACCAGTCGAGATAAGGTCTTCAACAACGACAACCTTCTGCCCCTTCTCAAGTTTTCCTTCGATTCTGTTGTTACGTCCGTGAGATTTTGAGCTTCCTCTTACGTAGCCCATAGGCTTTCCGAGAATATGTGCGGAGATTGCCGCATGAGCAATTCCAGCAGTGCTAGTACCCATGATTACATCGCATTCAGGATACTTTTCTTCAATGACTCTAGCCATCTCGCTCTCGATAACATCTCTCACTTCTGGGGAGGTGAGTGTAAGTCTGTTATCGCAATAGATTGGGCTTTTGATACCGCTAGCCCATGTGAATGGGTCATTCGGGCTTAAGAATACTGCTCTAATGCTGAGTAGTCCCTCTGCAATCTGCTTTGATTTGCTCGCTGAATTAGTCATTGTTAATCTCCTCCATACAAGTTTTATATGCTCTAACAGGGTCATCTGCCTTAGTGATACTCCTGCCGATTACTAGATAATTTGAACCCATTTCCTTTGCCCTTGCAGGTGTTGCAACTCTGCTCTGATCACCCTTTGCATCCCCAAGCAGCCTTATTCCAGGTGTTACTGTCAAGAATTCCTGCGAAGTTCCCAAATGAATCTCCTCTGACTCCCATGCTGAGCACACAACACCGTCTAATCCGGCAGTTTGCGCATTTCTCGCATAAGCTAGTACAATATCCTTAAGATCTCCGTCAATCTTCAGTTCACCGTTCATAGTTTCCTGATCTGTCGAGGTAAGCTGAGTAACCGCAATAATCTCTGGCCTCTCACCACCTTCTGACCCCTCTTCGAGTCCCTCTATAGCTGCTCTCATCATCTTGATACCGCCTGCCGCATGAACATTAACCATGTCTGCACCCACTGAGGCGAGTACCTTCATGGCGCTCTTAACGGTATTTGGAATATCGTGAAGCTTGAGGTCAAGGAACACCTTGTGACCTCTCGACTTAATATCCTTTACGATTGAAGGACCCTCGCCGTAAAACAGCTCCATTCCAACCTTTACGTACAGCTGCTCTCCTTCGAATTTATCTAGAAACGAAAGTGCCTTCTCACCATTAGGAAAATCGAGTGCAATTATTATCTCTGGCTTCATCTATACTACCCCTCTTATCTCTTCCAAATTCTTAATTCCTAGCTCGTCCATCCTCGGCTGTAGCTCGCTAATTATGCGTGGCATCGTCCATGGATCAACTAAATTAGCTGAACCGATTTCAATAGCAGTCGCACCAGCCATAATCATCTCCAGGACATCGTCAGCACTCTGTATACCTCCGATTCCGATGATAGGAAGCTTTACCGCATGAAAAACTTCATTTACCATGCGCTGTGCAATCGGTCTAATTGCGGGTCCTGAAAGACCTGCGTATTTCATCGCTGTCACTGTCGTTCTAGTTCTGAGGTCAATTCTCATAGCTTTAAAATTATTTATCAAGCTGATTCCGTCTGCGCCACCAGCCTCACAAGCCTTAGCAATCTCTGCTACATCAGTCACGTTAGGCGTAAGCTTCATAAAGATTGGCAGCTTGGTCACATCTCTAACAGCTCTCGTAATCTGCTCTGACATCGCTGGGTCAGCGCCAAATGCAGATCCACCATGCTCTACGTTCGGACAGCTTATGTTGACTTCGAGTATGTCGGCATATCCCGACGCATCGAGCTTTGACGTTACCTCAGCGAACTCATCGATACTGAAACCACTGATATTTACAATTAGCGGTCCCTGATAAATTTCTTTTAATGCTGGTAAATCTTCTTCGATTACACGGTCAATACCCGGGTTTTGAAGGCCTATGGAATTGAGCATGCCACTCGTGCACTCAGCGATTCGCGGAAGATTATTTCCATATCGTAGTTCGGCGGTGGCGCTCTTGGTCACAACGCCCCCTAGCACATTTAGATCAAATAAATCTCTGTACTCCTGTCCGTAGCCAAAAGTTCCACTCGCTGGCATAACCGGATTCTTGAGTTCGATTCCTGCTAGATTAACCTTAGCTATAGGCTTTCCCATCTCAGCACCTCCTTGTCAAAAACCGGCCCCTCCTTACAGACCCTCTGGCTGCCATCTGTCGTTCTAATCGAACAGCCCATACACGCTCCAAAGCCGCATCCCATACGAGCTTCGAGACTAAACTGACCTCGCTCTACCTTTTGATCTAAAGCGCGCAGCATCGGTAGAGGACCACAAGCACATGCGTACTCACACCTGTCAAAAGCATCCGTTACAAATCCCTTTTGTCCATATGAACCATCAGCCGTCATAACTGTTATATCATCAGAAAACTGCTTGAAATCATCGAGCATAAACATCTCCTCAGCAGAGTTGTATCCGAGCACTACTTTGCAGGACTTTCCAGACATAACCATCTCCTTATGAAGTCCGAGCATCGGTGGGATCCCAATACCTCCACCAATGAGATAGGCTCCATCTGGTATATCACTAAGGTCATATCCATTTCCAAGGCCTGTAATTCCCTTAACATAGTCTCCAGGCTCCATCTTGCTCATTATATCTGTTCCCTCACCAACAACCTTGTAGATGAGTGTATATCTGCTGCTGTCATAGCTGCTAACAGAGATAGGTCTTCTGAGAAACTTCTCAGGAACTTCTATCATCGCAAACTGTCCAGGTCTTGTAAATTCAGACTTAGGCGTCTCGAGAGTCATCCTATAGATTCCCTCTGCAAGCTTTTTATTCTCAAGGATTTTGCTTCGTAAGTCGTGCATTTTACTTCTCCAAATTCTCGTAAACTATTTTTCCATTCATAATTGTCATCTGCACCAGACCATTTAGCATGTGTCCGTCAAATGGTGTGCACTTTCCTAGTGACATGAATTCTGAGGCATCTACCTTGTATGCACGATCTAAATCTACCATCATCCAGCCGTTTTGTTTAAATCCAAATCTCTTTCTTGGTGCGATAGACATAATGTGCACTAGGTGCTCAAGCGAGATATCACCAGTCTTAACTAGATATGTATAGAGCGCAGGGAAAGCACATTCAAGGCCCGTGATTCCATTTGGACTCTTTGCAAAGCCTCTGCCTTTCTCATCAGCACTATGTGGCGCATGATCTGTAGCTATCATGTCGACAGTACCATCGAGAACGCCTTCTATCAAAGCCTCCTTATCCGCTCTATCCTTGATAGGTGGATTCATCTTGAATCTACCACCAAGTTCAGGCCATTTGCCAGTAAATCCACTTATATCATCAGTATCGAATACGAGATAGTGAGGTGCTGTCTCACAGGTTACATCGACACCACTCTTCTTTGCATCCCTTATGACCTCAACACTCTCTTTGCAAGAGATATGGCATACATGATATCCTGCCCCCGTCTCATCAGCTAGCTTAAGGTCTCTCTCAATTTGCTTCCACTCACTCTCTCTAACCTTGCCTTCTCTAAGCAGGGCCTCATCTTCACAGTGGGCTACAATTAGTTTCCCCAGTTCCTTAGCCTGATACATAGCTTCGCGCATCAATTCGTCAGCCTGAACTCCTCGTCCATCATCGGAGAAAGCACACACATAAAGGTGCAATAGCCTTCATATCCGCAAGTTCTCCTCTACCATTTTGCGCTAAAGTGATAGTTCCATATGGAATCACCTCTATATCAGCATTTTTCTTAATTAAATCAAGCTGCACGTTAAGTGCATCGAGCGTAGATGGTGCTGGTTTTAGGTTAGGCATTGTGCACACTGTCGTATATCCACCGTGCGCTGCCGCTTTGCTTCCTGTGCTGATGGTCTCTTTGTAAGACTGACCTGGTTCGCGAAAATGAACATGCACATCGCAGAATGATGGCAAAATAAAAGAGTTATCAGCATTGATAACTCTTTCAAAATCAAAATCACTACCGGTTTCGGATTCTAGACCGGCCTTCTCACGAGCATCAACTACAAACAATTCGTTAGGTACAAATTCTCCAGATTTATAAATCTTTCCGCCTTTGATTGCAGTAGTCATAGTCCCTCCAATTATATTAAACTTCCTAATAACTTTTCGTTATATGTCTTATAGAAGTATAACATTTTTGGCCCATACTATGTGAGAGTAATGTTAAAATCCGCTGCAAAATTTTGTTGTTTATGATATTAATTTGCTTAATTAATATTAGTGCTCCTCGTGTGGCTCAAATTCTTAATTTCATCAGGAAGCTCTAGGCCGTTCTTCTCGTAGTAATCTACGAGAGCCGACTTAATAGCATCCTCAGCTAGAACGGAGCAGTGAACCTTTCTTGCTGGAAGTCCATCGAGCGCTTCCACTACAGCCTTATTAGTTAGTTCAAGAGCTTCCTTGATGCTCTTGCCCTTGATGAGCTCAGTAGCCATAGAGCTAGAAGCAATTGCTGATCCACATCCAAAAGTCTTGAACTTAACATCTGTGATGATATCGTTCTCAATCTTGAGGTACATTCTCATGATATCGCCACAAGTTGGGTTACCAACTTCGCCAACACCATCAGCATTTTCGATTTCGCCAACATTTCTTGGATGCTCAAAATGATCCATTACCTTTTCACTATATAACATGTTCTCTTTCCCCCTTCTCTAGTTCATCCCAGAATGGTGATAGTTTTCTATAATGTTCAACAACATCGTGAACCTTCTCGATGATGTAATCAACCTGCTCTTCAGTATTCTCCTCGTTGAGGCTGAATCTTAGTGATCCATGCGCTGCCTCAATCGCAACGCCCATTCCAATTAGAACGTGGCTTGGGTCAAGTGATTCGCTAGTACAAGCTGATCCAGACGAGCATTCAATACCGTACATATCTAGAGCAAGCAGTAGCGACTCTCCCTCAACTCCCTCGAACGAGTAATTGACATTACCAGGAAGTCTCTTTACAGGATCTCCGTTGAGCTTCGAATAAGGTATATCGGACAATCCCTTGATAAGCCTATCCCTAAGGGCAATAGTCTTAGCATTATTCTCTTCCATATGCTCAATTCCGTCTTCAAGAGCAGCTGCTAGTGCAGCAATTCCTGGAACATTGACTGTACCAGCTCTCTTACCTCTCTCCTGAGCTCCACCTTCGATTACGTTGATAAGTCTGATGCCATTTCTAGCATATAGAACTCCAACTCCCTTAGGTCCATGGAACTTGTGAGCGGATAGAGAAAGCATATCTATATTCATCGCCTGTACATCTATCGGTAGATGCGCAGCAGCCTGAACTGCATCTGTGTGGAATAGCACACCTTTCTCGTGACATAGCTTTCCAATCTCTGCAATCGGCTGAATAGCTCCCATTTCGTTATTAGCAAACATGATCGTTACTAGTGCTGTATCCTCTCTGATTGCATCTTCTACATCCTTTACATCTACAATTCCATTAGGCTGTGGCTTGAGCAGTGTAACCTCGAAGCCCTCCTTCTCCAGCTTTCTAAGAGTGTGAAGAATTGCGTGGTGCTCAATGTTAAGCGAAATCAGGTGCTTCTTGCCCTTCTTAACGAGCCCTCTTGCCGCTGAGATCAGTGCCTGATTGTCAGCCTCACTACCACCTGAAGTGAAATAAATCTCGTTAGGCTTTGCAGCATTGAGTGCCTTAGCTACCTTTGCTCTGGACTCATCAAGCTTCTCCTGAGCGATCTGTCCATCTGTATGAAGACTGTTAGGGTTGCCATTGTAGTTCTTTAGGCAATCTAGCAGCGTGTTGAGTGCGACATCGCTTAGATAAGTTGTTGCCGCATTATCTGCATATACTCTCATGTATACCTCCCTACCAATAAAATAGTCATCTTTGTACATTTGTTATTATAGTCTTTTAATCCCTACCAAGTCAATAGGAATTAGTAACTCATATAAGTATAAACCATTAGTTCGATGTGTCTTGATCCTGTATGAGCTTATCGACGTTACCGTTCATGAGATCATGGAGTGTAATGTTAACCAGATACTCATCGATAACCTTGTCAAGGCCAATCCACAACGGAAGTGTCACGCATGAGTGCGCCCTACCACAGCTAACCTCACCGGACTTTATACAATCTACTGGGGCAAGACTCCCTTCCGTGATACGAAGAATCTCTCCGATGTTGTAATCTTCAGGTGACTTTATAAGTCTATAGCCACCGTTCTTGCCTCTTAAGCTCTTGAGCAGACCGCCCTTGTTGAGCATCGACACAACATTCTCCAGATACTTCATCGACAGATTCTGTCGCTCTGATATATCTGCTAGCGATATAAATCCTTCTTCATCGTGGTTAGCAAGATCAATCATGACCATCAGAGCATACCGACCTTTTGTTGAAACAATCATGGCTCTTCCTTTCTTTGATATCTTGCGTGTTTATTTCTTACAACTGAAGAATAACACATTGTACACAACCAATCAAGCATTTTCCTATTATTCATATAGGAATTTAGTGTATAAAAAAATGAGCAAAATGTTTTTCTTGATTTTCAACTAGTTTAGCCGCTTTATCTAACATTTTGCTCATCATATTTTTCTACAGCTGATACATGCGATACATATTCGCATAGATTCCATCACGCTGCATGAGTTCGTCGTGAGTTCCCTCTTCAGCTATTCCATCTTGACTAAGCACTAGGATGCGATCTGCGTTTTTAATTGTAGTCAATCTATGTGCAATCGTAATAGTGGTCCTGCCTTTTGATAGGTCTGCTAACGACTGCTGAACCAGCTTCTCACTCTCATTATCAAGTGCAGATGTCGCTTCATCTAGAATAAGTATAGGTGGATTCTTGAGGAAAACTCTAGCAATGCTAATACGCTGTTTCTGTCCACCTGACAGCTTCATACCGCGCTCACCTACACTCGTGTTATATCCATCCGACATATCCCTAATAAATCCATCGGCTCCAGCAAGCTTGGAAGCATGCTCAATCTCTTCCATAGTCGCGCCAGGCTTTCCGTATGCAATATTGCCCGCGATAGTATCTGAAAATAGATAAACATCCTGCTGAACTATTCCGATTTGCGACCTAAGCGACTTGCATGTGACCTTCCTTATATCATATCCATCTACTTCAATACTTCCATCAGTAACATCGTAGAACCTTGGAATCAAATTACAGAAAGTAGTCTTGCCTGCCCCAGACGGTCCTACTAGTGCTATGTTCTCGCCTGGTTTAATGTTTAGATTGATCTTATTAAGAATTTCTTCGCTGTCATTATATCTAAATGTCACATCTTTGAAATCAATTGCGCCTGTAATTCCATTAAGCTCTACTGCATCTGGGGCATCATCGATTTCCACGGGTTCATCCATAACCTCTATAAATCTCTCAATTCCCGTCATCCCTCGCTGGAACTGCTCCGTGAACTCGACAATTCTTCTGACAGCCTCAAGTAGCACACCAATATACATCATAAACGCTACAAAATCACCTGTCGTGATTCTGCCATTCTTGAGTTCAAATGAACCGACTAGAATTACTACGATATACATCAGTCCATCAAATGTGCGTGTTACGCCGCGGAACCCGGCCATAGCCTTATATCCTATGGCTTTTACACCGAGGAATCTCGAATTATCTACTTCGAATCGTTCCTGCTCATACTCTTCATTTGCAAAGGACTTCGACACCTTTATCCCTAGCAAACTATCCTCTACATGCGAGTTGATTTCGCCTAGACCACTACGCTGCATCTTGAAAGCACGGCGCATCTTCTTACGGAATGTATATGTAGCAGCAATCATAATTGGAATGATTGCAAACATGAGTACAGTAAGCACTAAATTTATTCGCACAAGAAGTAAAAAACCTAGTACAATCTTAATCGAAGCGATCCAATATTCTTCTGGACAATGGTGTGCAAACTCAGTCACATCGAATAAGTCGCTCGTGATTCTAGAGATCAGCTGTCCAGTTTTATTCTCACTGTAATATGAGTATGATAGATTCTGACACTTCTCATATAAGTCACGCCTCATGTCAGTTTCTATCTTCGCACCCATCACATGTCCAGTATTCTGCATGTAATAATTAGCCACCACGTCAATAGCTCTGAGGCACACATATATACCGACAATCTTAACTATTAAATCAGTCGTAAACGCAGCAATATCAGTAGCTACAACGTTACTTATATATCTTATAAGCAACGGTAAAACTATGTCACTTACAGTCGTAAATGAAGCGCATATGAGGTCAAAAATCAGGATTCCCTTATACGGTTTAAAGTACGGAGCAAATCTTTAATTAGGTAACTAGATGACATAACCTTATCTTTAGACTCTATCATTTTGCATTTCCTTTCGTTAAATTATCTCAACAATTCCCAATATGAAAATGCAGATACCATATACCTGCGCACTAAATTCATACTATGCGAGAAACAATTATAACACATATTTTTGCCATTTCTCGAGAATGATTGTGTACAATCGACGGTTGAATTAATGTACAATTAAATAGTATTATGATTGTCAATACAATAACATACATGAACTTGTATTGTAATGAATTATCACTTTGTTAGGAGGTTTACTTTGAACCTATATCACAACTTATCATCTCGTAAGCAGTACCTCGTCCACTATCTGGGCTGGATGCTAGCAGGAAATGCAATATTCGCAGTCGGAGTAAATGTTATTATCATTCCGATGAATCTTTATAATGGTGGATTTACGGGAATAGCGCAGTTACTTAAACTGCTCTTTGTAAATGTTCTCCATGTACCTGAAATTCCAGGTGTGGATATAGTTGGTATACTATACTTCTTGCTCAACTTGCCGCTACTAATAATTTCGTACAAAGTTGTTAACAAGGAGTTCTGTATCACATCTATAATATCAATTTCACTATGTTCAGTAGCTCTCGGTGTCATCCCAGTTCCTAAAACTCCAATATTTAACGATTACCTAACGGCATGTCTAATCGGCGGTGTAGTTGCTGGTACAGGTGCTGGAATGGTACTTCGTGCTGGAAGCTCTCAGGGAGGACAGGATATCATCGGTGTAATCGTGTCTGTACTAAATCCGAACTACAGTGTAGGTAAGATAAGCATTATGATTAATATAGGAATTTACATCATCTGTCTATTCTTATTCAATATTGAAATCGTTGCCTACTCCCTCATATACACGACAATCCTTGCGATGTCCCTCGATAGAGTTCACATCCAGAACATCAATATGCAGGCTATGATATTTACCAAGAAGCCAGGGGTTGAAGATATTATCATGAAGGAGCTCAAGAGAGGAGTTACTAACTGGGCTGGAGCAGGTGCTTACACTAAGGAAGATTCCAATGTCATAGTTACTGTCATTTCAAAATACGAAGTAAGCAAACTTCTGATGGCTGTCAAGAAGGCTGATCCTGATGCGTTCGTAATTGTTAACGAAGGTGCACAGATATACGGCAACTTCGAGAAGAGACTGACAAAATAGCTCATCGATATCAGAGAAGCCCTTACCTTCGCCCCATACAGCTTTAACCTGCATAACTGTTACAAATGCCCTTGGGTCTAGTTCGCTAAGATACCGCTTAATTTCAAAGCTTTCATGCTCTGCACAAGTCTGGCAATACCCGATATACCTCCACATGTAAGCCCATTCGGAATCATCACTGCCACGATGCCAAAGGCACCTATCGCACACGATGATAGCACTATGGCTATATCTCGTGCCAATCCCTTGATGTTAACCCTTATGTTCTTATTCACTTTACTAAATACTCCTTACCAAATATATCAACAACTATATATGCAACGTTTCCGCGCGATATAAACTTAATGTCATCGTAGTTCTCTGTTACACTGATTTCCGCTGAAAATTCACCGTTATAGTCAGGATCTATCATGATGTAATCTATGAGTGCCTCTGGCGTGCTCTTACACGCATTTTGCAGCAATTCTCTATCCTTATGCTGAACATAGCCTATCTCGAGCTCTGGTCTGAAAGCCATGAGCTTTGCGTGACACAGCTTCTTACCATTCTCTAGCTCATCTGCTCTCTCAATCTTGATTATGGCATCTGCCCTATACGGTCTTTCCTCTCCATTTCCATAATACAAGTAATTAGATTCACAAGCATCAAGTCTCTTCTTAGCAGTTCCTAGGGCCAGGGTCTCTATATCACAACCAACCCAGCATCTTCCCATAGAATTCGCAGCTTCTAGGAATGAGCCTGAACCACAGAAAAAATCACCCACTAGGTCACCTTCCTTTGTGCACGAAGCAAGTATTCGCTTCATAAGTTCAAGAGGCTTCTGTGTAGCGTATCCATTTCTTTCACCGGACGTTCTACCGACCATATCGATGCTCCAGACGTCTTTCATATTCACCAGAGTATACCAGCCATATTCATCCTGATACTCCTTGACCCCCTTGAAGCGGTACGGCTTGAAATCACGGTTATACGACTTCTCCTTCGGTACATCGAGATAATAGTTCTTGGACTTGCTGTACATGAGAATCGTATCATGCTTTCGCGAGAAATGAGTTTTGGCACTGCCACCAGACTTATACTTCCAAATAATCTCATTAAGCATATTCTCATATCCAAATATTTCATCCATGATCAGCTTTACGTAATGTGCTGAGTGCCAGTCGAGATGCACCCAGATGAGTCCATCTTCTGCAAGTAGCCTCTTCATTAACACCAGTCTGGTAGTCATATTTTCAACGTATTGCTCGATACTTCTGTCAAATGTATCGTCATAAGCTAAATGCTTGACCTTATGAGTCTTGCCTTCGCGATCGCGTATTGCAACTGTAGCGTCATACTTTGATTTTGTAAAGAACGGTGGGTCAATGTAGATACACTTGAATTTGCCTTCGTAACCGTTTTCGAGCAGCCAAGTCATGAATTCCAGATTATTCCCAAGAGCTAGTATGTTGTTATGTAGTTCAGAGTCAGCACCACCGGTACCAAAGCTATCATACATGTGCTTCTCCATAACCTTAAACGGCTTAGACACCGTAACTTCACCGTGATCTAAGCCTCTAATTATGCTCTCTGCTACTCCTAGAACTTTGCTCATCTTAACCTTCCTATTCAGCCTTAAGCACTTCTGCTGTCATTAGCAATATCTATTTATTATAGAATATTGATATTAGTATGTCTATTTGGCTACATCAAAAGAATCAGTCCCCGAGGTAACGAGAATACATCACTGCACTCTCACACCTCGGGGCATTTAAGTATCTATATCAATGTTTTAAAAATTTAGAACTCAGCATATGTGAATGCAGGACTACTGAGCATGCTTCCAAATAAAGAGAACATGTACAGTACTGCCATAAATATAAACATATACAGAGTATACTTCAGCGATATCTTATTTTTTATCTTACTTATTAACGAATTCTGCGACTTTTTCATTAATTCTTACCCAACCTTCATTCCAAGGATGAACTGCATCCGAAACAATGTATTTGTTATAACTATATTCTGTCATATTAGTAAAGTCTGCACCATACTGATCAGACAGCCTTTTGATTTTCTCTCCTACAACAGCACGCTTTTCAGCAGTCATACCTGTGTAGTCATACCATCTGCCGTTGACAGGAAGCAGAATTAACTTAACTTCAATATCATTAGCTTTAGCAACCTGGAGGAAAGCCTCTAAATCTCTATACTCAGGCGATGTTTCGTAGTTTTCATCTAGACGGACATCTTTCATCTTAGGATATACTTGTCTAAACTTATTTCTCCACACACGATTACTCATATAAAAAGGATTATCTGCCTTATTCTCACTATCTCTATGAGCTTCTTTCAAAAGTTCATTCCAGTTAAAATTATCTGGATTATATCTCTCGAAGTTCTGCGGCGTTTTCTTATTTCTCATCATAAATCGCATTGCTGCTCCGACAGTAATTCGGTCTTTATCGAAAGCATGACGTCTCTCAAATCCATAAAATAGATTCGACTTTTTATGAAGATTTGCATTATTAATCATACGCACCTTCATCTGTAAAGACTTATTCTTGGATAGCAGATTTTCAGTTCTTTTTGCTACGTACTTCTTGGTCTTGAGCGGAATATTTTTATTCTCCATAAACGCGAAATACTCCGTCTCTGAGAATCTAAGTGCGTAGTCATCCTTTTTAACGCCAGACTTCTTAAACCATGTCGGCGAAACTAATAGTATGACTTTCTTGCTCTTAAGATGCGGCTGTAGTGACCCAAGTGCCACAGTGTGGAACAGCGTCTGATTAAATGGTCCGCCGACTGTAACAAGCTTTACATCTGTATCCTTGAAGAAGTTAGTAGGATGGTACTGTGTCTTACGACCATGTCTGAATTCGGATGAACCGAGCATGAGCACGGAATCCTTTTCTAAGTTCTGCGACAATGCGTTATACGACAAATCCTTGTACGTATTATACCAAGTCCCAAACTGTCCCGACTTGTCTTTAAGATCATTATTAGCGCATATGAAGTGCACAATTACCGTGAACATCGCCAGCAGCAAGAGAGCTGCTACAAACGAGTTTATCTTCTTCATCTTATCTTCGTTCCTGTCTTATTCTCCTAGAATTCTTGCTGAAACTGTCTCAACAATCTTGTTAGGCGTATCCATCTGCTCTCTAGTGAATTCGGATGGTGATAGAACTACTCCATACTCATCCTGAATATCTAGCAAGAGACTTACATAATCCAGAGAATCGATTAGATCCTCTTCGAGCAGGTTGATATCTGGGTTTTCCTTTACGATTTCATCTCCGCAAATGTTCTCAATGATGTCTAGTAGCTTATCTCTCATATTGTTTTCCTCCTGTGTTTAACAATCTTGTAAATATATTTTTGTTTAGCTTATTTCCCGAGGTATGCACCTCTTTGCTGCTGCGCAATTTCTTTTCATGCGCCTTTTCTATCGATATTATTTATTTAGCAATATTCCGAGTCTTCCCGAGAAGATGAAGAATCCAAACATTACTAGGTGGAAGGTGATAAACCACGAAACTGCGATAAACCACTTATCCTTTTTGTGAGCCTTATAAAACTTTGATTTCTTCTGAAATATCTCGCATACGGATAGAAGAACACCGTGATATAGACCATAAATTATGTAATTACTTTCTAGTCCGTGCCACACACCCATGACAAACATGTTTATCATAAATGCAATAGATGCGATTGCCATCTTGTTCTTAACCTTGCGGCTTCTTACGAGCGCCATCGTGATTCTCGAGAAAAGGAAGTCTCTAAACCAGAACGACAGCGTCATATGCCAACGATTCCAGAATTCCTTAATATCTTTGCTAACGAAAGGTGCATTGAAATTCTCTGGTGTCTTGATCCCAAATATATAGCTGGTACCAATCGCCATGTGACTGTATCCTGCAAAGTCAAAGAACAGATATATTCCATATAAGTAAAAGTAAATTGCTATCGAGTACCATGTTCCGCCGGTTCCAAAATAATTCATAACCGTATAGAAACATGCCGCAATTACCATCTTGTAAACCATCCCCTTAAGGATTCTGTAAATGCCGTCTCCCAGCATTTCTAGATATTCGGCTCTAGGGATGATCCTGTCAATATCTTCGTCAAATCTTCTGCTTCTATCAATAGGTCCCGACGTTATCGCAGGGAAGAAAAGTAGCAAATATATGAAGTTTGAAGTTTTAAAACTCGTTATTACTCCATCATATATCTCAATCACCATCTGGACAGCTTTAAATGTCATATATGACAGTCCTAGGAAAGCAAAAATATGATATTTGTTTCCTGTAAGACCGAGAACCTTATAGATAGTGAGCGGTGATATACTCGCGAGCAAGAATATCCTGTACTGCCAGGTTACCCTACCTTTCTTAGTCCTAAGCTCAAGATATATGCGCACTATCGCATATTCTATTAATGTAAACAGTCCCAAGTTGAACAGGGCTGCTAGATTGCTGCCCATCGACAGCCAGATGAACACAAATGTTACGAACATGCCGTACCATTTGAGCGACTTCTCCCTGCAACCCAGATATATCGCAGGAATCGACAGACCGGCTAACCATATAAAGAAGCTATTGTCTGTAAAAAGCTGCATCTATACCAATTCCTCCAATTTCTTTCTGTCTGCCTTACCGTTGTTCGTAAGCGGCATCTTATCAATAAACTTTACTCGCTTTGGAACCATGTAGCTTGGCAGAAAATCTTTGAGTGCTTCTCGCACATACTTTCTGCCGCTGTAATCATCAGCGATGATATCCCCTTCTCTTACCACGAACGCTGTTAGGCTCTCTACCTTACCTTCACGTTTCTTTGGAATAACGGCAGCAGCAGCTACTCCTTCTATATTTGTCAGATTGGATTCGATATCACCTAATTCAATCCTATATCCATGAAGCTTAATCTGATGGTCGATTCTACCATCACAGAACAGCATACCTGATGCATCGTAATGGCCTGTATCGCCAGTTCTATATGCTCTGATTAACTCCTTCGGGTCTTCGTTTAGCGAGCCAGCCTCGGCCATAAAGAACACCTTTTCGGTTCTCTCTTTGTCGTTGTAATATCCCGAGCTAACAGAGTCTCCAACTATTATCATCTCACTATTATCTGGATCGATTCTAATTTCAGTTCCAGGCTTAGGAAGGCCTATCGGAAGTGCTCCCTCCTTAGCTATAACATCATCTGTGATGTCGATTTCAGTCACACATACTGTCGACTCAGTTGGGCCGTATGTGTTGATAACCTTTTGGCATCTGGAAATCTAGCTCTGAGCTGCTTCGCAGTATCCTTTGTGAGAACCTCTCCACAGAATAGGAATGCCTTGATACTTCCAAATTTCTCTGCGCTGAAATCGGCTTCTCCAAGACACATATCTGAAAACGATGGTGTCGATACCCAGTACTCTATGTTTGCTGCTTCGATGTACTTTAGCATCTCAGGCATATCTTGCTGAAGCGCCTTATCTAGTGCAACGATAGTAGAACCAGTTGCAAGTCCAGTGTATAAATCCATTACAGATAGATCGAACGAGAATGGCGCCTGATTTAAGAACCGCGTAGCCTCCGGGATACCTCCAGAAAGAGTCACTGACCATTTTAGGTAGTTATTTAGCGCATCCGCCGGTATCTTAACACCCTTAGGCTTTCCGGTGCTTCCTGATGTGAATATGATGTAATATGTCTCGTCACCAGATACAGGCTCCTTATCATCATAAGACTTATAGTCCTTATAGATTTTCTCAAGCTGTTCTCTGCCAACTACCTCATACTTAGAATCTATGCTCAGTGTTTCTTCATACTGAGTAACGATTACGATTTCATTATCTATTGCTTCTGCGATATCACATACCCTCTCTGGCGGATTCCGATATCTACAGGACAATATGCATGACCAGATCTAACGCATGCTAGAAAAGCAACGAGCATGTCTGGATGCTTATGTCCGTAAACCATAATGGGCTCACGATTTCCCTCAAGTCTATTCGATATGTAGTTTGCAAGTGCCGATGACTTCTTCCATAGTTCCCCATAAGTCATCTCCCCATCTCTGGAGCTGAACACTAAACGTTCTGGTGATTCTATAGCAGTGCTTTTAATCTTTGCTATGATATCCATATCGTACCTCCATTAGTCTCTTGTTGTTATCAATCTTATCTAAATCGCCTTAAATGAAGGGGAAGAAATTATTAAATAAAAATTAAGATTGAAATTTATGAGTTTTTTTACATGAACACAGGTGTTAAATGAAGTCTGTAAAGAGAAATGAGATGCAATAACAGCACCTCATCTTCTTCGCATCATATTATGTAAAATTTATCGCTAAATACTATTTCTTAACGATTTTCGCATATAGCAGCTTCGACTCAAGGTCGATTTCCTTGATATGCTCGCTTAACGATTCCCCTGTAAGCTTCTTATATTCAGTTTCTGAATTTACACCCTTCTCCTTGAGGATACCTTTCTTCGCTTTCTCTATTTCTGACTTACTGACAGATATTCCTTTTTTCTCAGCGACAGCATGGAGGACTAGCTTATCCCTTACGTTTTCTTTCGCCATCTCTTCAATCTGTTTATTGAACTGAGATGATGTAATACCTGCTTCTTTTAAGTATTCAGTCATAGTCATATCATATTCCTTAATACGTTTCTTATATTGGTTATTGATATGATCGATTTCTCTAGATAACTGAACCCTTGGGTACTTAATAACCTTAGTATTTTTGATGAGAGCCTGCCACTCCTGTTCAGTTAGAGCCTTGCTCTCAGGCATATTGAATTCTACATACTTTTCAGAATTGATAAGGTCGTATCCGTTGTATCTAGAAATAGTAAAGGTGAATAAAACGATATCTATTACTACAAAGATAATCAGTCCTATGAGGAGCTTCTGCTTACGAGTGTATCTCTTATGTGGATGCTTTCCCTTAGATAACGACATCGCCACTCACCTCCAGATTTATCTTTTTAAGCTTTTCGCTATTTGTCAGTGCCTTACCTCCGAGCCTGGAGTCAGCCTCAACAGCGCCATCGATAATCGCATGTTTCTGAGAGTTATCTGGCTTTGCCATTCCGTAAATATTACTTCCCACAACCGCAGAGACCCTAATCTGTTTAGGCTTACCCTCTATGACATACTCCGTCTTACCACCTGTATTCACAGACTTCCACTCATCAGAGTCACTGTTTCTATACTCAATTCTATAGTCATCTACACTTCCACTTGCTGCGGTAAACTTCACAGTCATCTTGCCATTTTTCACACTCGTCACAACATTCGAAGGCTCAAATTCAGTTGCATTTAGTATATCTTCATCACCAACTTGAAATGGAATTACTTCTGTGTATCCTATATAGTCACCCTTTCCCTTTACAAGGGCGTATGCCGTTCTATTATTTACATTATTGATATATGAAAGCGTATAGTCATTGTTTAGTACCAGAGCCTTACCATTATCTGTTACATTGACGTTAATAGTGACCGGACTGCCTGTACGTTTGACCATATCGTTCGAAGCTTCTGCAGTTATACCTGGATAGCCAGTCTTCTTGCTTGCTTGTCCACGTACATTACATCGTAATCGACCTTACCCTTGATACCGTTTACACTTCCCGTACTCGTAAATTGCCACATCGTATAATCGGAAGATGCCGAGAGATTGCTAGAATAATGAGCAACCCAGACTTCGTGCGAGTTGTTAACCAAGGCACTTGTATCCACGCCAGTCGTGCTTCCAGCAAGTGATGTAGAAAGGTATATTGCTGCCGGGTATCCTTGCGAACGGCAATAAGATAGGAACGCATCAGCTACTGCTGTCATTCTCTTCTTGGCATAATCGCTTCCTTTAGCACGCCATGAAGCGTATATGCTGTCAAATCTGCCGTTTGAAAATTCAAGGTCCATAACGAGAGGCAGTTCTATATCGTACTTCTTGGCTAGTGATATTAGCTTCTTAGCTTCGGTAACAGCTTCTTCTTCATTAGTTGCCTGTGAGTACCAGTACACTCCACGAGCAACACCTGCAGACTTCGCTCCCTTCATATTCGTATCAAACTTAGAATCTGTCTTAAGATCAAAGCCCGATGAAGTAGTCGCGCCTGCTCTAATAAATGCATAATCTACACCATCAGCTTTTACAGCCTTCCAGTCAATCCCACCTTGCCACTCAGATACATCGATTCCGAGAAATTCATAATACCCTTCTCTATCTGAAGGTGTAGCTGGCAGTGAAGTGCCTGCAAATGCAGAGGTAGAAACAAAAAAGACAAAAAAAGCAGCCCCACTATAAAGGCAGAAACACGCGCGCCTGCAGTGGACAAATATCTCTTATTCATTAAGCTTATTCGTTTGGTGTCTTGATTCATTACTAATCTCTCTTTGTAGAAATACGATATATAGCCATTGAAATTCAGTGGCTTTAATAATTAAAAAATCGAAAAAAGAAAACGTGGGTGATGAACACCCACGTCCACTGTTTATTTATTATAGCATAATATTTATCTGTGCTGTGTGAAGACTCTATGCAAATGACATCATATTGATTTAAATGATTGAATCATCTGGATTATAAATATAGGATACCCTACCAATTTGAATATCCGCCCCTCTTTAGCTTCTGAATAAAGTCATTCATGATACCTGCTGTCAGTCCCCATATATTTCTACCATCGTATTGGTAGAAATATATGCTCCTATAGCTAGAATCCCAGTCGTAGGCTTTCCCGCCCTCGATTCTGTCATAGGGAAAGCCTTCGGATGGTATGCTCCTCATCGCTACGTCATAGCGTTCTGGCTGGTTCTCTACGAAGAACGCGAGCGGCACACTGAAAACTTCCGCAACCTCATCGGAAGAAAATGAGCAATTATAGTCCTTGAGCAGCCCCACCACCGGCTGCAGTGTGCCGCCAGAATATACATTCACAATATCGAGCTCATCCAGAACCTCGATGCTGGATGCGGCGATGAGGAGCTCCTCGCTCGCCTCCCTCACAGCTGCAGCGGAGGCAGACTCGCCCTCCATTGTGCTGCCGCCAGGAAAACATATCTCACCAGGCTGACGTCTCAGATCTCTGGCACGCACCTCAAACAATACCGAGAGCCCCTGCGGAGTCTCAATTATAGGGATGAGAACGCCAAATTTCTTTGCAGTTGACTCCGCCCCAGGATCATTTTTCAGTGCTGATTTTAGTCTATCTAATTCTTTCATACCTAGATTCTACATCATCTTTCTTTTATTTCAACCGATCAACTGTTTCTACGATGCTGTCATTTAGCTTCATTATATCACTGCCACTTATAATTTCATAAAACCGCTTATCCATAAGAGAGCACCAGGCGAGTAACATCAATTATTTAGATGAAACGAGGCGAAGCAGCACAGCTGCTTCGCCTCACAGTCGATATTGATTTAGCTCTCTACTAGTTCTCTTCGATAAATCTGAGTAGCTCTTCCGCACCCTTCTTGATGCTCTCTCTGTCTTCAGGGTCTCTACCGAGGTGAGTGTAAACTTCTCCGATAAATACACCGTTGTTCTTCAGGCACTCATATACCTTATCGATGATAGGGTCACAGATTTCCTGCTGCTGCATTGGACCGAATGGGTTAGCAAAGTAAGTTGTAGATAGTCCAACTTCCTGTGTTGTACCTTTAGCCATTCTCTTACCCTCAACGAATACAGTCTTTGCATCCTCAAGGTTGTCGAACTGATGTAGTCCGAGATCTTCATCGTAATTATTTGCATATGCGAAGAGGTCAACATGATGATTGTCTGTAACAACAGAGTAAGGTGCTGCAGGAGTGATAACTCTCGCATTTGACAGGTCTGGGTTAAAGAAGATTGATCTGTTCATATCGCGGTAAGGCGTTCCTGGATCAAGATCATCGAGTCTTACGAACGCACCAATCTCAGTACCCTTAGCATATACGGTTCCGTCTTCAACGTGGAATGTTCCCATGTCGTCGAATACGATTTCAATATTCTTAATCTTCTCATCACCGAGTGACTTTAGAGCCTCAATGGTTTCAGACTTTCCAGCTCCGGAGTCTCCCATTAGGCAGATACCCTTGCTCTTGCCATTCTTGAGAGTGATGTTAACAAATGCACCGTGAATCGGTAGCCATCCCTTCTGCATCATCGCTACGTTATGGAGCGTGAGAACAGTCTTCTTCATGTATCCAAAGTAAGAAATCTTCTCGTTATAAGTAACTGATCCTACCCAGATATCCTCTTCTTCATCGTGGTAGAATGTGCAAGCATTCTTGCCATCATCGTTACCGAAGATAAGCACACAGTCAGGCTTCCTTGGTTGCTTCCTTCTTAGAAGCGAGCTCGAACAGGTTCGCTAGCGAAACTCCGTTAGACATAAAGTCTCTGTGGAAGTAGATGAATACTGTGAGGTCTCCAACCTTAGCAGGGAAACAGAAGAACTCGTCGCTGTTACCATTAAAAGTATCTAGTGGGTTCTCATACACCTGCTGAAATGCCCACTCACGCTTGTTGGACTTCGGATGAAGAATCATCGGCGTACGGAGCATGATGGAGTCTATGAACTTAACCTTTCGGAGAGACTCATAACGAGCACCGAGCTTAAAGCTTTCATTCTTGTATAGAGATAGAGCCGCGTTAGTTCCGGCAGGCTGCTGACGATATATCTTATTTGCACGACCCATCAGAGTTTCCTCGATGCGTCTATATGTAGCCATAATCAGCTGGTTATGAGCCGAATCAGCATGTACAAAAGTTGTCGAGTTTGACTCTCTTCTTCTATCTGTTGTAACTGAGTATCTTTCATGAGCCTTCCAGAAATCGTAGATGCCCTCAACAAATGTGAGTGCAGCTGCTCTGTCCTCAATATATGGGGACTCAATTTCCTCAGCAGAAACACTAGTGTCTGACGTGCAAATGTAGATAGAGCCTCGATAGCGTCCTGAGTCGTCTTGCCCTGTGTTGCCCAATTATAAAGCTTTGAATCACTCTCTTCGAGATGAGCTATATAACTCTGCATAAACACTTTAAATTCCTTGGACTTAATAACCTCAAGACTAGACTCTGGGTATACTAAATCAAAGTTCAAAATGACTTCATTATCGTTTAGATAAATTCTATCTTTCATTACTACACCTTTTTCTAAATAATTTTACACAATATAATAACTTAACTACCTCTAACTGTAGCATTTTTTGTAAATTCTTTCAATACATATATGGTATTTTTATTAAAATACAACAAATTTTAATCGTTTTTTCTCGACGAAAGTATGTTTATTATGTCTTCGACGCTAAATTTATATGCCGTATTGCAGAAGAAGCACTTAACCTCAATTTCTTCATCATCATCGATGATACCCTGCAGTTCACCATCGCCCATAGCTGCCAATGCCCTCGATACCTTCTCCTTTGAGCAGTCACAGTAAAATTCTACATCACGCTTTTCTGTAAACTCGATATCTATACCTTCAAATATGTACGATAGCATATCTTCAGGCTTCATGCCCTTCTCCATCATAGTTGTTACTGGTTCGATATTAGCTAGCTTCTTCTCAAGAAGCTCGATTACTTCCTCTGGTGCTTCTGGCAGCAGCTGTACAATGAATCCACCTGCGTGCTTTACACTGCTATCAGTATCGACCATCACGCCTAGTCCTACCGCTGAAGGTAGCTGCTCTGAAACGGTGAAGTAATATGCCAGATCCTCTGCCACCTCACCTGTCTGAAGCTCAACCTGTCCGCTGTATGGTTCCTTTAGACCTAAATCATAGCTAACTGTGAGCAGTCCATTTCCAACCGCTATACCCACATCAAGCTTGCCGGCATATTTACGAGGAATATCAACATTTGGATTTCCAGGAAATCCCTTAACGTGGCCATGGCTATCAGCTGTAACCGTGATATATCCCGCAGGACCGTCACCTTTGAGCGTAATTGTCACTATGTCCTTATCGCCCTTCATCATGCTACCCATAATGGCACCAGCCGATAGAAGTCTACCTAGCGCTGCTGTAACTACAGGCAGTGTCTTATGACGCTCTCTAGCTTCAGCTACGAGATGTGTCGAGCTGATTGCAAAAGCCCTGACACTGTCATTTGCAAGACTCGCTCTCACTATATAATCTTTATTATCCATCTTGTCTCCCTATACCTATTATTAATTAAAACGCCACTGCATAAGAAGTTGCGGTCGCATCTACAATATCTTTTTCTTTTTGAACCAATACACGAGTCCTAGCACCACACTCACGCTCAATACCGATACATATATATACCCAAATCGCCACTGAAACTCAGGCAGCTTTAGATTCATACCATACCAGCCTGTGATAAGAGTCAGCGGTGCAAATACGCTGGTAATAACTGTAAACAGCTTCATCAAGTTATTCTGCTCTATATCGATCTGAGCCTGATACATCTCACTGACGTGATTCAGGTACTCCTGAACTCTAAGTATAAAACTATAAAGCTTATCAAAACGTTTATCAAGGTATACAAACGCTTTATCGATTTCAGCTAGGTCATCGGTTAGAAGCTCCATCCTCTCGTAATATTGTTTCTTAAACATTATCTCCTTACGCCTAACCACAATTTGCTTTAGCCCTTTCTTATCAGGTCTCTTGCCGCCAAAAAGCTCTTCCTCCATATCGACAATGCTCGATTCAAGCTCCTCTAGCTCATATAGATCATCTGATGAGTAGTCTAGCATCAGCGCCAGCAATGCATCGTGCGGTTCTTCATGATGAACTTTTTGAGCATATGTAATAAGCTTCAAATCTTCAGTAATAAGAACGCATTCGCTATCTGAAGTAACGATAATAGCCACATTATCATCTTCGGTGCGGAAGCCAAGAATCAGCTCTCCGCTGTTTCCTCTGAACGCGTATTCCCTCAGTGCCTTTATTTTCTCAAGCGACTGTTCATCTAGCGATTTTAAATATTCTCTTTTCTCTTCTATTGAACTAATTACTCTAATCATAGTAACTCCTCTTTATACCGCTGTATTATACCATACGTATTGGAAAATTAACTAATTAAGGATATAATTATAAGTTGTAAATCCCATATTATTATGGATTTCGGAGGAGTCATGAATACAAAAGAAATTATTTCGAGATTAGATTATAAATTGCTAAAGGGTTCCCTTGATCAGGGTGTAACTGGCATATGTTTCGACAGCAGAAAAGTTTCGTCTGGCGATGTCTTCGTATGCATCTGTGGAGCTGTATTTGACTCCCATGATGCACTTACACAGATTGATTGTGGACACCCTGCCCTCATCATCGTAGATGAGAGCTATCAGCTAGACCTGTCAAATATAAACTCAACAGTTGTTGCTACACCTGACACTAGACATGCAAAAGCTGTAGTTTCAGCTGCATTCTACGGCTATCCGTCAGAGAAGCTCAAGATGGTTGGAGTAACAGGTTCAAAAGGCAAGACTACTGTTGCAACCATGATCACTGCGGCACTTAGAAAAGCTGGCCATAAGGCTGCCTCAATAGGATCTAATGGAGTAAATTTAGGCAACGAGATTCTTGAGGTCGCAAACACAACTCCAGACTCAGACCAGATGCAGAAGTTCCTTTCTATCATGGTATCAAAAGGCATCGAGTATGCGGTTCTCGAGTGCTCATCACAGGGCTTGATGCAGCATCGAACAGATATGATTCACTTCGACATCGGAGTATTTCTCAATGTTCAGTACGGTGATCATGTTGGAACTGACGAGCACCCTACTTTTGAAAACTACGCTTACTGCAAAAGCCTCTTGCTCCAGCAGTGTGACAAGGGCATCATAAATCTCGATGATGAACATATCGACTTTATCGTCAAAGACGCCACTTGCGATCTGATCACTATCGGTCACGATGGAGTACACGAGCAGACGGAGAAGCTCGGCTGCACACCAGACTATATTATCTCGGATCAGCGCACCAAAGAGTACAACGGATTTATCGGAGAAGAGTTTAAGCTTTCGGGAAGGCTTGACGATACTATATTCGTAAATATGCCTGGAGAATTTGTTCCTCTAAACGGAGCGGCTACAATAGCTACAATTGATGCTCTAGGGGTACCTACTGCTGCGGCTAAAGAAGCTCTTTCTAATATCCACATAAGCGGTAGAGTCGACATGATTTATCGCACCGAAGACCTCAGCGTGTGCATAGATTCCGCTCATACCCGTGAAAGCACAAGAGCCGTTCTAGAGGCTTTGAGAGCATATAATCCGAAGCGTCTAGTCTGCGTATTTGGAGCTGGCGGCAACAGAGATATAGAGAGACGTATAGGCATGGGAGAATCATCGGGCAAGTATGCAGATTTTTCGATTATCACTACCGAGCATAATAGATTTGAGCCATTTGAAACTATCGTCGAAGGTGTAAAATCAGGACTTGAGCCGACCGGTGGAAAGTATATGGTTATCGAACATAGACCAGAGGCTATACACTATGCAATCACTAAGTCAGAACCAGGAGATCTAGTTGCTATTATCGGTCTTGGTGATGACAAGTATCAGCATATAAAGGGTGTAAATGTCCCTCAGGACGACGATAAATGTGCTAGAGAAGCAATTAAAGAATGGGAAGAAAATCGCAATAAATAAACATTCACGATACCAAGAAGCGAGGCGTAAGATGATTAAATTTGATAACGATTATAGCAGAAGTGCTCACCCTGAGATACTCAACGCTCTAAACAAAGATATGGATAATTCATACGCTGGTTATGGGCTCGACTCATGGTGCGAACGAGCAAGTGACGAGATTCGCAGAGCTATCGAGTGTTCTACGGCCGATGTACACTACTTGGTGGGCGGAACTCAGACGAATATGACGATTATAGATATTGCTTAAGAAGCTTCGAAGGTGTCATATCTGCAGATACGGTCCATGTAAACGTTCATGAGACTGGCGCTATTGAGTTCACACGCCATAAAGTCATCGCGCTACCATCAACAGATGGCAAAATCACTGCCGATCAGATTAGAGAACAGGGTGCGCTTAAGGTACATAATCCAACTCCAGGTCATGTAGTGGAGCCTAAAATGGTATATATCTCGCAGCCGACAGAGCTCGGAACTCTCTATAGCAAGTTGGAGCTTGAGGCGATTCGTACCGCTTGTACAGAGTTCGGCTTCTACCTGTTTGTGGATGGTGCAAGATTAAGCTATGCACTCGCCTCACCTCATAATGACGTAGACCTAAAATGCCTTGCAAGTAACTGTGATGCATTTTACATTGGTGGTACAAAGTGCGGTGCGTTATTTGGAGAGGCAATTGTAATTATTAACGATGAACTAAAGCCTCACTTCTTCAGCTACCAGAAGCAGCACGGTGCACTCCTTGCCAAAGGCTGGCTTCTCGGACTTCAGTTCTATACATTAATTAAAGATAATCTCTACACCGAGATTGCAAAACCAGCTGTAAAAATGGCCCTTGATGTCAAAGCTGCTGTGCTTTCAAAAGGAATCAGGCTTGCTGTAGATAGCCCGACCAACCAGCAGTTCTTCATTATGACGAACGAACAGATTAAAGCGCTTAGCGACGAATATTTGCTGTCTGAAATTGAAACTGTGGATGAATTTCATAAGTGCATGAGGCTATGCACTGCTTGGTATACGAAACAGGAAGATGTGGACTTGTTTATCCAGAATATAAATAAACTTTGATACAAATACAACAAAACAACCTGACTAAATCGCAAAGTGATAGTCAGGTTGTTTTATACATCCATATTGAAATTAGTTAAGAACCTCTACTCCATCGAAGTTAACCCCGATCATCTCTTCGAGCTCAGCACTAATGCTGATTACGAAGTCGATACCGTAATCCTTCGAAATATCCTTAACCTTTGAAAGGAAGCTTGGAAGAACATCTAGTGAGAAATCAGCATGTCTCATGATACCGTCCAAGAAGATTGTCTGAATGTCATTATCTGAGCTGATAATACCGAATAGGAATCCGATATACTCATCCTCGTTAGTTATATGAACAAAATCTTCCATGCAGATTACACGAATCTTGTAGTCTAGATCATAGATAAGTCTGGAATTCTTGTTAATAAATACGGTGCTACCCTTGGTCTCCTCGACGCTTGCATTAGCCAGCTCGATCATTTTCTTGGTCTTACCCTTACCTTTGTGTCCTACCAATAATTTAACCATGGAATCGTCCTCCTTTATTTTCTTTTTTTGATTATACAATACCCGAATTTGTATATCAACAAATCCGGGTATCGAATTTACTTAGTTATTTAAGAAAAGTAATTATTTTGCTTCTGCAGCCTTCTCGGCGTCGAGCTTCTTAACAACCTCATCGATTCTGTGTGCAACTTCGATAAAGTCAGCTTCAACGAAGCCTCTTGTTGTCATTGGAGCAGTTCCAACTCTAACACCACTTGTCTGCATTGGTGAACGCTTCTCGTTAGGAACGCAGTTCTTGTTAAGAGTGATTCCAGCTTCATCGCATGCGTTCTGAAGATCCTTGCCGGAGAATTCCTTATCTGAAAGGTCGATTAGGAATACGTGGTTATCAGTTCCGCCTGTAACGATGTTATATCCTAGCTTAAGCATTTCATCAGCAAATGCTGCGCAGTTCTTTACAACCTGTGCTGCGTATTCCTTGAACTCAGGTCTTAATGCTTCTTCGGCACAAACAGCTTTTCCAGCGATGATGTGCTCGAGTGGACCACCCTGTGCAAATGGAAATACTGCACTGTCAATCTTCTTAGCGAACTCTTCCTTACAGAAGATCATTCCGCCTCTAGTCCTCTAAGTGTCTTGTGAGTGGTTGTTGTGATGATATCAGCATATCCGAATGGGGATGGATGTACTCCACCAGCAACTAGGCCAGCGATATGAGCCATGTCTACCATGAATAGAGCACCGACGCTCTGTGCGATCTCAGCAAACTTCTCAAAGTTGATGATTCTTGAATAAGCACTAGCACCGGTGAGGATTAACTTAGGCTGAAGCTCCTTCGCCTTCTTCTCAATATCTGCCATATCGATAAATCCATTATCATCTACATTGTAGAAATGAACATCGAAGAACTTACCACTGAAGTTAACTGAGGAACCGTGAGTTAGGTGTCCACCGTTGTCTAGGTTTAGTGAAAGGATAGTATCACCTGGCTCTAGCACTGCGTTGTAAGCAGCGAAGTTAGCCTGTGAACCACTGTGCGGCTGTACATTTACGTGATAATCTGTGTTGAATACTTCTCTCCACTTATCGCAGCAGTACTCTTCGAGTTCATCAACGTATCTTGTTCCACCGTAATATCTTCCCTTGTTTCCGGAGTGTCTAGCAACTGGCTTTGCAGGATATCCCTCTGCATACTTCCATGATAGGCAGCTTCCGCAAGCAGCAAGAACTGCCTCTGAACAGTAGTTCTCGGATGCAATGAGCTCCACGTTGTTCTTCTGTCTGTTGTACTCCTTCTCAATTAGAGCAGCAACTGTAGGAGAAGTCTTTGCAATTTCAGCGATATTCTCTAAGTTATATCTGCTGTCATCGTAGCCATTTCTGTCAAACATTAATTTTCCCGTCCTTTCGATTGAAAAAAATTTTTATATCTCCAATAAGATATATGGATCCTAAAAAGAGCAGTACGTCTGCACCAGACGCTAACGCTCTATCAAAGGCTGTCTCTTCATCGCTGATAGCTGTCACAGCGATGTTCTCGTCTTCGAGTAACTTCTTAAGCTCTTCTGCCCGAAGCGCTCTCGGACTTACTGGTTCTGTTGCAATCACTTCCTTGCATCCAGCATTGGTAAGTCCGGACTTAAGTATCTCCGTCATAGTATGATACTCTTTATCGGCAAAGCACCCAAAGATTGTTATTATCCTCTTGTCCGCGAAGATAGTATCTCTTAATTCATTAAGAGTTGCCATCGCAGCTGTTAGACCTTGAGGATTATGTGAACCGTCTATAACTACATACGGATTGCTCCCAAGTATCTCGAAGCGCCCCATATTTCTCGCATTCGCAAGTCCTTGTCTGATTTCTGATTCACTAATATCTATCAAACCGCGGTCTTTCATGCTCTTCACCGCTAATAGTGAAGTTATTGCATTTCTGACCTGATGTTCTCCTATGAGTCCAATCCTGACATCAGTCATCTTAACCTCATTAGCACCGAAACTAAATTCAAAATCAAAGCTCATAAGTTCAGAATAATCATTTATCTTGTATTTAGCAAGAGAGGCATCGATAAATTTTGCATTCTTTCCCTTAGCCGTATCCAATATGACGCTTTTGACCTCTTGTTCAGGTGACTCCGACACAACCGGGACGCCGTCTTTGATGATACCTGCCTTCGCCTCAGCAATCTTAGATAGCGTATCACCGAGCATATCGACATGGTCAAATCCTATCTGTGTAATCACCGATACAAGAGGGTTAGAAATGACATTTGTCATATCCATCTTACCGCCAATTCCCGTCTCGAGAATCACGATATCAGGTGCCTGCTCTTTAAAATACAGCAACGCAGTAGATGTCAGTATCTCGAACTCCGAGAAGTATCCGAAGCCTTCATCGTTTACCTGATCAGCAAAAGACATAACATGTGTAGCTATTCTGCAGAAATCATCATCGCTGATATAGTTCTTATCAACATCGAATCGTTCGTTATACTCCATCACATGCGGCGAAGTGAACACTCCCACAGAATAGCCTGCAGCTCTCAGCATAGATGCTGTAAACTGACACACTGAACCTTTACCATTTGTACCTGCCACATGGATGAATTTCATATTCTGCTCAGGATTACCAAGCAGTTCCAGGAGCCTTCTCATCCTCTTAAGACCAATCGGTCCTTTCTTGGCAGTCATATTCCAAATGCGCTGGATAACCGCTTCACTTGCCTTATTTGCCACTTGATGCACCCATGGACTCAAGTCTCTTGATTACTGTTTCCAGCATCTCGCGGTACTTCTCGCCCTTCTGTTTCTCCTCTTCAACAACTGAAGCAGGAGCCTTTGCGACAAATCCCTTATTAGAAAGTTTCTTTCTACACGAGTTACTTCTCCCTCAAGTCTCTTCTTCTCTTTCTCAAGTCTTTCACGCTCTGCCTCAAAGTCAACTAGATCAGCTAGCGGAATCAGAAGCTCTCCGCCCGAGAAGACTGCTGAAACTACACCGTCAGGAGTCTCGCTATCAGTACCTTCAATTTCTATTTCAACAACATTGGCGATTTTCTGAATATGAGTGGAAATTGCCTCGATTGTATCCTTAAGTGCATCCGTCTTGACGATTAGATTGAGCTTGCGACTAGGTGCAGCATCTACTTCTGTTCTGGCATTTCTTATAGCTTTGATGATTTCTTTTGCAGTCTCTATTCTTGCTACAGATTCAGCAAACAACCTAGCTTCATCATAAATTGGCCATGATGCTGTAATGAGCAGTTTTTCCTCGCTCTTGGCATCAACAGTTTCTGCTGGTAGATATCCCCAGATTTCCTCTGTAATAAACGGCATGAATGGATGAAGTAGTTTGAGAAGATCCTTGAGAACGCTCTGAAGAACAAATCTAGCAGTTGCCTTATCTTCCTCGTCATCACTCCATAATCTCGCTTTAATCAGCTCGATATACCAGTCACAGTATTCATCCCAGATAAGCTCATAAACCTTCTGACCAGCAAGACCAAGATCAAACTTGTCGAGGGAATTTGTAATATCTGATGCAGCTTCATTTACAAGAGAGATAATCCACTTATCCTCATCTCTAAGCGCTGCAGTCTCTGCTGTAGCCATCGGTAATAGATTTCCATCATCATCCTGAAGATTCATGATTGTAAATCTCGATGCATTCCAAAGCTTGTTAGCAAAGTTACGCGACGACTCAAGTCTATCCCAGATAAATCTCGTATCATTACCCGGTGTGATACCTGTGATTAACATGAACCTAAGAGCGTCCGCTCCGACCTTGTCGATAACCTCAAGAGGATCTATTCCGTTGCCGAGAGACTTACTCATCTTTCTGCCCTGTTCATCTCTTACGAGTCCGTGTAGGAATATGTATTCAAACGGAGGTTCTTCCATTACCTCGCACGCTGAGAATACCATTCTGATAACCCAGAAGAACAAGATGTCATAACCAGTTACTAGCACAGAAGTTGGGTAGAAGTAGTCTAGCTCAGGGGTCTTCTCAGGCCATCCTAGTGTAGAGAAAGGCCATAATCCTGAGCTGAACCATGTATCGAGTACGTCCTCATCCTGGTGGAAGTGAGTGCACCCACACTTAGGACAAGTACTTGGCATCTCATGACTAACAACGACCTCACCACACTCGTCACAGTAGTAGGCAGGAATTCTGTGTCCCCACCATAGCTGCCTAGAAATGCACCAGTCGTGAATGTCATTTAGCCAGTTTAGATATATCTTCTCGAATCTTTCTGGAACGTGCTTAAGTTCACCTGACTTCGCAACCCTAATGGCAGGCTTTGCGAGCTCTTCCATCTTAACAAACCACTGATCAGAAATCTTTGGTTCGATTGCGTTATGGCATCTATAGCACTTTCCTACTGGAATTGTAAGGTCTTCAGTCTTAACGAGGAATCCTGCCTCCTCAAGGTCATGTACCCACGCCTTACGACACTCGTATCTGCTCATTCCTGCGTATTTGCCCGCAAGCTCGTTCATAGTCGCATCATCGTTCATACAAGACATAATCTCGAGATCGTGTCTCTGACCAACGAGGAAGTCATTCGCATCGTGTGCAGGTGTGATTTTTACAGCACCAGTTCCTTTCTCTGGATCCGGATACTCATCTGCGATTACAGGAATTTCTCTGTTCAGAATAGGTAAAATTACGGTCTTACCAATTAAACCTGTATATCTATCGTCCTCAGGGCTTACTGCGATTGCAACATCTCCGAACATAGTTTCAGGTCTCGATGTCGCAACTGTTATGCCTTCGCCACCATCCTTTCCTGGATAGCGGAAGTACCAGTACTTACCCTGCTCGTCTTCATGCTCAACCTCAGCATCAGATAGAGTGGTCATGCAGTCTGGACACCAGTTAACAAGTCTATTCCCCTTGTAAATCATGTCCTTCTCATACAGCCTGATAAACAGCTCTGTAACAGCCTTATTGCAGCCCTCGTCCATGGTAAACGTTCTCTACGCCAATCACAAGAGTCTCCGAGCTTGCGGCACTGCTTCGTAATTCTGCCGCCATATTCTTCTTTCCATTTCCAAGCGCGCTCTAGGAATGCTTCTCTACCGATATCCTTCTTATCCTTGCCGGTCTCTTCACGAAGTGCATTGTTGACCTTAACTTCAGTCGCGATACTTGCGTGATCGCTTCCTGGAAGCCATAGTGCACTATAGCCCTGCATTCTCTTCCATCTGATTAGAATGTCCTGCAGTGTCTGGTCAAGCGCATGACCCATGTGAAGTTGACCTGTGATGTTTGGAGGCGGCATAACTATGCAGTATGGCTTCTTGTCCCTGTCAACCTCTGCATTAAAGGAACCACTCTCCTCCCACATCTCATAAATACGATCTTCAAAGTTTTTGGGATCATACGTTTTAGCAAGATTTTTACCCATTTTTTTCTCCTAAATTCCTGTTTATTTTTATGTTCTACAGCCAATAAATTGCTGCAAAGTAGTAATTCTTATGTTCAGCACTAGTCTACTAACTATTCAGAAAAAACTTCGTGTCTGATATTCTCCATCCTATTATCCACGTCCGCTAGTATCTCTGCGCAGATTTTCAGCTTTTTCTGAAGCTCCTCGCTCAAAGCACCTTCATTCTTATACTTAAGTTCGTGCTCTAAGCTCGCCCACGTATCCATAGCTATGCTTCGGAACTGCATCTCGACTGGAATCGAGACCTTTTTGCTAACGAGGAATATCGGAACCTCGATAACAACGTGGAGGCTACGATAGCCGCTCTCCTTAGGATTTGAGCTGTAGTCTTTAATCCTAATCAGCTTGATGTCCTCCTGCTTGAGCAGTAAGCTCGACAGCCTGTAAATATCATCTCGATAGTTACAAACAACTCTTACGCCTGCTATATCGTATATCTGCTTTCTAATCTCAGCTATGTTATTGAGTGGATCTTCTATGCCATACCTTTCAGCCTTGTCAAATAAGCTGTTTACTGACTTTAGCCTGTACTGAATGTGGTGAATAGGACCGTGATCATCTTGCTGCTTGAAGTCATCGTCAAGAATCTCCAGTTTCGTCGAAATCTCTTTTATCGCAGCCTCATACTCGAGCCTTATATCAGCAATTTCTTGAAAAAAAGCTTCTTTATCTCGCACAAGCTCAAGTTTGTTTTTACTCAACCTTTCAGGATTGATTATCTCGTTAGTAATATTAATTCCCACTTTGTAATCCTTCAAAATCAAAGATCTATCCAAGACCTTATTTATAAAAAATTATTAGACACGCTCTGCAGCTTTCACGACATTGCGTAGAAGCAGCGCAGTAGTTACTGTGCCAACTCCTCCTGGAACAGGTGAATAACTTAGTGCATTAGGCATGCCCTCTACCTCTAGTGCTCCAGAATCGAAATCTCCAGCTAGTTTGCCGTCCTTGCCAGTGCCTGTGCCAACGTCTATGATAATCTGTCCATCATGGAACAGCTCTGGGCTATAGGACTCAATCTGTCCTGTAGCAAGCACAACGACATCTGCTCTCTCACAAGCCTCTCTAAGATTCTCATCTGTTGTTCTTGTATGGCATACAGTAACTGTTGCATTAGCATTCATCATCATTAACATAAGCGGTTTTCCAACCCTCATGCTTCTTCCGACGACTGTTACTTGCTTACCCTTAAGCTCTATGCCATAGAACTTGAGGATTTCCATGCAAGACTCGGCTGTGCATGCATAAAAAGCGTTAGGATCATTTGCAAAGAGATTTGCATAAGAAGCATCTGTAATCGCGTCTATATCCTTAGCTGGGTTTAATAGAGCGCGTAGACGTTCACCGTCGATTCCCTTAGGAAATGGCATCAGCATGATAATTCCGTCGATGTTATCATCGTTATTGAGCCTAGATAGTTCATCTTCTGCTGCGCTCTGAGACACAGTCTCTTCAAGCACTACAGACTCACAATCAATTCCATACTTAGCAGCTCTCTTGATGATAGCCCCCTCGTAATACTTCTCTCCGTCATCTTCACCGATTCTAAAGGTAGCAATCTTAGGTGTATTGCCCGCTTCAGTCAGCGAATTAACTCTTGAAATAATTTCCTGATCTATAGCATCCCTTACAGGAGCGCCCGTTAATAATGTATTCATATCTAATGTTTCCTCCGCATTTTTCACGCATAAAACCAACTAATATTATAGCATAGTGACAAAAGAATTAGTATATTCTTTAAGCTAAACAACAAAAGTGTTATCACATAAAATATGCAATAACACTTATTATTGTAAGTAATCTTATAATGTTATTTGTGCCTACTTCGAGCAGTAATTTTGAAACTAAGGCATGAATACTGATGAAGCACTTCTAAATGCCGTTACTTGTTAAGTGCCGCCTTCGCCAGCGCATCCGCCATGTCATTGTACTTGTCACCAGAGTGACCTTTAACCTTTGCAAAACTAATCTTCATAGTCTTGCGTTTCTCGCGGATATACTCTTTATACTCCCTAGTCATATCGAGATTAGCCTTCCATTCATCGTCTGCCCATTTACCAACACCAAGGTAGTCATGGTAGATGACAAGCTCATTGATACCGTGCGCTTTACAGTACTCGATTGCTAGCACCGCACCCTTGATTTCGCCAGCAACATTTCTTAGCTTACTACCAGCGTCATCCGTATAGCACTCGTTAAGCTCTATGATTTCCCCATCAGCTAGAATAACAGCTCCAGAAGCATAGTGTCCCGTTGCTACATCGTAGCTGCCATCGACATACGCCTTAACTATTCCATCGTCTTGTGGCGTAGCTTTTAAATCAGCTTCCTCATACACAAAATTCGTGGGAATTAGCTTCATTTGTTCGAGCACCTCTGGTCCTACGAATTCTTCCGCCTCACTTAATTTTGCAAACCCTTTATATTCAGCATTAGGATAGCCATCAACCTGCGCCTTGCATTCATCCCAAGTACCATATATTCCTGGTACTCTTCCGGCCTTCACTGCGTAAAACTTTTTCTTAGCCATTTTACTGCCCTCACTCGCCTCGAATTTTTTGAGAAATGATTTGCGGTGAATCGGAGAGATTCCAAGAACACGAAGCCCGTCATAATGAGCCGCCGTTCCGTATCCTTTGTTGCTAGCAAAACCATATCCTGGATATTCCGCTTCTATCTCTTTCATAAAAGAATCCCTTGCGACTTTTGCAACTATTGAAGCTGCAGCTATGGAGTAACACGTCGCATCACCTTTTATGATCGGTTTTTGAGCTATCCCCTCAGCTTCTAGGTCAACTGCATCCACGAGAAGCATCTCGATATTCTCACCTTCAGGAAGTTTTGATTGCACCTCAGAAATCGCCCTGTGCATAGCTAGTTTTGTTGCGTTCAGGATGTTTATGTCATCAATTTCCTTCGCAGTTGCAATGCCGATTCCATAAGCTATAGCACCTTCGCAGATTTCTTTACACAATTTCTCTCTCTGCTTCTCAGTCACCTTCTTGGAGTCATCTATGCCCGGCACTCTAAATTCAGCTGGAAGCACTACGCATGCAGCGTAAACAGGCCCCGCAAGCGGTCCCCTGCCGACCTCATCTATGCCTGCGATATTCTTAATTCCAGACTCTCGGAGCTCATCTTCAATCTGAAGCAGCTCATGCATTCTCATCAGCTTCTTCTCTTCACGTTCTTGCTTCGTCATACTTAGATTCTCGCTTTATATGTTCTTATAGGCATCTTTCCTGCACCAAATTATCTCTATTCAGGTCTCTCGAGAGTGATATTCCCTATGATTCCCGCTCTAAACTCATCAAGAATTGTGCGACCAGTTCTCTCATAGTCGATACGTTTCCCAGACTGAATAAAGCCTCGCTTTATAGCAATTGCTTCCATATCAGCTAGTACAGGATCTATAGGTTCTCCATATTCGTTGTATTCTTCCTCATCATCACTCCTGAGACCATCCAGCTTGTATCTGACAATCAGTTCATCTGGATAGTTCTCCCTAAGCACCTTTAGAAGTTCATAAGCCAGGTCTTGAACATTGAGAATCTCATCCTTAATGCTTCCGCAAAATGCTAGATTGAGTCCAACATAAGGATCCTCGAACTTCGGCCAGAGAATGCCTGGGGTGTCGAGAAGCTGCATGCCGTTTTCAAGCGTCACCCACTGCTTTCCCTTCGTCACTCCAGGTCTATCCCCCGTCTTGGCACTTTTCTTACCTATTAGCCTGTTGATGAATGATGACTTTCCAACATTCGGTACTCCAACAATCATCATACGCAGCGGTCTCTTGAGAGCACGAGCCTTGTTTCTCTCAAGCTGATATTTTTCAAGCACCTTGTAAAAAGCTTTTATATTTTCACCATTTCTGGAATCAATAGGCAGTGCAATATCTCCTGCTGACTCAAAGTAGTGCTTCCATTCATTAGTCGTACTCTTATCTGCGAGGTCACACTTACCTAGTATTACCACGCGTTTCTTGCCGGAGATAAGTTCATCTATTATTGGATTTCTGCTGGATAGCGGAATCCTACTGTCAACTATTTCAACTACGAGGTCTACAGCCTTGAGATTTTCCTGTATGAGCTCGCGTGTCTTCTTCATATGCCCTGGATACCAGTTAATGTTATTAATCATATTTTCTCCTAAGAAAAATGCATACCGCAGCAATATGCCGAGGTATGCATTATTATCCTTGCTTGTAAGCTAAGACTAGTTTGCCTTCTTGATTCTTGCAGCCTTACCTGTTCTCTCACGCATGTAATTAAGCTTAGCTCTTCTAACACGGCCTCTCTTAACTACCTCGATTTTGTCAACCTTAGGTGAGTGCATTGGGAAAGTCTTCTCAACACCGATTCCCTGTGCAAGTCTTCTTACAGTGAAAGTCTGTGAAATGCCGCCATTCTGCATCTTGAGCACGTATCCTTCGAATACCTGGATTCTCTCTCTCTGACCCTCGATAATCTTAACGTGTACCTTTACAGTATCTCCGACATTGAACTCAGGAATATCATTCTTCTTATAGTCCTGTGTAATCTGATCTAAAATATTCATAGTTATTCCTCCTCTCTCTCAAAGACGTTCGTAGCATGTTTCTTCATCGAGACTCTCTCGTTACTTGCATAGCTAGAGGACCGTCCGTAATAACTTTTGTATGATATCATACCCTTGGTATTATTGCAAGGCTTAAAATCCCTTATACTAAAAAAGCCCGCTTTCGCAGGCTCATTACTATGCTCTTGGATGTGTTCTACTATACACATCTTTGATTCTAATATTAGTTACAGACAGATAGGCAATCCCTACGGACATATCATCAAATCCCATAAGCTCTTGAAGAGTTTTCAAGTCGCCACCGTTCTGCAATATATGTACGGCGAAGCTATTTCTCAGAATTTGAGGAGTCATACGATCTTCGATTCCAATCATGGCACCGTATTCTTTTAACATCTTCCAAATCCCTTGCCTTGTAAGAGGCTGGCCTCTGAAGTTTATAAATACATAGCTGTCATCCGTAACTTCGGTACGTGACAACCCAGAATAAGCAGTTTCTCTGTACTTACGAAGAGCTTTCTGTGCGTAGGAACCGAGAGGAACAATTCTGCTCTCACCCTCACCATCACGAAGTGTCACGAAGTTCATCTTAAGATTGATATCTTCAAATTTTAGACGCACAACCTCAGTAACTCTAGCACCTGTACCATACATGAATTCAAATAGCGCTGTATCTCGGATTCCCTTCACTGTCTGGTCTGGCAGTGCGAGTAACTTCTCGACTTCTTCGACAGAAAGAAATTCAATCTGTCTCTTATCGTTCTTTGCAGACTTAATCTTTGCAAATGGATTCTCTGTCACTTCGCCAGTTTCAATTCCATAATCGTAAAATGTTCTGAGAGACGAGAGCTTACGATTGATAGTAGCCTTAGACTTGCTTGCATTATTCAAGTCTAGAATATAGGCAATCGAATCGCTTTCCTTACAGTCAGCTAGTTCTCTTCCGCTGTGATTCTCAAGGAATCTCGCAAACGAGATGACGTCCCTCTTATAAGCAACTAAAGTGTTATCTGCTTTTCCTTTTGTATCTCTTAAATACGTAATAAATTCATTAATCATAACCTAACCCCCCGTTATAATTACATGCACCTTTCTAGATAATCCCCGCATTTTTAGCAAACAGTACACCCGCAACCGTTTTGCCATCTTCAATATTACCGGACATTATCTGTCTAATGACCTCTTCAGGTGTCATCTGAACGATATCGATATCCTCTGTCTCATCGAAATCGGTTTCCCCTGGGCTGAGATTATGACAAGCATAAAACTCTAGCATCTCTTCTGAATAGCCCACACATGGAGCCATTCTAAAGAGTTTAACCAATTGTCCCGCTGAATATCCAGTCTCTTCTCTGAGTTCACGCTTCGCTGCATCCTCAAACGATTCTCCAGGATCGACCTTGCCTGCTGGAAGCTCAATCAACTGTTTTCTAAGAGCTTGTCGCCATTGTTTTACAAATATAATTTTGCCATCATCTGTAATCGGTATAAGTACGGCAGCTCCCCCCATGTACAACGATGTCCCTGTAAGACATTCTGTTATTAACTGCTAAAATCTTATCCCTTCTTATGTCAAAAATCTTTCCTTTGTATACAATATTCGACTCTAACGTTTTCTCCTCGTAAGCCATAAATAATCTTGTATACCCTCCATTTACTAATATAACTTTATCACAATTTACGTAAACAACTTGCACTTTATACTTAAAAAATACAAAAAACATTCAATTTAGGACTTGAAATTTGCATATTTTTAAGAAATAAGAAAAAAGCCCTCGTAATTGTACTTAAAAACGAGGGATTTTGCAAATTATGAATTGTTTTGTGTTGCTCTCATATTACACACGCACATGCGCAAGAAATAAGATACTCTTAAATTTTATCACCGGAAGGCTTCCCCTTCAGCACAGCTTTATGTCCGCTTAGTAAAGTCCCAGGTTGCTGCAAAGGCATACATAAACCTCATCTTCCATTTCTTCCATGTATTGGTATGTGCAAACTCATCGAAGCCTCCGCCCCGAACCTTAACGCTACTTACCACACCTTGCCTGTAGTAATCAGGAATTTCCTCGAGAGCCCTTTTAAGACAATCGAGCTTTACAATTGCGTCATCAAGCCTATGATCTTCTCCAGCTTCCTTGCTTGAATCTTCAATGACTTTCTCAAGCCTTTCCATATCTCGAATCATCCAGACACACTGATAATATACTTCTCTAGGGAGGCTGCGTTCTCCCTCAACACGGTATTGATACTCCTTCATACATATTTCCTCCTTTACACGACAAGTCTAAGATATTTAAAAGCAAAAATAAATGGACCTGTGTAAACAGGTCCAAAAAAGTCGATAATAGTTATTTTGACATTAGTTTATATGGATTAATCTTCAGGCTGAAGGTAGCTGATGTACGGAAGACCTCTGTACTTCTGGTCGAAATCGAGCCCGTATCCTATTATAAATAAGTCATCAACAGTAAATCCGATATAGTCCGCTACAAACCCTGTAGTGCGACGAGATGGCTTATCTAGCATAGTGCAGACCTTAATGGTCTTAGGATTTCTCTCCTTGATCTTCTCAAGAAGGAATGTAAGTGTCGTACCGGTATCTACAATATCTTCGATAATTAGGACATTCTTCTTGTACAAATTCATATCAGTATCCATCTTAATCTTAACAACACCCGAGCTAGTAGTACTTGAACCGTAGCTACTTGCCTTGATGAAATCGATACTAGTATCGATTGTGAGTTCCTTGAGCAGATCACACATCCAAGGTACAGAACCTTTAAGTGTGCCTATTACAATTACCTCTTCACCCTCAAAATCCTTAGAAATCTGTTCTGCAAGTTCCTTTGCACGAGCTCTAATCTGCTCTTCTGTGTATAGAATCTTGCCAAAGATTCCGCTTTCCGAAGCCTTAATATTAGCCATTTGTTCTCCTCCGCTCTACTAAACGTCGTACTCTTAAAAATTTTCGTAGTGCTCCAGCAGCTGCTCGATTTCTCCTAACAGAACATCATGTCCCGTTCTCTTAAGTGCGCTCACTGGAATAACCTTATCGTCTTTGCTCATCCCCAAAGTCATGCGAATTTCAGAGATATTTTTGCTACGCTGATTAGATGATACCTTGTCAGCCTTAGTTGCCACTACTATACCATCTAGATTGTAGTATTTGAGATACTCATACATCTGAACATCCTGCGCAGATGGTTTATGCCTGATATCTACCAGCTGAATAACTTTGAGTAGCCCTTCTCTATTCTCGAGATAGCCTTCCATCATAGCGCCCCATTTCTCAGATTCAGACTTAGATACTCTGGCATATCCGTATCCTGGAAGGTCAACGATTCTAAACTCATCATTCACTCTGTAAAAGTTAATTGTTCTCGTTTTACCTGGGTTACCGCTTACTCTTGCTAGATTCTTTCTCCTAGTAAGCAGATTCAGCAGCGAAGACTTCCCAACATTCGATCTGCCTGCAAAAGCGATTTCTGGCACACCAGGCTCTGGATACTGTGCAGCTTTTACTGCTACTGCCTCGAGCTCGGATTTATTAATTTGCATCTATCATCCTCTTTATCTATTTGCTTTTAGCGTCCTTTTTATTTGCTTCATCCTCAAGAATGATTTCCTTAAAGGCATCCTCGGCCGTCTCCAGGAATACAAACCTTAGTTTCTTACGTACAGAAGTTGGAATTTCCTCTATGTCACGCTTATTATCAGCAGGAAGCAAAATCTTTCTGATTCCTTGTCTGTAAGCTGCAAGAACCTTCTCTTTGATTCCACCTACTGGCAATATTCTGCCTCTAAGAGTAATTTCTCCGGTCATAGCAACATCTCTTCTAACCTTGTTACCAGACAGTGTAGAGAATAGTGCTGAGCACATAGTTATACCAGCAGAAGGACCATCCTTAGGGAGTTGCTCCCTCAGGTATGTGCACCTGTATATCGCTTTCCTTAAATACACTATCAGGTATATCATACTTAGAAGCTACCGATCTAATATATCCAAGTGCAGCTTGAGCTGACTCCTTCATAACATCGCCCATCTGTCCAGTCAGTATAAGCTTACCGCTTCCAGGCATCTTGAGAGTTTCAATCTCAAGAGTAACGCCACCAACAGCAGTCCATGCCATACCAGTTGTTACACCCACCTGCGGACTCAGGTCAGCTAGGTCTTCTCTAAATATCTTTTTGCCTAGATACTTCTCAAGATTTCTGGAAGTAATCAAATACTTGTGTTTTTTCTCAGTTACGAGGTTCTTAGCTACCTTACGGCAAATTGAACCGATTGCACGCTCCAGGTTACGAACACCAGCTTCTCTCGTATAATAGTTGATAATATCGCGTATAGCCGACTCAGAGAAAGCCAATTGGCTCTTCCTAATTGCATGCTCTTTAAGCTGCTTAGGAATGAGATATGTCTCTGCTATATTTAACTTCTCTTCTTCGATATAGCTTGAAAGCTCTATGACTTCCATTCTGTCGAGTAGAGGCCTTGGGATCGTCTGTGTCGTATTTGCAGTGGTGATAAACATTGCCTTAGACAGGTCGAATGGCACTTCGAGATAGTGGTCCGTAAAAGTCTTATTCTGCTCTGGGTCTAGCACCTCGAGCAGTGCAGATGCGGGGTCTCCCCTAAAATCATTTCCAATCTTATCAATCTCGTCGAGCAAGAAAAGAGGATTATTCGTTCCAGACTCGATAAAGTTATTTATAACCCTACCCGAATAGCTCCGACATATGTGCGTCTGTGCCCTCTGATTTCAGCCTCATCTCTCACACCACCAAGAGACATTCTTACAAATTCTCTGTTCGTAGCATGAGCGATTGAACGAGCTATCGAGGTCTTACCGACTCCCGGAGGACCTACAAGGCATATAATGGGGCCTTTAGCACCCTTAGTAAGGTGCATAACAGCCAATTGCTCAATGATTCTCTCTTTGACTTTTGTTAGGCCATAATGCTCGTTATTTAGCGTTTTTTCAGCCTTACGGATGTTTGTGTTAACCTTTGATTCTTTATTCCATGGTAGCTCAAGAATCGTCTCTATATACGTCCTGCTGACATTTGCGTCAGGACTCATCATGTTCATCTTGCGGAACTTATTAATCTCCTTGCGGATTTTTTCGTCCACCTTCTCGTCAAGCTTAAGCTCATCGAGTTTCTTTAGCCATGCATTAGCCTCATCTTCTGTGTCATCATCAGTCTCACCAAGCTCCTCTTTAATTACGCTTAGTTGCTCACGAAGATAATATTCACGCTGGCCCTTATTCATGTTCTGCATAACTCTGTTGTTGATACGCTTGGTTAGTGCTAGAACCTGATTTTCTCTAGATATAGTCTCCACTAGTTGCTCAACTAGATCGTTTACCGAATCAATCTCTAGTAGCCCTTGTAGTACGTCAAACGGCACATCAAGTTCTCCCGCAATTATATATGCGAGTCCAATAGGGTCGTCTACTCCATCGATTAAGGCACGTGCAGCCGCCTCACCAGCGTTACTCATCTCAACATATCTAAAGTATGTCTGCTTGAGCACTCTGGTAAGCGCAGTAATGTTAAGCTCATCGTTCTCATCAGGAACTACATCAGCTACTTCGTAATCACAGTAAAGTGTATCATCCTCATCATATACTGCTGAAAGCCTAACGCGGCTTCCACACTCTGCGAGTACTCTCACGTATTCCTCGTGACGCTTTACTACTTGTTTTACACGAATTTCCACACCTGTCATGAAGATATCTTCTTCTTTTGGTGCATTTATAGAAATATCTCTCTGAGTTGCTACAACAAGATACTTGTCCTCGTTCATAGCCGCATCTAGCGACCTCAGAGACTTGTCTCTTCCAATATCAAATCCCACTATTGTATTTGGAAAGAAGGTCTGTCCCCTCAATGGTATGAATGGTACTCTAACTTTCATACGCCCTCCTTAAGTCCCTATACCACAAGACGGCATCAAAATGTTAATGCCGCCCTGAGATATCATTTGAAATTTTATGCGTCTTTTGCCATAGCTTCTGAATCTGTAATCAGTACAGGCATAGTGCCTTCTTCAACAGTTTCTTTAGTAACGATGCACTTACGCACATCGTCCCTCGATGGCAATTCATACATGACATCTGTCATCATGCTCTCAAATATCCCTCGCAGGCCTCTAGCACCTGTCTTAAGTTCAATTGCCTTATTTGCAATGGCCGAAACCGCCTCGTCTTCAACCTCAAGCTCGATATCGTCCATAGAAAGCATGGTCGTATACTGCTTGATAAGTGAATTACGTGGCTCCTTCATAATCTTGCTAAGAGCCTCTTCACTTAGTTCATCAAGTGAAACGATTACAGGGAGTCTTCCTATTAACTCCGGAATAATTCCGAATTTTAGTAGATCCTCTGGCTCAACACGTGACAAAATCTCCTTCTCATCTATATCATGAGCTGAATCATTTGCAGAGTTAAAACCGATTACTTTGTTTCCAAGTCTACGCCTTATTATTGTCGAAAGCCCAGCAAAAGCTCCTCCACAGATGAACAACACATCCTTCGTATTGAAATGGATGAATTCCTGCATCGGATGCTTTCTTCCACCCTGAGGTGGCACATTCGCGACTGTTCCTTCAATTATCTTGAGTAGAGCCTGCTGAACACCTTCACCGCTTACATCTCTTGTAATCGATGTGTTTTCAGACTTGCGGGCAATCTTATCAATCTCATCGATATAGATGATACCCTTCTCAGCTCTCTCCAAATCTCCATCAGCAGCCTGATATAGTCTAAGCAGAATGTTCTCAACATCTTCACCGACATACCCCGCTTCAGTTAGCGATGTAGCATCTACAATCGCAAATGGAACATCGAGAATACGTGCCATAGTCTGGGCTAGCAAAGTCTTACCGCTACCAGTAGGACCGAGCATCAATACGTTGCTCTTCTGTAACTCGACTGCCCCTGTATCTTTGTCCGTTACATTATTCTCTATGTATTTAATTCTCTTATAGTGATTGTAAACAGCAACAGCAAGGCTCTTCTTAGCAGCCTCCTGCTCTATTACATACTCTCCTAACTCTGCCGCAATCTCCTTCGGAGTTGGTAACGATGTCAGTGTCTCATGCACTTCGCTCGCTGCTCCATCATCCCTTAGGAGTTCTGAGCAGAGCTCGATGCACTCATTACAAATATTTACATCCTGACCTACGATTATACGTCTAACCTGAGAGCTTGTCTTGCCGCAGAAGGAGCATACTAATTCATTGGGTTATTGTTCTCCAACTCTGCCTCCAGTTATCTACTCAATTCTTCCTTCGATAGAACCTTATCTATCAAACCATATTCAACGGCCTCTGAAGCGGACATGAAATTGTCACGGTCAGTATCCCTTAGGATAGTTTCATAAGGCTGACCTGTCGCCTCAGAAAGGATTTTATTGAGCTTATCCTTAGTCTTCTGCATCCACTCTGCTTGAATCTTGATATCTGACGCCTGTCCCTTAGCTCCGCCAAGTGGCTGGTGAATCATTATCTCAGCATTAGGTAGCGCAAAGCGCTTTCCCTTTGTCCCCGCTGTCATGAGAACTGCTCCCATGCTAGCAGCCATTCCAAAGCAGATAGTTGCGATATCAGGCTTAACGTACTTCATCGTATCGTAGATGCCCATACCTGCCGTTACGGAGCCCCCCGGTGAATTGATATAAATATTGATATCTTTCTCTGGGTCTTCGGCTTCTAGAAACAATAGCTGTGCAACGACAACACTAGCGAGATGATCATCTATCTCTTGATCGATAAAGATAATTCTATCTTTGAGCAATCTGGAATAGATATCAAAACTGCGCTCACCGCCGCCTGTCTGCTCAACTACGTAAGGTATTAAACTCACTATGCTTCCTCCTTATGGCAGATTTATACCAGAGGGAGCTTTACTTGCTCTCCTCTGCCTCTGCCTCTGCCTCTTCCTTCTTCTCAACCAGCTTAGCATTATCAAACATGAAGTCGATAGCCTTGCGTGTCTTTACATCCTCAGCGAAGAATCTAAGGTTCTCTTCGCCCATAACCTTCTTAACCTGCTCGATTGACTGACCATACTGAGCGGCGAACTTCTGTAGCTCTTCCTCAAGCTCAGCTTCTGTAGCCTCGATGCCTTCCTTAGCAACAACTGCTCTGATGAGAATTCTCATAGAAACTCTCTTCTTAGCATCCTCTCTTGCGCCTTCTCTTACATCATTTATTGTCTGTCCAAGCATCTGCATGTACTGTTCTAGAGATAGTCCCTGATAAGCGAGCTGCTGATTCATCTCGTTAACCATTCTGTCGATCTCTTCCTCAACCATTGCTGCAGGAACGTCTACTTCGTTAACTTCACAAAGCTTATCGAGAAGCTCGTTCTTCATCTGTGCTTCGTCTCTATCCTTTGCGTTCTTCTCAAGGTTCTTCTTAACGTCAGCTTTGAGTTCTGCAAGTGTCTCAAACTCACTTACGTCGCTTGCGAGTTCATCATCAATCTCAGGAAGTACTTCAACCTTAATCTCGTGAATCTTGGTCTCAAATAGAGCTTCCTTACCTGCAAGATCCTTAGCATTGTAGTTCTCTGGGAAAGTAACCTTAACGTCTACTTCCTCACCAGCATCCTTGCCAATTAGCTGATCTTCGAATCCAGGAATGAACTGTCCAGAACCTAGCTTAAGCTCAAAGTTCTCTGACTTTCCGCCATCGAAGTGCTTTCCATCGATAGATCCGTCAAAATCGATAACTACTGTATCTCCCTCCTGAGACTTGCGACCTTCCACAGTCTCAAGTCTAGCCTGGCTCTTCTGGATTCTCTCGAGGTCAGCTTCAACATCAGCATCTGTAACCTCTGAAGCAACCTTTGTTACCTCAAGATTCTTATAGTTCTTAATCTCAACCTCTGGGAAAAGTTGTACAGTTGCAGTAACTGTAATGTCTTCGCCCTTCTTAACCTCACTAACCTCAAGCTGAGGATTAGCAACAACCTCAAGGTCAAGCTCTACTACTGCTTCTGGATAAGCCTTGTTGAGTAGGCCGTTTAGAGCCTCATCATAGAAGATGTCCTCTCCATAGTTGTTCTCGATGATCTTTCTAGGGGCTTTGCCCTTACGGAAACCATCGATGGAGAACTTATCCTTGTTCTTTTTGTATGCATCTACGATCGCATCTTCGAACTCAGCAGCTGTAAATACGAGGGTGAATTTGGCAATGTTATTTTCCTTCGAGATAAGGTTAGTGTTCATTATATATCCTCCTAAATTTTTGTTCATAAATAATTAATGTCGATATTATGTAATATATATGGAGCTACGCTGTAGCTATTCAGCAAAGCCCTTCTGAAGCTTGGAAATGTTCTCTGCTTTGAGATTATACTTCTCCGCAAGCTTACATGCTATGTATTTGAAATCATCCTCACTTCCGTGATACCACTCGAGCTCCATCTCAGAGATAGGCACATCTCCAGATTCTCCATGGACGATACCTACGTCAAAAGAAAGTGCACTTATAGAATCGCCAGTATCGATTTTGAGTAGCTTACGCGTAAAATCCATTCTCATAACTTCGTTCAGCTTCTTGTTACCAGCTGCCTTGATCAGAACGTCGTACGCTTCACTTGACTCGAATGCTTCGATATCAGGATCCATTGCGAACCTTTCATCATTTATAACGAGATTGAATTCCTCTCGCGAGTGAAGACCATCTTCAACCTTGTTGTCCCACTTTACTGTAGCTGTGATACGATCATTCTCATATCTCACTCTGTAGGCAACCCCCGCTTTACGAAGGTCAAGGTCATCTGTGTCGAAATAAATCGCCTTCATGTCGATCTCTTCTAATGCGTTGCGATCAACGTAATCATCAAGCATAGAATCGTTTAAAATCTTATCAACAAGAGACGAGTCGTCGATGCAAAATTTAAACTCTGTTTCCATATAAACTCCCAATAGCCGCTAGTACGGCATTTTTCATAATATCAATTGATTTTACATAAAACCGTTGATTTTGTCAATGCGAGAGCCGCTTTAGCACTCAGTTTTGAGCATATCTACATACTTTTGACATAAAAAATACCGCTTTTGCGGTATTAATCATCTAATTTCTTTAATTTAATTTTTGTATCGTACCCCTCAAACAGCGTATCGGTCATTCTCAGGAAGTTTTCCGACAAGTCGCTGGCATAGAATCTGTCTGGAAGTCATTTTCTCCCGCCAACATATCTTTTTCAGTCAAAATGTCCACAACATCGCAGATAACCTCTGCCGATGAATTGTATAGCTTAAGTTCAGGATATAGTCTCTTGATGTTGGTCGCAATTAGTGGATAGTGTGTGCAGCCTAGAATGAGGCTATCTATGTTGTTGTTCTTTACGAAATCATCCATATAGTACTTGATGGTGAGGTCCATAATCTCGTTATCAATAATGCCTTCTTCAATCAGCGGCACAAAAGCCGGACAAGCAAGACTATACGTGTTGATATCAGGGTTAAGTGAATGGATACTCTCAGCATACACTCCACTCTCTATCGTAACTTTAGTGCCTATGATCCCCACATTTCTTACGCCATCTACAGACACACGCCTAGCTGTCGGGTCTATTACACCGACAATTGGAACTTCAGGGTGCCTCTCTCTGAGCATATCGAGTGCCATGGCAGTAACTGTGTTACAAGCAATAACAATCAGCTTAACGTTCTTACTCACCAGATAGTCTACTATCTGTGCCGAAAACTTGCATACTGTATCTGGCGACTTTGAACCATACGGAGTCCTCGCAGTATCGCCGAAGTAGAGAACCTTTTCATTTGGAAGAGCGTGCTTGAGAACCGGCACGCTAGTAAGCCCGCCAAGTCCCGAATCAAAAAAACCTATTGCTCTATTATCCATATCAATCTCCTTAATAAAAAAACGAGGTTTTGTATAAACCTCGCTCATGTGGTGCGGATGGAGGGACTCGAACCCTCATAACTGTTCGTCACACGGACCTGAACCGTGCGCGTCTGCCAATTCCGCCACATCCGCTCATGCAGTTTCTAACTGAAATAGACAAGCGATATTATACAATAACTGCCTTATATTGTAAATATAAAATACTCACAGTAAAACCGCGCTGACGGCATCAGCGCGGCGATATAATCTATCAAATATATTATTCGTCTTCCTCTGCCATTACTGCTTCAAAAGCCTTCACAGCAGCATTGAACTCTTCCTCATCATCGATATCTACGATATCAAATGTATCAGCATCGATATCCTTATATCCATAGATGTAAACATCGTCAGTTCCATCTATTGGAGCAAGAGCAATATACTCCTTGGAGTCAGCTTCGAATGTTCCTAGAACATCGCAATCAACTGCAGTTCCGTCGTCAAATTCTAGAGTGATTATATCCTCTTCTTCTTCAATCATGTTACGTTCTTCCTGAGACATAGTTACTCTCCTTTTCTCTATCTGTGTTAGGTTAATATAACATTAATATGTTTATATATCAATGTATTTCCGTTATTTCCTGCTAAAGTATTCGATTATACTCTCCGCAGCCTTACTATTGATGGTATCGCAGGCCAGTAGTTCCTCGTAGCTCGCTCGCTTAATAGAATCTATATCTTTGAAGTGCTTCAGCAGCTCCTTACGCCTTGACGGACCAATCCCTGGGATCTCTTCAAGAACTGACTTCGTCATCGCAGAGGTTCTTCTTCCTCGCTGGAAAGTAATAGCAAATCTGTGAACCTCTTCCTGTATGCGGCCGCAGTAGCTATATAAGAATGGCTCTCCTTCGAGTTCAATCTCTGACCCATCACCAAATACAATTGCCCTTGTCCTATGAACATCATTCTTTGCGAGACCAACTACTGGAATTGACATGCGAAGCGCAGAAACAACCTTCTGCACGGCATGAACCTGTCCGAGCCCACCGTCTATAAAGAGTATGTCGGGATATGTGCTGAATCCCGAATCTCCATCTTTTGCACGTTTTAAGCGTCTATAAATAACCTCTTGTAACGATGCATAATCGTCGCCTTCAGCAGTTTCACTTTTAATCTTGAACTTACGGTAATCATTTCTTATCGGCTTTGCACCCTCATACACGACCATTGCTCCGACAGTATCGAGCCCGTTCATGTTGGAGATATCGTAGGCCTCAACTCTATACTCTCGCTCTTCACCATCTTCGATGATGTACGGAATCGCGCCCTCAACCTGTGCCGCTCTTTTGATAAGCCTTGTGATCTCTTCTCGCAGCCTATCTTTTTTCTCAGAATCGCGCTCAGCTCGCTCATCGAGACCTTTAATAACCTGCAGCGAATCATTTATCGCGAGGTCAAGAATCGCCTTCTTATCACCACGTTCAGGAACTATTATCTTAGTGCGATGCATGTTGTCACTCTTAGCCTTAGCATTCTCTTCGTTAGTATTATCAAGGAGTCCGATGATTAGCTCCTCTTCTTCTATATGCTCGGTCAGCAAAATCTCCTTCGGCAGCTTGGCACTTCCAGTATAGTACTGTTTTATAAATGCAGATACCATCTCACTCCTCGTGCTACTCAAATCCGAGTTATACTCGTCCATGTAGTGGATTTCTCTTCCGATGAGTTTGCCTTCTCGCACCTTGTATTGAGCTATAATCTCACTATTTTGTGTGACCAATGGAAGCAGCACATCGATGTCTCTATCCGCAGCCATCGTCGCTCTCTGAGTCTCCCCAAGAGCCTTAAAGGCATTGATATAATCTCTATATTTAGCAGCTTCCTCGTACTCCAGATTGTCTGATGCTGCCATCATCTTTTCCTTGAGCTCTTTGATCAGCTTCGCATCCTTGCCATTCAGAATCTTGAGGATGCTGTCTATCATCTCTTCATACTCAGCCTTATCTGCCGCGTTTATGCAAATCCCCTTGCATTTACCTATATGATAATTTAGACAGGGGCGAAAGTTCGCCGGAAACTCCTTGGTCTTACACTTCTTGATTGGATATATCTCATCAATGAGTTTAATTATCTTTGTAACAGCCCCACTATCTGAATAAGGTCCAAAATATTTATTGCCATCTCTCTTGACTTCTCTAGTCCTGATAACTCTTGGGAATTCTTCGCTTGTGGTCACTTCGATGTAAGGATATGTCTTCCCATCCTTGAGAAGAATATTATATTTAGGCATGTACTTCTTGATGAGATTACACTCTAAAATGAGTGCCTCCATCTCTGTAGCGCACGTAATATAATCGAATTCCGCAATGTTGTCCACCATAGCACGCACCTTAGGAGAGTGCTGTGATGACTTGTGGAAATACTGTGAAACACGATTTCTTAACTTAATAGCCTTGCCAACGTAAATAACGTTACCAAGGCTATCTTTATGCATATATACTCCTGGCGAGAGGGGTAATTTTTTTAGTTCTTCTTCGATGTTAAACATTGAATGATTTCCCTATAATCTCCAGTTTATTTGTAATTCCAGTTGCGTCTTCTTCTGTCTTCTTCGATTTCAAGACGCTGTCTAGCTAGCTCTCGAATCTTCTCCTTATGCTTTCTATCTCTCATTTTCTTCCTGCGCCTTCTAATATTTCTAGCGCGTACAAGTATCATGATTATTAAAAATAGAATTATGCATATTATAACCGTCATCATATTTGAAATATAAATATATGACGGCAGCCAGCCAACTTTGACATCTTCCTTGACAACGATGTCTACAGTGCCAGTAAGTTCATTTGCAACGTAGATTCGGTATTCTCCAACCTTATCACCTTCTTTTAGAGGTGCTTCCACATTGTTAAATATCACAGACTCAGTCTTTATAAGGGAGTCACTTCCTTCTGGCGGGATATATACGAAGCCTTTACTAGCGGTGTAGGCTTTCAGCCTAGTTTTTGCACCATGCTTAACCTTAACCCTGCCAACCTTGACATCCTTCTTGATTATGACTTTCTGAGTAGCCTTTTTAAATCCATAGTTTAGCAGCTTACTCGCATCAGCTGATGATTTTCCTTCCGCTTCATCGAACAGAACAACTACGAGGTTCATATCATTACGAGTTACGTAAGCCAGGAACACTTCTTTACCCTCAGGTTCTGTCAGCTTAGAGTATATTCCGCCCTTGAATCCTTTGTATGACTCGCTGCCAGACATGAAAGGATGTGTATTGGTAATCTTTTTGTCACCATTGCCACCTGTAACTTTAACGTTGTAGCTATTCTCGCTAGACATCCTCTTGATTGCACCGTACTGATACGCTGCTTTTGCGATTTTTGCTGTATCCTCAACTGTAGAGTACTGGTCTGTGTCGTACTCACCAGTTGAATTTGTATATCTCGTATTGACTAGTCCTAGCTGCTGAGCCTTTGAATTCATCTGGTCTACAAAATTCGCTTCCGAACCAGCTGAATAAATCGCCAAAGCCTTGGCAGACTCTGCATCGCCTGACATGAGCATTGTGTACATAAGGTCCTCGACCTTAACACTTGATCCTGATGGGAATGTATTTCCCGCTCCATAAATGTCGTCAGAAATCTGGACATTGTTCTTATATTCTTTATCATCGTGCATGTTGTCGATAACAACCATCGCAACCATTAACTGCACTGTGCTCCCCGGTTGGAGCTTTCTGTCTTTGCGCGAGGAGTATACCACCTCACTCGTAGACGCCGAAAGGACGACCGCCGATTCCGTCTCAATCTCTGGGGCAGCAATGGTGCTCGTCTTAGTTTTTGCTTTCTTCTTAGAAGCAGCAAAGCTTGTATTAATATTGATGGTGACCATCAATGATGACACCAGAAGCATCACCATGACGGTCACCAAATTTCTTACAAGACTTTTATTAATATTTTTTGAATTAACAATCTCGTTATTTGTTCTCATTCTCAAACTTTTCCATATAAGCAACGAGAGCCTCTACACCTTCCTTAGGCATAGCGTTATATGTACTTGCTCTCATTCCTCCAACTGTTCTGTAGCCAGCAAGGTTAATCATGCCCTGCTCCTTAGCTCCAGCGATGAACTTCTTATCGAGGTCAGGATCTCCAGTAACGAAAGTGATATTCATGAGAGATCTGTCTTCCTTTGCAACAGATGGCTTGAACATCTCGCTCTTATCTAGATATCCATACAGAAGATCAGCCTTCTCTACGTCTGCTTCGTGAGTAGCCTTAACTCCACCGTGGCTTAGGAGGTATTTGAACACTTCACCAGCCATATAGATTGGGTAGCATGGAGGTGTATTGTACATCGAGCCCTTCTTAGCGTGTGTTGCATAATCTAGGTAAACTGGAGTATTAGCAGGAGCCTTTCCTACTAGGTCCTTTCTAACGATTACAATAGTAACGCCAGCAGGAGCAACGTTCTTCTGAGCTCCAGCATAGATTAGACCGAACTTTGTAACATCTACTTCCTCAGAAAGAATGCAAGAAGACATGTCAGCAACTAGTACGTGTTCGCCTACATCTGGAACTTCGTTGCAGTGTGTTCCGAAGATTGTGTTGTTGTAGCAGATGTGAACATAGTCTACGTCAGGTCTGATATCCTCTGGTTTGAACTTAGGGATATATGAGTAGTTGTCCTCCTCAGAGCTTGCAAGAACCTTAACATCTCCGAACTTTGTAGCCTCTTCATAAGCTTTCTTAGCCCAGTTACCTGTAATCAGGTAGTCAGCCTTCTTGCTGCCAGTTAGCAGGTTGATTGGAACCATTGAAAACTGTAGAGTTCCACCACCCTGAAGGAATAGAACATAATAATCCTCAGGAATGTTCATAAGCTCTCTTAGGTTCTTCTCAGCATCCTCAATAATCTGCTTGTATTCTGCTGATCTGTGGCTCATCTCCATTACGGACTGACCAGTGCCTTCATAGTTGAGCATCTCTGATGCAGCTTTCTCAAGTACCTCTACAGGAAGAGTTGAGGGACCTGCAGAGAAGTTAAATACACGTTCATTTGTAGCCATTTAAATACCTCCAAATTTGTTTCAAACTTACATAAAAATTGTAGCACTTTCAACATTGAATGTAAAGAATAATAATGCTATACTTAATATCGTAAATAGTGCATTTTTCAACACTTGCGGCAGCATAAAAGCCGCATATCTCACGATGGATGGGCTATTAAGCGAATTATTATTTTCAACACTTTGACCACGCCACATAACCTTGGCGGCAAGTAGGAGGTACTTAAGAATGGATAAGTTTAATATCGGTACGCTCAACAACATTTCACAGGTAGGTCTTAGCAGACTTACAGACAGATATGAGTTGACAGAAGATATAGACACAGCACACGGAGTTGTCGTTCGTAGCTTCAAGATGCACGAGATGGATTTCTCCGACAATTTGATGGCTATCGGTAGAGCTGGTGCAGGAGTGAACAACATTCCTCTAGACAGATGTGCTGATGAAGGCATCGTAGTGTTTAATGCACCTGGAGCAAACTCCAATGCGGTTAAGGAGCTGGTTATTTCAGCTATGATTATGGGCGCAAGAAACATCTACGAAGGTGTTGCTTGGACTAATACTCTTGAAGTAGATGTTTCTGGACAGGTTGAAAAGGGCAAGAAGCAGTTCGCTGGAACTGAGATTTCCGGAAAGACTCTCGGAGTAATCGGTCTAGGTGCTATCGGAGCAAAGGTTGCTAATGCAGCTCACGCACTTGGCATGAACATCGTTGGAAACTCTGTAGTAGTTCACCCTATTCTCACAGCTCCATGCGAGATGTATGATGATATCGCCGAGATGGTTAAGGTTTGCGACTACATCACAATCCACGTTCCTTCACTACCTGACACTATCGGCATGATCAACAAGGAACTTATTGCCAACATGAAGGACGGAACCATTATCCTCAACTTTGCTAGACCTGACCTAGTTGTTATTGAAGATGTTCTTGCTGGAATTGAGTCTGGAAAGATTAGAAAGTACATGACTGACCTTCCAAGCGAAGAGCTAATCGGTAAAGCTGGTGTTATCGCAACTCCACATCTCGGAGCTTCCACGGCAGAGGCTGAAGAGAACTGTGCAGCTATGGCAGTTGATGAGCTTATGGATTACCTAGAGAAAGGGAACTATTAGAAACTCAGTTAATTTCCCTACTGTAGAGCTTCCTGCAAAGGAAGGCTTCAAGAAGGTTTGCATCCTGTTTAAGGGCGAGCTTGATGTTGAAGCTGCTGTAAAGGCTGCTTATGGAAGCGTTGACGACGTATGCGTTGGCAAGAGCCGCACAGAATACGGCGCTGCAATCGCTCTCGTTCCTGCTGATGCTTCTGGCGAGCTAGCTGGTGAAGGAATCCTCAAGGTTCGCGAGATTTAATAAATATAGCGCTCGGCTATTGGTTCGGTTTTGGCTAAATTATAGTGATAGAATCAATGTGATTGCGAGCGAACTCACGTAATAAAACAAACTGCTGGCAGATGCGTAACGCATTTGTCAGCAGTTTTAAATTCTTAATCAGATTAGCAATTATGATTACTTCCGTAAAAAACGCACAGCTGATTTTCTCGCTTTTTCGATTACTGTAGGTTCTTCACTTTGTACAGCGGATGAAGATATCCATCTTTTTCCAAATATGGTTTGCGCCGCTTCTACCATAATTCCACAAGCATATAAATCTTTTTCATTAGAAATGCCTTCGAGAAATGATAATTTAGTTCTTTCTTGTAGTTCTTCTCTTTTAACACGATGAAACATCATCTGCATAAGGCTTGATGCAGAACATGCTCGGCAAAGAGCATCTTCATCACAAAGCAGCTGATGCGTAAGCAATTCAATTTCCTTAGATGCCCCTATCCAACCAATAGAAATGATGACTTTACAACGAAGATTATCATCATTTGTATCTAAAAGTGAAAAAAGTATATCACAGGCTTTATCGCAAAATGATAGATAAAAGTCTCTATGCTTTTTTTGTGATAATACTTTTGCTAATAGATAAACTGTGTACACTTTTATTTTTTTATCTACATTTTCATCCAGTTTCCCAAATAAAAATACTATCCCTTCTCTATCATGTTTCTCAAAACCATTTTCAAGATACAGATTTAAATTCTGATCCCAATCTTTGTTAATAAGTTCATAGTGATATGCAATTTCATTACTTTCTGCTAAATCAGCTGCGAATTTTATCCTCATGCTGGAAGCAAAATTATTATTTTCCAAATCAAGATAAGCTTCTTCTAAATCTGCCCTTGTAAGGTTGCTACGACGAGTTCTTTCGTCATTTATACCCTTCTTTATTTTATTGATCGAGTCTGCCATTACAGCCCTTTCCTCTTGACCTTAAGAGCGCCTGACAATCGTCTCTGTGTATTCTATCACCTTATCAAGTCTAGTTACATAAAAACAAGGTTCCTAAAAATTAAGAACCTTTTCTAGAAAGCTGTATCTAAACCAAAATATTCACTGCATCAACGACCGTCTCAATCTTGATATCGCTCGCCCCTTCCTTATACTCACCATCGAGAGTCCATGGAACTTCAGGATCCATTTCGAATCTGACAGTCTTTGCACTATAGAAAGCGATATCTTTTGTATCGAGGTCGTTTGCAAGAAGCGACAACGCAATTGAGTTTACGTCAAGCAGATTTTTAGGTGACTTGATGAGCAAAATCTCCATTAATCCATCATTCATATCAACTCTAAACGAATCAAGCTTGAGCACACCACCCACCGATGTCGCATTACATACGGCACCGAACACTAGGTCCTCTTCAATCACTCGTTCACTTGGCATGCCCTCGTCAGTGATTACTTTTACATGCTGAGCTTTGATGTTAACGATATCCTTGATTCCCTGTAATACATACGCGGTATGTCCAAAAATATTTTTGATATTCTGCGGAACTGAATACGAAGCGCTCGTAAAAGCTCCAAAAGAAGCCACATACGAGAAGTGCTGACCGTTGAATGAACCCACGTCAAGCGTTATCGCCTCGCCGTGCGCTATAGCATTTGCAGCTTCGATAGTATTCTTAGATAGTCCGATGCTTGCACCAAAATCATTTGTGCTACCAGCAGGAATATATCCTATTTTACACTTTGCACCTACCGAAATAACACCGTCTATCATCTCATTGTATGTGCCATCTCCACCTGCACAAGCAACTACATCGTACTCATTAGCATATTGATGCGCAAAATCTCTTGCATCACCTGACTTAGTTGTCATCAAAACGGTGGTTAAATACCCAGAATCAGAAAATATCTGGAGTATTTCACTTAGGTGCTTGCTAGCTTGCATAGTACCTGCACGCGGATTGAGAATGAATAGCAGTTTTTTTCTCTCAGTATTTGCTTCGACATTAGTTTCGATATTCTTCAGTTCTTCCATATATTTACCTCAAGTTTTCCTGAGACAGATGCCAACCAGGCATCGATATTTATCAGATATATTAAGTCATGCCTTGTACGCTATAATTTTCGATGCGCTTTTTTCTGCTTTTCTCTACGAAGCTCCTCTTCGTAACCCTTTACAAATTTGCGGCTCAATTTAACGGCGATAGTCTCGATCTCAGTGCCGTAATTTTCGTCTCCGGATACAAAATATCTCTTAGACTTTTCTTCACCGAGTAAGCTCGACTGCTTCTCAATATACTCGACCATTCTGTCATGACTCAGTCTGTCTCGCTTCATAATCTCATCCCAGGCTTTGTTGAACATCATTCCAATACAAAGTATCCATGAAATTATATAGAACCAGAGCATGAGTGCGACGATAGATGCAAAGGCACCGTAGAGGATGTCATAGTTTACAGAGTAGTTTATATACTTCGCATAAATAGTTGTGGCAACCAATATGCCAAACGATGAGAACACAGCTCCGGGCAGTATCGCTCTAAGCGGAACTCTTACGAGAGGCAAAATGTAGTAATTCAGTGTAATCATAGCAAAATACGAAACGGCAGCAATCGGCAATTTCATTGCAATTAGTGCCCTAGCAAGTATTCCACCATTGAACAGCTTATAGAAAATCTCTTCACCATACACGAATACCACTAGTGCAAAAGCAATGGCAAAAATCGTGATAGCCGCAGTCGGAACAGCCTTAAGCCTCTCCGTGAAGAAGTTGAATTTGTAAGCGCCTTCCGTGAGAGTGTAGCTCGTTAGCCTCGACAGCGAGAACTCTAGTGCAGAAGCGGCCCACAATGCAAGGAAAATCATGACTGCATTACCCAGCCTCACAGATGATGCCGAGAATAGGCCTACGACGAAGTTGCTCAGCTGAGAGTCCACATTGTGATCAAGCCAATTCTTTATGATATCTAAAGATAAGTCAAAAACTCCTAGCACCTGCGAAAGTACTATGAGTGTAGGTACACTGGCCATGAAGAAGTAATAGGCAATCTGAGCGGCGAATCCCGCATAATACTGATCATCGAATTGCCTAAATATGTGAAAGCCTATCCTAACGAGGTTATCAATATTAAACGAACTTTCTGTTTCTTCGCACCCTCAATATTTAAATTTGAATTGTTATTTATCTCTTTGCTCACTGATAAGTTCCTCTAGCTTTAGAAGCGACTTAGCTCTATGGCTAATTCTGTTCTTGAGCTCTGAAGGTAGTTCCCCAAAAGTCTTGTCATAGCCTTCTGGAATAAAGAGCGGATCGTATCCAAAGCCGTTCTCACCTTTCATCTCCTCAGCAATAGTACCTTCGCACTCACCACGAGCAACGAGCTTGGTACCATCTGGATAGATAAGTGTTATAACCGATATAAAGCGAGCTCCCCTCTCTTCAGCAGGTATTCCCTCCATCAGTTGAAGAAGCTTTATATTGTTATCATGCGGTGTACAGCCTTCGCCAGCAAATCTTGCTGAATATACGCCCGGTTTACCTCCAATGCAATCAACAGCGATACCACTATCATCTGCAACAACAATTCCATCACATTGATTAGCGATAGCCGCAGCTTTAATATACGAATTCTCTTCGAAGGTAGTACCTGTCTCTTCGATTTCGTCCTTTGGCAGCCCCATCTCATCACGAGAAATTACATCCATACCGAACTTAGAGAAAATCTCTCGCATCTCGCTAATCTTTCCCGCGTTCTGCGTTGCCAAAATAACCTTGTCCATTAATATCTCCTTATCAATACCCATTTTTTGAAATAAACATGCCTGAATCTGTTCAGAAATGTAATCAATCCCCATAATCTCAAAAATTCATAGTAATTATACCATATGAAATTGCTCATTTTTGCATTTTATCTTGCTTTACAAATAAAACACACGAAGATTTGGTGAACATCAAATTCTTTGTTATCATATAAAAGTTATAAGAGAGAGGACAATCATATTTATGCAAGTAATAGCGTCAAAAGTACTAGTTATTTTTCTTTACATTGCCGTAGGTTTTGTTGCAAACAAACTACGCGTACTAGGGACTGATGCAGTCGATCACCTGATAGCACTCGTACTGAACATCACTACTCCCTGCCTTCTTATTTATTCAATATGCGGTCAGACTATATCCGCAGACACGTTTTCTAACACAATAATAATTATATTTCTTTCATTGGTGATGTTCGCTGGTTTTGGCGCAATTTCAGTTAAGATAACTAGATTATTTCACAAGAAAAGCGTGGAACAACAGAATGTTTTATCAGTTGCCATGGTCACGAGTAACTCTGGATTTATGGGATTCCCTATAGCTCACTCTGTATTTGGGCATGTAGTTCTTTACTATTCCGTAATTCAGAACATCGCCTGCAACCTTTACCTTTTTACAGGTTGTATGATTCAGCTCAGCTTAGGGGGCGGAGAGAAACAATCCAGTAAATCTAAAACATTAAACAAAGAGACAATCATCAAGCCGTTCAAAAACGTAGTGACAATCGTCTCAATATGTTCAGTATTAATTCTATTTGCAGGTATCAGAATCCCGCATCCTGCTATGGACTTCCTAGCAACTATCGGAGAAGCGACCGTTCCAATATCGATGATTATTATTGGCATTCAACTAGGGGAATGCAAGTTCAAGGAATTAATTACAGATAAAGAGCTCATCATTTCAAGCCTCGTCTGTCTAATTCTTGAGCCAGCACTTTCCATACTAATCGTTTATTTTATGCCGCTGAGCGATATCATAAAGCTTACAATCGCACTTTCATTTACCTACCCTAGCGCCGTACTCAGTGTAGCTCTAGCCGCAGGTGAACACAAAGATACTAAGCTTATGTCAGAAGCCGTAGCTATGTCTACGATGCTATCAATGATAACACTTCCAATATGGATTATGATTATCAGTCACCTATTCTGATACACGCTCGATACCGAGTTCTTCTTCTGCAACCTTTAACATGAGTGCGCACTCAATTCTCTTCTTGTGAAGCTCACAGCCGAAGTCATAGACCTTATTGATGTCTCCGTTTGTGTGAAAATTATTAGCCGCACAGCCACCAGAGCAGTACAGTTTAGCGAAACAGCTGCGACACTTGTCTCTGGTGTAAAGGTTGTTATTGTGTCTAAAACCATCAATTATTTCACGATTCTGAATTCCATCATAGACATTTCCAACCTTATAATCATCGTCTCCAACGAACTGGTGACATGGATAAAGATCTCCTGAAGGTGTAACCGCAAGGTACTCAGTCCCTACACCGCATCCACTTACACGCTTATAGATGCACGGTCCTCCAGTCAAATCAACTGTATAATGGTAGAAGTTAAACCCTTCGCCACGTTTCTCTCGTTCTAGCATCTCAATAGCAAGCTTCTCGTACTGTTCCTTAAGGATAGCCAGATCTTCATCGTGAAGCGCATAGTCTGTATTCGCATCACTCACAACAGGCTCAATACTAGTCTCTTTAAATCCTAAATCCGCCATTGCAAGTACATCTGCTGCAAAATCCTTATTATGCGCAGTGTAGGTTCCTCGCATATAGTACTGCTTCTGACCTCTATCGTCTGCAAGCATCTTGAATTTCTCAATAATCTTATCGTAAGTACCCTTACCATCCTTGCTAGTACGCATAAAATCGTGAGTCTTTCGGCGACCATCCATACTCAGAACGACATTACTACACTCCCTATCCGCAAATTCGATAACCTCATCATCGATTAGTACGCCATTAGTAGTAAGTGTAAAATTAAAGCGTTTATTGTGCTTCTTTTCAAGCTCTCTGCCGTAAGCAACGAGTTCCTTACACACATCCCAATTGAGAAGTGGCTCACCACCAAAGAAGTCTACCTCAAGATTTTTACGGCTTCCGGAATTCTGAACCAGGAAGTCAAGAGCTTGCTTTCCAACTTCAAGGGACATTATTCCTGCCTTGCCGCTGTATTCACCTTTGCCTGCAAAACAGTATTTACAGTCCATATTGCATCCGTGAGCTACGTGAAGGCAGATTGCCTTAAGCACTGACTGCTTGGCCTTGAGCTCTCCCGCAATTTTCTCAAAAGGATCATCGGAAAAAAGCAGTTTCTCAGACTTTAGTTCCTCGATATCTGAAAGTGTTTCATCGATGTCACTGTCCGTAACTTCGTTGTATTTAGCCTTTATCTCGGACGCAATCTCATCTCTAGTTAGACCTTTATCGTAGAGGTCGATGATATCATACGCTACTTCATCTACTGAGTGAACAGCTCCGCTGTTCACGTCCATAACTATGTTATATCCGTTTAGTTTATACTGATGTATCATTTATTCTTGTACCATACCTTATAAAAATCATTTTTGTTAATCAGTCGGAGTAGCAAAAACAATAAAAAAGCGCTGCAATAAGCAGCGCCTTCAGTTACTATTTGTTCTTAGCCTGCTCGCAATGCTGGTTAGCAACACTGCATGAAGTCTTACTTGCGGACTGGCAAGATGTCTGGCACTCACCGCATCCACCAGAAAGAGTTGATTTAGCCATATTTCTTGTTGAAATTGTCTTGATTCTGCTCATTACGTTATCCTCCTAATTACTCGTTATAGAATATCAAATACGTTTAAACCTGTCAATCCTGACGTTGTTATTTGCGCTCCAGAATCACATTGATTCTATCTATCTTGACTTTCAGATTCTGCCTTGAGTTCAGCATCTGCATCCAGCTCTAGTGCCGCCTCAGACTTCGACTCAAGTTCATCCAAGGCTTTTATCAGCTCAACGGCATCTATTGCACCCGTTGCGCAAAGCCTTTTCGATGGCTGCAATGGTATTATCTGAATTTTCAGACACGAGAGACTCAAGTAAATCATCGTTGTCTTCATCTTCTTCAGTCTCGTTAACCTCTACCTCTTCGGCATCATATTCAGATTCTTCTAATTCAGTCTCTTCAGGTCCCTCGACTAGTTCAGGCTCCTCAGATACAGTAGCTTCAGGTTCTTCAACTACTTCAGTCTCATCAGATTCAGTAGTTTCTGGTTCTTCTGCATCTATAGATTTCTCCAGTTCTGCAGGCTCTACCGTCTCTATAACCTCTTCAAGATTGTTTTCCTGTGCAGTTTCTACAGTTTCTGTAAGTTCATTTACCTCTTCAGATACAGTAGCTTCTTCAGCGACTGTTTCTTTAACTTCCGCCATAGCTTCTGGTACTACCGGAGCAGCTTCAGACATCTCAGTTGTTACTGGAGTAGCTGGGACTTCTTGAGTTACTGGAGTCGTTGATTCAGCCTCCACTTCAGGCTCCTCATATGCTACACGTGTCTCAGCATCTGCATCGGTCTCTGGCTTAATAACTCTTTTATCAGCAGTAATTTCATAATTGAAAACAGCCTCAGTCTTCATACTACGGTTAAGTATTCTGATTCTATCAGCCATCTTACCGTCACCAGTCGCATTTACCGGTATCTTTATAGATACGCCTGCTTCAATCTCATATATCTCCTGCTGTCCATTGCTTGGAGGTAAATCCCAGTCCTTAGTCACAGGATTGAATGATCTGTGTAAGAAGCGAACTCTTCCTCTAGTAACGTCGATGTGATATATAACATCTCCCTTAACACTTGGAATTAAGCACTCGCTCTGCTTAAGGCTAAGCTGACCACGAAGAGCAACCGTCCCCTTGGCTCTCTTATAAATAGCACCTCTATAGCTCTCGATCTTCTTGGTCTCAGTCTCCTTGACAATCATAACGTCACACTGAGCATGGCGAATAATATATGATGCTGTGAGGCCGATTGTACTTCCCGCACCAGGCTTTGTGGACTTAGTCATTACAATCATCTCAACACCATATTCTTTGGCCGCCTCGATAACTCTCGCCCCAGCACGGCCAATTGCCGATCTAGTGATGACGCTATATTTATCTATTGACTTGGCAATAGTCTTAAGCTTTTTGTCGAGTTCCTCTCGAATCTCAGATTCCTCTCCGAGCGAGAGTGCATATCCGGTATTTTCACGCACCATAACAAGCACAACCTCAAACGCCTTTGGCGAAAACGTGGTTTTGAGCTGTTCTAGCGCTATTAAACTCCTAGGTGAACCATCAACTGGTACAAGGATTCTCTTCATCAAATCACCCTTACTACTTTCTATCAGTCCATTAATATGGCATTTAAATATACAAATTTATTATACATTTTAGAGATAGCAAAATCAAACGAACGGGTGGCGAAATACTATTTTAGCCACTTGTTTTTGGTCATAATCATCTCCTGAATAGCCATATACAGCAGCAAATATTCATCGTCAAAGCTGCATATTAAACTATTTTCAGTGAGTACATCCTCTTCAAAGGCAATTTTCGCATTACCAGCAATTGCTGCCTTTCTCACTCCGTCGATCGTTATGATATAGTTGCAACTCAAGTTAGCCTTACGAACTGCACGAAGCCTTTTACATATACATGGCCATAGCTCGTCTCAAGATAGTATGAGTCGCTGTCACTTTCGGTATCCCTGTAAAGAGTTCCGAATTCTTCGCCTGACATCAAGAACTTAAAGCCATTCTTCTCAGCTTTTGCTGAGCCCGTAACCTGTGCCAGCACCTCACCAGCCTCCTCAATTGCCTCATCACCATCTGGTATATCGTAAATCTTCACATCGAGCGGCTCATTTATAGTCCTAACATATGTATACTCATTGTCGTCAAAATCTCTGTACAGACAGTCCGTACTGTTTGCATAAAAAAACTTATACTTATCAAGCACTTTTAGATCAGCTGTTTCTCCGCTCTTAACCTGCTTAACGACTTCCGTTAGGTCATCCACTAAAATAGCACTCATAAGCTTCCAGCTCGCAAAATGCGAGTATGATTTCGGATTTACAGACATGCTTTTGGTATCAAGAAGTCCTTTAAAATGAGCTTCACTATTCTCATCTCTCACGAGGCGCGCGAGCTCTGTGCTGCTCTTGATCAAGATATTATTCTTTTTGTCTTTATAAATCGTTATAAAGTCTTTGAATGGACTTGGGCCGAAGTTAATCGCACTCTCATCCATATAAATGTTCTTACCCATCCATGGGAGTCCGAGACATGTCTCTAACTTGCTGATTCTCTCATATAAGTGCTCGATAGTTATGTCTTCACAACCTTCGACAATTTTGTCGTATATGTTGCGATCGTTATAGTGCTTTCCGCCAGTTGTAAGCCATATAGCCACAGCTAAACCGACGAAAATTCCACCTAAAATAAATTTACCAACAGTCAGTCCCATTATTCCCATCACTAGGCACAGAACCATAAACAGTCTGAAAAGTTTGTCTCCGTTCATACTAATTCCTTATAAATGTGATGCAGGTCCCCCTGCATCACTCACACATAACGCAATATCTTACTTTTACCAATATTTATTCAATACTATCGATTAGTTTTTCTTTCTTGTTCATGATATGGCTATATCTTCTGAGTGCAACCATAGCATTTACAGCCTGTTCAGGTGTCGAGTACGCAGGGATTCCCTTGTCTCTGAGCTTCATGATAGCCTCTCTGCACTCGTTTCCGCCCTGGCATTCCATGATAAATGGCTTGCCGAGATTCTTGTACTGTCTGTAGATGTTAATTACAGTTTCAGTAATCGCCTCAACATCAGTTACCGCAGTTGGGCAAACAGAAATTAAAATTCCATCTACGTTTTCATCTCTATATGCTGTCTTTAGTGCACCACCGTACATATCGGAAGTAGCTGTTCCACTGATATCAACAGGGTTTAGCGGCGAGCCAAATGCAGGCATATATTTTCTGATGTTATCTCTTAGTTCCGGTGAAATATCCCTGAGTTCCTTGAGCGGCATGCCAAGTCTCTCAAAATGATCTGCAGCTAGAAGTCCCGCTCCACCGCCATTAGTGATTATTACCACGTTATCTCCTCTTAGAGGCGGGCAGTTACCGAGAGCGAGTGAGGTATCTAGGAACTCCTGCCACGTCTTCTCACGGAGCACTCCAGATTCCTCAAACAGCTTGTTGTATTCGTCATTAGAGTGACCTTTATTCTCCGATGCAGTGTGTGCAAAAGCAGCCTTTACACCGATTTCAGAAGATCCGACTTTGATAGCTGTAATTGGCTTCTCGCACTCTAGGCAAGCCTTCTTGAATGCCTCTGGGCTGTCTAGAGCTTCTATATACACCGCAATACACCTTGTGTTTGGCTCTTGATCTGCATACTTTATGAGCTCACAGAAGTCAACATCCGCCTTGTTACCAAGTCCTACGAACATGCTGATACCAAAGTGATTGAGCTGAGAAGATCCAAGCGCTGCCAGTAGGTTTGAACCCGACTGCGAGATAAGTGCAACTGGTCCCTTATTAGGTAGATAAGGAATAAATCCACAGTTGAAATCGTGATACGGAGTTCCGATCCCTACGAGGTTAGGTCCTATTAGCGGTAGCTCGTTCTCACGGCAGTACTCGGTAATGTCATTTTGCAGCTCACCGTTTCCAACCTCCTTGAAACCTGAGGAAGAAACTACTGCTATCTTAACCTTCTTTGCAACACAATCCTTAAGTGCATCAAATACGCCTGTAGCCGGCAGAGATATGAACGCTAGGTCAACATCACCAGGAACATCCTTGATGTTCTGGAAAGCAGGGATACCTGCTACTTCTGTGGCATTAATATTGATAGGATAAAGTTCTCCTTCGTAGCCACACTTTCTGAGTCCCTGAATTACTTTGAATCCAACCTTTGTCTCGTTACGGCTAGCCCCGATTACTGCGATAGAGTTAGGCTTGAACGCATACTCTAATCTGTCAACAACGTATTGTCTTGCTTCTTTTACTTCCATGATTTAATAATCTCCTTATACTTCGATATCAATTTTACAAGTGCGCTGTCTTATCACTCAGTTAAATCGAGGCGCAAAGTCTTGAAATATACTCGGCAATAAATGGCAGCATATAGTTAGTTTGATTATTTAAAGTTTTATAGTTTTGCCATGTAACTCAGCGTTCTTATCAGCTGGCATACGTAGCTCATTTCGTTATCGTACCACGAAACTACTCTGACCTCATAGATGTGCGTTCCACACTTCTGAGCGAGCGTCTGGGTTGCGTCGAATAGCGATCCATAGCTCATACCGATTACGTCAGTTGAAACGATTTCATCTTCGTTGTAACCGAATGAGATGTCCTGAGCAGCTTTCATAGCCGCATTGATCCCTTCAACAGTTACTGAATCTGTCTCATCTTGAGCGTCGCGTCGAGAATCGTTATCGAACCAGTGGCAACTGGAACTCTCTGCGCCGAGCCGATAAGCTTGCCTGCAAGCTCTGGAATTACATTTCCAATTGCCTGTGCAGCTCCTGTCGAAGTTGGAACGATATTAATCGCCGCAGCCCTCGACCTTCTGAACTTCGAACCCTTGTCAGGTGCATCGAGAATTTTCTGGTTACCTGTGTAGGCGTGAATCGTCGTCATAAATCCAGTACGGAGCTCTCTATAATCAGCGAGAGCCTTTGCCATTGGTGCAAGGCAGTTCGTCGTACAAGATGCTCCTGATACGATTTTGTCTTCGGCCGTCAGAGTCTCGTGATTAACTCCATATACGATAGTCTTGAGTTCATTGCCTGCTGGCGCTGATATAAGAACCTTCTTGGCTCCTGCATCGATGTGAGACTGTGACTTATCCTTAGAAGCATAGAACCCTGTACACTCTAGTACTACATCGATATCCAGCTCTCTCCATGGCAGATTGCGAGCATCGGACTCCTTGTAAATAGTAATTTTCTTACCATCTACCGTAATCGACTCATCGTCATTCTCTACTATATGACCAAGGTACGACCCCTGTACACTGTCATATTTGAGCAGGTAAGCTAACATATCTGGGGAAGTCAAATCATTGATTGCAACAACCTCAAAGTCGTCCATCTCCATAACACGTCTGAACGCCAACCTACCTATACGACCAAATCCATTAATAGCTAATCTAATCATATGTAGTCCCCCCCTTACCTTTTTATTAAATTTTGTGCTTATCTATTCAAACGGGAACTTGAAATCCATACCGAGCGAATCACGAACTTCGATAAACTCACGCTGTACGTCCTCTCCCATTGGAACACCTTTGTCTTTGCGGAACTCTTTTACATCCCACTCCTTCTCACCAGCAGTGTAAATTCTATCCTGTCCAGGAGCTTTCTGGGATGCCCTTAGTGCTCTCAAAATATCTCCAGCGGTCTTCTCGCAAACTTCTCTACCGATCATAGCTTCCGGATCAATTACGATGAAGAAATGACCGAGATGATATGGTCTAAGCTCTCCATTCTCGTCGAAGCATGTAAGGTTCTTGAGGAACATGCCACCCGATAGAGCTGCCGACAATAGCTCAACGGCTGTTGCATAGCTATAGCCCTTATAACCGCCGAGCTCCTCGCCAATTCCACCAAGTGGTGCAAGCGCAGCCTCTCTAGTGTTCAGAGCCTCGAGGATATAAGATGTATCTGTTAGAGCTGATCCATCTCTTCCTATCACCATTCCTGCTGGAGTATCCTTTCCGATACGCTCATAGAACTCGAGCTTTCCTCTCTGTGTGATTGAAGTCGCACAGTCGATGAGGAATGGATATCCTTCATCTGTAGGAATTCCGATTGTGAGTGGATTTGTTCCGAGCATATTTTCAACACCGAAAGTAGGTGCAATAGAAGGTCTTGCGTTAGTACCTGTGATACCAATCATGCCCTCATCTGTCGCCATTGATGTCCAGTATCCAGCGATTCCATAATGCGAAGAATTACGAACAGCAACACAAGCAGTTCCATATTTCCTTGCCTTTTCAATAGCCATATCCATAGCCATCTTGCTGGCTACCATGCCCATACCATCGTTAGCATCGAGCACTGCAGTCGTTGGAGATTCTCTGATAATATCTACTTCTGTGACAGGCTTTAAGATGCCCTTATTGATACGGTCAACATAGATTGGCTTGAATCTATTTACTCCGTGGCTCTCAATACCTCTTCTGTCACTCTCCATGAGAACTTCTGCACATATTTCAGCATCAGCCTCGGGAACTCCGAGCTCTGTAAAAGCTTTTACCATGAAATCCTGTACAACATCCCAAGCTATATACGGACGAGTTTCTTTATCCATTAAGCACCTCCACAACGAATAAAACATACTGCAATATATTGTGAATCAGCCGATAATCATGCGATAACGATCTGAATTCATTCTAAAAAATAATAAAAGCGGATGTGGTCTTTACTTTCTGTCCCAGCCCTTGTAGTCTCCACGCTCCGTTACTGTCCTGTAACCGATTTTAGCCAGCCTATCATCAAGTAGCTTACGTCCTTCCGCCGCCTTATCTTTGACGCCTACCTTGCCCTCGTATAACAGGTACTTATTTCTTGCACTATCTGGTGAAAGACTTGGCATTATTACGTTTGCACCTGCCAGAATACCCTTCTCACGCCCCGTACTATCAATGGTACCAAGCGCAGTAGTCGCTGGCAGCAGCGCCTTTGGAAACATAATTCTCAGAATGCTCAAGCAGAATAATGTAAGTTCGAGTGTTCCATCTTCCTCGTCTCGAAAAGGCGTATCCTTGTGGTGTATAAATGGACCAATGCCTATCATATGAGGATTTAGCTTCTTAAGATACTCGAAGTCGCTCGCCATCGTGTCATAAGTCTGTCCTGGCGAACCAACCATAAAGCCAGCTCCGATTTGAAAACCAACATCCCTTAATGTCTCAAGACATCGCATGCGGTTCTCAAGAGATAGCGGCTCTGGATGAAGTTTTCTGTAATGCTCTTCATCTGCCGTCTCATGCCTGAGCAAGAATCTATCTGCCCCAGCTGCGTAAAAACGCTCATAGCTCTCACGCTCTTTCTCTCCTACCGATAGTGTTAGTGCGCAATCTGGGTACTTCGACTTAATGGACGAGATAATTTCACACATCATATCGTCACAGAAGTATGGGTCCTCTCCTCCTTGCAGTACGAACGTCCTGAGACCAATCTGATAGCCTATCTCACAGCACTGCAAAATTTCTTCAGGCGACAGTCTATATCTCTCAACATTGTCGTTACTCTTCCTGATACCGCAGTAGTAGCAGTCGTTTTTACACGTATTCGAATACTCTATTAGGCCTCTTAAAAATATATCGTGACCGTAGTTAGCTGTAGCGATTTCCTGCGCGGTACTGCGTAGAAACTCACGAACTTCGTCATCTCTATTTGCAAGAAGCTCTATATATTCTTCGTGTGACAAAAGCCCTTTGAGAGCGAGCTTTTTAGCCAGTCGCATAACTTCAGTCATATGCCTAATCCCCCACTAGATATTGTAACACAATGAGATATTATGACAACAAAAGAAAATCCATGATTTTTTGGACGTTTGCACAAACAATAGTTGACACATATAAACAGTTAGGCTAAAATCAAATTCAATTGCATGCAACAAGATGACTTCATAGGAAATTGCATGCAGTATCTGCACAACTGGGAGGAAAACTGATGGATAAGTACGATAGCCTAAAGCTAGAAAATCAACTATGCTTTCCGCTGTACGCATGCTCTAAGGAGATAACTCGCAGATATAAGCCATTTCTGAGCAAGCTGGATCTCACATACACTCAGTACATCACCATGATGGTACTGTGGGAGACTCGTGAACTAAGTGTTAAGGAACTTGGAGACAAGCTTTTCCTTGATTCTGGAACGCTTACTCCACTTCTCAAGAAGCTTGAATCTAAAGGTTATCTGACTAGAAACCGTTCTGTAAAGGACGAACGAAATCTCATTATTAAGATTACAGATCAGGGAATGGCTCTTCGTGAAGAAGCACTCTCTGTACCACAGGAGATTCGTTCATGCGTTAGTCTAACTGACGACGAAGCTGCAGCGCTGTTTAAGCTGCTTCATAGTTTTATGAACACAATTGAACAGTAAGAGCTAGTTTAGGCAATTACATTGAACAAACATCAAAGAAAACAGGCAGGAGCATATGCTCCTGCCTATTTTCGTATTCAGCTACTTCACAGGCATAACTAAATTTATTAGCATAGCCTTTAAACGGCGACTTTCTGCTTTCACTTTATTCGGGCAAGCTCTACTTGATATTTGCATTCTTAGCAGCTACTAATCCTTTTCTGTAAAGAGACTTAAGCTTGTCTATATCTCTAGTCAGGGTCTTGAGTTTTCCAATGCTATCTGGCGCAATTATCGTAGCTACACCTTCTTCTTCAAGCTTCTTAATGGCGTCTAGCTGAGCATTATAAACCTCTGCTCTATGCTCGAGTAACTCCGCCGCCTTAGGATACTGCCTTGCCAATACCTGAGCCATCCTCCTATCTCTGTTATCTACGCGATAACCATCCTTAGGTCTAGTCAAAATAATTACTAGTTCGTCACAGCCATCATTAAGCGCCTTCTGATACGGAATCGGATCTGCAATTCCGCCATCAAAATATTCCACCCCATCTATCTCATACGGCTTATTAACCACCGGTACACAGCTCGACGCATTGATAGGTGCATAGTTGTTGATGCTCATATCCTCCTTAGTAAAATACTTAGTCTCACCAGTTTCCGCCACAGCTGCAACTATGATGAAATCAGCAGGATTAGCTTTGAGCTTCTCAAAGTCTAGCGGATATTCACCATTTGTGTTTGAAAGCTCTTCTGATACATAGTTTAGGTCAACATATGAGCCGGTCTTAAAATAATTATTAAAGCTCATGTACTCCTTACGCATAGTGTATTCTGTGTAAAATTCATAATTTCTGTGCTGCTGCCCTGCAAGAAATGAAGATATATTGGCGCAGCCTGCCGACACCCCGTAGCACTTGTCAAAAGTTACTCCGTGCTCTAGAAAGTAGTCAAAAACTCCTGCTCCAAATATATCGCGCATTCCACCGCCAACATCAATAACAGCTCTCATCCATTACCTCCTCTATGTCAATATATAATTTCTTATTTTATAAGTTTGTCAGTTTCAATCTGTAAATCATCCCTGATTGCTAACTCAGAACCTTGAATATCAACAACAGTAACGTTACAGTTGCCGACACGCTCAGCCCATAGGTCATGAAGCTCCATATCTCTCATATAGATAAGCATCATGTGAATTGCAGTTCCATGGGTTACAGCCAGAATATTGCCCTCGCTGTTCTCTTCTCTAATCCTTTTGAGAAAACGCTTAATACGAAACTTTAGCATCTCGAGCGATTCACCACCTTCTGGCGGCAGGTATGACTCTGGCGACAGAAAAATATTCCCCGTTTCTCCCTGTAGTTCATCGTACTTTCGCCCTTCGTTTATCCCGAAGTCAATCTCAGTTAGATCCTCATCTATTATGAACTTATCTCGAGTCATCCCAGTTGCGATTTCTCCAGTCTTAATCGCCCTCTCAAGCGGACTACAGTATATTTTATCGAACTTTATGCCACGCTCACTAAGTAGCTCAGAAACCTTCTCAGACTGAGCGATTCCAACATCGTTAAGTTCAGTCTGCATGCGCCCTTGAAAGCGCTTTTCGCTGTTAAGATTGGTCTGGCCGTGTCTTAGAATATATAGTCGCATAATGAATTTACCTTTCTATTTACATCTTACTATTTTTTGCGGTGAAAATACTCTTTAACACCATCCACGAGATGCTCAAGTTCATTTAAGCCTGGAAGCAGATGCTTATCGTGCAGTTTCTCGCGAAGCTTATCTTTATCCGCACCTTCTTTACGAACCTTCATGATTCTCTCCCAGAGTTCTGGGTAGTTTTGCTGATAATCTCTCTGTGGCGAGCTCTTTCCTCCGCAAATGCTTCATACGCATCTGGGAATCTGTTCTTAAACTGCTCTTCACGAATCATTCTCGTCCTGATAATCTCATCCAGTTCATCGGAATTTCTATCGTTAATCTTGGAGTCAAGCTTTGCATGATATAGCAAAATCTTCTCACGCACGCGCTGGAATTTATCGAGTTCAATCTTCCCAAGCTCAAGAAGATGCGCAAGCTGAAACTCAAGGAAGTCAAGGAATTTCTCTTCATCAATTTCGCTCCAGTTGCTGCCAAGTGCATTTAGCTCCGCTTCACGGATCATATCTTCATCGACTTCTTCAAGGCTGATTAGCTTATCCGCAAGCGAATTTGCAACCTCTTCCATCCTAGCTCCCGCCTGGTCTCCATACGCCCATTCAAACTCCGCAATCTGCGATCTGCCAGCAGAACCGCTGATAGGGATGTAGCATACATCGTCTTCGCAGTCACCGAGTTCATACGGCTTAGTTATCCCTACGGATTTAAGAGCCTGATATATGTGTGGCACTATAGCGTAGTCCTTAAACATCTGGTCTGCTCCAAACGCACGAAGCTGATCGTTGAGGTTACCGGAGTGCTCAGTCATAAATAACTTAATTCCTCGTTCTTTATACTTGTTATAAAGTATCATCAAGCGCTCTACCGCTGTAACATCAATGCTTGTGATACCACTAGCTTCAATGATAACAGCTTTCATATCGTCAGTTACGAGACCATCAATTTCATCTTTGATAGTATTTGCATTAGCAAAGAACAGCGCTCCGCCAAATCGATATATCAAAGCACCCTTAATTTCACGAGTGCCCGTAGTTCTATCGATAGGATAGAACTGATCTTTTTCAGGAATGTACCCTAGTCTGCTTCTCGGAGGATTCGATGCTCTGATTATTACCGTCACAAAGGACAGGATAATTCCGAACAGTACACCGTAGATAGTTCCTAGAATCAGAACTGCGAACATAACCACATAGAATATCTTCCACTCAGTTCTGTCAACCTTGCGGAGCTTAGCAGCCAGGTCAAACTCCGTACTGCTCACGAGTGCGGAAATTACTATCGCTGTTAGCACTGGGACTGGTAGCATGTGTATAAAATCCGTACCAAAGAGCAGTATTATCATCATAGTTGCTGCCGCAGATATCGACATCACCTGAGATTTCACTCCGAACTGGTCGGCAATATTACTTCTCGAAATACTTCCATTTGCAGGACAGCAGCCAACGAGTCCGCCTGCGAGATTGCTCATCGCATAAGCAAGAATCTCCCTGTTGTTGTCTATCTTATCGTCATACTTAAGTGCAAAATTATTGGTCGCCAGCAGTGTTTCAGAGATGATAACAATAGCGATGACAAGCGTCTGTAGCATCATCGTTCTAACATTTCCGTAAGCTAGCGTAACATCTGGTATTACTAATGCTGGCAGCCCTGACTTTATCTCTGGAAGAAGCTTAACCCCATATCTCTCTAAATCCATCATATAGGTGAGTCCTGCTCCTACGAACATCATTACAGCACTCATCGGAACAGCGGGGATTAATTTCTTGGATCCTAAAATTATGACAATAGTCCCAATACCCAAAATCAGCGACGGGATATGAATTCCCGCACCAGCAGATTTATAAATGTGCATAAGAAGTTCGTGCAGCTCTCCTCTTCCCGAGTCACCTCCATAAAGCTTTGGAATCTGCATCAGTATAATCGTGCAGCATATACCAGTTATAAATCCACCCATAACTGGTGACGAGATGAACTTCACCAATCTGCCTAGACCGACTATGCGAGCAATCAGTATCCACGCTGCCGTAAAGAGTGTAATCACAGGGATGATTCGCACCGCCTCTTCCGATTGATAAGCGATGCCCATAGAGTAAAGCATCCCACCAACTAACGCCGCAGGTGCAGCATCGACACCAAAGACGAACCTAGGTGAGCTAGTGATAAGTCCGTATACCAATATAGGTAGCAGTGAACCATATAGTCCATAAATCGGTGGAAGCCCCGCAACGAGTGCGTACCCGATAGAAATCGGAATAGAAACTAGTGCGACGATGATTCCAGCAGGAATATCTTTTTTCAAAAACTGTAAATTATACCCTCTTAGTGACATCTGTCTCCTCTGTTACGCGGGTCTCATCAAAAAGACCACACTACTTCATCCTAAACTTAATGTGTATTATACATTAATTGCGTGTTAAAATTATGATATGAAAAGAATTAGATTAGGATTATCGGGTATAGAGGTTTCAGCGGTCGGTATGGGAACGCTCACCATGGGTTTTTCGCAAAAAAACCTTTCGGTTGAAGAAGGGGCTCGCATCATCGTGCATGCGGTAAAAAGCGGGATTAACTTTCTTGATACAGCTCAGTATTACGACACTTATAGATACCTTAAACCTGCACTGGATACAATAAAATCAGACAAAACTCTTGAGACGCCTATCGTCTGTAGCAAGACCCTAGAGACTGACTACGAGGGTGCAGCCGCGGCAGTTGATGAATGTCTCGAACAACTTGGACTCGAGCAGATTGACATATTCCTGCTTCACGAAGTGAGAGGAATCTCAGATCTAGAAGAGCGACGCGAGGCTTGGACAGCTCTTCAGGATAAGAAAAAGGCTGGGCTAATCAGGTCGATTGGTATATCAACACATCACGTAGATGCTTGCCGTGCGGCCATAGAGCTTGAGTCATGCGATGTAGTATTTCCACTGATCAATAAAGCTGGAATGGGTATACGAGACGGCGAAGGACCAGGCACACGTGATGGTATGGAAGATGCGATAAATCTTTGCTCAGAACGAGGACTCGGTGTGTTCACCATGAAAGCCTTTGGCGGTGGAAACATAATCGAAGACTATGTGGAATGCCTGGATTATGTCACATCACTAGAGGGCGTTGATGCTGTGATGCTTGGGATGGGGTGCTCTGAAGAAGTCGATACTGCGGTCAAGTACTTCGAAGGTAAGCTCGAACGTGACTACAGACCAGATATAAGCAAGAAGCGCATGATGGTTGACCAAAGCGACTGCGAGGGCTGCGGAACATGTAAAGCTCGCTGCGTGAGTGAAGCGATTTTTTTGGAATGACAACGGATTAGCAGAAATCAGCGTCGAAAATGTGTGCGCTGCGGCTACTGTGCGCCCGTGTGTCCAGTACGTGCTATTGTTTTTTTATAGTATTTAAGAAATATATGCATTATCCGTCTTGTACTAATTGTGCAAAATTGATATTATTAATCTATGTATGGACTTGAAAGGAGAACTTTATGGAATACCTAAGATATTATGATGAAATTGTTTCTCGCCGCCAGTCGTGCCGCGATTTCGCAGATACAGTAGTTGACGCTACTTCAGTTGAGGAAATCAAAGCTTACAACGAAGTAGTTCCTAGACTGGTTCCTGAAATTGCTACAGAAATTCACTTCTTAAATGGTGAAGTAGTTGATTTTCTTGGAAGTAGCGTAGGATATAACGGCTTCACAGTTAAGGCACCAAACTACCTAGCACTCTACTCCGAGGAAGCACCTCACTATCTAGAGAATGCTGGATTTATCGCACAGGGCCTAACCCTTAAGCTAACACAGCTAGGATTTGACGCTTGCTGGCTAACGATCAACGACGCTGAGGCTGCTAAGGAAGCACTCGGTATAGATACTGACAAGACTCTTGCAGTTTTTATCGCATTCGGACACGGCAACAAGGCTAAGAAGGACGTTCGTCTCGATATCAAGAGCCCATCCAACGTTACAATGGTTTCTTGCGAGAAGAAGGTTGCACCAAAGATCAGCATGCAGGACCTTCTATCTTACAAGGTGTATGGAGAGCCAGTTAACATGGAGCTTCTATACACTGAGCTAGAAGATGCGCTACTGTCAATCGCTGTTGCACAGTCATTCTTCAACCGTCAGCCATACAGAGTAATCGTTGATGATGATATTGTATCGCTAATCGGACTAGATGATGATATGACAACTGCTGAGGACCAGCTTCTCAACTATGGTATTGCTATGTTCAACTTCTACGCAGTTCTCGATTCAGTAAGAGCTGGCGTTAAGATGTGGAGCTTTGAGGAAACTGGTAGGGAACTTCAGCTTCCTGCAAATGCACACTACATCGCTAAGATTAGAATCTAACCTAGCTTAGCGCAATCAAGAATAGATAATCTAAGACCTAGGATTTGGAAAATTCCAGCTCCTAGGTCTTTTATTGTTTGTATTAACTTTTATAGCGCCTTCCCATCAAGGACCGCTTCTATCAGTTCATCCTTTTCGTTATACACTAGCTTAAGCGAGAAAAACTCTTCTCGCTCATTGAGCAGCCTGAGAAATATCTTATCTCCTTCCCAGAGTTCTAGTTCTAATAGCTTATCCTTAGGCACCCACTCCAGAACACCTTCATTGCAAGGTACTGCCTCTCCTTCAAATCCTGTCGCCGTAAAGAGATGCATGTACTCGATCATCTCTTTTTCACCACTTCCATATATAAAGGTGACTATCCCACGAAACTTGTACTCGGTAAGCGTATAACCTGTCTCTTCGCGAACTTCACGTATCAGACAATCATCAGGACTCTCTATATCCTCGAAATGACCACCTACACCGATCCATTTGTTGTGGTTGATATCATTTCCTTGATAATGCGATGAAGCATTAGGTACTTATCATCTTGTTCGATATAGCATAGTGTGCTAAGTCTTGCCTTGCTCATTATGATGCCTCCACTTCGTCAAACTGAGAATTATACAAATCAGCATATGCACCGCCTTGTGCGAGCAGTTCATCGTGAGTTCCTTGCTCTATTATATCACCGTGATTCATCACGAGTATAAGATCAGCATCTCTGATAGTCGATAATCTATGAGCGATTACAAATGTCGTGCGGCCCTTCATCAGATTATCCATAGCCTCTTGAATTCTTGCCTCTGTTCTCGTGTCTACCGATGAAGTCGCCTCGTCGAGAATTAACAGCTTGCGGTCTGCCAAGATTGCTCTCGCAATTGTAAGGAGCTGCTTCTGCCCTTCGGAAATATTGGTCGCATCTTCGTTTAGAACCATGTCATATCCAGCAGGCAACGTCTTGATAAATCGATCTGCTCTTGCCGCTTTGGCCGCCGCAACAACCTCCTCGTCTGTAGCATCCTGATTTCCGTATCTTATGTTTTCCATAATCGTATCGGAGTATAGCCATGTGTCCTGAAGTACCATGGCGATATTGTTCCTAAGCCCATGACGGCTCATACTGCGGATATCTACACCGTCAATTCTAATCGCACCTGCATTTACATCGTAGAAGCGCATAAGCAGCTTGACGATAGTCGTCTTGCCTGCACCAGTTGGTCCAACTATAGCTATCTTCTGACCTGGTTTAACGTTCGCACTAAAATCATTGATGATAATCTGCTCTGGATCATATCCGAATTGTACATGTTCAAATTCAACAAATCCTTGTACATCATCTTGAGCTACGCTATCCTCTGGATCTCTAGACTCCTCCTCTTCGGCTAAGAACTCAAATACTCGCTCTCCCGCAGCACCCATAGACTGCACCTGGTTCATAACCTGAGCGACCTGTGATAGTGGCTGAGTCAGCGTGCGAACATACTGGATAAATGCCTGTATATCTCCTATTCCTATCACATTCTTGATAGCCAGCATTGCACCAGATATCGCTACGCCAGCGTATCCAAGGTTTCCTACGAACATCATAACTGGCTGCATTACGCCTGATATAAACTGCGACTTCCAAGCGGACTCATAGAGAACTTTATTCGTTTCGCTGAAGTTCTTCTCTATCGATTCTTCTTTGTTAAACGCCTTGATTACCAGCTGTCCTGCAAAATTTTCTTCTATCTGCCCGTTGATATTTCCGAGGTATTCCTGCTGTGTTTTAAAATATTTCTGCGACACCTTGATGATGAAGCCGAGTAGCACGATAGAAATTGGAATTGTGATAATAGCAATCAAAGTCATAAGTGGCGATATGGTTAGCATCATGACTATGACGCCAATGATAGTGGCTACAGATGTAATAATTGTGGTTATGCTCTGATTCAGCCCCGTTCCGAGAGTATCGACGTCATTCGTAATTCTAGATAGTATATCGCCATATTGGTGGCTCTCGAAATACTTCATCGGCATGCGATTTATCTTCTCAGAGATATCACGACGCATCTTGTAAACTATTTTCTGCGTTATACCAGTCATAATCCAGCCTTCAATGAAGCTGAATATGGCACTAAGTGCATAGAGGACAACTGTAAGAACCAGAATCTTACCAATAGCAGTAAAATCAATAGTTCCTGTACCTTTAATCTTGTACATTAATCCTTTTGCGAGCACAGTAGTCGCACGCCCCATTACTTTCGGTCCAACTACCTGAAATACAGTACCCGCAATCGCAAAGAGTATCACCACTATAAATGCATATTTATAATTTCCGCTATACCTCAATATCTGCTTCATCGACTTACCGAAACTTTTTGGTTTCTCGGCAGATGCCCCTATTCCTGATCCATGGCCTTGCTGTTTCGCTGGAGCTGGTTTCTTATTCTTATCGTCTGTCATTATTCCACCTCCAATTCATTCTTAGACAACTGAGACTCAGCTATCTGTCTATACACTTCGCAAGTCTTGAGAAGATTTCTATGCCTACCCTTTCCGACGATTTTACCGTCGTCAAGCACTATAATTTGCTCAGCATCCATAATCGTTCCAACGCGTTGGGCAACGATTATTTTAGTCGCATCTTTTTCGTATTTTGCTAGCACTCTCCTGAGCTTTGCATCAGTCTTCATATCTAAGGCTGAGAAGCTATCGTCAAACACCATAATCTTAGGATTCTTGGCAATCACTCTCGCTATCGAAAGTCTCTGCTTCTGTCCACCCGATACATTAGAACCACCCTGAGCGATATTGCTTTCAAATTTATCTTCTTTCTCCTCAATAAACTCGAGCGCCTGCGCGATTTCAGCAGCCTTGCGCACCTCTTCATGTGTAGCATCTTCATTTCCAAATCTTATATTTGAATCAATCGTTCCTGAGAACAGCACGCCCTTCTGAGGCACGAATCCTATCTGCTCCCTAAGCGATTTCATACTTATATCTCTTATATCAACACCATCCAGCTTGATGCTTCCAGCTGTTACATCAAAGAATCTAGGAATCAGATTGACTATCGTACTCTTACCCGCTCCTGTACTACCGATAATCGCTGTAGTTTCACCAGGCTCAGCAATGAACGATATGTCTGATATTACGTCCTCTTCAGCATTTGCATATCTAAATGAGACGTTATCAAATTCGAGCCTACCAGTACTTCCTTTAATCTCGATTGCATTTGCACTATCGAGCACTGAAGATTCCGACATGATAACCTCATCAATTCGGTTGGCAGCTACTCCAGCTCTTGGTATCAGAATCGACATTACTGTCAGAATCATGAATGACATTACAATCATCATCGAGTACGTTAGAAATGCTGTCATAGATCCGACCTGCATATCCCCAGTACCAATTCTGTGCGAAGCCACCCACACTATAGCCACTCCAAGGAAATTCATCAGTAACATCAGTAGAGGCTGCATAAATGTCATAACTCTATTAGTAAATATCTGTGTATTCTTAAGTTCTTTGTTTGCCTTGTCAAAACGCTTCTCTGCCGAACTCTCTCTGCCAAATGCACGAATTACCGAAATGCCGGTGAGTATCGAGCGTGAAACGCTATTTAGAGAGTCCACGAGATCCTGCATGATGCGAAATTTTGGCAGCGCGATAACCATCAGAATTACGACAAGAATTACTACTGCTAATACCCCTAATGCAATGACATAGCTCATATGAGCACCCGTCTGAACCACCTTAAAGATACCCCAGCCTGCAAGCACTGGCGCATAGAGAACCATGCGAAGCATTATGGTCAGGGTAGTCTGAACCTGCTGGACATCATTAGTCGCCCTAGTAATCAGAGACGAAGTCTGAAAACGGTCCATCTCAGCATTCGAGAAGCTCATGACTTTCTCAAATACTTCTTTTCTAAGTGTCATACCTATCTTTGCTCCGACCTTGGAAGATATGTATGATGCGATTACTGCAGCAGCAATCATCAGCAGTGTAACAAGCATCATCTTAAACGCGGTGTTCCATAGGTACGATTTCTGAACTTTGTCTATATTCACCCCAGCCGATTTAGCCGCACTCGTCGCATAAGCAATACCCATCGACTTTAGTGTCTTATCACCCACTGAAGAGATCGTCTTATCCATCTCTTCCTTAGGCTTACTGATTGTTGCTTCATCCATCTGACCGCTGACTATTCTTGCCTGAATCATTGGGCGCATATCGACGTAAGTATGCACCTTGCCATTCTGATCCTTCGCTTTAAACGACTTGATATCTGCATTCATGAGAGCTGCAATCTCGGGAAACCGACATATCGTCTATGCGGTCAGCAAGCGCTTCTGTCTCTGCCCTCGAAGTTAGTTGCTCCTTGACAGTATTCTTAAACTGCTTAACAGTCATGTGTCCGAGCTGATAACTCAGTACGATTGGCTTCAGCAGTTTATTATCAAGTTTCTCAAGTTTCTTCTCATCCTTAATCATAAGGGTATAATTATCTCCCGTCTTCTTGTACGAAGACGTCCAGAGTTCTTTCTCATTATCGGCCATGAATATCTGGACCCCGTTATACTCATCCGGAGTGACCTTGCTAGGCAATATATGCTCAATTCCCTTATTCTGAATGCCCGTGTCAATCAACTTCTGCATATAGCTAGGTATCGAAATATCTCCAAAAGCCTGAACTACAAGCACAGCAAGGAGTATAACTATAGATAGTTTATATGGCTTTAAATTTTTAAAAAGCTTTGTCATCTGCTATCTTTCATTTCCTTTCTTCCACTATTAGATGTCTGTTATATGTCTGTTTTCGATAGTGCAACGTTAAGCTCTTCTTCAGCGATTTCTGATATCTGTGACATCAATTCCATAATCTTTGCTACATTCTCCTCGCCAAATCTTTCGAACACTACATCTAAATATGTATCAAGTGTTTGCTTATATCCCTTTATCTTATCTGCCCCATCTTTTGTAATAAAAACTAGCGTATTTCTTCTATCACTAGGATCAATTCGCCTCTCAATAATCCCCTTATCTTCGAGACTTGATAGCAGCCTCGATACTCCAGGCATAGTAGCACGAATAGATTTGGCTAATTCAGATACCTTTACACCTTTAGTTTCATTAAGATTAATATCAAATCCTTCTGTAAAGTTTGTGCACTTCCCGAACTCACAGTTTAACAATGCATTTATAAGCATGTGCTCGCTTGGATTAAGCTCTGGTACAAGCTTCCAGAAATTAACCTTGTGAAAGCTATGCATCTTGTGAAGAAAATTCAATTGGTACTCTTTCATCTAATTCTCCATTTTCGATTTATTATCAAAATAGTTTAAGTTCAACATATTGTTTACATAAGTTAATACTTAACATCGTTAAGTATTAACTTATGTAATTATATAGTCATACACATACTATGTCAATAACCGCTATGCATGTAAATACTGACAATATTTACCGCATTTTGTAGAGCTTACATTAGAAGTATATACTACGTATTTTTATTATTATTTTTTTATACTTATTTAATTTACATTGCTATTATCTATAACAGCGCAAACGATTGTGTATAATTTATATAATATATAATTAGGTTTACTACATTATGGGAGGCTATTTTGTTATTTAATATATCTGGTTTGTTTATAGGATTGCTGTTCGGCTTTCTACTCAAGCGCGGACGATTCTGTCCTACTGGAACGATACGAGATATCTACCTTGAGAAGAAATACTATAATGCAGTCCTAATCTTGGCGATAATCGCAACTGAAGGACTCTTTTATCACATAATGGTTGGAAGCACTGTAATTCCTTCACCATACTTCGGCTGCTATTCAATGGTTGCAGTTCCTATAGGGGGATTCATCTTCGGAATCGGAGCGGTACTCACCAATGGCTGCGTTACGAGCACACTCGTAAAAGTTGGAGATGGACGTATAATCGGAATACTATCGCTTGTAGTATTTGCAACAACTGAATACTTTACTAACCAATGGATTTTCAAGCCATTTACACATAAGGTCATGGGACTTCAAGAGGTTTACGACATCGACCTATTCGATATGCCTTTTTCACCAGTCTTCATATTTTTACCAATATTGATTGTGCTCTATATAATAATGTTCCGTCACTACAGGGCTCACAAGCCTAAGTATAAGCTACCACAGTCATACACAGGTATACGCCATGTGTTCTGCGAGAAGATTTGGAGCCGTGAGATAACTGTTATTCTAATTGGAATAGTTGCCGCAGCTGCTTTTCACTTCAGTAACCTGACGGGTAGAAACGGCGGAATCTCTATCTCAGACCCAGTGCTATCATGGTTCAACATGATTACTGGTACTCACTCTGAGCCTATCGGGTGAGTTGTCTATAAGCGAACCGACGGTGTCGGTTGGGACAATTTGGTGATTGTTGGGATTATACTCGGATCTTTTATCACCGCGCTAATTAGCAAGGAATTTTCGATAGTTAAGACAGATAAAAAGATTGTGCTAAAGACCGTGTTTGGCAGCGTGCTAATGGGTATAGGTGCTGTCTGGGCAAAGGGTTGTCTCATGGGGAATGGTCTTGTCGCAACATCGCAGCTAGCAACCAGAGCATGGTCTGCATTGCTCTTCATATCACTAGGAATTTGGTTCGGTGCATGGTTCATGTACGTGCGCGGATCAAAAAACGCAAGAGGTTAATTACAACTTTTATAGTTTATATATAGGAAATTGTATACATAACTCCTAGGAGGAACAAAGATGGAAAATATCAAGCTAGATACTAAAGGAATGGACTGCCCACTACCACTTATAGAGCTCAAGAAGGCTCTAGGAGATGCTGAAGAAGGACAGGTTATCGAGGTTGAATTCACTTGCCCAGATGCAGTAGTAAACCTACCAGGTTACTGTGAAGAGCATAATCATGAAGTGCTAGAGTTTGACAAACAGGACAACAAGGCTTGGAAACTAACAGTTAAGAAGTAATAAGAAGTAAGTAAAAGTTATTTAAACGGTTTAGGAATAAGGTATACGGGATTGATTTATGAACAGAAATAACAAAGAGCAAGGGAATACCCTTGCTCTTTTGATTTCTTAATATAGTTACTATCTACAAACGCTCAGCCTAATTACTCTCGCTCTCCTGTAGCTCCTTGTACTCTTCTTCAACGATTACTTCACCCTTCCATACCTTGAGTCCATTGAACTCGTATACGTTGGTGTAGCCTTGCTTTACAAGTCTCTTAGCTACTCTCTTGCTTAGGCCGCCATAATCGCAGTATAGGAGTATTTTCTGGTTCTTATCTGGAAGCTCTTTTACCTCGCCCTTGTCGAAGTCTTCGTACCATACAGGAATCGCATTAGGAAGATGTCCCATTCCCCATGCTACCTTACCTCTTACATCGACAATCTTAGCATTGTCTTTATCAGCATTCTCAACGAACTCTGCAGCTTCCTTGCCAGAGATATGAGTGTAACCGTCCTTGTTCTTATTATCTTCTGCACCCTTCTTAGAGCAGCCGGCAAGTAGTGCTGTACTGATAGCCAGAATCATAATAATTGGTAATATCTTTCTCTTCATTTAAAAAACCTTTTCCATTGATTTTGTGAATCTCACTAAGCTTCATCCTGTACAATTTATAACCTACTAAATAATTGTATCTGTGCTATGTTTCAAAGTCAAAACGCTTTTTGTCCAAACCACATATAGATTTATTGCTCTTTTAAATACTTATATGAAATAGCTTATTTCTCGCCTATAGCAGCTTTAACCTCATCAAGATTATTTGCAAAAATCACTTTGTCCAGGTCCTCAGCTGGCATAAAGTCGGCAGAAACCATCTCATCTAATAGCTTTTTTAAAGGTTCATAAAACCCCTCGATGTTATAGACTATACAAGGTTTATCAGTCCTATTCAGCCTTCTGAGCGAAATGATTTCCGAGATTTCCTCAAGGGTTCCAGGTCCACCAGGAAGAGCGATAAATGCATCACCAAGGTTAATCATGCGGGTCTTACGTTCTGGCATGGATTTTACAATTTCGAGAGTGTAAAGTCCTTCGTGACCCTTCTCCTGGTCGAGTAGGAACTCTGGGATGATGCCGTAAACCTTGGCACCGCCCTCGAGAACAGTATTTGCAACAGTGCCCATAAGTCCCACATTTCCGCCCCCATACACGAGGCTGTGACTGCTCTCAGCGATCCAGTTTCCAAGCTCAATCGCCCTATCTTTAAATACGGAATTCTCACCGAAGTGAGAGCCGCAATAAACTGTAATATTCATATCCTTCTTCTCCTTTTCCATATCGTAATATTGTAGTATCATTGCCTGCATCGGTCAACGATGTATTTATATTAATATTTTTGATAGTGCACAATCAAAATAAAAAATTTTATAATGATTAATTTCATCAAATTAATGTTATACTAAATCCATATTGATAAGGTATAGTATATTATGTTGCGATTATTCGTGATATATAAGGAGTATTGAGGAATATTATGAAGAGAAAATTACACACAAAAAGATTTGCAGCGCTTGCTACTATTGTTGTTCTTGCGCTAGCACTAACATTCACTGGATGCAGCAAAGGTGATTCTGATTCAGACGGCGAAAGCGGAGCTACTGCTAGTCTCAATAATTTTGAGACTACTACCCTTGACGGTGAAAAGTATACACAGGATAACCTCAAGGATTATGACCTAACAATTGTTAACGTATGGTCGACAACTTGTGGTTACTGCATCGAAGAGATGCCTGCTCTAGAGCAGCTAAAGGGCAAACTACCTTCTAACGTGCAGATTATAACAGTTTGCATCGATGGTGAAGCTTCCCCTGATACAGCTAAGGAAATCATGGCTAAAAAAGGATTAACTGCCACTACACTCGTACCTAGCGACTCCCTAAACGACGGACTTCTTAAGTACGTTAGCGGCACACCTACTACCGTCTTCTTTGACAAGAACGGCAAGCAGGTTGGTGATCCTAAGGTTGGAGCATTCTCGACAAAAGATACAGATGCAATTGCAGAACTCTATATGAAGGAAGTTAATGCGCGTCTTGAGAAAGTATCCAAGTAAGGAGATTATTAGATAAGTATTATGTCTAAGAAGTATAAGAAGCTGATACCGGCCGCACTTATTGTGGCTGGTATCGTTATGTTAATAATTGGTATCGACAGAGGTGAGATGGCGACAGTCTTCAGCAAGGCTGCTACCGTCTGTCTAGAGTGCATTGGTATCGGTTAGGAGGCGCAATGAAGACTAATAATCCAAGGCGCCACATCGTGCAGCTTATAGCCACATTCCTGACCAATCCGCACATCTCGAACTTCTCAAAAGGTTCAATTCACAAAGGTCAAAGCAAGAGTTTCTGCTCACCTGGACTGAACTGCTATTCATGCCCGGCAGCAGGTGCAGCCTGCCCTATCGGAGCACTGCAATCAGTCGAAAACGGCAATAAATACCACATCTCATATTACGTAATGGGATTTTTGCTAATTACTGGAGCGTTCCTCGGTAGGTTCGTGTGCGGCTTCCTATGTCCATTCGGTTTTTTTCAAGACTTGCTTCACAAGATTAGAGTCAAGAAGCGCATAATTCCTGCCAAGATAGATAGAGCTCTCAGATACCTTAAATACGTAATTCTTGTGGTATTTGTGTTCGCACTACCTATAGCGATATCCAATGAGTTCGGACTAGGCGAGCCATTCTTCTGTAAGTACATCTGCCCAGCGGGTACTATGGAGGCGGGCATCCCCCTCCTTATCAAGAACGAATCGCTACGGGCAATGATGGGCGTACTATTTGACTGGAAGATGATTTTACTTATTATCACGGTTATACTTTCAACCATGATATACAGACCTTTCTGTAAATATATCTGCCCTCTAGGTGCCATTTATTCGCTGTTTAACCGCTTTAGTGTGCTTCAGATGGAAGTTAACCACGATACATGTATAAAATGCATGAAGTGCGAAAAAAACTGCGATATGCAGGTAAAGGTGCTAGATAACATCAACAGCGTCGAATGCATCCGCTGCGGCAAATGTAGAAGCATCTGCCCTACTTCAGCGATAAACTGGACTGTTGGCGGAAAAGTTATTCTAAGATCAAACGAAGACAGCAGGCAAAGAGCGTAGCTCTGCCTGCTGCTTTTTTTAAGAATTAGATTATCTCATATTTTATCTAAGATTATGTGCTTCAAAATCCACACCCTCATGTTGAAGTAGATAAACCTTCTTGTCCAGACCTCCCGCATATCCCGTGAGCTTTCCGTCCTTACCCACGACGCGGTGGCACGGAACTATAATAGAAAACTCGTTATTACAAGCGGCGCCTCCCACAGCTTGCGCTGACATTCGCTCCTTGCTAAGCCTAACCTCAACTTCATGCGCAATCTCGCCATAAGTCGTAAGTTCACCGTAAGGAATCTCAAGCAGTATCTGTGATACTGTGTTTCGAAACAGTGAGCCTTGTAGCTTAATTGTCGGTGTAAAGTCTGGTACTTTACCTGCAAAGTACTCGTCTAGCCAGCAAACAGCATCGCTTAGGTGCTTATTTGCCCCAGGCCTCTCGACAAGCTCTACAGTATCCTCTGCCCTCTCATCACCTAACCAGACACTGAGCAGAGCTTCGTCGTCAGCATGCAATGTAATAGCACCTAATGGCGAGTCGTAATAATACTTGAACATAACAACGCTCCTTTAATTGTATGGGTTAATTAGCTTCGGACTGCTCCCGACATTCTCCCTGATAACCTCAATATCTTCAGGCGATAACGCAATATCATAGTTCACAGCAATCACAAGCCATGTGTAACAATATTCATCTACGTTAGTATCTGGCAGCCATTCGCTAGGCCCTTTATCGGATTTCTCACGGTTAACTGCACCATCTACGCAGACACCCACACGCACGTCCGTGGCGTACTGATGCTTCTTGGAATGGCTCCATTTTGCACCGCCATGCTTATTGACATAGTTGAGCGGAATTATGTGGTCAAAGTTGCTGTTATCAAGTGGAAGGCTTTCACCTGTGTACGGATCTATGTATTCACCGTTTCTATAGTGCTTGCTGGTCTCGAAGGCAAACCTCCTAAGCGAGTACTTCCTCCCCTTGTACTCGATGCGCTTATATGGCTCGGTATATGAGTCGCGATTGTAATCCACATACTCGTTTGGCGATGCTACACGCACATCATCGAGCAGCTGCTCTACGCTTTTCTCCTTTAGCGGCTTAACTTTATTAGTTGAACCGCCTGAATCGCCTATGTCTATGCCCATTTGATTGAGGATGAAAACAGCGACAGCTATAACGAGCGTCGCAATCATCTTCTCCATCTTTTTATTTTTTCTGTATCCCTGCCTTGAATATCTCTGACTTGCCATTGTCGAATTTCCCTTTTATATCCTAAGCTATTTCCAGCAGCTTAGGATAGTTTCACTCTATGCCAAATTTTGTTTATACATCTATCGTCAGCTAATTAATCTCATTTCCATCATGATTATAATACCATAGTTTACGGTGATTCACCCAACTCACGATTACCAAAACTGCCCAATAAACATTTGATTTATAACTATTACCTGATATAAAATAGTTAAGATAGACGAAAATATTACGATTTATGAAACGAGGAATTTATATGGGCGAAAGCAAAATAAAGTATGGATTAAGAGTGCTAAGGAACGCTAGCTTCAAGAAGTTCACGGACTGTGTCAACGAGGCGCACAGAATTTCTGGCAAGAGCAAGCTTGCATGTGCAAAGGATATTGTGCACTGCATGAGAAAATTCGATGCTGGATACTATGATTATGTAATCTTCCAGTTCTGGGATAAGACCGATGCAGAGAGAGACACTTATCTGACTAGATTCAGAAGCAAGAAGCTCGTGTCGCAGATGAATGATCCAGCTTACGCGCATTTCTTTGATAACAAGGACGAGTTTAATGAGAAGTTTAAGGACTATATCGGTCGTGACTTCATCGATCTTGAAACTGCTACAAAGGAGGAAGTTGAGGCATATTTCAACAAAAAAGAAAAGGTATTCTGCAAGCTTAGAGACCTAGAGTGCGGTATCGGCTGCGAGAGACTCGTGACTTCTGACTTCGAGAACTTCGATGCTTTCTATGCGTACATCAAGGAAAAGGGATTCGGAACTCTCGAAGGTGTTATCGAAATCACCCTGACCTTAACAAGGTATATTCTGGTAGTGCTAACACTATGCGTATGATCACTATTATCGGTGATGATGGCAAGCCTCATCTGATTTATTCTGTTCAGAAGTTCGGTATCAACGGCAGAGTTGTAGATAACTACGGAGTTCACGGACCAGTTGACCTAGAGACTGGTGAGTTCCTATTCCCTGCTCACTCTGGTGACACGAAGGCAGAAGGCCTTTACACCGAGCATCCCAACTCTCACGTGAAACTTGTAGGATTCAAAACTCCGTTGTTCAAGGAAGCTAAGGAAATGATTCTAAAGGCGGCTATGGAAGTGCCACAGATTAGGTACGTAGGTTGGGACGTTGCAGTAACTCCGACTGGACCTGCCATCATCGAGGGCAATGTATACTGTGCTCACGATTTCTGGCAGCTACCAGGACAGACTCCTAACAACATTGGAATCATGCCTACGCTTAAAGAGCTAGTTCCAAGCTATAAGTATTAATAAGATTAATTAAATTAGTAGATATACTGCTAAGCATCAAACAGGGTCTGGCCTCATTCGAGACCAGACCCTGTTTTACTTTATTTTTATGTATAGACTATGAAAGCTATCTTTTTTAAGCAGCAGCAACCTTGAGTTTTCTGCTCTTTAGAGCTGCTTTTCTCAGTCTCAAAACTACATAGCTTATGTATACAACGGAGTATACGATTATACCTGTCATATGAGACTTTACATCCGCTGAGTACAGAACCATGATGTGCACATAGATTCCGATAAAGAACGGCTATGCCATGCGCTGCACTTTTTTCCAAGTCTTACCACTCATCTTGCGGCGAACCACCTTAAATGAGGTGATGAAGAGAGGAATAAGCATAGCTAGCAGGCACAGAGTGATTGACGATGCAATCAGCTCTCTAGTAGGCATAGCCTTTGGATTTGTAAACAGCATCGGGAAGTAATGAACTCCGAAAACCACGTTGTGGCTTAGTGTTAGCAAGCTTCCGATGATAGAAATCTCTCCGCGCACACTCATCAGCTTACGAGAGAGCTTGTTGTGCTTAGTGATTACACCAAGGTACATAACTACCATAAATGTAGCCGTAGTGAATATACCCCTAACGAACATGTCCATAAAGTACACGTTAAACCACTCTGGGAACTTTTGAACATAACCGTAGTTGTAATATAGAACTACCGCTCCGCACCACACGTATATGCCTAGATAAAAAGCCCCTGGGTGCTTCTTAATTGCATCTGCTGCCAAGATATAAAATATGACAGTCACTGCGATTCCAATTATTAAGTTCACGATACCGTCCTTTCCGTCTCAGCTGTAGCTGAGCTTTCTGCAGTTTCCTTGCCCTCAGCCGGCTTCTGTACGTCTTCTTTCTTACTAACCTTACCGCTCTCTGAATGCTCTACACTTGCAGGTCTAGAGATTGCAGCTACTGCGGCGCTTCTTGTGCTAGCTGTACTGTTTGTAACAGCTGCGGTTGTAGCATTCTCTACTGGTTTCTTGACATCAATTATTACGATTGCTCTGCCGTTTTTCGTTACTCCATCTACTGAGAACTCAAGAACCGCTCTTGCCGTTCCCTTCTTGCTGAGATCAGGCTTCTGCTTTATGCTCACCTTTACTGAACCATCCGCAGGGATGTTACTGAATAGAGCTTTGTAGTCGTCGAGTGTCGGTTCTTTGCCGTCTACAACGAGAGGCTTTGAGTTATGTCTCTGTGGTGTAAATGCTACTCCGCCGTCCTCGTCATCATCCGCGATTCCGTCGTGATCCTTATCTCTATAGATCCAGTATGTATACTTTCTAACTAGAAGCTTGCCATTCTTCTTAGCCTTGAACTTCATAGTTACTGTCTTGAACATACCGCCGTCACCATCCCAGTTGTCGTCTTCAACTACTGGTGTGCCAGTGATGGTAGTGCCATCGAAGCTGAGTCCCTTAGGAAGTCCTTCGATAGTTGTCTCCATCTGAGCATCCTTGTCGAGACTTGTAACTGTAGCTGGCTTAATTGGCACGCCCTGAGTCCATTTAGGTCTGCCTGGCTCGTCGAGCACTGTCTCGATTACCTTGCTGTCTACCTCTACTTCAGGAATCTCTTCTTCTGCATCAGGAGCTGGATTCTTAACGTTAACCATCACGATCGCTTTGCTCTTCTTGTCGATGCCATCTACGGAGAACTCGAGTACAGCTTTAGTCATACCCTTCTTGGACAGGTCAGGCTTCTGAATGAGCTTCACCTTTACAGAGCCATCTGTAGGAATGTTGCTGAACTTAGCCTTATAATCCTCGAGTGTTGGCGCCTTGCCATCTACATCGATAGCCTTTGCATTCACTCTCTGAGGTGTAAATGCTACTCCGCCGTCCTCATCATCATCCGCGATTCCGTCATGATCTTTATCTCTATATATCCAGTATGTGTACTTTCTAACTAGAAGCTTGCCATTCTTCTTAGCCTTGAACTTCATAGTTACTGTCTTGAACATACCGCCGTCACCATCCCAGTTGTTGTCTTCAACTACTGGTGTGCCAGTGATAGTTGTGCCGTCGAAGCTGAGTCCCTTAGGGAGTCCCTCGATTGTAGGCTGTAGTACAGCTTCCTTATCTAGGCTTGTAACTGTCGCATCCTTGATTGGAATACGCTCAGTCCACTTAGGTCTTCCTGGCTCGTCGAGAACTGTCTCGATTACCTTGCTGTCTACTTCTACTTCAGGTAGATTCTCATCTGGATCTGTTGTTCCTGGATTGTCATTTCCACCATTATTCTCAACAAGCTGCTTATCTGCCTCTGTGCCGGAAAGCTGGAATGTTACGAACAGCGCAGATGGCGCATTAGGATTTTCATCGTTTACTACAGTGTACTTAACCTTTCTATTTACAGGTTTCTTATCTGTTATGTACTCGTAGCGATGTCCTTCCTTGGAAACCAGGCGCACCTTAACATTTTCAAACTCGAACGCTGTAGGTGCATCTACAACCTGCTGATCATCGATCTTGCGGTCATCTACTGAATCCATCTTTACAGAGTCTATCTTGTACCACTTCGAACCGTCCTTGCTGTACTCAAGTCCTACGATGTAGTCTCTGCTGTAACGTCCAACTAGGATTCTGAAGCTGTCATAAGATAGCGATTCCTTGTGAACCACTCTCGCCTTGATAACCTTCTTGTCACCATAAGCCTTGAGATCGCTGCCGTTTTCGATTGCATTTCCGTCCTCGTCAGTGATGCTGAGTCCGTTTGCTGCAAATTCATCCCACGAAGCTTCCGTTACTGTTCCGTCCTTCTTAACAACCTTGGCCTTAAGCTCAGAGAAATCAACTGTGCTACCAGTGTTAACCTCTACTGTCTTGGTCTTAGGCGATATGATTGCAACTTCCTTCACGTCAGAGTTAGTTTTCTGATCATGTGCAGATTTATTGCTAGCTTCCTTAGTTGCTGCAGAAATTCCGCTCGCACTAACTGTAGCTCCTGTTACGCTATCGAACATCTTCTTGCCTTCGTAACGGTCGCTCATGTAAGCCTTTACAGTTCTCGACATGAGTGTGAGGTCAGATTCAGTATTCTTTCCTGATAGTCCATTGAGCATGCTCACATACTTGTCGCCAAATAGTTCCTTAACCTTAGCCTTAGGATCGCTGCTCTTTCTGATTGCCTCGAAATACTCACGATAAAGTCCCATCTTCGCAATGTTCCAACGTCCCTCCTTACCCTGTAGGAAAGGTAGTACTTTCTCTGCTTTGCTTCTAAATGGTCCCATATCATCACGATAATCCTCGCCTATTCCAACTCTAAGGCTAGATATCTCGCCATCCTTAACCGTAACGTAAGTCTTGATTCCACCTGGATTGAGGTATCCAATACCTATTCCTGTGTACTCACCATCCTTGAGCTTATCTCCTGGATAGTGCTTACGTAGTGCTGCATCAACATATGTTGGCTCTCCAGTCTCAGGGTTAACTGCTGGAGTTGTGTTATCTGTGCTTGGCTTATTGTCTTTGGCTTGGATTACTTGGATTGCTACTAGCATTAGTAACGCTTGACTTGCCAGCACCAGCAAGTGCATTTCTCACTGCATCGATAATTCCACGGCTAGAATAGGTAGCACCAGAAACTGTATCTACACTCTTACCCGGACTTCCGAGCAGTCTACCGATTACAGCCTTTGCACGGTTAAAGAAAGGTGCATCGTCGCTGTGCGATAGGATGTCTACGCTAGTAATATTACCGCCAGATACGGTTACACGAACTCTAATCGGACCGTTGAAGCCCTGACCTGATCCTGTGTAAACTCCATCATTGAGGTTAGCACTTGCAATAGCAAATGAACCTGCGGCATTACCCTTTCTACCCTTAGCTGATCTAGCATCCTTCTTAACTGGTGTAACCTTAGCCTGCTGCTTAGAACCCGCCTTCTGAAGGGCATCTGCAACAGCCTTTTTGATCGCATTCGAAGAGATAGTCGCTCCTGAAACAGAGTCAACGTTTACATTGCCACTGCTCAGTATCTTGCCTATGACAGCTTTCGCCCTGTTAAAATACTCTGGTGTTTCTGTCTGGGATACAACCTTGATATCTGTCAGCTTTCCACCCTTAACGGTGATGCGAACAGTAAGGGGTCCACCGTAACCGGTTGCAGTACCCTCGTATTCTCCATCCTTTAAGACCGTCTGTGGAAACCTCTGAACCAATTGCCTGAGCTTCCTTGGCAGCCTTCTCTTTGGCAGCGTTGTTCTTCTCTACGACTGAAACAGCCGAGTATGCCATCGCAACTGTAACAGCCGCGGCAACAATAAAAGACAACACTCCCTTGAAACCTGTAGTCTTCATCTTTCCTCCTGTGAATGAATAGTATTATATTTATAAGTTAGACTTATATTACAAAAGTTAGTTCAATTGAACTACTATATAATGTATTTTAATGCAAATACCACAAAGTTGCAATAATTTTTTGCACCAATATATTTACTTATTTTGTCTAGAATTTAGGTGTAAAAACACAACTTTAAAAGGGTGAGCACTGGGCCCACCCTTTTAAAGTGTGTGTGTAAAAAAAAGGAATTCAAGCTTATTTATAAGCTAATCCAGCTACATTGTACCATCGATATAGTAACCGAATGGTATGACTCTTTCGAATGCGACTTTCTGCCAATCTTCCTTGAAGTTCTCAACATCCGTTAGGTAGAAGCCTGGTTCCTTGAAGTTCCCAATATCCGTTAGGAAGAAACCTGGATCCATAAAACGAATAATTATGTAATCCGAATTCTTCTGATCCCATGAATTGCCGTGGCTAAAATCGATTCCATGACCTGTATTCTTAGTTACGATTGCTTCGAGCAGATGTGCCGTAATGGAATTAATAGGTACTGACATATCTGGCTTATCGAAGAAACCCTTCTTAGTTTCACTTGTGTATATAGCAAAGTTGTTGATAGATCCGGTTGCAACACAGACAACTCTCTTGATCTGATCTATATCGACTTCGTGCTTTGCACCTACAATCTTATTACCGCGGAGCTTAATCTGCTTCTCCTTGAGCGAATGTCCCAATGTAACATCTATACTGCCGATGTTATTAGGGAATTCCTTTCCAAGCTTATGAGCAGCGAAGGCAACTAGCAGAGTCTTGGTCTCCCTTATGTTGTGTCCTTCATAATACGGATTAGTGTCCAGTGTTATATCTATGCTCTTCTTGAGCGGATCTACACTTGTGAACATGAGCATATAATTATTGTTAGAATTACAGTATCTCGTATGATGAATAGTCAGAACATCATCGAAATTAATCTCGAGTACACCTTTCTTCTTATGTGTGTAAGTGCAGCCATCACTACGCACCTCAAAGGTATAGTCAGGATTCTCAAATTTCACAACATCGGTATCAAATAAGCTAATCATGTAGTTCTCCTTACATAATCTCAAATCTATTGAGTATGTCCGTAAACATGTAAAGATAATCGTTTTACCGTTTATTCTACTTTACGTCGTAATTATAAACCTATTTTGCCTATATGTCTTTAGGTTTTTTCAAAAAGTGAATATTAATGCGAAAATAGTGCAAATTTTTCCGTTTTTTGGTACTTTTTTGCCTTGTGCTATTCACACTCTGGAACTCTAATAAAGCTTTTTGATATCTCAGGCATGTTAATAATATTACTTCTCGTTCAGTTTGGTTATCGCCTGGTCGTACGAGATGCATAGCGCATCATTGAAACTGAACTTCTTCCACAGCGACACGTTGGTCTCTTCTCTATTAGTACTGAAGATGATGGCTTTATCGAGCTGGGCAAATGAATTTGTGAATGACTTACCGCCATCTGCGTTTGACACGGTTTTGCCGTTTCTCTTGTATACATCGGTGATTTTTCCACTGTCTTCATGTCCTACAACATTGGATAGAGTTTGAACTAGTTCAAGTTTTGAATTCTTCATCGTATACTTGTGTATGTTGTAAAACATGCTATCATCGCCGTTTGAATCATATATGTATAGAGAATTTGCCTCTTTACCCTTGTATACGACATATGAAGTGCCCGCTGCAGCTTGCTGATCCGCAAGTTTGCCACTATATGAGCCTTCATTAAATCCATCGTAGCTGAGTTCTACGGCTTCTTTGCCATTATATGTATATATGTGCATCTGTGCATCAAATTCATTATTCGCAGTGAAGAAGAACAGCTCCGAAATTTTATCTCCGTCTATATCACAGAGCGAAATCGGTCTATCGATTCCTCGGCTATTATATGTATCCTTTCCAGGAACGGTCTGCCATGAATATGCTTTGATTGCTGGCTGATTCTGCTCTATGATTGTCTTGTAAGCCTGATATGCAGCCTTTCTCTTCTTCTCTAGCTTCTCTGTCACACTTGACTTTGAAGGCTTTTTCTCTTCTTTCTTAGGCTCTTTCTTGCTGCAGGCTGCGAGTGAGAATATGAGCATTGCAGATAGTAAAATAGTGAAAAGAGCTCTTATGCGAGTTTGCTTGTTCATGGTGTTCCTCCGGCTTCCTCCAGCAACTTTTAGTTTGTTTGTTTTGCCTTAATTAAATGGGTTATTGTTTCAATAAATTATACCATAGTTAAGTACGGTGTTTGGCAAGCGTGGTTCGGTTTCTTTGCTATGTGTATACGAAAATGTTATTTCAACTAGTCAGTTGAAAACTATTGCTATGAGGTTTACCATAGAGTAAGAAATAATTGGTTACATGCCTAGCGGTATGGGTCAGGAGGTTAAAATGCTGTTAATCGGAGTACGAGGAGATGAAAATTGGTTACTATCACAGTGGGACCTTACATATGCTACCGGTTGGGAGAGCATTTGCAAGGCTACTGCCAAGATGTACGATTACTACGACGACAAGGAAATGCCCGTTGAGATATTAACTGATAATAATCTATTAGATATTCATTCGAAGGAAGACATTATGAGAATCGAGGAAGCTGGCAATCTGACTGTTAGAGGCTTCTCTACGGTGTTCAAGCTGCCGCTGATGATTACTTTTTATAACCAGACTAAGACTGTGTATGTGAATATTGCACGGGCTACTGAGGAATTTGCATATGCTGATTACGAAAAGTTTAATAAGTCGCTATGTCAGTATCTCGATAGTGTCGAGATGGCAATGTATGAGTAGGGTCGGAGTTATTCACAATATTTATTCTATTTTTATTTGAGTATGTCTCATTCTTATTTCAAAAACTAGTTATTTTCGAAACAAGGATTTTCTTGTGTGATTAGTATTTCAGAAAGTCTGTGTTTGTAGAGAAGAAAAAATCAGGCGTGAGCCTGATTTTTTTGCATTATGTTTGTTTTGAAATTAGTTATTTGTCCGCCTCAGATACACTGCGTCTGTGGCATTTGGTAAACTCGCGGTAGAATACGCCTCGGGTCATGGCGAGGATTGCGTATGCTAAGGCGGAATTCATTTATCGTTTCATGTGGTTCTTCTTTGGCGAATAGTTTTATGACTATATTTTTAGTATTTAACCCTCTAATCAGTTTCCTCTTCATACTCTGATGCATTCATACCACCACTCAAGATGAAATCTCTAAGTAGCTTATCAATCTTTATGCTAACTTTTGGGGGTATAAGCTTCACGCCTTCGATTCTCTCAAAATATTCTTTAGCTTTCGTCTTATCGACTGTTTGCTTAAGCTCATCGTATCTACCAAACTCATTTAAATTAGAATCATTGAGCTTCAAACTCATAATATCCGCGAGCTTCTGTTCGTCAAGGCCAAGGTTCAGTGCCATTTGGTGAATCTCATCAGTCTTTGCACGTAACATGTAATCGTTTATATAATCTCTTAATGTCTTGTCAGGACTAATATTTACATCACCCCTCTGGATATCATGTAGGAATAGATAAGCATACTTCTGCTCATCTTGGGTAAGCATAGCAAACGACTTATTAAGTTCAGATTCTGCTCGTTCAACGTCCTCCTCGCTTACATCTTCTGCTCTAAGAAGCTTCAGATACTTGTCAAAACGCGAATTCATATAATCTGAATCGATTACGCCAGTATCCATCTCTGTTATATAGCTCTCGAGGTCATAAGGCGCCATGTCATCAAACGGTGGATTAGGTCCACTTTGATCTATCTCCTTATACCTAAGAACTAATATATCATAAGTATTTTTACTAATTGAAACGTAAATTATCTCTCCAGATACTTCATCAGTATATGAGTTCTTATCCCATGTGAAGCCTTGAATTTTCGCTGATTCTAAAAAGATATTTAACTGATTAAAGTCTTTTGCAAACTTCTTTCTCGACTCTACATCATCTGGCAATTTCTCGAAATTATCTATTCCAGAATTCACAAAAATCAAGGTGATACTCTCGAATATTATATTTACCTGCACTAGATTTTCAGTTAGATGCTGAACAAACAGACCTAATGGCTTATCGCCCGAATACAGCTTTACTGCATCACTAATATTCTGATCCATAGTATGTGGCTTTCGATAATATCTAATAGTGCCAAAAGGCTTTTCGTGCCCAAACAGCCTATTTGTACGCGAAAAGGCCTGGATAATATTCTCATACTTCAGCACCTTATCTAGGTACAGAGTGTTAACCCATTTTGAGTCAAATCCAGTTAACATCTGATCGACGACAATTAGCAAATCAATCTGCTTTTCGGGCTCTCTCTCGATTCTCTCATAAGGCTTCTTGTGCGCTAATCGTGCAGCTATATCCTTTTTCATTTTTGCAAATGTAGGAATCGTAAAAGATTGCTCGTACATCTCGTTATAGTCAGTTATTATCTCTACGAGCCCATCTTCCTTAATGCGGAAATTACCGTTATTATCAATATTCGAATCGAACAGCGCAGTAACTTTAAGTTTTGGCAACATCTCTTTCATGAGACGGTAATAATTAATTGCCTCATTTATACTACTTGTAGCAAATATTGCATGGAACTTACCATTTCTACTTAAAGTTAGCCAGTTTTCTGATATATCTTGAACTACAGCCTTAGTATGAGCTTCTGTCTCATACTGAGTATTAGGAACGTAGTCTTCAATTCCTTTGATACTTTTGCCATTTTCATCTTTGTATGACGCCATCTTAACCTTGCTAGAGTCCATATAGTGATAATATATTTTCCTCTTCTCAGGCTCTTTAATAGCTTCTTCTACAGATTTTGCGTTAGCCATCTTAAGTGCAACAGCAGTTCTCAGATCTTTATCTCTGAACGTTAATACCTTGTATGGATCGAAACCTAGGACATTTTTATCTCTGATTCCGTCTGCGATACTATATCTGTGAAGTTCATCTCCAAATACAGTTGTCGTTGTATTCTTCTTTTTCTTATTCTCATCCTGAATAGGAGTTCCTGTAAATCCGAAGAATATTGCTTTTATAAACGTGTTTTTTATGGTAACTAGCATGTCCCCGAACGTCGAACGGTGTGCTTCGTCCACGATAAATACTAGGCGTTTTTTATTTATCAGCTCAATATCATGAGCATTTAATCCGCCTTCTTCATCTTTTATATTGCTCATCTTCTGAATAGAAGTAACGATGAGCGTATCTGCAGGAGAACTACTCTTTAGCTTTGATATGAGAACATTAGTATTTTCAGTTGCTTGAACATCTTCGTTCTCATCGGCAAACCCACGGTACTCCTTAAGTGACTGAGTGCCGAGTTCAATTCTATCCATAAGGAATATTACTTTATCAGCATCTTTTGAACTCGCTATTAGCTGAGCCGACTTAAAACTGGTCATAGTTTTACCGGAGCCAGTTGTATGCCAGATGTAGCCACCAAGTTGGTTGTCACCCTCCCACTTTGTCTTGCGACTTTGTCAGAAATAGCATTAGCCGCAAAATACTGATAACTACGCATAACCTTCAGAACTCCGTCTGAATCATCGGCAACTGTATAAAATCCTATTAGCTGATGAGCCATAGGAATAGACAGTAGCGTGGAAGCTACTTTGTCCCATTCATTAATCGGCTCATTATTGAAGTCTGCCCAATGGAAGTAGTAATCCGAATTGAACTTACCTTCTGGCCCTGGATTTGCAAAGTATACGGCTTCATTTGGCTCCATTGCTACAAATATCTGAACTAATGAAAATAGTCCTGTAAAGACACCTTCATGTGAGTATTTTTCTATCTGGTGGTAGGCTTGACTTACTGGTATTCCACTCTTCTTAAGTTCAATATGAATTACAGGCATACCGTTGATAAGAAGCATCAGGTCTCCACGGCGGTCGTTTAAAATTCTTGACTTCGTTGGAAACTTAGGCTGCTGCACTATCTGATATCTACTTTGACCTGCCGCGATTTCTCTTCGGTCATAAATTTTAAGACTGACTTCTTTACCAAAATGAAGTGTGTCATCTGGATTATCTCGAACTATAGAAACACTCTTGCCATTGATGAAGCCATTTAACTTAAGTGGTGTTCTAAGCGCTTCTATCTGTTCTAATATCTGCTGCATTTCACTATCAGTTAGTGGATAGTCATTAAGCCTATCGATATCACGATTATTCTCAAAAAGGATGTTCGCCCAGTTATCTAGTAAGTCCTTTTCTGTATAGTTCTTAAGGACTTCTTTTTCCCAGCCTTTTTCAGATAGTATTTTTATTAAAGCTTCTTCAAAGTCAGCTTCTTTATTAAAAATCATAGAGTTTTCCTCCGTATTTTAAAGATTCATGGTTTTTGCTATACAAACATCTTCTCAAGGCATGCTTTTTTGAGATTTTTGAGCTTTTCAAGCTTACGCTGATGAAGGGTGATAAGGTTGTCAATCTGATCCAATATCAAAGCAATTTTAACTTGCTCTTGTACAGGCGGGAGCATTATTTCAGTATTCAAAATATTGTCGTTGTACAGCCGTTTAATTGTACTTCCTTCAATTCCAGCCCATCTAACCACCGAATAAAGATGCCTAAGAAATAAATTTGTTATGCTATCATCATGTTTTAGCCAAACGATATTTGAGTCTTGAAAATACTCCTTCATGCCTGTAAATACGACTGTTCTTCCTATACTTCCTGATGCAGAAATTAAAATATCTCCTTTTTTAGGATATGGATATTTTGATTTAAAATTCTCAAATAACTCATTAGAAATAAATGCATCGGGTGTTCCTCCAAATGTTCCAATCTTGAAAAACGGTATATCCCCAGATTCGCCCGTCTGATGTTTAAAAATTCTTCGGCACATAGCAACGGACCCAATATCCCCCAACTTACGCTGTTCCCAAGCTTCAGTAAAACCTTTAAATCGTATCTCTGGTACATCAGACCCATCTTTCGGGAACATTTTTTCGAGCATTGCCTTTTTTACATTAACTAGCTTGTCATACTTACGCTGATGAAGGGTGATAAGGTTGTCGAGGTTGCGAAAAAAAACAGTAATTCGATTTTGCTCCTCTATTTTTGGAAGCAAAACGGAAACCGAAGTATATTCTGCAAATGATATATTCAATAGCCCATCCATTCTTGCACCAGAAGATACAATTTAGCGAAGTTGGTTTTCTACATCAGAGCCGTTCAGTTCGATCGACATGAACTCTGCATTTTGTTCTTCTGCTGAAAAACAGTGATAAACAAAGGGGATTCGGGCGTTTTCTGCTGTTGTTAAAGCAAAACAAGAGCCGTATGGACGCAATTTTGATGCCCCGTGATTATACGCAAGTTCGCCCTTTTCGAGAAGGATATATCTTTTCAAACTTTCCCCCGCATTATTGAAAGCATACCTTTCTGACTGCTCAATAAACCCATGATTTGCGGTTATCATCATTATAGGAGCTTCCGATGCCGAGTCATTACGAGTTACTTCTTTAACTACCTCTCCCAACTTACGCTGTTCCCAAGCATCAGTAAATCCAGCGAATCTAATGGCTGGTTTTTTCGATTTTTCTGCCATTTTATTCACCTCCGAGAAGCTTTTTGAACTCAGCAAGTCCAAGCATATCAAATTCGTTCCCTTCCAGCTCGTCAATCATCTTTGAAAGCTCTCTTTCCGTGCTTTCAATTTCATTTTCAAGTTCAGCTAGTGTAGAATCGTACTTCTTTGACAGTGCCTCCACTTTTGACACAAGATCAGACACTATTTTTTCAGGAAGTTGCATAAGATTCTCGATTAGTGGATTGATCCATTTCTCTCTGAGCAGTAATACAATCTGCTCATCAGACAGATTTTCTATAATTTCTTTAGTTCTCTCTTCAAGTAGTGCTTTTTCTTTCTTTATTTCTGATTTTAAGCCCTTTTCTTCTGTATTGAGAGCAATTACAGACTTTAGTTTTTCTTTTGTCTCACTATCGATGCTGTCGTTCTTAAGTGCTTTTTTAACCTCTGCAAAAACAAAGCTGTCTTCATTTACACATTCAAGCTCTTTTTCTTCCTCAGATAGATTGTCAAATGCTTCTTCATATTCAGAAATAATCTCAGCTAGTCTATTTTCTTTATCTTCTATGGACTTCGTTTCGTCTGAGAGCAAACAATTCTGAACCAGCTCAAATGGTAAGATTCTGCCCTTCCAGCCTTCTTGAACTTCTTGCTCTTTGTTATCTTTCTTCTTGATAACCATATTAGGATCTACAATCCTAGTTGCATTAAAACCTTCCGTCTGAATAATTTCTAGGTCGATTGCTATATTTGCCCAATCATCGTCGAGAAGCTGATATGCCTCATACTTATCAACTAGCGGAATACCCGCTAGTCTAGAAAAGATATTTTCAGCGAGAGCCTCTTCCTTCTTAGATATGTTAATATTATCCATTTGCACGATAAGTGCATCATGTAAATAATCGTCAAGTCCATCAAATGCATCTTTAAATTTATTTTCGAAGCCTTTGATATCATCATGATCTTTGATTGCTTTTTTTACATCATCACGAGTTACCCTGCAGTAAGCAGAGGATGTAGCTTCAAGCAAACTGCTTTTGAGCGTAGGAAATGCCTTCCAGTAATCATTTAAAAGTTCGACCTCTGAATTTGGAATCCCTCCAAACATCGACGAGAATATATCCCATGATTCAGCAGCTTCTGATGAGTCCACATATCGTGGAATATTAAGGTTATAATCATTGCTTCTTATTTCATCACGGCTAACAACTCTGGAGAACTTATCAATATCTTCTCTACGAGTTACAACGTCCACAATTCTCTTAATATCGGAGGCGCGAAGCTTATTGTTCTTGCCTTCTTTCACGAAGCCTTTTGAAGCATCCACAAAAAGAAGGTCTGTGTTGGTTCTTTTTTGCTTCAGAATTATAATAATAGTTGGGATTCCTGTACCATAAAAAATATTTGCAGGAAGTCCAATAATTGTATCTATTTGATTCTTTTCAATTAGGTTCTTACGAATCTCACCCTCTTCGCCACCACGGAATAAAACACCGTGAGGAAGAACTATACTCATGATTCCTTCTGGCTTCAGGTGGTATAGGTCATGAAGCAGAAAAGCATAATCTGCCTTGCCCTTCGGAGCAAGACCGTATCCAGCGTATCTAGGATCAGTCTCTTTGTCCTGAGGTGACCATGCCTGGGAATAAGGAGGATTTGACACAACTGCATCCACGTAAAGCGGGTCATATGAACCTATCGGGTCATTTTCATCGAAGTACGGCCAGTCATTTTCTAATGTATCGCCATTTCTAGTTACTATGTTATATGCTTCAATTCCACGCATTACAAGGTTCATACGAGTGAGATTATAAGTGTTCTGCTTGAGCTCCTGAGCATAGTACTTAATCTTATTTTTACCCTCAATGTACTTAGAAGCACTTAAACCGATATTGATTAATAGAGAACCTGAGCCACTAGTTGGGTCATAAATTTCAATTTTATCTCTATCCTTTAAGTGTTCTGCTACTATTTCAGACATAAGTAACGATACTTCGTGAGGGGTATAGAATTCACCAGCTTTTTTTCCTGCGTTTGCTGCGAATTTCTCGATGAGGTACTCATAAATGAATCCAAGCACGTCATACCCTTGCTTTCCATCCATTGGAATGTCTTTTATCAGATATATAAGATCACTTATTGACTTCGTCTGAGAAGCAGCGCTATCTCCAAGCTTGCTCAGCCCTGTCTGCAGTGTTTCGAATATGCCGTCGAATACGCTATTATGTGTCGGATTAACTAATCTTGTAAAAGCGGAAAGTGCATCTCTAACATCTGAAACACTGAAATCCGAGCCTTTTTCAATCCATGTCGAGAAGAGGTTTTCATATGAGATATAATATCCGAGGTTTTTCTGGATACTCTGAGTTGTCTCGTAATCTTCTTCTTTCAATTCAGACAAATATTCATCTGTCCAATCATTGGCTTTTAGATACTTAACCTCCTTTTCAGAGAGGAATTTATAGAAAATAAACCCTAGAATGTAATCCTTATACTCATTCGCTTCTATTTTAGAGCGCATTTTATTTGCTGATTCCCAAATCTTAGAAGCTAATTGCTGCTTGTTCATGTGCAACCCCCATCCAAACATGTCTTGTAATTCATATAAAGTTTAAAATAAAGCTAAATATAATATTTATTCACTTTTAGCATTGTTTTTATTATACGTCCAAAATAATGATTTTCAAACTTATCTGTATAATATCGGATGTATATTTATTGTTTTTTATCAGTTTATAATTAGGGTGATGTAGTACATGTGCTTGGGAACAGCGTAAGTTGGGAGAGTAGTTAATGAGTAACTCGATCAATGACTAGCATCAGGCTGCTATGATGGATAACTGCAAATCTGAGGTATATGTGAGTCAGTGAGAAAGGTATACTTTTCAATAACTGCGGGGAAAGTTTGAAACAAAGATATATCCAGCTCGAAAAAGGGACGAACTTGCAGTATAAATTACGTGGGCATCAAAGATTGCGTCCATACGGCTCTTGTTTTGCTGATGACAATGATGCGGAAAAACGCTCGATATCCCTTTGTTTTCATCACTGTTTCTTTATCAGAGAACAAATATGTCAGAGTTTCATGTCGATCGATGAACGGGTCTAGATGTGAAGATACCAACTTCATCATTTGGTTGTCTTCTCAGGCGGTGCGACGAAATCGATGGGCTCTGAATATATCATGAGATGCTAGAATATACTGCAGATTTCCGTCGTGTTTCCAGAAATAGAGGCAAATCGCATTACTGTTTTTGTCAGAACCTCGATAACCTTATCACCCTTCATCAGCGTAAGTGCATTTTTCATTTATTTGGAGGAAATTATGCTGAATACTATAAATAAAAAAATAAGCTATTTTACGATTACTACACACAGTGGATAACTGTTTATAAGGAGGGTGCTATAAGACCTGTAACTATGAATAAATATTTACTTACGAAAGCGTGGATAAAGAAACTCGCTCCTTCGTTAAGGGTAAAAGATATGACTAGAATAACATATCAAAAGTTATTAAATGATTATGCTGAGCTACATGAGAGGCAGACAACGATGGACTTTCACCACCAGTTAAAGGGAGCCATTTTAGATGCTGTCGATGAAGGACTTATCGAAAGAGATCCAACACGAAAAGCAATCATTAAGGGAAAACCACCTCGTCAAAAGAAGACTAAATATCTAAATCAGTTTGAGTTACACAAACTTCTATCGGAATTAGATTTAGGTCAAACTTTAAATTGGGATTGGTTTATTTTACTTGTTGCAAAAACGGGCATGCGCTTCTCTGAAGCTCTTGCTATAACTCCGAACGACTTTGATTTTTCAAAACAATCTCTATCAATTAATAAAACTTGGGACTATAAGGGCGGTTCTGGATTTATGCCGACGAAAAATCTGTCATCTGTCAGAAAAATCCAAATAGATTGGCAAGTAATAGTGCAATTTTCAACTCTAGTTAAAGGACTTCCTGAAGATGAACCTATCTTTATATCTGGAAATGTTTATAACTCAACGGTAAATGATATTCTTACTAGGCATTGCAATAATGCTGGTATATCTATTATTTCTATACACGGTTTAAGACACACTCATGCATCACTACTTTTATTTGCGGGTGTATCCATAGCAAGTGTTGCTCAACGACTCGGACACGCTAGTATGACTACAACACAGAAAACATATCTCCACGTTATTAAAGAGCTTGAGAATAAAGATGTTGATTTAGTTATGCGTTCTTTATCTAGTTTAAACTAGGGTCGAAAGCTTACGCTGATGAAGGGCGATAAGGTTGTCGATATATGAAAAAGTTTTTGTAATCTTTCTTTGTTCAGTTTCTGAAGGATAGAGAACTTCCATATCTGCAATCATTTCATACCTAACAGAATCAACAGAAGTCTTCGCTGTCATTGTCATAACTCGCTCATAAAAATGATTTGAGAAATAGTAGTAAAAATATTCGCCCAGTATATTTTTCTGAAAGCTATACATCCTATAAACACGTTGATGCAAGTCGTATTTCCCGTTTACGTAGTGATACACTTTTCCTGTACCAACACCATCACCAACTGTTAAAACAGCTTCCTCATCATATAGGTACCTATTGCTTCTTTCGATAATTGGAGATCGAACATAAAATGGATATTCACCATCCTCAATATGATCTTGTGTATTGCTTTTTCCTGTAGAAATCAAGCATACCTCGTGCACCTTACGCTGTTCCCAAGCAACAGATTTCTTCGGTTGACTCTCATTAAAATTATTGCCAAAGATCAGCTAGTAAATGTTAAATGGTATCCTCGATTGGTTTCCTAAAGGTTTTCTCACTACTCAATATCTGTTCCTTAAATTCTTTATAACTTCTTGCCTCACTCGGAACCCTCAGCCCCAGTTTGGTTACGCAGATATCTTTCCTTGCTGCAACATTTCCTTCGTAGGTTGAACCTTCATTCATCATTAGGTATTTGCTTCCAGACTCAGTTGAGTCAGGATAGAGATAGTATCCGCTTTTAGAATCGAACCTGAACATATAAGCGAGTACCTGCAGGTAATCTTTGTTCCCTATATTATCAATTGGCTTGTATTTAGCATCGGCAATGACTCTATCAACCGGAGACTTCCCTATGAAATCTGGATAAATCAAGCCAATACTGCCATCAAATAGCCTCTGTGCGCCAGTGCTTGACTTATTAATTGGATGATAGAACATATCGCCGATAAGGGAATTAATGTATTCCTCCCATAGCCACGCACCATCGAACAGTATGCCGTAAACGTTTCGGTGGCCGTCACCGAATTTGTGCTTCTGATTTTGTAGTATCAATATGCATAGTATTTGAAGGTCTCTGTATTCGTGATAGTACGCGTGACGAATGGTTTTTTTTAACTAAAAAAATATACTTTTCAGTTGTAGATTTCTTATCTACCTTTTATTCTTCACCTTTAACTTGCTCAAACTTCAAATTTCCTATTTTAAGATTATCTTTTTCCTTTAACTCATAAAAGTACTTTTTGAAAACTAATTTGTGACCTTTCATCTTAATAATATCCATTAAAATATAGCACTCTTTATATTCGCCAATTACAATCTTTTTTGGACAATTATCCTCATAGACAACCTCGTAAGTATTTATATAGGGTGGAGTTTTTGATTTGTGACAAAAATAGAACAGTTGTACATATAACAGCAATTGCAAATACAATGCTAAAACTAGGATAAACAACTCCTCAGTATCATCTTTACTTTTTATCAGTCACATAATTATTTTCTTCTACAATACTCTCATCTTCTTTTACGAATAATTTTATATATACAAAAAGAAATTAATGAAATAATACTTATAATAATTAAGATACCTATCATAGAATCCAGATATTTCATTTTTAAAACTATTAATAACATATATTGCACAATTTAAAAGTACATAGAAAAATTAACATTGAAATAATAAATGAATATACAACAGCTTCTAAATTACTTATCCTTCTTTTATTTAACCACTTTTTATGATAGGTGGTGAAAGGAGTATTAATATGAAAAATCAAAATCAATATTAAATAAATATTAACATCACCTAGTATATTTTTCGTAAAAAGTAGCGACGTGGTATTCCATAAAACTGTTCTGCCTCAAGAGAATACAAAAATAGTAGATGTTTTTATAACCATAGCCAGCCCATAAAGTGCTGCTGAAAATATAGATATAAACGTTGAGTATTCTTTTACATTCATCATTATATCAGTATTCTTTTTCACACTTTAGATTTGTCTTATCTTCTATTTGTTTAGTATTGTTCATATAGTAACTCTCCAAAAATGTTTTATTATAACTTTTATTCTTAACCTCTAGAGTTATACAATATTTGAATTGTCCTTGACCTATTCCCAGCATTGCAATAATATGCGCATACAACACTAAGTGTTTTAGATTAACTACTTCGACCATTGGGCTTCAACGGTCGAAGATGGTTTGAATTTTCTATAACTATCTTCTAATTTGATATTAAAAGAAACACGATATTTCCCCAGCAGGTAGAAGTATTACTGATTTTTTGACATCTAAAATGTTAATTGTATATCATAATTCTAAAAACATCTTTTTCACTATCAGGTGTAGATTATACGTAATAAAATCTAAAAATCCAAATTCATCTTCTTGCTCATATGGCTCATTTTCTTTTTCCATATCAACATCCTCATTTTCTTCTTCCATTAATTTATTAGTGATATCTTTTTAGAAGTCCCCCGAAAAATCTACCACTGGTGCATCAAGATTATTTGTATTAACTATATTAATATTAAAACTATCTCCTATAGAATAATCTAGTAAATCAAAAAAATGTCTTCCGCTTTAATTTTTTTCTGGAATTTTTAATTGATAATTTTTCCTGATTATTTTACACTGATTACAATATCTTTTATTATCTCTCATTTCAAGTACAATATTCTTATCCATAAACTCTTAACCTCTTTTCAATAGCCGTTTTCCCACCATCCATATTATCTGCAATTAGTTTTAACATATTAACTTCCTCATTCTCTAATTCCAAGCAACCTGGTAATAAATTAATCTTATTATTATTCTTTTCAACAACGATAACTTGTTCAACATCCAGGTTAACAACTAACAGTGGATTATGCGTTACAATTATAATTTGCTTTTGTTCTTCTTATAGAGTTCAAATATCTAATAAAGCTTGTTACTAATATTATTATTCGAGATGTGATCTTCTGGTTGATCAATTAAAAAAATACACTTCTCGGTTTCGTATTCTGTTATATATTTAAAATATGCTAAAAGATTGCTCTCCTAATGTACTTCCTATTGTTTTCACATCATTAGATATATCAACCATAAAAATTTTTACATTTACATAATTGAGATATAAATTTCTGTAAATTAGTTTCGTAAGTATCATCCAATTGATCATATGAGGTGCATCCTCTAATAGCATCAATCAGCATTTCCATTTTTGTTTATTTTTTAAGTTCATTAACATTAGCATATTTTTGATTAAACATGACCTTTAAGAATTCATCATGAACATCTTTTATCATGATAATTTGCTTCAGAATTAAAAATTAAACCCACAACAAGATCTTTTACTAATCCCATTAAGCTGCACCGGCTTCTCAGGAAAATTATTTATTTTATTCGTCTGCTGAATTGCAGTAAATATGCTCCTTATAAAATCTGACTTTTTATTATTAAAATCATTTTTGATCTCTTTCTTTTGATGTTGCCGCCTCATAAAAACTGTAATCACTTAATTTTGAAACTATAATATTCTTTACTATTTTTCATTTTTCAACATTTTGATACCGCTGATTTACTTCATCAAGTATAGAACTTAATAATTTTGTTGCTTCATCCAATTTACTTTTATATTCATCAAAGTAAGGTTCCACTAACAACTTATTAATTAGCTCTATAATTTGCGATATATTTTTTAGCTCCCTCATGTGCATTATTGATGTTTGTAAAAATCCTGATCACACTCTACTTGCAAAAATAAGTTGAACTATCATATACTTCATTATATTCAAGAATCTCTAATCCATTAACAGTCTCTTCCTTGCTTATGTTATGTTTAATATAACTCATAATCTTTTGGGCATATAATGTATAGCTGTCCGTAAATTCAGAATGATTAACTTCTGAAAAATTCTCTTTTGGAAACAGTGTGCAGTTATCAAATTTTTATTACTTCCCCTTGTTCAATGAATAATTTCCTTGATGAATTTGCATTATCACAATAAAGTTGATTTTCTCTAATAATTGTTTTTACGTACTGTGGCAAGTTTTTTTCATTACTCAAAAGTTTTAGTAACGAAGATTTTCCTGACCCATTTTCACCAATTATTGCGTTTATTCCATTTATTAAAGGAATCTCCCTATCACATATTTTGAAAGATCTTATGTAATGTTGATTTCTATTTTCTTGTTGATTAATTCTTGTCTCTGGAGAAGTAATAGCCATTAGTAAACCTTTAAATGTCGGTAAAATTTCAGCACGCGAATGTATAAATTGATTATTGCAATTATGCTCATCATGATTTGGATATGCATTCCACTCATGGCAATCACTCCCCATTACCAACCCTACGTTCAATGGCATATCTTTTAAGTTGTTTTTTAATATACCTTCTACATTTGGCCTTTGAAATTCCAATGCATTTATATATCCTGTCATAATTAAATTTTCAGGTTCGTGAGTTGATTCGCTTAATGAATTGTGTTTTCCATCATGTTTTTGCAAACTAGTTCTTTGACATGCAATTAGAATTACGTCAAGACCTATTTCTCTTATAATCGATTCAAATTCTGCTTTAGTATAATATTCATCCTTTTTCGTCAATTTATTTTCATTTTATAGAGTACTCTATTTTTCGAATAATTTTCTATTCTATTTTTAGCATCAAAAATCGTGATAATATGACACTTCTCCATTTCATCATCTATCTGAACATCAAATTCAACCCCCGCAACGATACCTTTTACATTTTCATATTTTTCTAGTTTCAAGTTCTTCATCTATTCTTTTATATAATCCAGTATTAAATCTGTTATGATCAGTAATTGAAAAATAATCCGACTTCATGGTTATTTAATTTTTAGTAAAACCTCTACATTATCAACTGTAGAATCATCCACAATCCCATCGCTTTCTTTGTATCTGCTTGCGTTAGAATGGATGTGCAAATCAAACTTCATATTCTTTCTCACTTTCACTTACGTATTCATTGTGTTTCGTATTTATAAAGTATTTAGTAAAAGGGGTTTTAATGTCTAAACTGCGTTTTATATTAAGATGAATTTATATAGGCAATATATTTAATTTTTATTGCATTCTCGTAACAATTTATTCTCCTGGCATGAGGATGTTTTAACTTATTTAAAACTTGCTTCCTTACCTTTATAAACCAAGTATCATACCAATTTTAAAAGTACCACTTATAATAAAATTTACGTTTTTCCATTTAACAAATATATCTATAAAAATCAATTATTTTTATAAGTATACATATTTATTATTTTTATTTCAATACACTATTGCTTGTATGATTAATTTTCATTTTTATTCTCACGACTTATTCTATTTACATTAAGTTTAAACATTATATTACCTAACACTTATCTTTTACTTACTTTCAGTTTCTCTTTAATTTAATCTAACACAACTTCATATAGTCATAAAACACAACCTAATTCAGCCTATACATAATTATTATAAAAATCTAAATAATCACAATTTATATAGATTAAAGTACTGACCCTTTGTCGACTGCAACCACTCAACTACGCACGTTGTGCTTGTTTCGTGGGCAGTCTTGGTGGAGTACACACATCTTAGCACTAGTACGCCGTAGACCGCTGCCCCTCGCCTTCGCCCTTTGGGCTTGCCTCGTTGGCGGTCCTGGCGGAGGAACTACATCGAAAAAAGGGTGGGTCGCAATTACGCGACCCACCCTTTTCCGTGTAGTTCCATCATTCAAACTCCACCGTTCCCGGTGGCTTAGAGGTCAGATCATAGAACACCCTATTCACGTGATCCACCTCATTGATTATTCTATTCATCACCTTCTGTAGCACCGACCATGGGATTTCCACCGCTTCTGCTGTCATGAAGTCAACCGTCTCGACCGCACGGATTGCAACCGCATAGTCATACGTACGGAAGTCACCCATTACGCCGACTGATCTCATATTAGTTAGAGCTGCGAAGTACTGGCTGATTGAACCTTCAAGGCCCGCCTTTGCTATCTCCTCGCGGTAGATTGCATCTGCTTCCTGCACGATCTTAACCTTTTCAGCTGTAACTTCGCCGATGATTCTGATGCCGAGCCCTGGTCCTGGGAATGGCTGGCGGTCTACCAGATAGTCTGGGAGGCCGAGCTCTCTTCCTAGTGCTCGCACTTCGTCCTTGAACAGCATGCGGAGTGGCTCGATTATCTCCTTGAAATCAACGTGGTCTGGCAGTCCGCCCACATTGTGATGCGACTTGATAACTGCCGACTTGCCGAGGCCGCTCTCGATGATATCTGCGTAGATTGTTCCCTGAGCTAGGGAAATCAACTGCGCCTATCTTCTTGGCTTCCTCTTCAAATACACGGATAAACTCCTCCCCGATGATCTTACGCTTCGTCTCTGGGTCTGTCACGCCAGCGAGCTTTGCGTAGTATCTCTCCTGAGCATTTACACGCACGAAATTGAGGTCGTACTCACCCTTGCTGCCAAATATCTCTTCAACCTGGTCGCCCTCGTCCTTACGGAGTAGTCCGTGGTCCACGAACACGCAGGTCAGCTGCTTTCCAATTGCCTTTGCCAGAAGTGCCGCAACTACGCTGGAATCAACGCCGCCAGAGAGCGCAAGTAGCACCTTGCCATCTCCAACCTTCTCGCGAATCTCCGCGATTTCCTTCTCAGCGAAGGAATCCATCTTCCAGTCCTGCTCGCACTTACACACGCCTAGTATAAAGTTGCTAAGCAGCTCTGTGCCCTCTGCCGTATGATTTACCTCTGGATGGAACTGCACTGCGTAGTAGCCCCTCTCCCTGTCTTCCATACCTGCAACTGGGCAGTTTTCTGTATGCGCCGTAACCTTGAAACCTTCTGGAACCTCACTGATATAGTCGGTATGGCTCATCCAAGTTACGGTCTCGTCGCTGAGTCCAGCAAATAGACCTTCTTTGCAATCTACTGCCGTCTCGGTGCGGCCGTACTCGCTCGTTGGAGCAGTTCCGATCTTGCCGCCCAGCACGTGTGCCATCAGCTGTGCGCCGTAACAGATGCCTAGGATCGGGAGTCCTAGCTCGAACACGCCTCTATCGATTGCTGGTGCACCCTCTCCGTATGCGGACTGTGGGCCACCTGTAAAGATGATGCCGCAAGGGTCAAATTCCTTGACCTTATCTACTGTTATATTTTCAAAATTATGAACTTCCGAGTACACGCCTAGCTCACGAACCCTGCGGGCGATGAGCTGGTTGTACTGTCCGCCAAAATCAATAATTAATATCTTGTTAGCCATTATAGCTCCTAACGTCTTACTGTTGCTACGCTATTGTCCTTGAGTACAACGTCGTGTGCGCCACCCTCGATGATGCTTGTTGCCGATACAAGAGTGAGCTTAGCGTTCTGCTGTAGTTCTGGAATAGATAGAACTCCGCAGTTGCACATTGTCGACTTAACCTTGTCTAAAGAGAGGTTTACGTTGTCGTGTAGTGTTCCTGCATATGGTACGTAAGAGTCAACACCTTCCTCGAATTTAAGCTTTCCGTCGCCACCGAGGTCGTATCTCTGCCAGTTACGAGCTCTCGCGGAACCTTCGCCCCAGTACTCCTTCATGTAGTTGCCATTTACCATAACCTTAGCGGATGGCGATTCGTCGAATCTTGCAAAATATCTTCCTAGCATGATGAAGTCCGCACCCATAGCGAGTGCTAGCGTCATGTGATAGTCGTACACGATTCCGCCGTCGGAGCAGATTGGAATGTACTCACCTGTCTTCTCGAACCACTCGTCTCTTGCTGCTGCAACCTCGAGCACTGCAGATGCCTGTCCGCGTCCGATTCCCTTCTGCTCTCTAGTGATGCAGATGGATCCGCCGCCGATTCCAACCTTGACGAAGTCTGCACCGTTCTTAGCCAGGAAGTCGAAACCTTCCTTATCTACGACGTTACCAGCACCGATTTTAACTGTGTCGCCGTACTTTTCCTTAACCCACTTGAGAGTTCTAGCCTGCCACTCTGAATATCCCTCGGATGAGTCTATTGTGAGCACGTCTACGCCTGCCTCTACGAGAGCTGGGATTCTCTCCTCGTAGTCACGAGTGTTGATTCCTGCACCTACGATGAAGCTCTTGTTGTCGTCGAGTAGCTCGTTAGGATTCTGCTTGTGAGAGTCGTAGTCTTTTCTAAATACAAATGCTACTAGGCATCCGTCCTTATCCACGATTGGAAGCTGGTTTACCTTGTTCTCCCAGATGATGTCGTTAGCCTCGGATAGAGTGATTCCAGCGTTGCCGTACACGAGGTTCTCGAGAGGTGTCATGAACTCAGATACCTTAGTGTCTGTGCTAAGTCTGCTAATTCTGTAGTCCTTGCTTGTAACGAGGCCGACTAGCTTGCCGTGGCCTGTTCCATCGTCTGTAACTGCTACTGTCGAGTGTCCAGAGTTCTTCTTGATTTCGAGAACGTCAGCAAGTGTGCTATCAGGCTTCACGTTGGTATCACTTGGTACGAATCCTGCCTTGTAGGACTTAACCTTCTTGACCATTGCCGCTTGGCTCTCGATTGGCTGAGAACCGAAGATGAAAGAAATTCCACCCTCCTTCGCTAATGCAACCGCCATCCCATCATCAGAAACAGCCTGCATTACTGCGGAAACAAGTGGAATATTTGCCTTGATCTTAGGCTCCTCGCCTTTCTTGAATTTAGTAATCGGAAGTCGCGAGCGACACATTCTCTGGCCTAGCTTCTGCACTAGAATATCCAGGCACCAGAAGGTACTCACTAAATGTTCTTGATGGTTCTGTTAGAACGATTGCCATTTTGCACCTCTCTCTTTCTATATATAAAAATCAAATTGAAATTAAAGATATTAATTGAAAATTATAGCACAATGGGGCGGTTTTAGGTAGTGTTTGGAGCGGAAAATATAAATAAAAGATGTGACCGAGCAAATTGCCCGGCCACATCCACATGATTTTAATTTTGTATGTAATCACTAGCTGTGATTATGCTCTGATCTCGTATGTTCCAGCTTCTGGCTCCTCATATGAGAGGCCTGCAGGTTCGAACATTCCTCTTACGATTTCTGTTCTGAGCACGTAGTAAAGTTCATCCTCCTCGTTAGCCCAGTGCTGAGCATGGATGTCCATATTGCGTCTCCAAGTGATTGAGTCATCTGTCTGGCCCACCATCTCATTTACATTGTCACAAGGCATTCCATCAAGAAGTGTGTTGTTAAGGTATCCAAATGCCGCATCAGCTTTAGTCCCTGCTGGCACTCTATTAAGCTCACCGAAGCGTCTAGCCGCCTGCTTTAGGTCCTCAACTCTTGCAGGGTTTGCAGCTGTGATAGTCTGAACTAGCTTCGCATATCTGCTCTCTGCATCTGCAATTCTTGCTGAAGGCTGCCGTGAATGTTGTCAGGGTCTACCGCCTCTTCAAGCGGACGTCTATCGTAGCTATGACACTCATTTGCAAGTTCCTCTGTCAGCTCGCTCCATCCTTCTGCCTTACCAGCATCGATTAGAGCATCTGTGAGGTCCTCCTGAAATATGATCTTGTCATACAGCCACTGATGAATTGGTCCTAGAAATAAACTCATATATACCTCCTAGTTTCCGAGGAATAGCTTGATATCGTCGTCTACTGATCCGATTCCTGCGATTCCAAAGTTCTCAACGAGCACGTTTGCAACGTTTGGTGAGAGGAATCCTGGTAGTGTTGGTCCTAGGTGGATGTTCTTAACACCGAGGTATAGAAGTGCGAGAAGAACGATTACAGCCTTCTGCTCATACCAAGCGATGTTGTAAGCGATTGGTAGCTCGTTAACGTCGTCTAGGCCAAATACTTCCTTTAGCTTAAGTGCGATAAGTGCTAGTGAGTATGAATCGTTACACTGACCAGCGTCGAGTACACGTGGGATTCCACCGATGTCACCGAGGTCTAGCTTGTTGTACTTGTACTTAGCGCATCCTGCTGTGAGGATTACTGTATCCTTAGGTAGAGCCTTTGCAAACTCTGTGTAGTAGTCTCTCGACTTCATTCTGCCGTCGCATCCAGCCATTACGAAGAACTTCTTGATAGCGCCAGATTTAACTGCATCAACTACTGTATCTGCTAGTGCAAATACCTGCTCGTGTGCAAATCCACCGATGATTTCACCTGTCTCAATCTCTGTTGGTGCTGGGCAAGTCTTAGCTAGCTCGATGATCTCTGAGAAGTCCTTAGTCTCACCGTATCCACCCTTGATGTGCTTGCATCCTGGGTATCCAGCTGCACCTGTTGTAAAGATCTATCCTTATAGCTATCTGCTGGTGGCACGATGCAGTTTGTTGTCATGAGGATTGGTCCGTTGAAGCTCTCGAACTCTTCCTTCTGCTTCCACCATGCATTTCCGTAGTTACCAGCGAAGTGCTCGTACTTCTTGAATGCTGGGTAGTACTGACCTGCGAGCATCTCGGAGTGTGTGTATACATCTACTCCAGTTCCCTCTGTCTGCTCTAGAAGCATCTCGAGGTCTCTTAGGTCATGTCCTGAGATTAGGATTCCTGGGTTCTTTCTAACGCCGATGTCTACCTTTGTAATCTCTGGGTTGCCGTAAGCGGATGTGTTTGCCTCATCTAGTAGAGCCATGCCATCTACACCGTACTTACCTGTCTCTAGTGTAAGTGCAACTAGGTCATCTACAGATAGAGAATCGTCTAGTGTAAGTGCTAGAGCCTTCTGCATGAAGGTATCAACCTCTACGTTGTCCTTGAGTAAAGCGTTTGCATGCTTGCTGTATGCGGAAAGTCCCTTTAGTCCGTAAGTGATTAGCTCTCTTAGAGATCTTACGTCCTCGTTCTCTGTTGCGAGTACTCCAACTTCTGGGCTAACAGCCTTTGCAGCGAACTCACCAACGCATCCGTTCCACTTAGCAGCCTCTGGAAGCTTACTTGCATCGTCAAGCTGCTTAATTAGCTGCTCCTTACATGTAAGTGTCTCAACAATCTTAGCCGAGATTGCATCGTCATCAAAGTTAGCATTTGTGATAGTTGTGAATAGGTTAAGCGATACTAGGTGGTTAACCTGCTCACTTACTTCCTTGCCCTCAGCTCTTAGCTGTGTAGTTACTGCAGAAAGTCCCTTAGTTACATATACGAGCAGATCCTGTAGCGCTGCTGTCTCAGGGGAGCTTACCACAAACTCCTCTCATAGTACATCCTGTGCCCTTTGCGGTCTCCTGACACTGATAACAAAACATACGGTTTTCCATCTGTTTTCTCCTTTCAACTTTATATAACGTCCTTTGTTTTTGCTTTAATTAATGTTTGCTTTAAGTTTGTGCCACAAGCATATCACTAAAAAATGATGGAATCTGTAACCAATGTTACAGTTCCATCATTTTTTCATTGTTTTTGAATTGATACATTTGAATTGCGTCAATTATATTTGGCTTATCAGTTAAGTGCCTCGATTTCTGCAGGGTCAAGGACGTAAATCTTGCGCCCCTTTATCTCGATTAAACCATCGTCCTGCATCTTCATCAGCTCTCTGGAAACTGACGGTCTTGTCACGCCTAGGAACTCAGCTAGTCCTTCCCTCGTCATATTTATTGGCTTGCTCATATCCCTATCGTTATAGACGAGCAGCATCTTGGCAATTTTCTGGCGGAGAGTCGGGCAAGATAGTATCCTGAGCCTCATATTTAGCGCGTATGCATTTCTCGCAAAGCTCATCAGCATGTTATTAATCAGCTGATTGTGGTATCCACAGCCATTTCCGCAAGTTCCTGACATGAAGTCACGCGGAAGCGATATGACTTTAGAATCGCAGGTTGCCTGTGCGAATACGCCATACTTCTCCTTGCCTAGAAATAGAAGGATATCTCCAAATACCTCCCCCGTATCAGTGAAGTTTCCGATGACTCTCCTGTTACCGTCGAAGGAGTCATAGCCTATTCTCACTCCGCCCTCAAGGAGAATGTGGAGTCTGTTCGGTTCGTCCTCTTCGGTGAATATCATGTCACCCTTCTTAAAGGAGAGACAGAGCGCATTACTGCATGTGAAGCAGTTATGAACGTCTTCAACGGTCATGTTCTCAAAAAGAGGGCTGACCATAAGGCGCTCCGCTATTCCTCTATCCGTCTTTGATGATGCTCTTGGTGTCATATTCCTCGCCTATTACATCATGCCCATTCCGCCGCCTGCAGGCATTGCAGGTACAGCTGGCATATCTTCCTTAATCTCTGAGATACCTGCCTCTGTAGTGAGGAGCATTCCTGCTACACTAGAAGCATTCTGGAGAGCAGATCTTGTAACCTTAACTGGGTCAACGATTCCTGCCTCAATCATATCTACGTACTCTTCTGTTGCAGCGTTAAAGCCTACTCCCTTCTTGGACTCTTTAACCTTTGCAACGATTACACTGCCTTCAAATCCAGCATTCTCAGCAATCTGCCTAACTGGCTCCTCGAGTGCTCTCACTACGATTCTAGCACCAGTCTTCATGTCGCCGTCCAGGCTCTCAGCATACTCGGATACCTTATCGATTGCGCAGATAAGCGATGTACCACCACCTGCTACGATACCTTCCTCAACTGCAGCTCTAGTAGCATTTAGAGCGTCCTCGAGTCTGAGCTTCTTATCCTTAAGCTCTGTCTCTGTAGCAGCTCCAGCATTGATTACTGCAACTCCGCCGAGCAGCTTAGCAAGTCTCTCCTGTAGCTTCTCTCTATCGAAATCAGAGTTCGAATCTTCGATCTCACCCTTGATTTTCTCAACTCTCTCTTCGATTTCAGCCTTCACGCCAGCACCGTTAACAATTACAGTATGATCCTTGTTAACCTTAACTGTTCCAGCTCTACCGAGCATATCTACTGTAGATTCCTTGAGCTCATATCCTAGCTCTTCGCTGATTACTGTTCCGCCTGTGAGGATTGCGATATCCTCCATCATAGCCTTTCTTCTATCTCCAAATCCAGGAGCCTTAACAGCTACTACGTCGAGTGTTCCTCTAAGCTTGTTAACAACTAGTGTTGCTAGAGCCTCTCCATCTACATCATCTGCAACGATGAGCAGCTTCTTGCCTGACTTCATGATATCCTCAAGAAGTGGAACGAGATCCTGAATGTTAGAAATCTTCTTGTCTGTAAGCAGGATATATGGATTCTCAAGAACTGCCTCCATCTTCTCAGATGTAGCCGCCATATATGGTGAGAGGTATCCTCTATCGAACTGCATACCTTCAACTACGTCGAGGGTTGTACCGAGCGATCTCGACTCCTCAACGGTGATAACGCCGTCAGTTCCTACCTTCTCCATAGCCTCAGAGATTAGCTCACCGATTTCTCTATCTCCTGCAGAAACAGATGCAACCTGAGCGATGCTCTCCTTGTCATCTACCTTAACTGCGCTGTTCTTGAGGTACTCAACTGCAACCTCTACCGCACCGCTAATTCCTCTCTTGAGAACCATTGGATTAGCACCAGCAGTCACGTTCTTGAATCCTTCGCGAACGATTGCCTGTGTGAGCAGTGTAGCTGTGGTAGTTCCGTCACCTGCTACGTCATTAGTCTTAGTAGCAACTTCCTTAACGAGCTGCGCTCCCCATATTCTCAACCTGATCCTCAAGCTCAATCTCCTTAGCGATTGAAACACCGTCATTAGTGATTAGCGGTGATCCGTATGCTCTCTCGATGAGAACGTTTCTACCCTTAGGTCCAAGTGTAATCTTAACAGTATCTGCAAGCTTATCTACGCCTGCGAGGAGTTTTCTTCTGGACTCCTCTCCATAATGCAAATCTTTTGCCATCTTCGATTCCTCCTATATGTATCCGCACCATTATAGGTGCGTGATTAAAATCTTTTTCCTGTCCTTGTGTACCATCTGTGCTTTCGGTACAAAATCGATGTCCTTGTAGTACTCGAATACTAGTCGATTACTGCCAGGATATCTCTCTGACTCATGATGATGTAGTCCTCACCACCGTACTTAAGCTCTGTGCCGCCGTACTTAGAGAAGATAACCTTATCTCCAACCTTAACTTCCATCTTCTCATCTTCAGTTCCTGGACCTACTGCGAGAACCTCTGCCTCCTGTGGCTTCTCCTTCGCACTTGCTGACAGGATGAGTCCTCCCTCAGTCTTCTCAAGTGCCTCGCTACGCTTAATCACTACTCTTGCGCCTAGTGGCTTTATTCCTATACTCATTTGTAACCTCCCAAATCACTTTCTTGTTAGCACTCAAAACTCAAGAGTGCTAAGCTGTATAACACAATTTTACTCAGCCCCTCAGATGTTGTCAACACAGCACTATGAATTAAATGTGAAAATATCTTCACTTCATGCTTCTATAGTAATAGAAAAGATACTGCTGTGCGATGCCCCCGAGTTCTCCAAAGTGCTCGTCCGCAAACTTCTGCATACCCTTGATATCCTTGATGTCAAAGCCGTAGAGATCCACCATTATCTTCTTCATCCATATATCTATAGGAAATGCCGTGAAGTCTCGGAGCCCGAAGAGCAGAATGCAGTTGGCAACCTTAGGCCCAACTCCGAGGTAAGAGAGCAGAGCCTTGTGCTTCTCCTCCGTAGTTCCAGTAGGCACTCCGTGCTCCCTAAAGTGCTTAGGTGCCGAGACTAGGTACGCATTCCTATATCCGAGCTTCAGGTCAGCTAGTTCCTCGAGTGTAGCCTTAGATAGCTGCTCTGGAGTGGGAAATGCATATCTAACTTCACCCATGAATTCGCCAATCTCTGTACCATAGTTCTTCGCTAGTGACTCGATGCACTTCTTAATCCTTGGGATATTGTTATTCTGCGAGACTATAAATGAGATTAGCACTTCCCAGTAGTCCTGATTGAGAATCCTGATGCCGTGGCAGATATCTATCGAATTCTGAAGCTTCGGCTCGCCCATTAGCAGCGTCTTCTTCATAGCTCCGTAATCCGTATCTAAATCAAAATAGCTGTGCCAATACTCCTCGCTTCCGCCCGTACACTCGATAATAAGTGCGCTACTATCTCCATGCAGCTCAAGCGATACGTGAGCTGCATGACCTCCCGCAACTCCAATGTAAGAACCGTCTTCACACTCATTCCAGCGAAAACACTGACCACACTCGAACACATGGGGCAGCTCTATATCGTGCAAATTATCAAATCTAATAACCTTAATGTCGCTCATAAATCCTTCCTTTCATACTGGCTATTATACATGAAAAAATCGCTCTGATTGATAGAAGCTCAAAATAAAAAGACCGCCTGCAGGCATTTACTGGCGGTCACATATGTTACGAGTATTCAAAATCAGTCCATTTTCATACTGACTGCTTCGAAAACAGTGTATTTTCGGCTATTGAAAATATCAATAGGTTTTTATTTAACTGCAATAATTTCTACTTCGCAAAGTGCTCCTGCTGGAAGTGCTGTGATTGCAACGCATGATCTAGCTGGCTTTGAAGTGAAATACTTCGCATACACTTCGTTGAAATCCTTAAACTCAGCCATATCCAATATATAACAAGTGGTCTTAACTACGTTGTCGTAAGTCATGCCGTTAGCCTTGAGAATCTCACCAACGTTTTTGCATGCCTGCTCGCACTGACTCTGAACGTCCTCGCCTGCGAACTTTCCTGTCTCAGGATCGATTCCGATTGCACCAGATGCGTAAAGAGTATTTCCTGCCATTACTGCCTGTGAGTATGGTCCGAGAGCTGCAGGTGCAGTCTTGATATCAGTATATTCAAACATTAGTCTACCTCCAAAAATTTTCCTATAGAAAAATATTTATTACATTTTGATTGTATCACCAGGGCACAGCCAGTTCAAACATCAACTGCATAAGTCGCCGAGTATTAGCTACTCACAGAGTCTTTCGAAAACAATTTAAATGAACACCTTAAACTCCGCCCAGATTCTTCCTTTCTTGGAGAGTCCCGAGAGCTCAGCGAGTATCGCCTTACCCTTACCGCGGAGCACTATCGTGTCACCTTCATCGATTCGCTTATCTACCTTGGTAACTTCCTCATGGTTAACGAACACTGTGCCGCCCTTGATAGCTCTCACCGCTTCGCTGCGTGAGATGTGAAATGCTGCCGATACGACGTTGTCCAGCCTTGGAGAAGAAAAAGTGTCTCTTACCGCTTTCACTCTCTGCTCGGGTACTTCCAGTTCCTCGATTTCAGATGCCGTAATCTGGAGATTGGTGTGTCCTGCACTATGAAATTCAGATAGCAGAAAATCCACTATTTCGGCATTTACAATCATGTCGGCACCCTTGTCATGTACGAGAATATCCCCGATTACCGACCTATCCAGTCCGAGCGAAAGCACCGAGCCGAGGTAGTCCCTATGCGTAAGTTTCCTGCCGCCTGGCACAGCCTTGATGTGTAGAACAGACAGTGGCTTTATCATCTCAAGAGCATCTTCGAGCGTATCCGCATATCCATCTGGCACGAACATGAGAATGCGTCTCTCTGCATCTTCGTAACCTCCATAAAAGAAGGATTTAACATCTGTCCGTCCCCTAGTTATACGCATGGCAAGTGACTGCTCGTGCATGTTGAGAAATCCAGTCGTAGTAATGTAGCTACCTCGTTCGCACTGCTCGAGTTTATCCTCTATTCGCGCTGTAATAATCTTGTCGTTATCCATTTTAATATCCTAATTCTAATGAATTATTCCTGAGGTAGTTACCGAGTTTCTGTAATCTCTATAGCTAATCGATTATTAGGCAAAAAGCTCCTTTACCTCTGTGACCACGAGTTTGCCATCACGAGCGACGAACTCTATATCTACATTGGTAAATATCATTTTGGACGGCTTACCAGACGTTCTATCGTATGCATCCCTTGGGTCAAGCTCTAGTATCTTGATGAGCGGCTCTCTCGAAATTCTTCATCCACCTTCTCTAGGAGCTCGTCAGGAAAATCGACTTCAACTGACGCTTCTTCTGCGTGGGCAAAACCTTCCTCTGCCTCTATGATGCTATCGCTGTATGGTATATACGGCTTTATATCATAAATAGGTGTACCGTCAAGGAGGTCTGCACCCTCAACGATGAGGCTTAGCTGTCCGTTTTCATTTCGGATCTCTACAAGTTTAACCGCAGACATGCCAAGGGAATTTGGCCTATATGGTGATCTCGTGGCAAAGACTCCCATGCGAATATTTCCACCGAGCCGAGGGGGTCTCACTGTCGGTCTCCACGCTGGACGCTCCACACTCATGTCTATCTTAGTGTCCGAAAATCCCCAAATTAGCCAAATGTGAGAGAACTCTTCGAGTCCTCTCACAGCGTCAGGATTATTAAATTCTTTATCGAAGACTATCTCCGACTTAAGACTCCGAACGAGCCTAGGCTGCCTCGGTATGCCGTATTTCTGCTTGAAAGCAGATTTCATGACGGCAACCTTGCGAATCTCATGTGTATCGTTCATCATATTATGCCCACACAAAATCTTTTGGGGATGCACCAATCTCAAAATGGTACTTCACTATGCCAGCATCTAGTTTTGTGAATGGACCAAACCCATTCTTGATTTTGACCCTATCGCCATTGATTGCAAAGGTGAATTTCTGCTGATTCATAGCTGTCGGAGCAAGCAGTGCCATCTCAACACCTTTCTTGAACCACTCTGGCGTGTCATCGTAATTGGAAATCCTTGAAGCTTTGCTATCAAAGACTTCCTCCGGTGACTTAGATTTTCTAATCACACCCATGGTGCTTCCATAACCAAGTGCGATCACAGCCACGATTTTCTCATCGTGACCGACATCTATCGCTTCTTGACCTTCTTGTAAGTTCCGCCAACCCAGCACGTACTTAGTCCGTGCTGCATGCAGCGAATTACTAGCTTCTCACCATAGTAACCCGCCTTTGTCATCGAGGTCATCGCGTTTCCTACCGACAACTGCAATGTAGTTCTTGACATTGGAGAATTTGCCGTATTTTGCAAGCAAACTCGAGAAAGCTTTAGGCTCATCCTGTATAAGCTGGAAGTGCATATCACCTTCGCGGTTGCACTGCTGAATCATGACCTTTAAGTCCTCTGCGGCTTTAGTATCAATCGGTCTATCTTCGTAGGCGCGCACAGAGTGCCTCATATTCACACACTCTCTAATGTTCATAGCTTCCTCCCTAAACGTGATAATGTCTAATTATACCACTATGCGTCGATTGTGGACACCTTAAATGTTATGTCACCTAGAGCATTTAACAGAACTCTCACAGTATCTAGTGAGGTGAGCGTCGTCACATTGTTCTCAGCTGCACACCTTCTGATTCGGCTACCCATCGAATTCGTATCTACAGACCTGATATCTCCGATATTAATCACGTAAGTCACATACCCCTGTCTAAATTCATCCATCACGGCATCCAGGCTGTTATCCGTATGCTTGAAACTTCTGGTCTTTACTCCATTGCTCCTTAGGAACTGCGCCGTACCTTCTGTCGCTTCTATGTTAAATCCGAGGTCATAAAACCCTCTGATTAGAGGAAGTGCATCCTCCTTAGCCTCATCGTTAATCGATGCAAATACTGTTCCGTAGTTCTGCATTCTCATGCCCGCCGCCTGCATCGCCTTGTAAAAAGCACGCATCATATCGTCGTCATACCCGATGGCTTCGCCAGTGGATTTCATCTCAGGAGAGAGTCTTATATCCATTCCAGAGAGCTTCGCAAACGAGAAGGCTGGCACCTTTACATACCATCTCTTCTTCTCGAGCGGCATCACGCCCTTGAATCCCTGCTCCTCTAGGCTAATACCAAGCATAACCTTTGATGCTATGTCAGCAAGGTTATATCCAGTCGCCTTGGACAGGAATGGGACTGTTCTCGAGGACCTTGGATTTACCTCGATGATATATACGTTTTCATTAGCATCGACGATGAACTGGATATTGAATAGACCGCGAATTCCTATTCCAAGTCCCAGCTTCTCTGTGTACTCCCTGATAGTCTCCTTGACCTTCTCAGAGATGGAGCATGGCGGATATATACTAATCGAGTCACCTGAGTGAACGCCTGTACGCTCAACGAGCTCCATGATACCTGGGATAAATACGTCTGTGCCATCGCAGATTGCATCTACCTCGATTTCCTTACCGCGTATGTAGTGGTCTACGAGAACAGGCTTGTCTTCATCGATTTCAACGGCTGTTTTCAGGTACTGTCTAAGCTGATCCTCGTCTCCTACAATTCTCATTGCTCTACCTCCCAGAACGAAGCTTGGTCTCACGAGCACAGGATAGCCGATTTCTCTAGCAACAGCACAGCCCTCATCTATATCTGTAACAGCCCTTCCCTCCGGCTTGTCTATTCCGAGCTTAAGGAGCAGTTTATCAAACTCGTCTCTATCCTCGGCTGCGTTGATTGCCGCACAGTCAGTTCCGATGATATTTACACCTCGCTCGTCGAGCGCATTTGCAAGGTTAACCGCAGTCTGGCCTCCGAGCGAAACGATTACACCTTCTGGCTTCTCGAGTCTAATGATATTCATAACATCTTCGATGCAAAGTGGCTCGAAGTAGAGCTTGTCTGCTGTCGTATAGTCTGTCGATACTGTCTCTGGATTGTTGTTGATAATGATTGCTTCGCATCCCTGGTTGCGCAGGGTTTTTACCGCCTGAACTGTCGAATAGTCGAACTCCACACCCTGTCCTATTCTGATTGGACCTGATCCAAGGACTACGACTTTCTTCTTACCTGAGTCAACAGTCTTCTTGGTCTCACTTCCTTCAAATGTCGAATAGAAGTATGGCACGTACGCATCCTTTGAAGCTGCGCACGAGTCAATCATATTGTATGCCGGGAAGAGCAGAGCTTCTTCACGGAGCTTCCACACCTGCTGCTCAGTTACATCCCAAAGCCTTGCAATCTCAGCATCTGAGAATCCATGCTGCTTAGCAATTCTGAGTCTTGCAACGTCATTTTTGTTCGCCTTCAGTTCATTCTCCATAGCGACGATGTTTTCGAACATCTCTATGAAGTAATCTGCAATAGCTGTAAGCTTGCAGATTTCTTCTTTGCTCACACCTCTACGCAGGAGCTCTGCTATGGCAAATATCCTGTCGTCGCGGCCCTCTACAATATACGACTTCATCTCAGCAGTTTCCCAAGTGTCGAACTTGTCCATATATATGTGGGATACGCCTATCTCTAGCGAGCGGACAGCCTTCAGCATACTCTCCTCAAGGTTCATACCTATGCTCATAACCTCACCGGTAGCCTTCATCTGGGTGCCGAGTTTGTTGTCCGCATCTGCAAACTTATCGAATGGGAATCTTGACACCTTGCTCACGATGTAGTCAACTACAGGTTCAACTGCAGCCGGCTGGTCTATTATCTCAATCTCATCTAGAGTCATGCCGACTGCAATCTTAGCTGTTATTCTAGCAATTGGATAGCCGCTAGCCTTGGATGCGAGTGCGGATGAACGTGAAACCCTTGGGTTTACTTCGATTAAGTAGTATTCGGATGAGTTTGGATTTAACGCAAACTGCACGTTGCATCCACCTTCGATTTCAAGCGCACGGATGATTTTGAGTGCACTCGCTTTGAGCATCGCACAATCTTCGTCGCTAACTGTCTGAGTTGGGCATATTACTATTGAGTCACCTGTGTGGACTCCAACTGGATCGAGGTTCTCCATGTCACAGATGGCAATCGCTGTGTCATTACCATCCCTCATTACCTCATACTCAATTTCCTTGAAGCCCTTGATGCTCTTCTCGACCAGAACCTGATGTGTTGGTGAGATAGAAAGAGCACGTTTGATGAGCTCCTTAAATTCCTCTTCATCGTATGCAAATCCACCGCCCGTACCACCGAGAGTGAACGCTGGACGTAGAACTACCGGAAAGCCGATTTCTTTTGCAATCTCTAGGCCATGCTCTTCGCTATTTGCGATGTCAGACTGAATTACTGGCTCACCGAGTTCCTCGCATAGCTCCTTAAATAGCTCTCTATCCTCAGCACGCTCAATACTGTCGCTCTTAGTTCCGAGAAGCTCTACACGGCACTCCTTGAGTACTCCCTTCTTCTCAAGCTGCATAGCTAGGTTAAGTCCAGTCTGTCCACCAATTCCTGGCAGAATTGCGTCCGGTCTCTCATATCTGATGATTCTCGCAAGATACTCAAGAGTGAGTGGCTCCATATATACCTTATCCGCCATCGAGGTGTCCGTCATGATAGTTGCAGGATTGGAGTTGCAAAGCACGACTTCGTATCCCTCTTCTCTAAGAGCGATACATGCTTGGGTGCCCGCGTAATCAAACTCCGCAGCTTGTCCGATTACTATTGGACCTGATCCGATAACTAGAATTTTCTTGATGTCACTTCTTTTTGCCATTTTGTCCACCTTTCTCGCTTCTCTATACTCCAGAAATTTTTAAAAAAAGACTTCGATCACTGGAATAAAAAATCCAATGTCGAAGTCCTAATCTACGTTACAATATTCAAGATACGAGTCGCGAAACATTCGCTTATTCATCTCTCTACCTCTTTCTGCGAGTCACTATATCTAAACCTTAAGCATTTTAGCACACTCAGAAAGATTGTCTAGTGGTGTATTAAAATTTTTTTCAAAAAAACATTTTAATACATAACAACCGATTTACAGGCCACATATGTAGTGCTCCTATTTACTAAGTTCCAGCGCATAACTCACCGCAGATAGCACATACATAGGAGCTGTTTCAGCTCGCATAATTCGTGGTCCAAGCCCCGCACAGACTGCCCCAGCCTGTGTAAACGTATTGATTTCCTTATCAGTAATCCCACCTTCAGGCCCGAAGATAAACAGCAGCCTTTCTCCAGCTGATACTTCTGAAAGAGAATTGGCGAGAACAGATTTCTCCCCATCCTTTGCCGCTTCTTCGTAGGCGATGAAGACCTTATCATACAGAGCGAAGCTATCTACAAAGCTCTTCTTGTTAGCAACAAGATTTATACTCGGTACGATATTCCTCTTGCTCTGTTCGGCAGCTCCCTGAACTACCTTCTCAAGCTTTTCTGCCAATTTAGATAGCTTCTTATCATCCCATTTCACAATTGACCTATCCGCTGGAAATCCGCATATCTCTGCTGCCCCAAGCTCTGTTGCTTTCTGAGCGATGGTTGCAAATTTGTCACCCTTAGGAAAGCCGCAAGCTATAGTCACGTGAACTGGTATTTCCACATTATCTCCCAGCTCTTCGATGATGCGCATGGTTCTGCTCTCGGCATCTACAACCTCTGCACGCCTCTTTATGCCATCTGGAAATACTAGAACTACCTCATCTCCTGATCTAAGTCTCATGACCTGAAACATGTGCTTGATGGTGTCCTTGTCTGTTATTTCAATAGTTTCAGCATTTGGGATGCCATATATAAAGTACTGCTGCATTACTGCTCCTTTAGTATATTAGTGTTATTACTTCAAGCCGCTTCTAATCGTCATTCCGCAACTTATGAATAATCGATTTATGTGTAGTGCATATATATTAGAAGGCGAGGTTTACCAGCCACCCCCGCCGCCGCCACCAGAGCCGCCACCGACAGAACCTCCGCCACCAGAGCTTAGACCTCCGCTGACATCTGCATACAATGCCGATGATACTCTAGAAAACGCGCTAGATTGAACATGACGAATCATAATGTCCATATTTATAAGATCATACACATCTCCGCCTAACGCACTATATCCAATATGTCCAGCTATATTCTTAGGCTCAAACTTCTTCGCCCAAGTGTCAGTAAGCCCAAATACATATGCATACGGAAGCACGTCGTAGAAATACGCTGGATCTTCCTCAGCAAGGGCATTTATCCTATCCACCTCTGCTGTAGCGATAAATTCTTTGAAGCCGATAATCTCACCATAAAGCTTGGCGCTATCCTTAGTTCTCTTGAGGAATCCTAGCAGAATTAAAGGTACAGCCAAAGCATATATAGCTATTGCAACTAGAGCATATATCGTCATCTCACCGCCTGCAATCTTGTACAAAAATAGTAACATAAACGATGATATCGCCAGATAGATAATCCCCCAGAACGCAAAAGATGTAACGCTCCTTAGACCGCTTCTCGTCCTATGAAAATGATACTCTCTACACATCCTCTTGACAGGCAATCTCCAAAATGCATCGAGGATTACCGAGCCACCATATACGAATATCAAAATTTGCCAACCGGACATGTAGAACTCTCTATACATAGAAAGTGCGATTAGCATACCTCCTACAATGCAGCTGATGATAGCTGCAATCTTCTCATTTTTCTGCGATTTCTTAGAGAATATCGATTTGTTGTCCGTGTACTGCTCTACGATTACCTTTCTAATCAGCTCACATTCTTTGCCTATGCGTTTGCTCGCTTCCTCTAAGCTCACTATCTTGCCAAGCGTGCCCTTTTTCGTGCTGCCAAATATAGTTTTATAAAAAGTAACTGTAATCGGCGGTTCGTCATATACGTCGGAATCTGGAGACTCTCGAATTGATATTTCCCCTTCTTGTATTCTTCAATCGAGATATAACCTTTAGATGCCAAATAAAAGAACATCGATGTGATATCCCTCTTATTTACTGCTTCGTCGACTAGATACCCTATTTCTCCAGGCGGAACACCTTTTGGCGGCTTGAACGTAACAGGCGCAACAATCGGGTGGTCTTTTTCGTTCAAAACCCTAAGAACGATAAGTATAATGACGCCGAGAATTGCTACTATTACGGTCGCATAGTTCACCCAGTATTTGCTAGGCGCTTTGTACCAGTAGCCTTTTGGAGTATCTACGAGCAATGTCGCACCATTATTTGCAGGCAAGTCCTGAACGCTATATTCGATTATATTTTGATTCTTGTCGTAGGTCCATGTACCGTACATATTATACTTGCTCTTGTGCGGTCCACTATACCCTTTCATACCGCTGTACGGAAAATGCTGTGGCAGGTACACGGAAACTGATGCCGACTTTATATCTGTCGCCCATTCCGACGGAAGCACATCCACATATATGTCGTTAGGATTATTCTTGCGCTCGTAATTAGCGAGGGTATAGATGATGGTGTAATCTTTAACGCCAGTAATGGTCTTCTTTTTATCACCGATTTTAATCTGCATCTGGTTAGCTTTGTACAGATTCTTAATCTTGTATTTATCCCCATCTACGGATACGTCTTTGATCTTGTATCCCTTGCCGAAAGGAATGTTTCTAACTATACCGTGCTTTGGGTCGGTGAAATTCACCTTGATCTTCTCCACTACTACGTATGAATAGTCTTTTCTAACATCCACAGTCACATTGTAGCTGAGTGTAGAATATCCTGTTCCCGTGTCGACTTCCCCTGAACTGAAATATCTTGTCAGGCCTGAAATCAGCCATATTGTAGCCAGTAAGCCGATAGATACAATAGTTGCTATGCGGTCGTTTCGTTTTTTGTCCATAAGTTGTTCCTGTTGTTATTTTTTAAGGATTAATAATCTACATTAAATCATGAGGCTAAACTGCCTATGAAATGCGAGTATGCTATTAATTCACTTCAGCTTTGGAATCTTCAATCACAGCTCGCTCTAGTAGCTCAAGAACGTATACGGGAGCTTGCCTACGTCCACTCTCCCAATCTTGAATTGTTCTTACTGGGATGTTATATTTCTCTCCAAATGCCGCTTGCGATAAGCCGAGGAGCTTACGCATTTCCTTTAGTTCCATTATCATTATCTCCTCTTTTATGTAACTCTTATAGAATAACTTAATGATACAACATGTGAGCTAGATGTGTAAGGGTATAAAAAAACCTTGAGCTATAACTCAAGGTTTGGCGTTAAACGATCTTTTTAGCTAAATTGCACACCCTAATTTTGTTCATCACATTCAGATAATATAATCTCTCCATTACCACTCACATCAAAAAATCCGACACCGTGTTTTAACGCAATTTTAAGCATAGTATTATATGCGTCCTCTGCTAGTGACCATGCAAAACATGCATATATCACATCTTTACCAATACAATAGTCTGTAATGCGATTTGCAAGATCTTCATCATTTTCTATTTCATCATCACTAAGAGCAAATTCTCCTTCCATCGGTGGAAATACTTGTATCATATCCATAAACCAGTTCTTTAGATTAGCTGAGCTTACTTCTATCGAATCATAATTATGATCTTCCTTCCACTCCACTTGATTTTCGTACCATTTTATAAATTCTGTCTTATTTTTTGGAGCCTGTGCTTTTTCGAAAACCATTAAATCGTAACTCATAATTTCTTAGACCTCCTTAAATTATAACAAGCTATTTCTTTTTAACATCCGAACAAGTCTTTACTTTCAAACTAAATATTTCATCTTTAATTTTAGTTGATTTCTATACTGTCTAGTGCTTCATGAAGACTCTTCAGTTCCAGATAATTTCGTACCACAAAGGCTAGACATATTATATTAATTAATAAAAGTACACATAATATAATTTTCCTTTTAGTGCTCATTTTTCTTGATCTCCTTTTACAAAACTAAATATTCATGAATATTAGTTAGCACTCCCACTTATATCCTGCTTCTGTCATATCCTCGCGTATCTTATCTCTAATATATGCCACTCTATGCGTTCCCTTTTTGTGCTTTTTAGAACGCTATTTTTCAATCTATACATACGTACCACTCTTATAGCAGATTCTCATAATCGAAAAACCTATACACGCTTCTCTTTTTTTAAATCATTTCCATTGATATCCCGAATCATTCATCTCATTCCATATATTCTCACTAATATCCTTGAACTTACCTTTGATTCTGTGTTTAGCACGATAATCCTTTTGAAAGTCAATCAGCTGTTTCGCTTTATTATTTTTCTCTTTAATTGATATGTGATAACCTTCACTGTTTAGATATTTTATAATCTCATTAGTGTTGGGGCCCGTTTTTACACTGTAGATGATCTCCCCATTTCTTATTTCAAACTCTGAAACTTGACAGTCAAGGCTCAATAAGTACATATTCATGTCTACTTGAATTATATATTGTTTAGCATAAATAAAATTCGATGTTTTGTATATATAAAAAAGTGAAGTTAGTGAGAAAAATATAGAAACGCAAATAACTAAAGCAAACCTATTATTTAGTCTATCCATTTGTAACCTCCTTTATCTAATCCATTAATAATATCTTTGACAACAAGTACAGTTGAATCTTTATTTCTGTGCTCACCATATTGTCTTAAAGTTTCAATATTATCTTTCATTGAGCCTTTTAATGGATAGCCTTTATTATTCATATATCTCATAACAGCTTCTGTATTTGGTCCAAATCTTATGACACACTCATCGTTAATCTGTGTGACATATGAATCTGTTGTTGTTGCTAATTCAACTTTAATTATATTTTCTGCAAGAATTCTAGCATTATAGTCATTATTCATATCGCTAGCAAAATCCATAAGCGAAGAAAGTCCCGGGATAGAAATATAATCTTGTGCAAGATTAAGTCCTGTCTTCGCCATTATTTTTCTTGTAGAAAATTTATTTTTAGATATATAGTCTCCCAGTACCGCATTCTTGTATTCCCATGCACCTACAAGTCCTTTTCCGAATGTATGCACCGTAATATCTTTTGTACAGTTTACTGCTCTAGTTGAACTATGAGCAACACCATTTTCATATTTCCAAGCTCCATATTCATATCGATAGGTATGAATCTTTATTGAATATCCATTATGGTATTTAACTTGTCCGACTTTGGTCACCTCTGTTTCTTTAAAAACGGTATTTACAAACTCGGTTATTTCGACCAATTTATTATTTGATTTACCGTTCTTAGTTAACTTAGTTAGGTTTTCATTTAAGTCTGAAACGAGGTTCGGTGCAGATTTTTTGAGCTGCCTGAGTGAAACTATACTGGTCGGTATCTGCAAACATCCCAATCGCTTCCACAGATATTATTTTTTACCACTCTCATCCTTACAAAATAACAACTTATTCGGATCTATGTTATGGTCTCGAATTGCTGAATATATTGATAGTGCATTTGCAAGCTTCGTTTTAGGAAATTCCCCTGTAGCCCCGGCGATAGATAGGTCATACAGTTTATTTATTGCAACACTATCCATACCATACACAAGCTCTAAGTCCTTAAAACTTATATTTTCAGCCTCTTATTCAGGAATCCAGTTATCAAGCTCTTTCGCTATATAAGTATGTAAAGCCCCAATTCCTATATCTCCTAACTGCTCGACTTCTTTGTACTTTTTTATAGCTTCAAAAATTTTTTTTCTACTTTCTAACGCCTTATTGTTTCCTTTTATATCGCTATAGAAAACTTTTGCACTTTGTATTTCTTGAAATGTTATTTTGCAGCCTTTTTTGTTAAATTCCTCTATTATGATGTCTGTATTTCTACCTTTAAGCCACTTACCATTATTAGGATTAAGTTCAAACAGAAAGGCTATCTTCATGTTATCACTTACAACCTTTGACTCTTCCTTCTTGTATTGGTCGTAGTGCGTCTTTATAATGATTGTAAATATACTTATACTTATTATTATAAGGATACTAATTATTGTATATTTTTTTCTTATTGCATCCATGGTTTCGCCGTCCTTAAATCAATTTTTTTGAGATATAAACGTATAAAGCACCCGCACCAATATCTCCCGTAGAGATTACTTTTTTAGTATCCGTAGTCCCAGCCATACCCTTTCTTTTTCATATCATCTATTATTATCAGATGGCATTCAAAAGGAACATGAACTTTCAAATTCATTTTGTCGCAATAATCGTCAATCATCTTCATAATTTTCTTTCTGATCCTTTGTGATTCTGTATTATCTACACAATCTTCAAATTTTACTTTTGTTTTCTCAATTTCCTCATATGTGACCGGATACCCTTCATCATTAAGATATCTTATGATTGCATCTGTATTTCTTCCTTTTTGCCAAGTAAGTATATTATTTTTTAGTAGTATCTAAATCAAAAACAAGGCTAATTTTTAAAATTTTCATTTTTTTCCATTCTTCTTTTTAATTTTTCGCTTTGTTTTTCTGTATGCTCCCATACTCTTTAACGATTATTACTGAGGAAACACCTATTATTAACAAAAATTAGTATTATAAAAAAATAATCTTAGTTTTTTTCCATCAACGGCTTACCTTTTTATTTCTATCATTAAGTAATAAATTCTATTTTTGATTAAATATTTAATGCTCCTTTTTATTATATTTGAGATAATCATATATTTCTTTTACAGCATCATTATCGACTTTTTATTTTATTCTCTACTTGAATTAATGCAGTACTAAAAAAACGACGGATACATCCTTATTCATTAAAAAAAGTTTGAATGTATCCTGCGTTAATTTTTACCAATATTCTAATATGGTGTTCTCATTATTAATCTTAAATACTATTTGATTTCTATACCGTCTAGTGCTTCATGCAAGTTATGCAATTCAAGATAGTTTAGTATCACAAATAATAGACATACTATATTAATAAATAAAAAGTACACATAATATAATTTTTCGCTTAGTGCTCATTTTCTTAAATCTCCTTGTAACAAAAACTCAACATGCATGTAATATTAGTTAGTATTCCCACCGATATCCTGCTTCAGTCATATCCTCGCGTATCTTATCTCTAATATATACACCTTTATACATTCCCTTTATATTGTTTTTTTAGAACGATAATATTTTTGAAAAGTCCATCAGCTGTTTTTGCTTTTATTATTTTTCTCTTTAATTGATATGTGATAACCTTCACTGTTTAGATATTTTTATAATCTCATTAGTGTTGGGTCCCGTTTTTACACTGTAGATGATCTCTCCATTTCTTATTTCAAACTCTGAAACTTGACAGTCAAGGCTCAATAAATACATATTCATGTCTAAATTGATTAAGAGTTTTGTATTATATATAGCATTACTCATTCTAAGTATGGAGTAGCACGAATAAATGGATATAAATATCGAAACTAATACAATTAAAGCAAATCTTTTATTTAATCTATCCACTTGTAGCCTCCTTCTCTAAAGCTCTTTTATAATATGATCCATAATCTGTACAGTTGAGTTCTTGTTTATATCTTTACCATATTTTTATCATATTATCAATATTATCCTTCATTGTTCCTTCTAAAGGATAACCTTTATCATTCATATATTTCATTACAGCATCATTACCGACTTTTATTTTATCCTCTACTTGAATTAATGCAGTATTAAAAAAACGACGGATACATCCTTATTCATTAAAAAAAGTTTGAATGTATCCCGTGTTAATTTTTACCAATATTTTAATATGGTGTTCTCATTATTAATCTTAAATACTATTTGATTTCTATACTGTCTAATACTCTCTCAATAGTCTGCAATTCAAGATAGTTTAGCAGCACAAATACTAGACATACTATATTAATAAATAAAAGTACACATAATATAATTTTTCGCTTAGTGCTCATTTTCTTAAATCTCCCTTGTAACAAAACTCAACATGCACGCAATATTCGTTAGTATTCCCACTGATATCCAGCTTTTGTCATATCCTCGCGTATCTTATCTCTAATATTTGCAGCGTTGCCTATGCCTTTTAGCTTGTTATTTTTTTCATATAACTTTTGGAATTTGATAAGTTGCTGTGCTTTATTATTCTTCTCATAAATAGAAATATCATATCCTTCAGTCTTTAGATAGGTGATAATAGTATCAGTATTGCGACCTTTTTTTACACTGTAGATGATTTCCCCGTTAACTATTTCAAACTCTGAAACTTCGCAGTCAAGGCTTAGCAAGTACATATTCATATCTAATTGTATTAAGAACTTTATGTTAGACTTCGCAATATTAATTTTGTATATCCCATAGCACGAAAAATATAGATATTAAGATTGAAATTAATATAATTTTGGCAAATATTTTATTTAGTCTATCCATTCATAACCTCCTTCTACCAACTTTTTCATAATATAGTCTCTAACTTCCACGGTTGATTCTACCCCTGTAGATTCACCGTAATTTTTTATAGTTCCTATATTTTCTTTCAATGTACCACTCAAAGGATACCCATTATCATTCATATATTTCATTATGGCTTCTGTATTTGGTCCAAATCTTATGACACACTCATCATTAATCTGTGTGACATATGAATCTGTTGTTGTTGCTAATTCAACTTTAATCACATTTTCTGCAAGAATTCTAGCATTATAGTCATTATTCATATCGCTAACAAAATCCATAAGCGAAGAAAGTCCCGGGATAGAAATATAATCTTGTGCAAGATTAAGTCCTGTATTCGCCATTATTTTTCTTTTAGAAAATTTATTTTTAGATATATAGTCTCCCAGTACCGCATTCTTGTATTCACATGCACCTACAAGTCCTTTTCCGAAGGTATGCACCGTAATATCTTTTGTACAGCTTACTGCTCTAGTCGAACTATGAGCAACACCATTTTCATATTTCCAAGCTCCATATTCATATCTATAGGTATGAATCTTTATTGAATATCCATTATGGTATTTAACTTGTCCGACTTTGGCCACCTCTGTTTCTTTAAAAACGGTATTTATAAACTCGGTTATTTCGACCAATTTATTATTTGATTTACTGTTCTTAGTTAACTTAGTTAGGTTTTCATTTAAGTCTGAAACGAGGTTCGGTGCAGATTTTTTGAGCTGCCTGAGTGAAACTATACTATCACCCCTTTTTGTTCTAATTTCCTGTCCATAATATCCCTCAATAATATTATCCAAATCATGAGTCGTACATTTACTTGAGTGTATATGATTAATAATATAGTTATACATAGAAAGCTGGAGCGGAGACATATTTTTCTTCTCGGTATCTGCAAACAGCCCAATCGCTTCAACAGATATTACTTTTTTGCCACTCGCATCCTTACAAAATAACAACTTATTCGGATCTATGTTATGGTCTCGAATTGCTGAATATATTGATAGTGCATTTGCAAGCTTCGTTTTAGGAAATTTGCCTTTAGCCCCGGCGATAGATAGGTCATATAGTAACATATTCTGTTTCTTGATCATCGTATTAACTGAGGAATAATACGAACTGCTAGCTTTTTCCAAATTAATAAGGTTACTGAGCTTTTTCTCATAATCTTTCTTTAACGAAAGAGCATTGTCTCGAGCCGCTTTGTAGTGACTTTTGAGTAAATCAAATACTGATGAACAGAATTCAAAATTCCGTTGTAGCATCCTTATATTATCTACTCTATTACCATAGAAGTTATAGTCTTCTTGCTTTTGATTAATTAATGCCCTTAACTCATCTTCATCAAGCTTCTCAGTGATTTCATTATTAGAAATCGCTGTTACAAGCTTTTGGTATTGCATAAGAATTTCTACCGAAATATGTTCGAAATAATCGATTGCAATTATATGTGCATGAGCCTGATTTTTTGCAGCAGAAATAGCTAATCCTTCAGATGTACTATTTGTTAGAAGGAAATTCATTGAATCCCTTATTCCACTAACCATTGAATAGTATTTATTTGCATTGTCTGTTATGCTCTTGGCTTCTGCTTGAATTTGTTTGGGATCAACTTTAAGCCCCACTACTCACACCTTCTTTCCGTCGTTTGTATTCTACTTCTTCCTTCTCATTCAATAATTTCCTACGATAACCCAGTAATTCTTCAACCACATCATCCTGCTCTTGCCTTATGATTCTCTCCAAATTGTGTTGCTCATCAAGTTTCACAGTTATATTTTTATCTGAACTGAATCTATACGCTTCTTCATCAATCTGATTCAAGCGATAAAAGCTTTGCTCATACATATCAGCAAAGTCATTCTTACAGCTATTTATTAATATATTTAAATCTTCAATCTGTTGATTTAATTTGTCCATACTATATAAACCTTCTTTTTAATGCATATTGAATTTATTAATTTGAATTATTTAAATCTCTCGCAATTTCTTCATCCAGTTCTTTAAACTGTCTACCAAGTTTTTGCAAAATTGCTTGCATCAACACGAGCGATGTCTTGATACTTGCAATAAATTTGACTTAACATGCTCTTTATATCATTCATGTTAGATTTCACAGACAAATGGGAATAATCGTCATTTTCAAAACTCAAGGAAACATTAAGACTAACACTGGAATTATTCTTTTTTAGAAATTTCTCATAACTATCATCTAGTTTTTATATCCTTACTCACACTCTCTCCTTTATATATCGTGATTTTTATCAAAACTCCACGAGTAGTATTTTCACATAAAATTGTTAAGTAATAATTATAATTTAAAAATTTAAATATATATTATAAGTATTTTATCATAATATACAACTTAGTGGTATTGATTATATAAGCATAAAACTTAAAATAATCAAATGATAATCCCTTTACATTTCGTAAGACCCTAAAACTAGACCCTAAAATTCACCCCTAAAAAACTTTGGCAAACCCTAAAAAACTTTGATGACCCAAAAAATTTTGATGACTTATACAAAAAACCTTGTAACTTCACTAGTTACAAGGTTTTTCCTCTGTTTATATTGGTACCGCATCCGGGAATCGAACCCGAGATTCAGCCGTGAGAGGGCTGCGTCTTAACCTCTTGACCAATGCGGCATATATTCGTGTCACGAGTGCGACACGAATTAGTATACATAATATCTCAGAACTTGTCTAGTACTTTTTTCGTTTAACTAGGATTTTTTAGTTTCACTAGTTTCTAGACTTCACTAGCAAATCCTCGGCAGCAGCTCTCCGCTTGGTGGTGACAGCAGCGTTTCAGTGCCTATTTCCGTGGTCATCACAACGTGACCAGGCATCTCCTTAGTCACCTCGCCTATTACCACCGCACCCTCTGTATGCTCGGAGCTGTGCAGCGCCGCGAGTACAGCGTCAGCGGATTTTGCAGGGGCGAACATAACCAGTCTACCTTCGCAAGCGAGATAAAGTGGCTCTAGTCCGAGCATGCCCGTTACACCAGCTACTTCAGGATTTACAGGAACGGACTCAGTATCTAGCTTTATTCCGACATCACTTTGGTCAGCAATCTCATAGAGTACAGTCCCAACTCCGCCGCGCGTCGCATCCCTTATAACGTGGATACCTGGTGCGGCTTCAAGTGCAGCATTTACAGCATTCCAGAGAGGCGCACAATCACTAGTCACATTCGCCTCCATGCCGAATCTGTCCCCTCTCGAGTAGAATCGTACAGCCGTGACGGCCAACGTCTCCAGTCACGATGATCTTGTCGCCAGGTTCAGCGTTTGCACCAGCTGGATTAACGCCTTCCATTATCTCGCCTACGCCAGTGGTCGTGATAAACACGCCATCCACCTGCCCTTTGCCAGCAACCTTGGTATCGCCTGATACGATTGAAACGCCTACCTCATGAGCCGTCTCAGCCATCGCCTTAGCGATGCGGTCCAGCTTCTCAACGGGGAATCCTTCCTCTATTACAAATGCACAAGATATGTAGAGTGGCTTTGCGCCCATGCACGCGAGGTCATTTACCGTACCGCATATAGAGAGCTTTCCGATGTTACCGCCAGGAAATTCTGCAGGAGATACGATAAATCCGTCCGTGGACATCGCCATCCTTCCAGTAGGCGGTGGCAGCACTGCCGCATCGTCCGCTGTTAGGTACTTGTTGTCGAAATATTTCTTAAAAATCTCACCGATCAGGTCATTCGTCTGCTTTCCGCCTGCACCGTGCGCGAGGGTTATTGTTTTTTCCATATGTCGCCTCCGTATTTATAAAACGCCGAACATGCGCCTTCGCTAGAAACCATACACGCTCCTATCGGATGCTCTGGCGTACACCCCTTACCGAATACCTTGCAGTCGTAAGGCTTGCATTTGCCGAGTAGCACCTCTCCGCATCTACACGCTGGATTTGGCTTACCTTCTATCTCTGGAAGATTGAACTTGTACCTGGCATCATAATCGCGATACTCTGGCCTAAGCTCAACACCTGATTTCTCTATAACGCCGAGTCCTCTCCATTCTGAATCGCAAGGCTCCATGACTGTCTCGACGAGTTTTCTAGCCGCAGGGCTTCCCTCTTCAGTTACCACCGCTGGATAGCAGTTTACTGCGAAAGGTTTGTTCTCTTCTATCTTCTTGATGATCACCGCAAGTGCCGTCAGCACCTCGGATCCCGAGAAACCAGCGACCACTCCAGATATTCCGTGTTCATCACGGAGTTTATAGTATTCCTCCATACCAGTCATCGTGCTCACATGACCTGGATATAGAAATGCATCCGCACTGCCCTTGAGCGCAAGATAGGCGTTATACATCGTCTTGTTGGCTGTCAGAATCGAGAAATTTTCGATGCCCTGCGCCTTCGCTTCACGAACCGCCATCACGCTCCCAGGCGTTGTCGTCTCAAATCCAACCGCAAGAAATACGACCTGCTCATCTGGATGCTCCTTTGCATACTCTAGCGAGTCGAGCGGTGAGTATACAACACTTACCTTCGCCCCCTTGCTGCGAGCTCCTGCAGGCTCATCTCCGTCCCGGGAACTCTAATCAGGTCTCCGAAAGTCGTTATGGTCGCTTTCTTATCCAGCGCCAGCATCACGGCCTCATCGATATACGAAACTGGCGTAACGCAGACTGGACATCCTGGCCCTGAAATCAGCTCAATATTATCAGGAAGAAGTCTCCTGATTCCGAGTCTAAAGATCTCATGCGTATGAGTTCCACAGACTTCCATGATTCTAAGCTTCGGGCCGTCGTAGGAAGTGACAATGTCGCGAGCTTTCTTTGTACTCTCGTTAATTGTCATTTAGCTCCTCCATGACCTTATCGGCCTCTGCCGCCTCATCTGCTGCAACTCTTGCAATGGCAAGACCTGCGTGCACCATCACATAATCTCCAGGGGCTAGATCTGAAATCAGCTCCGCAGAAACCTTTCTCTTAACGCCGCCAGCATCGATGACAGCCATATTATTCTCTATATTAGCAACCTTTGCTCTCAATCCCACGCACATATGTGCACCTCCGTCATTTTCTAATCTCTATATATTCTATACCCATGTTCAGTCATGTGACTGTACTATTTATTGTTCATCTTATTGTTTTATTATTCTTCATTTTGTTCTTCATCCCGAAGCGCCGCTATTCCTGCAGCTGCCTGGCCGAGCGCTATGCCACCATCATTAGTCGGCACAACTCCGTGCTTCAGCACCTTAAAGCCTTCTCGTTCAAGCCCGTCATCCACTAGCCTTAGAAGTAGTAGGTTTTGAAACACTCCTCCCGATAGGGCAACAACGTTCACGTCGCATCTCGTACGCTGGTAGCAGCAAGCGATTACAATCATGTCTGCCAGCGCTTTATGAAAGAAGTATGCCAACTGGTCAGTATCTTGATCTGCCAGACTCCTTGTAGCTAGTTCCATGAGCAAGGTGTCTGTGCACAGTTCGAACTGCTCTTCGTCGATATTCATCAGCCTGCCCTCGTAAGGCGCTAGGCTTATTCCTTGTGCTTCGGCGCGTTCAGCTGCAAACTGGAGCGCCATCGAGGCCTCGCCTTCGAAGGTGCTGGCTGACTTTATGCCGAGCACTGCGCTTACTGCATCAAAGAGGCGTCCTGCGCTTGTCGACTTCACTGTATTGATGCTATTGCCGAGCATGAAGTCGATGCTCTGCCTACCCTTCTCGTCTCCGAGCCCAAGTGTCTCTCCTATACGGTTTGCCGCCTCGCTTCCGAGCGCTGTGCTAATCATGGAGTATGCGATTCGCCACCCCTCCCTAGAGGCAATATCTCCGCCAGCATGTATAAACGGTGCAATACTGCCAACACGCTCGTATCCGCTCTCATCTCCAAGCAGGAATTCCCCGCCCCATATAGTTCCATCTGGACCGTATCCAGTTCCGTCAAAAGTCACTCCCAGAGCTGTTCCCTCGTATTCGTTCTCTGCCATGCACGATACCATGTGTGCATGATGATGCTGTATCTCCATTACTGGAACACCTTCTCTCTCTGCAATCACCCTAGCCATCTCACTCGTGTTATAACCTGGATGCATGTCTCCAACTACTATATCTGGCTTTATCTCTAGCAGCCTCTCCATGCGCGTAGTCGCTGCGTCGAGCGCCCTAACACTTCTCATATCTGCCATATCACCTATATATGGCGAAGGATAATATAGTCCCTTATCGCCCAGGCAAAATGTATTCTTCAGTTCTCCGCCTATTCCGAGCACCGCATGGGAGCTTTCACTCTTCGCTACTATTGGAAGCGGAGAATATCCTCTCGACCTCCTAATCATATAAGGCTTGCTTCTGTAAAATGCCATAACCGTATCATCCGCTCTTATCCGTATGTCCCTAGAGTTGGAAAGTATGATATCGCACATCGGCGATAGATACTTAAGCGCTTCCTCATCGTTCATGCATATCGGAGCTCCAGATGGATTTCCGCTAGTCATCACCAGCACATCCGATATAGGCTCGTCGTCCGGATAATCGAATAGGAGCATGTGTACTGGTGTATACGGCAGCATTACGCCTAAATTAGGATTGTCAGGTGCTACAGATGCTGCAATTCTGGAATTATGCCTTATCTGGATGTTGGTCTTAAGTTCTCCATTTATATTGGAATCAGGCTCTGCCGAGTCAGCTGAATCGCGACGTCTCGGAATCAGTATTATCGGCTTCTGCGGGCCGGTAAGCAGCGGCTCCATCTCTGGCTCCAGGATGCATTCGCGCCCGACAACCTCGAGGTCCCGCATCATCACAGCAAACGGCTTCATCGGGCGCGCCTTCAGCCTTCTGAGGCGCTGGACCGCTGCTTCGCTTCCGGCGTCGCAGCAGAGGTGAAAGCCGCCGATCCCCTTGATGGCGGCGATGCCGCCATTTCTGATCACAGCCCTAGTTGCAATAAGCGCCGCCGCGCCATATGCACCCTCGGGGCGTTCCGAATCAGTTCCCATACCTTGTACGTCAGACTCAGAAGCTCCGCCCATGAGGGTGTAGAGCTCCGGCCCGCAGTCATTACAGCATACAGACTGGGCATGATAGCGCCTCGAATTCATATCGGAATATTCGTCACTGCAGGCCTCGCCACATTGGAAAACCAGCCATGCTGGTTTTCACCCTATCGTAAGGCATCGAATCTAATATAGTTAAACGAGGACCACACTGAGTGCAGTTTATAAACGGATGGAGGTATCTCCTATCATTTTTATCAAATAGCTCTTTTGCACAGTCAGGGCAGGTAGCGATATCTGGTGACACGAATATCTGACCTTCTTCGTGCTTGCTCAGTGCAATCTCAAATCCAGAGTCTACCGATATATTTACAGGGCTATCCATTACCTTAACTTTGACGATTGCAGATCTGGCAGGTGCTTCAGCTTCAATCGCAAGCACGAATTTATCTAATGCAGATTCCGTTGCCTTGGCAATTATCTCAACATAAGAGCCCTTGTTACAGACGCTTCCAGATATTCCATATCTATCCGCAAGTCTGCTCACAAAGGGTCTAAGCCAACGCCCTGCACTATTCCATAAATTCTGATTACTCTACATACCAATTACAATCACCAATATCTATCGCTATTTTATCGCTATCTAACTACAGCTCCTGCCTTCTCCCAGTACTCTTCATCTGATTCAGAAGAATATAGGGAAGCCGAGATAGCGAAGTGAGGAAGACTTAGAAATATTCCCTTCCATCCCGGAAGTGCCCTCTTGATAAGTGGATCACCGATAACCATATCGTACCCCTCCGCTTCTACGAGTTTCATTAGTTCATCCTCTTCATTTAACTTAGTATCATTTTCTTTGCGAGCCTCTTTGCTCATCATGAACCAGCTCGCAACATCAACACGCTCCAGTAGTTCATCATTAGATGTCTCTAGAAGTACTTCACGTAAAGAGTTTGCCAATATCTGCTGGTGCACGATCAGCAATTTCTTGGGTTCATGCGCCTTCACCTTGTTTGAGAAAGTATTTGCACGTTCTCTTGGCAGAGGATATGCAATCTCATAAGGGACCCCATACTTATCAGAGAGCCATCTTGCAGGCTTTACACCCGCAGGAGATACGACTATGTTCCTATCTACATTTGCAGCTAGAGTTACGTCTTCTAGCGTATCGTTCATTCCGTATATAACTGGATTATCAATCCCTTCTTCCCTAAGAGCCTCAATCATATCCGAATAATCACCGCTACCCGGTGTATCGAGTGGAGTAAATCCTATAACTCCAACTCTTCCATTAGCCTTGCTCTTATCTACGTCCGCATCGACTTCATCATGCAGACTTCCTGCTACGACGAACTTTGCACCAGATCCATTTTCTTCTACAAGGTAATTCCTTAGTAGCTGCAAAAAAGCCCTGCTGACGCCCTCATCGTACATATCTATTCCGTTAGTTTCCACGGGTACGACAGGTACTTCGTAGTCTGTTTCCATTAGCTTCTTAAGAGCTCTATAGTCAGTAGCAATAACTGCTGGAACTGGTGTACCGATTAGACCTACGAACTTGGCATCGATATCACCAAGTGCTTCCTTCGTCTTCTGAATCAGCAGCTCGTCACGACCGAGAATCGCATCGAGGTCCCTTAGAGCTGCGCTAAAAATCGCACTCTTCTTCTTATCCCAGCGAGGTTCATCATAGCCGCATATATTTCCAACACATCCGCCCGCATCCATGATTATGAGCATACCGCCATAATGAAACAGCACTGAGACCGCTCCTGACTGATCTGGCGTAAATGGTGAAAGATATTTTCTAAGCCCTTTCATCAGCAAGCCTCCTCTCAACAGCCTCCACAAAGTGAACAAGCCCCTTATATCCGAATGGCTGAATCTCGTTGTTCCAGTGTACGTTTATTGAATCTGGATAATAGAACTGTGCGTCTATACCGATTGAAATATCCACCTTTTCCGAACCATCGTAGTTCATCATTGTTGGCGACATCGTCGAGTATACCTTAAGGTCAGGATTGTGTACCGCAAGTTCTTTGATGAACGGGAAGTCATCTTCACTTATATTTGCAAATACCGATTTAACGTGTAGCCCAAGTTTCTCGAGGGCAAGCGCCATCTCTATCGAATTTCCGTTTACAACCTGTCCTATTGCAAAGGTCTTTCCTGCACAGAGTTTCTGAAGCCTGCTACATGCCTCACTCGCCTCTTCAAAGTACTTCGAATCGTCGATTTCTACTCCGAGAGCCGAAGCGAACAGTGCATACTGGCGCTGTATTCTATCTATCTCATACACCCTAGTCAGCTCAATGTAAGGAATATCGAGTTTAGACTCAAGGGTAAATGCCGCTTTTCTCGACTCAGGATGAAGGATGATATTGAAATCAGCACCGCCCATCTCCATATATTCCTCTAGTGTTTCTTTTCTTCCAACCTCATGAACTGTGTTTATTCCCATCTGTGCAAGGATTTCATAGAGCTCCGAATCGTCTTCAAGATGTGTAAAGTTTCCGAGCAGATTAACTGTCCCACCCTGCGGCTTCCTCTTCTCGAGCAGAGAGTAAATCGCCTCTCTAACAGCTACCATCGGTGGGTTCTTACCCTCACGCATAAGAGCATACATATATGTAGGAACGACGTGAATTCCCGTGCGTTCCTCCGCCTTTCTACAGACACGTTCGAGATCTGTTCCAAGAAGCGCATCTACACAGGTGATGCAGATAACCACAACCTTAGGCTTAACTTCACATACTTCATAAATCTCTTCGATGGCCTGTGGAATATCGGATAGGTGCCTGCCTGTGACGAGGTCATTTTCACTCATCTGTAGAAAAAACATCCTCTCACTATATCCACCTTCATCCGCCAAAATCGTTGTATTACGACCACAGCAAGCTGGGGCAACTACGAGCATTACCGATTCTGGAATTACTACTCCTGCCCTCTTTACACCAAACCCCTGTGCGCCTGGAGAATTGTACATCAAAGTTGCTGGCGAACTGTACACTAGATGCTCGTTACTCACTAGCTCTGTCGGGATGTTGCCCGCTTCAGCGAGTGCCCCTATCGTCGTAAATAAGTATCTCTCGCCATTATGAATTCTCCTTAATCAGGTAGTCTGCTAGGGCAAAGAATTTCTTTGCAATATCGGAATCTGGATTGCCCTCAATAACGGTCTTGCCCTGATCTTCCCAGTCAATGATTTCCTGACTGCGCGGAATCTCTCCTACGATTGGAATTCCTGCTTCATCTGCAAAAGCCTGCACCTTCTCCGTCTCATTCTCGACATTGCGGTGGTTGAGCACCACGCCCTTTACCTTGGCATATCCACGGTCTGCAAAATTATCTACCGCTGTCTTGATATTATTAGCCGCATAGAGCGCCATCTTTTCGCCTGAAGTTACAATGAGTATATCCTCTGCAAATCCCTCTCTGATAGGAGCTGCAAATCCTCCACAGACAACGTCTCCAAGCACGTCGTACAGAACTACGTCAGGATTGTATCTGTCAAAAACATCTAGGTCATCTATGAGGTTAAATGTCGATATGATTCCTCTACCTGCACATCCAATACCAGGTGTAGGTCCACCAGTTTCGATGCATTCTACTCCTCCAAATCCAGTTTTAACCATCTCATCGATAGTCGGTTCATCGTCGTTATCTCTCATGAAGTTCATAACCGGAATCAGCGGGTTACCGCCGAGTAGGTTTATTGTCGAATCTGCCTTCGGGTCGCAGCCAATCTGAACTACTTTGTACCCTTTCACCGCAAAAGCCGCAGCTAGATTCGCTGTAACTGTCGATTTACCGATTCCACCTTTGCCATATATTGCTACCTTAATCATTTATCCCCCTACACAAAAAGACTTCAAACCACATGGGTAGAAGTCTCCGAAAACAATGTCATACCACTCGGGACCCCTTGTGGTTGGTCTTCATTTAGTTACTTAAAATTATACTATCGCTACATGTGGTACGCAATAAAAGGTATTTTAATCACAATCGTTTACTTTTTTTTGAGGTACTGATAAAATATTTTTAATATAGTGCCTCCCCACGAGCATCTATCTGTGTTCGTGGCGCGAGGCAAATTATATATATTTAGGAAGTATATTCTATGAAAAGAATTGCAATATATGGCAAAGGCGGAATCGGCAAGTCCACTACCGTGTCTAATATGTCTGCGGCCCTCGCTGGTAAAGGCTATACTGTCATGCAGATTGGCTGTGATCCAAAAGCAGATTCCACGATAAGCCTTAGACAAGGCAGGGAGCTCACTCCAGTTCTCGATACTTATAGAGATAAAATCAAGGATATTCAGCTCGAGGATATGTATACCATCGGCTATAATGGTGTTATCTGCGTTGAGGCAGGCGGCCCAACGCCAGGAATCGGCTGTGCTGGACGAGGCGTCGCTAAGGCACTAGACCTACTCAAACAGAAGAATTTTGAAGAGGTTCTATGTCCAGATGTAGTCTTCTACGACGTTCTCGGAGACGTAGTATGCGGGGGTTTCTCGATGCCGCTTCGCAAGAATTATGCAGATAACGTATATGTCATCTCTTCTGGGGAGCAGATGGCGATATACGCAGCTATGAATCTCGGACTCGCTATGGAGAACTTCAAGCGCAGGGGGCATAACGGATTATCTGGCATCATTGCTAACAAACGAAATGTTAACGGAGAAAATGAAAAGCTTCAGACTCTCAGCGAAGACCTCGAATGTCCGATAGTTGGAACTATTGAGCATAGCATGGTTGTAAAGAGAGCCTCTGACGACGGGCTCACCGTTGCTGAAGCTTACCCAGACGATCCGATGGTTGACGTATACACTAAGATAGCGTTGGATATTATAAACAGGGGTTGATATGCTGATAAATTTACACAAACCCGATATTAATAAGGCGATGGTGAAGCTCGGGAACCTTGATTCCCTAGCTCCTTTTCCGCGCAAGTTAGAGTATTCATGTCCTTCGCGTGGTGGCTGGACTATCGCTCATACACCGATGATTATTCCTGGTTCGCACATGGTATACATCGGAGCCTCAGCCTGTCTACGCGGCGTAGTTCTATCTGCTGCCGAGTATGAAGGTCTGGATAGGTTTTCGATGGTTTTAATTGAAGAGAAGGATATTCTGAGCGGCAATATGGAAGAGCTTTTTATCGAGGGTGTCACCGATATCCTTAATAAATTGGACCATCGACCTACATGCGTACTGCCATTTACAGGCTGCATTCACTACTTCCTCGCTACTGATATCGAATACATATATGACGAGCTCTCTGCTCGCTTCCCTGATATCGATTTCATCTCCTCGCAGATGACTCCGACTATGAAGATCAACGACCACACGCCTGAAGAGGATATGTGCCGCTCGATGTATCTCTGTATAGAGGAACAGCCGTTAAACTATAAAGTCGCTAACTTCATCGGTGACAGTTATCCGATCGCAAAGTCCGGTGACCACAAGAAGCTGCTACACGAGCATGGCTTCCGTACACACGACCTAGCTTCGATAGATGCATACGATGAATACAAGGCTATGGGCGAGAGTTTTCTCAACATCTATTCCCTTCCTATAGCAAAATGGTCTACTGAATGCCTCGAGGAGAGACTAGGACAGCAGAGCCTCTACATGCCGTACACTTATAACTATGACGAGATTGACCGCGATATGAGTAAACTCGCTGAGATTATAGGTGCTCCTGCACCTGATTTTACAGCGCTTAGAGCTGAAGCTGATGATTCCCTCGAAAAGGCTCTTTCGGTAATCGGAGACACCGCGGTAGCCGTGGACTTTATGAGTACCCCTCGTTTTCTCAGTCTAGCAAGGCTGCTTCTATCTCACGGATTTAATGTGACAGAAATTTACGGAGATGTTCTCACTCCTGAAAGTCAAGATGATATAGATTGGTTTAAGCAGAATTATCCAGATATACCGCTTATAGCTACGCAGGATTTCCGCGCCCGCTTCTACCCTAGGGACGAAGTGAAGGATGGCAAAGTGCTTGCGATTGGGCAGAAGGCTGCGTATTTTACAGGCACTAACCACTTCGTAAACCTGATTGCCAATAATGGATGGTATGGCTATGATGCCATCAAAAAGCTTGCGGATGAGATGATTGATGCATTTAATAACGAGAAAGATGCGAAATCCATAATTCAGGTTAAAGCTTGGGGGTGCTCGGCATGAAACAAGTAGCTAGAGTTTTATCCACATACTCTGCCGATCTCTTCGGTATCTGCTCAGTCCTATACGAACTGGGCGGACTCGTTGTGATGCACGATGCATCTGGGTGCAATTCAACTTACAATACCCACGATGAGCCGCGTTGGTATGATATCGATAGTATGATTTATATCTCTGGACTCATTGAAAACGATGTAATTCTAGGCAATGATGAAAAGCTAATCAGCGATGTAATCGAGGCAGCAAGCGAGACACAGCCTAAGTTTATCGCTATTTCCGCAGCTCTGATTCCTCTCTTCATGAGTACAGATATGAAAGGTCTTGCACGCATCATCGAGAAGCGCACTGGTATTCCAACCTTTGGCTTCACCACTAATGCTATGGATACTTATGTGCTCGGCGGCAATATGGTCTACCGTGAATTTCTCGGTAGATTTTGTCCTAATCTGAAGAATATTCAGACTTCGTGTAAAGGACATTCTCTCTCTGTCAATCTACTCGGTGTGACTCCACTCGACTTCTCGATAGTCGGGAATGTTGAGGCTCTTAGAGATTATTTTAAAAATCGCGGAATCGAGATTAATTGCTGTATGACTATGGGATGTACGTTAGAAGAAATGGCTAATGCCCACAAGGCGGATGTTAACGTTGTCTGCTCGTCAATGGCACTCGATGGCGCTAGAGTTCTACAGGATAAGTACGGAACTCCTACAGTTCTTGGGCTACCTATGGGAAAGTCGGCTAGCTCCGATCTGGAACGGCTTATTAGAAAGTCTGCAGTAGACGGCAAATCTCGCATACTTGGTTCAACAGAAGAGCTTTCCAGCATTCCATCCCTTGAACACGTAAAGTCTAGTTACACTCTTCGAGATAGAGCTAGAGGTGGAATCTGGATTATCGGTGAAGCCCTTAATGCATCTGGTATTCGCTATGCACTAGAGCATGACCTTGGACTTGATGATGTACATATACTCTGCCCTACTCAAGTAGACGCCAGAGTTCTAAGAGATGGCGACGTTATGGTACGTGACGAAGCTGATATAGAGAAGGTTCTTAATGGTGCAAAATGCGTAATTGCAGATCCTATCTATAGACGAATCCTGACGAGAGATGAAAACGGCAATTTACCGCACTTCATAAATATGCCACACGAAGCTTATTCGGGCAGGATGTACAGGAGTCATATTCCAGTATTTATCGGAGATTGCTTTACAAGTTGGCTATATGAGAAAATGAATTCTGATGATGAATTAGTCGGCATCAATGACATCATGAAGATAAATGAGCCATACAAAAAATTTATTTAATTGAAGATGGAGAAAAATGATGAAAAAACTGTTAATTACCTTGCTTACTGTAACCATTTCGCTTTCTTTTGCAAGCTGCGGCAACACTAGAAAAAAAGCCAAATCTACACCGAAACTTACAAAGAAAGATTTCGTTGGAACATGGGATGGATCTGCAGTTATTGATTCAAATGAATCCTATCCGAAAGATTACGAAAAAGGCAAAAAAGTTTATTCTGATAACATTGGATTAATTTTAAACTATCTTGAATTTGAAGATGAAAATCGTGCTTCATTCTATATTATGGACAAGCAATATCATGGAACATGGGAATTAAAAGGCAAATCTATCACTTTAACAATTGATGAAGCAAAGCAAATAAGCGAGGATGAAAGCGACTTACTGCAACCAGGTTCTGTACTGGAGTTCGAGTTTGACTCTGACAACAAGCGCATTTTACGCAAGCTTGATAGCGGAGCTATGTTCGTTTACGAAAAGAAATAAGTAGAGCAATTCCCTCTAATTCAGAGCTTTGCTCAATATAGCAATATCTTGCAGTACTCGCAGAGTAACCGCTGTAGCCATTGGAATTTCAATGACCACAGCGGTTTTTTACCAACACATTTTGGCCTATAGTCCTCACTGAATAGCTACTCAGAAAGGAATATAATTATAACAAAGTGTATTATCTATTCTGCTCCGCTAGGCGCTCCTGCTCCGCCTTCTTGTCCATCTTGAACTGCTTGCGGAATTCCTCTACGGAGCTAGGTAGTTTCTTTATATCGGATTTGTTATAAAGGAGGTAATAATATATATCTTTTCTATATGATTTATTGTCCTCTGTTGGAGCCCCTAGCATATATTGTCCATTTTTGAGCTTACATACTATCATCCCAACTATTTGAGAATCTTGCTCGTAATTTTCTTCTTTATAAAAAGAAATTAAGCCTTTATCCACTGAAGCAGAATCTTTAAATACAACTCTAGCCACATTCGTGGGTTTTATTAAGTAATTCCCATTTTCCAGCTCGTACTTGCCAGTATGAAACCTTATATTTCGGGAATATTCAGCCCCACCATCTCCATAATCCTCTTGACTACGCCTGCTATCGTCATACATCAAAATATATGTCCCATCATCTTTAAATTCAACATAATACCTTGATTGATCAGACTCTGGATACTCAAGTCCTGATCCACCTATATATACTATGTTTTTCTTAATCTCTGTAATTGGCTTAGGTTTAAAAAATGTTAGTTTTAGAACTACTGAAACTATAATCACAAAACTATTAGACAAATTGCAATAACAACTATCTTTTTGCATTAATTGCTTTTTCATGACTTGTCTTCTTTCTAAAAATTATCTCGGCGATTTTTTTATATCTTCGTTATACTTATACATATCCCTTTTCTCTGGTGCAACATATCTTTTATTTTTATCTAATACACCACTCTTATTTTTTACATACAGTTCATTTTCTCTAAATTGGGGTTCATAACCAGTTTCTTTAGTTGGAAATACATCAAACATCTGGTGATAATTATCATTTGCAGTGGCATAATTAAAGTTTGAACAGTTAACCATGGCATCTTGAGTAGCATCTTTGTCCAGGAGTGTAAGAAATTTACCATCCCTATTGATTATAAACTCTGAACGGAACTTCTCATTTGTAACAACCTTGAGGTTTATTCCGCCATTTGCGTAACTGTGTCCATCTAGATAAATATATCTATCCGTTTGTTGATCATAATAATACTTAAGGTGAAGTCTTGTAGATTCCTCCGCTGTACAGTTCCAGATTTTCTCTTTTGCTATATAGTTGATTAGTTTTTCTTTATCTGTACGGCTGTACTGTCTCCAGTGCTGAATAGGTTCTTTGTGGTATTATCTATATCGTAATACCTTAATTTGAAAACAGAAAGCTCGAATATGAGCTTTCTGAAAATTGTCTACTGACTTTGCTTTGCTAAACGTTCCTCTTCCGCTAGGCGCTCCTGTTCCGCTTTCTTGTCCATCTTGAACTGATTGCGGAATTCTTCTACAGAGCTAGGTAGTTTCTTGATGTCGGATTTGTTATATAGAATACAATAATATCGATGTCTGTCATATGATCCACTATTTTTATCCATATAACCTAGGACATAGTATCCATTTTTTGTTAAAATAACACTTTTCTCTGCCACTCTACCTTGATTCTTTGCAATATGTTTATCCCCTTCAAATATTCCTCGACTATAATAGTTAATCTTTTTCTTTTTAGCAGCATCTGTATCGGAGAACTTTACACCCGCACTATCTGTTGTTGTTAGCATATAATTGTCTTTTATCACATTATATCTGCCAAAGTATATTTCTATGCTTGGAGATCCACTGGCTCCATCTTCATAATAATCTTCTTCGTTTCCCCTACTATCATCTTGCATTGCAACAAAATTTCCATCTTCTTTAAATTCGATGTAAAACCTTGGATCGTTTTCATTAGGATATTTTTTTTCAAAACCTCCAATATATATATTGTTAGCCTCAACTTTATTGATATATTTTGGCTTTACAATTAATATTATTACTGTTACTGCAAAGCAACCTATTATTATCAGTGCAACAGCAAACTTTGCTTTTTTTCTGTTCTTTATTTCTTCCATGATAACACCTCATTATTAAATGCACTTTTACGCTTTTTCCACGCTTTTTCATCTTCTGCACCTAGGTGTTTTGGCGAGATGAATTCTTTCCCTTCTATTATATCTCCCTTTTCATCTCTCACCAAATATGCATCATATCTAAACTTTGGCTCATAATCATATTTGGGCTTTGCAGGATTAACATCTAGGACTGTGTGCATATGATTATTGCCTCTTGCATAATTAAAGCTAGAACAGTTTACTTTAGCATCCTGTGTAGCGCCTTTGTCCAAGAGTGCAAGAAATTTACCATCCCCATTGATTATAAACTCTGAACGGAACTTCTCATTTGTAACAACCTTGAGGTTTATTCCGCCATTTGCGTAACTGTGTCCATCTAGATAAATATATCTATCCGTTTGTTGATCATAATAATACTTAAGGTGAAGTCTTGTAGATTCCTCCGCTGTACAGTTCCAGATTTTCTCTTTTGCTATATAGTTGATTAGTTTTTCTTTATCTGTACGGCTGTACTGTCTCCAGTGCTGAATAGGTTCTTTGTGGTATTATCTATATCGTAATACCTTAATTTGAAAACAGAAAGCTCAAATACGAGCTTTCTGAAAATTGTCTACTGACTTTGCCCCGTTCGACGCTCCTCTTCCGCTAGGCGCTCCTGTTCAGCCTTCTTGTCCATCTTGAACTGATTGCGGAATTCTTCTACAGAGCTAGGCAGTTTCTTAATATCTGATTTGTTGTACAGCCAGTAATAGGGGAGTTTTTCATCATATGATTTCACAGAGTCACCAGAGTAACCAAGTACATAATTTCCTTTTTTCGTTAAGAAAACTTTTTCTGTTATCTTTTCCCCATCTTTGTAATTTTTATAACTATACCTATTAATTTTTCTTGTTTTTACTGCTTTTTACATCTTTAAACTCTACACCTGCTATGTCTATCATTGTAAGTACATAATTCCCATTTTTTTATCTCATAACTACCATATAAGAATTCAATCTCTGGACGGCTTCCATCACCATCTTCACCATAATTTTCTTGATATCTTCTGCTATCATCTTTCATCAATATATACGTCTTATCATCTTTAAACTCAATATAATATCTTGAAAAAAATTACTTTTAGGATAATATTTTCCACTTCCTCCAATGTATACCATATTAGTTTTAATTTCTCTGACTGGTTGTGGATCTATCACCTTTTTCTTTATTACGATAATTGACACAATTACTATAATTGCAATTATAAATATTTTAGACTTTAAGTTCATTGTTTTATGCATGCAAATACCTCTCTTTTGAAGTTATCTTGTCTACGTTTTATGTCTTTATTATATTTCCACATATCATCAAGTTTTGGTGCCTGAAATACTCCACTATTTCCCTTATTATCTTTTACCTGATTCCCATTATTATCAAGCACATTTTTAGCTTCTTCTCTAAATTGCGGCTCATACTTATATTTTTCACCAGCAGGGTCTACATCAAGCACCGTATGTATTTTGTCATTGCGACGTGCATAATTAAAGCTAGAGCAGTTTACCTTAGCATCCTGTGTAGCGTCTTTATCCAAGAGTGTAAGAAATTTACCATCCCCATTGATTATAAACTCTGAGCGAAATCTATCATTAGTCACAACTTTTAGGTTTATTCCTCCGTTTGCATAACTGTGTCCATCTGGATAAATATATTCTTCGTTTTTTGAATCGTAGTATGACTTAAGATGAAGTCTTACAGATTCATCCACTGTCCAATCATTATGTCCTTTTTCTTTTAGATATCTTATTAGCTTCTCTTCATCTGTCCCATTAGTATATTTATTTCTTATGTATTCAGCCTGTTGATAGGATATTACATATCTGAATAGATGCACCCGTTTCCCAAGCGTTCCTGTCATCTCATTTTGTGAATATGCGCCTTTGGCAGCCTTATCAACTTCAAATGCAACTCCATAAAAATTTGTTTTAGGTGGTGAGTAATATGCTGTTTCTACGGTACCTGCTAGGCTACCCCAGAATTTATCGTCGGGCTCAAGATTAGGATCAATTTTGTTTGCAATACGTCTTAAATCGTCAGCTGATGAATTCTCATCGATACCGTCCATGCCGGTAACTTTCATCAGCATATTTAATTTCTTCTTGCTTTCAGATGCAGATAATCCTTCCGCTTTCCATGCATACCACATTTTTTTAAAGACTTCACTACCAACTAGTTGAGTTTGTTTATTACACTTATCTATCTCTACAAGCACGTTACCGGATGGAATCTTTCCTGCTATATTCTTGTTAATATATTTGGCATAAAGCCTTTATTCCATCGATTGCCCATCCTTGTTTTTCTAGCAGAAGTACATTTGTCGTTACCTCACCCTGATATTTTTCCCATGTTTCATTATCTATGGATATAGGTCTCTTTATACCGTAAAACAGTATAACATCCAGTTCCTTTACCTCTTCATTTAGCTTTGTTCGCCATGAAGCTGCAAGGTTTGGATGAAATGCTCCCGCTCTAAATGATTTACCGAGATCCGACAGGGCTGCGTTTATCTGTTCTGCTGTGCTGTCTCCGGTGCTGAATAGGTTCTTTGTGGCATTCTCTATATCGTAATATTTCTGCTCTTTTTCTTCCCAAATTTCAAGCATTCTGCGGCTATTATTTGCTAGATGATCATATAGCGATGCTCTTGTAATTTGACTTTCTGAATATACTGAAATTGCGGCATACGTAACCGCATTTTCTCGGCAATGTTTTGCTCTATCCTCATATGCATGTGTCATATTTCTTGCATACTCCTGCCCTTTAAGAATTTTATCTCCATCTAGAACTTTGTCACCGACGCTGCTCATGAGGGTTTTGTATTCACTTATGTTGTATTTGATAAGTGACCTGATACTTTGTAGTACTGTCTTGTAGTCCGCAATTTGCTGCTTTAGAGCATCGAAGGCTTTGCCTTCGAGTTCGTTGTTGTTGATAAATGCGTCTAGCTTCTGCTCTATAACCATAGTTTTAGAACTAACTTCACTAAGATTATCTATAGCTTCTCTACATTGAGCTTTGATTTCTGCCGGGTCTAGATAAAAATATGCACTCACACCATTACTTCCTTTCGTGGGATGTTTCCAATTTATCTCATTTAAAAGATAATTATGAGTTCATGAAATTCAACTCTTTACCTGCTTTTGTATAATATCAATTAGAACTCCTCATCCTTTGCAAGCGACAGTACCGCATCAACAGCCCTATGCCATTTAGCCTTGGCACACTGTCTCTCCCGCATCTTCAATCGCAGGATAGAATTCCTTATCTACATCCTTGATCTCAATGATGTCTTCAATTGAATTGTAATACCCAGAAGCAAGTCCTGCCAGATATGCGGCTCCGAGCGAAGTCGACTCTATCGATTTATGGCGGACTATATGGATATCCGAGATATCTGCCTGATTCTGCATTAGGAAGTTATTGAGTGAGGCTCCACCATCCACCTTGAGGTCGGTAATCTTTCTGCCCAGATCCTTCTCCATAGCCTTGATTAGGTCATCACTCTGAAAAGCAATCGATTCAAGTGTCGCTCTAACTACATGTTCCTTCTTAGTAGAACGCTTGATGCCGAGAATTGCTCCCCTCGCATCCGGCTCCCAGTATGGTGCTCCAAGCCCCGTAAATGCAGGTACTACAACCACCCCGTCACTATCTGGAACCTTGCTTGCGAAGTTTTCCGAGATGCTCGACTTCTTAATAATCTGCAGGTTATCTCTAAGCCACTGAATAGCCGCTCCGCATACGAACACCGAGCCCTCTAGCGCATATTTTACCTCTCCATTTAGCCCCCAAGCGATAGTAGTGAGTAGACCGCTACTGCTATACACAGGCTTGTTTCCTGTGTTGAGAAGCAAGAAGTTTCCAGTTCCATATGTGCTCTTAATCTCACCCTCGTTAAAGCATGCCTCTCCAAATAATGCTGCTTGCTGATCTCCTGCCGCACCAGTGATTGGCAATCTTCCTCCAAACAGCTCCAGGATTGTCTCTCCGAAGTCACCCGCACATGGTACAGGTTCTGGTAGCATCGCACGCGGTATGCCTAGAATCGAAAGAATCTCATCATCCCAGTCAAGCGTATTAATATTGAACATCATGGTTCTGGCTGCATTCGAATAGTCAGTGAGATGCTTAGCGCCACCAGTCATCTTCCAGATAAGCCAGGTCTCAACCGTTCCGAACAGCAGCTCACCGCGCTCTGCCTTTTCCCTCGCCCCATCTACGTGGTCGATAATCCACTTTAGCTTAGTAGCACTGAAATACGCATCTATGATAAGACCAGTTTTCTCTCTAATCATGTCGGAATATCCCTGATCTCTAAGCCATTCAGCGGTGTCTGCAGTCCTTCTGCATTGCCACACAATCGCATTGTAAATCGGCCTTCCAGTCTCTTTATCCCAGACAATAGTGGTCTCACGCTGATTGGTTATGCCGATAGAGTCGATATCCCTATAGGTAAGACTCGCCTTGAGCAGCGCCTCCTGAGCAACCGCCATCTGCGTGGAATATATCTCCATCGCATCGTGCTCAACCCATCCGTCATGAGGAAAAATCTGCTTAAACTCCCTCTGTCCAACGCTTACCGCATTTCCTACTCTATCGTAGATTATGCACCTCGCACTCGTCGTACCTTCGTCGAGTGTCATGATATATTCACCCATCATAGCCTCCTATCCATGCTATACAAAAAGCGCCATAATACTGTTACTTATATCTATTCCGTCGCTTGTGAGCCTCATGCCCTCTTCATCTATTATGAGTTTGCCTTCTCTCTCATATTGACGAGCCTCTTCAAAGCATCGCTGTAATACTCCCAGAACTCCTCATAGCTTCCGAGCACGTCTATGTATTTGATACCATCTATCTTCCTTAGCCCTGTAAAAACAGCCTCCGCCACGCTGTCACGTTCCGAGTTCTCGTGTACTTCAGCGGTAGGAGGAGCTCCTTTACTAGTGAGCTCAAAATATTCTTCGAGCGAGCTGACATTTGTAATACGTTCATTATCTACAAACGAAGACGCCCCGAGCCCTAGCCCAAGATACGGAGCCATGTTCCAGTACTTCAGATTATGTCTTGATTCACATCCAATCTTAGCAAAGTTCGAAATCTCATATTGCTCGTATCCCTTATCTCTAAGGAGCTTTGCACCTACATGGTAAATCTCCCGATCGATTTCATCAGGAACTTCCTCGAGCTCTCCTCTTTCAAATTCCTTAAAGAAAGCTGTACCTTCCTCAAGCTGCAAACTGTAAAAAGATATGTGCTCTGGCCCTAGACTCGTTACTGCCTCTATGTCGGATATAGTAGTGGCTAGCGAACTATCTGGCACCGCGAACATGAGGTCGAGATTTATATTATCAAATCCCGCTGCTCTCGCATTTTGCACATCTGTGATTACATCACCAGCCGTATGAATCCTGCCAAGTCTCTTCAGTATCTCATCGTTCATACTCTGAACGCCCATAGATAAGCGATTAATCCCAGACTGTCTGTAACCTCTCAGGCTTTCCATGGACAGTGTAGCAGGATTAGATTCAAGAGTGATCTCAGCTTCATCATCTATGCTTAAATTCGCCTTTAGCTCACTAATTATCCTTGCAACCTGGTCGCTACTTAGCAGCGATGGAGTCCCACCGCCAAAGAAGATGGTATCGAACACTCCATGTACACGGCCGGTTATATGCCTTGATCTAATACGTATTTCTTCACACAGTGCCTTCACATAGCGATTTCTAAGCGCTTCATCTGAAGCACCAGATAGGAACGCACAGTAGTTGCACTTCCTCACACAGAACGGAATATGAACGTATATACCGGGATTCTTATTTGTCGTCATCGAACTTCAGGACCTCTGTAAATGCCTCCTGAGGCACCTCTACTCTTCCCGAACTGCCTCATGCGCTTCTTACCTTCCTTCTGCTTCTCAAGCAGCTTCTTTTTACGCGAGATATCTCCGCCGTAGCACTTCGCAATTACATCCTTGCGGTAAGCTCTTACAGTCTCACGCGCAATTACCTTCTGTCCGATCGCAGCCTGAATTGGCACCTCAAACTGATGCATAGGGATGAGCTTCTTTGAGCTTCGCACAGATTGTACGACCCTTTGCATATGCAGCCTCTTCAGGAACGATAGTGCTAAATGCGTCGATTAGTTCCTTGTTGAGTAGTATATCGAGTTTAACGAGCTTAGCAGCTCTATACTCCTTAAATTCATAGTCGAGTGATGCGTAGCCCTTCGTCTTGGACTTGAGCGCATCAAAGAAATCATAGATTACCTCGTTGAGCGGAATCTCATAATGCAGCTGCACTCTCGTCTCCGTGAGATACTCCATATGCACCATATTGCCACGTCTACTCTGGCATAGTGTCATGATAGTTCCGACGTAGTCCTTAGGTGTCATGATTTCAGCCGAAACGATTGGCTCCTCAATATGCTGAATATCTGTTGGATCTGGTAGATTCGAAGGATTCTGAACCATGATTTCTGAACCATCCTTCATCACTACCTTGTAAATAACGCTTGGCAGCGTCGTAATTACATTAAGGTCAAACTCTCTCTCTCGAGTCTCTCGATTATTACGTCCATGTGGAGTAGCCCGAGGAATCCGCAGCGATAACCGAATCCGAGTGCAGCTGAATTTCAGACTCAAAATTGAACGCCGCATCGTTTACCTGTAGCTTCTCAAGTGCGTCCTTTACGTTCTCATATTTCTCACCCTCTGCTGGATACACTCCGCAGTAAACCATGGACTGCGCCTTCTTGTATCCTTTGAGCGGATGCTCTGTCGGTGCTTTAGTAAGCGTAATCGTATCTCCGACTCTGGCATCGGCAACCTGCTTGATGCTGGCACATATGTATCCTACCTCTCCTGCCTTTAGCTCCTTAGATGGAACCATGCCAGGAATACAGTAGCCTACCTCAGTAACTTCGTAGTCCTTACCGGTGTTCATCATGCGGATGAAATCACCTTTCTTGACTCTACCGTCAAAAATCCTCGTATATATGACTACGCCCTTATAGCTATCATAGTATGAGTCGAAAATTAGTCCCTTGAGTCGCTCATCAGGATTACCTTCTGGCGGTGGAATAACCTCAACGAGTTTCTCGAGCATCTCATCTATACCGAGACCTGTTTTTGCAGAAATCTGCGGCGCATCTTCCGCATCAATTCCGATAATTTCTTCGATTTCAGCCTTTGCCTCTTCAGGTCTTGCACTATCCAAATCCATCTTGTTGAGCACAGGAAGTATCTCGAGATCTTCGTCCAGCGCCAAATAAACGTTGCCAAGTGTCTGCGCCTCTACTCCCTGGGTAGCATCTACTACCAACACCGCTCCATCACAAGCGGCCAAAGAACGTGACACTTCATAGTTGAAGTCCACGTGTCCTGGTGTATCGATAAGATTTAGCACGTACTCCTCGCCATCCTTTGCCTTATATGCGAGCCTTGTGGTCTGAAGCTTTATAGTGATACCGCGCTCCCTCTCGATATCCATATTGTCGAGAAATTGCTCCTTCATATCCCTCGATGCAACAAGCCCTGTCTTCTCGATTAGCCTGTCTGCGAGTGTCGACTTACCGTGGTCTATGTGAGCAATGATACTAAAATTTCTAATCTTCTTTAAGTAATCCATATTCGTCCTTATCTAAACATATATTAATGTCTATTTATCTTCATCCGTATCCGCAATAAAAGCTATGAGTTCTTTGCATGCGAGCATATTGGCATACCCTGCCACAGCAAGCTCAAGGGCAAGCTTCGTCGCAGTCTCTCTATCCTTGCAGCCCCTAATCTTGTCAGCCACCCGCAAATACTCACTGTCTACAGTCCTCCCGTATTCCTCATAGAAATGTTCAACATCCATATGCTCCATTTCCGACTCGAGCAAGAGGCCTGCCTCCTTAACACTCATAACCTGCTTAAACAAGCATATAGCTGTCAGATAACCGATGTGTTCACGGTCATACTTCTTGCCATGTGCTCTCGGCAGAAGCGAACTCTTCATGTAGTTGTTGATCATGGCTGGTGTCAGAGTTTCCTCTCCTTCACACTCAAGCCCTATATGCTGTCTCTTCATATATCCGATGACTTGGTCCATATATAGATCTATATCTGGAATCTTATCCCAGCTCTCAGGTCTGGAATTCTCAAGTCTTGAGACGAGCTCTTTAATTCGTTCTGACATATAAATACCTCTCTCAAATTTATACTTTCTATTATACTTAATCATGTTCACAAATAACAGCTTTCATTTATAAAATCTTCATATTGATATATTGCAATTTCTATAATTGTCTAATATAATATTGAATATTATATTAGACATAATGTTAATTATATCGACTGGCGTTTTCTCACTGATATAACTCGCAACTGTTGATAAAATTATATGGAGGTGAACTTTATGACAGATATATGTGTACTGGGAGATTCCATCTCTAAGGGAATAGTTTTTGATGATTTATTACAGAGGTATGCTGTGCTTAATGATAATTTCATCTCTCTCTTGCAGAGGGAATTCGGCACTAAGATTAAGAACTTTGCTTCCTTCGGAGCGACAATTACGAAGGGCTTAAGAATCTTCGAAGAGCGATACTCGAGTATTAAGTCACATAAATACACACTGATTGAATTTGGAGGGAACGACTGCAACTTTAACTGGAAGCAGATATCAGTTACTCCAAACTCTGAGCACCTAGCTCAAACTCCACTATCCGAGTTCAAAGCAAGCTACGAGAACATAATTGAGAAGACGATGTATGCAGGTAGTCGCCCTATCCTTCTCACTTTGCCTCCATTAGAGAGGACTAGATTCTTTGAGTGGATATCACGAGATCTCAACAAGGATAACATTATGAAGTATATGGGCGGAAGTACTATTTTCATAGAAATTGGCATAGCTCATATAACGAGATGATTCTCAAATTAGCTGATGAGTATGGTATCCAGATCTTTGACATCAGAAAGCCGTTTCTTGAGCTCGGTGACTATGGCGACTATATATGTACTGACGGTATGCACCCTAACGCTGCGGGGCATAAGCTTATTGCAAAGTATCTACGCGAGGAACTGGCTGCCCTCGAGTAATGGTTCGTGCACTCATTAATAAACTCAACACATATCTTGAAATTTCAAAGCTATTGAGATATAATGACTGGGCGAATTATAACTATTTAACAGAAAAGTGGGGTAAATTAAATGGCAAACATTAAATCCGCAAAGAAGAGAATCAGAACTATCGAGAAGAAGACTGCTCGTAACATCAGAGTTAAGAATCACGTTAGTGAAGCTGAGAAGGCTTTTCTAGCTGCTGTTAAGGCTGGTGACGTTGCAGAGGCAGAGAAGGCATTTAAGCACGCTGAAAAGAAGTTTATGCAGGCTGCTGCTAAGGGTACTTTCCACAAGAATACCGTTTCGAGAACAGTTTCGAGACTCGCAAAGAGACTTAACGATCTCAAGGAGAGTAAGTAAATCTCACCCGTCCCCACAGCACATAAACGTGCAGCGTATAAGTTAAAAATACGCCAGAACGAAGGAGTGTCTCCCTTCGTTCTTTTTTTCTCGTTACACTTACGAGCTATTCAATGAAATACAAAAGCTCGCCACATGGCGAGCTTTTATTTTTTAATTTATCAGCTGCTACTTTGAAGTATGCTCCTTAGCAATTCGCTTTGGCCTGTACATTACATCGTAAATATTGGTCACTGTCGCAAATGCATCTGGATCCACTTCGCGCAGGTGCTTCATCAGCTTTGCGTACTCGTTTCTATTTACGATTACGTTGATCTCATCAAACTTATCACCTGTAAATCCGCCGGACGCCTCGTACCTAGTTACTCCGCTATGAAGCTCATCTATGATGTACTCGCATATCTCATCATTCTTCTTAGATAGGATACATACCTTTAGCTTGGTCGTCATACCGAATACATAATGATCGATGATGATACCTGTTACATATGTACCTAGGATACTGAGGACTCCCGTCTTAGGATCATAAATGAATATTGCAGGTGCGGATATAAATAGCCCGACTACAGATGTTGCTACACCAAAATCGATTTGGAGATACTTGTTAGCCATCTTGTAGAGCACATCTAGTCCTCCAGAAGAGGCATTTCTCACGACCATGAGGGCAATTCCAAGGTCGCAGAGGAACAAGTAGCAAATCATGTCTAGAAACTGGTCATTCATCACGCCGTGATAGTTCGGATCGAAATGTCCGAGTATCATCATAACTACCGGCAGTCCGATTGATGGATATATGGACTTGATAGTAAACTCGCGCCCTACAAAGAACCACGAAATTACGAGCAGTACCAAGTTAAGGATAAGGATTAGCATAGCTTTTGACATAGGTATGAATTTACCTATCAAAATCGCGATTCCTGAAACACTAGCAATCGCAAGGTTACTAGGAACCATGAAGAAATACGTAGCTGCGCCACAAATAATCGTGCCGACTGTGATTAAAATAAAATCGATAATTCCGTTTTTGCTTATCTTCATCTCACTTACTTTCTAGCTAATACAAAATAATAAATCTACTCATCAACTTCTGACTCATATATTCGTTTAATCCTGTTTCTTACAAAATCCATGAATAGCTCGAGATGTGGTTCAATCCACTTTTCTCTCCTATACACAATCTGTGAGTACATGCGGCACTTGAAATCTTTCTCGACATCCAGAGCAACTACTCTTCCCTGCTCAAGTGCGCGTACAATCGAGGATTTAGGAATGAATGATACCGAGTTGCTGCTTGCCACTATCTCACTTATTGCAATAATCGAACTGACTTCCATGATTGGTTCATAATCTATGCCGTTGTCTTTGCAATAATCATCGAGGAATCTAGGGTAGCTCACTTCTTGATCAGAAGTGATAAATCCACTTTTTTACAACCTCGCTAATCGGAATCTCCGTGCGTCCTGCAAGCGGATTATCCGGCGAAGCGATAAATATCATGTCCTCTGGGTGATCAACAACGGTGTTGCAGTCCTTATAAACCATCTTTCTATCGATGAACAGCGCAAAGTCAATTTCATTTTGCTTGAGCTTTTCATACAAGTTGTCGAAGTAATCCGAAGTCTTGAGCATAAGTTTGATGTTCGGATACGTCTCGCTAAATTCGCGTAGTAACGTAGGAAAATAAGCATTTGCCATCGATGATGTAGTCCCTATCCTTATAGTTCCGCGAATCTCATCATCTTGCTGCATAAACTTTCGCGCCTGCTCATTGGCTTTAAGAATCTGCTGCGCATAAGGAAGAAACCTCTCTCCACTAGAGGTGAGCTGAATCCCCTTTCCCATTCTATCAAATAATTTCGTGCCAAGTTCATCCTCAAGTTGCTTGATCTGAACTGTTACAGCGGCCTGTGAGTATCCCAGTGCATTTGCAGTGCGCGAGAAGCTACCGAGCTCTGCCGCTTTAATGAAAGTGATTATTGTCTTGGCTTCCATGAGATTATTTCCTCTACAAAAAGGTGTAGGCGAGACAAAAAGTCCCACCCAACACCGATAAATCTAAATATTTGCTTATAAACGAAGCTACCCAGGCTTACTTGTAAGACTCGATCATAGCCTTAAATGCAGGCAGAGATCTCTTGATCATATCGTTGCTTACGCAGTATGAAAGTCTGAAGTATCCAGGGCAAGCGAAGCCGTCTCCAGGAACTACGAGCAGGTTGTGCTCTAGCTTAGCCTTCTCGGAGAATGCAACTGCATCGCCGTTTGGAGCCTTTACGAATAGGTAGAAAGCACCATCTGGCTTAGCGCACTCATATCCGTACTCTGTTAGAGTGCTGTAAAGAAGATTTCTGTTCTCTTCGTAAGCTGCAAGGTCAGGCATCTCGCCAACGCACTCTCCGATAACCTTCTGGGTTAGTGTTGGAGGGCAAACTGAACCGATCTCACGAGCAGCACCTGAAACTGCATCATATACAGCCTTAGCATCTGCGCACTTTTCAGAAACGTATACGTATCCGATTCTCTCTCCAGGTAGAGATAGAGACTTGGACCATGAGTAGCATACGATTGTATTGTCATATACGTTAGGGATGAATGTAACCTTAACTCCATCATATACAAGCTCTCTGTATGGCTCGTCAGCAACGATGTAGATAGGGTGTCCATACTCCTTGCTCTTTCTATCAAGAAGCTCAGCAATCTTCTTAAGAGTCTCCTCTGTGTATACAACGCCTGATGGGTTATTAGGAGAGTTGATTACTACAGCAACGGAGTGCTCGTTAATTGTCTTCTCAAGAGCTTCCATATCAATCTGGAAGTGAACAGTGTCAGCTGGAACTACTGCTAGCTTAGCACCTGCACAAGTAAGAATACGTCGTATTCTGGGAAGTATGGTGCGATTGCGATAAACTCGTCCTCTGGGGATGTTGTTAGTGCGTGAGCAACAGATACTAGAGCTGGAGCGCATCCACAAGTCATGAAGAGCTCGCTAGCCTTAGCGTTGCAGTTAAATCTAGCATTGAGGTTGTCAGCGATTGCCTGACGAACGTTCTCAAATCCAGGAGCCATCGAGTAACCGTGAAGCTGGATAGAATCTGTGTTGTCGATTAGGTTCTTGATCGTCTCATTAACCTTAGCAGGAGCAGGGATGCTTGGATTACCTAGAGAATAATCAAATACGTTCTCCTTACCAACTACCTTTGCCTGCTGTAGACCATATGCAAAAAGCTCTCTGATTACGGATGGGGCAGTTCCCAGTCCGTGATATTTTTCGTTAACCATAAATTAACTCCTTTCAAATTCGAATAGCCATATGCGATTTACATCTTATTTGTAATTGTATTATATCACATGCATTTCTACATGATAATCTCAAGGGATATAATTAAAAATAAATGCATAGTTTAATTATTATGATATTTGCTCCTTGAGGCTGTAACTGTTACAATTACTGCAAGGTACTATATGACTGTTTCCGAGACTATATTTTTGTAATCGGGTTCACCATAAAATAATATGTTATATTGTAATAATATTCTATTTTCGAGGTGTAAGATGGAACTTTCCAGACTTGGAGAACTAATATCTGAATATCAGAAACATGGAGCTGTACTCGTAATTACGGATACTAATGTTGCTCCTCTCTATTTGGATGCTGCACTTTCGAGCATCGATGCCAATGGTTTTTCTAGCTCAAGCTACGTAATACCTGCTGGTGAAGATTCAAAATCATTTGAGACCTATAGCAAAATCATCGAGTTCGCCTCACAGATTTCGCTCACCAGAACTGACGGTATCGTCGCACTAGGCGGTGGCATGGTCGGAGACATTGCAGGTTTTGTTGCTGCAACATATATGCGAGGAATTAATTTCTATCAAGTTCCTACTACACTTCTTGCGGCAGTTGATTCTTCGGTAGGTGGTAAATCAGCTATCAATACGAATGCTGGAAAAAACTTAGTAGGTGCTTTTCACAAGGCAAAATTTATACTTCAAGACGCGTTACTACTCGATTCAGAGAGCGATTACGTGCGTCTCGATGGTTATGCAGAAGTTATCAAAACTGCTTGCATCGCTAGAAGCGATGAGCTATTCAGGAAGCTTGAGTCTGGTCAGTACAGCCTTCAAGAGATAATAGATGACTGTGTCACAGTGAAAACTTACTATGTTGATAATGATGAAAACGACTCTGGAATCAGGCATATACTCAACTACGGTCATACGTTGGCACATGCTCTCGAGAAACTAAGCAACTATGAAATCGGGCATGGTCATGCAGTGGCAAAGGGCATGGCGTTTGCTGCATCCCTATCTTACGACCTAGGATGGTGCAGTATCGAGTGCAGAAACCGCATACACGCTTTACTCGAGAAGTTCGGATATAATCTGTCTATTGGATTCTCACCTAACGATATCGCCAACGTGATGTCCACCGATAAGAAGAGGTCGGGTGACTGTATTAAATTTATTATAAATAGAGATATCGGGCAGGCTGAAATCAAGCTAATCTCCTTAACTAAGCTAGGAGAAGTTCTGGCTACATATGGCGAAATATTCCCCGGCAGCTCGGAGATAGTTCATGATGGCGCACCACTTTTTGCACCTCTACAGGAAGTTTCTGCCCCACCTTCTAAATCGTACCTTCACAGAGAGATAATTGCGGCGATTCTGTCTGGTAATGAATTAGAGCTAGATATTGAAGAGGCTTCTGAGGATATAATTGCAACATATGAAGCGGTAAAGATTATTTCAAATCATGCTAATTGCTCTGCATTGGGAATCCTTGAGTCTAGCATCGCTTCTGCAGATGACAAACTCATACTTGAAAGTAAAGAAAGCGGCTCTACACTCAGATTTCTGCTACCAGTAGTCGCAGCACTCGGCCTAGACGCTGAATTCAAGCTAACTGGTAGACTAAGAGAACGCCCTATGCAGCAGCTAATCAGTCAGTTAGAGAGGCATGGTGCAAGCATAAAGATAAATGAATCAGGAAGCATTTCAATATCTGCAAGCTCTAGCCACATAACACCTGGCGAGTATAATTTTGCTAACCCCGAGTCATCGCAGTACATAAGTGGACTGCTATTTGCCCTGCCACTGCTGAACGGTGACAGTGTTATCCGCATACACAATAACCTTGAGTCCTCGGCATATGTAATGATGACTCTCGATGTGCTTGGGAAATACGGGATAAAAGTGGATTATGCACATACAAATAAAGAATGGGTATTTAAAATTCCTGGCAATCAGACCTATACCTTCACAGATATTTCTGCCGAGGGAGATTGGTCAAATGCGGCTTTTTTGTTAGCTCTAGGGGTGTTCGGGAAAGCTCCGCTTAGAATAAATAACATACCACTTCCATCGATACAGGGAGATATGAAGATACTCGATTTGCTTGAAGATTTTGGCGTAACCATTAATTGCTATCCAGATATATTGGATGTCAATGGTGGAAGTATAGATGTATTTCCATGCAGAAATCTAAGGGCTATTAATAGTATTAACGCTTCAGGATTTCCCGATCTTGTTCCTATCATCGCTTTGGTTGCTAGCCTTGCGAACGGTACGACAGTCATAAACAATGCAGAAAGACTGAGATATAAGGAAAGCGACAGGCTCGCTAGCACATGCAGCGTACTCAGGAATCTCGGTGCTAATATAGAAGAGACAAAAGATGGACTCATCATTGAAGGAGTAGATACACTACGCGGCTCTTACGAAGGAGATGGATGTGGTGACCATAGAATCATAATGATGCTCGCAGTCTCTTCACTCGTATCTGGTGGCGTGGTGAAAATCCATGATTCTATGGCTGTTGCAAAATCTTATCCAAACTTCTTCGAAGTTCTAAACAACCTCGGACTTTCAGGTAACATTATACTCACATAAGTTTATGATGCTATAGGAGGACAAATGTCTATCTATAAAGGAAAAACCATTACATTATCAATATTTGGCACGTCTCACGGCCCATCAATTGGGATGACGTTAAGCGGACTTCCTACTGGCACAGTAGTTGACATTCCAAAGCTCTATGATTTCATGGCCAGAAGAGCACCCGGAAATAGCACCCTGTCGACTAGCCGTAAGAGTCTGATCAGCCAGAATTCGTGAGTGGATTTGTCGAAATTCAAGTAGGCGAAGCTGAAAGCACCATGACTGCTAGTACACAAAGCTTGATAACTGACGGCGCAGAGATTAAAGCTATAATCTACAATAAAGATGTACGTTCCTCTGATTATTCCAAATTGGCAAACACACCTAGACCAGGACATGCTGATTACACTGCACACGTCAAATACGGAGGAAAAGCAGACTCAAGAGGCGGCGGAGCTTTTTCAGGACGCATGACGGCTCCACTATGCATAGCAGGTGGAATTTGCAAGCAACTCCTAGAGGATAAAGGCATCTATGTAAATGCATCTATCCATGATATCCATGGAAATAGCGACGAGCCAATTTCTGAGATAAAAAAAGCACAGGTGCTCCGAGATTCCGTAGGTGGCACGATTTCATGCACGATTAGGGGATTAGCTGCGGGTTATGGAGGTCCTTTATTTGAAGGTCTTGAAGGACGAATTTCAGAGGCCTTGTACGCAATACCTGCAGTTAAGGGAGTAGAATTTGGTGCAGGTTTTAAATCAGCAAGTATGTATGGAAGCGAGAATAACGACCAGTTCTACTATGATGAACATGGCATCGTTCGTACACGCACCAACAACTGCGGCGGTATACTCGGTGGTATCAGTGATGGCATGGACATAGAATTTCGCGTCGCAATCAAGCCAACCCCTTCGATTGCTAGGCCACAACATACTATAGTCTACGATAGCACTGAAGAAACTGAAATAAAGATTCATGGTAGACATGATCCGTGCATAGTTCCTAGAGCTGTTCCTTGTGTGGAAGCTGCGGCGGCGCTAGTAATTGCGGATATTGTTTTGACAGATGATGGCGAGGCAAGAAATTCAGCTGAGTTACTCGAATTAGAAACTACGGATTCATTAACCTCTCATAATAGAGAACTAGCGGATATTTCATCTATTAGAGCATCAATCGATGAGTTAGATGCTCAGCTCCTCCAGTTAATAGAAAAGAGACTTAGGATTGCCGAGTCAGTAGCAGCATACAAGATTGAAAACAAAATCGAGATAGTTGATTCCGCAAGGGAGTCCGCACTGCTTGACAGGGTGCGTTCCCTCTCCAGCGATGATTTAGCGGAGCTTAACGAAGATATATATCGGGCGATAATCTCTGCGAGCTGCAAGCATCAAGATAAAATTATTAATAATTAGAACATATAAAAGGATGAGTCTTACGACTCATCCTTTAGTCTTTTTTTCGCGCTGCTCGAAGCACCTGCTCGGCATATCGTCTATCCACGTTATCTACGCCATTTACTATGGCATTTACCATCGTATTTGCCGCAGCCGCTGATTCTCTATCTGTAGTTCCAGATAGAAGCACCTTCTTGGATATCGCCATCAGAAACTTGTCGAGCCCCTTAACTTCGCTCGGAACGTATCGTCCCGGACAGAAATACAGCAAAGTGTTCTGCATATTAATCTCTTCCTTGAAATTAATCTCGCAAATCTGCTGATAATTCTGCGGATTATACTCGGAAATTCCTGTCACAAAGATTATCAACTTGTCCGCATGTGCCGCAATTTGTTTTCTGAACTTATCAAATCCAACTATTCCACTTCCACGAAGCCAGCTACCAAATATCACGACGTCAAACTGACTAAGTGAGCCGTAGTCGAAGTTCTGAAGAGGGACTGCGATGCACTCCAGGTCTCCAGCAATCCACTCTGCGTACTGCTTCGTAGATCCGCGTTTTGAATTGTATATAACTATTGCTTTTTTGCTCAAAACCATTCCCCACACTTCTATTTCTAATATTTTACGTTCTCTTTACCGAGAAGTTGTTCAAGTTCAATCATGAGATTCTCATCAATGCTAACACCATTTGCAGACTTAAGTGGCTTCTGCCCTGGCAAATAAATGAGCATTTCCGTATCTCCCCTATGCACCGAAGCTGCCCCGAGAATTCTGTGCTGAATCTCATCGTTTCCGAGCATATCAGACAGTTCTTGGCTCACTCTGAGCTTGAGGTATTTCTTCTCACGTGGTTTCTGTGCGTTCACATTGCTTCGTGAATAATCCCTCATGCTTGCTCTTTCATAGCCTGCTCCGCCTTGCTCCTTAAACTCACTGATGCGTTCAATCTCAGTCACTTTATTTACAAGTATCTCAGGATCTGAATCCTCCTTGAAGCTCAGTGTGCCCTTGATAGCAACTATTGCGTCATTCTCCAGCACGTATTTCGCCTTCGCAAAGTCCCTTGGAAATACAATCGCCGTAATCACGCCGTAGTAATCCTCGATGGTAAGTCTAGCCATCTCCTGATTAGACTTGGTAATCATGCGGCGTAGATCCGCGACCATACCGGCTATGATGACGCTATCACCATCATTAAAACGGGCATTTCCATTTGAGCTCTCACCCATGAACTCAAGACCGCTATTATCATCACCATTAGAACCAGAATCAAATATCTCCGCTGTATTAGCAGTAATGTTCTCCTCTATCAGCTCTCGGTACTTATCGAGCGGATGGCCAGATAAGTATACGCCCATCATCTCTTTCTCCATAGCTAGCAAGTGTGCCATGTCGAAATTCTGTATATTGGGGAGCTCAGGTGCAGTCTTCACGTCTTCCATGAGGTCAGAATCAAGCTGGAACAGCGAAATCTGGTCCTTGGAAATCTTACGAGCACTGCTCTGTGCCGCTCCGACGGCATCGTCACTTATAGCGAGAAGCGCAGCTCTATTTGGCGTAAACTCATCCATCGCCCCTGCCTTGATGAGGCACTCGATAGCTTTTTTGTTCAGCTCAGACGGATCTATAGACTTGATAAAATCATATAAATTATCTATGTCTCGACCCTTTCTGCCTTCGACAATCGCGTCAACTATGCCGCTTCCAACGTTCTTAATCGCAAGGAAGTCCAAAACGAATCTTGCCATCCTTAGCGATAAACTTTCTTCTGCTATGTAGAACTGAAGGTGGCAGCACTTCGATGCCGAGCTCCTTACAGTTTCTAATATACGCAGCAATGTGTCTAGCTTCACCCATAACGCTAGACATTAGAGCCGCCATAAATTCTACTGGATAATGAGCCTTGAGATATGCTGTCTCATAAGATATTACAGCGTAAGCCGCGGCATGAGATTTGTTAAATGCATATTCCGCAAAGCTAACCATGTCGTCAAATATAGCCTCTGCAGCTCTCTCAGATATACCGTTTGCAACACACCCTGTAATTGCAGGTGTTCCATCGGAATCGTCCTTGCCGTGGATAAAATATTTTTTCTCCTCCAGCATGACGCTCATCTTTTTCTTGGACATAGCACGTCGTACGAGGTCAGAGCGCCCAAATGAATAACCACCAAGCTCACGCACAATCTGCATTACTTGCTCCTGGTACACCATGCAGCCATACGTTACATTGAGTATTGGCTCGAGATGCGGATCCACGTATTTGACATTCTCTGGATTCTTCTTATTATCTATATACTTTGGAATCGAATCCATCGGGCCTGGTCTGTAGAGTGAAATTCCGGCTACGATATCTTCGAAGCATGACGGATTAAGGTTCTTCATGAACTCTGTCATGCCTGCGCTCTCGAGCTGGAAGATCCCCTGGGTGTTACCCTTGGAAATCATCTCGTACACCGCAGGGTCGTCATAATCCATCTTGCTGAAATCTATCTCTACACCGTGGTTTTCCTTGATGAGCTGAATCGCTTCATTGATCATTGTCAGGTTTCTCAGCCCTAAGAAATCCATCTTCAGAAGCCCCAGTTCCTCGATTGTCGTCATATTGAACTGAGTCGCCAGATCCTTTATCCGACATATATAAAGGGTACATATTCATCAGAGGCATCTTACTGATTACGATTCCCGCAGCGTGTGTCGAGGAATGGCGCGGCATTCCTTCAACTGCCATGGACATGTCGAGAATATTTTTGACAAGCGGCTCTGTTTCATACCTAGCTCTGAGATCACGGTTGATGTCGAGTGCCTTACTGATAGTCATGCCAAGCTCAGCGGGAATAGCCTTAGCGATCGAATCCGCCTCCGCATAGCTTGCGTTAAGCGCTCTACCTACGTCGCGTACAGCAGCCTTTTGCCTTAAGCGTTCCAAAGGTGATAATCTGCGAGACCTTATCCTTGCCATACTTCTCAACTACATAATTGATGACTTCCTGTCTTCTATCAATGCAGAAAATCTATATCTATATCAGGCATGCTGACACGTTCAGGGTTTAAGAACCTCTCAAAAATCAGACTATACTTAATCGGTTCTATCTCGGTAATCGCAAGGCTGTATGCCACGATACTTCCCGCTGCAGAGCCTCTACCAGGACCTACTGGGATGTCATTACTCTTTGCATAGTGAATAAAGTCCCATACGATTAGGAAATACTCGACATAGCCCATCTTCTCAATTACTTCAAGCTCACTTTCAAGCCTGTCACGATAGACAGAACCCTCCTCAAGGGCGTCACTACCATATCTTCTCTCAAGTCCCTCATAGCATAGTTCCCGCAAGTACTCGCTATTATTCATACCTTCTGGAGGTATGAATTCTGGCAAGTGATATTCTCCAAATCTAAATTCAACATTGCAGCGCTCCGCAATCTTGTGTGAATTCTCGATAGCCTCTGGATGGTCTGGGAACAGAGCAAGCATCTCTTCCTCATTCTTGAGATAGAACTCATCGTTAGCAAATCTCATGCGGTTTTCATCATCCACAGTTGAACCGGTCTGGATTGCCAGTAGCACATCGTGAGCCTTAGCATCACTTCGCGTTATGTAATGAGCATCGTTTGTAGCAACTAGCGGTGCTCCAATTTCTTGTGATAGTTTAATTAACCCCTCATTAGCAGGTTTATCATCATCAAGAAAGTGGTTTTGAATCTCTAAGAAGAAATTATCTTCGCCAAAAATATCACGCAGCTCAAGCGCCTCCGCCTTCGCTCCGGAGTAATCTCCATTTAATATCCTTCTTGGGATAGCACCCGCCAGGCATGCCGACAGGCAGATAATGCCCTCGCTATGCTCACGCAGTAGCTCCTTATCCACTCTCGGCTTAAAATAAAAGCCTTCTGTAAATGCAGCTGATACGAGTTTTGTCAGGTTCTTATACCCCGTCATATTTTCCGCTAACAGTATGAGGTGGTTCATGCTCCTATCACGATCTGGATCCTTATCAAAACGCGTTCTCGGAGCGACGTAAACCTCGCAGCCAATAATTGGTTTAATGCCTGCTTTTTTGCATGATTTATAAAAGTCAACAATTCCGAACATAACACCGTGGTCCGTAATAGCCAACGAATCCATACCCTGACTCTTTACGTATTCAGGTGCCTTGCTAATCTTTGACATTCCGTCAAGCAAGCTATATTCAGAGTGAACATGTAAATGTATAAAAGCCATCTGTACCTCTGTACTAATAAATATAGTAATTAATAAATAATAATTTAAAAATAATTTTTTCTTCTAGTCAATAAATTGTATCACAAGAGCTCCAAAATAGCTAAATATCAATATATTCACAATAATAATATATTCTCTTTATATTTATTGACAAACATATGTCAAAATCCTATAATAATCTCAAGAACAGACGATCGGGAGTCTGTAGGAATTATCTTTTTTACATCGTTTATATAAACGTATGGAGGTTATTATGTTATATGCACTAAAAGGTCTTTGCGTAGTCGGAATGGTTCTCTGTATTGCGCTAACACTACTAAAGGTAAAGTCTAACCTAGCTACAGAAGAGGGTAAAGCTGAATGGGCTGAGCAGAAGAGATTTGCACCTTGGAACGCTATGGTAGGCGTAGTTGCTAACTTCTTTGATACTTTAGGTATCGGTTCATACGCTACATCTTGCGCACTCTTTAAGATTAGAGGATCTATTAAAGACATCTACATCCCTGGTACTCTAAACGTTGGAGATACTCTCCCAGTACTTCTAGAGGCATTCCTATTCTTCGGATTCGTAGAGATTGACACTCTAACACTTGTATCCATGCTTGTAGCTGCTGTACTCGGTGCATTTGTAGGAGCTGGAATCGTAACAAAGTGGGATCAGCACACAGTTCGTCTAGGAATGGGTGTTGGACTTCTAATCCTCGGCGTTGTAATGGCTTGTAAGGTTGCAGGAGTTGGACCTTTCGGACAGACTGGAACTGCACTTAGTCTAAGTGGAGTTAAGCTAATCATAGCTGTTGTTGTTAACTTCTTCCTCGGTGCTCTCATGAACATCGGTGTAGGACTATACGCACCTTGCTTGGCTCTAGTATCCGTACTCGGAATGAACGTTGGAGCTGCATTCCCTATCATGATGGGATCTTGCGCTTACCTAATGGCATTCGGAAATGGTCCTAAGTTCATCAAGGAAAACAGATTTGACATGGTTTGCACACTTTGCCAGATGATTGGTGGAGTTATCGGAGTTTGCATTGCATACTTCCTAGTAAAGAAATTACCACTTGACGTTCTACTAAAGCTTGTAATCGTCGTTGTATTCTTTACATCGTTCATGTTCTTCAAGGATGCTTTTGCAGATAAGAAGAAAGCTTAATCAGTAAGTACAATACAATATTACAAAAGGTCTCCAATCGGAGACCTTTTTCTTTTGCTTTTATTCGTAACAGCTGATTGGCTCGTTTAACTGCAGTAAAGTTCCTACAAGCACACTACAAATTCTTTCCACTTCTTACTGCCTGAACTCTAGAACTTTCTCGATTATAGGCTGAATAGCTTTTATATCTATCCCGTCGTACCCATTTTCAAATCTAGCTTAGCCTCATCTACCTCTGCCTCTGGTACTGGAGCAAACACCTTTTCGCCCATAGCCTTAAGTGCAAGCTTATCTGCACTCTTACACTCTCTAGAATCAAACTTTCCTGGTAGCATATAGAAGCAGTCGTCTGGAAGCTGCTTACAGCCGTTAAGACCCTTTACAAATGTCCGATACTCCTCTGTAGGCTCAATAATACCTGTCGTAAATACTATCAGGTTATTATTATCTATTCCAAAATGAGACAAATTAGCTCGAAGCATATTAAAGCGTGTAATCTCACCACTTCTAAGCCAGCTGCCAAATATTATATTCTTATACATAGAAGCATATCCGAGTTTAGCACGCGAATACTTCATAACATCACAGTCAAGAGCCTCTGCCAACCACTCTGCGTACTTTTCAGTAGTTCCATTACTTGAGTTATATATCAGAATAGTATCTGAACCTTCAGATTCAACGGCACGTCTCTTGGCAGCCTGTCTATTTGGATTTCTCATATTACCTCATATAGCACGATACAGCTAACTGATGCTGAAATCGCACAATCACTCCTTATTCTGAAAAAAATCTGATAACGAAGAATTTTAAGCCTTATACTGGCATCCTCATCTATAAAACAAGGGATGCCGGAATCATCCGCCATCCCTAATTGGTATTATATCATAATCACTGACAATACCGTTTATATTATCTGTTTTTGAGTTCTTTTTCCTTCATGCGGATCTTAAGAATCATCAACGCTCTCTTAACATCTTCGGCAGTCATGTTGTTCTCACCAACAATGTTAGATTCAAGCCCCTCTGGATTCTTATTGATATCTACGATATTATTCTGTAAATACTCATTCTCAACTACGAAAGTAGCCATTGTTCCGCTAAAGTTGAGTCCGGACATTGGAATGCCCATCTCTCCGAGTTCCTCAACACAGTTCGTATAGTCTACGTCACTGTTTCCCCATCCATCGGATGTAAGGATTACTCCATCAGCCCTCATGCCTTCTGCCATAATAGCGGCACGCTTACTGTTTCTGAGCTTCTCCTTGTTATCATCGGATGTACCAAATAGGAGAACTCCCATCAGATCAATACCTGAATCTGCACCAACGATATCTACTAGTGGATCTCTAAAATGGTGCAAGCTAGTTTCTTTTGTTGAAGGACCAATTCCCATATCTGCACCTCCTTACTGCATTGAACGGATAGCACCGTCTCTATACTCGTTAGGAGTTAAGAAGACAGGCATATTGTTCATCTCTATTATAGAACGCCCACCATGAGCACCTGATGGCTCATCTGGGAACAGATATGTATCGTACATAGCGCCCTGACCAGCAACCTGTCTGATAATCAGCACCTTCTTCTGTCCTGGTCTAGCGATGTCATGATATTCATGACGCTCGGTAGCTTTGTTGCCGTCAAATTTCTTCATCAGCTCTCTGTAGACCTGAATAAAATCGTCACAAGCCTGATGCGCTTCTAGGCAACCGTGTCTCTCCTGACCCATATCTTTTTTGAAAGTAATATCAAAAGAGATAATATAGTCATCTTCTCCAGGTGTTCCTGCCCTGCCGAGAACTAACTGCTCGTTAAGCTGACCTTCTGAAGAACCGAACTCGTGAGTCTGTTACCTTCAGTATCAACACCAGTAAGCAACACATATACACCTGTTAATGTATGAGTGATACCTTCTCCGCATTTTCCAAGAACCTTTGCAGAGATAGGAATGATGTCCATAATAGTGTTAGTCCATCTATCATGCTCTCCTGGCTTAATTATCTGAATATCAATATTGTCAATAGTTTCATACTTTGCAAGAAGTGAAGGTATAAGTTCTTTGGATACAGTCATAAGTCCGTTATATCCGACGCTACTTGTGTCCCCCATCTCAACTTCATTCATATGAAAAGCCTTAATGACAAGTCTTCTCAAATCAATTTCCTGTACACTCATATGTATACCTCAATACTTTTGCTTCTGTAAAATATAATTAATAAATTCTAGCCTGTTCGATTATCCTAATTGGGTAGGTGGCATAATGTGTTAAGAATTTCTCGAACCTGCTTTAGAAAAAAGGGGCAGATATAAATCTGCCCCGTCTTCGTTTCCGATGTCCTATTTAATTTAGAACTAGATTACAGCGTGATACTCGAAAGGCAGTGGAACGATCTTTCCTGGAGTCTCGATTGTCTCGAGAAGCTCTAGTGTAGCCTTTACGATAGCTGTCTGCATCTCTACGTCGTTAGGAGCACCTGCGTTAGCGCCCATAGGTACGATAGGAGCAGCTGCACGTGGAGATCCAGCCTGTCTTACAACTGGTGGAAGTGCCGCGATAATTACTGTAGGAATTCCTGCTTCCTCGATTGCTCTCTGCACGATTGTTGCAGAGCGGTGGCAAGTTCCTCATCCAGCTGTTAGGATTGCAGCATCAGCGCCTTCATCCTTAAGCATCTGAGCAATTTCTGGACCTGTCTCGTTGGTGAACTTCTCGATGTTTCCACCACCACCCATGAATCCAGCATGTGTAGGTGCGCAAGCCTTGATGAAGCCTTCTTCTCTTAGCTCGTGAAGTCTGTCGATAGGGAACATGCAGTTGATGTCCTTATTTACGTCAGAGTTATCGTATCCACCGTGTGTTACCATTAGCTCGCTTGATGGAACATCATCTGGAACCTTTCTCCAAGTGAAGTCTCCAGCGAGGTTAAATCTCTTATCTGTCTTTACGTGTACACCTGCAGCAGTAGCAAGAGCAACTGTCATCTCATTGAGTGGCTTAGTTACTGGTGTAAATACTGACTTAGGTGTAATAGGAACAAATATTTCAGATTGTAAGCCTTTTACAACTGTCATACTCATTTGTCTTTTCCTCCTTAGTTATTTGTGCTTTTCAGCGTATTCAGCACGACGTCTATTTAGAATATCGATATTACTTACGTACTTTTCGTTAACTTCAGGTCCTTCCTGTTCGATGAAACTCATATTCCATGCGACAGTCTGTCCAACCTGTAGTGGATAATCTGAGATTACCATTCTCATTGGCACCTTGAGTTCTCCAAGTCGACCTTTAATGTCTACGCAGATTCCCCCATCGTGAACCTCTGTAATGACTCCCTCGACTTGATTATCTTATCTCCGTACTTCATCTATAATATCTACCTTTCTAATATAAGATTAGTCGTACTTTTCCTTTCTCTTTTCACTGATTGGAAGTGACTGCTCGTTCTCTACGAGTTCAATCTTAGCGCCAGTAGCCTTCTCGATGAGCTCAACGTTGTTGTTCTTAACGTTTACGTTGTATGCTCTCTCTGGAGCCTTAACCTCTTCGCCAGACATCTTAGCCTTCAGCATAGCAAGTCCACGGATAGCATCCTCTGTGCAGAGTGTGTTGCAAGCAAGAACTTCGTTCTCGATTCCGGACATGGACTTGTTGTTGTCGATCATTGCGTCGCAGTACTTGTTTCCTGTTACGAGGGCACCCTGTACAGCACAGAATGAGAATCCAACAACAGGAATTCCTCTCTTACCAATCTGCTCGATGTGGGAAGTGAAGTCAACGTGGTTGTTTCCGAATCCTTCTGTTGTAACGAATGCACCGTCAACGCCCATAGACTCAACCATCTGACCAAGTCTTCTTGATACGTAGAACTTATCGGAGTTAGCCTGAGGTGATCCAACGAAGATTACACCAACTACGTCGATATCTTCATCGTGTACAGCCTCTACAACTAGTGGCTCTCTCCAGTAGTGTCTGGACATCTCCTTTGAAGCAGGTCCGATACAAGTTAGAGCGTGGATACAACCATCGAGTACCTCGAGTGGGTTAGCCATTACTGGAACGTTACCAAGGTCAACGTTTGGCTTAGCTCCGAGTACGCCTACAGGATCGTTAGGGAATAGGAAGTTGTCGTGCATAGCACCCTGTCCCATGATTTCCTTAACGATAACAACCTTCTTCTTTCCAGGGTGTCTTGTCTGCTTAAGAACCTGCTCCTCTGTTGGAGTTACGTCCTTAAGGTCTCTCTTCATAGCTTCTCTGATTTCAGAAACTACGTGGTCTACAGCAGTGTGAACTGCGATAGGTCCTGGTCTCTCCATGTTCTTTAGGTTGTCGATAACTGCGTGAGCAACGATCATGATCTCACCCTTATCAACAGCACCTGGACGACCCCACATCATGTTCTCGTCGATGTAACCTTCGGATGAACCAAACTCACCAACCTGAACACCTTCTTCTGTAACACCAGTTACTACCATTACTACGCCATCGAGAACCTGAGTAACTCCCTCACCAAGATCCATATCAGAGTCTGCCTTTGTAGCGATTGGCTGGATATCCATTACTGTCTCTGTGTAAACGTGATAGTTATCCGGTGTGATTAGGCTAAGCTCTAGGGACTGTACTAGCTTCTGTGCTTCAGCACCCTCTGTAGCTGCGCTTTTACGAACGTAGAGAGTATCTCCCTCAATCTTAGTCTCATCTCCAAGAACAACCTTGTTAATCTTGTAGTGCTTTCTTGTCATCTCTCTTAGAACAGTCTCAGTATGCTCTTCAACTGGAGCTGCTGCTACTGCTGCTGGAGCTGCTACTACTGTCTGAGCTGGAGCAGCAACGCCGCCACCGAGTCCTGCTGGGAGCTCAATGTCGATGTTCTTTCCTTCTCCGATGTGTAGCTTAATTGTTCCTGTTGCTGCAACTGGAGCTGCTGGAGCTGCTACTGCAACTGGAGCTTCCTCTACCTCAGCAACTGGAGCTTCTTCCTCAGCAACCTCATCAGCATCGTACTTATCAACGATGTCTGCTGTGATTGGAGTTAGAGAATCAACAGTTTTAGTTAGTTTCGATCCGTTTAGTACCTGACCAATCTTGAGCGCTCCGTCAGTATTCAGCAGACCAGAATCAATTAGATCTGGGAAAATTGCTGGATCTTCGAAGTTAGCTGGCTCAAGAACAGTTCCTTCTTCTGCTCTGCAGCATAGTACCGCTGGGTCGTTCGCATGTTGTTTAGCTGTTTCAGCTGTGATTGACATATCGATCTTCCTCCTTGAAAAATATTGCCTTTGCAAATGCAAAATTTTATATATTTACTCCGACTGTGCTTCATGTGATCGGGCACATGAAGCACTCGGATTAAATATCAACTAGTTATTCTCAACGTTGTCTACTACGTTAAGATCTTGATCAACCTGCTTAGAAACTCTTAAAGTTCTATATAGTGGGTGATCAACAGCTCTCATGATGTGGTCTGTCTGGTGTATAACCTTAAGTCCCATCTTAGGACCAGAAGCCATTACAGTGTTCGAGCAATCGGAGCAGTTTCCGATGATTACGTACTCGCACTTATCCTTCTTGAACTGTAGGTTGTTCGATACCTGGCCTGGGCAGTTTCCTGGTCTCTCGCACTTTCTTGTACCGTTAGGCATCTCCTGTGCCTGTTTGCAGTAGCAAAGCGAAACTTCCTTCGCATTGTACTTCTTGCAAAGCTCCTGCATTCTCTCATAGTTACCACCACATGCGCATACGAGGATACCCATGTTAGCTCCATGTAGATCTAGGAACGGCATTGATACTAGGATAGCTCCAGTCGTCTTAGTGATAGGAGCTTCAAGTGTAGTTGACTTTCCAGTGAATGCACCACCCATTACGATTTCGCCATACTCACCATCGATTCCGCCAGCTCTCTCAATTAGAGAAGCAACGCTTGTTCCTACTGGAACGTCCATAAATACGTGAGCATCGTGTCCACCGTTGAGCTTACCTCTTACTGTGAGGTGCTTTAGGAAGGATGGCTTTCTCTCATCTACGGCCTCAGCTACTCTTGAGCAAGTTTCACTGTTGATAACAACAGACTTTGCAGCTGATGGAAGCTGGCTTGGCTCTAGCTCGATTCCGAGACATTCTCTAACTACAGCTCTTTCTTCACCCATTGGGTAAATATCTGGTAGAAGATGTCTTGTGATGCTTGGCTCATCCTTTAGACATTCGTCAAGGATTTCAATAGCCTTACGATTCTTCTTCTTAATAGCAATGATAGCCTTGTCTGCTCCAGAGATTTCCATACAGAGCTTAACTCCGCGGATAACCTTCTCTGGTTCTTCCTCTATCTGCTGAATGTTGTGCTTTAGTCCAGGCTCACACTCAGAAGCATTTACAAGGATGTAACCGCCATCCTCAAAATGAGCATCTAGCTTAACTGCAGTTGGGAATCCAGCTCCACCCATTCCTACTACTCCAGCAGCCTTAACCATCTCTAGAGGTGTTCCCTCTTCGATCTGAACATACTCGTCTTTCTGCTCTTCATCAGGCTTAATAACAATCATCTCGTCTGTTATTTCTTCAACAACGCCATAAGCGCTGGAGAAGATATTTGCGCCGAGACCTGTTGGCTCTGCAATGAGGGTACCCTTCTTAACTTTGTCACCAACTTTAACAATTGGAGCACAAGGCTTACCTACATGCTGTCTCAACAAAATCTGCAAATTTTCCATGACACAGTCTCTCCTTAAATATTTTGACTCTACAAATCATTAATGTATATCGTTCGAAAAGCCACACAAATAAAGGTAATGCACGCTCTTTTCTAGATTGATGATAACATAACGATTTATTCATTTCAATGATAATTGCTAGATTATCTATAGAGTTTTTCAATAGATATTTTTCTGTCAAAACTCGTTTTTATTTATACCCTACCTGCATATTTTTGTCATGTTTTTTTAAATCAATAATTTCTATCGATAAAAAAACACTTAGTTGTATTTTATTGATAAGCATTTCACATCATTTTTGTTGATTTCTTGCACTTCACAAAGAAAAATCTGTTTCTCAACATTCTAGCATTGTATTAATTTTTCATAATACGCATTTGTTATATTATTGACTTTTTAATATTTACTGCTCTATAGTTTACTTAGGTGGCAATTATTTATTTCATACTTATGTAACCTAAGGAGGTACATGACAATGGCACTAACTACTAAGATTGATTACAAGAAGTATACTGACGTTATCAGAACTATTGAGGCACACACTGAAGGTGAGTACTGCAGGGTAGCTCTTGATTGCCCAGAGACAGAAGGTAACACAATGATCGAGAGAAAGCACTATCTCGAAGAGCATTATGATTATGTAAGAACCGCTCTTATGTTCGAGCCTCGTGGACACCACGACATGTTCGGTGCTTTCGTTGTAGAGCCTTGCAACAAAGAAGCTGATTTCGGTGTATTCTTCATGGATGGAGGCGGATACCTCAACATGTGCGGACACTGCACAATCGGTGTTGTAACTGCGATTCTTGAAGGTGGTCTAATGGAGATGAAGGAGCCTCAGACAGAAGTTATTCTAGAAGCTCCTGCTGGTATCATTAAGACAGTTGCAGACGTTAAGGACGGAAAGGTTACTGGAGTAACTTTAACTAACGTTCCTTCATTCAGATATAAGAAGGACCTTCACGTTGAGTTCGAAGGCAAGGATGTTGTATACGACATCTGCTTCGGTGGTTCTTTCTTCGCTCTAGTTGATACAGAGAAGAACTTTGGTATCAAGGTTGGTCCTGACACAGCTGGTTTCCTAACAAGATTCTCAAGCTTCATGCTTCAAAAGGTTAACGAGACTGTTTCTGTTCAGCACCCAGAGCTAGACATCACATCTGTTGACCTAGTTGAGAACTACTCAACAACTGACACTCCAGATGCTGATCTACGTAACCTCGTAGTATTCGGCGATCCTGCAGATCCTCAGCTAGACAGATCCCCATGCGGAACTGGTACATCTGCTAAATGTCCCTACTCCACGCACTTGGTGAGCTTCCAGTTGGTAAGGAGTTCGTTTATGAGTCATTCATCGGAACTAAGTTCTATGGAATGATCGAGAGCGAGACAAAGGTTGGCGAGTTCGATGCAATCGTTCCTCAAGTAAGAGGCGGCGCCTACCTCTGCGGAGAAGCTACTTGGTTCATCGATCCAGACGATGCTCTAGGAAAGGGATTTGTAGTTCCTAAATAAGCTACATAATACAATCTTTTTTTCATAACTACTACGGGACTGACGATTGTCAGTCCCGTAGTTTTTCGTTGCAGGATTTTTTAATCTTATTAGCACAAAGCAAAGAGCCAGGCAAAGCCTGGCTCGAAAGGAGTTGATCAATCTATTTATGCGGTAAAAATTAATATTTTATACTGGGAATTCGATTGCGATGTCTTTGCCCTCCCCGATATAGAGCTTAACAACGCCGCCAACAACTGACATGTTAACGTTCTGAACTTCTCCACCAATCGATGCTTCTACCATCTCTCCGGATTCTGCTTCTTCAGCAGCTTCCTCTGCACCTCCATCTACATCGTCATCGTACTTGTCTATGATGTCTGGAGTGATAGGAGTTAGAGAATCGACAGTCTTAGTTAGCTTTGAGCCATTTAGCACCTGTCCGATCTTGAGTGCTCCATCAATGTTTAGTAGTCCAGTATCGATTAGGTCTGGGAAAATAGCCGGATCCTCAAAGTTCGCTGGAGTTAGTTCAGTTCCCTCTTCTGCTCTGCAGCATAGAACTGCAGGATCATTTTTATGCGCTTGCGCTGTTTCAGCTGTAATCGACATTACAATACACCTCCATAAATTTTCATTTTCATTACGGTAATGAGATTAACACCGATATGATTTATTCACAATAGATTTAGCTATAGGTAATATCTATTTAAACAGGTTCTATTATTGGAGATTTATCATTGAAATAATCAATATTACAGCGCAATCTACTTCTTTCTTTATCCATCTTATAAATTTCGCTTGTTTTCTCGAGGTAAGTTTTTAATACCTCAAAAAACCAAAATACTGCAACTCTGGTGAGTTGCAGTATTTTGTATGGTGCGCCCACAGGGACTCGAACCCCGAACCTTCACATTCGTAGTGTGACGCTCTATCCAATTGCGCTATAGGCGCTTAAAACGCTATAATAATTTATCACGATATAGCGTTCTTGTCAAGTCATTCCAGCGGTTCAGTCAAGCTTATCTTTCGATTTTACTCTTCTGGCTTCGTGCAACTATGCCGAGTACGATTTCTCTTGGCACAAACTTGCAGCAACAGCAGCCAACTTGACCATTTTGTTTGGAACGATAATTATCTTACCCTTGTCAGCTTCATCAATACAGTACGAAACACACTCTTTTGCAGAAATTCCCTTAAGAGAGAATTTGACGTTAGCGACATCGTTAAACTCTGTATTTACTGGGCCTGGGCAAAGTGCGTGCACCTGGGCATGGCTTCCGAGACGTTTCAGCTCTTCAGCAATAGCATTTGTGAGAGATGCGACATACGACTTAGTTGCATAGTACGTCGCCATATATGGTCCACCAGGCATAAGGCCAGCAACAGAACCGACATTGATAATATGCCCGTGATCACGCTCAATAAAATGAGGCAGCATCTGGCGAGCGATATAATGAAGTGCCCTGACATTGACATCAATCATATTGAGGTCTTTTGAAATATCACTTTGGTCGAATCTACCAACTGCACCGAACCCTGCGTTATTGATGAGTATATCCAGAGGCATTTCGCGCTTAGACTTAAGATGGGCAACCAGTTCAGTGCACTCATTTAGGTCTGACAAGTCTGCCGTTATACACTCGCATTCAACGTGATAATCACTTGCGAGCTCCTGACCCAAATCTACCAGGCGTTCCTCTCTTCTTGCTACGAGGATAACCGAGTACCCTTCTGCTGCAAGTTGACGTGCAAATTCAGCCCCTATTCCCGAGCTTGCCCCGGTTATACACGCAAGTCCGCTAGCTGGGCTAACGGACTTTTTATTTGGAATATTGATCATCTGCGTGTTCATTAGAATCTATTTCTCCTATTGTTCTTGTAAAGTAACATGAAATAGTATATGCAGAGTGCGAATAGAACTCCGCCGAGCACAACGCTTATCATACGAATCATAACAGCACCTTCTTTCGGTTAATCTTGAAAACGACACTTATCGCCATGGATAAGTTCTTAATTCTTTGAGTAATATTTACCCCTCTTTGGATAAACTTCCTTGATGGTTCCCTTGCGGAATTCTGCATTTAGCTGCTGCAGGTCATCTATCTGAGACTGCAGAACCTTGCCTATATCTGTATCGATTATAAGCATGCGCTCAGGCAAGGTGTGAGTTGTCACGATATTAGGACTGTTGAATTCCTGAGTACCATCTGGCTGCAATGGATGGTATGGTTCATGCTCCGACAGTGCCATAAACCACGAATTGAAAATAAATGTGTATCCTGCAATTCCAGTCGTCTTCTGGTAAGCCTTAGAAATACCACCATCTATAACTATAAGCTTACCTTCTCCCTTAATTGGGCTCTCTCCATCCTTAATCTTAACTGGTACGTGACCGTTTAAGATAATTCCTCTAGATGGATCGAGGTCGAAGTCGCGAATAATCTTGATACAGATATCCTTTTCCTTAATAAGCTTGTAGTACGGAACTGTGCGCTCCTTGTGTGTAGCCTTGTCAGCGATGAAAAGTCTCTCAAACGTCGTCATCTTATCCTTACCGAATAGCGGCGAGTCAGGACCGAGCCACAAGTACCACATTAGATTTGCAGCATCCGCTTTATCCATTTCACACCTTGGATTGAAGTATACTTCTCTGAGCTCTTGGTCAAGCTGCTTCATCAGAGCTGCTCCGTGATTAGTCTTGCCCGCAATTGTTACTTCCATAAAATCGCCATCCTCGGTAAATGGAATGCATCCGTGGAAAGCAGATTTCCGTTATAAGTAGTAAAAAGCGCTCCGTGTGTGTATAGGAAGTTGATGTGCTCCTGAAGCTTTCTGGAGTTTGTAATTGACGCCTCAAGTGCAACCATTACTTCCTCTTCTTCAGGGCTTAGCTTGTACGGATCAGCAGGATTGATAGTTGGTAGATTAGTGTCCTTAATCGGATACGTCTCACCATAGCACTCAACAGTACCCTTTTCGAGGTCAATTTTATCGAGCATCAACCTGTGTTCCATTTTGAACTCTGGATGTTTCATAATGGTCTGACCTTCAACCTTGAACTGGATGATCGCAATCATCTTGTGCATCTTGGCTGCAAGCTCCTCCGGTATAGGGTCAAATCTATTCTTCTCAAGCACATGCGGCATAAAGCCTGTGCATGGGTCATCTCCGTATATCTGCTGTGCACGAGTAGCTAGCGGACGAAGGTTAATGCCATATCCGTACTCGAGCATATCAAAGTTATTGTAGCTGACATTCATACGGATGATATTTGCAATGCAAGGTCTATTTCCGCAAGCTGCACCCATCCATACGATATCGTGATTACCCCACTGTATGTCCACACTACGGCGTGACATCAAGAAGTCCATAATCTTGTGAGGCTTAGGTCCTCTATCAAAAATATCTCCGATAATATGAAGATGATCGACCGCCAGTTCACTTATCGTGTTAGCAATTTCTATAATCAGCGTCTTGGCAATTCTGAACTCGATTACAGAATCGATAATCTCCTGATAGTACTTCTGCCTGTTGTCATCATCGTCAGCAAACATAAGCTCATCCATGATATAGCCCGTGTTATCAGGCAAGATTCTTCTAACCTTGGATCTGGTGTACTTATTAGAAACTGCCCTGCAGATAATAATTAGTCTATAAATAGCTGCTGAGCACCAAGCATTGAAATCGTCTTCATTAGCCTCTCGCCTCTTAAGCTCGTTAACCGGATCATAGATAAGAGCAGCCAGCTGCTCTCTATCTGTTGTGCTCAGTATAGTTCCGAAATTCTCATCGATTTTCATCTTGATAGTTCCGGATGCGCTGCGCACGAAATACTGGAACGCATCGTATTCACCGTGAAGATCGCTTAGGAAGTACTCTGTACCCTTAGGCAGAGCAAGAATCGCTCTAAGGTTTACTATCTCAGCATTTACAGAACGATGATTAGGATACTTCTGAGCTAGCATCTCAAGATACTTGTTGTTAGACATCGTGTTCCTCCACTCTCATGAGGGTCTGCACCTAGACTCTTGAATTTACCTACAAAGTCTTCATATCCCCTTTCGATATGATAAATCTCGCTGACCTCTGTAGTTCCAGTCGCTACGAGGTCCGGCAAGAACCATCGCCGCGCCTGCACGAAGGTCTGTAGATCTAACCTTTGCACCATGAAGATGCTTTCCACCTGGTATTGTCGCCTCTCTGCTATTATCCGCAGAGATGTCTGCTCCCATGCGGTTTAGCTCAACTACATGCATGAATCTATTTTCAAAAACTGTCTCTCTTACCACACTAGTTCCCTCAACAGTGGTCAAAAACGCCATGAACGGCGACTGAATATCTGTCGGGAATCCTGGATACGGAAGCGTCTTGATATCTGTAGCAACAAGATTTCCTTCAGTTGCATCAACGAGCATGCCATAGCCTTCAACGTCAACTTTAACGCCACACTCCTTGAGTTTGGCGATTATCGGTCTAACGTGTCCAGGGATACCATTCTTGATAAGAACTTTTCCTCTAGTAATCGCTGCCGCAAGCATGAAAGTGCCACACTCAATTCTATCCGGAATTACTGTATGGATAGCACCTGAAAGTCCTTCAACTCCCGTGATACGGATAGTATCTGTACCTGCACCCTTAATCTTGGCACCCATCTTGTTGAGCATGTTTGCCAAATCTACGATTTCAGGTTCTTTGGCTGCATTCTCCAAAATTGTTGGTCCCTTAGCAAGAGCTGCTGCCATAAGGATATTCTCTGTCGCCCCAACACTAGGGAAGTCTAGGTATATAGCATCACCAACAAGACCTCCTTCTGGAGCCTCGATAATTATACATGAATGTTCTAAGTCCTCTATCACTGTTGCACCTAGTGCTTTGAACCCTTTAAGGTGAAGATCAATCGGTCTCTTACCGATTGTGCAGCCACCGGGAAGAGGCATCACTACCTTACCACATCTAGCGAGCAGAGGACCCATAGCCATAGTCGAAGCTCTCATCTGGGATACTAGCTCTGCATCCCCTTCTACAGTCATAATCTCAGCTGCATTAACTGATAGTCTGCCTGGATTAGGCATAGATACGACAGCACCAAAGCTCTCGAGCATCTTGCGCATAACCATTACGTCGGACAAATCTGGAACATCGTCAATCACACATGTATCTGGCGTCAGCAGAGTCGCTGCCATAAGTGGAAGAACCGCATTCTTCGCACCGCTAATTTTAACCTCTCCCTCTAAAGGTCCGCTGTTGTTAACAAGTATCTTTGCCACTGAAAATTCTCCTTGATAAATAGTGATAGAGATGCCGCAAAGCATCTCTTAAAATTTGCCTATATAACTTTATCTGCGTCTTTTCTTGCGAATCTTGTTCGGACGCTCATAGCTCATATCGTCCATCTCATATCTGTTCGCACGCTTCTTTGACTTCTTGCTAAATGACTTGAGCGCACCAGCAGCTGTCCCCACATTGCCCGCAGTCCTAATAATGGAGCGATTCTCGTTGATCTTGTCACTCACACTTGTAAACATATCAATCGCATGGTCAATCTGCTCGTCCACCTGTTCCGTTCTCGCCGCAGCAATTGTGGTCATTCTCTTAGTATCAGCTAGAAGCTCATCCACGTTTCTAAGCGTATCAGCCAACTTGATAACTAATCTAATCAAAAAAACTATTAGGATGAATAGCGCAATCAGCACTAGCATTATTGCCGCCTGCTTTATGTCTAACGAGACTCTCATCATTCCCTCCTTCTACTCTATTGGTAGTATTTAAATTATACCTTAGGCATATTATATGTTCAATCTTATAAATATTTATGACGAACAGGCAATCATTGTGTATAAAACACACCAAGTCTGACCTACAAATATATGCGCTTTATCAAATCCGTATAGTCTGCTCCATCAGGATTGTAGACTGCTATCTCGGGCAGCATCTTGAGATCAGGCTTTGCACCTGCGACTGCATGGATTAGAACCAGGTTTGCTGGTTCAGCGCTGCTCGGTACGACGAGCTGCAGCTCCTTGGGTTCTAGCGCTGCTGCTCGCAGAGCTTCGCTGATGTCCGGTAGGCGTGATGGCCTGTGGATCATGTATAGGTCGCCGCCGGACTTCAGAATTCGGCTAGCACACTTGGCAAATTCCACGATACTGGCTGTCGTCTCGTGACGTGCTATAAACTTAGATGCATCTTCATTTGGAATGCCTGATCCTCGCCTGAAATACGGAGGATTAGTAACTACTGCGTCAAATGAATTTTCATAACCTTTTAGTTCTGAAATGTCAGCAAGTACAAAGCTTATGCGATTCTCGAGTTTATTCATAGCACAGCCACGCTCTGCTCTTCCTAGCGACACAGGATTCTTCTCAAACCCCACAACCTCAGACAAAGGGAGCTTGTGCGCCAGTATGAATGGTATTATTCCGTTGCCAGTTCCAAGATCAGCAACACGCATCTTGAGCCTGCTCTTGATAGCTTTCGCACCAGTCTCACCGCTGGCAAAGGCTGCCAGAAGCACAGCATCGACTCCATAACTGAAGCCGTCTCCCTGTACTACTTTGTAGCCTCCCATGCCTATCTCGTCGATTCGCTCTGGCTTTCTATCCATATCTCTAAATCCTCACCCAGCTCTATCAGTTTATCTGAACTAATCGCGTGTCAGCTCCTTGATTTCCTTCAAAGTCTCTTCATCAAGATCGCCTAAGTCGTCGTTCTTCTTATGGTAATGTTTCTTATCTATACGTTTGATTTCTTTCTTAAAATAGATGTTGTAGTCAGGGCCTAGAGCATCCTCTCCGGTCTCCTTGTCCTCAACGATAAGTCTAGCTGTCACCTTACCGTTAAATAAATCTACATTTATAACCTTAGCTATTCCGTCAGGAGTATCGATGCGTTCCCCTTCGTTAGGCATACCCTTACGAAGCTCCTGATACGTCTTATTTTCGAAGTTTAGGCAACACATGAGTCTACCACAAGTACCAGATATCTTGGATGGGTTAAGCGAAAGATTCTGTTGCTTTGCCATCTTGATTGAAACAGGCTGGAAATCGCTTAGCCACTTACTACAGCATAGCGGTCTGCCACAAATCCCTATGCCTCCGAGCATCTTCGCCTCATCTCTTACACCGATTTGGCGGAGCTCAATTCTCATCTTGAACTGTGATGCAAGATCTTTTACAAGCCCTCTGAAATCGATTCTTCCATCCGCTGAGAAGTAGAATATAACTTTAGTTCCGTCGATTGTAAATTCAGCATCGACTAGCTTCATATCTAGCTTGTGCTGCAAAATCTTTTCTTCGCAGGCCTTCATAGCCTCATCTCTCTTAGCTAGATTATCCTTATATCTCTGAATGTCTTCTTTGGAAGCCTTGCGCTCTACGCCTTTGAGCGGAGCAACAAGTTCACTCTCATCAATCTCGCAGTTTGCTATTGAGATATGTCCGAGCTCCATTCCCCTTGCAGTTTCCACAATGACTAGTTCTCCTAGCTCATAGCTCACTCCCGCGGGGTCGAAGTAATATGTCTTGCTGGCTTTCATAAAGCCTACGCCTATAATTTCTACCATCTATTAATTTCCCTTCTTATCTATTTAAAACCGAATACTATGTATCCGAATTTGTTACTGTTTATCTCTTATTCCTGTACAGAAATAAAGAGTTTAGTGCATAGTCTGGACTCATCCCACGCTTAATATTGATTCTCGTATCTTCAACTTGATCAATCATCTCTAGTATTAACCCTGCATCCTGTGGCAAATTACCACCACCGATCAATCTTTCATGCAAATTCTTCTCTAGCACATCGAGAAACTTGAACGCCTCCTCGTTGCTTTTGAAGTTCTTCTTGATAATTTCACGCACCTTGAAGAAATATGTTTTGCCGAGCCATTCCTTCATCAGGGTTTCAACACTATCTGAGTTCTCATGCTCCTTAGCTTGCTCCTGGATTCTAAGTTCGACACATCGCGACCTCACTGTTGGTAGCAGCGATTCCTTGTTATCGGTAGCCAAGATAATAACTGTGCCAGGATAAGGCTCTTCTAACGTTTTGAGCAGTTTGTTCTGAACTATCTCGCTGAGCCTCTCCGCATTATCAATGATTCCGACATTATGACTGCCATACGGTCTCATTCCTAGTCGCTCTATCATAGCAGCAGCGTCGACGGTCTTGTATGTCTCTTTGCCGCTCTGATTCATGAAGAATATATCTTCATGCGTGCCACTACTCACTCTTATACAAGCTGGGCATGTTCCCACATGCATGCCCAGATATATCGGGGTTAGGGCATATTATGTCCTTGGCAAATCTTCTGATATATTCACTCCGCTGCTCCCCGCTACGTCCTTCTAGTATGTATGCATGTGCGTATTCCCGTGCCATATCTCTCCCATATCATCTGATAGCTACCATATGTAGCCACCTGTCGAGCTCCCTCTATATAGACCCAAGTTTAGAATATATATCTTCTTTAATCTCTTCTACCGTCCTCGTCGCATCAATCCTTACCACCCTTTCAGGATACTTCACGCAAATCGCCTTATACCCTTCATATACGCGGTAATGAAAATCAAGCTTCTGCTGCTCTAGCCTATCTCTAACGTCTTTGCCGATTCTTGATCTACCAATCTCTGGGTCTAGGTCCATGAAGAACGTAACATCTGGCTCAAGTCCGCATGTAGCATACCTATTCACCTCTCCCACCTGTTCTCCAAGATTCCTGCCATATCCCTGATATGCAATGCTCGAATCTACAAATCGGTCACAGATTACAACCGCACCGCTCTCTAGTGCAGGTCTTATCTTCTCCGCAACATGCTGCGCTCTAGCTGCCGCATAGATAAACATCTCTGTGATGTCATCCATCTCAGCATTTTCATTATCTAAAACGATATTGCGTAGCTTTTCGCTAATCGACGTACCTCCGGGTTCCCTTGACACTACAACTTCCCTGCCTTCATTTTCAAAATACGCCTTTATATTCTCTACCTGTGTGCTTTTACCGGAGCCATCTGGTCCTTCAAGCGTTATAAAAATTCCCTTTGGCACTATGCACCTCTATCTATGTGTGTTTCTATCGGATGGTTCTATCGGATCTGGAATGTGGATTGTAAATCCTTCTTTGCGTGCTTTTTTGCGTTCTTCCACCTTGCGTTTCTCCGCAGCTTGCTTGCCTGCTTCTTGCCCTTAACTGTGTCGAAGTAATCTACAAACAAGTATACTCCGAGCACGCCCATAGGTATCGTAAGCAGTAACGCCAATATGTATTTGAACAATATCATAAGGGGCTTCCCTCCCACACTTCGTACATTATAATTTCACATTTATACAGAGTGTATTATACCATAAGATGAAGGAAGATACAGTTTTCATAAAATGTCTTTTTGACAAAATAAATTAAGTTTGCTAGCTAATTCTTAATTGACATCTTTCAATAAAAAATTAGTTAGGTCTATGTGCACTTGCTACCCTACAACTGTAGCCGTTAATATGGTAAACTTAATTAGTTAATTAGATTTAAACGCAGGAGGATTAATATGAATTCAATTGAACTCAGCGAACTCATCTATCCTGAGATTGCGGGCGATACTGACTACGAAGCCATGTACCCTAAGCGTAATCTCCCAGAAGGCGCTAAGGTTACAAGACTCGGCCCAAGCCCAACTGGATTTATCCATCTCGGAAACTTATATGGAGCTTTTGTTGACGAACGACTAGCTCATCAGAGTGATGGAATTTTCTACCTCAGAATCGAGGATACCGACGACAAGCGATTTGTCGAGAATGCTGTAGAGACTATAATCTCTTCTCTCGCATTTTTCGGAATCAAGTTCGACGAGGGTGTTACTGAAAATGGCGACATCGGGAACTATGGAGATTATACTCAGAGTCACCGTGGTGAAATATACAGATTTTATGCCAAGAAGCTACTCGCTGAAGGCAAGGCTTACCCTTGCTTCCTTACCGAAGACGAAATTAGCGCGATAAGAGAAAAGCAAGAGCAGGAGAAGCTTGCCCCTGGAATCTACACAGGCTGGTCAAAGTATAGAGACTGGGATAAAGATCCAGAAGTTGAAAAACTCGTTGCTGACCATATCGAGGCTGGCACTCCATTCGTAATTAGACTTAAATCAGCTGGCACTCCTAACGCTGTCGGCGAAGATATCAAGAGAAATAAAGTTGTCGACGGAATCAGAGGTGTTCTCGATGTGCCTGAAAATTTCCAGGATATTGTAATCGTAAAGACTACAGGTATTCCTACTTATCATTTTGCTCACGCTATCGATGATCATCTGATGAGAACAACTCACGTTATACGAGGAGAGGAATGGCTGCCATCACTACCGATTCACGTTGAGCTATTTGACAAGCTTGGATTTGAACTCCCAGTTTATTGCCATACTGCACAGCTAATGAAAATCGGCGAGGACGGCAACAAGAGAAAGCTATCTAAGCGTAAGGACCCAGAACTTTCACTAGACTACTACAGGGACCAGGGTTACCACCCTGCTGCAGTTAGAGAATACCTTCTCACCATTCTTAACTCGAACTACGAAGAGTGGCGTATGGAAAACCCTGAGGCAGATATCAACGAGTTCAATTTCACTACCGAGAAAATGAGTAACTCAGGCGCACTTTTCGACCTTGATAAGCTCAACGACGTTAGCAAGGAAGCTATGCTGCATATCCCTGCTACTGAAATTGCTGAGTTCTTAAAGGCATGGTCTCTCGAGTTCGCACCAGAGTATGGGTACGTATTTGAGGACATGGATTTACTTGTTAAGATTCTCGACCTCGGAAGAGATGAGAAAAAGCCTCGTAAAGACCTCGTATACGCTAGACAGATTATGGATTTCATCAGCTATTTCTACGATCAGAGTTTTAAAATTGTTGATGAAGTCCCTGCCGAAGCTGAAGCAGATAAGGTCAAGATTCTTGAAGAATACCTATCGTCTTACAACCACGCCGACACACAGGAAGAGTGGTTCAATAAGATAAGAGAAATTGCAACTAACCTAGGTTATGCTGCAAAGCCTAAGGACTACAAAAAGAATCCAGATGATTATAAGGGGCACGTTGGCCACGTAAGCACAGTTATCAGACTTGCTCTTGTTGGACGCGCTCAGTCACCTGATGTATGGGCAATTCAGCAGATAATGGGCGAAGAAATGGTCAGAGCCAGAATTAACCGAATGATAAAAGAGGAGAACTAAAATGGAACCAATTCTAGTTATCATGGCTGCAGGAATGGGAAGTCGCTACGGCGGACCTAAGCAGATTGATCCGATTACACCTGAGGGTGATATAATCATGGACTTCTCCCTCTACGATGCATACCAGGCGGGCTTCAGGCGAGTAGCTTTCATTATCAAAGCTGATTTTGAAGAGACTTTTAAAGCCCATATTGAAGGTAGAGCAGGAAAACTATTTGAGACACACTACGCTCTTCAGGAGCTTAGCGATCTGCCATCTGGCTACACTGTACCAGAAGGGAGAACTAAGCCTTGGGGAACTGGCCACGCCGTGCTATCTGCAAGAGACTATATAGATGCACCTTTTGCAGTTATCAACGCAGATGACTACTATGGTCAGGAAGCATTTGAGAAGATATACAAATTCCTCAGTGAATCCGCTGATGCTACACATCACTGCATGGTTGGCTTCAAAATCGAGAATACATTATCTGCAAACGGCTCTGTTGCCCGTGGTCTGTGCGAGGTTACAGATGGATATTTGTCTGACATAGAAGAACATTCCGATGTTATCCGTGAGGCTGACGGTGTAATACGCGCTACCAATTCAAAAGGTACAAGGCACGATGTGCCAGATGGACATTCGGTATCTATGAACCTATGGGGGTTCGGGACTGAATTCCTCGGCATCATGAAAGATGGCTTCCCTACTGCTCTCGATGTAATTATGGAGCAGAACCCGATGAAAGGTGAATATTTCCTACCTTACTGCATCGACACAGAGGTTAAGGCCGGCAGAGCTACTGTAGCTGTCCTTCACTCGAGCGATAAATGGTTCGGTGTAACATATAAAGAGGATAAGGAAGAAGTTTCTGAAAAATTTGCTGAGATGAAAGCAGCTGGAAAATATCCAAAAGAACTTTGGTAGTATATGAATGCATTACAAAAGCGGGACTTATGTCCCGCTTTTTTTCGTATCATGTTAATTCTGAAAGGTTAGCGATATGCTACCTTGCCATGCGCTTTCTAGCTGCTAACAAGCCGAGGGATGCTAGTGCAGATCCTATAAACACAATTGAGTAAGGAAGAAGCCCATTGCTATCGCCTGTCTTAGGTGTGTGTCTATGCTTGTTGATAACAGGCTTCTTTGGCATAACCGATGTCGGATTATGAGTCTTATTAGTGTCAAACTTGTAATAGTTCGTGCTAACCTTTGCCTGATTATCCAGTGGCTTTCCATTTATATCCTCATCTACCTTAACCTTGTAAGTCACCGTAAATGTCTCGTCATTACCGAGATTTGTCTTTCTCCAAGTGATGACACCGTTTTGTTCCACCCCACCATTATCTGCGGAACCTGAAACGTACTTCGTGTACTTAGGAATAGCATCTGTAATCGTCACATCATCTGCTCGCCCGATTGTATTCTTATACGTTATCTTATATGTAAGTACATCTCCACCCTTAACTGTCTTTCCGTCAACGCTAGTGGACATATCGTCTTTAAAAACGTCCTTCTTAGGCTTAGTTGGTGGTAGTAACTTAGTCTCAACGGTATTCGTAGGAACTGACACATTATCAAAATACATCTTTGCTGCTGAGTTTGTAATAGTATTATCACCCTCTACTAGCGCTCTGCTATTTGTCTCAGTCTTATAAGTTATCTCGTAAACTTTGCCGCCCTTATCTCTTGCGAACAGAGCATTTTTGATAATATTAATCTCTACGTGGTCCTGACCATTTTCATTATCCGGTGTCACGGTCACACGATAATCTTGCCCTTCGACTAGAGTGTTGCCATCAAACTTAACGATTGCTTCTTTGAAATCTACTTTCTTATCAAAGGTATCGGCAAATTTCAACGACTTAATATCATCAATTATATCAGTACCCGGTCTTGGGACTGTGTACCTTACAGTGTAGTTGATAGGCTCTCCAACACGCTTTGGTGCCTGTGCTTTATCTACAGTTTTCTTAGCTGCTGTACCAGGATTATTATGGTAAGGAACTTCAGCAAAGAACTTAAACAGGCCACCGCTCGTTACAGAAGAATTATAGGCAAAAGTAATCGAGTTTGTCTTGCTGCGCATAACAAATCCCGTTTTGTTATACTCATCCTGTCCGCTAGTTCCAGCTGCAGTGATGCTCGCATTCGCTTTCCACCAATGCCAGTTGCCAGATCCATTTTCCTCATCCAAACTAACCGCTCTATTGTAAACGATCTTATCAATAGTGCTATCAAGATCCTTGACTCCTAGCTCTTCATAAAAAGAAGATCTGCGGTTCCCAGCGATTGGATTTCCTGGCTTCACATCGATATCAGCTGGCTGCATCGTCAGCTTTAAATCGCAAGGTGTACCATCAGCATACTCGAGAGTTGCTGTAACGTCTGTCTTAGTGTTGAAAGACCAAATATTGTCATTAGTAAAATTAGGATGATCAGGATATACATAATCCATCAGCTGAATACCACTATCACCCCAGTTTTGGTCAACCGTCAAAAAAGGCACCCCTGCATTGGCATCATTAAAGTTTGCCTGCTGCCCGTAATATACCGTTGGATTCAGCTGTAGGTGAGAAACCTTCACTCTCACGTTGACCTTTTTGCCATTTACTTCACCAGCATTAGTGAATAGAAGTTCTAGAACATTATCGTAATCCTGCTTCGAATTGGATTTCTCATACTTGTGCATGAACACCGTACTCTTAGTCCACGAACCATTCGGGGTCACTACTTCCTTCAGAGTTCCCGAGCCAGTGCTAACGACCTGCATATTCTCCTGCCTGCACTTGAACTCGTATAGGTTGAGATTTGCTAGATTAAGATCAGTCGTTGTATTCTCAACCGCAAAAGCCTCCATATTAGGTGCAGCTATCCCTATCATCATCAGAAATGATAGTAGCAAAACGAATAATTTGCGAACTGACAACGCTTGCCTTTTTTCCATAATTGATCCTTCTTTCTTATTTATTTAATTAAAATACAAATATGTTCAAACGTTACGCTTTTAGTAATAACTCTTTGATAAATATTGCCTAATAGGTACATTATACACTATTGTAAGAATTTTATCATTTAATATTTTTTCTTAATTTCCTCGCATAGGAAAGTGTTTTCTTAAGCGCATCATCCTTTGATATACCAGCTAGTCTCAGTTTGTGCGCATATTCAAGGATTGTGCCGAAGTCATCGCCTGGCATAATTCCCCTATCGATCAAGTCCTTTCCTGTAACATAAGGTCTCGCCATCATGTCTCTGTACAGATCTAGTCTATCGAACAAGAACTTTATCCGTTCTTGCTCCCTTGATTTTTCTTCATCTGTGTAAAGCTCTGATTCTATCTCAATATTGCCTTGTGTCTCGTGTGTCTCGTTTGACGCCTGGCTCAGATTATGAGCACCCAGGTGTGGCAATTTTGGCTTATCGCAGATTGCAAAATATATAAGATCACTAGGAGCAATAGCATCGTCAAACATTCGATTCGTCTTCTTGACCGACGATCTCGCTTCAGCAATCTTGTTTGGGCGCATATGGTTAGGAAGCATATTGGCTATGTACCTCTTTATATCGCTGCCATGACACACGCGGTCCAGAAATCGCTCCGCGATTTCTGCTCCTTGTAGCTCGTGACCATACGCGTGAATTGCGCCATTAACGAATTCAGTCGTCGTGATCTTGCCGAAATCATGAGTGAGAGCCAGCAGCATAAACGCGTATGGGTCACTCGCGCAAGGTCGGAACTGGGCCGCTCTATCCAGAACCATCATGGTGTGAGTCCAGACATCACCTTCTGGATGGAACTTAGGATTTTGTTCTAGCCCGATCAGCTGTTCGAGTTCCTTGAACCAGTATCCGAGTTGGCCCATTTCCCGCAGGCATTCAAAGAATTCGGATGGCCTGTGGGATTCCAGGAGCGCCTTCTTCATCTCCATCTCGACGCGCTCGGCCGACAGGGATCTGAGGTCGAGCGTTCTGCAGATTGAAATCGTGGAAGGCGCGACCTGGAATCCGAATCTGGATCTGAACTGGGCAGCACGGAGGGCACGGAGTGGATCCTCACCGAATTTCTTATCGTCTATGTGACGGATTATTCGGTTTTTTGATATCCTCCGTGCCTCCATACGGATCTGCGATTTCACCACTCAGAATATCCTTGAGAAGCGCATTCATAGTGAAATCGCGCCTACGTGCTGCCTCCTTGATTCCGATAAACGGATCGATTTCAATTTCAAAGTCGCGATGACCAGACCCAGATTTTCTTTCTGAGCGAGGAAGTGCAATATCTATCTGATGACCAGCAAGCGAGTACACACCAAAAGCAGAGCCGAATCGAAGCGGCTTTCCAAGTTCCTTTAACACCGCTTCTAGAACCGCCTCAGAGATTCCATGCACCTCAATATCAACGTCCTTGATAGGACGCCCCATAACTTCGTCACGAACTATACCGCCGACAAAGTACGCTCTTCCTCCTAGCTCCGCTACACGTTCAGCTAGCTTTAATTATAGTTTTATCTATCTCATTCATTTAATTATTCTTGCCTACACATAACTCTGGCTCTCCACGTCGAACACACCTCTTGTTGTGAGTCTTAGCTTCGGAATAACCGGAAGGCTCATGAAGGAAAGTGTCATAAACGGATCTATCGATTTGCTCACTCCAAGTTCAAAAGCCTTTGCCTTTGCCTTTTCGAGATTTGTATTAACCTCAACTAATGGCTCTCCACTCATCAAACCCGCTATCTCAAGCTGCACGTCTCCTATGCACTCACCGCCGTCAAATACAGTGATACCACCGCCATTCTCCGCAATATGATTTACAGCAGCTGCCATATCTTGATCATTAGTACCGACAACTATTATATTGTGAGAATCGTGCGATATACTGGTAGCAACTGCACCACTCTTTAGTCCATACCCCTTTATATATCCTATTCCAATATGACCAGTATAGTTATGTCTCTCTACTACAGCAATTTTGAGGACATCTTCATCAACATTAACACCAGTAGCATATCCCTCATCTGTGGTCATCAGTTCACCTGCAACCATGCCGAGCACCCCTCTTGGTCTATCTATTTTGAATGCTTCAGCAGTAAGTTTATCCACTTTGAAAGTACTATGAGCCCTTGTCGTCAGGAATTCATCTACTTCTGGAGCTTTGAACTCTTTGAGCTTGCCATTATTGAACATAAGCTTGCCCTTCTTGTAGACTTGATCGACTGTAAAATTTTCAAAATTATCTATTACGACGAAATCCGCAAGATATCCGAGCGCAATAGCACCACGATTATTCAGCCTAAAATATCTAGCTGCATTAGTGCTAGCAACCTTGATTGCTAGTATAGGATCTGCTCCCATAGATATGGCTTTCTTAATTATATAGTCTATATGCCCTTTCTCTAATAGATCAGATGGATGCTTATCGTCGGTGCAGAACATACATCTATCTGCGTACTTATCTGTCAAAAGTGGCATCAGCGCCTCGAGGTTATGGGCTGCTGTGCCTTCTCTTATCATTATCACCTGACCGAGTTCTAGCTTCTCTATCGCCTCTTCTGCCGTAGCACACTCGTGATCGGAATACACGCCAGCAGCAACGTATGCATTTAGAGCCTTACCCTTCACCCCTGGTGCATGGCCGTCTATCTTCTTGTGGTGAGCCTGTGCAGCAACAATCTTCTCCACAACCTGCTCATCCGCAGCAACTGTGCCGACATAATTCATCATCTCTGCAAGTCCCTGCACTCTAGGATGTTCGTAGAAACTGTCTATCGCTCTATAATCGAGTGTTGCCCCAGACTCGTCAAGTGGAGTCGCAGGAACGCATGAAGGGAGCATAAATCTCACATCTATCGGGAGTCCTTCGGTCGCCTGAAGCATATACTCAATGCCATCTGTCCCCATCACATTTGCAATTTCATGCGGATCCGTTACAACCGTGGTCGTTCCATGAGGAAGCACCGCCCTTACAAATTCAGTAGGCGTAACAAGAGAGCTCTCGAGGTGAATATGAGCATCAAGAAATCCAGGGCACACGATTTTGCCCGTCATATCGACTTCTTTCTCACCATCATATTCACCTAGTCCAACGATTAACCCATTCGTAACTGCAATGTCAGCATTTCTCAGCTCGCCTGAAAATACGCTCACATATGTAGCATTCTTAAGAACCAAATCTGCCTTGCACTTGCCTGCCGCAGCCCTTATAACTTTCTGTTTGCGCTGTAATTTGCGATTGATTCTGCCTGTGTAGCTTTCGGACATTTGAGTACCCCTTTACTGTACTAATATAAATTAATCTATTGTATCATACTTTTATTAAACCATTTTGTAACTGAATTATAAAAACAGTGTTATATCGGTACTCTCTAACGCCTTCAATCTATTTTACTTTACAATCAGTCAACTAAACTTTACATTTTGTACATACAAAAAGAGCCCAGTTGGGCTCTTTTATAAAAGCATATATAACGCTCTAAAAGTTTTTTCTTATTAGCCTAATAGTTTCTCTTCCCACTCCTTCTCCCTGAAGCCACCGAGCACGAAGTCATCGCCAACGACAAGCGGTCTCTTTACAAGCATCCCATTAGATGCTAGCACCTCTAGCTGTTCATCTTCGCTCATCGCATCTAGCTTATCCTTGAGCTCCATTTCTCTATAGAGCATACCGCTTGTGTTAAAGAACTTTCTCACCGGCTTGTCACTTCTCGATAGCCAGTCCCTTAGCTCCTCTTTTGTCGGATTATTTCAACTATATGTCTGTCATCGTAAGCGACACCATTGTCATCGAGCCACTTCTTAGCTTTCTTGCAAGTGCTACACTTAGGATATTCATTAAATAGTACTTTCATAGTCATTCTCCCTCTTACTTTACAAGTTCAATCAGGTCGCCATAACCTGCCTCTAGCATGTCTTCAACTGATATAAATTTCAGGGCTACCGAATTGATACAGTATCTCATGCCGCCATCTTCCGCAGGACCGTCTTGAAACACGTGTCCTAAATGCGAGTTTGCCCCCTTGCTTCTAACCTCTACTCGTTCCATACCAAAGGTCGTATCGCGTAGATATATCACATGCTCCTCGCTTATAGGTCTTGTAAACGCCGGCCATCCACAGCCAGAATTGAACTTATCCGTCGACACGAATAGCGGTTCACCACTCACAACATCTACGTAAATTCCCTTTTCAAAGAAATCATCGTATTCTCCAGAGAACGCCCTCTCAGTCCCAGATTTTCTCACGACGTTATATGCCTGAGGTCCAATGCGGTAGAATAGTTCCTCCTCAGTCTCATCTGACGGATAGAGGTCATCCTTTACCTTCTGTCCAGCCTCTTCAGCTTCAGCTGCAAACAGCGCTCTAACTTCTTCAATCTCATAGTTTGTAATGTGGCAGTAACCACCAGGATTCTTATCGAGATAGTCCTGATGATAATCTTCTGCGTCATAGAACGAAGAAAGTGGCTCAAGCTCTACGTAGATTTCCTCATGAATTTCTTGCTGCTGTGCGAAAACTTTTTCTAAAATCGGCAAATCCTGATCATCCTCGTAATACACGCCCGTCTGGTACTGTGTTCCGATGTCCGGCCCCTGTCTATTCTGAACAGTCGGATCGATGACCACGAAGAACGCATGTGTAAGCTTCTCAAGCGATAATCTCTCGGGATTATACACTACTTTAACAGCCTCTCTATGACCAGTATTTCCCCTACAAACCTGCTCATACGAAGGGTTCTCTACACTTCCATTCGCATATCCAACAGTTGTCTCTATAACTCCTGGTATATCCTTAAACACTCTCTCAGTGCCCCAGAAGCAACCACCGGCAAAATATATATTCTTGTTCATTGTTAATCTCCTCATCGACAGTAATGCACAAATTACTTGCGATACAATTGTCTACGCCTGTTTAACTTGCGCACAATTTAATTATATATATTATAGCCGTTTTTTCAATGTTTTATTTATTGTTCATGCAAATATATCTTGATTTTTACCTTCACCCAAGTACCACATTTCTGAGTAGAATCTATTCGGCCAAATAAGAGCTTGCCCGCATCCATAAGCCTTACAAAGACCACATTATATCACCTAGTTATATGCAGTATCTTGGTCTTGTGCCTATCAACAGCTTCTTTAAACTCCACAAGGCCTTGCTCTAGCTCTTTCATTCTCTCTTCTATAGCCTCTTCACTTTCAAGAATATCTTTCATGTTATAAGGAAAATCTTCCTTTATAACCTCAATAGCAATCCTTACTCTGGAGCTCCTTTCTAAATTCGCTCTCTATCCTTCAGAAGCTGTACTCTTACATCTTCTTTTTCATATGCGGGAATTTCATCACTTGCTATGAGACTAATAGTTCTAATTGTCTCTAGCTCTCCATTTTTATAAGCCTGCACTGCATTATTAAACAGTTCTTGCTTAGCTTCAGGTAAGTCTGGATTCAGATCAGGATGAAGATCCTTCACAATCTGCCTATACAGCGTCTTTAGTTCCTTGGTATCCTCACCTAATAGGCGTTCTAGATTTCTGCGCTCAAGTGCCTCGTTCATATTCTCAAGTCGCTTTCCAATTTCTCTATTGAACTCCTCAAGTTCAACATCAAGAATAGCCTCTATTTCATCAAAATCAATTTTTTCCTGTCTGTTCTTCTTCGCCTGAATTAGCTCGATTTTTCTTCTTAGTCTAGCCTCCAAGCACTGAGCCTCGTAGAGCTTATACTCAATGGCTCCAAATTCAATAAAGAATTTTGTTTCTAGATTCTTACAAATAACAAAACGTAACTCGTCATACTCGAATAGTGCCATGGATAACTCCGTACGAGCTCTATCTACCTCTTCTTTAAGCTTTGCAATTTCTGGAAAAACTATTACTTTCTTTTTCATTCAATCTCACCTTTCTCTATGAATCACACATTGCAATGTAAATTTACGTTTAAATAAAGTTTACCAAACAAGAGGAATTTATTCAATTTAAGTCTAAAAGTAAAAAGCAGCCACACGGGCTGCTTTTTCATAGGTTATTATCAATCACATGCTTTGTATGTATGAAGGTGATTATATTTTATCCCCAAACTTCCTCAGCTACTTCTTTACAAGTCTTAGTTTAGCCCACTGTTCTTCTTCAGTAAGCTTATTTCCAATTTCGCAAGAAGCGAATCCGCACTGAGGACTTAGGCAAAGTCTGTCTAGAGGAACGTACTTGCTTGCTTCCTTGATTCTCTCATGGAGAACTGACTTATCTTCGAGCTCAGGTGTCTTAGTAGTAACTAGTCCGAGAACTACTTTCTTATCTTCAGGAACCTTAGCTAGAGGCTCAAATCCGCCAGATCTCTCATCATCAAACTCTAGGAAGAACGCCTCAACATTTTCCTTTCCAAGTAGAACATCGGCTACTGCATCATATGGACCGCTACTAATGTATGTTGAGTGGTAGTTTCCACGACACACGTGAGTAGTTATTACTAAGTCTTCTGGAGCTGTTGCAATTACTCTATTGTTAACATCTTTGTACTTCTCCTGAATTTCTACTGTACCTTCCTTGGTCGTTCCGAACAGAAGAGAACCAGATTTATCTGCGAATAGGCCCCAAGTGCAGTCATCGAGCTGTAGATTTCTACAACCAGCTTCATATAGCTGCCTGATGAATTCAGCATATACTTCTACAACATCGTCGATAAATGCTTCTTCACTCTCATACTGTGCAAAAGTTGACTCTAGATTGAATGGGAAGAGGAATTGTGCAAGGAACTGCGCTGGTGAAGGAATTGTCTGCTTCGCTACTGTGTTCTCATCCTCAAACTGCTTAACGAATCTAAAGTGATCTACGAAAGGATGCTCTTTTGATAGCTTCAGCTTGCCTACTAGGTATGTATCGTCTACAATCGCATCTTCTCCGTGGAATGGCAATCCTGTCTTGGTTGGCTTATGACCTACACCCTCAAGTGCCCACATGAAGTCCAGGTACCAGGTTGCTCTTCTGAACTCGCCGTCAGTAATTACATGATATCCAATCTCCTTAAGCTTTGATACGAGTTCCGTGATTGTCTCGTCCTCTACCTTCTTTAGCTCATCATATCCGATATTGCCGTTATCAAAAGCTCTTCTCGCTTCCTTAAGTCTCTCTGGTCTTAGGAAACTTCCTACAAAATCATATCTAAATGGTGACTTTAAATTGCTCATTTCTATATACCCCCTCTTTTGCCGCAGACCTACGCCCAAACTTCGTCTGCAATCTCTTTAACTAATCTTAGTTTAGCCCACTGCTCTTCTTCAGTTAGCTTATTTCCAATCTCGCAAGAAGCGAATCCGCACTGTGGACTGAGACAAAGCCTCTCAAGAGGCACGTACTTGCTTGCTTCCTTAATTCTTGCAATAACTTCTTCTTTATCTTCTAACTCTGGCGACTTAGTTGTGATAAGGCCGAGAACGACCTTCTTGTCAGGTGAAACCTTTGCGAGGGGTTCAAAATTACCTGAACGCTCATCGTCATACTCGAGTAGCAGAGCATCTACGTTCTCCTTTGCAAACACATAGTCTGCTACTGAGTCGTATGCACCGCTTGAAAGTATGTCGAATTATAATTTCCCCTGCAGATATGCGAAGTAATAATTAAGTCTTCAGGCTTGCCTTCAAGCGCTAAGTTGTTTACCTCGAGTAGTTGAGCCTTAATTGTTTCTAAGTCTATACCTATAGCTTTGCATACAAGCTTTGCAACATCTCCGACTACTGCTCCCCATGTGCAGTCATCTAGCTGTAGGTTGCGACAACCAGCATCGTAGAACTGCTTGATTACATCTTGATATGCCTTAGCGATATCCTTAATCAGCTCTTCATTTGTCTCATAAAACTTTCTAGTGCTCTCGAGGTTATCTGGCATGATGAACTGCTGGAATGTCTGCGCCGGGGCAGGGATCGTGTATTTCGCAACAGTGTTTTCATCTTCAAACTGCTTTAAGAATTTAAAATATTCTACAAATGGATGAGGCTTTGCTTTGAGCTTGCCTACTAGGTATGTATCATCTAGCAATGCGAGTTCGCCATGAAACTGAATTCCACCACCTGTATTCTCATGTTCTACACCTTCAAAGCCCCACATGAAGTCGAGATGCCAGAATGTTCTTCTAAACTCTCCATCTGTTACTACATGATAGCCAAGCTCCTTCTGCTTAGTTACTAGCTTTGTAATCTCTTCATCAACGACCTTGTCGTACTCTTCCTGACTAATCTCTTTCTTTCTTAGCTGTACCTTTGCATCTTTAAGTGCTTGTGGTCTTAGAAAGCTTCCTACATAGTCATATCTAAATGGTGTATTTAATTCATTGCTCATCTCTACATACCCCCCTCTTGTTTGTTAAACATAGATTACCATCAAGTATTAATTTATGGAAATACTTATAACCCATAGCGAGATATAGTTTTAATTTATATCTCGTGTATAGCTGTTCACAAAGCAAAAATAAAAAGCAGGACCCACTATATGAGTCCTGTCAATCTGTTTTCTTTTATTTCTAGTATAGCTTCGCTCCTGCCGGAATCGAATCGTCGAGCATAACTAGGTTGAGGATTTCCTCACCATCATAGTCACAGATAGCAGATAGAAGCATACCGCATGATTCTAGTCCCATCATCTTGCGCGGTGGAAGATTGGTGATTGCTACTAGAGTCTTTCCAACTAGCTCATCTGCAGAGTATGTCTCCTTGATTCCAGATAGGATTGTTCTAGTCTGACCTGATCCATCATTGAGAGTGAAGTTGAGCAGCTTCTTGCTCTTTGGAACTTCCTCACAAGCTAGAACCTTAACTACTCTAAAGTCAGACTTGCTGAATGTATCGAAATCAACTACGTCCTCGAATAGCGGTTCTACCTTAACCTTGGATAGATCTAGCTTTCTCTCAGCCTTTTCGTCTGAGCTACCACCCTTGCCTAAAGGCTTCATTACTGGGAATAACTGTACGTCTCTGATAGTTGAAGAATCAGTGAGAAGCATAACCAGTCTATCAACTCCGATTCCAAGTCCACCAGTTGGAGGCATTCCAACCTCGAGAGCATTTACGAAATCCATATCCATCGGATGCGCTTCATCGTCAAGTCCGAGGTCTAGTTCACGCTGCTGCTCGGCAAATCTCTCGTACTGATCGATTGGGTCATTGAGCTCTGAGAATGCATTGGATAGCTCCCAGCCATTGATATATGCTTCGAATCTACGAGTGATGCGTGGGTCTTTTGGATCCTTTTTTGCTAGAGGTGATACCTCTACCGGATGTCCTGTCAGGAACACTGGTCCATCTAGAAGTCCTGGGATGTCTTCGCAGTACTCATCGAACATCTCAGCGATGATTTTGCCACGAGTCCACTTATTAACTTCTTCAGCATCCATTCCGTATGCGATTGCACGCTCACGCGCCTCTTTATCATCCTCAATCTTATCAAAAGGAATTCCTGTAACCTTGATTACGGATTCCGTCATATCTATCTTGTTCCATGGCGGTGTAACGTCAAAAGTCTTGCCCTCATAAGAGATAATCGGTGTTCCATTTACCTCCATCGCACACTTGTAGACAATCTGCTCCATGAGATCCATCATACTCTCCTGGTTTCCGTACGCCATATAGCATTCCATAGAAGTGAACTCAGGACTGTGATTCTTGTCCATACCCTCGTTACGGAATACCTTACCTAGCTCGTACACTCTATCGAGTCCACCGACAATCAGTCTCTTGAGCGGAAGCTCGAGAGAGATTCTGAGGTGAAGATCGAAGTCGAGCGCATTGTGGTGTGTATTGAATGGTCTAGCATTAGCACCACCAGCGATAGTCTGTAGCACTGGAGTTTCAACCTCAAGGAAGCCATAGTCATCCTCGAGTACTCTACGAATGGTGCTAACTACCTTTGCACGCTTTAGAAATGTGTCTCTTACGTCAGAATTTACAATAAGGTCAACGTAACGCTGTCTATATCTAAGATCTGTATCTACGAGACCACTCCACTTGTCAGGAAGCACCTGTAGGGATTTAGCCAGAAGTGTTAGCTCCTGCACGTGAATTGAAATCTCATCTGTCTTAGTCTTGAACACGATGCCCTTTAGACCTACGAGGTCACCGATATCGTACGTCTTAAAAACCGTGTACTCTTCAGTTCCGATATCATCACGCTTAACGTAGCACTGGATTCTACCCTGTTTATCCTGGATATCAAAGAATGCAGCCTTGCCCATGATTCTCTTGCTCATGATACGTCCAGCAACTGCCACTTCCTGATCTTCCATAGCGTCGTAGTTATCCTTGATATCTTTGCTGTGAGCAGTTACATCATATGTCTCCTGCACGAAAGGGTCTCTACCCATAGCGCGAAGCTCCTGCAGCTTATCTCTTCTAATCTGTCGCTGTTCACTTATTTCTTCTGCTGTAAGCTCCGGCTGTTCCTGCTCAGGAGTCTTTACATTGTCATTACTCATTATGATTCCGTAATCCTTTCTAACGAATTATTCAAACATACTGTCGTGCACCGCAATTTTCCCATTTGGGGCACAGAACAAAGCACTACTTTCTTACGTCAAGAACCTTGTACTTTGCAGTTCCATCGATGATTGGGAACTCAAGCACGTCTCCAGCTCTTGCTCCTAGTAGGTGCTGTCCAACTGCAGATGCATTTGAAAGTTTACCATTGAATGGGTCTGCCTCTGTGTTTCCTACAATCTTGTAAGTAACCTCTTCATCATACACTAAATCGTGAAGTGTTACTGTACGACCAGTAGCGATTACACCCTCATCGGTCATCTCATCTTCGTCGGCAATTTTAGCTGTACGCAGCATAGCCTCGATGCTAGTGATTCTCTCCTCTGTCTCAGCCTGTGCATCTTTTGCAGCATCGTACTCTGAGTTCTCGGAAATATCTCCGTATGAGATTGCCTCCTTAAGTCTCTCTGCATTTTCCTTTCTTGTTACAGTAATTAGATGCTCAAGTTCTTTTTGAAGGGCATCATACCCTTCTCTAGTCATTTCATTATCATGTGGTGCCATTGGTCTCTTACTCCTTTCAACCTTCTGTTATTAAATCTCGTATTTCTTTACATTTTCGCTAGCTGCTAAGTTAAGCAGTGCGGAATACTTCAGTCTAAACGTCATGATATCTCCGATTTTAACTTCGCCTTCGACATCCTCGACATCGATTATGGTGTGGTCACCCGATGCGCCAATCACCGAAGTTCCTTTCATATCAGGAACAAGGTCATCTATATCGCCATAGTCAGCTCTGCCGATTGCAAGCAGTGCCCTCTTGCGCATGCCTCTATCCACGTACTCTCGTTTCTTGCCAGCGGCATCTACTCCCGAGTTCTCCCTGAGGATAGCTAGCCTTCATCTTGATCTCTATTACCTCAGCCTTAAGCACGAACGGAGTATCAAGCTCATCCATAGCTTCAAGATTATAACACAGTCTGACATCTTCGAGTGGACCAATTAAAGGACCTGCTCCAAGTCTCAGCATATTAATCTTAGCTGGCATATATCCGTGGTACACTCCGAGTAAGCTCGTAGTAGCCCCACCTGATACGTATTCGAGTTCTCTTCCAATCTTAGCCTCAACTTTTTCGGCAAGCTCGGCAAGAGCAATCATCTTATCCTCCGTAGGAATTACTGAGCCGTAGCAACCGAGGTTTGTTCCTATACCTGCGAGCACAAGTCCAGGCATCTCATTTTCTACCTTGAGAGCTACATCAATCAGTTCATCTAGATCAAAAAAAAGCCTTCTCTTAGATCACCTAAGTCTGCCATCAGGATAACCTTGTGAGTAGTTCCTTTCTCAAGTGCTATCTTGTTGATCGCTTCGAGAACTACTAGCTCGCTGTTAAGGCTTATATCAGCAATATCCACCAGCTCAGAAATCTCAGATAGCATAGGTACTCTGATTAGAAGCAGTGGAACGGTTATCCCACCCTCCTTAGCTCTCTCTAGCTGCTCTAGTCTTGAAGACCCTATCAGCTTAGCTCCACCAGCCACAAATCCTCACAAGTCGCAACGGTTCCATTTGTAGCCTTGATGATACCAGCAATTGAAATTCCCTGCTCACCACACTTGGATGAGAGCTTCTTCATATTATTGACCAGCTTTGCTCTGTCATGAAACAGCGCTGGATACTTATATTCTGCCATCTCGCTCATCTCACTTTCTATGACCACTTATTGTCTTCAACAAATCTTCTGATCTTTAGTCCCGTCGTCTTATCAAATTCCCTATCGCGAATGACTACATGATTGATCTTCTTGAACAGAGGCATTGTCTCGTTCTGTTTATCCACGATTCGCTCAATGTACTCCCTAATCTGCTCATCTGTCGCATCTTCACCAAGCTCTTCAGCAAGAATTTCTTTGTTAGGTCTAATAGTTACATAGATGCCGCGCTTTAACGGATCATCATTATCCTCATCTCCCCAAACCATACATTCTTCGATGCACTCATTCTTCATGATATAGAACTCGAGTTCCTCTGGGAAAACGTTCTTGCCATTTGCCGCTATGATTACATTTTTCTTACGGCCTGTAATATATATATAATCCTTATCGCTCAGATATCCGAGGTCTCCTGTGTGGAACCAACCGTCCTTGATTACCTCGTCAGTGCTCTCCTGATTTTTGTAATATCCCATCATGATATTAGGTCCGCGGAAGCAGATTTCTCCGATTCCATCATCACCTTTGTCAGCAATCATGCACTCTACAAACGGTAGCAGATGACCAGCTGATGCATTATCGATGAGTTTTGGATCCTCTGGGTTGAGCGACACCATAGGTGATGTCTCTGTAAGTCCATAGCCCTGGATTGCCGTGATACCTAGATCTCTAAAGAAACCCATAATATCTCCATCGATTGCCGCACCCCCCGACGATAAGAGTCTTGATGCGTCCGCCAAAAAGTTCTGTAATCTTCTTAGTTGCAGGCTTACTAACATCTATTCCTACACGCTTAGTAACCTTGCTAAGCTTCATTAATGTCTTGAGCTGTTTCCCTTTGCCACTCTTCTTGATCTGTCTTGTAATCTTACTGTAGAAGTTCTCGTAGATTAGCGGCACTGCTAGCATAAGGTGTGGCTTCACCTCTTGTAGATCCTTGACTATATGCTTGAGACCCTGGCAAAACGCCATCGTTGCTCCGCAGTACATCGACTCTATGAATGTGCATGTGCACTCATATGTGTGATGTATAGGAAGCACGGAGAAGAACACGTCTCCCACCTCAATATTTAGGAAGGTCTGCGCAACCATTACGTTTGAGCAGATATTCTTGTTATTGAGCATTACTCCCTTTGAAGTGCCAGTAGTTCCCGATGTAAACAGGATAATCGCCATATCTGTATTGATTATCTCTGCATCTATGAACCTTCTATCACCAGCTTCTACTAACTCATATCCACGCTCTCTTAGCTTATGCCACGATAGAAGCCCTTTGTTCTCCTTCTCATGACTATGCATACCGGCATTGATTACGAATTCCAGAATGTTGTCATCTCTATCCTTGATTCGCTTAAATATATCGTAATGCTTATCCATTGTGATGACTGCAGATAGCTCTCCGCTCGCTGTCAGCTGAGACAGTTCATCTTCGTTGAGCTCCTTGTCAAGCGGAACGACTACGCCAGTTCCTCCTACAACGGCTAGGTAACTCTCTGCCCATTCATAGCAGTTTTTACCGATTACACCTATGTGCTTACCCTTTAGTCCTAGCTCAATAAGCGCAGTTCCGAGCGCATTTACATCGGCAAGCACCTTATTGTAAGAAATCTCCTGAAAAGGTTCGTTCTTATCGAACTTCTGTAAAAACAGCGGTTTATCGCCATACAGCTCAGCACTCGTCTCTAGTATATTCTTGATGTCTGTAACCGGGCGGCGCCAAGTGTGTCTGATTGCAGGGTCAGTGGACTCCTTTATAGCATCCATCATAGCCTGCATCTCTTCCATCTCTTTGGCCTTTATCTTGCGGTACTCTGTTCTACTATTGCTGCTATCCGTCACTTTATAATCTGCGTCCTTTCGCGAAGTCTCTGTCATCGAATTTGTACTCATAGTTTTCTTCCTCGAATCTCTTAATCTTAAGTGTCGTCGTCTTAATAAAGTCGTCTTCACGAATCTCGATTCTCTTAACTCGTTTGAAAGGCGGCATCTTTGAATTGGCTTCGTCTACGTCCTCCTTGAGTTTACGATACTTCTCTTCGTCAGTTTTATAGCCCGCATTCTCAAGTGCCTTGTAGTCAGGATACATGATTGCTGTGCAGATCAGGTCATCCTTAACCTCTTCATGCTTTCCATACACGATTACTTCGTTTATGTATTCGCTTAGCAGTAGGTAGTATTCAACTTCTTCTGGGAAAATGTTTTTACCACCTTTAGTTACAATTACGTTCTTCTTACGTCCTGTGATGTACAGGAATCCATCTTCATCCAGATATCCGTAATCACCAGTATATAACCAGCCATCCTTAATAGTCTTGGCTGTATTCTCAGCATCCTTGTAATATCCCATCATCACAGATGGTCCCTTACAGATAACTTCACCGATGCCACTATCATCCTTATCTACGATGCGCACCTCAGTTCCAGGCATTGGTTTACCTACTGAAGCAGCCTTTCCATATCTGTCTTGGTTAACCGCGATAATCGGTGAATTCTCGGTCATACCATATCCCTGCATCATCGGAAGACCCATAGCTTCAAATTCAGAGATTACATTTGGATCAATCGCAGCCCCACCAGCGATGAGGATATAAAGACTTTCTCCAAATATATCGTGAACTGCTTTGAAAAGCTTTTTGGTAACCAGCCTGTTATTTCTAAGGTCGAGTTTCATCGACATGCTGAGAGCTCTCCTAAGCTTATCTGCATTGCCGCTCTTCTCTGCCTTCGACCATATCTTTCTATATATGTTCTCATAGATAAGCGGAACACCCAGCATGATGTTGCACTCTGCCTCTACGAAATTCTGCTGTATATACTTCAGTCCCTCGCAAATTACTACTGTCGCCCCCTGATAGAAGCTCGTCATAACCGTGCAAGTCATCTCATATACGTGGTGCATCGGAAGCACATCGAGTACACGTCCTCCGTCTGGAATACGTACGTATTTAGACATATTGAATACGTTCTGAGAGAGATTTCTATGAGAAAGCATTACTCCCTTTGCTAGGCCTGTAGTTCCCGAAGTAAATAGGATTGTCGATAAATCCTCTGCGTGAATCTCAGCATCTATATAATCACGATTTCCCTGTGCAACGATTTCTCTTCCTTCTGCCACGAGCTGATCCATTGTCATGAATCTGTCATCAGTTAGGAATTCACTGACATCATCTCCAGGTGCAGCCATGATAATAACCTTCTTAATCAGAGGTAAGTCTTTTAGAAGTGGTGCAACAATAGCGGTAAGCTTCGTTGATGCGAACACAGCCTCTACGTCAGCGCGCTCTAGCAGATTAGTAATCTCTCCTTTTTCAAGATTTCTATCAATAGGTACGATTACTCCAACTCCGCATACAACTGAGTAGTATGAAAGTGCCCACCTGTGTGAGTTATCCCCGATAACCGCGATTTTACTACCCTTGAATCCCCTTGCAACTAGAGCTGTCCCAATAGCATCCTGTTCTTCCTTGAACTCGGCATAAGTCATCGATTTGAACGGCTCCTTATGGTCGTCCTTATACATGTATGCCGCCCTATCTGAAAATTTCTGAGCGGATGCGTCTACCAGCTCTTTGAGTGTCTCCACATAGTTACCTTCGTATAGTTGATTTTCATATTTCTTTTTATTCATATCTACTAGCCCATGTCCTTTATATATGCTCTGAAAAGTGCACACACTTATCAATTATACTATCAATGTGTATCAAGAGATTTTATCATTTTTTGCGTTATATTGCAATGTTTGCAAGCCTATCGTGAGCGATGCTATAATAATTTAATCAAAGACTTCTATGCCTAACAGTTATAGGATAGATATCAAGACACGGAGGACGACAAATGGATTATTTACTGAATGTTGCAGGACTAGAGAGGCATCTTCCCCTGTGCAAAGTTTCAGATGACTTATACATAGCAGCTTTCATCATGTTCAACGACGTTGAAGTTACTGTAGCGTGCGCAAGGGAGCTTCTTAAGAAGGCACCAGAGTTTGATGTTATCATCACTGCTGAGTCAAAAGGAATTCCGCTGGCTTATGAAATGGCCCGACAGGCAGGAAGCAAACCATATATCGTAGCTCGTAAGGGCCCTAAGATTTACATGGACGACCTCGTAACTGTAAACGTTGATTCTATCACCACCGACCACATGCAGACTCTCTGCGTAGGTCGTGCGGAGCGCGAGGTTATGGAAGGTAAGAGAATTCTAGTCGTGGATGACGTAATCAGTACTGGCGAGTCTCTAACCGCACTTGATAAGCTCGTAAATGCAGTCGGCGGTAACATAGTCGGCCAGATGTCAGTACTCGCAGAAGGTGAAGCTGCCGACAGAGACGATATCATCTTCCTCGAGAAGCTACCACTATTTGGTGAAAACGGTCAGGTTCTATAAATTTGTTTTTATTTATAACGGAAAATCAACACAAAACGGATGTACACTTCATCACAGCCTGTACACCCGTTTTTCATTTCTATTGATCTCAATCGCTATCTTACAATCATCACATCGTCGAGCTTCCGCTTAGGTACGTAGTGTAACCCAATTTCATCGCGATAATAGTCTGTAGAATCACCTTCCTCAATTTCAACTACCCTTTAATCCTAGATAGACTTTTCAAGCGATATGACTTGCTGTGGTTTTAAATTTTCTGTTAATCCCAGAGTCTGCGCTAGCTTATCTGGAGCGAAATACCCCATCATACATGCGCCTAGTCCCATCTCTGCAGCCGCCAAAGTTATCGATTGAGCCGCAATACCAACATCTTTGAGGAACCCTGTCTCACTTTTATTTATATCTTCATCCTGGCAAAATATTATATATGCCATCGGCTCAGTGCCAGGATAAGGCAGTTTGAGCTCAGCTAATTTTGTGGCAAATGAAATCTGATTAGTTGAGGATATTACAAAGGATACATCATTTGTATACATAGATAATCCTAATAATCCGACAGGCCAGTTTCTATCAAATGATGAGCTTGAGCGTATCATAAGTAGATGCGAGGAGCTTAGCGTGTATGCGATTATCGATGAGGCATATGCTGATTTTATCCCTAGAGAAGAATCTGCTGTGATGCTCGGACCGAGGTATAATCACATGATTAGCGTTCGAACATTCTCGAAGGGGTTTGGGCTTGCAGGTGCGAGAGCAGGATATATTATTACTAACAAAGAACTTGTCAAATACATCAAGAAAATCAGCAACCCATACATGATGAACGAGATGAGCAGGGCGATTACAGCAGCGATTCTCAATTACGACGTGCAGCCAGTTGAACACGGCACGGATTTTACGATTATCAAAGGTGCGCTTCGCGATGCATGTGGAGATAAGATAATCATGGCCGAGACAGATGACAGAGTGCCAATCTGTTGCTCAGGGATGTTGATGAAGATGTGGATCTTCAGAGACTTCTCATGAACGAAAACATCTTGACCTGCAGCGGAAGTGAGTTTGAGCCGCTCGGTAAGAACTGCGTCAGGCTGCGCGTGCCAACTATATCAGAGGCAGGAAGATTGATTAAGGCGATTAAGAAGGTTGCTCTTTGATGGTGAGATAAGAATTAAATAAAGTAGCCAGTACATATAGATAAATAATGGATATTTAAATTAGAAAAGGATGAAATTAATGATTAGAGAATTTTTCCACTGAAAACGAAGAATCCCTATACCTTACAAATCCCTTTTATATCAACATTTCTAAAAGCTAAAAACTCCATGAAAATGGACTGAAAGTTATATATTAGGATAAAATTGACACCAATTAACACCATAAAATAAAACTAGTCAACCATCTCAAATATTGTACTGACCCCAAAAAGTTAGATTTTTGTGTCTAACTTTTAGGGTGCAGTTCATATGAGGTGGTTTTATTTTAATTTGAGAATGTTACCAAATCCCTTTAATAGAACCTGAAGTTGTTCCTTGATTGATAAACTCTCTAAATTTCTATATTTAAATTTACCAAAATCTTTACCTATGTGTAGTCTTATCTATAAAGAAAAAGTAAAATATAAAAAGCGAAACAGATTATCTTTCTATTCTACAAAAATAATCTGCTTCGCTTCATTTATTAATCTTTTTACAAATGATTATAATTTAGAATGATTTTGTTCCCAAAAACTGTTTGGGTCTTCTCCGACATAATCAAACTCATCAGTATCGGGTTCAATACCTATTACTACAAGAGGAACCGCTGGTGTATTTCTGCCTGCTCTATAAACATTATAGACCTCTTTTTCATAGCAAGCTACTCCAACATCCATTTTATTTTGTAAAGCCTTAGTAGGTAGTATCTCAATTCCAACATCAATATCATTTGAAATATAAAAAGCCATATGTTTAACAAATAAGTCATATGCTACAAATGAATACTTACCAAATTGAACTTCAACTGCTATATTATCTTTTAAAAAGTCAGTTTGATTATGTCCTCTAAAAGCAATTCTACCTTTGGATTCAATCTCACTCTTCTGTTCCTCTTGACTATAACTCAAAGTTTCCCTAGCTAATTCTTCGTCTGGAGTGAAATAATAATATTTCTTGTGATCTTTCCAACCTTTAGGAAGTAAATAATCTTTAAAAGCGTTATTTATTCCTTTTTGATCAAAGATAACATCTCCATTTGAAGATTTGGCTTTTGATACTTTTTATACTTATCAGCATCTATAATTTTAATCGATTCTTCAATCTCATTCCAAAGCTCTCTTTTTATGAACTAACAGAAATTCCAATCCGTTCAAATGTGAATAAATATATCTAATTTTCATTACTATAAACTCCAGACTGTTTCCATTCCTCAGGGATACTAGATACTTTATCTTTTTTAGGTTTATATACTGGTTTAGTAATTGGTCTTATTTTCAATTCATTTCGTTGTAACAGCTCCAGTCTATTTTTTGCAATATCAGTATATTTTTCAGACAAATCTACACTAATCCCTATACGTCTATTTTTTACGGCGCTGATTAGTGTTGAACCACTTCCACCAAATGGATCTAAAACTACCCCACCTTCATTACTTAAAGCTAGAACAAGTCTATCGACTAACTCAATCGGAAATTGTGCAGGGTGTTCAGTCTTTTCAACATGATTAGACTTAACATTTACAATGTTCCATACTTCTTCTTCCCAGTCTTTAACAACAATATCCCATACATCTTCTGGATTCTTTCCCTTAGGATTCCCTGATAGTTCACCTTTTTTTGATCCTTTATAATGACGTTTCCCTGGATATTTAGAAGGAATTCTGACGTCATCTAAATTAAAAATATAATCATCTCCCTTAGAAAACCACAGAATAGTCTCATATCTACCACTAAATCTCATTCTAGCATGAAGTCCATGGCCAAAACGCCAAATAATTCTATTTCTGAGTTTAAAACCAACATCTTTAAAAATTGGATAGAAAAGAATATCTAGAGGGATCACTTCTTTATTATCAATATAATTACCAGTTTCCCAAGCAATATTTCCAGAAGGCTTTAAAACTCGAAACATCTCGGCAACCAAGTCATTATAGAAAGCAAGATAATCTTCTATAGACACCCTATCCTCATACTCTTTTCCTACATTATAGGGTGGAGATGAAACTATTAAATCTATACTTTCAGATTCAAGTTGTTTTAAAAATTCTAAACTATCTCCAGTAATAATCTCACTCTTAGTAGCATATTCTTCAATATTTTTTTCAAATCTATATACCTCTTAGTTATTATTGCTCTCTCTCATTATACCAAAAATAATTACAATCTAAATCATAAGTACCAATCAGTTAAGAATTTTTTTCCACTGAAAAACGAAGAATCCCTATACCTTACAAATCCCTATTCTCTCTACATCTACATTTCATCAATATAGTCCAAATAAGCTCTATCCGACTCCTTTTTCAGTATATCAATTTTACTTTCTAAAGTAGTTTTACTATTTTTGAAGTTTGTTGATACAGCGTTTCCACCGCATTAGAAACAATTGTCAATAAATTTAACTTCGATAAACATCCCCCTTTTTTTAGCTGAAAAATGTTTTTTTCTTGATTATAGACTTGTTCATTGTAAAAACTTACTATAAAAAAATTTGATAAGAACATGTTTTCCAGTTCAGACATATCACGAAAAATTTTTAATAAACCTTTCTTTAAGTTTCTTAGTATCTCCTTTTTTTCATCTTTCTAGCTTTTTTTAACGTAAAAATCATCATAGTTGAAATATTTTCAATAAATTCTTCATGTGTCAAATTATCTTTGTTGAATTGCTGATTAAGAATTTCAACAAAAATTCTCTCTTATAAATTGACTAACAACCTCATCTTTAAACGATTCAATTACTAATGTTTCATATTCAAGTATACTTCATCCTTGCCAACGATATTTTTTTAACAAAAAAAGTGTCGTTACTTTAACTTCTATTTGTGTTGAAATATAAGTATAGAATATTTCAACAGAATATTCAATCCTAAAAAGCAGGTGGTCCATGCAAGAAGTTTAACAATGTCCAGCTCATGACATTAAACCGAGTACAAAGATAAAATCTACACCTGTCAGAACTCTTACTTTCTGACCACGAATTTTGTCAATAGGAGTTATTACTAATGGCAACATTAAACTTAGGACTTTTTAAGAGTCCCCAAGACTTTGCTAAAGTAGTTGCAAACGCAACAGATATATCTGATACAATCAAAACTATCGATTTTACAACAGGAATGATGACCGAAGGACAAGAGAATCAACGTCCTTGGGCTAATCTAATCGCTGTTGACCCTGAACTTCTTGCCCAATTCGAAAGTATCGGCCAAGAACAACATTGTCCAACTTTCAAGGTCAAGTTAAAGGGTTACAAAGGTGAAGACCTAGCATCTTTAATCGATAAAGAACTTACTTTTACAGAGCACGAAGTTGCTTTTGTCTTTGACAAGTTCAAACAACCCATCAGACTATCACTTGTTCTTGAACTCTCTAACATTTCAGTAATATAGGAGATGGGACATGAAACAATTTAGTCGAGTTCTACGCAAAATCATTTCTCTGAAATGGTACTATCAACTACTTTTAACCTTAATTATTGTAGTATCTGCCTTTGCCCTTTACAAATTGCTATCTTGGCTTTTACGATTTATATTAGGTGGCTTATTCTTAATCGGTCTATTTACAGAAGGCAAAGCCTTCTATATGATGTGGAATAACTATAAACAGAGCAAGCAAGCACCTGCAAATCCTCTCTATGGTAATTTCTATCATTGGCTAACTGAAGAAGGTGTTATTGAACTTCCAATCGCTACCCTAAAATTTACTCAAGGCAAAACCTGGTGCAGAGGCTGCAATGTTCATGCCTACTTTTACGGATATGATCGAGTACTCTCGCGTTATGGGTATGAAGGTGCGCAGTGTAGTGACTAGTGATAAAGAGAATTTCAAAGAAGATGTGGACCGCCTAAGTACAATGTTTCTTCCTTCATCGCTATTAACCGCTACATACTTGAGCGGCTGCATATTTACTGAGGATGCGGATAGTCTCGCACAGTCAATTAATTCGCGGAGTTCATCCATCGTCACTTCGCGTAAGTTATCATAGCCTCTGATGCTTCTATTTTTCTGAATCAATTCTCTAATCATTAATTCCATCCCTTTCTAATTTAAATATCCATTATTTATCTATATGTACTGGCTGCTTTATTTAATTCTTATCTCATCATCAAAGAGCAACCTTCTTAATAGCCTTAATCAATCTTCCTGCCTCTGATATAGTTGGCACGCGCAGCCTGACGCAGTTCTTACCGAGCGGCTCAAACTCACTTCCGCTGCAGGTCAAGATGTTTTCGTTCATGAGAAGTCTCTGAAGATCCACATCTTCATCAACATCCCTGAGCAAACAGATTGGCACTCTGTCATCTGTCTCGGCCATGATTATCTTATCTCCACATGCATCGCGAAGCGCACCTTTGATAATCGTAAAATCCGTGCCGTGTTCAACTGGCTGCACGTCGTAATTGAGAATCGCTGCTGTAATCGCCCTGCTCATCTCGTTCATCATGTATGGGTTGCTGATTTTCTTGATGTATTTGACAAGTTCTTTGTTAGTAATAATATATCCTGCTCTCGCACCTGCAAGTCCAAACCCCTTCGAGAATGTTCGAACGCTAATCATGTGATTATACCTCGGTCCGAGCATCACAGCAGATTCTTCTCTAGGGATAAAATCAGCATATGCCTCATCGATAATCGCATACACGCTAAGCTCCTCGCATCTACTTATGATACGCTCAAGCTCATCATTTGATAGAAACTGACCTGTCGGATTATTAGGATTATCTATGTATACAAATGATGTATCCTTTGTAATAGCCTCAACTAGGCGGTCCACATCTTCTTTGAAATTCTCTTTATCACTAGTCGCTACACTGCGCACCTTCATGCCCATAACGCGAGAGTACTCGACCATATCCGTAAAATTGGGCATGAACATTACAGCCTCTGCACCAGGTTTCGCAAAGACATTTACAAGCAAATATAATGCTGAAACACTTCCGTCAGTCATCACGACGTTTTCCGGCTCGATAAATGCATAGTCCTGCCAATATTTAACCACTGCTTCCTGTGCCTCGTCGCTGTGGGGGTATTGATATAGCCTTTTCACATCGAAGCTATGGACGATATCAATTACTACGTCAGGAAAACCATACGGATTGACTCCAAGACTACAGTCAAGCGTATTCTCATCGGCAATCGGTGTGTTGTCGGCATAGCTACGAACCTCAGGTAGAAGTTCGTCACGAATCTTGGTTTTGTCGATACTCATAGTCTTCACCTCGCGTAATTTTGTATATCTCAATTATACAACACCGTCGCCTCAAGTGTTCATAATATAAGAGATAAATGATATAGTAGGAGAACTTTTATCTCAATAAAAACAGGAAGACGAAACCTCGCCTTCCTAAAATCACTTTTGATTCTTCACTACGACCTTGCAGTGGCCGTGCATCCATAAGCAAATTACTTCTGCTTATCTATCTTATCCTGAAGCTTCTTGCCCGCCTTATCTCGGCCTTAGTCCAAGGCACCGCCTTACACACTACTACGTATCTAGCTTCGTCATAATCATACGCACATGTGCTGAGCGTAATAATCTTGTCGCTAGTCGTTGCAGTAACTCCTGTAGAAATCTTGGAATTCTTTACCGCATAATTAAGGAACGCTTGCTTATCGGCATCAGTATTAAACGAGTACGTGTAAGCTTCGCTTGTCGCCGGAGTAATAAAGGCAGAAATAATCTCTAGGTGATACTTTTTATCAGGAGTAATGAGTTCAAATGTCTTATGATCCTTGTAGTAATCGTTCTCCTTAGTATATCCCCTCAGAGATTTGAACATGCTGCCATCATGCATATGGTGTCCATATACTATAGTGTTGAAATCTGAGAAGTCTGCACTGTTACGATAATCCATAAAAATAGACCCTGATACGCTATACTTCTTGGTTATATCTGTGTGCAGATACTGGTCGTTATCACTTCCGCGCATGATTGGATAGTTGATGATAGTATCCTTCTGATAGATCCAACCAACTACATCAGAGTTCTGCTTCTGGAGCGCCGCAAAATCTACGACACCCGTAAACTGATTAGGATCAACCTTTGCAGTCTTTGCAACTTGCTTGAATCCACTTCTCGAGTGATGATATTTGTAAAGCGCAGTCCCAACCTTATATCCACTTATGCCGATTACGCACACTAGGCAGAATATTATTACTCTAAACGCCCAGTCCATAGCACCGTTTCTCTTGACCTTCTTATTGGCCTTTTTGCCCATCTTATCCTTCTTATCCTTCTTGTTATGATTAGCTTTAGGCGCCGCATCCTCCACCTCAGATGGAGCTGATTCAGACACCTGACCGCTTACCTCAATGTCTTTGTACTTGTCGCTTCTCATATATCTTCCCTTCTTACTAAGTATCACAAACACACTTCATGAAACTAAATTATATCATTGCAAAATATTGAACTCAATAATATGAATTGACCTATATTATTAACAAGTATCATAACATATCCATCACAATATTCTGTATAATAGTATTGGTATAGTTTTTATTATAGCAATTTACTGACATTGATTTTGTTAGTTCTGTGATTACATCGTAGCAAATTTAATTTCATTTACATATGGAGAGTAGGAAAATGGGTAAAGAAATTTGAAGCTCCAAAATGGTAGCGACATCCGCGGAATTGCGATGAATGGTGTCGATGGAGAAGACGTAAACCTAACTCGATACAACGCACTCGCTATAGGCGCAGCTTTTGCACATTGGTTAGGATTCAAGACGGGCAAGAATTCATTTGACCTCAAGATATGCGTTGGTCGAGATCCTCGCATTACAGGTCCAGACCTCGCTGATGCACTCATGTCGGGTATGGCTTATCTCGGCGTACAGGTTAGCGATGCAGGACTCGCTTCTACGCCAGCAATGTACATGTCGACGGTTATGCCGTACTATGAGTTCGATGGAGCGATAATGGTTACAGCGAGCCACTTGCCATTTAACAGAAATGGATTCAAGTTTTTCACCGCACAAGGAGGCCTCGACAAATCAGATATTAAAGAAGTCCTCGAGTATGCGGCAAGCGCACATATACTTCCTTTGAATACAACGCTGAGAGCGTGAATCTCATGCAAATGTACGCTGCTCACCTCCGTTCGATGATTAGCACAGGAGTTGGCGGTGATTTAAGCAATATGAAGATCGTCGTAGATGCAGGTAATGGCGCCGGAGGATTCTTTGCAAATAACGTCCTCGCTCCGCTCGGTGCCGATATCAGCGGCAGTCAGTTCCTAGATCCCGACGGCACTTTCCCGAATCACGAGCCAAATCCCGAGAACAAAGAGGCTATGGAGTCGATTTGCAAGCAGGTGCGCAAGACTGGTGCCGACCTCGGAATCATATTCGACACAGACGTTGATAGAAGTGCCGCTGTAACATCAGAGGGTAAGCCAATCAGCAGAAACGCAATCGTTGCTCTTGCTGCTGCCATCGGATCAGATGACTATCCTGGCGGAACTGTAGTTACTGATAGCATCACATCAAATGAGCTACACACTTTCCTCGAAGACGAACTCGGTTTAAAACACCTGAGGTATAAGAGAGGCTACAAGAACGTAATTAACAAGGCAATTGAGCTATCAAAGGAAGGCGAAAATGCATTCCTAGCCATCGAGACTTCGGGTCACGCAGCTTACTCTGATAACTACTATCTAGATGACGGTGCTTTCCTTGCTGTTCAAACTATTATCAATGCGGCTAACCTCAAGAAGGAAGGTAAAGGCATTGAGCACATGATTGCCGAACTTGCCGAGCCTGCTGAATCAGTTGAAATTAGATTTAATTTGACTACTGACAACTTCGGTGAGATTGGAGATAAAATCCTCGAGGATATGACGGCTTGGGCAGAGCTAACCGAAGGCTTATCGCTCGAACTACCTAACTACGAAGGAGTACGCATCAACTATAGCCTCGATGGTCATGATGGCTGGTTTCTTCTTAGAAAATCACTTCATGACCCTGTGATGCCGCTTAATGTTGAATCTGGCAGCGAAGGTGGGGTAAAACTAGCACTTTCACTCATCAAAGAATTTCTCGAAGATAGAGAAGGAATCGATATCTCAGTACTCAGCTAAATTATCAAAGTTATAAAAACTAAGTTCAGGCTATTTTCACGACATACAAAAAAAGCAAGAGCTCCGAAGCTAACTTCGGAGCTCTTTTATCGTTATTCTTTTATAAGTCTCTCTACTACGATATTATATCCCTCAATGTCTACAGCTTTAACTTCTGTATCCTTAGGAATAACCTCTCTACCGAGAGCATGTAGCACCTCGCCGTTAAACTCTACTTTGCCTTTGAGCTTCAAATCGTCTACTGCTCGTCCAATATGGCCTAAGTACCTTTGTCTTAATTTTTCTCTGTGTTTAGCTGTAATATTGCTTACTATTGTAAAAATAATAATGAATAACATCATAATGACTGCAGTTGCTGCTGGCGAAAGACGCAAGATAGATGTTCCAATAGCTGCTTCAAAAACTGCATTGGCATTAGATCCCGCGCTCTGGCATCTCCCATACCAAAACGGCAGATTACTTCGCCTCTCAATGATATAGACAGCTATAGCATATAAACACATGAATATACCAAATCCCGTGAGAACTATATGTAAGCCAGATACATATGCATTTAGACTCTCATTACCATAAGCACTTATATAAAATTCGATAGAAATCATACAGTCTCCCTATAGCTAACCGGAACATTATCGTTAGTAAAATTAATGGAATAACCTGCCTCAGAGGGATATGATTTTTTATATATGTTGTAACCTTTTTCATTTCATCCTCCTTTCAGGGGTATGGTAAATAGAACTTTTATGTAATCACCACAGCGTTCCCTCAATCAATCTATCGCTCTTGTCATCTGAACGATTGCTAGCTGATACTCTACCCTATTAGTAATTGCTGTGTTACTTATATGATTATGATATCACTTTAATATCATATGTCAATGTGTTCTCTTGTACAAATAATGTACATTCTTAGCACGTATTTCTCCGTATCTTGCTAGCTAAAAATAATCATTATCACTAAAAAAGCGAGATGCAGATAGTCTGCATCCCGCTAGTTTCTTATTAGATTGTTATGCCTAGGCTCTTACTCTGCCATCTGGGCGAGAATCTCAGCATCCTTGGCACGCTGCTGCTCGATGCTCTCTTGCAGCATCATGTCCTTAACTTTCATGAGCCTTGTCTGGTTACCTCTTTCGTTCTCATCAAGCTTCATCTTGATATACTTGATGGTCTCCTTGTAATTCGGTATCTTGACATACTCAAGAGCATTAACACGTCTTCTGGTCTTCTCGATTTCATCAGCTATGAGCATAGCTTCTTTCTCCATACCCGCTAGCTGAAGCAGCTTAGGGAATAGAATCGACAGCTTCTCGATAGACTTGTCGAGTTCTCCTGAAGTAGTCGCAAATCCGTATGGATATACGCTTCCAGTCTGTGAGTTCTCCTGCTCGAAATCAAAGGATGGAACGTCGATGCTCATTACGTTTTTCTCTGTCGCAATGAGCTTAACACTCTGCTTAGGATACATCAGAGCTTCCTCTAGCATCTCCGGTGTCATTACGGCACGTGCTACAGAAAAGCTTCCGTATACCTCTTCGAGCATTGGCTCCACCTCTTCACGAAGCGACTTAATCTCTCTAGCGAGATCAAGAAAGATTCGCATAAGCTCGTCTCTCTTATCCTTCATGAGCTTGTGACCCTTGATAGCCACCTTGAGTTGCCCTTTAAGCTTAGACATGACCATTCTAGTTGGGTTAACATTTAGTCTTGCCATAAGATCATCCCTTTCTTACTGAACTACTTCTGCTCATAAAATTCATCGAGGTATTCTTTCTTAATACGCTTGAGCTCTGATCTAGGCATTGTTCTGAGAAGTTCCCAGCCAACATCTAGTGTTTCCTCAATGGATCTGTCCTTCTCGTATCCCTGAGATACGTACTTATTCTCAAATTCATCAGCAAACTGTGCATAAAGCTTATCAACGTCACTGAGCGCAGCTTCTCCGAGGATAGCCATGAGCTCCTTACACTCTTTACCTCTTGCGTAGATAGCAAAGAGCTGGTTGAGTACGTCTGCGTGATCCTTACGAGTCTTGCCTTCACCGATACCCTTGTCCTTTAGACGGGATAGCGATGGAAGTACATCGATTGGTGGTGTAACACCCTTTCTGTATAGGTCTCTGGATAGGATAATCTGTCCCTCTGTGATATATCCTGTAAGGTCAGGAATTGGGTGAGTGATGTCATCCTCAGGCATCGATACGATTGGAATCATAGTGATCGAACCGTCGATTCCCTTCTTCTTACCAGCTCTCTCGTACATTGTAGCAAGGTCAGTATATAGATATCCTGGATAACCACGACGTCCTGGAACCTCCTTACGAGCAGCGGAAACCTCACGAAGAGATTCAGCATAGTTCGTAATGTCAGTGATGATAACGAGAACATGCATGTTCTGCTCAAACGCAAGGTACTCAGCTGCAGTAAGCGCCATACGAGGTGTCGCAATACGCTCTACAGCAGGGTCATTAGCTAGTTGAGGAACATTACCGAGCGGTCGATAGCTCCACTCTTACGGAAGTCTGTCATGAAGAACTCAGCTTCTTCGTAAGTGATACCTACAGCTGCGAATACTACAGCGAATTTGCTGTTAGTACCGCGAACCTTAGCCTGTCTAGCAATCTGTGCTGCCAAGTTAGCGTGAGGAAGTCCTGATCCTGAGAAGATAGGAAGCTTCTGTCCTCTTACGAGAGTGTTAAGTCCGTCAATAGCGGATACACCTGTCTGAATGAACTCAGATGGGTACTCTCTAGCAGCCGGATTCATAGCGAGTCCGTTGATATCTAGGTAGTTGTCTGGAATGATCTCAGCTCCACCGTCGATAGGTCTGCCCATTCCGTCAAATACTCTTCCGAGCATATCGAGGGATACGCCCAGCTGGTTTCCGTGACCGAGGAATCTTACCTTGCTCTCCTTAAGGTTCATTCCTGCGGAGTTTTCAAATAGCTGTACAACAGCGTCAGTGCCGTTAAGCTGAGAACCTTACAGTGTCTGATCTCGCCATTTGCAAGTTCAATTTCACCTAGTTCATCGTAGCCTACGTCTTCTACACCCTTAACAACCATCAAAGGGCCGGCTACTTCAGAAATAGTCTTATATTCTCTAATCATTCAGTTCACCTGCCTTCTTAATGAGCTCTTCTATCGAAGCCTCTAGCTTGCCAATAAGCGAAGCATACTCTCCATCAACTTCCTTCTCTTCGAAATACTTAAATCTTCCGATATCCTCTCTTAGAGGTAGAGAAGTGATTGCCTTGAAGTCTGCGTGCTCATGAAGACCCTTAAGTCCTTCGTCATAAAAACGTAGGATTAGGTCTAGAAGCTTAAACTGCTTGTTTGTAGATGTAAATGTATCAACTTCGTGGAACGCATTCTGGTGTAGGTAGTCCTCACGAATCATCTTGCAGACTTCAAGCTTGAGCTGGTCTTCCTTAGATAGACCATCCACTCCGACTAGCTGTACGATTTCGTTCAGTTCGTCTTCTTCCTGAAGCAGCTTGAGAGCCCTTGCTCTGTGGGTTGGGAACTCTTTATTTACATTCTCTGCAAACCATACGTTAAGTCTATCTACGTATAGCGAATAGCTGTTTAGCCAGTTGATTGCAGGGAAGTGTCTAGCATGAGCTAGGTTAGCATCCAGTCCCCAGAATACCTTTACGATACGAAGTGTAGCCTGTGATACTGGCTCGGAAATATCTCCTCCTGGAGGTGATACAGCTCCGATTGCTGATAGAGCACCAACTCTTCCCTCGCTTCCAAGGCATACAACCTTTCCAGCTCTCTCATAGAACTGTGCGAGTCGCGATGCTAGATAAGCTGGGTATCCTTCCTCACCAGGCATTTCCTCAAGACGACCAGACATCTCACGAAGAGCCTCAGCCCATCTCGATGTTGAGTCAGCCATGAGCGCTACTGAGTATCCCATGTCTCTAAAGTACTCAGCGATAGTAATTCCTGTATATACAGAAGCTTCTCTCGCAGCTACCGGCATGTCAGAAGTGTTTGCGATAAGGACAGTTCTTCTCATCAGAGATTCACCTGTCTTAGGGTCAACGAGTTCAGGGAACTCATTGAGTACGTCAGTCATCTCGTTTCCACGCTCTCCACAACCGATATATACAACGATGTCTGCGTCTGCCCACTTAGCTAACTGATGCTGTACAACAGTCTTTCCTGAACCGAAAGGTCCCGGAACAGCTGCTACACCACCCTTAGCGATTGGGAACATTGTGTCGATTACTCTCTGTCCTGTAATCAGTGGCTCTTCTGGAGAAAGCTTTTCCTTGTAAGGACGCTCAACTCTTACCGGCCATCTCTGCATCATCTTAACTTCGATGTCTTTTCCAGATGCATCTTCGATTACCGCAACAGTTTCATCAACTGTAAAACTACCGCTCTCAATGCTCTTAACCTTACCGCTAACCTTGTAAGGAACCATAATCCTCTGGGTTACAGCGATTGTCTCCTCAACTGTACCGAGGACTTCTCCTGCAGAAACTTTGTCTCCAACCTTTGCTACAGGAACGAAATCCCATTTCTTGTCGCGATCAAGCGCTGGCTCCGATACACCTCTAGCGATATTGGTGCCTGTCTTCTCAAGAAGTACAGACAGCGGTCTCTGAATTCCATCGTAAATGGTCTCAATAAGTCCCGGTCCGAGTTCTACAGATAGAGGAGCTCCAGTTGAGTAAACTGGCTCACCAGGCTGTAGACCAGCGGTTTCCTCGTATACCTGAATCGAAGCATTTCCGCCACGCATCTCGATGATTTCACCAGTAAGGCCCTGATTTCCGACCTTAACTACGTCATACATATCTGCGTCGCTCATGCCCGAAGCAACTACTAGAGGTCCGGATATCTTAACGATTTTACCTTGTTCCATGATTACCTCCATTATTTATCGCCAAATAGTATGTCGGCGCCAACAGCCTTCTCAACAGCTCTCTTGACGTTGTTAAGACCTGCGCCATAGCTCCCATCGCTTCCAGGAATTGGAACGATTGCTGGGAATACGAAGGGTTTTCATATTTTGCGATTTCATTACCTATTTCTTTTGTAATACTTTTTCAGTGATATAGATGATTCCATAATCATCCTTTACGATACTATGCAATTTCTCTGCAGCTTCTTCCTTGTTTCTGCAAGCAAATGCATCAAGCCCAAAGACCTTGAAGCCTCAGCACACTATCGGCATCACCAATAATACCAATCTTACTCATAAGTCTCCCTCAGTCTTTCTCTAATTAATTCTGGGCTCATCTTGGCTAGTTTACCAGCAAGCACTATGCGGATAGCCTTAACCTCATTCTGTCTAGCGATGAGATAAGCAACGAGTGGCTCTAGGCCAAATGTTACTGTCTTAGCTTCTCTGCTGTATTCCACAAGAAGGTTGTCGCAAATCTTCTCTAGCAGTGTAAAATCACCGCTGTTATCGATCGTCTCTCCTCCTTCACTTACCGCTTTTGCGATATCGTAAGCCTGAAACTTTTCTGCTGCCTGCTTGAAGTCATCTTCATAGCTGCCTAGGAATACCTGCACATCTACCGTTCCGCCTGGGATAAATACATTCTCAAAGTACTTCCAAGGCTGTCCCATCTTCCTCACTCTTGCAAATGTCTTGAGATTGATGGTATCAATCCATAGTGCTACGTAGCCCTTTACATAGCTATTCTTGGACTTCTCAGCTGCTTCCATAATGTCCATAAAGCAATACTTATCACAGACGAAATCGATCATCTGTGGATCATTAGTACGAGCATGAACATCTACCGCTTCATTGAGCGCGCTTGCCATGTTCTCTGTGAGATTCATAGTTGAGCGCTCTCTTACACTCTTAGCCATCTCACTAGCGCTGATAGTTCCGTTTCCCATTAGGAGTTCATCCCTATCTACACCTAGAGCCTCGGCCTTGAGTAGAACCTTTAGATTGTGGTAGTCAGCAGGATAACAGAATATGCTTAGAGCTTCACTGCTCTTGCTGAGCTCTTTAATCTCAGCAAAGAATGCAGATTCAGCCTGCTTCAGCACATCCTGATAATTTGCCGCAGTTAACGTGTTGCCTTCAGATCCGTAACCAGCATCTTGCAGAACTTTGCATATATCGTCGATATTTAGACTCTGTCATATTGCGGAGCTGCTCACTTGAGAGTAGTTTACTTTCTTGGCTTCTCACATATGAGCTCGCATATACGAAATCAGTTCCCAAAATACGCCTCCTTTCTGGTTACAGCGATTACTTGAATAAAATTCCAGCAACCTCTGCAGTCAACTCTTCTCTTGCATTTGATAATAGCTTCTCTAGAGAAGCATTGTATGAGATATTACCTCTTCTAAGGATACACCCACCTTCAATATCAGCGGTTTCATCACTTAGTGTTAGCGCTGTGCCCTTGAACAAGTTCACAAGGTCAGCACCTATTCTGTCTCTATCTGACTGATTGAGCAGAACCTCTCCACCCTCTTTCTGGTATGCTCCAAGCTGTCTACATATAAACTTGACATACTCTTCGGTTTCTAGGTTAAGAATCATATCAACTGCTTCTTTGTAGCACTCGTCAATAACAGACTGCTTAGCAGCGAGCTTCATCTTACGCGCATCGAGGTCTGCAACCGACTGTCTTCTGCTCACGAGAACTTCAGCATCGTTCTTAGCCTCTGCCTCAAATCTCTGCAGTAGCTTATCAGCTTCTGCCTGAGATTCCTTGAGGGTTTCAGCCTTTACTGCTTCTGCCTCGCTTCTCTGACTGTCGGAATAAGCCTGAGCCTCTTTTAGGATTCGCTCAGTTATAGACTCTATACTCATTCTTACCGTCCCTTTCTATAAGTTAGTTACAACGATTTGTATGCGATTAACCAATCTGAACGCCGTTGTACATAAGGAACGAGATGATGAATGCTAGGATAGCGTATGTCTCTACCATTACAGCGTAGATGATAGCGTTACCTAGAGCTCCGTCCTTCTTGGAGATAAGCTGCATACCAGCTGCAGCTGCTCTGCCCTGTGTATAACCAGATACGATACCTACAACTCCAATTGGAACTCCTGCAAATAGGAATGCTAGTCCCTGTGTAGTTGAAACATTTATTAGGTTACCTCCGAGGATTCCAATCTTAGTAAGAATCAGGATAGCGATAACCATTCCGTAAATTCCCTGTGTTCCTGGAAGCGCCTGTAGTACAAGTGTTGAACCGAAGCTCACCTTATCACCAGACATTACTCCGTCAGCTGCCTCACCGGCAATACCAACACCAATAGCACTTCCTACGCCTGCGATTGTCGCAATTGCTGCACCTAGTACAGCTAAAGTTAGACCTAAACTCATTATTTTGCCTCCTTAATTACATTAATATACTTCGTATCCCTGCTTAGTGGTTCAAATTTCCTGCCTTCACCTTCGTAGAATCTACCGAAGAACTCTACATACTGAAGTCTACAAGAGTGAACAAATGCACCCAGAGCGTTGATTCCGAAGTTGAGTGTGTGTCCCAGAATTCCGATTACGAGGAACATAACCACACCGACTACACTTTGCCTCCCATCGAAGCCAGGAAGTTAAATACCTGAGCGATTGATGTAGAAGCAAGTCCAAGTCCGAGAAGTCTCGAATACGAGAGTATATCGGACAGATTTCCTGTTAATCCACTGTAGATATCCCAGATACCAAGCCCCTTCGTCACGCCTTCATTAGTTATGAACGGAAGTACTATCGCTGCTACAACACCTACGATTGCCATTATTTTGCCAACGCCTGGTGCCCCAGGAGCAATCTTAGCTCCGAATAATAATAGGATTATTCCAGCAACTACTAGGTACCATGCAAATACATCCTTACATGCATCGAGGAACTTCCCATCCTTAATCTGCTGGTAAGCCTTGATTCCCATTCCGACGAAAAGGTGTATAACACCAAGTCCGCATGAGAACACGAGAAATATCATCGGAGATTTAGCTGGATCCAGCCAAAGCGGATTAATAACTACTGTCTTGCCGAAGAACGTCTTTGCCACTACAGGGATTAGGTCTCCGAAGAAACTTCCGAACATGATGCCCCAGAATATACTGGAGAGTCCGCTGTAGAATAGTACGTTCAGAAGCTTATATACGCCTCCTTCGTACAGCTTGTTCTTCTTAAGTGCATATACCGACATTACGCACAAGATGATTCCATATCCCACGTCTCCGAACATAATTCCGAAGAATATGATATAGAATATCGAGAAAATCGATGTCGGATCAATTTCTTTCCAGTTAGGTAGCGAGTACATCTCCGTGATGAATTCGATAGGTGCAAAGAACTTCTTGTTCTGTAGACGCACCGGCACGTCATCATCCTCCTCGGGTTCTGTTAGCTCGTACCAACATGTGAATTTTTCCAGCAATTTCTCAACCTTACTGGAAGCTAGTTTTGGTGTCCATCCATCAAAGGTGAACGTCTCCTCTGTCGTGAGAAGTCTGCTACGAACGAATGATCTATCTCGGCTGATTACCATGATATCGTGGTAACACTCTACGTTAGTTCTGGATCCCTCCATCTCTTTGACCTTGAGCTCCAGAGCTTCTCTCTCGCTGTTAGCGTCTGCAATTGCCTGCTCTGCTCTAGCGATGTTCTCCTCTGCTGTACCTTCAAGCTCAGCAATCGGAGCGAGTGTAAAGCCGTAGCGCTTGATTATTTCGAGCACCGCATCTTCATCATCTCTAAAGTACCATGCACTAACGTACATCTGTTCCTTGTCCTTGTTAACGCACTGTACAACTGAGGATAATCCTTCAGCCTCCAGTTCCTTCTCAACTTCCTGAACATCTGTAGTTAGCGGCATAAGTCCGATGCGGATACTTAGACATCCTGTCTCAGTGAGCTCGATTGGAAGTTCATAAGCTCTCCAAGGCTCAAGTGATAACTTGAGTGCCTCCGCGGAGTTCGCCTTGCTATAAGCATCAGCTATTGCACTGCCATACTCATTTAAGCGATTTACTTCCTCCTCAAACTCCTTCTCTTTACTTAAAATCTCGCCATACTCAGCCTCTGTCACAACCCTACGGGCTGGAAACATCGGCTTCTTGCTGCTGTCGTACCTATCTAGTAGCGACAACGCCGAGTCAGCAGCGGAGATTTTCTTGTCGAACTCTGCTACAGCAGCTTCGTCACCATCCTTAACCACAAGCTTTGTCCACTCTTCGCTTTGAAGCTTGTCTTCAGGTCTAGTAACTTCGACAACACCGAGATCCATGAGCTCTTTGATTAGCGCCTGCTTTTCATCGTTCATACCTATGACGGACAACTTTTTCATTTTAATCGTTGCCATAAGTACCCACTACCTTTCCGACGATTACAGAAGCTGCTTGTGAGAGATTCTCTCTAGCTACCGTCTTAAGTTGCTCACATGCAGCGGTCTCTCTATCTATCTTTTCCTGATAGAGCGCCTCTGCCTTCGCTTCAGCAGATGCAATCGCAGCCTTGTAAGCTTCGTTACCTCTTCTGTCAGCGTCTTCGAGCAGAATCTTAGATTCTTTCTTGCCGTCAGCTATAATCTGAGCTGCAGCTTCTTCAGATGATTTCTTAATCTGTGCTGCTTTCGTCTCAGCTTCTCTAACCTTTTCAATACCTGCTATCGACATAAGCATATCCTTTCCGTCCTGTAAAATTAGCCAAAAGGCCTAAAATCATATAGGACTTGATTTAATTTGAATTATATCACTCATTAAAAATTCTTTACAAACCAGCAAAGGGCAAAAAAACAAGGCTTTGACTTGTCAAAGCCTTGTCATGGAAATATAAATTAACCAATTTTTTTACACAAATTTTTTTATCTATTTAATTATATTCTAATCTAAAAGAAAGATACCTGCAGTAATAAATGAAAAAGCCTACCATGAGGATGATCATCAATATAGCCATTATTCTGGCCAATCTATCTCTTCTGTTTTTTATGTGGCTTATCTGCCTTAAATACATGTTTTATATTCTTCTCAGCTGATGTGTTACCAGTCTTATTATGCTTTTTACTCATTTAAAACCCTCCATTATCTATAATAATTATGCCATATATCATATTTGGCGGTATTGTATTATACCGATATTAGTTTAACTATTTTTTATCACTATCATTAATAATTTCCATCATTTCACACTTGTGTTCTGAAAAAAATACAAGTGCAAAATCTCTAAATTTCTTTGCGGCTGGTGAAATACGCCCAGTTTCAGGCACTGCAATGCCTATCGGCACGTTATAGCTAGGCGAGATAGGAAGCGCCGTAACATTTCCGTTCCATTGATTAATAGAAACCCCATTTACCGTAGTAACTCCTAAACCTGCTTCTACCATAGAGTATGCAGCGAATGCATCAGAGGTTTTATACCTGATTGGCGGATTGATGCCATTCGACTTGAACATTAAGGAGCCATCGCTCTCTCTGCCAGGGTAAAGATCAATGTAACTATCATTATATATCCTGTGTATATCATAGACACCATCAGCTACTGCAGGGTGATCACTTGGCACCCATATATAAAACGGGTCATCTAGGAGATGAATCCATTCACAGGCCCCTTGCCGGTGACTTATAAGGCAAAAGTCCAGCTCATCACGTTCGAGTTCAGCCATGAGAGCCGAACTTCGACCAGCCGTAAGGTCAACGGCAATACCGGGATATTCTGCACAAAAGTCTTTTATTAAATCAGTAAGGAACTTGTAATAAGTCGAGTATGCAGTCGCAACCCGAACCTCACCTGTTATAACTCCGCAGATTTCTGCGATGTTCTGCTCAAGATGATTTGCTGAATTTACAAGTGCCGTTAAACTAGGTAGAAGCTGCTTACATTCGCGAGTTGGAGAGATGCCGTTTCTATTTCTATTTACAAGACGTACCCCAGTTTCTTCTTCTAGAGATGCCATCATACGGCTAATTCCAGATGGTGTGTATCCAAGCTCGGTAGCAGCCGAGGACATATTTCCAAGCTCCAGCGCACGAATCAGCGCTTTAACCTTCTCAACTTCCATAGTTAAACTCCTTTGCTTTAAAGCCAAAGTATCATAATTAACGTATTGCTATTTTATCATAATAAACTTGATTATTTAGCGATTTTTATCAAAAATACTTTTTTTATTATAATTTAAATACATCAGTTTACATTAGAAAGTGGGGACCCGAGTTGGATACTAAGAGAAGAAATCGCGCGATGATACTGCTAATTACAGTAATTTCGCTGCGTGCAACCTCGCTCTTATTTGCGACAACAGGTCTATCTTATATGGGGCCGCTCACTGTGAACGGCTACCGTTTCCCACTTGCGGCAATTATCCTATTGTTTATTTTTCGAAAAAAATTTAAGAAAGTAGATAAGAAGGTAATACTCCATGGCTCAATAATCGGATTTTTCTTCTTGCTCACGATGACTACTGAATTAATCGGACTCAAGATGACAAATTCCTCGACGACATCGTTCCTCGAGAATACTGCGATTATATTCGTGCCGCTAGTCGATGCATTGCTGATTAGAAAGATTCCAAAGACATCCGTAATTATCAGTGCACTTGTTGCCCTTGCTGGAGTTGGATTCCTTACTCTCAAGGATGGCCATATCGGGATAACTCTTGGCGAGTTTATATGCTTACTAAGCGCACTTGCATACACCTGTGCAGTAGTAGCAACTGACAGATTTTCAAAACAAGATGATCCATTCATGCTCGGGATAATACAGGTTGCATTCATAGGTGTTTCATCGTTTGTAGTAGCGATGATTGCAGAAGGCCCAAGCTTTCCTACTGCACCTAAAGCATGGGGCGTAATAATATTCCTCGCAATTGTGTGCACCTGCTTTGGTTTTACACTTCAGCCAGTTGCTCAGAGTAAATTATCAGCGGCAATTTCAGGACTGTTTTGTGCATTCAATCCGCTCATAACTGCGATACTCGGATACATATTCTTGAACGAGAGACTTGGAACCACCGGGCTAATCGGTGGAGCTCTCATACTCACAAGCATCGTCATCCCAGCAATCGCACCTATGATAAAGAAACCAGTAGCGGACCATTAAATTTGTTTACGACATTACGAGACATCCCTAACCCTCATAATGTTCGCAAAGTATAAAGTAAAAGTGCAAGAAGACCTCCACCAATGTGGAGGTCTTCTTGTATGTTATCTGTGTTGTTAAACAGCTCATGAGCTGCATTTAATTACTTATGATAAGTCTCGCCGCTACTGATTTTGAAAGCACGATAAATCTGTTCGAGCAGCATAACTCTAGCCATTTGGCGAGGGAAAGTAAGCTTCGAAAACGAAAGCCCATAGTCCGCTCTCTTCTTGACATCATCCGAAAGCCCTAGGCTGCCTCCGATGATAAAATCGAGGGTAGAAGCCTTGGTATCAAAAGTAGACTGTATTTTCCTCGACAATTCAACAGAGTCAAGCTGCTTCCCTTCGACCTCCATCGCTATAACATAGTCGTTATCCTTTATCTTGCCGAGAATATTCTCACCTTCTCGAACTAGCACGGCAGCCTCATCGGCAGGCGATGGATTTGCAGGCAGCTTACTCTCTTTGAGCTCAACAATCTCGATGTTAGCATATCCTGAGATTCGCTTGCTGTACTCGGCTACAGCTGCTTTCCAGTATTTTTCCTTGAGTTTTCCTATGCAAACAATCCTTACTTTCATATAACTCCCTATGTTTTTTACTACCGCCCTTACAGCATCGTGACCCTGTCCTTTGCCGCCACCTTAAGCATGTAATCACTTCCCTGACAGAGCTCGTTTTCATCCAAAATATTCTTTACTGTGAGCAGTGCGGTATCTGGCGTGTTGTTCTGCGAGCTTAGATGCGCAAGCATAATGCGTTGCTCATTTCTCAGAAGTCCTGCCTCCTTACGAGCTAGCAGTCCCCTCGCTAAGGAAATCCCACTTGTCACATTAGATAGATGACCGTAATCCCCTAGTATTCTGCGTTTTAGCGAGTATGGATAATCTCCCATCTGCAGGATACTCTCCTCATGATTTGCTTCAAATACGAGAGCATCTGCACTAGCCAATTCTTCAGCAATTTCATCTGTCACTACTCCAGTATCAGTCGTCACCGATAATTGCTCACCATTCGAAGTAAAACTAAACCCTAACGGTTCGCAGGCATCGTGCGAAAGCGAAAATGCTTTTACACAGATGTCACCAACTCTCACCATATCCTGGGATGACATGTACTTCAGTCGTTCAGGCTTTACATATTCAAATTTATCACAGCTGCTTACCGTTCCGCGTGATGCATATACAGACGCGTTGCCGCAAGCCTTTGCAATGGCTCTAATACTCTTCACATGGTCAATATGCTCGTGCGTAACGAAGATCCCTTGGATATCCTCAGGACTAAGTCTGCATTCTGCAAGGCCTTCCTTTATCCGCTTCGCAGTAAGCCCGACATCGAGAATAAGCCTCGTATTGCCATCTGAAACGATATACGCATTACCGGAGCTGCTGCTACCGATAGATGCAACCTTTAATTTACCCATCTACTTCCCTATACTTGTTTCCTTATACGTTACATCAAACCTGCAGATCGAATTGTAGCTGCAATATGTGCACTCTCCCTTTGTGTCGCTCATAGTCTTCTTCTTAGTCGGCGATATACTTACATCACCTGCAACAATCTGCTCACTGATATCGTGAATGGACTGGCACACATCTTGTTCAATACTCTCGAATAACTCACGAGCTATGATCATCTTTTTATTTCCGAGCAGCGAACTAGGCATTTCATCGATAATATCCTTTTCATCGACGCAAAGACCATTTAGAGCCATACCCTTCTTGAGCTCACCCTCTACCACTGTTTCAACATCCTTGGCGTCATCAACCTTAGCTGAAACATCCTTGATATTGTAGTAGAACACGCCTGCAGGCTTCCTATCCTTAGACTTTGCGCCCTGCATATAAACCATGAGCTGCATCTTATAACCACACCTCATCTGCTCTATGTTCACCTTGTCAGTGCCTGTCTTATAGTCGATGATTCTGATGTCACCGCCCTCAAACACATCGACTCTGTCAATTTTGCCCTCGATATAAATCTTCTTGCCATCTATCTCAAATTCAATCGGTGCAAACAGCTTGCCACGCTTAAATTCCTCTTCAAAGTAGGACTTCTCGACCTTACCTAGTCTCATCTGTTCTGCTAGGTTTCCGGCTACACGAGTGCATACTCTCGCCACTCGTTCGAGTCTGTATTGTTCACGTCCATCTGCAACAAATAGTCCGTCACGATAATCACCAGCTATTTCCGCTAGAGTATTTCTCACAAGTGCTTCAATTTCTTCATCTGAGATGCTTCCCCATAAGCCTTCAGTTTCTAGCCTCTTGGATACCTTCATGATGCATTCATGGTAAATATCCCCTATCTCACGTGAAGCTCCACTAAACTCACGATCTTCTCTAGGTCTTAATCCATATGAAACGAAGTGCTTGAATGGACAGTGATTAAAGTTCTCGATTCTAGTCGGAGAGAACGAAAACTCCCCACTCACCCTCGCAAATAACCTCTCAGCCATCGCACTAGAGATTGGAGCAGTAGAGTTATCATCCCGCGCAGCATTTAACGCAACCTCTAGAACTTCCGGATCATTATTACGGTACCATGCTATTATAGAATCGGTAATCATCTTGGCCTTCTTCTCGTCTCTGGTATGCTCCTCAGATTTTCTACCTTTGAGGTAGTTGAGTAGATGCCTCATCGCAGTCTTAGGATTGTTTATGACATTCATATCGAGGCCACTGGAGATAATATCCTTGTGCACCTTCACATTTGGTAGGGCCGCTCTAAAGGCGTCAACAAGCGAAGACGGCTTGCAATCCTGACCTTCAGAATCCGATAGCGACCAGCTGATATATAGCCTCTCATACGGCTTCGAAATGAGCCTGTACATAGCCACATTCTCTTCCGTCATCTTAAGCTCGTCAAGATGGCCAATTGGAAAATTGTGCTCCTTAAAAAATTCCTTTTCATCTATCGAGAATATTCCCTCAGATGCAGGCTCCATTGGTAGCACACCTTCATTGGCAGCCAGCACTACCATCGCCTTGAGCGGACCTGGTCTCGTTCTGATCATCGACCCCATTATAATTCCGTCAAGAGCAGGCGGTATTATTCCGATATCTACGGATTCTAGCCCTTTTCTATATAGCTGAACCAACTCTTCAAAGCCACCTTTATCAAAAGTTTCCTCCCCGAGAATAGTCGCAAGTTGTTCCAGAACCTTTACACATGCCTCATAGCTCTGCGCTGTGTTCTGGGCCTCCTCATTGTATCCCTCTAGAGCCTGAGCCTCTGACACATCCTCTAATCTGCCAGGCAGGTTCCATTCCTCTTCCAAAATCTTAATGAGGTCAAATACAAACTCCTCTACAGTTCCCGAACGCTCCGCTATATCACTGAGCTTCTTTACCTGCTCCATGATATAGCTTCTCGTACTCTCAAGCCTTTCAAACTCTTCGTCAGTATAGTCAAAATGCCCGTACTTAAACTCGCGAGTCCACATACTGCCACGAATCTTGTAATTTCGCGCATAATTCTCGAGCTCTTCTACAGCTTCCCTGCTGATGCTGGTTAATTCAGTTTTAAGCATGACGAACAGAGCTGATGTCCTGTATCCATGCAGCACAAACTCCAAGAGACTCACTATGAATCTAGCCGCCATCGAGTCCGTAATAGTCCTTCTGGAATCGACAAACAGAGGAATGCCGTACTCCTCAAATGTCCTGCGAATTATCGGCTGCCTCGAGGAATCATCATTGCATATTACTGCAATGTCATTCATCCTGTAGCCACTATCACGAATGAGCTCGTATATATGAAGCTGCACTTTCCGCTTCATAGAACGGGTTAGCACACTCAACGAGCTTAACCTCTTCATCTATCGTATTTTCATCAGGCATACTTAGCGCAGATTCGCTGGAGTTTGAAACAGTTCTAAACAGGTTCTGCTCCAAATAATCGAGTGTTTCCCTGCCATATGCTCTGTAATCATCGGATACAAATTCCTTAGAAATCTCTACATTTGCTGCTACAGCTCTAGATGACAGCGCCGATACAAGATTGATATTGAGGTCAAAGTCACTGACATTCACCATGAGATTTACGTCGATACGCTTTGCCATCTCTACAAGTGCGTCCATAGACTTTGGAGCAAGTGTATCGAATCCGTATACCCACACCTCATGACCATCTAAGAGTTCCGATTCACCGATTAAGGAGACGTACATAGAGATGTAGTCTTCAGAATCTATATATTTTCCCTCTAGCTCCGCCTCATATTCATCTATTATCATCTTGAGCTCACGCAATTTGTGTGCCAGTAACTCGTTACTGCTATCTGCTTCTATCACCAACTCTAGCTCGTCAAGAGAACAATCCTGTTGCTTAAAATCGGCAATAAAGTCATTAACCATATCGATGAACCCGCTCTGGTCGGCAGCTGATTTAAAAACCTCAAGCTCATCTTTGTGTGACTTTATAATTTTGTACAAGAGCATGTGGCGACCGTATTGATCAAGGATATCAATATTCTCCATGCCGTGCTCCGCCATTATCCTTTGACCGAGCCTATTTAACGAGAGAATCTCAATATCAAGAAGACAGGCACTCCCGGTATACTTAAGCGCCTGTTCCTCAGCGACAAGAGTGTACTGGTTCGGTACCAGCACGTAAATCTTGCCATGTATATTCTCATATATGAACTTTTCCTTGTTCATGCACTCACGTGCCATAAATAAGTTCAGCATCTTATCCCTCGATTATCTCAAATAGCTCCTCAGGTTTATATATTCTGTACGTAGGTTCTAGTCCACCGAGCGGGGCTTTTCCGCCTCTACGCCCCCAGCCTACCAGAATATTATCGACCCCTGCGTTCTTGCAGCAGCCTATATCAAATCTAGTATCTCCAAGCATTATGGCTTCTTCTCGCTCGGCTCCGAGCTTCTCGAGTGCTGCAAGCAGAGGTCCTGGTTCTGGCTTATGCTCCGCCACATCATTGGCCGTGATGATGACATCAAACTTATCCTTTATACCCATCTCCTCAAGATACTGCATCGATGTATTTGCAAGTCTTGATGTCACAATAGATAGCGAGTAGCCACGTTCTATTAGTTCGTCGAGTAGCTCCTTGATGCCATCATATAATTTGTAAGCACCAGCACTATGTGCGTACTGATATTCGCGATACACTTCAATCACATCCTCAAGCTTTTCATCAGCAAACAGTTCCTTAACAGTATTCACTACTGTCTCGCCAAACGTCGAAAGGATGAGTTCTTCATCAGCTTCCTTGCCTCTAAATCTACGAAATACCGCCTGCCACGAATCGATGATTAGCTGGTCAGTATCTAGGAGAGTTCCGTCGAAATCAAATACTATGTACTTCTTCATTAAACGCTCCTCTCCTTCGCCTCTTGTGTTAGTTTCGCCTTGATAAATTCATCAAGTGCACCGTCCATAACCGAGCTTATATTGCCCACTTCTCTATTAGTCCTGTGGTCTTTGACCATCGTATATGGCTGGAATACGTAAGATCTAATCTGCGCACCCCATGTCACTTGGCTCATATCGCCTTTTAACTCGTCGAGACTCTCCTTGTGCTCTGCTTCTGCAAGCTGCTGCAGTCTCGATGCCAAGATCTTCATCGCCATCTCTTTGTTATAGAGCTGTGAGCGCTCATTTTGACAAGTTACAACTATGTTAGTTGGAAGATGTGTGATTCGAATAGCAGAGTCAGTTGTATTGACGTGCTGGCCGCCTGCACCTGAACTCCTGTAGGTGTCAATTTTGAGATCCTTAGGATCGATATTGATCTCTATACTGTCACCGATATCTGGCACAACTTCAACCGCTGCAAAAGAAGTTTGTCTCTTGCCCGCAGAGTTGAACGGGGATATGCGTACAAGTCTGTGTACGCCAGTTTCACTACGTAGATACCCATATGCATTGATTCCGCTGATAACTATTGTGCAGCTCTTGATACCTGCTAGCGTATCGTTTTGTAAATCCACTACGCTAGTCTTGAATCCGTGCTGATCAGCATATCTGAGATACATTCTCATCAGCATCTCCGCCCAGTCCATAGCATCAACCCCACCAGTGCCCGCATGGATGCTGAGTATGGCATCTTTATCGTCATACTTGCCTGTCAGAAGCCTGCTTAGTTCAAAGTCTTCCATCTCCTCGCATAGCCTCTTATATTCTTTGATGATAGTCTTGGCCTCCGAGTAATCTTCGTACTCTTCGGCAAGCTCAATCATGTCGGATATGTCGTTAAAGCCTTTACATAGACCTTCATACTGCTCGAGTTCATTCTCAAGATGCTTCTTCTGCTTCATCAGTTTCTGCGCATCGTCAGGCGAATCCCAAAACCCAGGTTTTAGCATCTCCTGCTCCATATCCTCAATCTTGTCTCTCATACCAGTCGGGTCAAAGATAGTCTCCAATCTCTCGGAGCTTCTCGAGTTCCCCTGGTAAGGCCTGCTTTATCTCATCCAATTCAATCATCTTAATTCCTCTCATCTATGACAGATGCGCGTAGCCGCATTCTGCAGCATCGCGCATCTATTGAGCTTAACTCCATAGTCCTGCAAATGCTGCAGAACTCCAATCATGCTTGCTTAGTATGGCGGAAGCTCCTACTGGAACTTGCCACAGCAATTCTTGTACTTTTTGCCAGATCCGCATGGGCATGGATCGTTTCTACCAATCTTTGGGCTATCGCGGTGAACTGGCTCCTGAATATGCTCTCCGTTATCGTGATAATGCTGTCCATCTCCATGTGCAGCTGCTATATCTTCGTCATAATACTCTTCCTTGCGTGCAGCTTCATCTTTAGAAACTGCACGGCGCTCCGTACGAGTCTCAACGGTTACGTTGAAGCAGTATTTTACAGTTTCCTCACGGATGTCTGCAATCATCTCTTCGAACATGCCGAAACCCTCCTTTGCATAAGCAACCGCCGGGTCCTGCTGTCCGTATCCACGAAGTCCGATTCCGTTCTTGAGCTGTTCCATCGCATCGATGTGATCCATCCAGTGATTATCTACAACTCTGAGCATAATCATGCGCTCAACTTCACGCATGTGCTCAATTCCAACTTCCTCTTCCTTCTCTCTGTATATCTGCTCAAAGACATTTACGATATCCTCACGCAGCTTTTCCTCATCTAAGTCTCTAAGCTCCTCATCTGTGTAGCTGAGTCTGCCTTTAAATTCTGGTGTAATCTGCTCGCATCCGTAGAAAATCTCGTCCATATCCCAGTCTTCTGAGAAACGACTCTCCATAGTAATCGGTGCAACTATGCCATTTACGAGTTCTTCCATCATACCCATGATGTAGTCACGTAGATTCTCGCCATCCAGCACCATCTTACGCTGTTCGTAAATCTGAGATCTCTGCCTGTTCATTACATCATCATACTGAAGAACGTACTTACGAATACCGAAGTTCTTACCCTCGATTTTCTTCTGAGCATTTTCAATTCTTCTCGAAAGCACCTTTTGCCTCAAGAGCATCTTCATCGCTAAGACCAACGCCTTCAACGATTCTCTGCATTCTCTCTCCACCGAATAATCTCATAAGGTCATCTTCGAGTGAAATAAAGAACTGCGTTATACCAGGGTCCCCCTGACGTCCGGAACGACCACGAAGCTGATTATCAATACGTCTCGACTCATGTCTCTCCGTACCGATGATGCATAGACCACCGAGCTCTCTTACCTCTGCCTGCTCATCCTCTCTCTCAGACTTGAAGTGTTGCAGGAGTTCCTGATACTTGCTTCTAGCATCATTTAGCTCATCATCATTTGACTTCTCAAAGCCTGTTGCAAACGCAATCTGCTCAGGTGTGTACTCGAGCTTCTTCATTTCACGTCTAGCTTCAAAGTCTGGGTTACCACCGAGTATGATGTCGGTACCACGGCCAGCCATGTTGGTAGCAATTGTAACAGCTCCCTTGCGGCCTGCCTCAGCTACAATTTCAGCTTCCTTCTCGTGATGCTTCGCATTGAGGACGTTGTGCTTTATACCCCTTTTCTTGAGCATGTCGCTAAGGAGCTCTGAAATCTCAATCGATATAGTACCTACGAGCACTGGCTGTCCTACTGCATGCGCTTCAGCAACTCTCTCGACAATAGCTTTGTATTTTCCAGACTGACGAGCGTATACCGAGTCCTCAAGGTCATTTCTTGCAATCGGTTTGTTGGTTGGAATAACAACTACGTCCATGTTGTAGATGTCTCTAAATTCATCTTCCTCTGTCTTGGCTGTACCCGTCATACCGGATAGTTTCTCATACATACGGAAGTAATTCTGTAGCGTAATAGTCGCAAGTGTCTTGGACTCAGATCTTACAGAAACTCCTTCCTTCGCCTCTATAGCCTGGTGTAGACCGTTAGAGAAACGTCTTCCGTACATGAGACGACCAGTGAACTCGTCAACAATGAGAATCTCGCCATCCTTAACGATATAGTCAACGTCGCACTTCATCAGATAGTTCGCATGAAGCGCCTGATTTACATAGTGATTTAATTCCATATTGTCAGGATCAGAGAAGTTCTCTATGCCAAAGTATGCCTCAGCAGCCTTGATACCAGCCTCATTGAGTGCAACCTGCTTATCCTTCTCATCTACTGTGTAATCACCATGTACACCATTTTCGCCTTCTTCTTCATCACGAGTAGTATCTCGAATAAGAGTCTTAACGAATACATTTGCAGTGCGGTACATGTCACTTGAGTCAACACCTTTACCAGAGATGATAAGAGGTGTACGAGCTTCATCGACAAGAATCGAGTCGACCTCGTCGACGATAGCAAAGTTTAGCTCACGCTGAGTCAGCTCTTCCTGATAAGTAACCATGTTGTCACGAAGGTAGTCGAAACCGAACTCATTGTTAGTTCCATAAGTGATGTCAGCCATGTAAGCAGCTTACGATCATCTCCCTGAAGTGAGTTGATAACGCAGCCTACTGTAAGCCCTAAGAAATTATATAGCTTTCCCATCCAGTCAGCATCTCGCTTTGCGAGATAGTCGTTAACTGTAACTACATGAACACCCTTACCTGTGAGTGCATTTAGGTAAGCAGCAAGCGTAGCTACGAGAGTCTTACCTTCACCAGTCTTCATCTCGGCAATTCTTCCCTGATGGAGAACCACACCACCAATAAGCTGAACACGGAAATGCTTCATGCCCAAACTTCTAACAGCACCTTCACGGCAAACGGCGAACGCCTCTGGCAGGATATCGTCAACATTTTCAAAAGGACCTTCCTCGCCTTCTTCTCTAATAGTACCTAGACGCTTCTTGAACTCCTCAGTCTTGGCGCGCAGTTCTTCATCGCTAAGCTTCTGCATCTGCTCGTCGTACGACTCAATTACGTCTACGATTTTCTCTATCTTCTTAATCTCTCTCTTATTGAGATCTCCAAATATCTTTTCTACTAAACCCATTTACGTGGCTCCCTTCCTTCTTGCTAATACGCTTTATCTGTGTTTATTAATGTTTACTTCTAAATCAGACTCTTTAGTTATCATCCTCGTCTTCATCAGGTCTGTCTTCAACGCGGATATGAAGCCTAAGCGCCCTCTTGGGATCCGCTCTCGTGACTCTGACCTTGAACAGCTTATGCTTCGATTCGTATTCGAACGCATCTCCTACCTTCGGGATGCGGTCAAGCTCAATCATCGCCCAGCCATTTACAGTCGTCGCATCGATATCGATATCTTCACCCTGTAGCTCGAAGAACTTTTCAACATTAGCACCTCCAGCAACTGAGTAAGAACCATCTATGAGATCCGTAACCTCTCTCATTTCAACGGTATCGTGCTCATCATAAATCTTTCCTACAAGTTCCTCGATGATATCCTCCATCGTAACAAGACCCGTTGTACCACCGTACTCATCAACGATAATCGCCATATGAGTGGCCTTGGCCTGCATCTTCTTGAGTAGAATAGACGCCTTGATTGTCTCTGCAACGTACGCAACCGGCTTGATATAGAGGTTGACACTCTTGCCCTCACCAACTACGTAATTGTGGAAATCCTTCTGATTGAGAATTCCGATTATGTTATCTAAGTCATCCTCGAACACTGGAAGTCTAGAAAGACCAGTGCTCTTAAATTGTTTTGCTATCTCCTTGTTAGGTGTTCCGAGCTCAATCGCGATGATATCGATTCGAGGAGTGATTATATCTATCGCCTCAAGATCCTCGAACTCTATGGCATTAGTTATAAGCTCGCTTTGAGATTCTCCGATGTTGCCTCCAGTCTTGGCCTCTTCAATAATAGTCTTGAGTTCATCCTCAGTATATCCATGTTCAGAAGAAATCTTGAACACCCTATCTATGAACTTCTTCCAGACTCCGAACACCCAGTTCAGTGGCGTAAAGAGAATCATCAGCACCTTCACACTAGGTGCCATAAAGAGAGAGATATACCCTCCGCCTTATCCTTGGCGATGTTCTTAGGAGAAATCTCTCCAAACACCAGGACTAGCACAGTCACGACAACCGTCGAAATCGTCGCACCGTATTTACCGTAAATCTCGATAAACAGCAAAGTAGCGATGGACGTCGTTGCGATATTTGCAATATTATTGCCAATCAAAATCGTGGTGAGAAACTTATCGAAATTCTCAGTTATCTCAAGTACGAGCTCCGCACTTTCGTTATCGTCACTCGCCAAATTCTTCATCTTAATCTTGCTCACCGAAGTGAATGCCGTCTCCGTAGCGGAGAAAATGCCCGATAATATGAGCAAAAGCACAATGCTTATGATGTACGGTGTCATTTTAGCTTAATGCACCCTCCTATATCTGTGTATATCCGATTAATTATACTACATAAAGTAGTACATAAGTGATGAAACAACGAAAAAAGCTCTCTCGAAGCACGAGAGAACCGCTTTTCTATCCTATTTCCCTGTATTCGACAGGATTTAAATCATCAAAAGTGATTGCATAGCCACTTGCAGGGCTTGGAGTCCAGTGCCACGCCTTCTCCTTTACCGCTGGAAACAGCATCTCCATGCATGTAAATATAACGGCGCCATGAAGCACTCCTATGACATCAGAATGCTGAACATCGCCCTTAAGCACATCTAGCCCACGAGCTACTCTCTCTATAAATCCGTCGTTAGTCTCCCCTTCTGGAAAATCCATGAATTCCTTCTTGCCTTCAAGCCATGCACGAGCCTCGTCATGCTGAAGGACCTCATCCATAGTCTTCATCTCAAAAATTCCGACTCCAACTTCTCTGAGGTCATGTATGATTTCATGCTCTCTATTTCCGAAGATGAGCTCAAATGTCTGCTCCGTTCTGAGCATACCAGACGTATAGAGCTTAGCACCTTCTGGCGCAGGGTATGCCCCTTGATCACATAGTGCCTTAATCTGCTGTACACCCTGTTTAACTAGCGGTAAGTCTGTGCTGCCATAGAACATGTCCTTTAGTGTACCTTCAGTATCCCCATGTCTGATTAGATATAACGTATTTCCCATCTGAATCCCCTACTTCGTATCATATAGCCTTAATCGCATTTTCACTCTCACGGTGCAGCTTCATCGTGACGTTAGCATGCTTGATTTTCAGCGTTTCTATAGATTTCATGTGTGCGTTTTGACACACAGTAATTGTCGCATATTATATCATTTTCTGCTATAATATTCTACATGTTTGCAGGCGCTAAGGCGGAGCGTAGACATTATAAATTAAGCTTTAATATCTGAATTATAAGCGCTCGTAGCTCAGGGGATAGAGTAGTTCACTCCGAATGAAATGGTCAGCGGTTCGAATCCGCTCGGGCGCACCACTTGATACAGTGGAAAAGCACTGCGGCCTTCAGGCTGCAGTGCTTTTTCTAATACTAGTTACCGTTTGAATCAATCACATGTACATCAAGCTGGCTATAAGGAAGCTTAATCTCTGACTCTATGATGCACTTCTGAAGAACAACCATCGCCGCCCTTCTCATCGGCCATTTATCCTTTGGCTTGCACCAAAATCTAATCCTATATGTTACCGATGACGCCTCAAAGTTTTGAACCGCTAGATACTCAGCGTTCTTAATCCCTTTAATCGCCTTTATCTGCTTAGCACAATCTGTCAAAACTTCCCTTACATGCTCAGGATCTTCGTCGTATCTGAGACCGATGTCGATATCGTAGACTCCACTGGATACACCTACCCTATTGATGTTACGATTACATACCGTAACATGATCGCCTGTATTGATGCTCGTATACTGAGTCGTCTGTAGCGTAAATAGTGTTACTATACCTTCGTCATCATCGAGCTTGATTACATCTCCGACTTTAAAAGCCTTATCATTGACTATGTGCATACCCATGAGGACATCCTTAAACACGTCTTGCATAGCCATACCAAATATTGCACCGGCAACACCAACACCAGCAATAATAGATGTAACACGGATGTTGTTGAATTCAAGAACAGCCAGAATTGCAATTATCCAAGTTACCGTTTTAATCATCCTGAACGTCGATTTCACAATTGCGTTCATCTGCATCGAATTGTTGGTCTTATTGACATATATCTTGTGGGCGTGCTCGATGACAATAGTCGTCGCAATCGCGATCGCGATTATTACGGCACTGCTTATAAATTGTGCCGATGTAACCATTTTGATAAATATATCCACGCTAACCTCCTATCCCTCAAACACCGATAAGTCATCCCAGCTAAGCAGTGCCGAGAGCACGCCGAAGCCTTCAACATCTTGATAATACTCATCAATAGGCTTAGCTCCATAGTGCTTATATATCTCTTCTGCCTTGTAATTACCTGCAAATACATCGATTACCATCTGTGAGTAACCGCTAGCAGCCACTCTTCCTCCCATCGTAAAAAGCAGTTTTCGTCCTATGCCAAAATCTCTGTAAGCCGCTTCAATATGTAGCATCTCAAGCCAAAATGCACCTAGCACATCCGGTGATGGCGTCCCAGCTACAAATCCAACAACCTGTCCTGCCTCTTCATTCTCACCAGCAAGTTCAGCTACAAACATCTCATTTCCCGGTGTCAGGAAATACGCGTCCATTCTAGCTGCAGCACTTTCCGGATTAACGGAGCTAAGGTATCGTTTATCTAATATATTTGCATATGTATCATGGTAATTCTCGGATAGGATGCGTCCAACCTCAGAGATGTCGGAGCGCTTCGCTTCACGAATTTTTATATTTTGAATATCTTTCATACTATAGACCTGCCTTCTTTATACGTCACTCTATAGTATACACGAATTTTCATTTAAAGTATTAACTTATTCCCAGTGTCCTTCGCTGACAAGCACCTGTTCGGTGTATGCCTCTTTCACAACAACTGTTTTGGTCGTCACATGCGGAGCCGCATATGTATGTAAGCCATTTCAAGGCTTAGGCCTATGCGCTTGCCACTCTGCATTTGTGCCAAAAGTAGCACCGCACTGACAAGTATAATAATCTACAAACTTCTGTTGACGTGTTACAGCTGGATGCGTAACCGTCTTATATACTGCTGGTACCCACTTTTTCTTTGAGTGAGCAGAGCTACTTGATCCTGAATCACTGTTGCTCTTTTTTGCCTTTTCTTCTTTGGCTTTTTCTCGCTCTTTGTCTTTAGCCTTTTTTCTTTCTAGTTCTTTTTCTCTAGCTCTCTTCTCGGCATCACTGTTATCATTCGACTCAGCAGCGCTTTCGTCATTAACACTAGAACTGTCTGTCGATTCCTGTGAATCATTCTTTTCCTTTTTAACTTCCGTCTTCTTTTTTTCTCTTCCCTTCTTGCCTTTATCCGAGTTGCAACTTGCAAGTCCAACAGCTAAGACAAGACAGAGAATTAAAACCGCAATAATACTTAGTAGCTTATTATTTAATAAGCGTTTCTGCATTCCCCATTTTCTCTCTTTCAGTAGTTTAAAAATTGAGATGGAGCTTAGCACTCCATCTCAATTGATAATGTTTTTGTTCCCTAGTACACCTTGTGCGCTATGCGGACTTCTTCCTCATAGTCATTACAACACCTAGAAGTAGGCTTGCAATTGCGAATGCGAACATAAACTCAAATCCCATGGAATCACCAGTCTTAACGATCTTTCCATTTGGAGACTTCTTAGCCACGTGAGAAGCAACTGTGAACTCTGAGTTTAGAGAACCGTTATTGAAACGAACAGTTACAGAATGTTTTCCTGGCTTTAGTGACTTGAGGTACGATGCGTGAAGTGTAATTCTAGCACTTCCCTTAACAACGTCGTAGTTGCTTGGATCTACAACATTGCCATCAACCTCAACACCTCTGAATCTCTCAAATGTCTTTTCATCATCAGTCTTGGACTTTACAACTATGAGCAGACCATTGTCTTCATTGTTCCAAACGAGATTACCATTAGCTACATAGTACTCCGATGCACTATTTGTAACATCTCCACTGTTGCTTGGATTTGGTACGCTTGGCTGTGTATTGCTATTATTGTTATCTCCCTGATTATTTCCTAGGTTAACAGGGTTAACTGGCTTTTCTGGTTCTACCGGTGTTACTGGCTTTTCTGGTTCTGCTGGCTTGTGCTCAGTGTATTCAATTACATTGTTGTACATCGACATCGAAGACATATCGAACGCCACGATGTATCCACCATCAGATGCGAGAATCTGCTTGAATGGAACCTTTACAAGATTTCCATCCTTATCAACGTAGTAAACCTGCTTTACATCCTTGCCATCTGGAACAAGTCTGCTAACCTTGAAATTTCCTCTTACTAGCTTAGATAGCTCAGTACGATACATGTTGATCATATCAATATCAAGAACTTCGTAGTCCTTACCCTCGAGACCCTTTACGCTCTCTTTAGGTAGCTTTCTAACGCTTACTAGATATTCGCCTCTTCCAAAATGAAGACCAGTTACAGCAGTTGTGTTATCAATATCGATAAGCTGTGTATTGTTCTTACCCTCTTCGCTCTTAGGCTTGAGTATAAGTTCGTTAACACTGCCACAGCTGAAGTGGTTGAACGCGTACTTCGCAGCACCCCATTCTGACTTGTCCTTCATAGTCATTGGGAAAGAGTCTAGGGTATATCTTGGATCATCAACATATACCATGTAGTTCTGATCCTCAATTAGTGCGTATTCAACAACGCCGTCTTTTACTGTTGCAGTAACCTGATCATATTCGCTTACAAACTTAATCTTAACGTTGTCTACAGGATTATGATCCTTGTCGAAAACTGGGAGTGTATAAGCTACACGCTTTGCAGCTTCAGGATTGCTTACGTACATCTGTCTTTGAGTTAGGTAGAACGCATCTACTTTTCTTCCATTCTGCTTCGACGGAACTGGCTTCTCACCTGTCTTGTTTAGAACAAGGTAAGCGTTAGGCATTTCAAAATCGCCATCCTCAGCAAACACGATGTAGTTGTGGCCCTTTACCATCTCAACATCAGGTAGGACTCCGTCGCTCGACTGCACCTTAGTCTCTACAGTCTGCGTTGTTGCATTGTAGAAAATGAAAGTAATCTTTTTCTTAATAGGCTTGTACTCGTTACCAGACTTTCTAAGAACTGGCATGTTCTTGAGAACTACCTTTTCCTTCTCGTAAATCTTCGCATACTGCTCTGGCTTATACTGTGCGCAATCTTCGCATGGACCGCAGGTATCACAGTCATTGCCGTTGTTTCCAGCATTGTCATCGGGTTTAACAGAATCACTTCCTGGTTTCTTGCCATCTTTTCTGGACAGTTCGATGAGCCCACACTGTAGGTATCCATTTATATCATCAGCATCATAGCCTTCGATAATCGGATTATACTTACCCTGCTTATTTTTCTTCATCGTGAACTCTACCTTGTTCTTCATAACGTAGGTATCGTTCTCATCTAGCTTCAGCTCATAAGGAACATTTGCTTCGGTATTGATTGTAAGTTCACCCTTTTCACTATAGATAACCTTAGACTTGCCATTATCCTTGCGCACTAGTCTGAAAGGTAGACCTGCCTTTGCAGCATAACCACCATCAGAAACCTTTAGAACTGTAATTGAAGAAGTTGCCGCAGGATTCTCTAGCTCGCTCTGCTCCTTAACCTTGTGGAATACAAGTTTTGCAATCGGTTTTTCAGCTCCGGTTATACCCTCGTCATAATCGTAGTACAGAGGATATTCGTTTTCATATCTAGCATATATACGCATTAGATGCTTGCTGTTGTAAGCTCCAACGATTTTATAGTCTGCATATGAAGGATTAGCAGTATCCATTCCAATTTTATACTGCGTTTCTGCCTTCATCTTAACGCCGTGAATTTTACCACCCTTAACGGTAAATTTCTCAAATTCATAAGACCAGTCAGCAACTCGGCTCATATCGATAAGCTCTAGCTGTACACCGTCAGGCATTGGAGTTCCGTCATCTAGAACTACTTCAATATCACGAACATTCGCTAGCTCGCCTTTTTCTACTCTCTTCTTCTCAACTGGCTTTGTCTCTGATGGGGTAGCATCGTCTTCGATTTCCTTGAGAGTAACTGTTGTTACAGGCTTATTCTCGAGAAGCTTCTTGCTTTGTCTGTCATACCAAACGAGATTCTTCCCTTCTGCAGTTATCCCAACAGGGATTGTCCCCAGATTAGCATCAGCCTCAACAATTTTGTGAGTATCCATCTTCTCGTCATCCCACGAGAGCCCTAGTCGATACTCTCTATCTGACATTAACTGAAGTTCGAGCTTTCCGTTCTTAACCTCATAATCCTTTTGGTCATTATTAACTGGATCGTCTAGCGTGAAAACAACTCCGTCTTCAACCGGTGTTCCATCCTTGTAAGAAACCTTTACGGTTGTTGTAACTACCTTTTTAGAAGCCTTCGGGGTTATTGCAGCAGGCTTTTCACTTGCAGGTGTTGCTGCAGGCTTCTCCTGTGTATTAGCTTCTGTAGTAGCGTTAACAGTTTCTTTCGATACTGCTTCGCTTTCATTAGTTACGGCATTTGTAGCGGCCGTGCCCTCTGCATGTGAAGCTTCTTCAGCCATGACATGCCAAGGCATCATGGTGAGAATCAGGATAGCTGTTAGCATAATTCCTGAAAGCTTCGCTTTAGGTCCTTTCTTTTTCGTAACCATTTCCATACCTTTCTTATTTATATAGTCAATAAGTGTATAACGTAAAAAGCTGTGCCGTCGTTCGCTCCCATCTCGCGAACAAAAACACAGCTTCACAAGATAATCACATTTTATCGTATTAGTAAAAATCTTAACAATAATTGTTACCTATATCGACATATGCGATTATTTGTTATTTTTATTATTGATTTTATTTATTATATAAATAATTCGTATTATCTGAAATTAGTATTTATCTACTATACTTATTTGCTAGCCTTTTCAGGCGATTTCCACTGCACCTGAGCAACTACTGTAGATGCGAAAATTACCGCACAGCCTCCCCACTCCATCAGTGTCATATGCTCATTTAGAACAAGTACTCCTAGAATTGCAGCAAATACAGACTCAAGGCTCATAAGAAGCGATGCCACTGTTGGATTTGTATATTTCTGTCCTATCATCTGCATAGTATATGCAAGTGCCGTCGGAATTAGGGCTGAATAAAGCGTTACAACAAATGAGTCCTTAATCATTTCCATTGTAGTGCGTTCAACTATAAATGCCACTATTAGTGTGAGCACGCCACATACTAACATCTGCATCGCCGATAGCATAATCGCATTATTTTTAGTTACATGGTTAGATACGGCTATAATCTGCATAGCAAAGAACAGCGAACTAAGTAGCGTAAGCACATCCCCCATTCCTAGTCCCGAGAGCCCTCCATATTGTATCCATACCCATCTTCTGTGCGATGAAACCGCTTCCCCATATGACCGCTGCTAGCAGCAGTGCGACATTTCCCTTATTTTGATTGCTCATACCTTCTACCCTTTAAAAATTTTTTCATATTATCTTTTAGTTTGCCTCTAGCACACGGATTTCATAAATATTAATACATACAGTATCACTCATGCCAGTTACCGTACGGCCCGTATTTGAACTTTTCTTTTAACTTCAAAGATTATATCATGCATATTTATACAAGTGAACAATATGCAATTAGGTATGATAAGCTATACAATTTTTTGTTATAATGAGATATCAATTAATTGGATACTAGAGGAGGAATCAACGTGATAGAAACTAACCACATCATACTTCGCAAGGCATCCTTCGCTGACTGCGACCTTTTCGCAGAATGGGAGTCACGAGAAAATGTCATCGAGCATTTCTGCACGACCGGCAAGCGCGACCTCGACACGATTACAGATGAATTTCACAACGTCATTCACGATACAACCCGCGAGTGGCTAACAATAGTTGAGAAATCAAGCAAGAAGCCTCTTGGCAAAATCGATATTACGAATATCGATTCTATTAATGATTCTCTTAATATCGCTATCATCTACCTAGCCGACGAGTCCGCACGCGGCAAAGGATATGGAACAGAATCGATAGAGGCTCTACTTCGTCACGCATTCGAGGAACTCGGTACACATCGGGTTACCGTTTCTCATTTTCCAGATGACACAATCGCTTCTCACCTATACACAAAGCTCGGTTTTAGAACCGAAGGAATACTCAAGCTGGCAGGAAAGCGTAGCAAGGAGTATTTTGATATGGAGCTTAGAGCGATTCTCGTCGAGGAATGGGAGGAGCAGAAGGAAATAAAAGCTTTAAACGCTTGACTTTAAGCGCTTTGAGTAATATAATCGTTAGGCATATTATGCAAATGGAGCAGGGTTCTGCCCGGCAGCTCCGACACTAAGTTATTTTTAGTATGTCGAACAAGATCTTCGGATCCAAGTAGACAGTGCCGAAATCAATCTTCGGATTTGAGTAGGTAAGAAAGGAAGAGAAATGAAGTCTTACATCGCTAAGCCTGCAGATATCGACCACAAGTGGTACGTTATCGATGCAGAAGACAAGACTCTAGGTAAGGTTGCAGCTGAGATTGCAATGATCCTAAGAGGAAAGAAGAAGCCTATCTACACACCTCACGTTGACTGCGGAGACTACGTAGTTGTTGTAAACGCTGAGAAGGTAGCAGTAACAGGCAAGAAGGAAAAGCAGAAGATTTACAAGAGCCACAGTGGATATCCAGGTGGTCTCAAGGAGACAACTCTTGCAGAACTTCGCGCTAAGAAGCCAGAAGAGATCATCCGTCACGCTGTAAAGGGCATGATGCCTAAGGGCAAGCTCGGCAGACAGATGTTCAAGAAGCTAAAGGTATACGCAGGACCTGAGCATCCACATGCTGCACAGAATCCTGAAGAGTGGACATTCTAGGAAGGGAGGATTAGAAGATGGCTAAAGAAATGTATCAGGCAACAGGAAGAAGAAATCTTCAATTGCTAGAGTCAGATTACTCCCTGGAACAGGAAGAATCGTTGTAAACAAGAAGGATCTTGAAGACTACTTCGGACTTGAAGTTCTTAAGAACGAGGTTAAGAGACCTTTCGAAATCACTGGAACAGCTGGAAAGTACGATGTAATCGCACTTGTTAACGGTGGTGGTACAACTGGACAGGCTGGAGCACTTAGACACGGTATCTCAAGAGCACTTTGCGAAGTAGATGCTGAGGCTAACAGACCAGCACTTAAGGCCGCTGGATTCCTAACGAGAGACCCTCGTATGAAGGAAAGAAAGAAATACGGTCTCAAGAAAGCTAGAAGAGCTAGCCAGTTCTCGAAGCGTTAATTTCATAAGGTTTATAAAACTCCGAATCCGATTGGGCTCGGAGTTTTTTCATGCAAGCATAAAGCGGCCTTGGTTATGCATCATGCACCACCAGAAGACCGCTTTTATTCTTCTTTCAACAGATAGTCCACGGTGATTCCTTAGCAAAGCTCTTAGTCTTGCATTTATACCGCCTTCTATCTGGTTATTTGTAGATGGAACCTTACCTATCTCAGCTATTAAATCTTCATCCAAATAAGTGAATAAAGTACCTTCTTTTACCAACCTAGAAAGAGATATCTGCGCCTTTAAAAGTCTTTCATGCGTTGCTCTCCAGTTGCCAGTTTCGTCTAGTGACCTTTGGCTCAAAAACTTGTTGTGTCTTCTCATCCAATCTAAGAACTCATCTATCCATTTATCTGCTTCAGATTTCGTTTCTAGGTGGAGCAGTCTTTTGGAAAGAGCATATAGCTCAGCCCCTGCAAGGGTTTTAGGTCTTGTTGTAGTATATCTTCTTACTTGAGAAAACACATGAAAAAGGCATCTCTGGTGCTTTGCATGAGGCCATACCTTTTTCAAAGCCTTATTAAATCCTTTCCCTCCGTCCGAAACTACTAGTGTAGGTTCAGTAATCCTGGACATTAATGAAATCCATGCATTTGCATGCTCATAGCGGCACAAGTACCATCCAAGCACATTATTTCTGTCACAGCAAATTAAAACACAAGCATTACGGCATAGATAAATTCCATCTACGAACACCACTGAATGCTTTTCTTCCACTACGGTTGGTAATGTCCATATATCCCAAAATTTGGATGTCTTTCGCCTAAAGGTACGACCACCTCCAGGCATATCCTTTTGAATATCTTTGCTAAAAAGCCACTTAAGAAATATATTAAGTTGCTTGGTTAGGTTATCTATTTTTGGCGAAAATGCCATCTTGCAATTACCACAAAACCACCTCTGTGTTCCTGCATTTGTCTTACCATATTTCGAGCAACAACTATTACAAACAGGGCAAATAACACGTTTCATTTTACTATCCTCCTAGAATACTGTTTCTAAGGAAGATATAACCCCAATACACCTTGAGATTTCAAGAGTTACAAGTATTTTCACCAACTCTTTTTGTCCACCCTGTATCTTCTTTCAAAAAAGATATAACCGCTGTAGCCGTTGAAATTTCAACGACTACAGCGGTTTTTACCAACACGTTTTGTCCTATAACCCTAACTTTAAGTTATCCAAATAATGATTCACCATCACGATTGCTCTTATCTACAAATTGTAGCAAATTGTGGAGCAATCGGCTTTTGTTTTTGGACATGTAGACGAGGAGTAAAGTCTCTGCAAACCTCTCACCTAAATTCTCAATATATATACCTTTAGTCACAGTCATCTCTTCCTTTGGAACAATCGAAAACCCTTGCCCCAACGCGATTAAAGTAGATTGGTTTGCTATTGTATCAACTACCCTTACATCAGAAAAGGTACTATTATATATGCTCTTGAGATTTTCTCTGCAGTATTCGTGATATTCGCCTTCACCTGATTTAGTAATCAACGGCAAATTTTCAACGACTTTTCCCACACTTCCATATTTGTTCAATACTTCTTGAGAGCAGCATAGTATATCATGCGCAACTCCGACTTCAAGCGTCTCTATCCCCGTTATGTTTTCATTGCGCAAGACGATATCAGGAATAACCATCGCATCTATTACTCCCATGTCCAGCATTCCGATTAATTGGTCTTTGTCTTCAAACTCTACTTCTAACGAGGTATCTTGGTTCATCGATATGTATTTGCTTAAAAAGTTGACTGGCAAATAGTCGCCTGCAATACCAATTCTAAGAAACTCATTTTTCCCTGCTGTAATTTGTTTTAACAGGTTTTCATATTGCTCACTTATCTCTTTGACCCCAACATAAAATTTTTCTCCAGCTTCCGTCAAGCTGACACCTTTATTGGTTCGGTAAAATAGAGTGCATCCAATTTCATTTTCCAGTTTATTGATGTACTTGCCTATTGCAGTCTGTGTGATATTGCAATTCTCAGCTGCTTTAGAAAAATTCAGCACTTCTGCAGCAGAAATAAAATATTTTAGTTTAATTAAATCCATTTGTCTATTTCCTGAAATTAATCATAATTTATAATATGCTTGAAATTACAACGATTATAACACACCATTTCGGTAGATTAAACCTTGTTATTCCAAAAAGTACTAGATATATGATTATATTTCGATACTGATTCCTTGATAGTTAATATATATTAAGCCTATATTTTCGAATACAAACGAACATTTTATGCTTGTTTTGATTATTAGGAGGGGACTATGAAAGATAATTCAAAACCAAGGGCAAAGGGGCCGATTATCATAACTATGGGACTCGCTCTTTTCGCAACTCAGTTCGGAGCGGGTAACCTTATATTTCCGCCATTCCTTGGCCGTGAGACAGGGAGCAATTGGCTAATAGGATTTGCGGGATTTTTCATCATGGATGTCGGCTTGGCTGCCTTAGCTATTTATTCTGTTGTTGCTAACAGAGAAGGAACTGTGGACGGTGTAACGAATAAGCTCGGTGCCATACCTGGTAAGGTATTTGTATCTATTATTCTATTACTACTAGGTCCAATCATCTGTATTCCAAGAACATCTGCTACTACTTATGAAATGGGTATCAAAGGACTTCTTCCAGGCGTTCCGCTATGGGCATTCAGCCTCGTTTTCTTTATAGTAACTGCTGTACTTGCACTAAATCCTTCAGGAGTAGTGGACGTTATAGGAAAGTTTCTTACACCAGTACTACTATTAGTAATGGTTATCCTGATTATACTTGGAATTGTAAATCCAATTGGTGCACCTATTGCAACAAAGGATCTTGTTCCATTCCAGACAGGAATTACTAATGGTTATCAGACACTCGATGGTATCGGTGGAGTAACTGTAACCATAATTCTAATAGTTGCTGCAAAGAAATATGGCTATGCTGAAAGAAACGAGGTAAAGAAGCTAGTAGCTGGTGCAGATATTATTTCAGCAACGCTGCTAGGACTAGTATACGGAGGACTATCACTCCTCGGAGCATCAACTTCAGGCGATAGCCATTTTGAAGGACTTGCACAGGCACCACTACTAATTGCTATTACTAACAGACTACTTGGTGGATGGGGAGTTATTGCTCTAGCGATCATAATACTGCTAGCATGTTTAACGACTTCGATCGGACTCTCTTCTGTAATCGGTGACTACTTCTCTAATTTATCAAATGGAAAAGTTAGCTACCGCACAGTAGTGCTCGTTACTATTGGATTTAGCTTCTTCATGAGCAACCTTGGTCTCGATAAAATTATCTCACTTGCAGCACCTATACTCAGTGCATTTTATCCACCACTGATAGTTCTAGTAATATTTGCACTGCTTGATAAGTGGATTACAAGTAAGTATGTTGGCGGTATAGCTGCCTACACTGTGTTCTTAACAAGCTTACTTTCAGTCTTACATGGATTTGGTCTTCCATTCGGTTTCATCAAGCTCCTACCGTTCACTAAGCTGGAGCTTGGCTGGGTTGTACCTGCCATAGTTGGTGCTCTAATTGGATTTATCTATACTGCTACTAGAAAAAAACAAATTAAACCTATTAGAAGTGTAAACGACAATATATTGTGATATGTATTGATAGTTAAAAAGAGGGTTATAGGACAAAAAGAGTTGGTAAAAACCGCTGTGGTCGTTGAAATTTCAACGGCTATAGCGGTTATATCTTTTTTGAAAGAAGATACAGGGTGGACAAAAAGAGTTGGTGAAAATACTTGTAACTCTTGAAATCTCAAGGTGTATTGGGGTTATATCTTCCTTAGAAATAGTATTCTAGGAGGATAGTAAAATGAAACATGTTATTTGCCCTGTTTGTGGAAATATTTGTATAAAATATGGGAAGAATAAATCAGGATCACAAAGGTGGATTTGTAAGAAATGCAAGTCAATAAATACACCTAAAATAGATAACCTAGCCAAGCAACTTAATATATTTCTTAAGTGGCTTTTTAGCAAAGATATTCAAAAGGATATGCCTGGAGGTGGTCGTACCTTTAGGCGAAAGACATCCAAATTTTGGGATATATGGACATTACCAACCGTAGTGGAAGAAAAGCATTCAGTGGTGTTCGTAAATGGAATTTATCTATGCCGTAATGCCTGTGTTTTAATTTGCTGTGACAGAAATAATGTGCTTGGTTGGTACTTGTGCCGCTATGAGCATGCAAATGCATGGATTTCATTAATGTCCAGGATTACTGAACCTACACTTGTAGTTTCGGACGGAGGGAAAGGATTTAATAAGGCCTTGAAAAAGGTATGGCCTCATGCAAAGCACCAGAGATGCCTTTTTCATGTGTTTTCTCAAGTAAGAAGATATACTACAACAAGACCTAAAACCCTTGCAGGGGCTGAGCTATATGCTCTTTCCAAAAGACTGCTCCACCTAGAAAAGAAATTTGAAGCAGATAAATGGATAGATGAGTTCTTAGATTGGATGAGAAGACACAACAAGTTTTTGAGCCAAAGGTCGCTAGACGAAAATGGTAACTGGAGAGCAACGCATGAAAGACTTTTAAAGGCGCAGAGATCTCTTTCTAGGTTGGTAAAAGAAGGCACTTTATTCACTTATTTGGATGAAGATTTAATAGCTGAGATAGGTAAGGGTCCATCTACAAATAACCAGATAGAAGGCGGTATAAATACAAGACTAAGAGCTTTGCTAAGGAATCACCGTGGACTATCTGTTGAAAGAAGAATAAAAGCGGTCTTCTGGTGGTGCTATGTGCACTCACCAAGACCGCTTTCTGTGTCTGAACTATTAAAAGTAATGCCAACGGACAAAAGTATTGCAGCGATATACCAGAAGATTTCAGAGCTAGATAAACGCACTTCATCTATCCCTACATGGGGAGATGCGGTGGTCTGGGGAGAGCTGCATAAGTCGTCTGAATTTCAGAATTATTGGGATTAGCCACCAACTCTTTTTTTGTCCTATAACCCTAAAAAAAGACGAGAGCTATGGCTCTCGTCTTTTGTTGTTCACTTGGTCATCAATCATATAGCTCTAAGTGCTAAGTAGCTAATATCCCCTTAACCATAAAGTCTATAGCGCTTTCTTAATTGCATCTAGCAAATCATCGAACTCATCAAAAAGCTGGGAACTGCGGATAATCAGCCTTGATTGACTCTGTGCTTCTGAACAGGAATCCAGCCTTGCTAGCCTCAATCATAGCAAGATCATTAAAGCTGTCTCCTGCCGCTATTGTCTCAAAACCGCATGACTGAAGAGCTCTCACCGTTGTGAGCTTCGACTTCTCGCAGCGCATCTTGAAACCATCAATCATGCCGTCCTCACCTATAATTAGCTCATTGCAGAACAGCGCAGGCCATCCTAGCTTAGCCATAAGTGGCTGAGCAAACTGAGAGAATGTGTCGCTGAGAATAATAGCCTGAGTTGTAGCTCGAAGTTCATCCAGAAACTCCTTTGCCCCTGGCAGTGGATCGATTCTAGCTATTACATCCTGAATTTCCTTAAGTCCGAGCCTGTGCTCTCTAAGGATATCAAGTCTGTAATTCATGAGCTTGTCGTAATCTGGCTCTTCCCTAGTCGTCTTCTTTAGTTCCTCGATTCCTGTCTCTTCTGCAAAGGCAATCCAAATCTCTGGTACTAATACGCCTTCCATATCTAAGCATACAATGTTCATCTTAACCCCCTAATATTCCGTTAATCTAGCAATTATATCTGGTAGCTCTCTAAATGAGTCAGCTCTTGCATCAGCCTCATCGAGTTCTCCAGACTTAGCATATCCGTAATCACAAGCGATAAATAAGATATCGTTCTTGACTGCCGCCTCTTGGTCATTGAACCTATCGCCAATCATCACATACGTTAGCTCTGGTTCATCGCTTATTATAGAGCTTAACACATCCGCCTTGGACTGCCAATCCCAGGAACCACAATCTATGTATTTCTCAAACCATTTATCTGTGTCAAATCTCTTTCTATTAAATTCTGCATATTCGTGGTCCGAGTTGCTCAGAATCATCATTCTGTATCCCTGCTCTTTGAGCTTGTCTAGCGTTTCTCGGGCTCCATCGTACCAGGGATCAGTGCCCTCGCGAACCTGAGCGCGCATGCAGGCGCCGACACGCGCCGCCGCGGCCGCCCTGGCGGCCAGAGAGAGCGCTGGGGCGAAGTCTGCCCACATCTCGTCATTGCGAAGCCCCAGCCAGCTCTCCATGCGCGCATAGCTAGGATTTTCGACTTGCATGCCATATATAGTTCGGAGCCTCTTAGCGATATCTAGTATAGCTGGTGCATAGATTTTCATGGTTTCCTGAATCGTGCCGTCATAATCAAATACGAGCATAACCTTGCTCTTATCTATCCTTGCACCATCACTATTCATATTTTCCTTGCCCTTATTCATTTATACGACCAATTCCTATTCATATTTTGAAAACAAGGCAGACTGAACCAGTCTGCCTTGTAATTATTCAAAGCACACACGGTCAGCCTGTTTAGCTTACAGCTGATCTACGAGATTTACCATCTCGATTGCAGATAGCGCACAGTCATATCCCTTATTTCCAACCTTGCTTCCTGCGCGAGCAATTGCCTGTTCAATATTCTCAGTGGTGATTACGCCAAACATAGTTGGTACGCCTGTCTGCATAGAGATCTGAGCCACACCCTTTGCAGCCTCATTGCACACTAGCTCGTAGTGAGATGTCTGTCCTCTGATTACAGCTCCAAGTACGATTACAGCATCGTACTTTCCAGACTCAGCCATCTTCTTTGCAACTGTCGGTAGTTCAAATGCGCCAGGAACCCAAGCAGCTGTGATATTCTCTTCCTTAACATTGTGACGTACAAGTCCATCGATTGCACCACCGAGCAGCTTGCTTACAACGATTTCGTTAAAACGAGCAGCAACGATACCTACTTTCATTCCTTCTTTAGCAACGACTTTGCCCTCTAATAGATTGATATTGTTCATGACTTTTCCTTTCTACTTATCTAAATCAATTTCATTGAAAATGTGTCCCATCTTGCTCTTCTTAGTCTTGAGATACATATAGTCAAACTTCTGTGGCTTAATCTCAATCGGAACTCTCTCCGTTATGTCGAGAGCAAAATCACTGAGCCCATATACCTTTTCAGGATTGTTTGTCATAAGTCTTAGCGACTTGCATCCGAGGTCTCTAAGAATCTGAGCTCCAACCCAGTACTCTCTGAGGTCTGGTGCAAATCCAAGCTTTACATTAGCTTCTACTGTATCGTAACCCTCTTCCTGTAGAGCGTATGCCTTAATCTTGTTGATAAGTCCGATTCCACGACCCTCCTGCCTCATGTAAAGCAGAATTCCACGGCCTTCCTTCTCTATCATCTCAAGCGACTTCTCAAGCTGTAGTCCGCAGTCGCATCTAAGCGACCCGAAAGTATCCCCTGTGAGACACTCTGAATGAACTCGGCAAAGCACATCCTTGCCATCGCCGATATCTCCCTTAACTAGAGCTACATGATGCTCGCCAGTGATATCGTTGACATAGCCATACATCTTAAACTCGCCATACATAGTTGGCATCTTTGCTACTGCCTCACGAATAACGTGACACTCGTTGATGCGAAGATAATCCTGTAGCTGCTTAATTGTTATAAACGCTAGATCGTATTTCTCTGCGATTTCCCATAGCTTAGGGAGTTCTCATCATCGTGCCGTCGTCATCCATGATTTCACAGCATACACCGCATTCTTTGAGTCCTGCAAGTCTCAGCAGATCCACTGTCGCCTCTGTGTGTCCGTTTCTGACCAGTACGCCACCTCTCTTGCAACTAGCGGAAATACATGACCAGGTCTTCTGAAATCTCCAGGCTTCGAATCTGGATCAACGCATTTTCTCATCGTGAATCCTCGCTCCTGAGCCGAAATACCGGTCGTCGTATCTATGTGGTCGATGGAAACTGTAAATGCAGTTTCGTGATTATCTGTGTTCTCCGACACCATCGCAGGAAAGTTAAGTTTCCTTGCAAGCTCGATGCTCATCGGTGTACAGATAAGACCTTTGGCAATACTTGCCATCATATTGATATTCTCCTGTGTTGCAAACTCCGCAGCACAGATCATATCACCTTCATTTTCTCTATCTGGATCATCAGTGCAGAGGATTATCTTTCCCGCCCTCAGATCATCAATCGCTCTTTCGATTGAATCATACTCGCGCTTTCTACTACTCATCGTATCTCCTTTCAGAACCCATTTTCCGCCAGAAACTCAAGTGTAAGCCCACTTCCTGCTTCGCTACCCTGTCCGGTATTACCGTACAAAGTAGGCTTACCAAGCCCCAGTAGTTTCTCTACATATTTCCCCACTACGTCGTTTTCAAGGTTAACTTTATCGCCTGCATGCCTCTTCAGCAGAGTGGTCTCCTCACCCGTATGAGGTATAATCGAAACCTTGAAACGCTCACCGTCCACATAGGCTACAGTAAGACTAATCCCATCAATTGCGATAGAACCCTTATCGACTATGAGCCTTAGAATTTCAGTGGGAGCCTTGATACTTACCCATACTGCAATCCCATCATTTTCAAGCGATTCAACAGTTCCAACTCCGTCGATATGACCGGACACTATGTGCCCACCAAACCTGCTATTTGAAGCCATCGCACGTTCCATATTAACCTTATCACCCACTCGGAGCTGTGAAAATCCCGTTCTGGATATAGTCTCAGGCATGACATCTGCGGTAAATCCATCAGCATGTAGCTCGACAACAGTCAGGCACACGCCATTTACAGCGATGCTATCTCCAATATTTGTGCCTTCAAGCACCTTGGAAGCCTCTATTTCTATGCGTCCAGTCGTCCCAGATATATCAAGGGCTCTCAGCTTTCCTGTCTCTTCAATGATTCCTGTAAACATTAGTTTTCTCCATCTTCTGGAATATATGTCCCGAGATTATCGATTCTCTTGCATGTAATCATAAGATCTGAACCGATTCTCTCAACATCGTCGAATGAGAATTTGTATGCCATATTCGGATGGTCGACTCCGATTCCCTCGATAGGACTCTTTGCTCTTCCTCCAAAAACCTTAGGCGCGATAAATATTCTTATCTCGTTGATAATGCCCGCTCTTAGTGCACTCTCATTGAGATTTCCGCCACCTTCAAGGAGCAGGCTGTCGATATCAAGCTTACCTAGGTACTCCATCAAGAGAGGAAGGTCAACCTTGCCGTCATGACCAGGGAAGTTGAATATTCTTACTCCCTTCTCATTGAGCTTAATAGCCTTTTTTGTGAAATCGCCACCACCGAACTTCTTACCTAGAGCCTTTGCAAGCGGATTTGCGTTTTCATAATCCATATAGAATGGAGCCTTCTCGCTAAATCTCACTTCACTATCGGCATGCCTGGAACAGCACAAACTACAACCGTTTCACTGTCATACTCATCAGCGGTCCTCACTAGCTGGCATTCGCTAGGAATTCTAAGCTTGCTATCGCAGACGATTCTAACTGGATTTCTACCATCCCCGATTCTGCAGTTCAGCATCGGATCATCAGCTATAACCGTATCAACACCTACCATAACACTCATACATTCGTGGCGCATCTCGTGCACCTTGTGAATAGCCTCTGGTCCAGTCACCCATCTGGATGCACCAGTCTTGGTAGCAATCTTACCATCGGCTGTCATAGCGTACTTCAGTCTTACGTAAGGAATCCTTGTAGTTATGTAGTGGAAGAATATAGTATTTAGAGCATCACACTCATCAGCCATAAAATCTTCTACAACCTCAATCCCCGCATCTCTTAGGGTCTGTACTCCCTTGCCTGCTACCTTTGGATTAGGATCTCTGGATCCGATTACAACTCTGGATATCTCGTTTTCAATAATAGCCTCTGTGCATGGCGGTGTCTTGCCATAGTGGCAGCAAGGTTCCATAGTAACGTACATTGTGGCACCTTCTGCCGATTCACGAAGAGATGATATAGCACATCTCTCTGCATGCATCTGTCCGCATTTTACATGATATCCTTCGCCTATGATCTGTCCACCTTTGACAATTACTGCTCCGACTTTTGGATTAGGGTTAACCCAGCCCTCACCCTTCTTGGCAAGCTCAATAGCTCGGCTCATGTACTCCTTATCCTGCAGCATAAGTTCATCAGCTCTCTCTAACGGCATTTCTCTCTCCTCATTCGAATAAATATACAATTGACCCGTTCAATAGAATGGATATGCACTAAAAAAGAAGCCCCCTCAGAGCTCCTGCAATTCATCCCTGCACATCTAATGTACTCTTCAGAATAAAAGCTTCTCCCATCCAGACTTTAACTGTCGGCTTCGGAATCTAACCGAATCATGCCTCTCGGCTCGCGGGCTATACCGCCGGTAGGGAATTACACCCTGCCCTGAAGTCAATTACCATATTTACCAGTTCTTGGACTAGATAGTTAAATATAATAAACCAAGAACTAATAAGTATAATAGAACTAATCTTGAGCTCTGTCAATAGCTGCAATCATTCCGAATTGTGTTGTTTTAGCGAAATAATTGTGTACTATTAAATATTGTATAGCTTTATTAAATTTTAGGTGTATAATTGAGTTATCCAAACTAACACAAATTGGTATTTATACACAGGAGGTAATCCCATGAATAATAAAAAAGTTACAGTAGCCGGTGGCGGTGTACTCGGCAGCCAGATTGCTTTTCAGAGCGCTTTCTCCGGATTTGATACAACGATATGGCTAAGAAGCGAAGGTTCCATAGGTAGAGCTCAGCCTAAAATTGATAGGCTCTACAAGATTTACCTAGCTGAAATCGAAACCCTAAGACAGAACCTCGGTAAACCTGGTGTTTCAGTTCCTGGAGGCTTCGGTGTAAAGGCAGAAGACCTAACAAGCGAAAAACTAGACGAGCTGACAGCAAAGGTTGAATCCGCTTACAAGAACCTAAGGCTCTCCTTATCTCTAGAGGAGTCTGCAAATGGTTGTGACTATTACATCGAGAGCATGGCCGAAATTCCAGACGAAAAGCATGAATTCTATAAGAAGCTCGACAAGGTTCTCGATGACAATACAATAGTAATGACCAACTCTTCGACATTCCTGCCTAGCACATTCAAAGTGGACTTATCGAATCCAGAGAGATATCTTGCACTTCACTTGCTAACAACATCTGGAGAAGCAATATTGGTGAGGTTATGGGTCACAGTGAAACTTCACAAGCTGTATTTGATGAGGTTGTTGAGTTTGCAAAGGCAATCAACATGGTTCCTATCAAGGTTCTCAAGGAGCAGCCTGGTTATCTGCTCAACTCAATGCTCGTGCCATTCCTCAATTCGGCTCAGTACCTACTAGCTAACGAAATCGGAGATCACGAGAACATCGACCGTGCTTGGAAGATCGGAACAGGTTCCCCATTAGGACCTTTCCAAATACTAGATATCGTTGGACTCACTACAGCTTATAACATCGTATCCAGTAACCCAGAATCTCAGAACCCTGACTCAAACGCTGGTAAGATTGCAGCTATGCTCAAGAAATACATCGATGAGGGCAAGACTGGTGTCAACGCTGGCGAGGGCTTCTACAAGTACAAATAGCCTTAATAGTCATTGCTGATATCAAACAGCAAGCCATACAAATATGTACATCATACAAGCTCATATAAGAGGTGGTATTTCTAACGGAGTGCCGCCTCTCTATTTATTTGTTAATGACCTCACTGCACTCTAGTGGTATAATACCAATGTTAATAGAGATTAGAGGTGACCAAAATGGCATATATCAACTTTAAAGAAATTGACAATTCGAATGTAACTATCGAATGTACTTCCAGCAGCAAGCTCGAGGACTATACTCTTGAAACTTTCTCATGCGAGGAATTCCTGCAGCACCTAATCGGCAAAGGAATTATCCCTGTAGATGAGAGTGAAGCGGAGAGACCACATGTAATTAACACAGTCAGGGAGTTATACGAGCTCTGCAAGAACAATGCTGGCGATGTACAGATTATGACAGACGCAAATATAAATCAGGTAATCGCTCATCGAGATAATGCTGATGATAATAAGTTCAAGTTCACCGGTTATAAGCTACTTGAACTACGTTACTACGACTGTGAACCTGAGTCACAAATCATCAACTTCAAGTACCCTTACACGGAGAGTAAGCAGTACGATTGCAACTTTAACGTCAAGATGTTCATCAATAACCCCATATTCTTTAATACAGTCATAAGACTTCTGTACGAATATAACGGCCCTATCCTTATCTATGATTACTGGAGACCTGTCGGCATGGAGCTTCTCGGCACAGTCGAGGGTATCGAGCAGATTGCACGAGTTTAGATTTTATATTTAAGCTATATATTTTGATTTCATATAGTTTCATATAATTTATGTACTATGACGTACAGCTAGATACAAGTGAATACACACACGCCCTGCTTCAAAGAGCAGGGATTTTATTTATCATTAATATCATTCATCTTGATAATGTCCAGTCTGTATATTGACCTTAGTGAAATTTCTCGGTCTAGCACCATAATAATCTCTTTATCTGGTCTTGCTTTAGTAACGAGTCCACTTACCTCCTTGTACCTGCCTCGAAGTTCCTCTCCATCGAGAGGTTCAAAATAGAGGATATTGACCTCAATGCCATTTTCTCTAGCCAAGATGCTGTTACTACACTTCTCGTATATGGTCGCAATCTTGCAGTCTAAATCGAAGCATTCATCATCAGTAAGCGCCCTTTTAATATCATATATCACCTCCTTATCAGCTAAGGCATCATCATATCCAGATAGTGCTGCAAACGGAGCAAATATCTTGGCACGCTTCTCGCTGCTCATACGCGGATGCTTATATGAAAACTTATCCGCCCGGTGGACTGGTCTCACCCGATTTATAATATCGGCATATTCGAATTTTGTTGCCCTTATAATTCTTTCATCATATACACCCATCTATGCCCTATGACCTCCTATCTGATTGTTTCTCTCAATATATGTACTGCCTTCTTCGAGATTCATACCTTTTATCAAGGCATTACTTCCGTACTTCTCTCTTATGGCTAACATCACTTCTTGCAGCTCCCCCTCCTTGGATTCATCTGCATCACAAGCATCAAGCGAAAATATGTTTATTTGCGCCTCTTCACCTACAGCCTTGATATCATTAGCCGCTATGGTGATACGTCTTATATAAAGCTTTGGATCAATTAGACGATTAAACGACGTCTTTAAGCCCCTTATAATATCAGCCGTACTGTTCGTAGCTGCCCGAAGCCGCACATTGCCCGATACCGCCTTAGGCATAGGTCTTCCGTAAAAATCAACCACAATAGGGCCATTGTACTCCCCGCTCTCTAGGCTGATTCCATCAAAGCTGATGATAAACGAAAAGTGCGATGACTTAAGCTTCTTCTGCACCATATCCATCGACAGCTTATCCGCCATCTCAATAAATATATTGCGCCCCTCTTCATATCTATATGCACGTGGCAAAACCTGTCCTGTAGAAAGGGAGTGTGCGGTTGGTCTATAAGACTTGATATCCTTCATAGTGCAAGGTTCCTTGCCCCACGCATGGTCTATCAGTATCTCCGCATCTACCCCAAACGATCTATATAGATATTCCTCCTCATGAAGTGAGATGCGAGCTATATCACCCATCGTGTATGCCCCCACCTTGGCGAGCCGCTTAGCTTTACCACGCCCGATTTGCCAGAAATCGGTTAGCGGTCTATGATTCCAAAGGAGATACTTGTACGAAGTCTCGTTGAGCTCTGCAATTCTTACACCATCCTCATCAGCCTTGCTCTTCTTGGCGACTATATCCATGCCAACCTTCGCCAGAAACATGTTCGTTCCAATTCCCGCAGTTGAAACTATGCCAGTCTCCGCCAGCACCGCTTTGATTATAGTCATCGCCATCTCTCGAGCTGCCGAAACCTTGTGTCGCATCGCAGCGGCTCTATACATATGAAGATAATGCGTAATATCCATGAAGCACTCGTCTATGCTGTATACGTGAATATCCTCAGGCGAAACATACTTCATATATATGGAATATATATCTGACGATATACGCACATACTCGGCCATCCGCGGCGGAGCTATGATGTAATCGATGTCATGTCCCTGATCCACCTCAGCCCTTCTTATCGCTTGCTTTGCTTCAAATAGTCTCGGTCTACTCGAAACTCCAAAGTGACTTCAGTGCCGGCGATACCGCCAGGCAAATAGTATTATCTGACCTAGTAGAATCTGCAACTAAAAGCCTAGCTTCTAGCGGATTAAGCCCTCTAGCGACGCACTCTACAGATGCATAGTATGACTTCAGATCTATACACAAATATGTTCTGCTCCCCTCAAGCTCCTCCTCATTATTGAATATGTTACCTGATACCTTCTCGTCCATCTCCGCTTCCTACCAACGATAAATATTTCACTTGACTATTTTGCTTGTCCCAATTATAGTGGAGGCACAAGCAAAAATCAAACATATGTTCTTTTATTTTCCGGCTAAATCTTCACGATTTTTGCTTAACTCCAATAAGTGCAAGGCATAAAAAAATTTTTAATAGTTTTGTGAAACTTTCTTTCTACATTGACATGATAAATCGCTGGTGGTAAACTGAAAATGATTTTTAATTTCGGTTATCCTCTATAGATTATTGTATCGCTACTTCTCCGATAGACGTGAGAATGGCGAGACTCGGATAAGTGCGGTAACCGATATTGTTTTTTACAAAATCTGTATTTTTTAACGTTACATAGCACGGAGGTCTTTATGAAGCGTAATAAACTTATTAAAATATTTGCAATTATGCTGATTGCAATTCTTTCACTTGGTACACTTGCGAGCTGCGGCAGCAAGGAAGCGAATTCCAATAAGCTCAAGATTGTCGTTACCACATTCCCTGAATACGACTGGGTTAGAGAGATTCTTGGCGATAGAATCAAGGATGTTGATCTGAAGCTACTTCAGAAATGGTACTGATTTACACAGCTTCCAGCCTTCGGCTCAAGATATCAAGGATATTTCGAATGCTGATATTTTCATCTATGTTGGCGGTGAATCCGATGAATGGGTCGAGGATGTTCTCAAGAAGAAAAAGAACAAGGATCTCGTTGCAATCAATCTCATGGACGAGATGAAGGATAGCAAAAAGGCCGAGGAAGTTAAGGAAGGCATGCAGGCTGAGGAAGAAGAAGAGGAAGGTGATGGACATCATCACGAAAACGCTGAAGAAGTAGAGTATGATGAACATGTATGGCTTTCTCTCAAGAATGCGATTAAGCTCTGTCAGCCTATCGAGCAGGCAATTGCCGATAAGGACAAGAAGCATGCAGATACTTATAAGAAGAACCTCGAAGCTTATACTAAGAAGCTCGAAGCGTTGGATAGCAAATATGCTGAAGCTGTTTCAAATGCTAAGGTTAAGACTCTCATCTTCGGTGATCGTTTCCCATTCCGCTACATGGTAGATGACTATGGACTCGACTACTATGCTGCATTTGTAGGCTGCTCCGCTGAATCCGAGGCTAGCTTCGAGACGATTAGCTTCTTATCTAATAAGCTCAATCAGCTGAAATCAAGCATGTTGTAACTATTGAGAACTCTGATCATAAGATTGCTAAGTCGATAATCAAGAACGCTGATGGAACTAAGCGAGATATCAAGACTCTCGATTCGCTGCAGTCGATGAAGAAGGGCGATCTCAAGAACAAGACTTATCTCAAGACTATGGAGAGCAATCTCAAGGTTCTACAGGAGATTCTTAACAATTAGGTATTACTAGGAGTATAAATTGAACAAAATGGTAAGAGAGACTAAGGACTCTTCATTTAGTATCATTTGCGAGGGGCTTGCTGTCGGGTATTCAGGCAAGCCCCTCTGTGATGGATTCAATCTGGAGATTAATAACGGGGATTATATTTGTATTATAGGGGAAAATGGTGCCGGGAAATCGACCTTGATTAAGACCTTGGTAGGTCTGATTCCAGCGATTAACGGCAAGGTCTTGCTGCGCGGCGATATCGTAAGGCGCGATATCGGCTACTTGCCGCAGCAGCGTGAGATGCAGAAGGATTTCCCGGCTTCCGTATGGGAAGTTGTGCTATCCGGCTGCCTTGATATGCTTGGATTCAAACCTTTTTATGGTCATAAGGAGCGAAAGCTTGCCGCTGATGCTATCCGAGAGCTTGATCTCGAGGATATTAAGAACGAGAGCTTTCGCGAGCTGTCTGGAGGCAGCGGCAGCGCGTGCTGCTCGCACGCGCCATCGCCGGCTCGAAGAAAGTTCTGGTTCTAGACGAGCCGATCACCGGGCTTGACCCGGTAGCCGCTGCCCATCTATACCAGCTGCTGGATAAGCTGAATCAGAACGGAACAACAATCATAACAATCTCACACGACATTAGCAAAGCGCTATCAGCAGCTAATAAGCTCCTGATTATGAACGATAAACCTCACCTTGCTTCAGAAGCGGAGAGAAAGGAGGTTCTAGATGTCTAATATCTCAGAACAGCTACACATGTACCTTTCTCACTCCTTCGTCCTATATGCGCTAATCGTAGGTGTTTCAATCGCTCTCTGCGCTGCTATGGTTGGAGTAACACTAGTGCTGAAAAGGTTTTCATTTATAGGAGATGGACTATCCCACGTTGCCTTCGGTGCGATGACAGTCGGCACAATTTTGCACGTTTCCAGCAACCTCTATGTGACTATGCCCATTACTATAATTGCCGCTATACTGCTGCTTCGCAGCAGCCAGAACAGCAAAGTTATGGGCGATGCCAAGCTTGCTATTTTATCAGTGGTATCGCTCGCCTTCGGATATCTTATGATGAATGTATTCTCATCATCCGCAAACGTATCTGGCGACGTATGCACTACGCTATTCGGCTCCACATCGATATTGACACTGACGACCGAAGACGTAATTCTCTGTCTTGTTATATCAGCTATAGTCATAGTTGCATTCATATTCCTATATAACAGGCTTTTTGCAGTCACTTTTGACGAGGAATATGCTAAGGCTACAGGTACCAAGACGGAAACCTATAATTTAATCATCGCAATCATCATTGCTGTTATAATAGTACTGGGAATGAACTTAGTAGGCTCACTTTTGATATCCGCTCTCATCATCTTCCCTGCCCTGTCAGCAATGTGCGTATTTGGAAGCTTCAGAGCAGTAACTATCTGCTCGATAATTCTATCGATAGTTGCCGCCCTTACTGGAATGTTTATATCTATCCTAGGTGGAACTCCGGTTGGCGCAACGATTGTAACAGTAGATGCAGTTATGTACATAATATTTATACTAATCGGCAAAGCTACTGCTAGAGGATAATTTTTTACTGAATGCTAAGATGATAAAATGACTAACAAAAAAAAGACTAAACTAATCGTAATAATAATCACGCTGTTAGCTTTTGTAGCAGTATGTATAGGCATTACGCTTCATATCGTATCGGGCAATAGTTCCAAGACAGATAAAAGCGTAGACATCGACCTCAGCACCATGAGTGCCACAGCGATCTATTCTGAAGTGTCTAACATGATGACAGATCCTAAGAAATACGTGGGAAAAACCATCAAGGTAAAAGGATACTACACTGTAAGCATCGACCCAAGCACTGGCGAGCGCTATACGTACTGCCTGATTCCAGATGCAACCGAATGTTGCCAGCAGGGGCTACTCTTCAAACTCAAGAAAGGCGAAGCATCTAAGCTACCTGCTGAAGAGAAGAGATTTGTCATATCTGGTAAATTCACTCTCAAGACTCTACCTGAGGATAAGAATGCTACATATGTAGAGCTCGAGAACGCCAAGGTGTATAAGGGTGAAAAATAATATTTTTTACTAAATAACACAAAACAAACAGAGAGCCAGCCCCACAGTCTAAGCTCTCTGTTTTCATTTTTTATCCCTACTATAGTGCCCTAACATTCGCACCAGTATAGCGGCTGGTTAATCCTCTGCACCTTCCGAACTTTCACCTTCTCCAGCATCAGGCAGGCTCACATCCACGCCGTTCACAGTGATTCCCTCGCTAATTGGAATCATCAGATAGCTACGCCCATCTATAATCTCCGTCTTGATTCCAAAGGCATGCTCTGGAGCCACACTGATATTCACCTCAGGTGTTTCAATCTTGAACTGCTTGCGATTAATTAGGTTCTCTGGGTTGAAGAACTCTTCCCCTTCAAAATACTGTTTACACGTATCATGGAACTTCTCGATTGCCTCGTCAGAGGTCCCGCTCTTCATGAGAATTTCCTCGAGCTCATTGATGTGAATCTCCGGTGCCTCATCGGACTTAGCTTCCTTAAGGATATCGATTTTCTCACCTATCTGACTGTGAAGCGCCTTCACAACATCAATGTCACACTCGTCCTTGAGCGAATCGGCCAGTGCGCTGTCAAATGCGTTCTTCTGAGTATTTGCAGCCATTGGCAGCTTGTCTAGGTTGAATACAGCCTTGAGAAAATCGCTATGAACGTCAGCAGAACTTCTCGTGTAATAGAGTGCCTGGTATATGTTAGTCATCCTATCATCGAAGGTCGGGAACATGAATCCCATATCGGGCGCACCGAGGATGCTACCAGTCGACGCACTACGGAAATTCTTCTCCTCAGCGAGGTATCTGAGCGCACCCTTCGGATCTTTTACAGGGCATAGACAGCATACAAAGTACTCAAACTGATCCGTCGACTCTTCTGACCACTCATCGCTACCGCTATCCTTATACGGCACGTCGTAAGCATCAGCGGCAAGCAAAATAACATAGCCAGTATCACCCATATCCACGCTATCGATAATTCTTTGGAACAGAATCTTGCGCATCGTCTCGTTGCTGAGGTGTGAGGTTTTGAGCGTCTGAAGAAGCCTATGCTCATCGCTATCCTCAACCTGCGCTGTCGAAAATTCCACATCCAGCAGATTTCGTCCCAGCGCCCCAGACAGCACCTTCCTTAGCGTCTTCATGTACATCTCTCGCTCTTCATTTTCCATGAGCATAGTCGGCGAATCCATATACGTAATAATCTCGCGGGCAGCATTTACATAGCAGCCGTAAATATGCCCAAAATTATTCATATCTGGACTAAATCTCTTCTTAATCTCTCTAATTTCCTTTCGATTCATCTTGTCTCCTATACAAAATAGCCTTGTTTATAATTGTTGAGTACCGCCTAGCGAATATGCAAATACTTATAATCATCTACGGTTATATTTCTTCAGAAATTTTCAGGTATTTCTTAATTTCATCTCCGTTACTATGTTAATCGATGTAGTGAATGAATATACCGGGATTTCCACTATTAACACCTTCCCAAGTAAATTTTTCAGGCAATTCTTCACGTGAGCACGTGCATACTTCAATCATATAAAGACCTACATTATCTTTGTTGTTATCATCTTTATCACAAAAATCTATCCAAACAGCATAGATCTTACCATCTTTCAATTTAAATGCTTGTTCTCCATAGATACTAATAGATTCTTTACCATAATCATTTGTCCTACTTGAATCAACAGGTTCACTTTCTGTTGAAACTATTGATTTTCCACTAAAAACTTCTAAAAGTTTATCTATCCTTGCATCTAAGTCATCTACTTCTTCTATCGCATTCTTTGAGAAAAGTTTCTTCAAACCTTTTCTATCATTGTTGTTAATACATTCAACAATTTTCATTTTCATTTTTTTCATATGTGTTTCTTCATATTCTGTTTCTTTACTAAGTATTCGTTCTCTGTTTTGACATCCCGTTGCATAAATTAATGCAGAAACAATCATAATTGTGCAAATTACAATGCTAAGAATCTTTTTCATGATTCAAGCCTCCTTTACCATGCACCTCACCTCGTTCAGCAAGTAAACAACATTTATCCCTTTGGATAATTTTGAAGAGTATAAATAAATACTCCATAATCATCTTTATATGCACCACCATTAAAATCTTTAGGTGATTCTTCTCTGGTGAATGTTCTCAATTCTATTTGGAAAACACCTTCTTTATCTGGATCTTCATCATTTTTATCACAAAAACTAATATATATTTGATACTTCTCTTCACTGTTAATCGTAAGATGATATTCGCCATAGATGTGCATAGGTTGCGCCTCTGCAGACCCTTCAAATGCTGGACTAAGACCTTTTGCACTTTCTATTTTATTCCCATTGAAAGCACCTATAAACTGGTCAAGTTTCCCATCTAAATCCTCTATATTTTTTTGTGCATCCTTCGAGAAAAGCTTCTTAAGACCTTCCTTATCCTGTTCATTTATGCACTTGATGACTTGCTTTTTCGTCTTATTCATCTGTTTTTCTGTATAAATTTCTTGATCTGCCATTTCCTCTGTTCTGCTGCAGGCTGTTAGGCAGAATGCTGTTGATAAAATTATCAATAGACATATTCCAACACTTATCAGTTTCTTCATTTTGTCACCGCTATTATAGATTAATTGATGTAGTGGATGAATATGCCTGGTTTTCCACTATTAACACCATCCCACTTAAAGCCACTTGGAAGCTTATCTTCGGTGCAGGTTATAATCTCTATCATATAAAGTCCCACGTTCTCTTTATTCTCATCATCCATAGAGCAAAACTGTACCCACATCACATACTTCTCGCCATTGTTTAGATTAATCGTGTAACTACCGTAAATATTAATAGGTTGTGTATTAGAATCGCCACTAAACCCTGGCTCTTCACCATCAATGCTTTTAATTTTTACACCATCAAATATGTTTATCAGATTATTAATCTTGCCATCTATTTCTTCTGAATTCTCTTGTGCGCTCTTTGAAAACAGTGATTTTAACCCTTTCTTATCCTTGGTATTTATACATTTTGCAATTTTCTTATTAACTGCATTTATTTGCTTTTCTGCATAAATCTCTTGGTCAGCCATTTCATCGGTTCTGGTTTTGCAACCCGCAAGACAAAATGCTGTTGAGAGAATAATCAGTAGGCACAGTATGCTACAAGTTGTTTTTTTCATAAAACTGCTCCTCATATGTCTATTGAGTGGAATTTATTTTTTTGGATAGTTTTGCAAAGTATAAACAAATACCCCATAGTCATCTTTATTACTCCTCATTCGAAACCCCTCAGGTATTTCATCTTTAGAGAAAGTAAGTAATGTTATTTTAAACAATCCCTCTTTTTCTTTGTTATCATCATCTATATCACATATATTTATAAGGATTATATATTTATCCCCATTATCCATCTTAAGATGATACTTGCCATATATGTGCAACGGTTGCGTCTGTTCAGACCCCTTAAACGCAGGTTCTTTACTGTCCACACTTTCAATTTTATTTCCGTTAAAAGCACCTATAAGCTGGGCAAGTTTCCCATCTAAATCCTCTATGTGTTTTTGCGCATCCTTCGAGAAAAGCTTCTTGAGACCCTCCTTGTCTTGTTCGTTTATACACTTGATGACTTTATTTTTCATCTTGTTCATCTGTTTTTCTGTATAAATCTCTTGATCTGCCATTTCATCTGTTCTAGTTTTACAGCCTGTTAGGCAGAATGCTGTTGATAAAATCATTAGTAGGCATAGTAATGCACATGTTAATTTTCTCATTGCACCGCACCTCGTTCAGCAAGTAAACAACATTTATTTCTTTGGATAGTTTGAAGAGTATAAATGAATATTCCATAGTCATCTTGATATGCTCCACCACTAAAATCTTTAGGTGATTCTTCTCTACTGAAAGTTCTCAATTCTATTTGAAAAACACCTTCTTTATCCGACTCTTCATCATTTTTATCGCATAAGCTAATATATATTCGATACTTTTCTTTACTGTTAAGCACAAGGTGATATTTTCCATAGATATGCAGGGGTTGTGTCTGAATTGAACCCTTAAAGTTGGGTCCAAGACCTTTTGCACTTTCAATTTTATTTCTGTTAAAAGCACCTATAAACTGGTCAAGTTTCCCATCTAAATCCTCTATGTGTTTTTGTGCATCCTTAGAGAAAAGCTTCTTGAGACCTTCCTTGTCCTGTTCATTTACATACTTAAATATTTTATTTTTTATTTTGTTCATTTGTTTTTCCGTGTAAACAGACTGTTCTCCCATTTCATCAGTTCTGGTTTTGCAACCCTCAAGACAAATGCTGTTGAGAGAATTAACAACAGACACAGTATGGCACTTATTATTTTTTTCATTATAAGTCACCTCGTTCAACTATCAGATGATATTTATTCCTTTGGGTAATTTTGAAGAGTGTAAATGAATATTCCGTAATCATCTTTGTATGGACCACCGTTAAAATCTTTAGGCGTTTCTTCTCTAGAGAATACTCTCAATTCTATTTGAAACACACCTTCTTTATCTGAATCATCATCATTTTTACAAAGACTAATATATAGTATAGACTTCCCTTCACTACTAGGTGTGAGATGGTACTTGCCGTAGATATGCAGTGGATGTGCATCTGCTGATCCCTCAAATGCTGGACTAAGACCTTTTGCACTTTTAATTTCATTTCCGTTAAAAGCTCCTATAAGCTGGTCAAGTTTCCCATCTAAATCCTCTATGTGTTTTTGTGCGTCCTTCGAGAAAAGCTTCTTGAGACCTTCCTTGTCCTGTTCATTTATGCACTTGATGACTTGCTTTTTCGTTTTATTCATTTGTTTTTCTGCATACGTCTCCAAGCCTGTCATTTCATCTGTCCTGCTTTTACATCCAGCAAGACAAAATGATATTGATAAAATCAACAACAGACACAATATAGCACTTATTGATTTTTTCATTAAACGGCTCCTTTGTACATAGGAAATTTCAATGTTTCTGACCTTCTTCCAGGGTATATATGAATATTCCATAATCATCTACAGTTGTATTCCTTCGGAAACCTTCCGGTATTTCTTCATCGGAAAAAGTAAGTAACGATAATTGAAATAAGCCTTTATTTTCTTGGTGATTATCATCTATATCACATATATTTATAAATAGTATATATTCCTCACCATTACTAAGTTTTAAGTCGTAGTCTCCGTAAATGTGCAGAGGTTGCGCATCTGCAGATCCTTCAAATGCTGGACTAAGACCTTTTGCACTTTCTATTTTATTCCCATTAAACGCTCCTATCAGCTGGTCAAGTTTACCATCTAAATCCTCTATATTTTTTTGTGCATCCTTCGAGAAAAGCTTCTTGAGCCCTTCCTTATCCTGCTCGTTTATACACTTGATTACCTGCTTTTTCGTTTTAGTTATCTGTTTATTTGTATAAGTCTCCAAGTCAACCATTTCATCTGTTCTGCTTTTGCAACCAGCAAGGCAGAATGCTGTTGATAAAATCATTAGTAGGTATAGCATGGTAAGTGTTGCTTTTTTCATTGTATCCTCCAATCAATCAGCTAACTTACTTATTATTGCTGAGTTCCATCTTTGTTATAGATGAATATACCATAGTCATCCTCACTACCATCCATATGGAAACCTTCAGGCACCTCATCTTTTGAGAAGGTCAATAAATCTAATTGAAATATGCCCTCTTTCTCCTTATTCTCATCATCTATATCGCATATGTCGATAAGTATTATATACTTATCACCACTTTTTAGTTTAAGATGGTATTTACCATAGATATGCAGGGGTTGCGCATCTGCAGAACCCTCAAATGCTGGACTAAGACCTTTTGCGCTTTCAATTTTATTTCCATTAAAAGCACCTATAAGCTGGCCAAGTTTCCCATCTAAATCCTCTATATTTTTTTGTGCATCCTTCGAAAAAAAGCTTCTTAAGACCTTCCTTGTCCTGTTCATTTATGCACTTGATGACCTGATTTTTCGTTTTAGTCATCTGTTTAGTTGTATAGGTCTCCAAGTCAGCCATTTCATCTGACCTGCTTTTGCAGCCAGTTAGACAGAATGCCGTTGATAAAAACATCAATAGACATAGTACAATACTTATCATCTTATTCATTTTGTCACCGTTATTATAGGTTAATTGATGTAGTGGATGAATATGCCTGGATTTCCACTACTAATCCCATCCCACATATGATTTTCTGGCAATTCTTTTGGTGAGCAGTTACATAGCTCTATTACCTTTAGTCCCACATTCTCCTTATTTTTATCATCTATGGCACAAAAGCTAATCCACCCTACATATTGTTTTCCATTGTCTAATTTAAAGATGCAATTCGCAGTAATATTTAATGGCTGAGATTCTGGAGAGCCTGATGTTACGTGGGCATCATTCTTCGTACTCAGTATTTTATTGCCTTTGAATACATGTATAAGCTCATCTATCTTATCATCTAAACCTTCAATATCCTTTTGTGCACTCTTTGAAAAAAGCTTTTTTAACCCTTCTTTATCTTTTTCATTAATGCATTTAACGACTTTTTATTCATCGCTTTCATCTGCGCATCTTCATATGCAGTTTCGTCACTTAGTCTTTGTTCACGGCTTTTACATCCAGCAAGGCTGAATGCTATTGATAAAATCAACAACAGACACAATATAGCACTTATTGATTTTTTCATTAAACGGCTCCTTTGTACATAGGAAATTTCAATGTTTCTGAACTTCTTCCAGGGTATATATGAATATTCCATAATCATCTACAGTTGTATTCCTTCGGAAACCTTCCGGTATTTCTTCACCGGAAAAAGTAAGTAGCGATAATTGAAATAAGCCTTTATTTTCTTGGTGATTATCATCTATATCACATATATTTATAAATAGTATATATTCCTCACCATTACTAAGTTTTAAGTCGTAGTCTCCGTAAATGTGCAGAGGTTGTGCATCTGCAGATCCCTTAAAGTCTGTTCCACTTCCTTTTGCACTTTCAATTTTATTTCCATTAAAAGCACCTATAAGCTGGTCAAGTTTCCCATCTAAATCCTCTATATTTTTTTGTGCATCCTTCGAGAAAAGCTTCTTAAGACCTTCCTTGTCTTGTTCATTTATGCACTTGATGACTTGCTTTTTCATCTTATTCATTTGTTTAGTTGCATGGGCATCTAATCCCGCCATTTCATCAGTTCTGCTTTTGCAACCTGTTAGGCAGAACGCTGTTGTTAGAATCATCAATAGACACAGTCCAACACTTATCAGTTTCTTCATTTTGTCACCGCTATTATAGATTAATTGATATAGTGGATGAATATGCCGGGTTTTCCACTATTAACACCTTCCCAAGTAAATTTTTCAGGCAATTCTTTACGTGAGCACGTGCATACTTCAATCATGTATAGACCTACATTATCTTTGTTGTTATCATCCTTATCACAAAAATCTATGTATCCAATATATTGCCTTTTGCTGTTTAGAAAAATGTACATTTCCCAATAATACTAAAAGGTTGGACATTAACAGAACCATCCGTTACTTTAGAACTTACTCGTACACTTTTGATTACTTTTCCATCAAATACACTAAAAAGCTCATCTATCTTACCATCTAAATCTTCGATATCCTTTTGTGCACTCTTTGAGAAAAGGTTCTTTAACCCTTTTTTATCCTTTTCATTAATGCATTTAACGACTTTTTTATTCATTGCATTCATCTGTGCATCTTCGTATACAGTTTCTTCGCTTAGCCGTTGTTCACGACTTTTACAGCCTTCAAGACAGAACGCAGTTGATATAATCATTAGTAGACATAGCATAGCAAGTGTTGCTTTTTTCATTGTATCCTCCAACCAATCAGCTAACTTACTTATTGTTGCTGAATTCCATCTTTTTTATAGATAAATATGCCATAGTCGTCATCGTTAGTCTCAATGTAAAATTCTTCTGGTGCTGCATCCTTTGGAAATGTCATAAGTGTTATTTGATATAGTCCTTCTTTTTCTTTGTTATCATCATCTATGTCACATATATTTATCATGATCACATATTTCTCGCCATTAATAAGTTTTAAGCTGTAGTCTCCGTAAATATGCAAGGGTTGTGCATCTGCAGAGCCTTCAAAATCCGTTCCACTTCCTTTTGCACTTTCAATTTTATTTCCGTTAAAAGCCCCTATAAGCTGGTCAAGTTTCCCATCTAAATCCTCTATGTGTTTTTGTGCATCTTTCGAGAAAAGCTTCTTGAGACCCTCCTTGTCTTGTTTGTTTATACACTTGATGACTTGCTTTTTCATCTTATTTATTTGTTTATCTGTATGGGCCTCTAATCCTGCCATTTCATCTGTTCTGCTTTTGCAGCCTGCAAGACAGAACACAGTTGATAAAATCATTAGCAGGCATAGTAATGTGCATGTTAATTTTCTCATTGGTTTTATCCTTTTGTGCAAGTATAGATTTGTTTGCACATCATTTCGTAGCTCCATCTAACCTATATACAGCCACCCCGTACTCATCTTTACCTCCTTCTATTTTAAGATCTTCTGGTATCTCTTCATTAGAAAAGGTAAGCAGTATTATTCTATACAGTCCTTCTTTTTCTTTGTTCTCATCATCTATGTCACATATATTTATCATAATCACATAGTTCTCACCATTACTAAGTTTTAAGTCGTAGTCTCCGTAAATGTGCAGAGGTTGCGCATCTGCTGATCCTTCAAAGTCAGTTCCACTTCCTTTTGCACTTTTAATTTTATTTCCGTTAAAAGCACCTATAAGCTGGTCAAGTTTCCCATCTAAATCCTCTATGTGTTTTTGTGCATCCTTCGAGAAAAGCTTCTTGAGACCCTCTTTGTCTTGTTTGTTTATACACTTGATGACCTGCTTTTTAGTTTTATTCATCTGTTTAGTTGCATGGGCATCTAATCCCGCCATTTCATCTGTCCTGCTTTTGCAGCCTGTTAGGCAGAATGTTGTTGATAAAATTATCAATAGACATATTCCAACACTTATAAGTTTTTTCATTTTGAGACCATTATCCTTAATTACTTGATATGATGTATAAATATGCCTGGCTTATCGTTATTAATTCCATCCCACTTAAAATCACTTGGTAGTTTATCTTTAGTACAATCTATCATCTCTATCATATAAAGTCCGACATTCTCTTTATTCTCATCATCCATAGAACAAAAGTCAACCCATATCACATACTTGTCCCCATTGCTTAGGTTCAATGTGTAAAAGCCGTAAATATTAATAGGTTGTGTGTTCGAATCACCACTAAACCCTGGCTCTTTTCCTTCAACACTTTTAATTTTTGCACCGTTAAATGCACTTATCAGCTCACTTATCCTATTATCTATTTCTTCTGACTCTTTCTGTGCATTCTTTGAGAATAACGATTTTAAGCCTTTCTCATCCTTATTATTTATGCATTTTACAATTTTCTTATTAATTGCATTTATTTGTTTTTCTGCATACAAAGACTGTTCTCCCATTTCATCAATTCTGCTTTTGCAGCTCGTAACAAAAACTGCAGTTGACAATACAAAAACCATGCAAAAGGTTACACATATAATTTTCTTCATTTATCTTATCCCCCTTACCATCTATAATGCATCATTTTATTCTCTTTATCTATGCATATCTGAACACCTTTAATGCTATCGACACCTTCATATTCATTACAAAATGCCTCCCATAGCTCTGGCTCTTTACTGAAGTCAATCATTCCCTCAACCCTTAGATCTTGGTATTTAACATCTTGGTACTCTGGATTGAATCCTGTTATCCACCACTGCGGATTACTAGGTTCGTATTTCATTATCTGTCTTCCAGACTTATCATACAGAGAGAGGTTCATTATGAGTTTGCTATCTTGGTATGTTAGTTTGTGATAACCGCTGCCTCTATATATTCCTGTTTCTGCACCGGCGCCTAGGCCATAATAATCACCCTTCCACAACCAAAGTTGATAATCTTCACCATTATAGGAAAAAACTGGCAGCTTGTTAGGCTTCGCAGACGTAAACGACTTAAACACATGGTCATAGGTATCATTGTAACCAAAATGTCTTTGTATACAGTTTCGCCTAGCGTGATATACACCATTAGAGTCCCTATCCATATTAAGGGTTACACCTATAGCCTGTTCTCCTATCCTTGATTTAGATAAGGCTGCTGCGTAGTCACTTGCGTTTGTCGATGAAAATCCTGGAATTGGAGTCTCTGCTAGTTCTCGCGATTTAGAAAATAACCAGTTCTTACCCTCTGGGTTGCCCTGCAAGATTCCAGTCCATCCGAGGAAATCGAATGTACCATCCACTACAGTTTCTACACTTGGGAATGCTCCATTTCTATCAACCATTATCAGCGGCGACGCAAGGCAGTAATTGTATGGATTCATCGCGAGAGGCTTAGTGATACTGCCACTAACGATATCTTCACCTGCAAATCTTCCTGCATCAGGCATATACTCTCTTGCTTGAGCAAAGTACGTTCCACTCACTACATCTTTGCGGTACCCCGTATAAGCGAATGGCTGTATGCTTTCTCTATCCATGCCACTTAGCTCATTACCAAATTCATCATATGCGTAGCTCTCGATAAGTGCATTATCAGCACTCATAAGGTACATTGGTGTTCCCTGCATATCCGCTAGATAATAGTATTCTTCGGCACCTTTCATAGCTAGCGGTATTGAATCTTCCCATATAAAACGCTGATTCATGCCATTTCGCTTTCTCTGAACCAGATTGCTGTGCTCCTTGGAGTGGTCAACTATATACTCGGTTTCTACGTTTCCAATGAGCTCCTTTACCCTCTGCCCAGCCGCATCGTACATGTATTCTGACACGAGACCGCTACTATCTATTACTTTATCAAGCCTATTTGCTGCGCCATATACAAATCTCTTAGATGCGTTTCCATCAACACACATGCCGGTAATGTTTCCACGTCTGTCGTATGTATATGTTGTTTCTGATTCTGCTTCTCTTTTAGATATAAGCTGGTCTGCTTCATTGTATGAATATATAGTTTCAATACCGCCTGAGGTCTTCCTCATCCTATTGCCGAAAGCATCATACTGATACTCCCTAATCACTTCCGAGTCTCTTGCTACTTCTATCAACTTGCCTGTTGCATCGTATTTGTAGTTAAATGAGCCGCTATGTTCACTAAATCCTTTTCTCTCCTTTTCTATACACGATACATTTCCTCTCATATCGTACTCATAACGCTGCCTATCTATGATTCCTTTGTCATTAGCATGAGTCAGTATCTGCAGTCTACCGATGTTATCGTATTCATAGGATGTGCTGCTGCCATTAGGCATAGTACGCCTTGCCAGTCTATTCAGATTATCGTAATGATATAAAATAGAACTTTCTTCATCCATGATTTCAGCAAGTCTGTGTTTGTTATCATACCTATAATGTGCCGTAGAGCCATCAGGGTAAGTAATGCTTGTCCTTTCACCTGATTTGCCATACCCATAGCTTACGACCTGACCATCTGGGTAAGTCTCCTTTGTCATTCTTCCTACGCAATCATACTCGATTAGTGATGCCCCATTTGGAGTTTCTGTCTTCGTAGTTTTTCCAAGCAAATCATATGCGAATCTTGCAAAATTTCCATCCGCATAGATAATCTCAGTTATTTTATCGAGCGAGTTATACTTAGTCTTGGTTACAAACCCGTCTCTGTCAGTCTTTTCTATCAGTCTGCCTTTCGCATCGTACTTAAAAGATGTAGTGTCACCAATTGGATTAATCGACTTGGTTACCCTCCCCATCAGATCTCTTACATACTTCATTACACGAGATGCATTTTCTCCCTTTGAGATGCGGCGTACTTCAGTGATTTGATCCATGTCATCATAATCATACTCTACTTCATTGCCAAGCTCATCCGTAACCTTAATGAGCATACCCGAAAGCGAGTACTCGTAAAGCGACGTTCCTCCGTCTGCATTTATCTTAGACGTTACGTTATTCATGGCATCATAGGTGTATGCTGTCCTCTCTCCATTTTCACCTTTGATCTCAATAAGTCTATTTATGCAGTCGTACTTATAATACCTCTTGTAATTATTCACATCTGAGTATTCAGTGATATTTCCTGCAGGATCAACAACGAAATCCTCTGACGCTCCATCTGGATGAATTATGTGTTTCAAAACACCACCAGGATAATACTCATACTTGGTAGTACAACCTGAACTATCAGTTCGTGATGCTATTCTGCCGATTGGCGTGTACTCATACTTTTTACTATTCCCAAGAGGGTCGATTTCTTCTATTAGCTGATCTGCTGCATCATATATGAATGAATACTCATTTCCACCTCGATCTGTGTATTTTATTATATTTTCTGAACCATCATAGCAGAAATGCTCTTCAGATCCATCCGGGTATCTCGCACTAGTGAGTCTATTTATTCCGTTATATTCATATTCCGTTACATTTCCAACCTCATCCGTCTCCATGATAAGGTTACCCATGCCATCATACGCATAGGCATGTCTCCCTCCTTCAGGGTCAATCTGCAGAATTAGTCTGTTATTCTCATCATATTCATAAGAAATGCATCCTCCATTAGGAAGTATTTCTTCCTTGAGGTTCCACATTTCATCATATGCATATGTTGTGATTCTACCGAGCGGATCTGTTTTTTCGGACGGAAAACCCAGGCAATTATATTTGTATGTTGTCTCTGCGCCGTTTGGAGCAGTTTCTTTAATCATTCTGCCTAATTTATCATATTCAAAGTGATGCTGCTCTTATCTGGCTGGACTACTGCAGTTATATTACTGTCATCATCGTATGTAATTTGCCTTGCATTGCCATTAGCATCTATGGTGCCTGTTAGCCTGTTGATAGCATCCCATTCATATGTTTGCTTTCCCGCATCTTTCATCACAAACTTCAACTACATTATCTCGTTCATCAAAGCTGAATGATGTAATGCTTCCTTCAGCATTAATAATCTCGCACACATTGCCATTCTTGTCGTGTCTAAAGAGCGTCCTTCTGCCAATTCCATCTTCGATAGCAATTGGCGTTTCTCCAAATATACTATATCTGTTTTTAAGTTTAAGTTTACCGTCAACGATGAGCTTTTCAGGCCTACCTGTGCTGTCATATTCTATTATTGTTTCAGTGCCAACAGCATCTATTGTTTTTGCTACATTACCATTTTCATTGTATAGAAACTCTCTTTTTCCGCCATTTTTATCAATCTCGGCAGTCCTCTTATCTCTACTGTTATAGCTAAATCGCTCCTCCGCATCACTATACACATTTTTTATAGTTCTCAACCGACTATCGTTATAATGATAGCTTACTACACCATTACGTTCAGTTTGTATAGTCCTTCCACTTTCATCATCGTACCTATAGGACATAAAGCTCTGATCCGGGAATGTCTGGCTTAAGACTCTTCCATATGAATCATATTCATTTGTGATTGTAGTTATATTATCCGCATTAATAATTTCAGACAGATAACCATGTGAGTCGTATAAATACTTATACGCTCCGCCATTTGGCAGTATCACTTTTGAAAGAGCCCAGTTTCATATTCATATTTAACCGCACGTCCGGTATGGTCAGTTACGGTATCTATCATCTGATGATCATTATACTCAAGCGTATATCCCTCACCTGAAGACTTTTTAATGCTCACGAGAAGTCCATCCTCATATGATAGGTCGATAGCTGTACGATTCTTATCTTTTCTTTTTATGTACTGACCTTTGAAATTAAAGATGTACTTTATATAATCTTCAGTCTCATAGATGTATCCGGAACTGGTTTTGCTTAACTTTCCAATACTTGCACCAAAATTTACCACTCCTTCATTTCCTATGAGAGTAAATGATTCTTCTCTGCCATCTTCTCTAATAATCTTAGCTTTTTCTTTGCCATCAGTGCTTTTTTCAATAAAAAGTTTTACTTCGAAGCTATGATTCCAGCTATTTCCAAACTCACCTTTATACGTATTTATCGAATTGTAAAATCGCCCAAACACTAGCGGTGTCTTGCCACCAATAACTAGGTCATCCTTTTCATAAATAAAATTACCGGATGATAGGTTTACCGGATCTTTACTAAAGGCATGAGTTATATCATATTTGCCCTTTGCATTTTCTAGTGCTTTAGCTTTTGCAACATTGATGGCTTCATCGATTTCTTTCATCCACTTCTGATTTGCCGGCAAACTGAAGCCGTTAGCTGTTGAAGTTGCTAATGCTGATAACCCTGTTTTCATTAGCGAAATCAAGTTGCCATTTTCAAGAAACAAATCTTTGGTAGCAGCTTCTATTTCATCTATTTTCTTAATCTTGTTCTCTAGAACAGTTATTACATTGAGTTCAACTTCTTTAGAATGTCTCAAAGAGTTAATTGTCCGACTAACAGTAGCACTTGCACTTGGACATGACAGCATTAATGACGTACATAAGAACAATGATGTATCAATGCCTTTAATAATATTTTTATGCTTTCTTATATCATCATTGATATCATCTTCTCGCAATATCTCATCACCTACAGCATCTATCAATGTGTTACAGTCAGTTTTGACAATATCAGCAAGAGAAGACAGTCCATGTACTATCTTTTTTACTCCCATCATGTGCGTGCAAGCATGTCTATACCAGTTACCGCTTAGATTCCCATTTGAGGCAAAGCTATCTATGGTTGAATTGATATTCTCGGTAGCTTCTATAACCTTGGAAATGCCATTTAACATGCTATCACATTGCATTTTAATGCTCTGAGGATTTACGACTCTTCCGCCCATACATTCTCCCTCTATTTGCGTCTCAGCTCTTCATTAATATCTTCTAGTCTGTTTCTGCTTTTTTGCTTAGACTCTTTTATTTCGGTCGCTAGCTCTTCAAGCATTCTCTCGCTATCTCTCATACCTAGATATGCATCATCAAGTAAATTCACCATTTCCTTATCATGCGAATATTTTTCACGCTGTTCTTCAATAATCCTTATATTTCTATATGTTTCACTGAAAATATCTTCGTTATATTTGATTTTTTTCTCTGCAGCTTCAAGTTCTTCTAGTTGCTCTTCCAGCTTTTTTCTCGCGTTTATAAGTTCTCTTCTGTCATCTACACTCATTATAAATCCCTTATTCTACTTTACAGACTTGCGATTATGTCTTCCTGCGAACTTTCTCGCTGTCCCTGAATCCCACCTTGCAAATAGTGAATCTGTTTTAAACAGCTTTGCAGAATCATCAGATATCTGTTCTTTAAGCTGATTTACTACCTTGGAAAAATCTTCATACAAGGTCTGGGCACTTGCGACTGCAGTTAGTGTCGACTCTTCATCCCTCTGAAGCTCATCTACCATTACTAAAGTGGATCCCGCACTTAATTTAGCTGCGATATTCGCCACTTCACCCTTACAATTTTTATATCCGCCATAATATTCCTTCCTTATTAGATTAATTTTACACTAATATTCCCACTTTACAACCTACTC